>Ga0182736_1000157_pt1 | contig 134569 bp, 103 predicted proteins | sample eDN5th30CKraftBY_FD_128882 | JGI IMG/M metagenome (GOLD analysis project Ga0182736, IMG submission 128882) | Enriched backyard soil microbial communities from Emeryville, California, USA - eDNA 5th pass 30_C Kraft BY (version 2) (version 2) | ecosystem: Environmental > Terrestrial > Soil >... | reverse complement strand
GCGCTCCTGGTCGGACGCGTCCCCTTCGTCCGCGATGTCGTCGGCGGCGCGCGCATAGCGATAGATATCCAGCACCGCCGTCCGCAGGCGGGGGGGCAGCAGCAGCGAGGCGACGGGAAAGTTTTCGTAGTGACCGGCGGACATGGCAAGATCTGTGATTTCCGGCGCCGATGATACCGGTTCGCCGTGAAGACGGCGTGGACAGGGATGTCCTGCGCGTCTCGCGCCCAAGGGCTACACTTTCCTTTTGCCATCCCGGCGCGCCGCGCCGGTCTGCCCAGCGCCATGCCTCGTCCCATCTTCGCCCGCATTTCACGCCACGCGCTTTCCCACAACCTGGATGCCGTCCGCCGCCGCCTCGATGCCGCGCGCGCCGCGGGCGGCATGGCCAGGATCTGGGCCGTCATCAAGGCCAATGCCTACGGCCATGGCATCGAGCGTGCCGTGGCCGGGTTCGCGCGGGCGGACGGCCTGGCCATGCTGGACCTCGCCGAGGCCGTGCGCTGCCGCGAAGCCGGCTGGACGGGGCCCATCCTGCTGCTGGAAGGCATTTTCGAAGCCGCCGACCTGGACGTGGTCGGCCAATACGGCCTGACCACGGCGGTGCATCATGCGGACCAGCTGGCGCTGCTGCGCCAGGCCCGGCTGACGCGCCGCGTGGATGTCTTTCTCAAGCTCAACAGCGGCATGAACCGCCTGGGCTTCGCGCCGCAGGCCTATGCCGGCGCGCATGCCGAGCTCGCCGCGCTGCAGGCGGCCGGCATGCTCGGCCAGGTCGGCCACATGACTCATTTCTCCACGGCCGATACGGAAGAAGGGGTCGCGGCCCAACTGGAGGTGTTCCGCCGGGCCACGGCAGGCCTGCCGGGCCCGGTCAGCCTTTGCAATTCCGCCGCCAGCCTGCGCTATCCGGAAGTGGCGGGCGACTGGGCGCGGCCCGGCATCGCGCTTTACGGCGCCACGCCCTTCGCCGACGAAAGCGCGGCATCGCTGGGACTGGCGCCGGCCATGGCGCTGAAGTCGCGGCTCATCGGCACGCAAGCGCTGCGGGCCGGCGACGCCGTCGGCTACGGCGGCATGTACCGGGCCGAGGGCCCGATGCGCGTGGGCGTGGTGGCGTGCGGCTATGCCGACGGCTATCCGCGCCACGCGCCCACCGGCACGCCGGTCGTCGTGGCGGGGGTGCGCACCCGCTTGCTGGGGCGGGTCTCGATGGACATGCTGGCGGTCGACCTGAGCCCGGTGCCGCAGGCCCAGGCCGGCGCCCCGGTCACCCTGTGGGGCGACGAGGGATTGTCGGTGGACGACGTGGCCGCCGCCGCCGGCACCATCGGCTACGAACTGCTGTGCGCGGTCGCTCCGCGCGTGCCCATGCATTTCGAGGAGTGACCATGGCCAAGGCCAAGACCGTCTACGTCTGCACCGAGTGCGGCGGCACGTCGCCCAAGTGGCAGGGCAAGTGCCCCCATTGCGGCGGCTGGAACACGCTGGAGGAAACCGTGGCGGCGGCCAGTGCCGGCGCCGCGGCCGGGCACCGCTACGCGCCGCTGGCGGGCAGCACGCCGGTACGCAAGCTGGCCGACATCGAGGCCCGCGAGATGCCGCGATTTCCCACCGGCATCGACGAATTCGACCGCGTGCTGGGCGGCGGCATGGTGGCTGGCGCGGTGGTGCTGATCGGCGGCGATCCGGGCATAGGCAAGTCGACGCTGCTGCTCCAGGCGCTGGCCGCGTTGTCGGCCAGCCGCCGGGTCCTGTACGTGACGGGCGAGGAGTCCGGCGACCAGGTCGCGCTGCGGGCGCGCCGGCTGGGCCTGGAGACCGGCAATGTCGACCTGCTGGCCGAGATCCGGCTCGAAGCGATCCAGGCCGCGCTGGCGGAGACCACGCCCGAAGTGGCCGTGATCGACTCCATCCAGACGGTGTATTCCGAGCAGCTCAGCTCGGCCCCGGGCTCGGTGGCCCAGGTGCGCGAGTGCGCGGCCCAGCTCACCCGCACGGCCAAGCAGACGGGCGTGACCATCGTCATGATCGGCCACGTCACCAAGGAAGGGGCGCTGGCGGGGCCCCGCGTGCTCGAACACATCGTCGACACCGTGCTGTACTTCGAGGGCGACACCCATTCGTCCTTCCGGCTGGTGCGCGCGTTCAAGAACCGTTTCGGCGCGGTCAACGAACTGGGCGTCTTCGCCATGACCGACCGCGGGCTGAAAGGGGTCGCCAACCCGTCCGCGCTGTTCCTGTCCCAGCACCAGCAGCAGGTGTCGGGGTCGTGCGTCATGGTCACCCAGGAAGGCACCCGTCCGCTGCTGGTCGAGATCCAGGCGCTGGTGGACTCGGCCAACGCGCCCAACCCGCGCCGCCTGTCGGTGGGGTTGGAAGGCAACCGGCTGGCCATGCTGCTGGCGGTGCTGCACCGGCACGCGGGCACCGCGGCCTTCGACCAGGACGTGTTCGTCAATGCCGTGGGCGGTGTCCGCATCACGGAACCCGCGGCCGACCTGCCGGTGCTGCTGGCCATCGTGTCTTCCATGCGCAACCGGCCCCTGCCGCGCGGCATGGTGGCCTTCGGCGAAGTGGGCCTGGCCGGCGAGATCCGGCCGGCACCGCGCGGCCAGGAGCGCTTGCGCGAAGCGGCCAAGCTTGGCTTCAGCGTGGCGCTGATCCCCAAGGCCAACGCGCCGCGCCAGCCGATCGAGGGCATGGAGGTCTGGGCGGTGGACCGGCTGGACGAGGCACTGGACCGGCTGCGGGGGTAGCCGCCCGGTAACGGCCGGGGACTCCCGGATCGGCAAGGGGGGTGGTATAACCTTCTATCCCCCTGCGCGAGGTAGGGGGATTGAAACCGTTCGAATCGACCTCACATCCAATGTATCCGGGCCCGGGGCCCCCCACTTATTGGCGTGAAAACAATGCGAATCGACCGACTCACCACCAAGTTCCAGCAGGCCCTGGCCGACGCCCAGAGCCTGGCCGCGCGCAACGACAATCCCTATATCGAACCCCTGCACGTCCTGGCGGCGCTGCTGGCCGACGCCGAAAGCGGCGCGGGCAGCCTCCTGGCGCGCGCCGGCGTGGCCGTCAGCAAGCTGACCCCCGCGGTCAATGCCGCCATCGGCCGCCTGTCGCAGGTCCAGGGCAGCGACGCCAACATCCAGATCAGCCGGGACCTGCAGTCCCTGTTCAACAAGGTCGACAAGGAAGCGGCCAATCGCGGCGACACCTACATCGCCAGCGAACTCTTCCTGCTCGCCCTGGCCGATGACAAAGGCGAGGCCGGCCGCCTGCTGCGCGAGTCCGGCCTGCAGCGCAAGGCGCTCGAGGCCGCCGTCGATGCCGTGCGCGGCGGCGCGCCGGTCGATTCGCAGGAAGGCGAAAGCAACCGCGAATCCCTGAAGAAATACACCCTGGACCTGACCGAGCGGGCCCGGCAGGGCAAGCTCGACCCGGTGATCGGCCGCGACGACGAGATCCGCCGCACCATCCAGATCCTGCAGCGCCGTACCAAGAACAACCCCGTGCTGATCGGCGAACCCGGCGTGGGCAAGACCGCCATCGTCGAGGGCCTGGCGCAGCGCATCGTCAACGACGAGGTGCCCGAGTCCCTGAAGGGCAAGCGGGTGTTGTCGCTCGACATGGCGGGCCTCCTGGCCGGCGCCAAGTTCCGCGGCGAGTTCGAGGAACGCCTGAAGGCCGTGCTCAAGGAACTGGCGCAGGACGAGGGCAAGAACATCGTCTTCATCGACGAGCTCCACACCATGGTCGGAGCGGGCAAGGCCGAAGGCGCGATGGACGCCGGCAACATGCTCAAGCCGGCGCTGGCGCGCGGCGAGCTGCACTGCATAGGCGCGACCACGCTGGACGAGTACCGCAAGTACATCGAGAAGGACGCCGCGCTCGAACGCCGTTTCCAGAAAGTGCTGGTGGGCGAACCGTCCGTGGAAGCGACCATCGCCATCCTGCGCGGCCTGCAGGAGCGCTACGAACTGCACCATGGCGTGGACATCACCGACCCGGCCATCGTCGCCGCGGCCGAACTGTCCAACCGCTACATCACCGACCGCTTCCTGCCGGACAAGGCCATCGACCTGATCGACGAGGCCGCGGCGCGCATCCGCATGGAGATCGACTCCAAGCCGGAAGTGATGGACAAGCTCGACCGCCGCATGATCCAGCTCAAGATCGAACGCGAGGCGGTCAAGAAGGAAACCGACGAGGCTTCCCAGCGCCGCCTGCAACTGCTCGAGGAAGAGCTGGGCAAGCTCGAACGCGAGTACAACGACTACGAAGAAGTCTGGAAGGCCGAGAAAGCCGCCGTCCAGGGCGCGCAGTCGATCAAGGAAGAGATCGAGAAAGTGCGCGCCGAGATGAGCGAGCTGCAGCGCAAGGGCCAGTTCGACAAGCTGGCCGAGCTGCAGTACGGCAAGCTGCCCGAGCTGGAAGCCCGCCTGAAGTCCGCCGAAGGCGACGAAAAGGCGGCCGAGGCGGGCGACAAGCCCAAGCTGCTGCGCACGGAAGTCGGCGCCGAGGAAATCGCCGAGGTCGTCTCGCGGGCGACGGGCATTCCCGTTTCCAAGATGTTGCAGGGCGAACGTTCCAAGCTGCTGCACATGGAAGAGAAACTGCACGAGCGCGTGATCGGCCAGGACGAGGCCGTGCGGCTGGTGTCCGACGCCATCCGCCGTTCGCGCGCCGGCCTGTCCGATCCGCAGCGTCCTTACGGTTCGTTCCTGTTCCTGGGCCCGACCGGCGTGGGCAAGACCGAACTGACCAAGGCGCTGGCCGGATTCCTGTTCGATGCCGACGACCACATGGTGCGCATCGACATGAGCGAGTTCATGGAGAAACACTCGGTGGCCCGCCTGATCGGCGCGCCGCCGGGATACGTCGGCTATGAAGAGGGCGGCTATCTGACCGAAGCCGTGCGGCGCAAGCCATACAGCGTGATCCTGCTCGACGAAGTCGAGAAGGCCCATCCGGATGTCTTCAACGTGTTGTTGCAGGTGCTGGACGACGGGCGGCTTACCGACGGGCAGGGGCGCACGGTCGATTTCCGCAACACGGTCATTGTCATGACCTCCAACCTCGCCTCGCAGCAGATCCAGGCCATGGCTGGACAGCAGTACGACGTGATCAAGGCCGTGGTGTGGGACGAGATCAAGCAGCATTTCCGTCCGGAGTTCCTGAACCGGATCGACGAGGTCGTGGTGTTCCACGGGCTGGATGCCAAGCACATCGAGTCCATCGCGCGGGTGCAGTTGCAGCGCCTGGGCGAGAGGCTGGCGAAGATGGAGATGCGGCTGGAGGTCTCGGACGAGGCCATCGCCCAGATCGCGCGTGCCGGCTTCGATCCCGTGTTCGGCGCGCGGCCGTTGAAGCGCGCGATCCAGCAGGAGATCGAGAACCCCGTGGCCAAGCTGATCCTGGAGGGCCGGTTCGGCCCGAAGGACGTGGTGCCCGTGGATTGGAGCGAGGGACACTTCGTCTTCACCCGCACCCTGCAGTAATCGCTGCACCGCCGGGCGCCGCACCGGTTCGCCGGGGCGGCGCCCGAGGCGGTGGTGAACGGCCAGCACACCCGGATGTCGTTGCCGGGAGGGGGGCGGAAACGCATGCCCTGGCAAGATTTGACAGCAATATTTTTTATTTGCTATAGTTCTTTTCTCGCAACGAAAAACGCGAGAAAAACGCGGGAGTAGCTCAGTTGGTAGAGCGCAACCTTGCCAAGGTTGAGGTCGCGAGTTCGAGACTCGTCTCCCGCTCCAGAATTGTAGAAGGCCCGGATTTCGCCAGCGAAGTCCGGGCTTTTTGTTTTGCCTCCGGAGTCCGTGCGTCATGGCGCGCAACAGAGCTGAAACGTGAATCCCTGATCATCTTGTGCGAGTGCGATGAACGCACATAAAGGGGAAAAGCATGCGTTGGATGAAGACAGGGGTGGTGTTGGCGGCCATGGCGATGGCGGGGTGGGCTCACGCCGACGTGCCTACATCGCGGGAATACAAGGTTATGTTGAACCCGGCGCTGTTCGCCAACCAGCCCAAGGTCGCGTCGAACGCGTACCTGACCGACCTGAAGGCGGCCCTGACCTCGGCCGGCTTCGATCGCACGATAGGCGGAAGCTTCGCCAAGGACAAAGAGCGCACCGTGCGCTTCTACGACTCTCCGGGCACCTGCCAGCTGCGCGCGCAATCCTATTCCTTCCGCGAGCGCGTGGACAGCAACCGCGAGTCGACCCTGAAATTCCGCTCGACGTCGCAATCCGCGGCTGCCGGCGTGACGATCAAGGGTACGCAGTCGGGCGCCAAGTCCAAGTTCGAAATGGACAAGACCGCCTCGGTCGAAGCCTACTCGCGCTCGACCAAGCAGGATTTCTCGACGAGCAAGAACCTGAACAAGATGAAGGATGTGACGGACCTGTATTCCAAGGCGACCGGGCTGACCGTGATCCCGAACGATCCGCTGGTGATCGTGGGCAATCTCTCGGTCTGGGAAAAAACCTACGGCGGCCCGAACAGCGACCTGGGGCAGCAGGGCGCCGATTTTTCCGTCTCGCTCTGGTACATGAATGAAAACGACAATGCGCCGGTGGTGGCCGAGGCTTCGTTCACGGTCGAGGAAAAGGACGGCGATTTCACCAACAAGGTCACGCAGCGTTCGGAACTCATCTTCAACACCATGACGCAGATGAGTTCGTGGACCTCGTCCAACGCCATCCCCAAGACCACGTGGGTCTACCAGTACGACCCCACGTTCTGCAATGCGGGCACGGGAAGCAGCACGGAAAGCGCGGCGGCGATGCCGTTCTGACCGCCACGGGTCGTGGTGATGAAGAAAAGGAGCTTCGGCTCCTTTTTTTGCCGCCGGGCCGCCCCAAGGCAAAACGTCCCCTCGGGGGGCAGCGCCGCCGCGCAGCGGCAAGCGTGGGGGCGTTTCTTGTTTCCCCGGATGTGTCATGAACCCGTCATGCCCTCGGGGCAGGATGGCACCATTCCAGAATGGTGTGCCGATCTTGCCGAGCCGATCTCGCTCTCTGTCATTGTGCCCGCGGCACTACCGTGGGCTTGGCTGCGCGCGCGGCGATGGGAAGCGCGAGGATGACCCGCCGACATGTCCGTGCAAGCGGCCCGCTTGAGTCGATGCGCTGTCATTCTGGGGGTGACAGGCGCATTGCTCGCATCGGTCCCGGCGCAGGCGGCCGATCAGGCCGCGCCGGCCGCTTCGGTGATCGAGTTCGATATCCCCGCGTTGCCGCTCGCGGATGCGCTGGACCGGTTCGCCGTCGTCTCGGGGCGGTCGGCGCTGTTCAGCAGTACCCTGGCCGCCGGCCGCACCGCCTCGCCGGTGCGCGGACGATACCGGTCCGTTGACGCGCTTCACCTGCTGCTCGAAGGCACGGGGCTGGCTGCGGAGGAGGTCGCCACGGCACAGGCCGATGCGCTGGTGATCAGGCCGGCGAGTCCGAAGGAGCGGGCGGACGCCGAGGCGGCTCGCATCGCTGCGCGCGCCAATCTGCTGGCCTATGACGGCCTTCTGCAGGCGCGGGTGTGGCAGGCCCTGTGCGCCGATCCGCGCACGATGCGGCATGACGATCAATCCCTGCTGCGCTTCGAGGTCGACGCAACCGGGCACGTCCATCGCGTCCGGTTGCTGGGCGCCACCGGAGACCGGCGGCGGGATGCGGCGCTGGTCGAGGTCGTCGCCGGTGTGCGTGTCGGCCGCGCTCCGCCGCCGGAACTGGCGCAACCCGTCACTTTGCTGATTCTGCCGCCGCACGAGAGTGCCCCGGCTTGCGACGCGGGAGCGGTGTAGCCATGTCCGAAGAAGTCCGGATCTTGCTGCTGGAATATCTGTCGCGCCATTACGGTGATCTGCGGCGGCGCCTGGCGCGGCACTTGCGCAATCCCGAGCTGGCCGATGACGCATTGCACGACACCTGGCTGCGGGTGCACCGCCTGCATGACCAGGCGCCGGTACTGAACCCGCGCGGCTTCCTGTTGCGGATGTCGGTGAACGTGGCGCTCAACAACCTGCGCAGCCACAGCAGCATCGTGTCAGGCCCCGAGGTCGAGGCGCTGCTGGATGTGGCCGATCAGGCCCCGGGGCCGGAGCAAACCGTCGGGGCGCGCGCGGAGATGGCGGCGTTGCTGGAGATCATCCGGCGCATGCCCGAGCGCCGTCGCGACGTGCTGCTGTTGGTGCGATGGGAAGGAATGGCGCAGAAAGAGGTGGCCAGGCGTCTCGGCGTGTCGCTGCGCACGGTCGAGCTTGAACTCAAGCGTGCCAATGATTATTGTGCGGCTCGCATGGCCGAAAGAAATAAATAGCGGGTTTGGGCGATGCCAAGTGTCTTCCAGAAGAGGGAAGGGCATGCGGGACGCACGATGACCCAATGACATGACAGGATGACGATTTTCATGCCTTCCACGACCACCGGCCAGGGAACCACCGATGCGCTCCGCGAGGAGGCCCGTATCTGGTTGAGCCGTCTGGCCGTCGGGGAAGTCAGGCAGGTGGATCTACAGGCATTCAAGCGCTGGCAGCACGCCAGCCCCGCGCACGCCGCCGCCTTCGAGGACGCCAGGCGCCAGTGGCAGGCGATGAGGCCCGTGATCGGCGAGTTGCTGCGCACCGATCCGAAGATCGCGGCCAGGCACGACCGCATGATGCAAGGCCCGAGGGTGAGCCGCCGTGCGTTCCTGGGAACGGCCGCCGGTGCGGCGGCGATTGCGGGCGTCGCGGTGGCGTATCCGCCGCTCGGCCTGTGGCCGGCGCCGGGCGAATGGGGCGCCGACTATCGTACCGGCACGGGCGAACAGCAGGCCATCGCGTGGACCGAACGGGTTCGCATCACCCTCAATACCAACACCCGTATCCGTCGACGGACAGCGGCCGATGAGATCCCCGGTATCGATCTGCTGTCCGGTGAGGCCGCGATCGACCTGGCCGGAGTCGGCACCGCTTTCCACGTCGTCGCGGGTGCGGGCCGGGCGGTGGCGGAGTCCGGTCGCTTCGAGGTGCGGAATCTGGCCGGCAGTGTGTGCGTGACCTGCGTCGAAGGATCGGTGCGTGTTGAGCACCCCGCCGGCATTCGCCAGTTGCAGGCTCGCCAGCAGGCGATCTACGACGCCATGTCGATCGGCTTTCAGGCCCGCATCGAGCTGGACGAGGTGTCGGCATGGCGCCGTGGCGAGCTGTTGTTCAGGCAGAGGCCCCTGGCACAGGTGGTGGACGAGATCAATCGTTATCGACCCGGCAGGATAGTGCTGATGGCGGTGTCCAAGCGCGATCAGCCGGTAAGCGGACGCTTTCGCATCGCTGTCCTGGACGAGGCCATCGTCCAGCTCCAGCATACTTTCGACTTGCAAGCGCGGACGTTTCCCGCCGGGGTGCTGGTTCTCAGTTGAGTGGCCGCATGGCCGCGCTGATTCCGGAAGCCGTCGAAAATATTTAGCGGGTTGCGCGGTTGCTGCGTGTCTTCCAGATAGACGGACCGATCTCTGTGGGCGTGCTGCGCCGACAGTCTGACGGCATCGATTCCAACCTACTGGCGGATATCTCCCATGAAGCACGCGCATCGCGGCAGTCACCCTGACCTCAAACGTACGGCGACTCCCCGTGGATCGGAACGGCGTTTTGCGATGGCGCCGATCGCGCTGGCATTGGCGGCGGGTGGCATGGCTGGCGGCGCGCAGGCGCAACAGGCGTTCAGCCCGGCATGGTTCGCCGCCAAGGGGACCGCGCAGGCGGGTGCGGCCGCAACCGGCAAGCTGCCCAACGGCATGCCGGCGTCCAGCCTGGCGAATCCGTCGCAGCAGTCGGTGGCGGCACGGCAGAAACTGCAAACCTCGATCAACAACCTGAACATGGCGGCGCGGGCCATTGCCGCCCAGCAGGCGCTCCAGGCGCAAATGCGCGCCGAGGCGCTGGCCAATGGCGAGTCCGTGCCGGATGGCCTGGCCGAAGGCGGCCTGAAGGTCGATGGGAACTCGCTCACGGCGGGGTGGCTCAACGCGCAGGCACCGGCGCAGACCGTTGCCAACGGGCGTACCACGGTAGGCATTCAGCAGACCGCCGACAAGGCGATCCTGAACTGGGAGACCTTCAATGTGGGCAAGAACACCACGGTGGAGTTCCAGCAACAGAAGGATTGGGCGATCCTCAACAAGGTCAACGACCCGCTGGCGCGGCCCTCGCAGATCCAGGGCCGGATCAAGGCCGACGGCACGGTGCTGATCGCGAACCGGAACGGCGTCGTGTTCGAGGGAAGCAGCCAGGTCAATGTCCGCAATCTGGTGGCGGCCGCCGCCACCATCACCGACACGCAGTTCCAGATCAACGGCGTGTACGGCGCAACCGCCACGACGTCGACCTTCACCGATGCCCACGGTGCCGTGAGGGTGGAGCGGGGCGCGCAGATCACCACCGACGAGCCTCGATCCGTGACCGATGGGGGAGGCTATGTGATGCTGCTCGGCACGCAAGTGGAGAACGCCGGAGAGATCGTCACTCGCAAGGGCCAGGCCCTGCTCGCCGCCGGTGACAGGTTCGTCATCCGCAAGGGGGCGAGTTCCGACGCCAATTCGTTCTCCACCGTGCGCGGCAGCGAAATCATGCCGCAGTTCAACGCCGACGTCGTGGATGGCGAAGGCAGGCCCGTGCCGAATCCGGCGGGCCGGGTCGCCAACAGCGGCCTGATCGCGGCGCGCGAAGGCGACATCACGCTGGCCGGGCGCGAGGTGCGGCAGGATGGTGTCGCGGTCAGCAGCTCCACGGTGAATGCGCGCGGCACCATCCACTTGCTGAACTCGGCGACCGACGCGCGCGCCCGCGTGACGCTGGGCGAGGGCGCGACGACGGCCGTGCTGCTCGAGGACGACGGCGGAGCCACGGCGCTCGACGCGCAGCGCGATGCGCTCATCAAGGAGTCCGCCGCGCTGGACCAGCAGCGCATCAGTGCCGCCGCCGTTGCGGGCACTACGGGGAGTTTCGACAACTACTCCGCGCTGGCCGATCGCCGCGATCTTTCGCGCATCGAGATCGTCGGCGGCGGCATGGTCGGCTTCGGGGGAGGCAGCCTCACGCTGGCCACCGGCGGCCAGCTTGCCGTCACCTCCGGCAACAGTGGGTCTGGCACGAAACAGACTCCCGTCTACAACCCGGGTGCCATCGCGGCCGATACGGGAGCCATCCTCGATGTTTCCGGCGCCGTGGGCGTCAACGTCGCCATGGAAAGCAACAACATCAAGGTCAACGTGCAGGGCAACGAACTACGCGATGCGCCTTTGAACCGTGACGCCGGCAGGCTGTTCAACCGCAATCTCTGGGTCGACCGTCGCGATCTCGTGCTGGTGCCTGCCGGCACCGACGGCTACGAAAGCGACCGCTACTACACCGCGGGCGGATTGCTCGAAGTCTCCGGCTATCTGGGCAACGCCGGCCACGGTATCGGAGAGTGGATGGCGCAGGGCGGCAGCATCAACCTCGTCACCGACAGCATCGTCACCGCGGCCGGGTCCCTGGTCAACATCGCCGGCGGCTCGGTTGACGTGGCCACCGGCTACGTGCGGCAAAGCTGGCTCCAGGGGGCGGACGGCAAGCTCTACACGGCGGGACTTGCGCCTGCCAGCTTCGTCTATCGCGGGGTCTACGTGGGGTTCGAGAGCACGAGCGAACGTTGGGGCGTTACCCAGAACTACTACAGCCCGATCATCGCCCCGCAGCAGCGCCTGGAAAACGGCTACACCGTCGGTCGCGACGCCGGCAAGCTGGAAATCTGGGCACAGGCGGCCTCGCTTGCCGGCGACATCGATGCCTCCGTGTTCAATGGCATGCGCCAGACCGATGTCCGTCCGGCCACGGTCAGCGACGGCTACAAACTGAGTCAGACCCAGGCAGCGTTGGCGGGCCGGCTGGTCTTCCAGACCTGGGATCCGACCCTGGATCCGCAAATCGCCGGCATTGCGCGCCTCCAGCGGCAGGCCGACGTCAGCCTGGCGGCGTCCGCGCCCGACGCGCCCTCGGACGCGGGCGTCAAGCTGTTCTGGGCGGATCTGGCCCGTATCAACGCCGCGGGCCTGGGGGGCCTGAAGGTCGATACACGAGGGCGCATCGTCCTTGGCGACGACCTCGCGCTGGCGCCCGGCGGCGCGCTCAACTTCGCCGGCGCCGTCGATCTGCAAGGCTCCATTACCGCGCGCGGGGGAACGGTCAAGATCGATGTCGGTGTCTCGGCGTACGGCGATGCGCTGCCCTTGACCGTGGCCGACGGCATTACCATCGACACGCGCGGTCTGTGGACCAATGCCGTGCTCGACCCGGCCGGCGCGTGGGGCATCGCCTTCCGCAACGGCGGCTCGGTCAGCCTGTCCACGTTCGGCGAGCTGGCGCTGGAGTCCGGCTCGCGCATCGACGCCTCAGGCGGCGGCGCGCTGCGGACCGGCGGTTCCACGCTGGGCGGCAATGGCGGCGACATCAGCCTCAGCGCGGGCGGTCTGGTGATCGATGGCGGCGGCGAGATCGCCTCGTATGGCTTCGGCAAGGGCGGCAAGCTCCGCGTCGTCACCCCGGCGGCCATTTCCATCGGCGGCACCCTGACCGAAACCCGCGGCCTGCTCGCCCCGGGAGAAACCGCACCGTTCGAGTTGACGGTGTCCGAGGCCTTCACCCTTCCCGCGGGCTACACGCTGCCGGTCACCTTGAATGTCTCCTCCGGCCAGTGGGTGCCGCTGGGTGAAGAAATCCCCGGGAGCGTCCTCGACTTGATCGGGGTCGTGCCGCAACACCGCCCCGTGATCGGTCCCAATGGTTGGGTGGTGCCGCTCGCTTCACCCTATGGTGGCAACGTATGGGCCATCGATCCGGTCACCAACGTCCAGAAGGGGTACTTGACCGGCGAGCGGGTGCCGGCCGGGTTCATCGTCACCTCTTTCCAGGGCGCCTTTCCTGCGGGCTACGTGCTGCCGCGCGATGCTTTCACCGGACCGCTCTACATTCCGTATCCGCGCACCGCCACCTATGCCGCCGGCACCACGCTCACGGCCGATCTGCGCGTGCGTTCAGGCACGGTGCTTTCGCGCGGCACCGTGTTGCCGGTCCAGGCCAAAGTCTTGCCGACCTTCGACATCGTCGACGCCAACGCCTTCTTCCAGCAGGGCTTTTCGGCGTACGACCTGAGCGGCGCCGCGGGCCTGATCGTGCAGCCCGGCACGCAGATGGACGTGGCCATGCCGGTCTACCGTTTCAACGATACGGCGCAGGCGCAGTCCCTGGCCGGCGACGCGCTGGCCAGGGCGGCGGAACTCGCGCTGCCGCCGCTGTTCGCGGAAAACCCGGCCAAGGGCACGCTCAGGCAGCGCGCAGGCGCCGATGTCGCTCTGACCGGCGGCCTTCCCGGCCTTCCCCTTTCCGGCAGGCCGGTCGATCCGCTGACCAGCGGCGCCCTCATCGTCGGAGAGAATGCCCGCATCAGCGTCGATCCGGGCCGCGGCATCGACCTGACTTCCCGGGGCCAGATCCAGGTCGAAGGGACGCTGTCCGCGCCTGGCGGACATATCGGCATCATCAACACGCGCACGTTGATGAATGTGTTCGACTCCTATCGCGCCGCTCATCCCAATGACTACGGCTACATGCCCCTCGACCCCACCGATGGCGTGTCGGTGTGGATCGGCGAGCACGCCGTGCTCGATGCCGCCGGTCGCGCCTATACCGCGCTGGACGCGGCGGGCAATCCCTACGGTGTCGTGTTCGGGGGGGGCCACATCCAGTTGGGCGGCAGCAACGCCGATGACCCGTTCAGCACCGGCGTTCTCTCCAGCAGCACCTATGTGGTCGTGCGCGACGGCGCGGAAATCAACGCCGACGGAGCCAGCGCCATCATCGGCGTAGGGGCCGCCACCGGCCGGGAGCGCAAAGAGGTCGCCACCGATGGCGGTTCCATCACCATCAGCAGCTACTCGGGGTTTTTCCTCGACGGGAACCTGCACGCCAGGGCAGGGGGCGCGGGCACCCGTGGTGGCGCGCTGGACCTGCTGCTCGAATCCGCTTTCTACCCCAATGTCACGGACCTGAACGCTCGCCCTGCACGCATTCTTACCCTTACCCAGGACTGGACACCGCAATTGTCGGCCGACCTGCAAGTCGGCCAGGAAGCCCCGGCCTTCACTCCCGGTCGCGCCCGCGTCAGCGCGGCGCAGATCCAGGCGGGCGGTTTCGACAGCCTCACTCTCATGGGGCGCAGCGCCATCGTGTTCGACGGCGACGTCACCCTCGATCTGGGCAAGTCCCTCACGCTTTCCCAGGGCGCGCTCCACAATAGTCGCGAAGACGGTCGTGTCTCGTTGAGCGCCCCACATGTGTTCTTCGATGGTGGCGTCCTGTTCGTCGGTGATTACAACAGCCAGCGCTGGGGACTGCCCACCGGCGGCACCGAGGGCCTGCTCCAGACCGGCAGCCGCCTCGACGTCGCGGCTCGCCTGATCGACGCGGAAGACACCACTCGCATTTTCTATGCGGACACCGTACTCGACAGCGCCGGCGACCTGCGCCTGCTCCCGGCCACCGGCGCTCCGCTCGATGCGGGGTTGAATGGCAGCTCCACTCGCCTGACCGCCTTGCGCGCACAGGGCAACCTCGGCATCGTCGCCGCGCAGATCTACCCCGTGACCAACGCCGTCGCCGAGATCGCCGCTGGCAGCGCCAGCGCGCCGGCCACGCTCTCGCTGTCCCGCAGCACCGTGGAATTGCCCGCGCTGCCGTATTCCGTTTTCGGTGCGCTCAACCTGAATGCCGCCATCATCGAGCAGGGCGGCGTGCTGCGCGCGCCCTTCGGCAACCTCACGCTGGTCGCCGGAAAAAGCGTGCGCCTGCTGCCCGGCAGCGTCACCTCCATCAGTACCCGCGATCTCGTCATTCCCATGGGCGGTACCGTGGATGGCGTCAGCTACCAGTTGAACGGCGCCGACATCCCACCGGCCGATCTCATTACCGGCCAGTACGCCGCGCCTTTCACTTTTGGCGGCCAGCCGCAGATAAGCGGCACGCTTGGCCTAAACATCGACACGCCTTCGCTCACCAGCGAAGCCGGATCGCTGCTCGACGTGTCCGGTGGCGGCTATTTCGCGGGCGGTGCCTTCGTTACCGGCCGTGGTGGTTCGGTGGACACGCTGCTTGCCCCGCTGAACCCCGGCGGCCGGGTCTATGCGATCGTGCCGGGCGCGCAGGCGGCCGTTGCCCCGCCGGCCGGCGGCTACTATGCCGCGTGGACCGGTGCCGTGCCTGAGCCGGGCCAGCAGATCACCATTCCCGAAGGAGTGGCCGGCCTGCCGGCCGGCATCTACACGCTGATGCCGGCCAACTACGCATTGCTGCCCGGCGCCTGGCGTGTAGAACTGGGCGCCACCGGCGCCAGGCATGCCGATCCGGTCAAGCTGCCCAATGGCTCGTATACGGTTTCCGGCAGCCAGGGCAATGCGCTGACCGGCCTGGCGGACAGCCTCAACACCGCTGTCACGTTGACCGACGGTGCCATGCTGCGCACCTGGTCCAACTACAACGAAACCGGCTACAGCGCCTTCCAGCAGAGGCGGACGGCGCTCTTCGGCACCTTGCGCCCGCAACTGGAGGCCGACGGCGGCCAGTTCCGGTTCACCGCCCGCGCGAAGGCGGACGCTCCGGCCAACAGCGCGCTGGTCTGGCATGGCGCGACCGATTTCAGCGCCGCCGAAGGCGGCTATGCCGGCCACTTCATGCTCACCGCGGCCCCGGGGGGCGCTTTCTCGCCGTGGCCGCAGGGCAGGCTCGTCATCACCGGCGAGTCCGGCGGCACTGGCAACGACGCCAACACCATCACCGTCGCCGCTCGTGATCTCGATGCATTGGCCGCCCCCAATCTGTGGCTGGGCGGCACCCCCGTGAAGGACTACAACGCGCCCAATATCTCTTTGCGCGGCAACGTTGGCAATAGCGCCGCCATGGTCCAGCAATTGGTGCTCGAAGAAGGGGTGAACCTGACCGCGGGCCAGATCGTGCTGGGGGCCAACAACCGGATCAGCCTGCGGGAAGGCGTGACGCTGAACACGCTGGGGCAGGGCAGGTCCTGGCTGGACAGCCGCAACGGCCTGTTCTTCGGCGCCGTCGCCTCGACGTTCGGCAGCTACGCCACGCTGCTGGTCAGCAACGGCGAGTTCACGCTGGATGCCCCCTCCGGCCTGTTCGGCAGCAACATCGAACTGGCTGATGGCGTGAAGCTGTACTCCGAAGGGAGCATAGGCTTCTACTCGGATCTTGGCGTTTCCATCACCGGCACCCCCACGCTGGGCACGCGCAACCTGTCGCTGGCGGTGCCGTCCTTCAACATCGGCACGGACGAAGTGCTGGCCGCTGTCCTTGCCGACCGCGGTCCACTCCCGGCGGGCATGAACCTGAACCAGCGCATGCTGGACACACTGTTCGCCGGCAACCCGGCCGCCGGCGTGCCTTCGGTACAGAGCCTTTCCCTCTCCGCCGCCCAGAGCATCAACTTCTTCGGCAGTGTGGAACTGGACACGCTGGATCCGGCCACGGGCCGGTTCCGGCTCGGCCAGCTCGTACTCAACAGCCCGGCCATCTACGGCTACGGCGAAACAGGCGACGTGGTGCGCCTGACCGCCGACACCCTGGTCTGGAACAACACCCAGAAAGTCGTGGATACCGCCAACAGCAGCAGCATTGGCAACGACACGCGTTATTTCTCGGCCAATCCGGGCGCGCTGCTGGCCGGCGGCACCGGGGCGGGCATGTTCCAGATCGACGCCAATGCCATCGTGCTCGGCAATCCGACCCCCGCCAAGCCGGACACCAGCATTGCCTACCACCGCCTGCTGCTTGGTTTTGCCGATGTGAACTTCAATGCGGCCGAACGCATCACCGGCAATGCCAAGGGCACGCTCTCCGTCTATCAAGGTGGCGCCGACCCCGGTGCTGGCCGGTTCGACCCCGAGACCTACCAGGGCAACGGCGGCAATCTACATCTCAATACCCCTTTGCTTACGGGCGAGGCGGGTTCCGTCATCGCCTACCGCGCGGGCGGCGCGCTGGATGTCACGGCGCCGGCAGGCTCCGCTCCGGCGGCGAACGCCGGCATCGACATCGGCGCCACGCTCGCGCTGCGTGGCCATGCGGTGGAGGTGGCGTCCGATGTGCTGCTGCCCAGCGGCAAGCTCACCCTCACGGCCGACCAGGACGTGACCCTGGCCGGAGGCAGCCTGCTGGACGTCTCCGGCCGCCGCCTCACTTTCTTTGACGTGACCCGCGACAGTTGGGGGGGCGACGTGGACATCGTGTCCCTGCATGGCAACATCGTGCAGCACGCCGGTTCGACCATCGACGTCTCGGCGGACGAGACAGTCGGCGCCGACGCCGGCAGCCTGCGCGTCACCGCGCTGGATGCGGCCAAGGGGCGGATCCAGCTCCAAGGCACGCTCGCGGGCGCGGGGGGCGAAGGCCACGCCAACGGCGGTTTTCAATTGGCCGCGCAGCATATCGGCGACCGGGCCACGGATCTCAGTGCCGACTTCGCCGCGCTCAACACCATGCTGACCGCCGCCGGCTTCACCGGTGAGCGCGCCTTTGCCCTCAAGCAGGGCAACCTGAGCGTGGGTGACGAAATCAAGGCGCAGGCCGTCACCCTTTCGGTCGACGGCGGCAGTCTGACCGTCAACGGCAGGATCGATGCCTCGGGCCAGAAACCCGGCAGCATCCGCCTGGCCGCCCGCGACGATCTACGCCTGACCGGCGGCGCCGTGCTCGACGCCCACGGTACGGTCCTGCAGGTGGACAGCCATGGCCAGGCCATCGAGGCGAAGAATCGCGGCATCGTCGAGCTGACCTCGGCCCAGGGTTGGCTGCGGCTGGACGATGGCAGCACGCTGGACGTGTCGGCGCCGGGCGTGGGCGACGGTCGCGTTACGTTGAACGCGCGCCGCGCCAGCGAAACCGGCGGCGAGGTGCTGATCGACGCCGCCGGCCGCGTGAACGTGCGGGGTGCCAGGAGCATCGCCGTCAATGGCTTCTGGACCTATGCGCCCACCGATGCCGCCGGCAGCATCGTGCAGGACAACACCGCCGACAATGTACCGGCCGGTGCGCTGGGCCTGGACCAGATCGATGCGCAGAACCGGGTTTTCTACGCCAACGCGCAGGCCAGCACGGTCTTGCAGGCGCGCCTTGCCGGTCTCAAGGCCTACGGCGATGCCTACCACCTGCGCCCGGGTGTGGAAATCATCAGCAGCGAGGCTTCGGGCGGCAAGCTGACGGTGAAGGGAGATCTCAATCTTGCCGGCTATCGCTACGGCCCGCGGGCCGTGCGCAACCCCGACGCCGCCGATTATGGCGCGGGCGAACCGCTGGCGCTGGTGGTGCGTGCCGAGGGCGATCTCGCCATCCACGGCAGCATCACGGACGGCTTTGGCCTGCCGAAGCGGACGCCGGACGACAGTCCACTGCTGTTGCAAGCCGGCAAGGCCTTGACCGGCGACTACACCCTGCCCGAGGGCGTGACGCTGGCCACCGGCAGCAAACTGGGCGCGGGGGCGATCCTGCCGATGGATGTGGAGCTGCGGCGCGCCCAGGTGCTTCCGCAGGGGCAGGCCGCGCCGGAAACCATCATTCTGGGGGTGAACTATGTCGACCAGTGGGGATCGCAGATCGGCTCCATCTTCGGTGGCCTGAACGCCTGGGGTGAACTGCTCCAACCGGTCACGGTCGTGGCCGGCCGGGTCGACGACTGGAACTACAACGGCTGGACCTTCGGCCCGGGCGAAACCTTCTACTATCCGCTGGGCGCGGGCGCCACCATTCATGCCGGCACCATCCTGAGCGCCGCGAGCTCCGGCTACGCCGATCTGTTGCTCAAGGACGGCGCCAAGATCATGGCCAACCGGGCGCTGCCGCAGCCGGTGAAACTGGGGGCCGACTATGCGCTGGCCGCCGCGATGACGGCGACCGGGCGCATCGTCACCCCCGGCCGCACCTTCGAGATCGGCGATCTGATCCCGGCCGGTACGGCGCTGCCCAGCGGCAGCACGATCGGCGCGGGCGCGGCGCTGCCTTTCGATTTCTATATCGACGCGATCACCTGGCAGGCGGGCAATCCGCTGGTGCTGGCCGGTGGCTATACCCTGGGCAGCGGCCTTGCGCTGGCCGCCGGCACGGTGCTGCCTGCCGGCACCATGGCCGCCGGCAACGTGTATGCCACCAGCCGTCGTCCGGTATGGGCGGTGGCGCCGATGCTGGCGGCCGGTAGCGAGTCGGCGTCCCTGCGGTTGGTCGGCGGCGCCGACCTGGCCGCGGCCGATACCCGCGCCCTGGCATCCTCCGAGGCCTTGGCGGGCAGGGGCAACGTCACCTTGAGCGACGAGCGCATCTCCGCCAGCACCAGCCTCCCCATCTTCAGCGTGCTGCGAACCGGCACCGGCGACCTGGACATCCTCGCCGGCGGGAGTCTTTCGCAAGGCTCGCCCTTCGGCGTGTACACCGCCGGCACCCAAAGCAACCTGGCTTCAGGCAACGAGGCCTACATGCTGCCGCGCGCCAGCCTGACCGGTCTGCCGGACTACGACGCCGCGCTGGAGCAACAGGTGTTGTGGTTCCCCGATCACGGCGGCGACTTCCTGCTGGTGGCCCAGGGCGATGTGTCCGGCTATCAGTGGACAACGAGCAGCAGCGGCGGCCTGGTGCAGAACGACGTGGCCGCCTGGCTCTGGCGCCAAGGCGCCGACGGCATGGGCCATGCCACCGCCTGGGGTGTCAATTTCGGCACCTATGCGGCCTTCGGCGCCCACTACGACGCCGACACACGCACGACCATCCCTCACGCCGGCGTGGTCGGCTTCCAGGGGTTCGGCGCGTTGGGTGGAGGCAATGTCACCCTGCTCGCTGGCGGTGATGCCGGTCTGCTGTCGCCGTCCAATCCGTATGTGGACACCGTCAGCGGCGGCCTCGTGTTGGCCGTGGGCGCCACGGGCCGTGTCACCGAGGTGACCAAAAACGCCGACGGCGGCGTGACCGGTGGCACGTTGGTACAAACCGGCGGCGGCGACCTGACCCTGAAAATCGGCGGCGGCCTCAACGCGGCGCAGGCCAGTGTCTCCAGCGCTGGCAGCATGAACGGCAAGCTGGTCGATCTGCGCGGCGACATCAGCATCAGTGCCGCGCAGATCGGCAGCCTGGCCCGGACCTGGGGCACCACGAACGGGCTCGATCCGCGTGCGGCCGACAACTACACGGCCTATGCCGTGCGCAACCTCATCACGGGGCCCGTGCTGGTGCCGGGCGACGGTACGGTCAGCGTGCGGACCCGTGGCGATCTGGTGCTGTCCGGCTGGCAGGATGCCGGCATGGTCCAGGCCACTTATCTGCAAGGAGGCAGCTTCGCCAGTCCCGATATCTACAGCTTCGCGGGCAGCCTGCTCGACAATCCGGCCAGGACCGGCGTTGACCGCACCTGGTTCTCGCTCTGGACGCCGGACACCGCCGTCGCGCTGTTCTCGGCGGGGGGGCAGCTCGTGCCGTTCAACGGTAACCAGAACCAGGGGATGACCTATTCCCAGGTGTCCTACCTGCCTGGCCAGTTCCGGGCAGTGGCCGGCAGCGGCAGCATCTACTATGGCTCGGAACTGAGCAACAGCGTCCTTACCTATGAGTTGCTGCCTGCGCCCACCGGCCAACTGGAGCTCCTGGCCGCGGACTCGATCCACGCGGCCGCCCGCAGCGCCGGCGCCAGGCTAGGTCTCTCCGGCGCGCGCACCGGCGTCAACGAACTGCCCAACCCTTTCAAGCCGGGCTGGGTAATGGCCCCGCTCGGCTTCACCGGCGATTTGGTCAACTTCCCCCTTGATCCGGCCTGCGTCTGCGGCACCAACACGCTGGTCTCCATCGGCCCCCCTGCCTATGAGGGGGGGCCCAGCCGCTACTTTCCCAAGAGCGGCTACTTTGCCTTCCAGGCCGCCGATGCGCCCACCGGCGCGCTGCACGCGGCGGATCCGGACCCTGTGCGCTTGTACGCGGTCGGAGGCGACATCATCGGCCTGGTGCTGGGCGGCTATCAGGCCGGCAACCGGCAGACCGGGACCGCCGCTTCCTGGCTGCTGGCCAAGGCCACGCAAGTGCGCGCAGGCGAGGACATCGTGGGCTTCGGCGTGTGGGGTACCGGCGTCTACGAAGGCGTCGGCAGTTATCTCATGAACGCCAATGCCACCGACGTGTCGATCATCGAGGCGGGGGGCGACATCTTCTACGCCAACGTCAAGATGGCCGGCCCCGGCACACTGGAAATCACCACCGGCGGCAACTTCTACCAAGGCAACCAGGGCAGTATCCAGAGCATCGGCTCGGTGATTCCCGGCGACACTCGCCCGGGCGCGGGCATCGTGGCGCAGGTGGGTTTCAATGCGACCGGGGCGGACTGGGCGGCCCTGGCCGCGCTGTATCTCGACCCGTCCAGACAGGCCGACATCGTTTCCGGCCTGCCGCTGGCCAGCCAGCCGGGCAAAGTGGCGCACACCTACCAGAAAGAACTGGCCAGCTGGCTTGGCGAACGCTTCGGCTACGCCGCGGCGGACAGCACTGACGCGCTGGCCTATTTCGCCGCGCTGCCGGCCGAGCAGCAGCGCATCTTCCTGCGCGAGGTCTACTACGCCGAGCTGCTGGCCGGCGGCCGCGAGTACAACGACAAGGAAGGCCCGCGCTTCCAGAGCTACCTGCGCGGCCGCCAGGCGATCGCCACGTTGTTCCCGGAAGCCGATGCCGAGGGGAGGGCCATCGCGCGCCGTGGCGACTACACCGCTTTCGGTGCGGCCGGCATCCAGACGCAGTTCGGCGGCGGCATCCAGGCACTGGTGCCCGGCGGGCAGATCATCGTGGGCGTGCAGGGGGAACCGCCGCCTGCGACCTCGGGTTTGATCACCCAGGGGGATGGTGACATCCAGCTCTACAGCCAGGGCAGCATCCTGCTGGGTCTCTCGCGGATCATGACCACTTTCGGTGGCGGCATCCTGGCGTGGTCGGCCGAGGGTGACATCAACGCGGGACGCGGCAGCAAGACCACGCTGGTCTACACGCCACCCAAGCGCGTGTACGACGACGTGGGCAACGTCGTGCTCTCGCCGCAGGTACCCAGCACCGGTGCCGGTATCGCCACGCTCAATCCGATTCCGGAAGTGCCGCCCGGCGACGTCGATCTGATCGCGCCGCTCGGCACGATCGACGCCGGCGAGGCGGGGATCCGAGTGTCGGGCAACGCGAACCTGGCGGCGCTGCGGGTCGTCAATGCGGAAAACATTCAAGTGCAGGGCAAGGCGACGGGCTTGCCGGTGGCGGCCACGGTGAATGTCTCGGCGTTGACCAACGCCAGCCAGGCGGCCAGCGCGGCGGCCACGGCGGCTCAGGACGTGATGCAGCGCGAGCGCGCCGCGGTCCGCCAGAACCTGCCGTCGATATTCACGGTACGCGTGGTGGGTTTCGGCAACGAGCCGTCGACCGGAGGCGAGCGACCGCCGTCGCCCGCGCCAGGCGCGCGATCCGATGCGACACGCTATGACCCCAGGCATCGCGTGCAGGTCGTGGGACATGGGCAGAACTTCAATCCCGAGCTGCTCTCGCGTTTGACCCCGGAGCAACTGCGCCTCTTGAAGCAGGACCGCTAGGCCAAAACCGTCCAAGGCAAGTGTTTCTCGCCGGTTCCCCGCGCCTGGGGGAGCCGGCCGGGGACGGTTTTGCCTTCGACAGAGGTGATCGTGTCATGACCCTGAGTGCTGTGGATTGCCTGGAGGCGCCCGATGCTGTCGATGGGGTCGCCGGGGATTCGTTCGCCGAAGACGCTGGCGGCGTTGTGCTGCGAGACTTCCTGGCCGCAAACTACGCGCGCCTGCACCGGCGCCTGCAACGCCACCTGGGCTGTCCCGACCTGGCCAGCGAGTGCCTGCACGAGGCCTGGCTGCGTCTGGGCGAGATACCTCTTCGCGCCGTCGTGCAGAATCCGGACGCCTATGTCTACCGGATTGCGTTCAACCTGGCGATGGATCATCTGCGCAATCGGCGCCCGTGGCAGGACGCGGCCGATGCCGGGCTGGAGCATATGGTGGACCATGCGCCCGGCCCGGATGTCATCGCCGAGGCGCGGTCGGATGTGCAAGCCGTCGAGCGCGCGATGCAGCGACTTCCGCATCGGCATCGCCTGGTGCTCGTCGCCCTGCGAATCGAGGAGAAAACCCGCCAGGAAGTCGCGGACTGGTATCGCATTTCATTGCGCAATGTGGACACGACGCTGCGCCAGGCCCTGGAGCAATGCGCCCAGGCATCCGGGCAGACCGTGAGGGTGGGGGTTGGCTCGTCGCGGCGGTGGCGGGAAAAAGTCGCCGCGGTTGCATGACTGCCGCAAGCTCGCGCTAGCCCCTTTCCAGTACCGCCTCCAGCCGCCGGACCGCCGCCGCCGCGTCTTCTGCGGTCACGAAATTGGCGAACCCCATCAACAAGCCCCCCTGCGACGATTTGCGCATCCGCCAGTCGCTCAGGGCCTGGACGGCAAGCCCGTCGGCCTGGGCGGCCAGGGCCAGCCTCTTGTCGCCTTGCCGGGAGAGCAGGCGAGCCAAGATGTGGATGCCGCCCGCCTGCGGCTGGACATGCAGGCGTCCTCCCGGCATGCGCGCCAGCGCGTCGGCCAGATAACCACGCCTGGTCGCGTAGAGCGGACGCATCCTGCGCAGATGCCGGGTGAAGTGGCCCTGTTCCATGAAATCGGCCACCATGGCCTGGGGCAGGGCCGAGCCCGGATCGGGAAGGTGGTTCACCATGTCCCTGAACTTGCCCGCCTGAGACGCGGGCACGACCAGATAGGCCAGCCGCAGCCCGGGGAACAGCATCTTGCTGAAGGTGCCGGTATAGAGCACTCGTTCGTTGCGATCCAGGCTCTTGAGCGCCGGCAGGGGCCGGCCCTGGTAGCGGAATTCGCTGTCATAGTCGTCCTCGACGATCCAGGCGCGACGGTGGCGGGCCCATTCGAGCAGCTCCAGCCGACGCGGCAGCGAGAGCGCCACGCCGGTCGGGCTCTGGTGGGTGGGCGTCACGACGGCGAATCGCGCATCGGCCGCGCGTTGCCGGCCGAGGCGGACGTTCAATCCTTCCTCGTCGACGGGCACCGGCGCCAGCCGCATGCCCGCGCGTTCCAGGAATTGCCGGGCAAAGATGTACCCGGGATCCTCGTACCAGCCCAGGTCCCCCGTCCGCAGCAGGGTGCGGCGCACCAGTTCCAGCGCTCCCCGATAGCCCGCCGTCACGAATACCTGCTCGGGCGTGCAGGCTATGCCGCGTGCAATGCCCAGGTACGCGGCGATGGCGCGGCGCAGCGGGCCGTAGCCTGCCGGGTCGGGATAGGACATGGCCACGGTTTCCAGGGTACGCAGCGTGTGACCGGCCAGGCGCGTCCAGGTCTTGCGGGGGAATGCATCCAGCGCGGGCACGCCAAGCTGGAAGGGCTGCGCGCCATGGTCCGGGGCTTGTGGACGGGGGGAGGGACCGGGAGGCGGCGTCGAGGTCTTGGCGCGGCTTGCGTCCGCCAGGTTTCCCAGGCGCGGGGAGACGACCGTGCCCGCGGCGCCGCGGGCCACGAAATAGCCTTCGCCGACCAGCATCTGGTAGGCCACTTCGACCGTGCCGCGCGCCAGGCCGAGCTCGCTGGCGAGGCTGCGTACCGATGGCACCCGGTCTCCCGGCCGCAGCCGGCCGCTGGCGATCGCCTCCTGGTAGCGCCGGTACAACTGGAGATAGATCGGCGCATCCTGTTCCCGGTTCGGCTTGAGGTGTAGGGGATCCGCGCGAGATGTCCCACTCATTTGATCAGTTCTTGCACCTGTTCCATGGGGCATGATTCTCCTAAATTGGTGGCTGTACGACAAGGACATCCCCATGAGCACGTTTCGATTACGCCTCCTGGACAGCGACCAGGACTACCAGGCCGGTTTTTCCGTCATGCGCGAACTGCGTCCGCACCTGGCCGATGCCGCCACCTTTGCCGCGCAGGCGCGCCGCCAGGGCGAGCAGGGCTATCGCCTGCTGGCCGCCTGGCAAGGCAGCGAGGTCAAGGGGCTGGCGGGTTACCGCTTGCAGGAGAACCTGATATATGGACGTTTCCTCTACGTCGACGATCTGGTGGTGACGGCCGATGCCCGGCGCCACGGCGTGGGCGGCCAACTGATCGAGGCCGCGCGCGAAGAGGCCCGGCGGCAAGGCTGCGCGCATTTCGTGCTCGATACGGGGCTGGGCAACGCGCTGGGGCAGCGGTTCTATTTCCGCCAGGGGCTGTTGGCCAAGGGCATGCATTTCTGCCAGCCGCTGGCGGCGCGTGCCTGAACGCCGCGCCGTCCTTCTTTTTTCTACCGGAGACCTTTCATGAGCACCCTTCGTCTGTCCTATTGGACCCTTTCCCCCGAGGCCTACCAGGGCCTGATGGCCACCAAGAAGGCACTGGAGAAGAGCAGCCTCGGCAAGTCGTTGATCGACCTGGTCTGGCTGCGCATGTCGCAGATCAACGGCTGCGCATTCTGCCTGGAAATGCATGCGAAGGCGCTGCGCGCCGACGGTATGCCGGAGGCCAAGCTGGATGCCCTGGCCGGCTGGCGCGTAAGCGGCCGTTTTAGCGATCGCGAACGTGCCGTGCTGGCCTGGACGGAGTCGCTCACGCATGTGGACCGCACCCATGCGCCGGACCAAGACTACGAGCCGCTCAAGCAGCACTTCAGCGACGTCGAGATCGCCGACCTGTGTTTTGCCATCGCGTTGATGAGTGCGTTCAACCGGCTGGCCATTGGCATGCGGCAATAAGGGGCGCCGGGGCATGGCATGAAAATACTGCATATCGATTGCAGTCCGAGGCCGGTGTTGCACAGCCGCCGGCTCTCGGCCGCCATCGTCGCGCGCCTGCGCGCCAGGTATCCCGATGCGACCATCGTGCGCCGCGATCTGGGCCGGGACCCTTTGCCGCATGCCGATCCCGGCTACGCGGCCGCCTTGTCGTCCCCGGCAGCGTTGGCGGCGGGGCTGGCGAGCGGAGCGGCGCGCTTGTCGGAACAACTGATCCAGGAGCTGGAAGCCGCCGACATCCTGGTCATCGGCACGCCCATGAACAATTTCGCGGTGCCTTCGGTGCTCAAGGCATGGATCGACCAGATCCTGCGCATCGGCCGTACGTTTTCGTCCTCGGCCGCGGGAAAGACGGGCCTGCTGCGAGACAGGCCGGTCTTCATCGGTATCGCCTCGGGAGGGGTATTCACGGGCGAGCGGGCCAACCAGCCGGATTTCCTCACGCCCTACCTGCGGGCGGCGCTCGGCTGCATAGGCTTGAACACGCTGCATTTCCTGCCCTTGCAGGCGACGGCTTTTCTCGACGATGAGCGGCTCTCGGCAGCCAGGGAAACGCTGCTGGTGGCGATCTGACAGGGGGGCCGGCGGGCAATGCGACAGCGAGGAAAAAAATCGTGTATAGTCTCGCTTCTTCGCTTTGCGCGCCGGTTTTTTGGCAGCGCGAACGCCGGAATCACGCGGGAATAGCTCAGTTGGTAGAGCGCAACCTTGCCAAGGTTGAGGTCGCGAGTTCGAGACTCGTTTCCCGCTCCAGAATTCGATTCATAGGGCAATTCCGCTGCCCGTTGAATATCAGACAAAAGGGGCCTTGTGCCCCTTTTTCTATTCCACCCCTTTCATGTCTCCCTGGCTCGCGACGGTTGCCTTGCGGTCGCGGGCACACGCGTTTACGGAAAATATACGGCGCCCCCTGGTTTTTGAACGGGGAATTTATACGCCTTTCGGAATACTGGTGGCCGGTCATGTCGATCATTCCTTTCAAGTGGAAAACATGCGGCTCATCCCTATTCCTGTTCTTTCCCGCGGCGGCCTTGCCGCGCTGGGTTCCGCGGCCTTGCTGGCCGCCGCGTCGGGCGAGGCCCGCGCGCAGTTGTCGGGCAGCGCGGCCCTGACCTCCGACTATGTGTGGCGAGGTTCGTCGCAAACGCGGGAACGTCCCGCCGTGCAGGCGGGCGTCCGATACGCCCACGAGTCGGGGCTGTATGCCTCGGCGTGGGGATCCACGGTGAAATTCAAGCCTGACAACGGCGCCTACGCGGAATTCGATCTTGCCGCCGGCTGGGCGGGAAAGCTGGCGCCGGATTGGGCGCTCGATGCCTATTTCCTGCGTTATCAGTATCCCTCGACGCAAGGCCATCCGAACTGGAACGAAGCCAACGTCGCCGTGACCTGGCGCGACCGTTACTGGCTGGCCGTGGGACATTCGAGCAACGCCATGGCCAGCCGCACGACGGGCACGTATGCGCTGCTGGGGGCGCGTCATCCCCTGGGCGAGGCGTGGCGTGTCGAAGCCACGCTGGCCCGCTATTTCCTGGACGATGCGTATGCCGACAGCTACACCCACGCTTCGGTCGGCGCGGTGTGGGCGTTCAAGCCTCCCTTCGAGTTGCGGCTGACCTTGCATGGAACCGATGCGGCGGCCCGGCGGCTGTTTCCGGGCATGGCGGGCACGCGTGGCGAGATCGCGCTGCAAGCCGCGTTCTAGGCGGGGCGGGGGGCGATACGGTGTGCGTGGATGGGGTTTTGAAGGGATTTGAAATAAGGGTTACCATGATTTGATGGTTATACCCTGCTGGGATAAAACACCAATTCCTTTCGAACCCGGCGGTGGTCACGCGTAGACCTCACGGAGTGTCTCGGAAGCAATGCATATCCATCCCCGCTGTCTTGTCGCCGTACTGCCGCTGGCAGCTACTCTTTCCGCCATTCTGCTGGCCAGTCCGGCCAGCGCCCAGCAAGCGCCCGACGCGGGCCGGACCCTGCAAGAGTTGCGGCCGAGCCTGCCGCAGCCGACCGCGCCTCCTGCTTTCAAGCTCGATGTGCCGGCGGTCGAATCCGTTCCCCCCGGCGGGCCGCAGGTCGCCATTGCGTCCATTGCCATCGACGGCAATACCGCGGTTCCGTCCGAGCAACTCCAGGCGCTGGTGGCCGATGCTCTCGGGCATCGCCACGATCTCTCCGGCCTGAAGGCCCTGGCTGATCGCATCACCGACTACTACCGTCGCGCCGGCTACCCTTTTGCCCGCGCGCTCATTCCCGCCCAGACGCTCGACCGGGGCGTCCTGCGCATCCAGGTGCTCGAAGGCCGCTACGGCCGGGTCGCGGCCTCCGGCGAGTTGGTGGACCAGGCTCAGCCCTGGCTGTCGGCCTTGAAGCCGGGGCAGGTCATCGGCGGCCGCGAGCTCGAACGCAGCATCTACCTGTTGTCCGACCTGCCCGGCGTGGCGGTCGATCCTGTCATGGGACCTGGTTCGGCCGTGGGGGAAGGCGACCTCGACGTCGGTGTGCGCATGGCCCGGAAATGGGGCGGCCGGGCCAGCATCGACAACTACGGCAACCGCTACACCGGCGCCGGGCGTGCCGGTCTGGGCCTGTGGGGCAACAGCCTGTTCACCTTCGGCGACCGCGCCACCCTCGACGCCTTGCTCACCACTGAGACCATGTGGTTGGGCGCCCTCGGCTACGAGGCCCCGCTGGGCGCCAGCGGCTTGCGCGCGGAGGCTCGTTTTGCCCACACCCGCTACGAACTGGGCAAGGAGTTTTCCTCGCTCGACGCCTACGGGAGAGCCGACATCGCCTCGGCCGGGTTGTCGTATCCGCTGTGGCGGGCGGCCTGGGGCGGAGTGACGGCCGGGTTGCTCTATCAGCACAAGGAACTGAGGGACAACCTGGGCGCGGCTGGCAGCCACACCAAGGCCTACAGCGACAGCGTGCCGCTCAGCCTGCGCTTCGACGCGCGTGACACCCTGGCCGGAATGGGGGGACTGACCTATGGACAACTGAGCTGGACGCCGGGCAAGCTGCATCTGGGCCCGACGCTGATGGCGGCGGACCAGGCGACGGCGCGCACCAATGGTTCTTTTCACAAGCTGAATCTGGATGTGGCCCGCTTGCAGCAATTGCCGGCGAATCTCAATCTGTACGCGCGCTTCGCGGCGCAGTGGGCGAACAAGAACCTGCATTCGTCCGAAAGCTTCGGACTGGGGGGGCAGGGCGGGGTACGGGCGTATCCGCTGGGCGAGGGCTATGGCGATGCGGGGTGGCTGTTGCAGACCGAACTGCGCTACCCGATCGGCAACGTCACGCCTTACGGTTTCTTCGATATCGGCCGGGTGAAGATCAACCAGGATCCGTGGACGCCGGGCGACAATAACCGGACGCTGTCGGGCGTGGGCTTTGGCGTGCGGGTGTCGGTACAGACCCAGTGGCTGCTGGACGTGAGCCTGGCCTGGCGCACGCAGGGGGGCAAGCCGCAATCGGATACGCATGACGCGCAGCCGTTGGCATGGGCCAGCCTGGCTTATCGTTTTTGACCCGGGCCGGCAGGCCATCCCTCAAGAAAACCCGTATACGCACGAGCTCGAGAGAGACATATGAAGCGCGCAAGCCTGAACACTACGTATCGCCTGGTCTGGAGCGAGGTCCGGGGGGCCTGGGTGGCGGTATCGGAGATCGAGAGATCGCACGGCAAGCGCGGCGGGCAGCGGCTGCGCCGGCTGGCCGAGGCGGGCCTGATGGTGGGCCTGTTGGCTGCGGGGGCCGCGCCGTCATGGGCGGGGCCCCTGCCCACGGGTGGGCAGGTCACCTCGGGCGCGGGCGTCATCCACCAGAGCGGTCCTGACATGACCATTACCCAGTCCAGCGGCAGGCTGGGGATAGACTGGGCGAGTTTCTCCATCGGCCAGGGCAATTCAGTCCGATTCGTGCAGCCGGACGCAAGCTCGGTGGCCGTCAACCGCGTCACGGGTAGCGACGTCAGTTCGATCCAGGGGGCGCTCAAGGCCAACGGACAGGTGTTCCTGTCCAACCCCAACGGCGTCGTGTTCAGTCCTACCGCGCAGGTGGACGTGGGTGGATTGGTGGCGACCACGCACGCCATTACCGAGAAAGACGGCAAGTACGTGCTGCAAGGCCACAGCGGGGCCGGCGTCGTCAACGCGGGCGCGATCCGCGCCGCGGACGGCGGCACGGTGGCGCTGGTGGCGGCGCGCGTGGTCAACCAGGGCAGTATCGAGGCCACGAAAGGCAACGTGCTGTTGGGCGCGGGCAGCAAGGTCACGCTGGACCTGGGCGGGCCGGTGAAGATCAAGGTGGACGAAGGCGCGATCGACGCGTTGGTCGGGCAGGGCGGCGCGATCCGCGCCGACGGTGGGCAGGTGTACATGACGGCAGCCTCGGCCGACGCGTTGACGTCCACGGTCATCAATCACACGGGCGTGACGGAAGCACGAACCCTGTCCACGGGCGAAGGCGGCAAGATCGTGCTCCTGGGCGGCATGGAAAAGGATCGCATCGTGGTTGCCGGCACGCTTGACGCCAGCGCGCCCACCCACGGCGACGGTGGTTTCATCGAAACCAGCGCGGCGCGGGTGCAGATCGCCGACGACGTCCGCGTGACCACCCAGGCGGCCGGCGGCAAGAGCGGCACCTGGTTGATCGATCCGGTGGACTTCACCATTGCCGCCAGCGGCGGCGACATGACGGGAGCCGTGCTCGGCGCCCAGTTGGGCAGCGGCAACGTCACGATCGAATCCAGTGCCGGCGCCGCCACCGGCAGTGGCAACCTCAACGTCAACGACACGGTCGACTGGAGCGCCAACACCCTCACGCTTACCGCCGCCAACAACGTCAACATCAACGCGACGCTGACCGCCGGCGGCACCGCCGGCCTGGCGATGAATCCGGCCACCGCCAATGGCGCCGACGCGGCCGTTGCCGCGGGCACCGTGAACGTCATGCCCGGCCTGGGCCGGGTGGATTTCACCGGCACCGGCAACAGCCTGAGCATCAACGGCACGCCCTACACCATCGTCACCAGCCTGGCCCAACTGCAGGGAATAGGAGGTGGCCTGGGCGGCCACTACGCCTTGGGCGGCGATATCGACGCCACGGCCACGGCCGGCTGGAACCCGGACGGCAGCGGCGGCTTCGCCGGCTTCAACCCCATCGGAGCGGCGGGCAGAGGCCTGGGCTTCTCGGGGGTCTTCGATGGCCTGGGCCACACCGTCGACGGACTGACCATCAATCGCCCAGATGCCGAGAACGTGGGTTTGTTCGGCTATCTCGTTGACGACAGCATCGTCCGCAACGTGGGCCTGCGAGGTGGTTCGACGCATGGCGGCAACAATACGGGCGCCCTGGTGGGAGTCGTCGACGGCGGCCTGGTATCCCATGCCTACTCGACCGGCGGCGTATGGGGCCGGGACAACGTTGGCGGGCTGATGGGTTCCTTCAATGGCAGGGCGGACCATGTATATGCCACCGGCGATGTCGAAGGCAGCGGCAGCGTCGGCGGATTGCTTGGATATGGTGCGAACACCAGCCTCCGGTATGCCTACGCGAGCGGTAACGTCCGCGGCCGCACTGCCGGTGGGCTGGTGGGGGCCGCCGATTCGTTCTCACCCTGGTACACCTACGCGACCGGAGATGTCACCGGAACCTCTTCGGCTGGCGGCCTGGTGGGTGAACATGACCACGGCACCTTGTGGTATTCCTATGCCACCGGCAAAGTGACGGGCGGGACGACCGGTGGCCTGATCGGGGACAGCGACTACGTCACGGTTATCCGTGGCTATTGGGACATGGACAGCACCGGCCAGGCGCAGGCCTGCGGCGGCTGGGGCACCGCATACTGTTCCAGCGCAGCCGGCGCCGAACCGATCGGCCTGCGCACGGCGGATGCCTTCCGCCAGGACAGCTACGGGTTCTTCAACTTCGGCAACGACTGGTACATGGCGGAGGGCGCGACCCGTCCCTTCCTGCGGTTCGAGTACGCCACCTCCATCGGCAACGCCCACCAGTTGCAACTGGTCAACATCGATCCGTCGGCCAGCTATACGCTGGCTCACGACATCGATATGTCCGTGGCCGACGGCGCGCGCGCATCGGGCATGTGGAGCAGCCAGGGTTTCAGTCCGATCGGCGCCTACGGTCACGATGACCCGGCCGGCGCTTTCACCGGCACCTTCGATGGGTTGGGCCATGTCATAGGCGGCCTGACGATCGATCGGACAACTGACTACGTCGGCCTGTTCGGCTACGTGGGCAATGGCGGTACCGTGCGCAACGTCGGTCTGGCCAATGCGGCCGTCTCCGGCGGCCGTTACACCGGTGGCTTGGTGGGGGGCAGCCAAGGCGCGATCGCCAACGCGTATGCGACGGGCGTGGTAAAGGGAGGGGCCGACACGGGGGGCCTGGTGGGTGTCAACCAGGGCACGATCACCAACGCCTATGCAGCCGCCACGGTGGAAGGCAGCGACAACACCGGCGGCTTGGTGGGCCATAACTTGAACGGCGAGATCTCCAACGTCTATGCGACGGGAGAAGCGACGAGCGGCGGCACCAGCGGTGGCTTGGTGGGCTGGAACGACGGCATGGTAACCGGCAGTTTCTACGCCACCACCGATGCCGGCGGCAACGCCATCAACAGCCGCGCGGGAGGGGGCAGTCCAGATGGCGTGACCGGCAAGAGGTTCGATGAGCTGCGGCAACTCTCCACGTTCGCCGATGCCGGCTGGAGTATTTCCGACCGGGGAGGCGACGGTACCGCCTGGCGCATTTACGACGGCAACACCGGGCCCTGGCTGAGAACGTTCCTGACACCGATCACGGTGACTGTCGCCGACGGTGGCAGCAAGGTCTACGATGGCAATACGTCGGCGAGCGGTACATATACCCAGTCGGACGCTTCCGCGAGCCTGGACGGTACGGCTGTCTACGCGCTGGACGACAAGAATGCGGGCAGCCGCACGTTGAATGTGTCCGGCCTGTACTCCGGAGACCAGCGGGGCTACGACATCAGTGTCGTTGGAGCCAGCTACCAGGTGACGCCAAAGGCGCTGGACATTACGGGTCTGGCGGCCGAGGACAAGATCTACGACGGCACCACCAGGGCCACGTGGGCGGGCGCGGCCTTGTCCGGCGTGGTGGCGGGCGACGAGGTGGGGCTGGACCAGCGCGCCGTGACGGCTTCGTTCGTCGATGCCGAGGTCGGCGCAGGCAAACCGGTGGCGCTGCACGGCAGTTTCGGACTGGACGGGACGGACGCCTCGAACTACACGCTGATTCAGCCGACGGCGGGGTTGGCGGCGGATATCCTGCCCGCCTTTCCGCCGCCGTCCGCCGCACGTGATCCGAAAGCCGCCGCGGCGACCACGAGCGCGCAGAGATCGTGGCCGGACATGCGCGCCAGGATCCCGCCGCGGGTGGTCTCCGCCAGCGTCGAGCAGGGTGGGGAGTTCAACGAGGTAGTGAGGATCAGAGGCAGCGGGATCCGGTTGCAATGAAACGCCGGCAGCTCACCGGCTGCCGGGGATTGCCCCGGCCTCCTGCCGGGCCGGCGGTTCGTGCAGGCACGGGGGCAGGGAGGCGCCTCGCGAAGAAGCGCGGCTTCGTGTAGAATAGCGGGCTCTTTCCAGCAAAAGCCCTTTCTTGGGCGGAAAGATGCGAACTTCGTTCGCCATGGCGCGTTAGCAAAGCGGTTATGCACCGGATTGCAAATCCGTGTAGGTCGGTTCGACTCCGGCACGCGCCTCCAGGTTCATCAGAAAATCGCCGCTCCCGAAAGGGGCGGCGATTTTTTTGCAGTGCTCGCAACGGGTCTGTTCGATAAATTGTGCGGCCAGGTTTTGTAAATAATAACGTTTATCATTATTATTTGCATGCTTCATATCCTGTCTTCATCGCCCGAGAGTCACGTTGCACACCTCCGCCCACCAAGATCACCGCGTCGATCACGCCCACCCGGCAAGCCCGGTTCGTTCTGTCCTCGCCCTCGCGCTATTCCTGGCCTTCGCAGCCCGGGCCGCCGCCGCCGAACAGGACGAGAAACCCGAGGCCACTCGGCAGCTCCCCGTCATCTCGGTCACCGCGACCAGCGAGTCCGCCACGCTCCATGACCTCGAAGCCCCGGTCAATGCCGGTGCGCTGGGCAACCTGACCCAGCTCGAGACGCCGTTCTCGACCACCGTGGTCACACGCGGCGACCTGGATGACCGGCCCATCGTCAAGCTGGGGGACCTGTTCGCCACCGATGCGTCGGTGTCCGACAACAGCGGCGCCCACGGCGCATGGGCCAGCTACCTGACGGTGCGCGGACTGCAACTGGACTGGCAGAATGCCTTCCGCATCGATGGCAAGCCTTTCCTGAGCTACGCCACGACCCCGCCCTACGAGCACTTCGAGCAGGTCGAGCTGCTCAAGGGCGCTTCGGGTTTCATGTACGGTTTCGGGTCGCCGGGCGGCGTCGTCAACTACGTGACGAAGCGGCCGACGGCCCAGCCGGTGCGCAGCGTGAGCCTGGGGTTCTCGTCCGGCAACATCTGGCGCCAGCATGTGGACCTGGGTGGCAGGGCGGGCGAGGACGATCGTTTCGGCTATCGGCTGAACGCGACGCATGAAGAGGGCGACCTCTACAACGACGGTTCACTGAAGCGCAATGCCGTGTCGCTGGCGCTGGACCTGAAGCTGACCGATCGCCTGACCTGGGATTTCCAGTCTCTTTACCAGAACAAGAAAGTCGTCGGGCAGGAACCGACCATCAATACGTCGAAGATGGCCGGGACGGTGCTGCCGCGGCCCCTGCGCGACAACGACCGCACGCTGGTCGGGAACGGCACCTTCGTGAACAACGAGTTCCAGTTCCATTCGACCGGGCTGACGTATCGGTTGGCGCCCGACTGGAAGCTCAGTACGACGTACAGCCACAGTTCGACCCGGACCCGCCGCAGCGAGTCGGTGCTGTTCCTGACCGACGGCAGCGGCAATTACGAAGACTACCGGTCGGACTATGCGGAGCGTTACGCCTATGACCAGTGGCAGGCCATGGTGCAGGGCAGTTTCGCGACGGGCGCGCTGGAGCACCAGGTGGTGCTGGGCACGTCCTGGCAGCAGCAGAAGAACGACTACAGCCTGAACAGCGTGTACCAACTGATGGGAACGGGTTCGCTCGGGTCGCAGAACGGCATTTCCTATTATCCGCAGGGGGGGCTCGATCTGTACCGGGCGGGGGAGATCACCCAGAAGGCGCTGTTCGCCAGCGATACCGTCAAGCTGTCGGATCGTTGGTCGGTGTTGGCCGGTGTGCGCTACACCAAGTTCAGCCAGGAGGGCTATACCCCCGCGGGTGCCACGTCCGCGCGCTACGACAAGGGCAGCGTGACGCCCACGCTGGCGGTGATGTTCAAGCCCGATGCGCGGACCATGGCGTATGCGAGCTACGTCGAATCCCTGGAGCAAGGGGCGACGGTGGGCAATGTCTACGAGAATCGCGGGCAGACGCTGGGGCCGCTCACGAGCAAGCAGTACGAAGTCGGGATCAAGACCGAACGCCAAGGCTGGGCCGCTACCGCGGCCTTGTTCCGCATCGAGCGCGGCGCCGAGTATGCCAATGCCGGCAACGTGCTGGTGCAGGACGGCCTGTCGGTCTACCAGGGCCTGGAATTGGGTGCCTCGAAAAGGGCCGGGGCCTGGACGGTGGGCGGCAACCTGATGCTGCTGGATACCGAATATCGCAAGGGCTCGGACTATGACGGCAAGCGCGTCGCCGGCGCGCCGCGCCTGGTCGCCGCCGGACAGGTGGTCTACCGCGTGCCGCAGGTGCAGGGGCTCAAGCTGCGGGCCGATTTCAAGTACACCGGCAGCACGATGCTGCGTCCGGCCAATGACGTGAAGACCTCGGGCTATACGGTCGTGAATGTGGGCGCCAGCTATGAAACCCGCCTGGGGGGCTATGACACGATCTTCCGCGCGGCCATCACCAACCTGGCCGACAAGCGCTATTGGGAATTCCAGTATGCGGACTATGTGAAGCCGGGTTATCCGCGCGCGCTGACCCTGGGAATGACGCTGACGTTCTGAGCCTGATCCTTATGTGTTTTTTGTCGAAGAGGCGGAAGGTTTAATAAGGAAATAGAATATACATAGGAAAAACGCATCGTTCCTGGTGCAGGGCGTTTGCCCCATACTGCAAGGTTACTGTGGCGGCTGCCGTGTTCCGCGCCATGTCGGGCGGGAGCCCGCCGCCGCGTCTTTTTCTATGACTCCGAATTCTTCTTCTCCTTCCGCGCCACCGCTCATCCGGCTCGAAGCGGTCAGCAAGACGTTCAAGCTGCCCGACGGGCGGGTGTTCGAGGCCGTGAAGTCCGTGTCGCTGGACATGGCCGAAGGGCGCATCTTCGGCCTGATCGGCAAGAGCGGCGCCGGCAAGTCGACGCTGCTGCGCATGATCAACCTGCTGGAGCGTCCGGACGCCGGCCAGGTGCTGGTCGACGGCCGCGACCTGACCCGGCTTTCCAAGCGCGAGCTGCGCGAGACGCGGCAGGGCATAGGCATGATCTTCCAGCAGTTCAACCTGCTGCAGAATGCCAGCGTCTACGAGAACGTGGCCTTTCCGCTGAAGCTGCACGGCAACCGGAGCCGGGCCGAGATCGAAGCCCGCGTGCGGGAATGCCTGGCGGTGGTGGGGCTGACCGACAAGCTGCACAGCTATCCCGCGCAGTTGTCCGGCGGGCAGAAGCAACGGGTGGCGATCGCGCGCGCGCTGGCGCCGCACCCCAAGGTGCTGCTGTGCGACGAGCCCACCTCGGCGCTGGACACCGAGACCACGCGCTCGGTGCTGGACACGCTGCGCGAGATCAACCAGCGGCTCGGTGTGACCATCATCATCGTCACCCACGAACTGCATGTAGTCCATGCCTTGTGCGACCACGTCGCGGTGCTCGAGAACGGCCAACTGGTCGAACGCTTCGACGTGGGCGACCAGGCCACGCCGCGCCTGAGCGCGCTGGGCCGCGAGCTGGCCCAGGAACAGGTGCGCGAAGACATCCTCAAAGAACACGCCGCCCGTATCGCCCAGGCGGCCGAACCGACTACCCGGGCCGCCTGACCATGTCCGACAATATCCTCGCCATTCTTCCCGAGCTCTGGATCGCCATCGGCCAGACCTTCATGATGCTGGGCATCGGCCTGGCCGCCGTGATCCTGCTGGGCGGCCCGCTGGGCGTGCTGCTGTTCCTGCTGGGGCCCGGGCAGTCGCTGGAGAACCGGCCGGCCTATCTGGTGCTGAGCTGGATCGTCAATACCGTGCGGTCCTTTCCATTCATCATCCTGCTGGTTGCCCTCGTGCCCATCACGCGCGTGGTGGTGGGCACGTCCATCGGCCCGCTGGCGGCGTCGGTGCCGCTGTCCGTGGCCGCCATTCCGTATTTCGCGCGCCTGGTGGAGCAGAGCATCCGCGAGGTGCCGCGCGGCGTGATCGAAGCCGCGCACGCCATGGGCGCCTCCGAATTGCAGATCGTCTGGCGCGTGCTGGTGCGGGAGGCCCGGTCCGGGCTGATCCTGGCGCTGACCGTGCTGGCGGTCAGCTTCCTGTCCTATTCGGCCATTGCCGGCGTGGTGGGCGGGGGCGGCATCGGCGACCTGGCCATCCGCTACGGCTACTACCGCTTCCAGACCGACGTCATGCTGCTGACCGTCGCGCTGCTGATCGTGCTGGTGCAGATCATCCAGTTCGGCGGCAATGCGCTGGCCCACCGGCTGGACAAACGCTGATCCTTTCTTTCCGTCGAAGGCACGGTTGGCCGTGCCGGTTTTCACTCCGGGACTCATCATGACCCTACGCCGCACTTTCCTCCTCGGTACCGCCGCCGCCGTCCTGGCGCTGGGCGCCGCCGCCCAAGCCGCCGATCCCGCCAAGAAGGACCTCGTGTTCGGCGCGACCGCAGGCTACAACTACGACGTGCTCAAGCTCGGCATCGTGCCCCAGCTCGAGAAGCAGGGCTACAAGGTCAAGCTGGTCGAGTTCAACGATTATGTGCAGCCCAACCTGGCGCTGGCGCAAGGCTCGCTGGACGCCAACCTGTTCCAGCACATCGCCTACCTGAACCGGTTCAAGGCGGACCAGAAACTGGACCTGGTGGACCTGGTGCAGAGCACGACCGCGCCCATGGGCATCTATTCGAAGTCGCGCAAGAGCCTGGCCGATCTGAAGGAGGGCGACCGCTTCACGCTGCCCAACGATCCGAGCAACCTGGCGCGGGCCCTGTTGCTGCTGCAGCAGAACCGGGTGATCACGGTGAAGGCGGATGTGGATCCGCTGCGCGTCACCGAGAAGGACCTGGCCAGCAATCCCAAGAAGGTCAAGCTGCAGCCGGTCGAAGCCGCGCAACTGCCGCGCACCGTGGGCGACGCCGAGTTCGCGGTGGTGCCGGGCAACTTCGCCATCGCCTCGGGGCTGAAGCTGACCGCCGCGGTGGCGCTGGAAACGCCGCCGGTGCAATTCCAGCAGGTCGTGGCGATCCGCCGTGCCGATCAGGGCAAGCCCTGGGCAAGGGACCTGGCCGCCGCGTTCAAATCGCCGTTTTTCAAGTCCGTGCTGGACAAGGACTTCCCGGGCTACGTGCGTCCGGCGGGGTTGTGAACCGGCCGTTTTTTCACGTTTTTAGAGTACGACCTTCCGGATATGGCGATACGTGGCAGAGGCGAATAGACTCACGTCGGGGATCTTCGCAATCATGAGGGGTTTGACAATCATGGAATACCACGGCGTGGAGTATCGGCCCAGGACGGTATTTCTCAAGCGCTTGCGCGATCTGGCCCTGCTGGCCGGTTTTTCTTTCGGCTTCATGTGGCTGGTCACGAAGCTTGGGGCGCTATGCCCGACGGTGCTGGAGCATTTCGCGATCAGTTCCATCTTTTGAACCGGCCCCTGCGGGGGCGGCGGCCGGCTGTCATGATCCGGTCATCGGGCGGACATAGTATTTACACGATCCTGCGGCGCCGTGGCCGGGCTCTTGCGAGCCGGCGAACGGCGGCGTTTTCTGCTCGTGTCCACCCGTGTCTGATTCCGCTTCCCATTCCGTTTCTACTTTGCCCGGCGCCGCGATCGATATCGAGGGCCTGGTACAGCGTTTGTCCGGCAACACCATCCTGGACGGTATCGACATCCGGCTCGAACCGGGCAAGGTGCTGGCCTTGCTGGGGCCGTCGGGCTGCGGCAAGACCACGCTGCTCAGGCTGCTGGCCGGCCTGAGCCGTCCGGTGGCGGGGCGCATCGCCATTGGCGGCGCCACCGTCGTCGACGGCCGGACTTTCGTTCCTCCCGAGCGGCGCGGCCTGGGCATGGTGTTCCAGGACTACGCGTTGTGGCCGCACATGACCGTGGGCGCCAACGTGGCCTTCCCGCTGGAGGTGCGCGGCGTGCCCAGGCACGAACGGGCAGGGCGGGTGGCGAGCGCGCTCGCCATGGTGGGACTGGCGGGCTACGAAGACCGATCGCCGGGCAGCCTGTCGGGCGGCCAGCAGCAGCGCGTCGCGCTGGCGCGGGCGGTGGTCGCGCGGCCCCGGGTGCTGCTGTTCGACGAGCCGCTGTCCAACCTTGACCGGGACCTGCGCGAGACGCTGTGCGGCGAGATTGGGCTGCTGCTGCGCGAGCTGGGCACCACCGCGGTGTACGTCACCCACGACCACGAGGAAGCTTTCGTGCTGGCCGACACGGTGGCGGTCATGCGGGCCGGCAAGGTGTGCCAGGTCGCCGCCCCCGAACTGCTGGTGAACGAACCCGCCAGCCCCGACGTGGTGGAGTTCCTGAAGCTGGGCGCCCTGCGCAGCGGCGTGCGTACCGAACGAGGCTGGCAACTGGCCGGCGGCCTGGAACTGGTCTGCCCCGAGCCCCTGGCCGATGGCCCGGCGGGGCCCGGTCATCTCTTCATTCCCCATGCCGCGCTGAAAGCAGGCGAGCGCCAAACGCTGCGTGGCCATGTGGTCGCCCAGCGGTTCCGCGGCGGGCACTACGCGACGACGGTGCGCGTGGGCAGCGACCACCATGCTTTCGAACTCGCGTGGCTGACCGATCAACGCATGCCCGTCCAGCACCCGGTGGGGCTGGACCTCGATTGGAGCCGGCTGCGCTGGTTTCCGCAGGCGGCGTGACTTTTCCCTCGGCGATATGCCGTTTCTCGACTCAGGAATCTCGATGATGAAAATCAAGCCTCTGATCGGCGCGCTGGCGTTCGGCGCGATGCTGGCCGCCGGCCAGGCCCAGGCCCTGACGGTCTACACCGCCGGCCCGGCCGGACTGATCAAGCAACTGGCCGACGACTTCAAGAAGCAGACCGGCGTATCGGTCGACGTGTTCCAGGCCGACACGGGCAAGGTGATGGCGCGGCTGGAGGCGGAAGCCTCGAACCCGAAGGCCGATGTGGTGATCTCGGCGTCGTGGGACAGCGCGCTGGACCTGCACAAGCGCGGTTGGCTGCTGTCCTACACCAGTCCCAATGCCGCGAAGGTGCCGGCCGAATTCAAGGGACCGAGCTATGTGGCGCAAGGCCTGTCGGCGCTGGCCATTGCCTGGAACACCAAGAGCGGCACGCCGCGTCCGGCGGACTGGGCAGACCTGGCCAGGCCCGAGTTCAAGGGGCTGGTCAACATGCCTGATCCGGCCCAGTCGGGCACGGCGCTGGAACTGCTGTCCGGCCTGCAATCGGCGCGCGGCGCCGACGCGTGGAGGTTGTTCGCCGATCTGAAGCGCAATGACATGGCCATCGCCGGCGCCAATGCGCAGGCGATGAACCCCGTCCTGCAGGGCGCCAAGGCCGCCGTCTTCGGCGCGGTCGATTACGTGGCGTTGGACAACCAGGCCAAGGGCGAGAGCATCGAAGTCATCTTCCCCGCGAGCGGCACGGTGATCGCCGGCCGGCCGATGATGATCCTCAAGTCCAGCCGCCAGCAGCAGGACGCCAAGCGCTTCATCGACTTCGTGCTGTCCGACGCCGGGCAGGCGCGGGTGGCCGCGACCTACCTGATCCCGGCCCGCCAGGACGTGCAGGCCAAGCGTCCGGTGATCAAGGACATCAAGGCGCTGCCGATGGAGAACGAGTCCCAGCGCGCCGGCCGCCAGGCCCTGCTGGAGCGGTTCACGACGTTGTTCGGCCGCAAGTGACCAGACCTGGCCGGCGCCCATCGGGGCGCCGGCCAGGCATGACTTCCCATATCTAGACCTTCGTCGAGCAAGAGGCGGGCATCCATGCGCGCGAACACGTTGTTGGTGGGGGCCGCGGTGTCCGCCTTGTGCATCCTGGTGGTCATGCCGCTGGGCTTCGTCCTGCTGCAAGCCATCTTTCCAGAACTCGCCCAGGGCTCGCTGGCGCGGCCGTTGGCCCATCTGGCGGGTGTCCTGGCCGATCCCAAGCTGGTCGAACTGACGATCAACACGCTGAAGCTGGGCGCCTGCGTGGTGCTGGCCGCGGCGGCCATCGGCATCCCGCTGGGAACACTGCGCGGGTTGTTCGACCTGCCCGGTGCCAAGCTCTGGGACGTGCTGATGCTGGTGCCCTTCATGATCCCGCCTTACATCAGCGCGCTGGGCTGGATCATGCTGCTGCAGCCGCGTGGATATTTGCAGCAACTGCTGGGCATCCATGCCGGGCCGGCGCTGTTCTCGTTCGGCGGCGTCGTGTTCGTGATGACGCTGAACGTGGTGCCCGTGGTCTATTTCGCCGTCTCCCGCACCATGGCCGCGTCCGGCTCCCGCCTGGCGCTGGTGGGGCGGGTGTGCGGCGCGGGGGCCTGGCGCTGTTTCTGGCGCATCACGCTGCCGCTGGCCCTGCCGGGTATCGCCGCGAGCCTGCTGCTGGTGTTCGCGATGGCGATCGAGGAATATGGCACGCCCGCGGCGCTGGCGGCCAATGCCGGGTTCTTTGTGCTGGTGACGGGCATCGAGCGGCGCTTCTCCGAATGGCCGATCGACCTGCCCGGGGCTTCGGTGCTGTCGCTGATCCTGGTGGCGCTGGCCATGCTGGCCTTCGTCTGGCAGCGGCGCATGCTCAAGGGCAGGGGCTACGAGACCACCACGGGCAAGCCCGCGCGCGGCGAAACCCTGCCGCTGGGCAATTGGCGCTGGCCCATCGCCGCCCTGTTCGCCGTGATCGTGGCGGTGGCCACTTTCGCGCCCCTGTTCGCCATTGCCGCGACGGCCTTCAGCCGCACGCTGTCGGGCGGCCTGGCCATCGACAATCTGTCGCTGGCGCATTTCCAGGCCATCGCGGCGGGCGGCAGCGAAGCCTCGGGCGCACTGGCCACGAGCCTGCTGCTGGGGCTCGGCGCGGCCATCGTGACGGGCCTGACGGGTGTTCTGGTCGCCTACTGCGTGGTAAAGACCCGCACGCGCGGCCGCGTGGTGCTCGACGCCCTGGCCGTGTTGCCCAACACCATGCCGGGCGTGGTGGTCGGCGTGGGCCTGATCCTGGCCTGGAACCAGGCGTTCTGGCCGGCCACGCCCTACAACACCTGGGGCATCCTGCTGCTGGCCTACTGCTGCCTGCTGCTGCCGTATCCGGTGCGCTATTCCCACGCCGCGCTCATGCAGATCGGCGACAACCTGGAAGCCGCGGCCCGGGTCCACGGCGCCGGCACCGTCACGGCGCTGGCGCGCATCCTGCTGCCGCTGCTGGCACCCAGCCTGGCTGCCGCCATGTTGCTGGTGTTCGCGGTGGCCTCGCGCGAACTGGTGGCCTCGCTGCTGCTCGCGCCCACGGGTGTGCAGACCGTGTCGCTGTTCATCTGGCGCCAATTCGAGCAGGGCTCGGTGGGGCAGGGCATGGCGATGAGCCTTGTCACCGTGGCCTTGACCACGACGGTGATGCTGCTGGCCACGCTGTGGCTGGAGCGGCGGCAGGCAAGTGGAGTGTAACTAGACGCTCATTTTGTGTATTTATAAAAATATCTTGTATACAAGAGAAGGCTGGGGCAAGATGGCTTCATGTCATCCCGCCCCCTTTCCCTCGGCAACGAGAAGAAGCGCTCCGAAACGCTGCGCGAGACCATCGAAGAGTTGATCGCCGTCGGCGAACTGTCGCCGGGGGATCCGCTGGACGAGACCGTGCTGGCCAACCGTTTCGGGGTGTCCCGCACGCCCATACGCGAGGCCCTGATCCAGCTGGCTTCGGCCGGGCTGGTGGAAATGCGGCCGCGCAAGGGGGCGCTGGTGGCGCAGATCGGGCCCCAGCGCCTGATCGAGATGTTCGATGTGATGGGCGAGATCGAAGCCATGTGCGCGCGGCTGGCCGCGCGGCGCATGACCGCCGACGATCACCGCCGCCTGCTCGACGCCCATCGCGCCTGCCAGGCCTCGCGCGACGCGGGTGACGCCAACGCCTACTACTACCTGAACGAAACTTTCCATCGGACCATCTACGGCCTGGGCTGCAACGGTTTCCTGAACGAGGAGGCCATCAAGCTGCATCGCCGGCTGGGGCCGTATCGCCGGCTGCAATTGCGCGTGCGCGACCGCATCGCCACCTCCTATGACGAACACGAGGGCATCGTCGAAGCCTTGCTGGCGGGCGATGCCGGGCTCGCGGCCGAGCGCGCGCGCGACCACGTGGTGGTGCAGGGGCAGCGCTTCGCGGACCTGATGGCCTCGCTGTCCAGGCAATCGGGTTGAGTCTTTCAGAAGGGACATGAACGACATGTTGAACAGCGATCGTCACGATATCGCCGATGCGCGGCCCGCCGCGCCGGCCCCCGATCCGCAGCCGGCCCAGTCGCTGCTGGCCCGCTGGAGCAAATGGCTGGGAGGGCGGCCCCAGGCGGCCGCGGAGCCTGGCGAGGCCGCCGAGGCCGTTCCCTTGTCCACGCGCGAGGCCAACCGCCAGCGTGCGCTGCTGCTGCCGTGCTTCCAGGCGCGCCTGACCGATGTGGCGGCCAATCGTGCCGCGTTGACCTGGCAAGAGCAGTATCGCGCCGCCGATGCCCAGCGCCGCGGCGCCATGCTGGGCCTCCTGGCCGAGGTGGGCGCGTCGGCGGCGGGGCCGTCCGAGCCGGGCGGCAAGGAGACGCCTTCCGACTTGTCCCGCGCGCTTTCGAATGCCCGGGTCCGATTCTTCAAGCGCCTGAACGCCCTGCCCGAGGGCCTGCCTTTCCTGCTGGAGCTGCGGACCGACATGCTGGCCTGGCGCGCCAGGATCCCCACCCTGCAGGGGCTGGATGGCGACCTGGAGGGGCTGCTGTCGAACTGGTTCGACGTGGGGCTGTTGGAAATGCGCCGCATTACCTGGGACTCGCCCGCGTCGCTGCTTGAAAAACTCATCATCTACGAAGCGGTGCACGAGATCGCCTCGTGGACGGATCTGCGCAATCGCCTGGATTCCGACCGCCGCTGCTATGCGTTCTTCCATCCGCGCATGCCGAATGAACCGCTGATCTTCGTCGAAGTCGCGTTCTGCGCCGACATGGCCGGCAACGTGCAGAGCCTGCTGGACGAAGGCGCTCCCATGGAGAACCTCGACAAGGCGCGCTGGGCCATCTTCTATTCGATCTCCAACACGCAGCAAGGATTGCGCGGCGTCAGCTTCGGCAACTTCCTGCTCAAGCGGGTGATCGAGGAACTGAACGGCGAACTGCCCAAGATCAAGCGTTTCGCCACGTTGTCGCCCATCCCGGGTTTTTGCGACTGGGTCAGGAAACGCAGCGCCGAGGACCTCGCCGCCATCGTCCGCAAGGAGAAGGCCGGCATGGACGCGGCCACCGGGGCCCAGGTGCTGGCCGCCATCCAGCAGGCGGTGGACGACGATGCGGCACCGCCGGCCGTGCAGGCTGTGGCCATGAGGCTGGCGGCCCGCTATCTGGTGGAACGCAAGGGGTCGCTGCCGCTCGATCCGGTGGCGCGGTTCCACCTTGGCAACGGTGCCCGCATCGAACGGCTGAACTGGAAGGCGGACACGTCGCGCAAGGGCCGCGCCCAGTCATGCGGCATGATGGTGAACTACGCCTACGAATTGGATGCGCTCGACGACAACCTGGCCCGGCTGGGCGAGGGCAAGCCCGAGACGAGCAGGGGGGTGGCCCGGCTGCTCTGACCCCTGGACGCGCACCGCAAGACTTCAATCAGAACTGGCACCAGCCAGCGTGTAGTACCTTCATACCAAAAGAGGAGACAGGAGATGAAACGCAGCATTGCCTTGATCGCCTGCATGGTGGGCGCGGCCGCGGGTGGCCATGCGGTGGGAGCGGAGGCCTGGCCGTCCAGGGCCGTGACCGTCATCGTCCCGTTCCCGGCGGGAGGGGGCACCGATGCCTTCGTCCGGCCGCTGGCGCAGCAGTTGGGCGCGCAGCTGGGGCACAGCGTGGTGGTGGACAACCGGGGGGGCGCGGGTGGCACCGTGGGGGCGGCGATCGCCGCGCGTGCCCAGCCGGATGGCTACACTTTTTTCGTGGGCGGGGCGCATCATGCCATCGCGCCGTCGTTCTACAAGGGGCTGACCTACGATATCGAGAAGGATTTCGTGCCTGTCACGCTCATCGCGCAGCCACCGCAGATCATCGTCGCGGCGCCGACCGCACCCTTCAATGACCTGAAAGGGCTGATCGCCCAGGCGCGCAGCCAGCCGGGCAAGCTCAATTTCGGGTCGGCGGGCAACGGGACCTCCCATCACCTGGCCGGGGAATTGTTCAAGCTCCAGGCCGGCGTGGACATCGCGCACGTGCCGTACACCGGCGCCGGCCCCATGCTGCTCGCGCTGATGGGCAGCCAGGTCGACCTGGCCTTCGACGGCCTGGGGTCGTCGGCCCAGCATATCCGGGGCGGCAAGATCAAGCCGCTGGCGGTGGCGGCATCGCAGCGGTCGTCCGCCTTTCCCGACGTGCCCACCGCTGCCGAGGCCGGCTTGCCGGGCTACGAGGTCTCGACCTGGTATGCGATGTGGGCGCCCAAGGGCACCCCCCAGCCCATCGTCGAGCGCATGTACGCCGAGGTCCAGAAGGCGCTTGGCTCGCCCGAGATCAAGAAGGTTTGGCTGAGCAACGGTTCCGAGGTGCCGCGCTATACCAGCGCCGAGTTCGGCAAGTATCTGCACGAGGAAGTGCAGCGCTGGGCCAAGGTCTCCAGGGACGCGGGCATCAAGGCCGATTGATGGACGAGGCCGCAGCCATGAATCCTGCGCCCGCGCGGGGCCGGATCGACGTGTCGAGAGCGGGCGGTGTCCTGACGCTGACCCTCGCGCACGCGGGCAAGCTCAATGCGCTGACCGCCGGGATGTGGCGCGCGCTGGCCACGGCGATGCGGGACGCGGCCAACCTGCCGGCCCTGCGCGCCGTCGTCATCCGGGGCGCCGGCGGCCATTTCGCGGCCGGCGCCGACATCGGCGAATTCCCGGTGGAGCGCAGCGGCGTCGAGGCGGTGCGCCGCTACCACGAGCAGGTCATCGCGCCGGCGCTGCGGGCGATCGACGATTGCCCGTGGCCCACGGTGGCGCTGGTGCAGGGCGCCTGCGTGGGCGGCGGCCTTGAAATCGCATGCTGCTGCGACCTGCGCATCGCCGCCCGGAGTACCCGGGTGGGCGCACCCATCGCGCGGCTGGGCTTTCCCATGGCGCCGGCCGAGCTTGCCGGCCTGCTGGCGGTGGCCGGCCGCGCGGTGGCGCTGGAGTTGTTGCTGGAAGGCCGCATCCTGGATGCCGCCGAGGCCCTTGCCAAGGGGCTCCTGACCCGCGTGGTGGACGATGCCGAACTGGAGGCCGAGTTGGCGCGCACCCTGGCCCGGATCGCCGCGGGCGCGCCGCTGGCGGCGACCCTCAACAAGCGCATGGTGCGGCGCCTGCAGCGGCCGGAGCCGCTGCAGGAGGCTGAACTGGCGGCATTCTTTTCCTATAGCGATACCCGCGATCACCGCGAAGGCGTGGCGGCGTTCCTCGAAGGGCGCCCCCCCGTGTTCGGCGGCGACGCTTCACCTTCCCGTATCGAAGAAGATAGATGAAAGACGAAAATCTCTACACCCTGCTGGCTTCCGGTTTTCCCGCCGACCGCGATGCGGTCTGCATCGAGGCGCCCGGTGCCGGCGACTATACCTGGCGCGATGTCGAGACCCATACGGCGCGCATGGCGAACCTGTTGCGTTCACTGGATCTACCCCACGGCGCCCGCGTGGCGGTCCATGCCGAGAAATCCCCGGAGGCGCTGCTGTTCTACCTGGCGACCCTGCGCGCGGGCTATGTCTACCTGCCGTTGAATACCGCCTACCAGGAAGCCGAGATCGATTACTTCCTGGGGGATGCCGAGCCTTCGGTGGTGGTCTGCGCCAGCAAGAACCTGGAATGGGTGCAGCGCTGCGCACGGCGCGCCGGAACGCGTCATGTCTACACGCTGGATGACGATCGCACCGGCACGCTGCTGGATGCCGCCGCCCAGGCCTCGGCCGAGCCGGCGGTGGCCGCGCGCGCCGCGGACGACCTCGCGGCCATCCTGTACACCTCGGGCACGACGGGGCGCAGCAAGGGGGCGATGCTGACCCACGGCAACCTGGCTTCCAACGCTCGCGTGCTGCACGAATACTGGGGCTGGCGCGCCGACGACGTGCTGTTGCACATGCTGCCCATCTTCCATGTGCACGGGCTGTTCGTGGCCGCGCACGGCGCGCTGCTGGCCGGCGCCAGGATGATCTGGCTGCCCAGGCTGGACGTGGCCGCCGCGCTGCGCCTGCTGCCGCGTTGCACGGTCATGATGGGCGTGCCGACCTACTACGTGCGGCTGCTGGCCGAGCCGGCGTTCGGGCGGGATACCTGCCGCAACATGCGGCTTTTCGTGTCAGGGTCGGCGCCGCTCCTGATGGAAACCTTCAACGCCTTCCGGGAGCGCACGGGCCACACCATTCTCGAGCGCTACGGCATGAGCGAGACCGTCATGCTGGTCTCGAACCCCTACGATCCCGCCCTGGGCGAGCGCCTGGGCGGTACCGTGGGCCAGCCGCTGCCGGGCGTGTCGGCGCGGGTGGTCGACGACGCCGGCAAGACGTGCCCGCCGGGCCAGATCGGCAATATCCAGGTTCGCGGCCCCAACGTCTTCAAGGGCTATTGGCGCATGCCCGAGAAAACGAGGGAGGAGTTCACGCCGGACGGCTGGTTCAAGACCGGCGACGTCGGCCGCTGGGGCGGGGAGTCCGGCGGCGCCAGCGTGCCCGACGGCTATCTGTCCATCGTGGGCCGCAGCAAGGATCTCATCATCTCGGGTGGCTTCAACGTCTACCCGAAGGAAATCGAGAGCTTCCTGGATGACATGCCGGGCGTGGAGGAAAGCGCCGTCATCGGCGTGCCGCATCCCGACTTCGGCGAGGCGGTGATGGCGGTGGTCGTGCCCAAGCCGGGCGCCAGCCTGGACGAGGCGGCCATGATCGCCGAACTCAAGGCCAGGATCGCCAACTTCAAGGTGCCCAAGCGCATCCACGTGGTGTCAGAACTGCCCCGCAACACCATGGGCAAGGTCCAGAAGAACGTGCTGCGCCAGAGCTATTCGTAACGCGGCTGGCGCGGGCGAGGGCGCCGGGGCGCATGGGCTACAATACCGCCCGTGCGCCCGTGACGAAACAGGTAGACGTAGCGGACTTCCGTACAAAGTGGAGTGCCCTGGACGAAAGTCCGGGAGTAGAACCCGTCAAATTCGGTGAACCCCTGGCACGGGAACGCCGAGCCAAGCAGGCGGCCGAGGTTGGCCGCTGGGCGTGTGTAGAGACTCGACGGCGGGGACCTAAGGCTGGCGCGGCAAGCTTGCCGCGCGACGCGATGGTCAAGGCAGAGTCCAGACCCCAAACGGCATTGCTTTGCGCAATCCGGCTGCGCGAGCAGTAGCGGGTAAGAAAATCCGCGGCCGTGAGGCGTGCCGGTTCGATTCCGGCCGGGCGCACCATTCCTCTCGTTCCACCCGGACTATTCCGCTCCCGCGCGTGTTCCAGCCACAGGCCGGCGAACACCGGGACCTTTATCCGATGGCGGAAAGGGGGCGCGGGAGGGGAGCGGGGCATCCCCGGACCTCCAGAATGCAAATCACCGTCAAGACGCGTGCCGCCGGCCACCCATTGGATGTATAGTCCCGGTTAATTTTTGTAACCTGTGTAGTTCGGTCCATGCGCTGGCTAACGTTATGGGCCACCTTGGTGGTCGCGTGTTTCGGCCTGGTATGCGCGGCCGCGCTATACGACACCCGCCAGGATGCCAGGCGAGCGGCCAGGGAAGCCACGGTCAACCTGGGCCGTGTGGTCGCCGACGGCATCGGCCGCGACATCGAGCTGGTCGACCTTTCTCTGCAATCCATGCTGAACGGCCTGCGGCTTGCCGAAGCCGAAGGGCTGGACCCCTATCGCCGCCACCAATTGCTGTTCGGCAGCCTGCCGCAGATGCGGGGCGTGGGGACCATGGTGGTGCTGGACACCGAAGGCCGGATGCTCACGGACTCCAAGTCGGTACAGCCGCGCGGGGTCGAATTCTCGCAGCGCGATTACTTCCGGATCCACAAGGAATCGAAGGACAGCGGCCTGTTCGTGAGCCGGCCCTTTTTCTCGCGGCTGACCAATCTGTGGTCCATCGCCGTCAGCCGCCGCGTGACGAAAGCCGATGGCAGCTTCGGCGGCGTGGTGGTCAGCACGCTGCGCATCTCTCACCTGGAAAGCCTGTTTCGCCAGCTGGACCTGCGCCAGAACGGCTCCATCATGCTGCTGCGGGCGGACGGTTCGGTCATGGCGCGGTTTCCTGCCGTGCAGGGCCTGCTGGGCAAGCAACTGACCGACCTCCAGCTGTTCACGCGCTATCCCGCGTCGGACAGCGGTTCGTACGAGGCCATGTCGGCGACCGATGGGGTGGTCCGGCTCTATTCCTTCACCGCGGTCGATTCGCTGCCGCTGATCGTGCTGGTGGGCATGGCCGACAGCGATATCTACGCGGCGTGGCGCAACAAGGCGGGGATCATCGCGATCCTGACACTGCTGTTGTGCACGGGCACGATGGTGCTGGTGTGGATGCTGCGCCGCGAGTTCGCGCTGCGCCTGGCGGCCGAACGCAGCGCGCTGCGCAGCGAGGCGCGCTACCGGGTGCTGGCCGAGAACTCCGCCGACATCATCGCGCTATGCCGGGCGGACGGCATCGTCACCTACATCTCGCCCGCCATCAAGGATGTGCTGGGCTGGGTCCCGGGAGACATCGAAGGCCGCAATGTCGACGATTTCGTGCGAGCGGATTATGTCCCGCTTTTTTCCGGCGACGAGCAGTCCTGGCCGCGCATGCTGACTTTTCCCGCGCGGCACCGGGATTCCTCGTGGAGCTGGCTGGAGGCCAGCGTCAAGCGATTGCCGCCCGAGATGGGCGACGAGCGCTGCATCCTGAACATCCGCGACGTTTCGCGCCGTAAAAAGGCCGAGGAGGCGCTGGAAGCCGAGAACGCCCAGTTGCTGGCCATGGCGGCCACCGACGGCCTGACGAATCTGTCGAACCGCCGTCGTTTCGACGAGGCGCTGGAGCGCGAATGGCGGCGGGCCGCACGGGAGGAAAGCTCGCTGGCGCTGCTGCTGATCGATGCCGACCATTTCAAGGCGCTGAACGACCATTACGGCCATCAGCACGGCGACCAGTACCTGCGCACCATCGCGCAGGTGATCCAGGCCAATATCCGGCGCCCGGCCGACATGGCGGCGCGCTACGGGGGCGAGGAGTTCGCGGTGCTGCTGCCCAAGACCGACATCGATGGCGCCTACCTGATCGCCGAGAACATCCGCAAGGCCACGCTGGACGCGCGGATTCCCCATCTGAAGAGCGAGCAGGGCGTGATGACGGTCAGCATCGGCGTCGATGCGATGGTGCCGGGCGCCGGCATGGCGGCGGCGGTGCTGGTCCGCCAGGCCGATGCCGCGCTGTACGCCGCCAAGCGGCAGGGGCGTAACCGCACTTGTGTCTACGAACCGCAGCAGGGGTCGATGTCGCGTTCGGTATGAACGCCATGGCGCGGCGCAGCAGCTAGCCCCGGGCTGGGGTACGATAGGGCTATCTACAGGTACAGACCGCGCCAGGCGTTCCCCGGGGCGACAGGCGCATCATCCATGGCATTCAAGGTTTTCGATCTGCAATGTGAACACGGCCACGTATTCGAAGGCTGGTTCAGTTCGCACGCCGATTTCGACACGCAGCGCGAACGCGGCCTGATCAGCTGCCCGTTGTGCGACAGCAAATCCATCGACAAGAAACTGTCGGCGCCCATGCTGAATGTATCGGGCAGCAAGGCGCCGGCCGCGCCGGCTTCCCGTGAGCCGGGCAAGGCCCCCATGTCCCCCGACATGCAGGCCGCCATGTTGCAGCAACTGCGCGAGGCCCTGCGCCAGACCGAAAACGTAGGCGAACGCTTCGCCACCGAAGCCCGCCGCATCCACCATGGCGACGCTCCCGAACGCCCCATTCGCGGCGTGGCCACCCAGGAAGAGCGCCGATCCCTGACCGAGGAAGGCATAGCCGTAGCCCCCATCCCCGCCCTCCTGGACGACGACCGCCTGCAATAACGACGTTGTTCGTCCCGCAAAGCGGGGCGAACCTGCGCCTGCCCTGCGCCAAAAAAGCGCAAGCAAACCAATAGACGAAACTATGGGGGAGAGGGGGCCACAGGCCCCCAAGAAAGACGAGTCGAAGTGGATCCGGCTTCGCCGGTCCACTTCGACGCCCCCTGGGGGGCGCGCGTAAGCGCGTAGGGGGGGGTTATTTCACCCTGCTACGGTACTCGCCCGTGCGGGTGTCGATCTCGATCTTGTCGCCGATTTCGCAGAACAGCGGCACCGGCAGTTCGTAGCCGGTGTTGACCTTGGCGGGCTTCATGACCTTGCCCGAGGTGTCGCCGCGCACGGCGGGTTCGGTGTAGACGATCTCGCGCACGACGATGGTGGGCATTTCCACCGAGATCGCGCGGCCTTCGTAGAAGACCACCTCGACGGGCATGCCTTCTTCCAGGTAGTGCAGGGCGTCGCCCATGCTCTCGGCCTCGACCTCGTACTGGTTGTACTCGGTGTCCATGAAGACATACATGGGATCGGCGAAGTACGAGTAGGTGCACTCGCGGCGCTCGAGCACCAGGATCTCGAATTTTTCGTCGGCCTTGTAGACGGATTCCGTGCCCGAACCGGTCAGCAGGTTCTTGAGCTTCATCTTGACGACGGCGGCGTTGCGGCCGGATTTGTTGTATTCGGCCTTCAGGACGACCAGGGGATCCTTGCCGACCATGATGACGTTGCCGACGCGCAGTTCCTGAGCGATTTTCATGCTGGAGCAACCTTAGGGGAGGAGATGCTAGTGACAGCCGGCGCGGGCGCCGCGATGTCCAAAGACGGCCATAATGGCCTGTGCAGCCAATTAGTATAGCTCGGGACTGGGTATTTCAGCTAGCGTCAAGCCTGGTTTTCCTGTCGTGCCATGCAGAAATCGGCCAATTGTGTGGCCAGGTCGGGTTGGGCCGCCAGGGTGTCGCTCCAGCCGCGGGCGGCCTGCCGCCAGGTTTCGAAAACCGCCGGCGCCAACGACTCGGCCAGCGATTGCGGGAAGCGGGCCGCTCCGGCATCGCCGTTCCAGGCGGTCTGCAGCGCCCGGGCTGCTTCCGGCGCCGGGTAGCGCCGCAGCCAGGCGTGCAGCTTGTCGACATGGGCGGCCTCGGCCTGCGGGTAGATGTGCCAGACCATGGGCCGGCCGGCCCATTGGGCGCGGATGAAGGAGTCCTCGCCCCGGACGAAGTTCAGGTCGGCGCTCCAGAGCAGGCGGTCGTAGTCGGCCTGGGGCAGGAAAGGGGCCCGCGCGATGCGCAGGCGGCCGCGCGCGGACTCGGTCAGGTAGGGGGCGACGCCGGGCGGGATGGCCAGCAGCGTGGGCGTGTCGCCGTCGGCCAGCCTGTCGGCCAGGGCGGATGCGGGAGCGTCGGGATAGCAGAACAGGGTGACCAGACGTTCGCCTGGGTCGGGCTGGGGCAGGCCGGCGCCGCGCAGGAAGGCGGCCCGGATGGCCGGGTCGGCCTGCAGCGCATCGCGTTCGGCCAGCAGGCCGTGCTCGCGCAGCAGTCCGCCGGTCGCGGGCGTGAACCCGGGAAAGAAGAAGTATTTGCGCAGGCCGTCCGGCTGGAGCGAGGGCAGGGCGTGGCAGTTCTCGACCCACTCTTCGGCGCTGAGGTATTCCAGGTTGACCCAGACGGGCGGGCGGACCCGGTCCCGCATGCGTTGGACGAATTCGGCGGGCGGGTCGCAGGCGAAGGCTTCGATGACCGCGTCGCCCGGCTCCAGCGGCGGCGCCGGGCGGGTCCAATGGACGATGTCCACGCCGTCGGCGCGTTGCGCCGCCGCCCTGGGATCGATGCGGGGCGCGAGCCGCGCCATGACGGGCAGGTCGTCCACCCACAGGCGCACCCGCCAGCCGTGTTCCCGCGCCAGTTGGCGGGCCAGGCGCCAGCTCACGCCGATATCGCCGTAGTTGTCGATCACGCGGCAGAAGATGTCGGCGCGCATCAGCGGTTTTCCTCGTCCCAAAGACGGGCATTATCGCCCGTGGCGCGGCCGTCGCCGGGCAGCATGCGGCGGGCCAGGTCCAGCCAGGCGCGCGCGGCGAACGACAGGTAGCGGCCGCGGCGCCAGGCAAAGGCCAGGTGCCACCACAACTGGGGATCTTCCAGCGGGACCACGGCCAGCCGGGAGCGGTCCAGCTGGCGGCTGAACAGTTCCGGCAGCAGTGCGAGTCCGACGCCGGCGGCCACCATGGACGCAATGAAATCCCATTGGCTGCTGCGGCCGGCGATCCGCGGCGTGAAGCCCGCCTGGACGCAGGCAGCGTGGACCACCTCGTTCAGCATGAAACCTTCGCCGTAGAAGATGAAGGATTCGGCGGCCAGTTCGTCCAGCCGGACCTGTTCGCGGCTGGCCCAGTGCGACGATGCGGGCACGATCAGGCGCAGGGGGAAGTTGCAGATGGGCAGGGTGTCGTATTCCTTCTCGTCCGCCGGCAGCAGCATGGCGCCGATCTCGAGCGTGCCCGATTTCAGTTCATCCTCGACCGAGCGCGAGCCGCGCTCGAACAGCCGCAGTTCGACCCCGGGATAGTCCTGGTGGAAGCGCGTAAGCAGGGGCGCCAGGAGGTGGTGCGCCAGCGGCGGCGTGCCGACGACCAGTTCGCCCCGGGCGGCCTGTCGCACGTCGGACAGTTCGGCCTGCAACTGGGCATGCAAGGCCAGCAGTTGCCGGCCGCGTTCCAGCACGATGCGGCCGGTGTCGGTGGGTTCGATGCGGCGGCCGAGCTTGCGCAGTACGGGGGTGCCCAATTCGTCCTCCAGTTGCCGGATCATCTTGCTGACCGTGGGCTGGGTGACGAATAGCGCCCGTGCGGCGGCCGTATAGCTCTGGCGCTGGATGACTTCGACGAAGTACCGCAGGGCACGCAAATCCATATCATTCCATATTGGAATTTTCCATATGGATTTTATTCATTTTATAAATGTGAGGGGTTTGCCTAGAATTGCGGGTATACCCGTAGATCTACCATGCAACGTTCTCTGTTTTCTTCCCTCGCCGTACGCGTCTCGCAAGTCCTGGCCCTGGTCGCCGTCTGGTGGGCCGCCGATAGCGCCGTGCACTGGGCCGGCCTGCCCATCCCCGGCGGAGTGGTGGGCCTGTTCGCCGTGCTGGCGCTGCTGCTGAGCGGCCGCCTGCCGCTTCACCGCATCGACCAGGGCGCGCAATGGCTGCTGGCCGATATGCTGGTGTTCTTCATTCCTGCCGTCGTCGCGATGGTGCGCTACCAGGACCTGCTCAGGACCGACGGATTGAAGCTGGCCGCGGTCATCGTGCTGGGCAATGCCTGCGTCATGCTGGTCACCGCCGTGACCGTGGAATGGATCGCCCGGCGGCGCCGTGTCCGCACCCCGGCGAAGGTGGCGCCATGATCATCGTCCTGTGCGTGGTGACCACGGTCGCCCTGTACTACCTGAACAAGCTGCTCTATGCCCGCCACCCGCGGTTCTGGACGCATCCCATCCTGCTGACCCCCCTCGCGCTGCTGGGCCTGTTGCTGGCCACGGGCATTCCCCTGGACGAGTACACGGCCGACACGCGCGTGCTGCTGTGGTTTCTGGGCCCGGCCACGGTCGCGTTCGCGGTACCGATCTACCAGTACCGGCGCCTGATCCGGGAGCTGTGGCCGGCCCTGGCCGTGGGCACGGTGGCAGGCGTGACGGCGGCCCTGGCGAGCTCCTGGTGGCTGGCGCGGGCCTTCCATCTGGCGCCCGAGGTCGCGCACAGTCTGCTGGTGCGCTCGGTGTCCACGCCTTTCGCCCTGGCCACGGCGGACCGTTTCGGCGGCAACGCCGACCTGGCGGCGATGTTCGTGGTTTTCACCGGACTGGCCGGCATGCTGACCGGCGAGTTGATCCTGGCCCTGATGCCGCGCCGCTCGGGACTGGCCAGTGGCGCATCCTACGGCGCGGCGGCCCATGCGCTGGGCACCGCCAGGGCGCGGGAACTGGGCGAGGAGGCCGGCGTGATGGCCAGCCTCCTGATGATATTCAGCGGCCTGGCGATGGTGCTGCTGGCACCGGTGCTGGGCGTCTGGCTGGCCTGAGGGGCGCGGCGCGGCGGCCTGGCCGGGCGCCCCAGGCGTATCAGCGGCGCTGGTACTGCGTGGCGCCGAACAGGTTCTCCTTCGCGGTGGCGTCCTGCGGCTTGCGCTGGTCGGCCAGGACCTGGATGCCGCGCTGCACGGCCGGGCGGGCGTGGATCTCGTCGAACCAGCGTTTGACGTTGGGGAAGTCCGCCAGGTCCACGCCCTGGTTGGTGTGCGAGCGGGTCCAGGGCCAGGTGGCGATGTCGGCGATGGTATAGGCGCGTCCCGCCAGGAAGGCCTGGCGCGACAGTTGCTTGTCCATGACGCTGTACAGCCGCCGGGCTTCGTTGGTGTAGCGGTTGGTGGCGTATTCGATGCGCTCGGGCGCGTACAGCCGGAAATGATGGGCCTGGCCGAACATGGGGCCGACGCCGCCCATCTGGAACATCAGCCATTGCAGCGTGTTGTAGCGTTCGCGGTCGGTCTTGCCCAGGAACTTGCCGGTCTTGCCGGCCAGGTAGACCAGGATGGCGCCCGACTCGAACAGCGAGATCGGTTTGCCGTCGGGCCCGTCGGGGTCGACGATGGCGGGTATCTTGTTGTTGGGGCTGACGGCCAGGAATTCTTCCTTGAACTGGTCGCCGGCCCCGATGTTGATTCCCGTGACCTCGTAGGGAAGCTTGCACTCCTCAAGCATGATGTGCACTTTGTGGCCATTGGGCGTCGGCCACGAGTAGACCTGGATAGGCTGCTGGGCCGGCTTGGCGATCGGGTCGGTCATGCGGGACTCCGGAAAGAGGTCGAATTCGCTGCGATTATGCGGCAAAGACCATCGCTCGTGGTCCACAGGCCTCCGTTGCGGGAGGGATACGGGCGTGGATCTTTGACCGTGGCGCACAACAGATGCACCGACTGCGGGCTGGGCAGGGGGTCGACAAAGGACGATAATCCGTGTTTACCCTTGGCCGGATCCGCCCTCCGGCCGCTGGCCGCCAGCGCGCCATGCCGCTGCGGCGGGACCAGCGACCGGCTTCGTCCGGAGGCGCCGCGAGGCCTCATGCCCGGCGCCGGGCGCAAGTTTCCTTTGTTTCTCGGCCCTTCCCATGACTCGTCCACGCTTCCTGCCAGACAATTTCACACTCAGCCTCATCGTCGTCGTCACGCTTGCCAGCTTCCTGCCATGTTCCGGGCAGACGGCCGTGGTGTTCGACTGGGTCACCAATATCGCCATCGGACTGCTGTTCTTCCTGCACGGCGCCAAGTTGTCGCGCGAGGCCATCGTCGCGGGCGCCACCCACTGGCGGCTGCATCTGCTGATCTTCGCCTTTACCTTCGTCATGTTTCCCCTCCTGGGGATGGCGTTCAAGCCGCTCCTGGCGCCGCTGGTCACCCCCGATCTGTACCTGGGTATCCTGTTCCTGTGCGCCTTGCCGGCCACGGTGCAGTCGGCCATCGCGCTGACGTCCATCGCGCGCGGCAACATCCCGGCGGCCATCTGCAGCGCCTCGGCCTCCAGCCTGCTGGGCATCTTCCTGACGCCGGTGCTGGTCAAGCTGATGATGAGCACCGCGGGCGAGGCGGCTTTCTCGTTCGATGCGGTGGGCAAGATCCTGGTGCAGCTGCTGCTGCCCTTCGTGGCGGGGCAGGTGATGCGCCGCTGGATAGGCGGCTGGGTCGCGCGGCATCGCGCGGTGCTCAAATATGTGGACCAGGGTTCGATCCTGTTGGTGGTCTATTCGGCCTTCAGCGAGGCTGTGGTGGGCGGCCTCTGGCACCAGACCTCGACCGCGACGCTGGCTGGCGTGCTGGTGGCCTGCGCGGTGATCCTGGCCGCGGCGCTGCTGGCCACCACGGTCATCAGCCGCGCGCTGGGGTTCTCGAAGGAAGACGAAATCACCATCGTCTTCTGCGGATCCAAGAAAAGCCTGGCGACAGGCATCCCCATGGCCAAGGTGCTGCTGTCCAGCAGCGCGGCCGGTGCCATCGTGCTGCCCCTCATGATCTTCCACCAGATGCAGCTGATGGTGTGCGCGGTGCTGGCGCGGCGTTATGCCAGCCGTCCCGAGGAAGCGTCCGAGGCGAGCCCGCGCGCGGCCTGAACGCCTGCCGTGTCCCGCTCAGTGGAAATGGGCGGGACCGGTGTCGGCGTCCTCGGGAGGCTCGGCGTGGACCATTTCCCCCAGCGGGTTGGGGAAATACGGCGCGCCGCAGTCGTCGCAGAAATCCAGGGGCAGCAGGCCCTGCAACTTGCGCAGGTCGGTCACGCCCAGTTCCCGCAACTGGTCGGCGATCACGTCCATGGCCGGGGTGTCGGGATTGTCGTCGTCCCGGCCGAACAACGGCCAGGCCGAGCCATAGATGACATCGTTGCTTTGGCGCTGGGTGAAGCCGATCCGGTATTCCTCGACCTCGGTCTCGCCGCAGGCGGCGATGACGGCACGCAATTGGTCGGGCGCGAGTTCCAGCGTGGCTTCCAGCCAGGCGACCGCCGCGCGTAGCGACAACGGCCGCACGCGCCGGTCGGCCTCGCGGTTGTTGACGTAATAGGCATCGGGCAGCAGGCATTCGAAGCCGCAGCCCGGCAGCAGGTCGGCGAACAGCGGCGTGGCCTGGGCCTCCCATTGCGCCAGGCAGCTTTCGCGCGTGTGCTCGGGCTTGCCAGGGTTCTCCTGCCAGCGAAATACCGGAGCCCCCCGTGGCACGGCGACGGCCGCCACGACGTAGCGGGTGTCGGCCAGCAGGTTCGCGACCTCGGTGGCGCTGTCGGTGGCGGGCATGCGGGGCAGCGTCAGCCCCAGTGCCTGGGCGCCCAGGCGGTTCAGCCATAGCCGGGTGGCGCTGAACGAGCGCGGCATCTGGTCCACGCTGTAGAGTTCAGGCGCCATGGCCAGGCGCACATCGGCGGCCAGGATATGGCCGTGCAACTGGGCCTTCAGTGCGTCCAGCAGGCCGAGGCGTATGGGACCGTAGGGAATGCTGAAGCGGGTCCAGGCCACCACCGGCGCGACCACCAGCAGCACGTCGTGGTCCGCGCCTTCCTTCTGCAGCGTGAGCGATTCCGACAGGGTCTCGGCCTGCTCGACCAGGATCTCGTAGGCGCCGGCGTTGTGCTGGTACAGGACTTCGAGCGCGGCCTCGATGGCGGTGTCCTGCCCGCCGTGCATGAGCTTTTCCAGCAGCGCGCCCAGTTCCCCCTCCCAGTAGCGGTCCTCGACCCGGCTGCCCGAGCCGTTGAGCGACAGGGACAGCGAGACGAGTTTTTCGGCATCGCGATTGAGGCGGGAGGAGGATGTGCTGCGGGAACGGGCCATAGAGGGGTCGCGGCTGACGAAAGGATGGTGTGAATCCGCTAGTTTATCTCCCCGGCGCGGGATGAGTGCGCAGGCGCGGTCCCGCGGCCAGCAATTGGCTGGGCACTTCGCGTTTCACCAGCCCGGGCAGCGTGGCCACGATCTCCATCAGCGGGGCGAGCGAGACGCCGGTGTCCACGCCCATGCAGGCGAACATGTGGACGAGTTCCTCGGTGCTGGCGTTGCCGCTGGCGCCCGGCGCGTAGGGGCAGCCTCCCAGGCCGCCCACGGCGGCGTCGAAACGGCGCATGCCGGCCTGCCAGGCCGCCAGCGCGTTGGCCAGCGCCATGCCGCGGGTGTTGTGCAGATGCAGGGTCAAGGGGGCCGAGGCGGGCAGGGTGGTGGCCAGCGATGCCGCCAGATCCGCCACCTGCGTGGGGTAGGCCATGCCCGTGGTGTCGCAAAGCGTGATCCCGGCGGCGCCGGCGCCAGCGAAAAGCCGCGCCAGCCGACCTGCCTCGGATGGCGCGATGTCGCCCTCGAACGGGCAGCCGAACGTGGTGGACAACGATACGTTGCAGGGCACGCCGGCCTGCCCGGCGCGCTCGAGCATGGCCAGCAGCTGGGCCGTGGATTGCTCGCGCGTCATCCGCAGGTTGGCCTGGTTGTGGGTCTCGCTGACCGACATCACCAGGTTGAGCGCGTCGGCGCCGCTGTCCAGCGCGCGTTCCATGCCGCGCAGGTTGGGCACCAGGCAGGTGTAGATCACGCCGGGCCGGCGGCGGATGCGCCGCATGACGGCCTCGGCGTCGGCCAGCGCGGGAATGGCCCGGGCCGAGGTGAAGCTGGTGACCTCGATGCGGGCGAAGCCGCAGTCGGACAGCGCATCGACCAGCGCGACCTTGTCGTCGGTGGGGACGAAGGCTGGCTCGATCTGCAGCCCGTCGCGCGGCCCGACCTCGTTGATCTCGATCATGCGATCACTCCCTTGCCGCGCAGTGTCCGCAACGCCTCGTCGTCCAGGCCCGCGCCGCGCAGCACGGCATCGGTGTGTTCGCCCAGGGTCGGCGCGCGGTGGCGGATGGCGCCCGGATGCGCGGACAGCTTGGGCACGATGCCGGGCATCTCGACTTTCAGGCCGTTGGCGGACGTGACCTCCTGGATCATGTCCCGGGCGCGGTAGTGCGGGTCCTGGGCGATGTCGCGGGCATTGTAGATGCGGCCGGCGGGGACGTCGGCCTCGCGCAGCGCCGCCAGCACCGCGCCGCTGTCCAGCGTGCGGGTCCAGGCGCCGATGGCCTCGTCCAGTTCCGTCGCGCGCTGCGCGCGGCCGTCGTTGCGGGCAAGGCCGGGGTCCTGGGCCAGGTCGTCGCGTCCCATGCGCCGCATCAGGCGCACGAAGATGCCGTCGCCGTTGCCGGCGATCAGCACGTATTCGCCATCGGCGCAGGGATAGGCGTTCGAGGGCGCGATGCCGGGCAGGGCGCCGCCGGCAGGCTGGCGCACGGCGCCGAACACCGAATACTCGGGCAGCAGGCTTTCGCTCAGGTTGAATACGCTTTCGTACAGCGCGGTATCGATCATCTGCCCCTGGCCGCCGCGCGCGTCGCGGTCGTACAGCGCCAGCAGCACGCCCATCGCGCCATGCAGGCCGGCGATCGTGTCGCCCAGCGACAAACCCGCGCGCACGGGCGGGCGTCCCGGTTCGCCGGTCAGGTAGCGCAAGCCGGCCATGGCCTCGCCGATCGCGGCAAAACCCGGTTCGTCGCGTTTGGTGCCGGTCTGGCCGTAGCCCGACACGCGCAGCATGATCAGGCGGGGATTGAGCGCGTGCAGGGCGTCCCACGACAGGCCCCATTTTTCCATGGCGCCGGGGCGAAAATTCTCGATCAGCACGTCGGCCTGCGTGGCCAGCCTGCGCACCAGCTCCTGTCCTTCAGGCTGGCGCAGGTCTACGCACACGGACTGCTTGCCGCGCGACTGGGCTTCCCACCAGACCGAGGTGCCTTCGTGCAGCATGCGCCACTTGCGCAGCGGGTCGCCCTGGCCGGGCGGTTCGATCTTGATGATTTCGGCGCCGAAGTCGGCCAGTGTCTTGGCGGCGAACGGACCGGCGATCAACTGGCCCAGTTCCAGGATGCGGATGCCTTCGAGGATTTGGCGTGGCATGGATGTCTCGTTGGGAGGGGGCTGGCAACCGTGCGGCCCGAAACGTCTCGCGGCGGAGCGTGGCCGGACGTGGCTTGCGCAGACGCGGCGAGGCCCGCGCCAGGTGCCGCGGGGCACCGCAAGCGCAGGCCTCGGGGGCGGCCCCGGGGGGGCCGCCGGCTTCAGGCTGCCAGCAACTGGCGCAGGACGAAGGGCAGGATACCGCCGTGGTTGTAGTAATCCACTTCAATGGGCGTATCAATGCGCAGCAGCAGCGGGACCTGCTTGCTGGTGCCGTTCTCGTAGTGGATGGTCAGCGTCACGTCCTGCTGCGGCTTGATGCCGTGCTCCAGTCCGGTGATGTCATAGGTCTCGCGACCCGTGATGTTCAGGGACTGGATGCTGTCGCCCGCCTTGAATTGCAGCGGCAGCACGCCCATGCCCACCAGGTTGCTGCGGTGGATGCGCTCGAAGCTGCGTGCGATGACCGCCTTCACGCCCAGCAATTGCGTGCCCTTGGCGGCCCAGTCGCGCGACGAACCCGTGCCGTACTCCTCGCCGCCGAAGATCACCGTGGGCGTGCCCTCGCCGATGTACTTCATGGCCGCGTCGTAGATCGACAGTTGTTCGCCGCTGGGCTGGTGCAGGGTGATGCCGCCTTCGACGCGCGTGCCGTCGGCATTGGGCGGGATCATCAGGTTCTTGATGCGCACGTTGGCGAAGGTGCCGCGCATCATGACCTCGTGATTGCCCCGGCGCGAGCCGTAGCTGTTGAAGTCGGCCTTCATCACGCCGTTGGCTTGCAGATACTTGCCCGCGGGCGAGCTTTCCTTGATCGAGCCGGCGGGCGAGATGTGGTCGGTGGTGATGGAGTCGCCGAACAGGCCCAGGGCCCGGGCGTTCTTGACCACGGCGTTGGCCGCGCCCGGCTCCATCGTGAAGTCCTCGAAGAACGGGGGTTCGGCGATGTAGGTCGACTTGGGCCAGTCGTAGATCTGCCCGGCCACGCCCTGGATGTCCTGCCACAGCTTGCCGGGGTTGCTCTTGACCTGGGCATAGTTGCTCTTGAACGCCTTGGGATCCAGGGCGTACTTCATCAGTTTCTCGACTTCCGCCTGGGTGGGCCAGATGTCGCCCAGGTAGACGTCGCCCTTGGTGCCGCGGCCCACAGGCTCGGTCATCAGGTCGCGCTTCATGGTGCCGGCGATGGCATAGGCCACGACCAGCGGCGGCGAGGCCAGGAAGTTCGCCTTGATGTTCGGGTGGATGCGGGCCTCGAAGTTGCGGTTGCCCGACAGCACGGCCGCGCACACCAGGTCGTTCTTGGTGATGACGTCGTTCAATTCGGGCGCGAGGTCGCCGGCGTTGCCGATGCAGGTCGTGCAGCCATAGGCCGCCACGTCGAAGCCGAGCTGTTCCAGGTAGGGCAGCAGGTCGGTCTTGCGGAGGTATTCGGTGACGACGCGGGATCCAGGGGCGAGCGAGGTCTTGATGTGCGGCTTGACCTTGAGGCCGGCCTTCACCGCCTTCTTGGCCAGCAGGCCCGCCGCCAGCAGCACGCTGGGGTTGGACGTGTTGGTGCAGGAGGTGATGGCGGCGATCAGGATGTCGCCGTTCTGGATGGGAAGGCCGTTGTCGGTCGTGAAGACCTGGTCGAGTTTGGCCGCGGGTTGCGAGAAACCGTTCTCGGCGACCGGCTTGCTGAACAGTTCGCCGAAGGTGGCCTTGACGTCGCCGATCTCGATGCGGTCCTGGGGACGCTTGGGGCCGGCCAGCGAGGGCGCGACGGTGGACAGGTCCAGCGTCAGCAGCTTGGTGTAGTCGATGTCCTTGGCGTTGGGCACGCCGAACATCTTCTGGGTGCGGTAGTAGGCTTCGAAGGCGTCGATTTCTTCCTTGGTACGGCCGGTGCCCTTGAAGAAGTCGATGGTGCGCTCGTCCACCGGGAAAAAGCCCATGGTGGCGCCGTACTCGGGCGCCATGTTGCCGATGGTGGCGCGTTCGGAAACGGTCAGGCTGGCCGTGCCCGGGCCACAGAATTCGACGAACTTGCCGACGACCTTCTCGCGGCGCAGCATCTCGGTGATGGTCAGGACCAGGTCGGTGGCGGTGACGCCTTCGCGCAGCTTGCCCTTGAGTTCCACGCCGACGACATCGGGAGTCAGGATATAGACGGGCTGGCCCAGCATGGCGGCCTCGGCCTCGATGCCGCCCACCCCCCAGCCGACCACGCCGATGCCATTGATCATGGTGGTGTGGCTGTCGGTGCCCACCAGCGAGTCAGGGTAGTAGACCTTGTCTCGCTTGTGCACGCCGCGCGCCAGGTATTCGAGGTTCACCTGGTGGACGATGCCGAAACCCGGGGGCACCACGCCGAAGGTATCGAAGGCCTGCATGCCCCATTTCATGAACTGGTAGCGCTCGTGGTTGCGCTTGAATTCCAGTTTCATGTTGATGTCGAGGGCATTCTTGGTGCCGTAGGCGTCGATCATGACGGAGTGGTCGACGACGAGATCCACCGGAACCAGGGGTTCGATGGCCTTGGGATTCTTGTCGAGCTTGGCGGCGACGTTGCGCATGGCGGCCAGGTCGGCCAACAGGGGAACGCCGGTGAAGTCCTGGAGCACGACGCGGGCGACGACAAAGGGGATTTCCTCTTCACGCCTGGCGTTGGGCTTCCAGTTGGCCAGTTGTTTGATGTGTTCTTCGGTGACTTTCTTGCCGTCGCAGTTGCGCAGGACGGATTCCAGCACGATGCGCAGGGAGACGGGCAGTCGCTCCACCGCCACGCCCAGGGCCTTGCCGAGCGCCGGAAGCGAATAATACTGGCCGGTTTTGCTGCCGACCTTGAACTCTTTCAGGGTTTTGAACGTGTTGTGCGGCATGATGGGCTCCGAAGGAAAACCGGTTAAATCTACCACTTATGTTGCGTCGTTGCGATGTAGGGGGGCGGATGATTTTCTATAAGGGTAGATCCTATATCTTATATAAGATATAAGACATAAAAATGCAAGTGATGGTTGGACTGCCGGGTGGAGGATTGGTTCTTGAGACGACCTGCTTCCGGCCCCCGGCCGGCCTGTGCGGGCGCAGCGAAGCCGGTCCCGGCTTTGCCGGGACTACCCGGCGTTTGAGCGGTTGGCGGGGCGGGGGCCGGAAGCAGGCCTGCACCGTGGCTTGCGGGGTAGGGCCTGTCATCCGCATGGAGTTGAGGTGGGGTGGGGGGCGCAGAGGGATCGGTGGGTAGGGGCGGATCCTGATCACGAGGCAGTAGAGGCGCGCCACGGCCTGGGCGGCTCTCCGCTATGCTTGAGCGTTCACTTCCATAAAACAAAGAAGGGGGAAGATCATGAAACGTCTGGGAATGGCGGTGCTGGCCAGTGCGCTGGCCGGCTGTGCCACGAATCCGGGAGTGTCCGGGGGCGCGCTGGCGCCGCACCTTGAAAGCTGCAAGGGCGTCAGCGAGCAGGAGATCGCCGGCCTGTTCGATCGGTGGAACCGCTCGCTGCAGACCGGGGATCCGCATCGGGTGGTTGCCAACTACGCGCCGGATTCGGTGCTGCTGCCCACCATGTCCAACCAGCCCCGCTACAGCGCGCAGGCCAAGGAGGACTACTTCCATCATTTCCTGGAGGACCGGCCGGCGGGCCGGGTCGACGAGCGCCGCATCGCGCTGGGGTGCAATACCGCGGTCGATTCGGGGCTGTACACCTTCACCTTCGCCCGGACGGGGGCCGCGGTCAAGGCTCGCTATACCTATACCTATCGCTGGGACGGGCAACAATGGCTGATCACCAGCCATCACTCGTCGGCAATGCCGGAAAGGAAGTAAGGGGCGCCGGGCGGCGCAGGGTCGCCCGGACGGGTGTTCTAGAATGGCCTCCATCAAGCCATTGCGAACGATCCATGAGCACTCCCATACGCCTGACGCAGTACAGCCACGGGGCCGGCTGCGGCTGCAAGATATCGCCCAAGGTCCTGGATGTGATCCTGGCCGGCAGCGGCGCGCAGAATCTCGACCCGCGCCTGTGGGTCGGCAACGCCTCGCGCGACGACGCGGCGGTCTACGGCCTGGATGACGAGCGCGGTGTCGTGTCGACCACGGATTTCTTCATGCCCATCGTCGACGATCCCTTCGATTTCGGCCGCATCGCCGCCACCAACGCCATCAGCGACATCTACGCGATGGGCGGCGATCCGCTGCTGGCCATCGCCATCCTGGGCTGGCCGGTCAACCTGCTGCCGCCCGAGGTTGCGCGCGAGGTGGTGCGAGGCGGCCGGGCGGCCTGCGACGCGGCGGGCATCCCGTTGGCGGGCGGGCATTCCATCGACGCTCCCGAGCCCATTTTCGGGTTGGCCGTGACCGGTGTGGTGGACAAGGCCCGGCTCAAGCGCAACGATACCGGCACCGTCGGCTGCAAGCTGTACCTGACCAAGCCGCTGGGCATCGGCATCCTGACCACGGCCGAGAAGAAGTCGAAGCTGCGCCGCGAGGATGTGAACCTGGCGCGGGACTGGATGTGCACGTTGAACCGGCCGGGCAGCCGCTTCGGCCGGCTGGCCGGCGTCAAGGCCATGACCGACGTCACTGGCTTCGGCCTGCTGGGCCATCTGGTGGAGATGGCCGACGGCAGCGGCGTCAGCGCCCGCATCGAGTTCGCCAGGGTGCCGCGCCTGCCGGGCGTGGAGCACTATCTGGCCGAAGGCTGCGTGCCGGGCGGCACCGGCCGCAATTTCGACAGCTACGGCCAGCGCATCGCTCCGATCGGCCAGGACCGCATCGATCTCTTGTGCGATCCGCAGACCAGCGGCGGCCTGCTGGTGGCGGTGGCGCCCGAGGGCGAAGCCGAGTTCCTGGCGGCGGCCGCCGAGTGCGGATTGGCGCTGGACCCCATCGGGGAACTGATCGAACGGCGGGACTACGCGGTCGACGTGGTGTGATGCGCGGCGACATCGACGACTATCGCGCGCTGTTCCTGCGGGGCGTGCCCTTGATGGACACTCGCGCGCCCATCGAATTCCGCAAGGGCGCCTTCCCGGGGGCCGTCAACCTGCCGCTGATGACCGACATCGAGCGGCAGAAAGTCGGCACCTGCTACAAGCAGCATGGCCAGGACGCCGCGATCGCGCTGGGCCATCAACTGGTCCGCGGCCAGACCAAGACCGAACGGATCGAGGCCTGGGCGGCCTTCGCCCGCGCTCACCCCCAGGGCAGCCTGTATTGTTTTCGCGGTGGCCTGCGTTCGCAGATCGTCCAGCAGTGGCTGCGCGACGAGGCGGGCATCGTCTATCCGCGCGTGGTGGGTGGCTACAAGGCCATGCGCGGCTTCCTGATGGACACGCTGGAGCGGGCCGTGGCCGAGTGCGGCTTCGTCGTGCTGGGCGGCATGACGGGCACGGGCAAGACCGATGTGTTGCGCGAACTGGACCATGCGCTGGACCTGGAAGGACATGCCCATCATCGCGGATCGAGCTTCGGCAGGCATGTCACCGGGCAACCGCCGCAGATCGGTTTCGAGAACGAGCTGGCGATCGATATCCTGAAGAAAAGGGCGGCCGGCCATGCCCGCTTCGTCCTGGAGGACGAGAGCCACGCGATAGGCAGTTGCAGCGTGCCGGTCAGCCTGTTCCAGGGCATGCAGGAATATCCGGTGGTCTGGCTGGAGGACAGCCTGGAGAATCGCGTGGAGCGCATCCTGCGCGACTACGTGGTCGACCTGTGCGCCGAGTTCGTGGCCATCCATGGCGAGGAGGCGGGCGTGGAGTCGTTCGGCCAGCGCCTGCGCGAAAGCCTGGACAACATCCGCAAGCGGCTGGGGGGCGAGCGGCACCAGCGCCTCGCGACAATCATGGATGCCGCCCTGGCGGGGCAGGCGCGCAGCGGGGACGTCGAACCGCACCGGGCCTGGATCGAGGAACTGTTGACCGGTTACTACGATCCGATGTACGTCTACCAGCGCAAGCTGAAGGCGGCGCGCATCGTGTTCACGGGCGACCCGCGCGAGGTACTGGATCATCTGCGGGAGCAGGCAAGGGCGTAGCGGGCCCCGCTTCTGCGTGGGCAAGCCCTGCCGGGGCGGGTTCGAGCAGGAGGCCAGCGCCTGGGATTGACGGCATGTCCGCACCCTAGGGTTTTCACTGATCAATCCGATGTCGATTTCCGCGTTTCCCACTCGTCGCAGGTATGTATCCACCCAGACGAAAGGAGATTCACCATGGCTACCGGTACTGTCCGACTCCACCGTGTCCTGCGCGCCACCCCCGAGCGGGTCTATCGCGCCTTCGTCGAGGCCGACGCGCTGGCGAAGTGGCTGCCGCCGTATGGCTTCACCTGCCAGGTCCACCACCTGGAAGCGAAGGTGGGCGGGACGTTCAAGATGTCCTTCCGGAACTTCACGTCCGGCAACGCGCATTCCTTCGGCGGCGAGTATCAGGAACTGGTCCCGTTCCAGAAGATCCGCTACACCGACAAGTTCGACGATCCCAACCTGCCGGGGGAAATGGCGGTCACGGTCGTGCTCAAGCAGGTGGCCTGCGGCACCGATCTGGATATCGTGCAGGCCGGCATTCCCGAGGTCATTCCCACGGAGATGTGCTACCTGGGTTGGCAGGAATCGCTGCTTCAGCTGGCCAAGCTGGTCGAGCCGGAAATCCCGGATTGAAGGCCATGGACGACGCCCCGATCCAAGGCAATCCCTCGGACCTGATCGATGCCCGGATCCGCGCGCTGGGCGATTGGCGAGGCGCGATGCTGGCCAGGATACGGGCGCTGATCAGGCGCGCCGATCCCGAGGTGGTCGAGGAATGGAAATGGCGTGGCGTGCCGGTATGGTCGCATGCCGGGATCCTCTGCACCGGCGAGACCTACAAGGAGGTCGTGAAGATGACCTTCGCCAAGGGGGCCGCGCTGGAGGATCCCACGGGCCTTTTCAATGCCAGCCTGGATGGCAATACGCGGCGCGCCATCGATTGGCGCGAAGGCGACGAGATCGATGAAGCGGCCTTGATGGCGCTCATCCGCGCGGCGGTGGCGCTGAACGCCGCCAAGCCCTCCAGGAAGCCTGCCGGCAAGGGCAAGGCGCCCGCCGGCCGCTGAGCCGGCGCCGCGGTCAGCGCGTTTTCATCAGGTGCCGTGCCAGCGCGTCGTAAGCCGGTAGCGACGTCGGGTCGTTGGCGGCGTTCGCCGCCACCGGATGCGAGGCGAAGCGCGCGATCACCATTTCCGCCTTGGGGTCGATGTAGATGGTCTGTCCGTGCACGCCGCGCGCGGCGAAGGCGCCGTGCGCGTTGTGCGTGATCCACCACATGTCGCGATAGGTCCAGCCCGCCAGCAGCGTGTAGCCGGCCTGGGCGAAATCCGCCTGGTCGCCGCCGCGCCGGATATCGGCCACCGCGGCGGCGGGCAGGATCTGGCTGCCGTTGAAGAAGCCATTGTTCCGGATCATCTCGCCGAAGCGAGCGAGATCGCGCAGGCCCGTGTTCAGGCCCCCGCCCGCGAACGGCGTGCCGGTCGAGTCGACCGTCATGTAGGCGTCCTGTTCGGCGCCCAGCCGGCTCCAGATGCGCTCCGACAGCAATTGCGCGACCGATTTGCCGCTGACGCGGGCCAGCACCCAGCCCAACGCGTCGGTGTTGGCCGTGCGATAGTGGAAGGCCGCGCCGTGCCGGCCCTCGGGCTTCACTGTTTGCAGGAACTCGTAGTAGCTGCGCGGGCCGGTGTAGTCCTGGGGCTTGGGCAGCGGATTGCCGGCGGCCGCGTGGGCCCAGACCTCGGCGTCGGGATCGGCGTAGTCCTCGCTGAAACGGATGCCGGTGGTCATGTCCATGAGCTGGCGGACCGTGGCGTCGCCAAAGGCGGACGACGCCAGTTCGGGCACGTATTCGGCAACGCGGCGCGACGGATCCAGAGTGCCCTCGGCCACGAGCATGGCGGCCAGCGTACCGACGAAGGATTTGGTGACCGACATCGCGCCATGCTGGCCCTGCGGGTCGAGCACCCCGAAGTAGCGCTCGTAGACGATGCGCCCCTTGTGCAATACGACGATGCCGTCGGTGTAGTTGGCTTTCAGCGATGCCTGCCAGGTCATGGTCCGGTTGGAACCCAGCGGCTGGAAGCGCACGCCGTCGATGTCGTCGCGCAAGGCGCGCGGCAGCGGCGCGGGGGCGCCCAGGCCGCGCGAGACGTTTACCGTGGGCATGAGCTGCCGGAAATGGGAGACGCTCCAGCGCAGGGCCGGAAAGCGGAAGTACGAGCCGTCGTCGAAGCGCAGGATGCGGTCCGGCGGAGGGGGCGAGCCGACCATCCAGCCGAGCCTGGCGGGGTCGCTGGCGTCGGCGTCGGGGTAGGCGGGGGCAGGGGAGGCCGCCAGGGCGGCGCAGGTTGCCAGGCAGGACAGCAGGAGGGCGGCCAGGGGGAGAAGGCGCGGTCGGCGTGGCATATCCATGGGACCTCCATTTGGTTCCGTTCCCGTCATTGGCTAAGATTGTTCCGGCTGCCACTGACAAGGCCCGGAATGTCCGCCTCACTGGCCGGGAACGTCATCGCACTGTACCAGGAGCATGCGGCTGTGTTCGAGAAACCGCGCGGTGCGGCATGGCGCGCCAAGGCGACGTGGGGCGGAGCGACGACTGGATTGGCAACGCCTCTGAATGCAACGTGACTGGATGGAACCATGAGCACCATTGCCCTTCCCACCTATGAAGACGTCCAAGCCGCGGCCCGGCGTATCGAGGGCCACGCGCACAGGACGCCGGTCATGACCTCCCGTACGGTCAACGAGGCATTCGAGGCGGACGTGTTTTTCAAGTGCGAGAACCTGCAGCGCATGGGCGCGTTCAAGTTCCGCGGGGCGTTCAACGCCCTATCGAAGTTCAGCGAGGCGCAGCGCAAGGCGGGGGTGGTGGCGTTTTCGTCTGGCAACCATGCGCAGGCGGTTGCGTTGTCGGCCAGGCTGCTGGGCATTCCCGCCACGATCCTGATGCCGCTGGACGCGCCCGCGGCGAAGATGGATGCGACGCGGGGCTACGGCGGCCGCGTCGTGACCTACGACCGCTACACCGAGGACCGCGAACAGATCGGCCAGGATCTTGCCCGCGAGCACGGGCTCACGCTGATCCCCCCCTACGACCACGAAGACGTGATCGCCGGGCAGGGGACGGCCGTCAAGGAGTTGTTCGAGGAGGCCGGCGAACTCGACGCCTTGTTCGTACCGCTGGGCGGCGGAGGGCTGCTGTCGGGCTCGGCGCTGTCGACCCGTGCGTTGGCGCCCGGCTGCAAGCTCTACGGGGTGGAGCCGGAGGCGGGCAATGATGGCCAGCGTTCGTTCCGGTCGGGCGCGATCGTCCACATCGATACGCCGCAGACGATCGCCGACGGCGCCCAGACCCAGCACCTGGGCTTGCTGACCTTCGCCATCATCCGGCGCGACGTGGATGACATCCTGACGGCCCGCGACGAAGAACTGACCGCATGCATGCGGTTCCTGGCGGAACGGATGAAGCTTGTCGTCGAACCTACCGGCTGCCTGGGTTTCGCCGCCGCGCGGTCCATGAAGCAGCAACTGCGGGGCAAGCGCATAGGCGTGCTGGTCAGCGGAGGCAACGTGGACATCGATCGGTTCGGCGCGCTCATGCGAAACGCATGAACGGCCTGGCCGGTGCATTCAAGGACGCCGTTCCTCAATCCTCCGGCCGCAAGTGCGGGAACAGGATCACGTCCCGGATGCTCGGGCTGTCGGTCAGCAGCATCACCAGCCGGTCGATCCCGATGCCGCAGCCGGCCGTCGGAGGCATGCCGTATTCCAACGCCCGGATGTAATCGGCGTCGTAGTACATGGCTTCTTCATCGCCGGCGTCCTTGGCCTCGACCTGCTTGCGGAATCGCTCCGCCTGGTCTTCGGCATCGTTCAGCTCCGAGAACCCGTTGGCGATCTCGCGCCCGACCATGAACAACTCGAAGCGCTCGGTGATGCCCGGGCGGGTGTCCGAGCCGCGCGCCAGCGGCGACACTTCCACCGGATAGTCGATGATGTAGGTCGGCTGCCACAGCTTGGCTTCCGCCGTCTCCTCGAACAGGGCCAGTTGCAGCGCGCCCAGGCCGGCACGAGCCAGTTGCGGGCCTTCCACGTGGGCGCCCAGCCGCTTGAGTTCCGCGCGGACGAAGGCTTCGTCGTTCAACTGCTCGTCGGTGTAGCCGGGCTCGGCATACTTGTGGATGGCCTCGCTGATGGTCAGCCGGTCGAAGGGCTGCGACAGGTCCACTTCGCGGCCCTGGTAGGTCACCTTGGCGTTGCCGGTGGCGTCGATGGCGGCCTGGCGGATGATCTGCTCGGTGAAGTCCATCAGCCAGCGGTAGTCGCCGTAGGCCGCGTAGAACTCCATCATGGTGAATTCCGGGTTGTGCCGGGGGCTGACGCCTTCGTTGCGGAAGTTGCGGTTCAGCTCGAACACGCGCTCGAAGCCGCCCACGATCAGGCGCTTGAGATAGAGCTCGGGCGCGATGCGCAGGTACATGGGCATGTCCAGCGCGTTGTGGTGGGTCGTGAAGGGCTTGGCCGCGGCGCCGCCGGGGATGGCGTGCAGCATGGGCGTTTCCACCTCCAGGAAGCCTGCCTCGGTCATCAGGCGGCGGATGGAGGCGATGGCGCGGCTGCGCGCCACGAAAGTGTTGCGCGTCGACTCGGTCATGACGAGGTCGACGTAGCGCTGGCGGTAGCGCATTTCCTGGTCGGAGATGCCGTGGAACTTGTCGGGCAGGGGGCGCAGCGACTTGGTCAGGAGCCGTACTTCGGTGGCCTGGATCGACAGCTCGCCCTTGTTGGTCTTGAAGACCTTGCCGCGCACGCCCAGGATGTCGCCGATGTCCCAGTGCTTGAAGGCGTTGTAGACCTCCTCGCCGACGAGCTCCTTGCTCAGGTAGATCTGGATGCGGCCGGTGGCGTCCTGCAGGGTGGCGAAGCTGGCCTTGCCCATGACGCGCTTGAGCATCATGCGGCCGCCGACGCTGGCGGAGATGTCGGTGGCGTCCAGCGCTTCTTTTTCGGTGCCGTCATGCGCCGCGTGCAATGCGGCCGCGCGGTCGGCGGGCACGAAGTCGTTGGGGAAGGCCGGCCCGGCTTCGCGCAGGCGGGCGAGCTTGGCGCGCCGTTCGGCGATGATCTGGTTTTCGTCTTGCGCGGGTTCGTTGGCGGTGGGCCGGTTGTCGGTCATGATGGCTATCGTGTCAGTAATGTCGGATGTCGGCGAGGTCGGGGGGCCGACGTCGCCGCGCTCCCCGGGGCCGGTCAGACGCCTTGTTTCAGGCTGGCTTCGATGAAGGGATCGAGGTCGCCATCGAGCACCTTCTGGGTGTTGGAGATTTCGAGGTTGGTGCGCAAATCCTTGATGCGGCTCTGGTCCAGCACGTATGAACGGATCTGATGGCCCCAGCCCACGTCGGTCTTGGAGTCCTCGAGCTTCTGCTGCTCGGCCATGCGTTTGCGCATTTCCAGCTCGAACAGCTTGGATTTCAGCATCTGCATCGCCTCGGCGCGGTTGCGGTGCTGCGAACGATCGTTCTGGCACTGCACGACGATGCCCGTGGGGACGTGGGTCATCCGCACCGCGGAGTCGGTCTTGTTGATGTGCTGGCCGCCCGCGCCCGACGCGCGGAAGGTGTCCACGCGGATGTCGGCGGGGTTGACCTCGATCTCGAAGGAATCATCGACTTCCGGGTAGACGAACACACTGGCGAACGAGGTGTGGCGGCCGCCGGACGAGTCGAAGGGGCTCTTGCGCACCAGGCGGTGCACGCCGGTCTCGGTGCGCAGGTAGCCGAAGGCGTACTCGCCCTCGATCTTGATGGTGGCGGACTTGATGCCGGCCACTTCGCCCTCGGACTCTTCCATGAGTTCGGCCTTGAAGCCTTTGCGCTCGGCGTACTTCAGGTACTGCCGGAGCAGCATGGAGGCCCAGTCCTGCGCCTCGGTGCCGCCGGCGCCGGCCTGGATGTCCAGGAAGCAGTTGAGCGGGTCGGCCGGATTGGCGAACATGCGGCGGAATTCCAGTCCGTCCACTTTTTCCTCGATGCCCGCGGCATCGCCGACGATGGATTCCAGCGTGGCGTCGTCGCTGTCGGCGGCGGCCATCTCGAACAGCTCGGTGGCGTCGCGCAGGCCCGAGTCGATCTCATTGATGGTCTGGACGATCGTTTCCAGGGCCTTCTTTTCGCGGCCCAGGTCCTGGGCGTGCTTGGGGTCGTTCCAGACGTCGGCGCTTTCCAGCTCCGCGTTCACGACCTGCAGGCGTTCATCTTTGACATCGTAGTCAAAGATACCTCCGTAGATCCTGGGTGCGAGCAGCCAGGTCCTGCAGTTGGGCTTCGAGTTGGTTGAGGCGTTCTGCTTCCATGCTGAATTCCAGGTGATTTTTCGCGTAACCCATTATTTTAACGTAGGCTGGGCGCCCACCGCCGGGCCGCGCGGGGTATTCAGCGCGCGGCGTCCTGGCCGTGCTCGATCACCAGTTGCACCGACACCATCCCGTTCCAGTTGTTCAGGGCCAGGCGGTAGGCCAGGTCCACGGCGGGCGGCAGGGCGTCGGCGTGGCCGAACCAGATCGCGTCGAACCGCTGGCTGCCGCGCTCCAGGGCGAGCTTCAGGTGTTTTTCGCCCACCACGCGCTGGTTGCGGACGATGAAGGCATCGACGAACACGGGGGCCGGGAACCCCGCGCCCCAGACCTGCTGGTCCAGCAGGGTGGCGACCTCGGCGTTGGCGTAATCGGTCTCCAGCGAACCGTCGGTCTCCAGCGCCGGTTCGAAGCGGCTGCGGCCCGTCAGTTCGCGCACGGCGGCGTCGAAGGCCGGCCCGAAGGCGGCGAAGTCCGCCTCGTGCAGGGTCAGGCCGGCAGCCATGGCATGGCCGCCGAACTTGCGGATCAGGCTGGGGTAGCGCTTGGAGACGAGGTCCAGCGCGTCGCGCAGGTGTACGTCGGGCACGGAGCGGCCCGAGCCGCGCAGTTCGCCGTCGCCGGCCGGCGCGAAGGCCAGGGTCGGGCACCAGAAACGGTCCTTCAGGCGCGAGGCCACCAGGCCGACCACGCCCTGGTGCCAGGAGGCGTCGAACACGCACAGGCTGGCCGCCGAGGCCGCGGGCAGAGCATCCAGCGAGGCCAGGGCCTGGTCGCGCATGCCCGCCTCGATCTCGCGGCGCTCGCGGTTCATGGTGTCGAGTTCGCGCGCCAGCGTCAGGGCTTCGTCCTCGTCGTCGGTGACGAGGCAGCGTATGCCCAGGCTCATGTCGGCCAGGCGGCCGGCGGCGTTGATGCGCGGGCCCAGGGCGAAGCCCAGGTCGAAGGTGCTGGCCTCGCGGGCCTGGCGGCCGCTTACGGAGAACAGCGCGCGCAGGCCGGGCTGCATGCGCCCGGCGCGTATGCGCTTCAAGCCCTGCGCCACCAGCAGGCGGTTGTTGGCGTCCAGGCGGACCACGTCGGCCACGGTGCCCAGGGCGACGAGATCGGTCAGGGCATCGAGCCTGGGCCCGCCGTCGCCGCCGAAGGCGCCGCGCTGGCGCAGCTCGGCGCGCAGCGCCAGCAGCAGGTAGAAGATGACGCCGACCCCGGCCAGGTGCTTGGACGGGAAGCCGCAGCCGGGCTGGTTGGGATTGACGATGGCCAGGGCGTCGGGCAGGACGTCGCCGGGCAGGTGGTGGTCGGTGATCACTACCTGCATGCCGGCGTCGCGGGCCGCCGCCACGCCATCCAGGCTGGCGATGCCGTTGTCGACCGTGATCAGGATGTCGGGCTTGCCGGCCGGATGGGCGCAGGCCAGGTCGACCACCGCCGGCGACAGGCCGTAGCCGGTCTCGAAACGGTTGGGCACGAGGAAATCGACCACGGCGCCCATGGCGCGCAGGCCGCGCAGGCCCACGGCGCAGGCGGTGGCGCCGTCGCAGTCGTAGTCGGCCACGATCAGCAGCCGCTTGCGCGTGGCGATGGCGTCGGCCAGCAGGGCGGCGGCGCGGCCGGCGTGGGTCAGCAGCGAGGGGGCCAGCATGGCCTGCCAGTCGGGCGCGGTTTCCTGCGGCGCGGCCACGCCGCGCGCCGCCCACAGGCGGGCCAGTAGGGGATGGATGCCGGCCAGTTCCAGGCGGCGCAGGGCCGCCGGGTCAGGCTGACGGGTCAGGATTCTTGGGGCAGCCACCAGCGTTTCCAGTCATGTCGGGGGGAGGGCAGCCAGCGCAGCAGGGCGGGCCGCCGTTCTATTGTCAGGGTGACCAGCCGTTCGCGGGCCGGCAGCACCAGGGTCAGTTGTCGCAGCGCGCCGGCGCGCAGCGCCGCCTCGGCCGGGGCGAACCAGTCGCGGTCCAGCCGTGCGGCGGCGTCCAGCCAGCCGCGCCAGTCGTCGGTGCGCTCGGGCACGGCCAGGTCGTCCAGTTCCACCCGCGCGCCGGCTTGGATCGCCGTGGCCGTCCCGGCCGCGGGCTGCCAGGGCAGCCCGTCGCGTTCGGCCAGCGTGCGCAGCCAGGGCGCGCCGCCGGCCAGCAGGGATGGCCGGCCGGCGGGCCAGTCGGGCAGCCAGGGCGCGGCGCCGCCGTACAGCCACAACGCGTTGACCGGGGCGAGTCCCCGGGCTTCGCGGACGGCATTGACCGGCGTCTCGTGCCAGTGCATCTGGATTTCGTTGACCAGCTTGCGCCAGGGGCGGGCCTGGGGCGAGCGCGGCCACCAGGCGTCCAGCGCGGCGCCGGCCACGGCCTCTGGCGTGCCGGTATGCTGGGCGGCGCCCTCGGGCAGGTCCAGGCGCCAGCGGCGCGTGCCGACGGCGCTGGCCGTCGCCCCGTGCGCATCCAGCGCCGGCCGGGCCGCGGCCAGCAAGGCCTCGCTTTCGTCCCGCGTGGTATCCAGTCCGGCGGGGTCGGTCAGGACCAGGCCGTCGCGGCCGACCTGGATATGGGCCAGGTCCGCCAGCCAGACGGGCCGGCCGGCTTCCGGGTCGTGCGCCAGCAAGGGGGCGAGCCCCGCGCCGTATCTGCCGTCCGGCGGCCGATAGCCAGCCTGGTGCAGCCACCAGTATTCCCGCGCGGTGCAGCCGGCCTCGAAGGGGTCGAAAGCCTGCTGGACCGGCCGCGCGGCGCCCAGCCAGGCAACCAGCGTGCGCACGGCGGGCTGGTCCGAGAGCTGGCGCGCCAGCTCGGGCGCGATGGTGGCATCGGTCAGCAGGCCGGGAAGCAGCAGGGTCAGGGCGGTGGAGGAGGCGGACACGGCGGTCAGATCCGGATACAGGGCCCGCGGGGGGCGGGCCGAATGGCCGGTATTGTAGGGGGTGGGGCGGTGCGGTGCGGGCCGTCGCCTTCTGCCATAATACGCGCGTGCTCAAGATACCCTACGAATTCTGGATAGGCTGGCGCTATACGCGCGCCGGCCGCGGGCGGCGACGCGATCGCTTCATTTCCTTCATTGCCGCCAGCTCCATGGCGGGCATAGGCCTGGGCGTGGCGGCACTGATCATCGTGCTGTCGGTCATGAACGGCTTCCAGAAAGAAGTGCGCGACCGCATGCTGTCGGTGCTGCCGCATATCGAGCTGTATCCGGTGGGCGGCGAGCGCGGCGCGGCGTTGGCCAACTGGCGCGAACTCACGGCGCTCGTCAAGAAAAATCCCGAAGTCCAGGCCGGGGCGCCCTACGTGGCGGCGCAGGCCATGATCGCCCGCGACCAGGTGTTGCGCGGCGTGCAGGTGCGCGGCATCGACCCCGAGGCCGAGCGCGATGTGTCCGACGTGGCCAAGAACATGGTGGCCGGTTCGCTGGACGCCTTGAAGCCCGGGAGCTACGGCGTGGTACTGGGCCGTGCGCTGGCGCAGGGCCTGGGCGTCGGGCTGGGCGATCCCGTCCTGATGCTGGCGCCGCAGGGGTCGGTGACGCCTGCCGGCTTCACGCCCCGCATGCGGCAGTTCACCGTGGTGGGCGTGTTCGAGGCCGGACACTATGAATACGACTCCAGCCTCGCGTTCGTGAACGTGGACGACGCGGCGCGGCTGTTCCGCGACAGCGGCGTCGGCGGGGTGCGGCTGCGCATCGCCGACATGCAGAAGGCGCCGCTGGTGGCGCGCGAGCTGGCGCAGTTGCTGCCGCCGAACATCGCGGCGGCCGACTGGTCGCGCAACAATCGCACCTGGTTCGCCGCCGTGCAGACCGAGAAGCGCATGATGTTCCTGATCCTGGCGCTGATTATCGCCGTGGCGGCCTTCAACCTGCTGTCCTCGCTGGTCATGGCGGTCAACGACAAGCAGGCGGACATCGCCATCCTGCGCACGCTGGGGGCCGCGCCGGCCGAGATCGCCCGCATCTTCGTGGTGCAGGGGGCGCTGATCGGCGTCATCGGCACCCTGCTGGGGGTGGCGGGCGGCACGTTGATCGCCTACAACATCGACGTCATCGTGCCCGCCATCGAGCATATGCTGGGCATCCAGTTCCTGCCGCGCGACATTTACCTGATCACCGAGCTGCCGTCCGATCCGCGCCTGTCCGACATCGTCACCATCGGCGTGACGTCGCTGGTGCTGTCGTTCCTGGCCACCTTGTATCCCAGTTGGCGCGCCTCGCGCCTGCAACCGGCGGAGGTGCTGCGCCATGACTGATCGCCGCGTGGTGCTGGAAGGGCGAGGCATATCCAAGGTCTATGCCGAAGGCGGTGAGCGTGTCACCGTGCTGCGCGGCGTGGACCTGCGGGTGCGCCAGGGCGAAATGGTGGCTCTGGTGGGAGCGTCGGGCTCGGGCAAGAGTACGCTGCTGCATGTGCTGGGACTGCTGGACCAGCCCAGCTCGGGCGAGGTCCTGCTGGACGGGCAGGCGGCGGCCGGCTTCAACGAAAAGCAGCGCAGCCTGGCGCGCAACCGCAGCCTGGGTTTCGTCTACCAGTTCCACCATCTGCTGGCTGAGTTTTCGGCGCTGGACAACGTCGCGATGCCGCTGATCGTGCGCCGCATGGGCCGTGCGCAGGCCCGTCGGGCCGCGGCCGAGATGCTCGAGCAGGTCGGGCTGGCGCAGCGGGCCAGCCATCATCCCGGCCAGCTGTCCGGCGGCGAGCGCCAGCGCGTGGCGCTGGCCCGCGCGCTGGTGACGCGGCCGCTGTGCGTGCTGGCCGACGAACCCACCGGCAACCTCGACCGCCACACGGCGCGCGAGGTGTTCGGCCTGCTCAAGCGGCTGAACCGGGAACTGGACATGGCCTTCGTCATCGTGACCCACGATGCCGAACTGGCGGCGCTGGCCGACCGGCAATTGAAGATGGCCGACGGCCTGCTGGCCGAGGAAGCTCCCGCCTAGGACGGCGGAGGCGGTAAAGTGGATCGATGCTGATCGATACCCATTGCCATCTCGATGCGGCCGAGTTCGACCGCGACCGTCCGGACGTGGCCGAGCGGGCGCGCGCCGCAGGCGTGGCTGGCATCGTCATCCCGGCCGTGGCGCGCGGCAATTTCTCCACCGTGCGCGACCTTGCCCGGGCGATCCCGGGCGGCGCCTATGCGCTGGGCATTCATCCCATGTACGTGCGCTACGCCGCCGACGAAGACCTGGACCGGCTGCGCGACGCGGTCGCGCAGGCCATGGGCGATCCGCGCTTCGTCGCCGTGGGTGAGATCGGCCTGGATTTCTTCGTCGAGGACATCGTCCGGGGCGAACAGCGCGAGCGCCAGGAGCGCTTCTACCATGCGCAGCTCAAGCTGGCGGCCGAGTTCGGGCTGCCCGTGCTGCTGCACGTGCGCCGGTCGCAGGACGTGCTGTTGAAATACCTGCGGCGCGTGGAGGTGCCGGGCGGCATCGCCCATGCTTTCAACGGCAGCCGCCAGCAGGCCGATCTGTTCGTCGCGCATGGGTTCGCGCTGGGCCTGGGCGGGGAAATGACCTTCGAACGTTCACGCAACATCCGCCGGCTCGCGGCCGGGATGGACCTGGCCGCGCTGGTGCTGGAGACCGATGCGCCCGACATCCCGCCGGCCTGGCTGCCGCGCGAGGATCGGCGCAACGAACCGGGGGAACTGCCGCGCATCGCGGCGGTCCTGGGCGAACTGCGCGGCCTGCCGGCGGAGGCGGTCGCCGCGGCCACGTCCGCCAATGCGTGCCGGGTGTTGCCGCGCCTGGGCGAGGCACTGGCGGCCTGAGCGCCGCGGCGAATTCCGGACAGATTCATCCCAGCGGGGGCTGCGCGGCGGTCCCGGCATGCCTACCATCCTGGCCTTGGGCCGGAGGAAGGACATGCTGCGTTTCGCGTTGGTGGCGTTCGTGCTGGGCACCGCATGGGTGCATGGGCTGCCGGCGGTGCCGCCGGCCTGGGTCTCGGTACTCGCGGGCGTGGCGGTGCCGGGGGCGTGCGCCGTGTGGGGGCGGGCGTGGCGGAAGCGCCGGGGGCCTCGCGGCTTGGCTGTTTTGCTGGCGATCGCGGCTTTCGCCGCGGGGTCCGGCCTGGCGCTGGCACGCATCGACCTGCGCTTGCGGGATGGCTTGTCGCCGGCGCGGGAGAATGTGCCGCTGGAGTTGGTCTACCTCGTCACCAGCCTGTCCACGTCGACGGCGACCGGCCAGCGTTTCGAGGCGACGGTGCAGGATCCGCCGGACGGCGTGCCCGCCCAGGTGCAGTTGTCGTGGTGGGGGAAGGCCGCGGCGGTGGTGCCGGGTGAACGCTGGCGTGGAACCGTGGTGCTGAAACGGCCCCACGGCACGTTGAATCCGCACGGCTTCGACTACGAAGCCTATCTGTTCGAACGCGGCATACGTGCGACCGGGACGGTGCGGGGGCGGCCGATCCTGCTCGCGGACGATCCTTTTTCCAGTTTCGACGTGGCGGTGCAGCGCGTGCGCCACGTGTGCCGCGAGGCGCTGCGCCAGGTGCTGGAAGACAAGCGCTACGGCGCCGTGCTCGCCGCCCTGGCGATCGGTGACCAGGCCGGCGTGGAGCGGCGCGATTGGGACACGTTCAACCGCACCGGCATCACGCATCTGGTCTCCATCAGCGGCCTGCACGTGACGATGCTGGCGGCCTTGGCGGGATGGGCGGTGTTGCAGGCCTGGAAACGCTGCAACTGGGGCGGCATCCGGCTGTCCGAACGCCATCCGGCCCAGGTGGCGGCGGCCGGCGCGGCGCTGGCCGTGGCGTGGCTGTATTGCCTGCTGGCGGGGTGGGGCGTGCCGGCCCGGCGGACCTTCTTCATGCTGGCCGTGGTGGCGGGCGCGGCGGCATGGCGCATGCCGGTGTCCGGTTCGCGGGTGCTGGCGCTGGCGGCGGCGCTGGTCTGCGCGCTGGATCCGTGGGCTCCGCTGGCGGCCGGATTCTGGCTGTCGTTCGGCGCGGTGGCCCTGCTGATCTTGTGCGGCGGCGGACGCTGGCGGCGACGTGCCGAGCCCGCCCGGGGCGCCGCGTGGCCAGCACGACTGGCCGCGTCGGTGCGTGAGGGCGCGCGTGCGCAGGCGGCGCTGACCGTGGGCCTGCTGCCCGCGCTGGCGCTGTTGTTCCAGCAGGTGTCGCTGGTCTCGCCGCTGGCCAATGCCGTGGCCATTCCGGTGGTCAGCCTGCTGGTCACGCCGCTGGCCCTGATGGCGCTGGGGTTGTGCGTCGTGCCAGGCCTGCACGGCGCGGGCGCGATCGTGGCGGCCGTCGCGCATGCCGTGTTCGACGGTCTGATGGTGCCTTTGCAATGGCTGGCCGACACCGATCTCGCGGCCATTTCGGTTGCGGCTCCCCCCTGGCCACTGTTCGCGCTGGGGTTGGCGGGCGTGGTGTGGGCCTTGCAGCCGCGCGGCCTGCCCGGCCGTTGGCTGGGGCTGGTGCTGCTGGTGCCGATGCTGGTCTATCGGCCCGCGCGCCCGGCGCCGGGCGAATGGCGCCTGGCGCTGCTGGACGTGGGACAGGGCACCGCGATCGTCGTGGAGACGGCGCGCGCCACGCTACTGTACGACACCGGTCCGCCCTACGGCGAGCAGGCCGATGCCGGCGGGCGCGTCGTCTGGCCCTATCTGCGGGCGCGAGGCATCCGCAGGCTGGAGCATGTGGTGGTGTCCCACGCGGACGCGGATCATGCGGGCGGGCTGCGTTCGGTGCTCGCGGCCTTGCCCGTTTTCCAGGTACACGCATCCTACGACCTGGTGCCCGCGGGCTTGGGGCAGGCCGCCTTCTCGCGCTGTGCCGCCGGGCAGCGGTGGACGCTGGATGGCGTGGAGTTCGCGTTTCTGCATCCGGCCTCGCCGGCAGGCGAGGTCCCGCCACGGCAGCGCAATGCGCACAGCTGCGTGCTGCGGGTACGCGGCGCCCACCACGCGGCGCTGCTGACCGGCGACATCGGCGCCGCCGAGGAAGCCGGCCTGGCGGCTGGCGCGGATCTGGCCGTCGACGTGGTGGCCGTACCCCATCACGGGTCGCGGGGGTCTTCCAGCCAGGCGCTGGTCGACGCCACGCGGGCCTCGCATGCGGTGGCCCAGGCGGGTTATCTGAACCGCTATCGCCACCCGCACCCCGACGCGGAGCGGCGGTGGCGGGGGGCGGGCGCCGTGTTCCATCGTACCGACAGCCACGGCGCGCTGGTATTCGCCTCGCATGCGGCGGGGCTCCGGGTCGAGCGCGAGCGAGAGGCAAGGCGCCGCTATTGGCATGCCGCGCCTTGACGGCGCTGGCTACAATCCGGAGTCCGGCCCAGCAAGGAACGCCTTCATGAATTACGACGCCTCGCCCGATTCTCTTCAGCCCCGCCTGGAATTCGTGACTTGCCTGAGTCCGGCGGGCCTGCACCGTATGGCGTATTGGGAGTGGGGGGACCCGGCCAACGACCACGTGCTGGTCTGCGCGCACGGCCTGACCCGCTCGGGCCGCGATTTCGACACCCTGGCGCGGCGCCTGGCCGGCCGCTACCGGGTGGTCTGCCCGGACGTCGTCGGCCGCGGCCGTTCGGACTGGCTCGCCAATCCGGCCTATTACACGGTGCCGCAGTACGTGGCGGACATGATGCCCCTCCTGGCCCGTGTGCAGGCCGAGACCCTGCACTGGTTCGGGACTTCGCTGGGCGGCCTGATCGGCATGGCGCTGGCGGGCCTGCAGGCATCGCCTATCGACAAGCTGGTGCTGAACGACGTGGGCCCGCACCTCGATCCGGCCGCGCTGGCGCGCATCGCGCAGTACGTAGGCAAGGCGCCGGCTTTTGGCAGCTTCGACGAGGCGAGGGCGTACGTGAGCACCGTATCGGCCTCGTTCGGCCCGCATACCGAGGAACAATGGGACGAGTTGACGCGGCACGTGGTGCGGCAGGTCGACGGCCCGGCCGGGCCCTGGACGATGCACTACGACCCGGCCATCGCCGAGGCCTTCGCCGCAATGGATCCCGCCACGGCCATCGCGGCCGAGGCCACGCTCTGGCACGTCTACACCAACATCGAGTGCCCCATCCTGATCGTGCACGGCGAACATTCGGACCTGCTCACCGAAGACACCGTGGCGGGGATGCTGGCCCGCAACCCGCATGCGCGGCGCGTCGACGTGGCCGGCGTCGGGCATGCGCCTACATTCATGACGCCCGCGCAACTGGATCTGCTGGACGATTTTCTGCGCAGCTAGGGGTCATCGCGGCCTGCTATGCTTGCGACTCCGAATCTGCTCCACAAAGAGGAAAACTCCATGAGCATCGAGCGTTTCAGTGTCGGCAAGCGCATGTCCGAAATGGTCGTGCACGGCGGCGTGGCCTATCTGGCCGGACAGGTGGCCGATGATCCGTCGAAGGATCCGGCGGACCAGACCCGCCAGGTGCTGGCCGCGATCGACAAGCTGCTGGCCGCCGCCGGCACCGACAAGACCCGCATCCTGCGCGCGCAGATCTTCCTGGCCGACATTGCCGATTTCGCCGCGATGAATTCGGTCTGGGATGCCTGGGTGCCGGCCGGCCACACGCCCGCCCGCGCCACGGTCGAGGCCAAGCTGGCCGCGCCGGAATACAAGGTCGAGATCGTCGTCACCGCGGCGGCCTGATCCCGATCCGCCGGGCCGCCGCCGTTCAGCGGGGCAGCGCGGGCCCGGTTCCCAGCGGATCCTGCCGGTAATAATGAGTCAGCAGCGCATACCATTCGGGCATCGCGCGCGACAGCGGCTCGGGATGCACGAAGAAGGCCTCGGAACTGACGGCGAAGAACTCGGCCTCGTCCGTGGCCGCATACGGATCCAGCGGCAATTGGGCATACCAGTGATCCGCCTCCTCGGATTCCGGGTCCACGTCGGCCGGGATGGCCGCCTCGACTTCCTCCAGCCGGGCCAGCAACGCGTCGTAGCTGCGTTCCAGGACGGCGCGCCACAGCCTGGGCCGGATTCCGGCATGCGCGTGCAGGCTGGGCATGCCGTCGGCCTGGCCATGTTGCAGGTCGAGCTTGTGGGCGAACTCGTGGATGACCACGTTGAAGCCCGGAGGCCGTTCCAGGCCGGGGCCGGCGTCCTCCCAGGACAGGACGACGGGGCCGCCGTCCCAGGCCTCGCCGGCGGCTTCCTGGACATATTCGTGCACGACACCATCCTCGTCCACGTCGGAACGGGGGATCAGGAACCCGCTCGGGTAGACGATGACTTCGGACCATCCTTCGTACAGGCCGGGATCCAGGTACAGGATGGGCAGGCAGGCTTGTACCGCGATGGACAGGCGGATCTCGTCGGTCAGGACCTGGCCGCCCGCGCCGGTCATGGCCTTGCTTGCCAGGAACCACGCCGTGCGCGTCCGCAGGGCTTCGCGTTCGTCCCCGGTCAGGCGTCCGAGGAATGCATGCGAGGCCAGCGTTTGGGTCCATAATTCCGGATTGATGCGAGCCTGCATCCGCTCCACGCGTTGCTTCGAGGCGCCGCGGGCAAACAGCCATCCCAACATACAATGAACTTCCCTGGTGGATAAGCGACTAGAGTACCGTGCCGGCGGCCAGGACGGGCCGGCATCGCCCAAAGTGTAAGACCATGAACGAATCCGCTCCTGATACTTCCGCGGCCCTGTCGGCGACTTTCGGTCCCGATTGGGAGCAGGCGGCCAATGCCGGCCTGTCGGAGGCGGCGCAACTGGATTTGCGGAAGGCGCTCGAATGGTCGTTCCCCCGCTATGCGCGCGAGCCGGCCGTTCCCGGGGGCGAGGGCTGGGCCCAGCACGCCGCGGGCGTGGTCGCGATCCTGGCGGGGTTGCAGGTGGACGGCCATACCCGCATGGCGGCGCTGCTGGCGATCGCCGTGGGCGACCGGGACGTCAGCGCCAATCCGCACAAGGATCCGGTCACGCTCCAGTTCGGTCCCGAGATCGGCAAGCTCGTGCACGGCTATCGGGCCCTGATCCGCCTGGGCCAGGTCACGCGCGACGCCAGCGATGCCTCGGCCGGCAGCGGCGCGCAGGCCGAGATGCTGCGCAAGATGCTGCTGGCCATGGCGGCCGACCTGCGCATCGTGCTGATGCGTCTGGCCTCCCGCCTGCAAACTCTGCGTTGGCACGCCCAGCACAAGGTGCCGTTGCCGGAGGCGCTGTCGCGCGAGACGCTGGAGCTCTACGCGCCGCTGGCCAACCGCCTGGGCATCTGGCAGGTCAAGTGGGAAATGGAGGACCTGGCCTTCCGCTTCCTCGAACCGGTCCGCTACAAGGAGATCGCCCGGCTGCTGGAGGAAAAGCGCGTCGAGCGCGAAGCCTTCATCGCGGACGCCATCGCGCGGGTGCGCGAGGCCCTGGGGAGCGCGGGTATCGCGGCCGATGTCACCGGCCGGCCCAAGCACATCTACAGCATCTGGAACAAGATGCGCAACCGGCGCCTGGATTTCGCCGATCTCTATGACCTGCGCGCGCTGCGCATCATCGTCGAGGACATCCGTACCTGCTATACGGTGCTGGGTCTGGTGCACCACCTGTGGACGCCGGTGCCCGATGAGTTCGACGACTACATCTCGCGGCCCAAGCCCAACGGCTACCGCTCGCTGCATACGGTGGTCTACGACCACGACGGCAGGCCTTTCGAGGTGCAGATCCGCACGCGCGAGATGCACCAGTTCGCCGAGTTCGGGATGGCGGCGCACTGGCGCTACAAGGAAGCTGGCGCCAAGGGCGGGCAGGTCAGCGCCGATTCGGAATACGACCGCAAGCTCAGCTGGATACGCCAACTGCTGGCCTGGAAGGCCGATGTCCAGGTCGACGACCAGTTGGGACAGGCGGCGCTCGATACGCTGGCCGACAGCATCTACGTGCTGACGCCGCAGGCGCGGGTGATCGAGCTGCCCCCGGGCGCGACGCCGGTGGACTTTGCCTACCAGGTCCATACCGACCTCGGGCACCGTTGCCGCGGCGCACGGGTGGACGGCGCCATGGTGCCGCTCAACACACGCCTGATCACCGGCCAGACGGTAGAGATCATCGCGGCGAAGTCGGGCGGCCCCTCCCGTGACTGGATCAACCCCCAGTTGGGCTATCTGGCCAGCCAGCGCTCGCGGGCCAAGGTGCGCGCCTGGTTCAACGCCATCGACATCCAGGAGCGCATCGCCCAGGGCCAGGGCATGTTGGAAAAGGAACTCCAGCGCCTGGGCAAGACCGCGACCAATCTCGAATCGCTGGCCCAGCAACTGGGCTTTGCGTGCGCCGAGGACTTGTACGTCGCGCTGGCCAAGGACGAATTCAGCCTGCGGCATGTCGCCGTTGCCTTCGAGGCGCCGCCGCCCGATGCCGGTCCCGATCTGTCCGCGCTGACGCGCGACAGCCGTCCGGAAAGCGCGGTGCATGCCGGCAAGAGCGGCGTGCTCGTGGTGGGCGTCGATTCGCTGCTGACACAATTGGCCAAGTGTTGCCGGCCGGCGCCACCCGATCTCATCTCTGGTTTCGTGACCCGGGGCAGGGGCGTCTCGATCCACCGCTGCGATTGCAAGAGCTTCCGCTCGCTGGCCGCGCGCGAGCCCGAGCGCGTCATCGACGTGACCTGGGGCGATACGCGCGAAGCGGTCTATCCCGTGGACATCGTGGTGCTGGCCAATGACCGCCACGGACTGCTGCGCGATATTTCGGAAGTGTTCGCGCGGCAACGCATCAACGTCATCGGTGTCAACACCCAGAGCCGGCAGGCGATCGCCCGCATGGTCTTCACCGCCGAGGTCGGCAACGGCGAGCATCTGGTGCGGGCGTTGGCGGGCATACGCGAAGTGCCCGGCGTGCTGGAGGCCGACCGGCGCTGAGCGGGCCGGGCGTGGAGTGTCCGCCGGCGGCCGGGGCCGCTTATTTGGCGTCGGCCGATTTCTGCGTGGAGGCCGGCAGGGTGATGCGGGCGGTCAGGCCGCCGCCATCCCGGTTCAAAAGATTCAGGGTGCCCCCCGCGCGTTGCAGCAGCCGCTTGACGATGGCCAGGCCCAGCCCGGCGCCGCCGGCGTTGGTCCGCGCATCCGAGCCCCGGGTGAAGGGGCGGGTGAGCCGGGGAACGTCCTCGGGCCGGACGCCGGGGCCGCGGTCGGAAACGTCGATCAGCACATTGCTGCCCTGGCTGCTTACGGTCAGGTCGATGTGGGGCGCTTCGCCCGGTTTGTGTCCGTAGCGCCGGGCGTTCTCCAGCAGGTTGCCGACCACGCGCTGCAGGTCGGCCGAGGCAATGCGCGCCCACTGGTTGGGCGAGATCGTGACCTGTAGCGAGCCGCCCAGCGTTTCGGTGTGGCTGCATTCGCGCTCGACCATCTCGGACACGAGTTCGGAAATGTTGGTGTTGCGGTCGGGCGTGCTGGCGGGACGGGCATATTCCATGAACTGCCCGATGGTGCGGTCGATCTGGGCGAGATCCTCGTCCACGGCATCGCGGCTGGCCTCGGAAACGCCGCTCAGCTCGATTTCCAGCCGCAGCCGCGCCAGCGGGGTGCGCAGGTCGTGGGAAATGCCGGCCAGCATCAGCGCCCGGTCCGCCTCGGCGCGGTCCAGTTCCTCGATCATGCTGTTGAAGTTGGTGTTGACCCGCCGGATTTCCTCGGGGCCGCTTTCCGGCAGCGGCGGCGGGGTTTCGCCGCGCGACAGGGCCAGCGTGGCGCGCGACAGGCGCGACAGCGGCCGGTTGACGAAGCCGACGATGACCGCCGCGCCCAGGAGCGACAGCAGCAGGGCGGCCGCGCCCCAGCCCAGCCATTCGACGCCGGGAACGCGTTCGGCCCGGTCGCGTTCGACCACCATCCAGTAGTCGTCGTCGTCGATGGAGAAGCTGACCCACAGGCCGGGGATGCGGTTGACTTCCCAGGCCACGATGGTTTCTGGCCCCAGGCGGTCGATCACCTGCTCCTCGACCCGCTGCAGGACCTGGCGGTCGGGCAGGCGGACGGTGAGGTCATCCTTTTCGTGGGGGTAGATCTGGATGCCTTCGTTGGTGGCCAGATCAAGAAGCAGGTAGCGGCGTTCCTGCGGCGCGGAATGGATCAGGGCGGCGCGGGTGATGTTGACGACGGTGACGATCTGCTGGGCGACTTGCTGCGCGCGCGGCTCGACCTCCATGCTGCGGAAGGCCTGGAGCCACGCTGCCAGGCTTGCCGTCATCAGGACAGTCAGCAAAAGAAAGGTCCGGCTGAACAAACCCAGCCTGGACGCAACGCGCAGGGCGACCGACATGAATGCCTACGAGCGGATCAACTGCCCCCATCGGGTACGAACACGTAGCCGAGGCCCCATACCGTCTGGATGAACACGGGTTTGGCCGGGTCGGGCTCGATCAGCTTGCGCAGCCGAGAGATCTGCACGTCCAGGCTTCGATCGAAAGCTTCGTATTCGCGGCCGCGCGCCAGCTCCATCAGCTTGTCCCGAGACAGGGGGATCTTGGGATGGCGGGCGAAGACCTTGAGCACGGAGAATTCGCCGGTGGTCAGCGCCACGGGTTCGTTGTCGCGCGTGAGGGTGCGGGTTGCCAGGTTCAGCACGTAAGGGCCGAACGTAACGGATTCGTTGTCCTGGCTGGGAGCGCCCGGATGCTCCTCCGGACCGCGCCGGCGCAGCACCGCGTTGACGCGCGCCAGCAGTTCGCGGGGGTTGAAGGGCTTGGGCAGGTAGTCGTCCGCGCCCATTTCGAGCCCGACGATGCGGTCGACGTCCTCGGCCTTGGCCGTCAGCATGATGATGGGAGTGCTGTCGCGGGCGCCACGCAGGCGGCGGCAGATCGACAGGCCATCCTCGCCCGGGAGCATCAGGTCGAGCACAAGCAGGTCGAAACGCTCGCGCTGCCAGAGCTTGTTCATGGTCTGGGCGTTTTCTGCGACCCAGACGGAGAAGCCCTGTTCTGCGAGATAGCGGCGCAGCAGATCGCGCAGCCGCACGTCGTCATCGACGACGAGGATTTTCTTGGGGGCGTTGGCTAGTGACATGGCGCGAATGTAACGGAGGAGTTTGTGTCAATCCAGGGAGGGACATTGGTTGTTACATAAATGCCCGTTTGGTCACGTAGGCATCTATGACGCTGTCATGGGTACATCGTATGATTGAAACGTGAACAAAGTATTCGACTCCACTCGTACGGCAGGACCCAGCGCAGCACTCATGCTGGGCGGGCTGTTCGTGATGATAACGGTATTGGCCGCTGGCGCGGCGATCGGCCAGGTCAGGGATCCGCGCGCGCCGCTGTCTCGCGCCGAGGGGGCGCGCTCCGCCTCCGCGCCCGGCGGCTTTGCCAACCAGGTCGAAAGCGCGGTTTCACGGGCCGATGCGCAGGCCAGCGCGGCCAATGCCGCCCAGGCGGGGCAGTCCGGCGTGATGCGCGCCGCCATGGATCCCTGGGCCGGGCCGGTCAGCCAGGACGAAAAACGGGTCGGGCCGCGCAAGCTGTCCTCCGAGGAGCGGGTTTTGCTGCGGCAGGAAATCCGCCGCGCCAGTGAAGAAGTGTACGAGCCCTATCGCAAGCACAAGCACTGAAAACCGGCCGGCCATCCCGGTATTTCTTCTCGTCTGGTCTTACAATCGCAGCCCATGTCGCTGCATATCCTTTCTCTAGAAACCTCCTCCGCCTGGTGCGGCGTGGCCTTGTTGCGCGCCACGGACGCCGGCGCCGTCGACCTTGTCGTGCGTGAGCACCAGGGCGTGCAGGAGCATTCGGCCCGGCTGCTGCCCATGGTGCAGGAGGTGCTGGACGAGGCCGGTATCGCCCGGACGCAACTGGATGCCATCGCCTTCGGGCAGGGGCCCGGGGGGTTCACCGGGCTGCGGGTCGCCTGCGGCGTGGCGCAAGGACTGGGGTTCGCCCTGGAGCGGCCGGTGATACCCGTGGTGTCGCATGCCGCCGTGGCGCAGCAGGTCCAGGATGCCGGCCAGCGGCCGCTGGTGGTGGCCATGGACGCGCGCATGCAGGAAATCTACCTGGCGGTCTACCGCCGCGAATCGCCGGACCGGCTGGCCTGCCTGATCGAACCGCAACTGATGGCGGGCGAGGGGCTGGAGGCATGGCTGCGCGCGAGCCTGGCCGGCCTGGGCGGGCCAGCGATGCGGTCGCCCTGGCTGTGCGGCGACGCGGCGAAGGCCTATCCGGAGGTGTTCGCCGGGTTCGGCGCGGACGAGCGGGCGGACGTTGCGCGGCCCACGGCCGCGGCGGTCGCCCGCCTGGCCCATGGTGCCTATCTGCGGGGCGAAACCGTCGCGCCGGAGCTGGCCGCGCCGTTGTACGTGAGGGACAAGGTGGCCTTCACCACCGCGGAAAGGGAAGCCGGGGCGGGGGGCAACCCCCGTGTCGCCCCATCGTCGGGAGCGCAATCATGAATGCGGTGCAGGGCCGGGCGCCGATCGACGCGGCGCGCATCCTGGCGGCCTGGGGACAGGTCTGCCGTCCGATGGCTGAAGCGGATCTCGACCAGGTGGACGAGATCGAGCGCCAGATCTATTCGTTTCCCTGGACGCGCGGTAATTTCGCCGATTCGCTGCGGTCGGGCTATGACGCCTGGGTGGTGCGCGACCAGGAGTTGCTGCTGGGTTATTGCATCGTGATGGTGGCGCTGGACGAGGCGCACCTGTTGAACATCAGCGTGGCGCCGCCGGCGCAGGGCCAGGGCCTGGGCCGACGGCTGCTGGGCTGGGTCGAGCAATGCGCCGCCGCCCGCCATGCGCAAAGCCTGCTGCTGGAAGTGCGACCCTCGAACCTGGTGGCCAAGAGCCTGTACGAGCGCGCGGGCTACGAACGCATCGGCTTGCGCCGTGGCTACTATCCGTCGATGCGGGGGCGGGAAGACGCGATCGTCATGCGCAAGATGCTGGCGGTCCATCCGGTGTCCGGAGGTACCGATGGCAACTGAGCGCAAAGCCGCCGAAGGCGTCAACCCGGTGCGGCGCGCGTGGCTGCGAGAGCTGGGCGTGGAGCGGTTGTGGAGCCTGCCGGCCGCGGTGGCGCCGGCATCCGCGCCTGAAGCGCCCGGGGTGGCCGCCGTGCCCGACGCCGCCGGCGCCGGACTGGCGCCGGTCCCCCTTGTGGCCGGGTCCGCCGCGGTGTCGCCGGGTCCGGCCCCGGAGGCCGTCGTGGCCGCGCCGGCGCCGGCCGACCCCGAGCAGGCCTGGGCGGCCTTGCAGGACGAGGTGCGCGATTGCATGGCCTGTGGCCTGTGCCAGGGGCGTACGCAGACAGTCTTTGGCACCGGTTCGCCCAAGGCGCGGTGGCTGCTGGTGGGCGAGGCGCCGGGAGAGCAGGAAGACAAACAGGGCGCGCCTTTCGTCGGGCGGTCGGGCAAGTTGCTGGACAGCATGCTGGCCTCCATCGCGCGTTCGCGCCAGCACGATGTCTTCATCGCCAACGTCATCAAGTGCCGCCCGCCGGGCAACCGCGATCCGCTGCCCGAGGAAGTGGCGCGGTGCAGTCCTTACCTGATGCGGCAGATCGCGCTGATCAATCCGGAAATGATCCTCGTCCTGGGGCGGTTCGCGGCGCAGACCTTGCTCGAAACCGATGCGCGCATCGGCAGCCTGAGGGGCAAGGTGCACAGCCTGTCGGTGGCGGGGCGCAAGGTGCCGGTCGTGGTGAGCTACCACCCGGCCTATCTGTTGCGCAGCCCGGCCGAAAAAATCAAGGCCTGGCAGGACCTGCAACTGGCCTTGTCGGCGAGCTAGGGCCTGTCCACGCCAAATCCCCGCCCGCCTTGGCTCGGATCGCCCGCATGGCCCACGGCATGGGCCATGGAGGGCCGGGTCACTCTCCGCGCAGCGCCGTGCCGTGCGCGCGGCTGCCTATCACCAGATCGAGGTCGGGGTGGGTGCGGTGGTTGTGGCGGTTCCAGGCCATGATCAGCAGCATGAGGCATGCCACCAGCGTGCCGAAGATGATGATGATGGTGTTGATGGGAATCTGCATGCCCAGCATCAGCGAATAGACGGCCACCATCAGCAGGATGTTGAGCTGCTCGTTGAAGTTCTGGACCGCGATCGAGTGGCCGGCCGACAGCAGCACATGGCCGCGATGCTGGAGCAGGGCGTTCATCGGCACGACGAAGAAGCCGCCCAGTCCGCCGATGGCGATCAACAGCGCATAGACGAACCAGGGTTCGTAGGCAAGCGGCATCAGCATCACGACCAGCCCCATCACCACGCCCATCGGAAGCACCATCAGCGCATGGGGCAGCGGCACCTTGCCAGCCAGCGTGGCGCCCAGGATGGTGCCGACGGAAGCCACGCCCATCAGGATGGACGCCTTGTTCAGCGGGAGCCCGAGCTGCACGCGGCCCCATTCGATCACGATCAGTTGCAGCGTCGCGCCGGCGCCCCAGAACAGGGTGGTCACCGCCAGCGAGATCTGGCCCAGCTTGTCGCGCCACAGCGTGGACACGAAGCAGCCGAAGGTGGTCAGCAGCCTGATCGGGTTGCGTTGCTGGCGCGGGTAGTGGACGCCGGTGGAGGGGATGAGCAGATTGAAGAACGCGGCGATCAGGTAGACCACCGCGATGACCATGATGGCCGCCTCGGCCGGCGTCTGCAGGGCCGGGCCGAAGCCCGGGCTGAGGTCCAGGGACAGCAGCCAGGCCGACACCTTGGGGCTGATGAGCGCGCCGCCCAGGACGACGCCCAGGATGATGGACACCACGGTCAGCCCTTCGATCCAGCTGTTGCCCTTGACGAGCTGCTCGGGCGGCAGCAGCTCGGTGATGATGCCGTACTTGGCGGGAGAATAGGCCGCCGCGCCGATACCCACCAGGGCGTAGGCCGCGCATACCGTGTAGACCTGATGGTGGTCGGCCAGCCCGAAGCTGGCGTGCGCGAACATCGTCAGGCAGCCGATGATTTTCACCGAGTTGGTGGCGAACATCACCCGCCCCTTGGGGAAGGCGTCGGCGAACGCACCCACGAAGGCCGCCAGCAGGACGTAGGCCAGGGCGAACGACCATTTGATCATGGGCGTCATCCAGTCCGGTCCGTCCAACTGCTGGATCAGGGCGATCGCGGCGATGAAAAGCGCATTGTCGGCCAGCGAAGAAAAGAACTGCGCCGCCATGATCAGGTAAAAGCCGCGTTTCATCGGTAGGCGTGGACTCGTGTGCCTGTGAGTGGATCGGGGAGTGCCGCACTCGGGGCACTACGGCAGGGATGCGTGCCGCGCATCGTAGCGCAGGTTCCGCAGCCGCGTCCCGGCCGATCCGGTGGTAGTTACCCGCGGATATTGCTGCCGGGTGCGAATTCCTGCAGTTGCACGGCCGGCTGCGGCGTCCAGCCTGGCTGGCGATGCTCGGCGACGACGTTGGTGAAGATGCCGCCGCGCACGTACCACTTGGCGGTGATCCGCATGAAGCGAGGGGACAGCGCGCGCACGAGGTCGTCGAGGATTTCGTTGGTGACGGCTTCGTGGAACTTGCCTTCGTTGCGGAAGCTCCAGGCGTAGAGCTTGAGGCTTTTGAGCTCGACGCACAACTGGTCGGGGATGTAGTCGATGACCAGCAGGGCGAAGTCCGGCTGCCCGGTCATCGGGCACAGGCAGGTGAATTCCGGCACCTCGATGTGTATCTGGAAGTCCCGCCCCGGGCTGGGGTTGGCGAAGGTGTCTAGGCTCTTGCTGGGTTGGGAGGACATGTCGCTTGCGATCTATACGTAACGAAAATGAAAAAACAGGTTGGGCGGCGGCTCCTGGCGTAACCTTGCCGATGGCCCTTTGGTATTATACGAAGCACTGATGGGCCCACCCCTCCGCGCTGCGCGCGGCCCCTCGAAGGGGGGACGGCACTGACGGACCGGCGGGGCCGGATCCGCGGTGCCCCGGGTCGGAGGGTAGGGCGCGTTTCGTCATATCCGACCGGCTTGGGCGTGGATCGGTTCCTTTTCCAGTCTTTTTTAAGCGAAGCTTCCTTTCCGGTGCGACTTACCCAGATCAAACTCGCAGGTTTCAAGTCGTTCGTCGACCCCACTTCCATCCAGGTGCCGAGCCAGCTGGTCGGCGTGGTCGGCCCCAATGGCTGCGGAAAGTCCAACATCATCGATGCCGTGCGCTGGGTCCTGGGCGAATCCAAGGCCTCCGAGCTGCGCGGCGAGTCCATGCAGGACGTGATCTTCAACGGGTCGGTCAACCGCAAGCCGGCGGCGCGCTCCTCGGTCGAGCTGGTGTTCGACAACGCCGAGGGACGGGCCTCCGGACAATGGAGCCAGTACGGTGAAATCGCCGTCAAGCGGGTGCTGACCCGCGACGGCACCAGCAGCTATTTCGTCAACAACCAGCAGGTCCGCCGGCGCGACATCCACGACATCTTCCTGGGCACCGGCCTGGGGGCGCGTGGCTACGCCATCATCGGCCAGGGCATGATCTCGCGCATCATCGAGGCCCGGCCCGACGAGCTGCGCGTGTTCCTGGAGGAAGCCGCTGGCGTGTCCCGCTACAAGGAACGCCGCCGCGAAACCGAGAACCGCCTGTCCGACACGCGCGAGAACATGACGCGGGTCGAGGACATCCTGCGAGAACTGGCCACCCAGCTCGAGAAGCTCGAGGCGCAGGCCGAGGTCGCGCAGCGCTACCAGGGGTTCCAGGCGGAAAGCGAGCAGAAGCAGCGCTTCCTCTGGCTGCTGAAGAAGCGCGAGGCCGATGCCGACCGCATGAAGCACGCACTGACCATCGAGCAGGCCCAGACCGACCTGGAAGCGGCCACGGCCGGCCTGCGCAAGCTGGAATCCGACCTGGAAGGGACGCGCCAGGCGCACTACGCCGCCAGCGATGCCGTTCATGCCGCCCAGGGAGGGCTCTACGAGGCGAATGCCGAGGTCAGCCGGCTCGAGGCCGAGATCAAGTACGTGGTCGAGGCGCGCAACCGCATGCAGGTTCAACTGGCGCAACTGCAGCAGCAGATCGCGCAATGGAACGAGCAGCACGAGACCGGCAGCGACCAGTTGGCCCAGGCCGAGGAAGACCTGGCCGTGGGCGAGGCCCGCGCCGAGGAGGCGCGCGTTGTCGCCGAAGAGGCGCAGGCCCGGTTGCCCGACGTCGAGGCCAAGGTACGCGACGCCGCTTCCGGCCTGTCCGAGCTGCGAGGCGCGTTGTCGCAGGTCGAGCAGAACCTGGCCCTGACCGCGCAGGAACAGCGCGAAGCCGACCGCCAGTTGCAAGCCCTGGCGCAGCGCCGCGAGCGCCTGGAGCAGGAAGAACGCAACCTGCAGCGCCCCGATCCGGCGCGGCTCGAGCAACTGACGGGCGACCTGGCCGATACCGGGCAGCGTGTCGATCATGCCCAGCAGGAGCTGTCCACCCTCGATACCCAGTTGCCGCAGGTCGATGCCGGCCGCCGCCAGGCCCAGGAGCTGGTGCAGAAGGAAGCCGCCTCGGTGTCGCAGATCGAGGCCCGGCTCTCCGCGCTGACCCGTCTGCAACAGGACGTGCAGAAGCAGGGTGCCCTGCATCCCTGGCTGGAGAAGCATGAACTGACTCAACTCGGCCGGCTGTGGCAGAAGCTGCATATCGAACCCGGCTGGGAAACCGCCCTGGAAGCTGTGCTGCGCGAGCGGCTGGCCGCGCTCGAGGTCAGCAACCTCGAATGGGCCAAGGCCTTCTTCGGCGATGCGCCGCCCGCGCGGCTCGCTTTCTACCAGATGCCGTCGGCCACCGCGCCGGCCCAGGCGCCGGCGGCACTGACGCCGCTGGTCTCGCTGCTGCGCATCACCGATCCGGGCCTGCGTTCCCTGATGGCGGACTGGCTGCGGGACGTCTACACGGCCGCGGACGCGCCCCAGGCGCTGGCCGCGCGCGCCCAATTGCCCGAGGGTGGCCAGTTCGTGGTCAAGGACGGGCACCTGATCGGGCACAACAGCGTCCGTTTCTACGCCGCCGATTCCGAGCAGGCCGGCATGCTTGCGCGCCAGCAGGAGATCGAGAACCTGCAGCGCCAACTGAAGGCGCAGCATCTCATCGCCGACGAGGCACGTTCCGCCGTGGCCCGCGCCGAGGCCGCCTACCAGCAGGTGGCCCAGGCCTTGCCCGCTTCGCGGCAACGCCTGTCCGAGGTCACGCAGCGCCTGCATGCCATCCAGCTTGAACATTCCAAGTTGTCGCAGCAGGCCGCGCAGTCCGAGGAACGCGCCGGGCGCATCCGGGAGGAGCGCGCCGAACTCGAGGCCCAGGAAGAGGAAGCCCGCATCCGCAAGGAAGAGGCCGAAGGCCGCTTCGAGATCCTGGATACCCAACTCGGCGACAAGCAGTCGGCGTTCGAAGATGCACAGATGGCCCAGGAGCAGCGCGAGGCCGATGTCCAGCGCGCGCGCGATCGCCTGCGCGAACTCGAACGTTCGGCCCAGGAGGCCGGCTTCGCCGAGCGGGGCCTGCGCGCCCGTATCGACGAACTGCGCCGCAGCCTGCAGTTGGCGGGCGAGCAAAGCCAGCGCGCCGCCACCGAGGCCGAACGGGTCCAGCAGGAGTTGCGCGTATTGGACGATGCCGCGGCCCAGGCCGGCCTGCAGTCCGCGCTCGAATTGCGCGGCGAGCGCGAGCAGGTACTCAATCGCGCCCGCATCGAAATGGATACCCTGGCCGCGCAACTGCGCGCGGCCGACGAGCAGCGGCTGGCCATCGAACGGTCGCTGGAGCCGCTGCGGGCCCGCATCACCGAGCTGCAACTGAAGGAACAGGCTGCCCGCCTGGCCCAGGAGCAGTATGCGGAGCAATTGGCCGGCCAGGAACTGGATATGGCGGCGCTGGGCGAACAGCTCGATGCACTACCCAAGGAATGGCAGCGGCCCAATTGGCTGCAAGCCGAGGTGCAGCGCCTGGCCCGCGAGATCGCCGCGCTGGGCGCGGTCAACCTGGCCGCGCTGGACGAACTGAACACGTCGCGCGAGCGCAAGGCCTATCTCGATGCCCAGCAGTCCGACCTGCAATCGGCCATCGACACGCTGGAAGACGCCATCAGGAAGATCGACCGCGAGACGCGCCAACTGCTGCAAGAGACCTTCGATACGGTCAACCGCAATTTCGGCGAACTCTTCCCGTCGCTGTTCGGCGGCGGCGAGGCCAAGCTCGTCATGACGGGCGAAGAAATCCTGGATGCGGGCGTGCAGGTCATGGCCCAGCCCCCGGGCAAGCGCAACAGCACCATCCATCTGCTGTCCGGCGGTGAAAAGGCCCTGACCGCCACCGCGCTCGTGTTCGCCATGTTCAAGCTCAATCCCGCGCCGTTCTGCCTGTTGGACGAGGTCGATGCGCCGCTGGACGATGCCAACACCGAGCGCTACGCGAACCTGGTGCGCCGGATGAGCGAGCAGACCCAGTTCCTGTTCATCTCGCACAACAAGATCGCGATGGAGATGGCGCACCAGCTGGTCGGCGTAACCATGCAGGAGCAGGGCGTCTCTCGCATCGTGGCCGTCGACATCGACTCGGCCATGCAACTTGCCGTCGAGGCCGCCTGATGAGCCGGCAGTCCACGAACCGGCACTCTTTCCACCATGCCCGCCACCGGGAACACACCAATGAGTGATCTACAAACCGGGCTCATCGCCCTTGGCGTTCTGGCCATCGTCGTCGTGCTTGGACTGAACTGGTGGCAGGACCGCCGTGCCCGCAAGCAGATACAGGACGGCTTCCCCGATTCGGGCAAGGATCCCTTGCTGCACGGGGCCGAGGCGAGCCTGCCCAAGGCGGACGGCGTGCGCCGCGAGCCCGGACTCGGGGCGGGTGAAACCGCCGAGGCCGACGCCGTGGGAGGCCTGGACACCCAGGCGACCGGCGCGGGCGCGCCGCCGCAGCATGACGCGGACGAAGCCGACGAGGCCTGCGAGACCGTCATCGACGTTTCCTTCCTCGAACCCGTTCCTGGCGACGAACTGGCCGCCTTCACCCAGGGCATCCGCCACGCCGGCCAGAAATCGCTGCGCGTCTTCGCCGAAACCGCCGAGGGGCTGCACCGCTCCGCCATCCGCAGCGGCGAGAGCTACGCGTCGGTCCAGGTGGCCGTGCTGCTGGCCAATCGCAGCGGGCCGCTCAGCGCCGGCGAATGGGCCGAGGCACTGTCGCGCTCGCGCGTGCTGGCCGATCGGTTCGACGGCACGGTGGAAGCCAGTGATACCCAGGCTGTCCTGGACCGGGCCAACAAGCTGGATGCCGTCTGCGCCGCGCTCGATGCGCAGGTCGGACTGACCCTGGTGGCCAGCAGCCGCCGCTGGTCCTCGGGCGACGTGCTGACCGCCGCGCGCGAGGCCGGTTTCTCGTCCATCCACGACGGCCGCCTGCCCTGGGTGGACCAGGATGGCGCGGTACGTTTCACGCTGGGTCGCAGCGATGGCGTGTCGCTGGGCTCGGCCGGCCCGGCCACCATCGGCCAGCTCAGCCTGATCCTGGACGTGCCTCGCGCTCCCGCCCATGAGCATGCCTTCGCGCAGATGGCCCAGGTCGCCCGCGGGCTCGCCGCGCGGCTGGAGGCGACGGTGGTCGACGACAACGGCCGGCCCCTGGCGGATGGTGCCGAGGCGGCCATCGACAAGCAACTGCTGGCGCTGTACGCGCGGCTGGAACAGTCCGGCCTGAAGGTCGGTTCGGTGCGTGCCCTGCGGGTATTTGGATAAGTCACGCGGGCGGAGTGGATATGGTGTCGGGGGGCGATCGGGAAAACCAGGCCATGCAACGGGCGGCGCAGTTGCGCCAGGAGCTGGCCTTGCACAACGCCCGTTACTACGTGATGGATGATCCGCTGATCAGCGACGCCGAGTACGACGCGCTGTTCGCGGAACTGGTCGGGCTGGAACAGGAGTTTCCGCTCCTGGCCACGCCCGATTCTCCCACTCAGCGGGTGGGTGGGGCGCCGCTGACGGCTTTCGGTTCGGTCAGCCACGCGGTACCCATGCTGTCCTTGAACAATGCTTTCGAGGACGAGGACGTCGAGGCCTTCGACAAGCGCGTGCGCGACGGCCTGGAGACGGACTCTTGCGTCGGGTATGCCTGTGAGCTGAAGCTGGACGGACTGGCGGTGAGCCTGCGCTACGAAGAGGGCCGGCTGGCCCGGGCGGCCACCCGCGGCGACGGCCAGACCGGCGAGGACATCACCGCCAACATCCGGACCGTCCGGTCGATCCCGCTTACGCTGGCGGGGCCCGTGCCCGAGGTGCTGGAGGTCCGCGGCGAGGTCCTGCTGTTTCGCAAGGACTTCGAGCGCCTGAACGACGCCCAGCGGGAAGCGGGCGAGAAAGTCTTCATCAATCCTCGCAATGCCGCGGCGGGCAGCCTCCGGCAGCTTGATCCGCGCATCACCGCCCGCCGTCCGCTGCGCTTCTTCGCCTATGGCTGGGGCGAGATACGCGGCAGCCTGCCGGGCAAAGAGGCCCTCGTCGACGCGCCTCCCTTCGATACCCACATGGGCATGCTGGACTGGCTCCAGGAGCTGGGCATGCCGGTCAACCGCGAGCGCAAACTGGCGGCGGACGCGGCCGGCCTGCTGGCGTTCTACCGGCGGGTGGAAGGGCTTCGTGCCTCGCTGCCCTACGATATCGACGGCGTGGTCTACAAGGTCAATGCGCTCGACGCGCAGCGCAGGCTGGGATACGTTTCGCGCGCGCCGCGCTTCGCCATCGCGCACAAATTCCCGGCGGAGGAAGCGACCACCGAACTGCTCGGCATCGAGGTGCAGGTAGGCCGTACCGGCGCCATTACGCCCGTGGCCCGGCTCAAGCCGGTATTCGTGGGCGGCGTCACGGTCACCAACGCGACGCTGCACAACGAAGACGAGATCGAGCGCAAGGACGTGCGCATCGGCGATACCGTGGTGGTCCGCCGTGCCGGGGACGTCATTCCCGAGGTCGTGACGCCCGTGCTGGACAAGCGTCCGGCCGACGCGCGCAAGTTCGTCATGCCTACCGAGTGCCCGGTGTGCGGGTCGGCCATCGAGCGGCCCGAGGACGAGATCATCGCGCGCTGCACCGGAGGCCTGTTCTGCGCCGCGCAGCGCAAGCAGGCGCTTTGGCATGCCGCCCAGCGCCGGGCGCTGGACATCGAAGGGCTGGGCGAGAAACTGATCGATCAACTGGTCGAGCGTGGCCGCGTGCACACGCTGGCCGATCTCTACACGCTGAACGCGGAAGAGCTGGCCGGGATGGATCGCATGGGCGAGAAGTCCGCGCACAACCTGGTCGAATCCATTGCCGCGACGCGCACGCCGCCGCTGGGAAGGTTTCTTTTCGCGCTGGGGATACGGCACGTGGGCGAATCCACGGCCCGCGACCTGGCGCGCCATTTCGGCAACCTGGATGCGGTCATGGACGCGGCGGAAAGCGAGCTGCTGGCGGTGCCGGACGTCGGCCCGGTGGTGGCCGCGTCCATCTTTCGCTTTTTCGCCGAACCGCACAACCGGGAGGTCGTGGCCGATCTGTTGCGCAACGGCGTGACGCCCGGCACGGAAACCGTCGTGGACCGCACCGCCGGCCCGATCGGCGGCAAGACCTTCGTGCTGACCGGCACGCTGCCCACGCTCACCCGCGAGGACGCGGCCGAGCTGATACGTGCCGCCGGCGGCAAGGTGACCGGTTCGGTGTCCAAGAAAACCCACTATGTCGTCGCTGGCGCCGACGCCGGCAGCAAGCTCGCCAAGGCCCAGGAGCTCGGCATCGCCGTGCTCGACGAGGACGGCCTGAAGGCCTTGTTGCAGTCTTGACAGGGCGAAGCGCCGCTTCGCCGGAAGGAAAACCATGCAGGCAATCATCGGAGGCACCGGCCTCTACCATCTGACCGGCCTGGTCGTGACGCGCCGCCAGGTCGTGCGCACGCCCTATGGCGAACCCTCGGGGGCGCTGACCTACGGCCGTATCGGCGACGGTCCCGAGATCGTCTTCCTGGCCCGCCACGGATATGGCCATACGCTGGCCCCGCATCGCATCAACTATCGCGCCAACCTGTGGGCCCTGCACGAGGTGGGGGTGCGGCGCATCGTCTCGGTGGCCACCGTGGGGGGCATCACGGCCCCCCTCCTGCCGGGCGCCATTGTCGTGCCTGACCAGATCATCGACTACACCACGGAACGGCCCCGGACTTTCTTCGAGGGGGGCGACCAGCCGGTGGCCCACGTGGACATGACGCAGCCCTATGGGGCCGCGATGCGGCACGACCTGCTGGAGTCGGCGCGGAAGTGCGGCGTGGAGGTGGTCGACGGTGGCGTCTACGGCTGCACGCAGGGCCCACGGCTGGAGACCGCCGCGGAGATCCGCCGGATGGGGCGGGATGGCTGTGACATGGTGGGCATGACCGGCATGCCCGAGGCCGCCCTGGCCCGGGAACTCGACCTGGACTATGCGGCCCTGTGCCTCGTCACCAACGATGCGGCGGGCCAGCGCGCCAGCGTGGGCGAGATCTCCATGCAAGGCATGCGGGTGGTGGTGGACGACAGCATGCAGGATGTCCACTGCATTCTGGGGCAACTGGTGGGCGCCGGCTGCGCGGACGGGACCGCCTGAGGCGGATCGGTCCCGCCGCCTGGGCGGTCAGCCCAGCAGGCCTTCGGCCTTGAGCGCCGCCTGCACCGCCGGGCGCTGCGCGATCCGTTCGCGGAAAGCCACGATGGCGGGCCAGCGCGACAGGTCGTAGTTCAGGCGCGAAGCCCACCCGGTAGTCACGAACAGATAGATGTCGGCCACGGAAAAGCCGCCGGGCATCAGGTATTCGCGCTGGGACAGCTCGCCTTGCAGGTAGTCCAGGCGCGTGGCCAGGATCTGGCGGAAGATGTCCTTGCCTTCTTCGCTCAGCGTGGGCTTGAACATGGGCGAGAAGCCCTTGTGGATCTCGGTGGCGATGAACACCAGCCAGGTTTGCAGCGCGTAGCGCTCGGCGCTGTCGGGCGCGGGCGCGAGTTTGCGCGCGGGCGCGAGGTCGGCCAGGTACTGCAGCAGCACGGCCAGTTCGGTCATCACCACGCCGGGCGACACTTCCAGCGCCGGTACGTAGCCCTTGGGATTGATCTTGCGGAAATCCTGCCCGCTTTCGGTGGTCTTGGCCTTGAGGTCGACCTTTTCCCACGTGAAGTCGATGCCTGCCTCGCGCAGGGCGATGTGGGGCGCCTGGGAGCATGCGCCGGGGGTGTAGTAGAGCTTCATGGAACCTCGATGAAAGGACGGGAGGAAAACAATTATTCTCTCACCTCAGAGTGTGTTCCATCTCGGCCTCGTCGTACAGATCGACCGGCACTGGCCCGACGTTCCAGATCTGCCCGGCGTACTCGCGGATGCTGCGGTCCGACGAGAATTTGCCGGAACGCGCGGTGTTGAGGATGGACATGCGTGTCCAGCCCTCGGTGTCGCGATAGGCCTGGCTCACGAGATCCTGGCACTCGATGTAGGACTGGTAGTCCGCCAGCAGCAGGTAGGGATCGTGCCGCAGCAGATTGTCGACCAGGGGCCGGAACAGCCCGGTGTCGCCGCGCGAAAAGAAGCCGCTTCGCACCAGGTCGAGGCAGGTGCGCAGTTCGCTGTGGCTGTGGTAGTAGTCGCCGGGATGGTAGCCCGCGGTCTTGATGTGGCGCACCTCCGCGGCGGTATGGCCGAACAGGAAGAAATTCTCGGCTCCGACCTGGTCGCGCAGCTCGATGTTGGCGCCGTCCAGGGTGCCGATGGTCAGCGCGCCGTTCATCGCGAATTTCATGTTGCCGGTTCCCGAGGCTTCCTTGCCCGCCAGGGATATCTGCTCGGACAGTTCGGCGGCCGGATAGATGCACTGGCCTTGCGTGACGTTGAAGTTGGGGATGAACACCACCTTGAGCTGGTCGCGCACGTCGGGATCGTGGTTGACCACCTCGCCTACCGAGGTGATCAGCTTGATCATCAGCTTGGCCGTGTGATAGCCGGGCGCGGCCTTGCCGCCGAAGATGAACGTACGCGGCAGGAGGTCGCGCGCGCGGCCCGATTTGAGCCGGTGGTACAGCGTGACGACGTGCAGGATGGCCAGGTGCTGGCGCTTGTATTCGTGGATGCGCTTGACCAGCACGTCGAACATCGAGTCCGGGTCGACCTTCACGCCGGTGCGCCGCAGGATCAGCGCGGCCAGATCCACCTTGTTGGCGCGCTTGACCGCTCGCCATTCCTGCCGGAAGGCTGCGTCGTCGATGTAGTCCTCGATCAGGCGGATGCGGGGCAGGTCGGTCACCCAGCCGTCGCCGATGGCGCCGGTGACCAGCGAGGTCAGCCGCGGATTGCTCAGGACCAGCCAGCGGCGAGGCGTGACGCCGTTGGTGATGTTGGTGAATTTCTCGGGCCACATCTCGTAGAAATCCTTCAGCAGCCCATGCTTGAGCAGGTCCGAGTGCAGTTCGGCCACGCCGTTGATGGCGTGACTGCCCACGCAGGCCAGATGCGCCATGCGCACGTAGCGCTCGCCGGTTTCGTCGATCAGGGACAGGCGGGAGATACGGGATTCGTCTCCCAGGAAATGGATGCGGACGTCATTCAGGAAGCGCGCGTTGATCTCGTAGATGAGCTCCAGGTGGCGCGGCAGGATGCGCTGGAACAGGGCCAGGGGCCAGCGCTCCAGCGCCTCGGGCAGCAGCGTGTGATTGGTGTATGAGAAGCAGCGGGTGGTGATGCCCCAGGCCTGGTCCCACGGCAGCAAGTGTTCATCGACCAGCAGCCGCATCAGTTCGGCGATGGCGATGGCCGGATGGGTATCGTTGAGCTGGACCGCGAACTTCTTGTCGAAATCGCCGACGGTGCCGCCGCGGGCGAGGTGGATGCGTATCATGTCCTGCAACGAGCACGATACGAAGAAGTATTGCTGCTCCAGCCGCAGTTCCTTGCCCTGGGCGGTCTCGTCGTTCGGGTAGAGCACCTTGGTCAGGTTTTCGGAGGTCACCTTCTTGTTGACCGCGCCCAGGTAGTCGCCCTGGTTGAAGACCGAGAAATCGAAAGATTCCGTGGCCTCGGCCCGCCACAGGCGCAGCGTGTTGGTGGTGTTGACGCGATAGCCGGGGATGGGCGAGTCGAACGGCACGCCCACCACGGTTTTCTCGGGGGCCCAGCGCACGCGCAGATAGCCGCCCTCGTCGGTGTGCTGCTCGGTGTGGCCGCCCAGCTTGATCTCCACCGCCCATTCGGCGCGCTGGATTTCCCAGGGGTTGCCGTAGCGCAGCCACTTGTCGGTGTTCTCGACCTGCCAGCCGTCGATGATGGTCTGGAAAAAGATGCCGTACTCGTAGCGGATGCCGTACCCGAAGGCGGGAATCTGCCCGGTGGCCAGCGAATCCAGGAAGCAGGCGGCCAGGCGGCCCAGGCCGCCGTTGCCCAGGCCGGGCTCTTCTTCCTGGCGCAGGACCTCGCCGAAGTCCAGCTTCAGTTCGGCCAGGGCCTCGCGCACGCTGTCGACGATGCCCAGGTTGATCAGGTGGTTGCCCAGGTGGGGGCCCATCAGGAATTCGGCCGACAGATAGGCGACGGTGCGCGGCGCGGTCCGGTTGTACTGGGCCGTGCTGCTGATCCAGCGTTGCAGGCTGCGGTCGCGTATCGCGTGCGCCAGGGCCAGGTAGAAGTCGTTCTTGCCCGAAATCTTCGGAAACTTGCCTATCGTGTAGAACAGGTGGTCGAAGAAGGCACGCTTCAGGCTTTCCTTGGAGAACGACGTGCGGTCGTCATTGCCATTGGCAGGCGGGGGAACGGGTGCGGACACGTGCGGGGCTCCCATCGGTACGCCGCCCCTGGGGCGGAGCGACCCGGCTATTGTTGCTTTCGGGATCCGGGCGGCGCAAGCCGCATTTTCAATTGGTTAAGCCTGCGATGGTTCCGCCGGGGCGGATCACTGCAAGGCTTCCAGCAGGTCCTGCTCGAACTGGATCTGGCTGCGCGCGTTGTTCAGCGTGTCTCCATCGATCAGGAAGGTGTCCTCGACCCGTTCGCCCAGCGTCATGACCTTGGCCGTCTTCAGGTTGATGCCGTGCTTGACGAAGGCGCGCGCCAGGGCGTGCAGCAGGCCGGTCCGGTCGGACGCCGTCACGCTCAGTATCCAGGACTGCCCGCGTTCGTCGGGCCGCAACTCGATGGTGGGCGTGATCGGGAACATGCGCGATTGCCGCGACCGGCGCGGGCCCAGCGGGACGGATTGGCCCGCCGCGGCCGGTCCGATGGCGGTGGGCGTGGCCAGCCGCTGGGTCAGTTCGTGCTCGACCAGGCTCAGCAGCGACCGCTGTTCGCTGGGCGTGCCTTGGGCCAGCACGATGAAGCTGTCCAGCGCCCACCCATGGCGGGTGGTGTGGATGCGGGCGTCCTGGATGCTCAGGTGGCGTTCGTCGAAATAACCGCAGATGCGGGCGAACAGATCGGGCTGGTCCTTGGCATAGACCACGATCTGCAGCCCTTCGCCGATGGGCGCCAGGCGGGCGCGCACGATGGGCGCCTCGCTGTTCACCTTGTTGTACAGGTGCCGGGTCTGCCAGGCGATCTCGGGCGCTTCGTGGCGCAGGAAATAGGCCACGTCCAGCTGTTTCCACAGCGCCTCGTGGGCGTCCTCGGTCAGCCCCGCCAGCCGCAGCGCGCCCAGCGCCTCTTCCTTGCGGTTTTCCAGGATGGCCCGGGAGTCGGGAATCTCGCCGCCCAGCGCCCGCCGCGTCTTGACGAACAGGTCTTCGAGCAGCTTGCCTTTCCAGGCATTCCAGACCTTGGGGCTGGTGCCGCGTATGTCGGCCACGGTCAGCAGGTAAAGCGCGGTCAGGTGCCGCGTGTCGCCCACCCGCGCGGCGAATTCCTGGATGACCTGGGGGTCCGACAAATCCTTTTTCTGGGCCACCGAGGACAGCGTCAGGTGGTGGCGCACCAGGAACTCCAGCAACTCCGCGTCGGGCTTGGCGAGGCCATGCTCGCGCGCGAATTTGCGCGCTTCCGCCGCGCCGAGTTCGGAGTGGTCGCCACCGCGGCCCTTGGCGATGTCATGGAACAGGGCCGCCGCATACAGGATCCAGTGGCCGTCGAAATTGGCGATCAACTGGCTGCACAGCGGGTATTCGTGCGCGTGCTCGGGCATGGTGAAGCGGCGCAGGTTGCGCACCACCATCAGGATGTGCTGGTCCACGGTGTAGGCGTGGAACAAGTCGTGCTGCATCTGGCCGACGATGCGGCGGAACGGCAGCAGATAGCGGGGCAGGATGCTCAGTTCGTTCATCCTGCGCAGTTCGTGCACGATGCCGCGCTGCTGCTGCAGGATGGACAGGAAAAGGTGGCGGTTGACCGGGTTGCGCCGGAACTGGGCGTCGATGCGCCGGCGCGCGTGCCAGATGGCGCGCAGCATGCGGGCCGACATGCCCTTGAGCGCGGGTTGCTGCTGCATGACCAGGAAGGCGCGCAGCAGCAGCGTCGGATTGCGTTCGAACGCGTCGTCCCGGAACATGTCCAGCCGTTCGTGCAGGCTGCGGAAATCCTCGTCGATGGGCTGGGCCTCTTCGCCGGGGTGCGCGAACAGGCGTTCCTCCAGGTTCTGGACCAGGACGGTGTTGAGCTGGGTCACCAGCTTGGCCGCCCAGTAGTACCGCTGCATCAGCATTTCGCTGGGGCGGCGCGCGCTGCCCGCCTCGATGCCGTATACCTTGGCCATGGCCGGCTGGATATCGAACACCAGGCGATCCTCGCGCCGTCCGGTCAGCAGGTGAAGTTCGATGCGCAGCCGCTTGAAGGCCTGCTCGGCGCGCCGCAGGTGGCGGGCCTCGTCGGCCGTCAACAGCCCCGCGCGGGCCACCTGGGCCCAGGTCTTGCCGAAGCCCGCCGCCCGGGCCATCCACAGGATGACCTGCAAGTCGCGCAGGCCGCCGGGAGATTCCTTGCAATTGGGTTCCAGCGCATACGGCGTGTAGTTGTACTTGGTGTGCCGCTGCTGCATCTCCAACTGCTTGTCGTGGAAGAAGGCGCGCTTGTCCAGCCGGCCGCGCATGGCGGTCTCGAACTGGCGCATCAGCGTCCGGCTGCCCGCCAGGTAGCGGGCCTCCAGCAAGGCCGTTTCCACGGTAATGTCCTTGGCCGCCTCGGCCATGCATTCGTCGACGGTGCGGGCGCTGTGCCCGGGCTCCAGGCCGATGTCCCACAGCGCCGTGATCAGGGCGCCTATCCTGGCCTCATCGTCGTCGTCCGGAGGTTGCCGCAGCAATACCAGCACGTCCACGTCGGAGTAGGGGTACAGCTCGCCCCGGCCATAGCCGCCCACGGCCGCCAGCGTCGCGCCCTCGGGCAGCGGATGGCGTTCCAGCAGGGCCGCCAGCGTGCGGTCGACGATGCGTCGCAGCTCGGTCAGCAACCCATCGGCGCGAAGATTCTCGCGGTAGGTGGCGATCGCGCGTTCGCGCGCCGCCCGCATGGTGTTGCGCAGGTCCTGCAACTCGTTCAGGGCGGGCGAAGTCAGCGTGGCGGTGGACATGGGGAGGGGGTCAGGCGGCCTTGGCGGCGACGAAGCTGGGCGGGGCGGGCATGCCGGGCGAGACGGTCAGGGTCTCGTAGCCCGTGTCCGTTACCACCACCGTGTGCTCCCACTGGGCGGACAGGCTGTGGTCCCGCGTCACGATGGTCCAGCCGTCGGCCAGCTCGCGGATTTCCCGGCGCCCGGCGTTGATCATGGGTTCCACCGTGAAGATCATGCCCGTCAGCAGCTCGATGCCGGTGCCGGGTTTGCCGTAGTGCAGCACCTGCGGGTCTTCGTGGAACACCTGGCCGATGCCGTGGCCGCAGAACTCCCGGACCACGCTGTAGCCGTGCGCCTCGGCATGCTTCTGGATGGCATGGCCGATGTCGCCCAGATGGGCGCCGGGCCGGACCTGTTCGATGCCCAGCCACATGCATTCGTAGGTGACCTGCGCGAGGCGGCGCGCCAGGATGGACGGTTCGCCGGCGAAGAACATGCGGCTCGTGTCGCCGTGCCAGCCGTCCTTGATGATGGTGACGTCGATGTTGAGCGAGTCGCCGTTCTTCAGGACCTTGTCGCCGGGGATGCCATGGCAGACCTGGTGGTTGACCGACGTGCAGATCGCCCCGGTGAAGGGCGGGTAGCCCGGCGGCGCATAGCCGATGGTGGCCGACTTCACCTTCAGTTCGTCGGTCATGTATTCCAGGCAGAGCCGGTCCAGTTCGCCGGTGGTCACGCCGGGCTTGACGTGGGGCGCGATGAAGTCCAGCACGCTGGCCGCCGCCTGGCAGGCCTCGCGCATCTTGCCGACGTCCTCGGCCGATTTGATGGTGATGCTCATGATCTGCATTCCCGCGCTATCCGCGCTCCATGATGGCTCCGGGTCGCCAGCGCCGCTCGAAGCGGCCTGCGAGGGCTTTCTTGTAACAAGACGCGACGAAGGCCAGGGCGTGGCCGGGCGGGTCGCTTGAGCAGGTGGCCCGGAAAATAGTAGAATTATAGGCTTCCTGTGATTTCAGGAAGCAAAACAGGAAGCAAGAGGCCCGAACGGGTCGGGGGGCCAGGAGTGATTCCTGGGTGGCGGGGCGCCGTGTGGTGTACCCATCATGCCAGAAAGCCTGGAGTTTCTCCAGGGATGCCTTCTCCCGAACGTTCAGGCCGGATCGTCAACCGCGCGCCGTGTCATCCAGGGTGCCGGCCGGGCCAAGCAAGGCCTGGCGGGTGCTGATGCGGTGCAAGACCCAACCCTCGGAGTCAATATGTCCGTTAGCATGCGCGAAATGCTGGAAGCCGGTGTCCACTTCGGTCACCAAACCCGCTTCTGGAACCCCAAGATGGCCCCCTATATCTTCGGCCATCGCAACAAAATCCACATCATCAACCTCGAGAAGACCCTGGCCCTGTACCAGGACGCTCTGAAGTTCGTGCGTCAACTGTCGGCCCGTGGCGGCACGATCCTGTTCGTCAGCACCAAGCGCGCCGCTCGCGAGATCATCGCCGAGGAAGCGCAGCGCTGCGGCATGCCCTACGTCGACAGCCGCTGGCTGGGTGGCATGCTGACCAACTTCAAGACGGTCAAGACCTCCATCAAGCGCCTGAAGGACATGGAAGCCATGCAGGCCGAGGGCGCGACCGAGCGCATGAGCAAGAAAGAAGCGCTGATGTTCCAGCGCGAGCTCGAGAAGCTGAACAAGTCCATCGGCGGCATCAAGGACATGAACGGCCTGCCGGACGCGATCTTCATCATCGACGTCGGGTATCACAAAATTACCGTCACCGAAGCCAAGGCGCTTAACATTCCGGTCGTCGCCGTGGTGGATACTAACCACTCGCCGGACGGTGTGGCCCATGTCATTCCGGGCAACGACGACTCGTCCAAGGCGATCGCCCTGTACGCCCGTGGCGTGGCCGATGCCGTGGCCGAAGGCCGCGAGCAGGCCCTGCAAGGCGTGGTGGATGCCGTGGCCGAAGGCGGCGACGAGTTCGTGGAAGTCGAAGGCGAGGAATAAGCTCCCCCCTACGCGCTTGCGCGCGCCCCCCAGGGGGCGATGCGGGTGGACCGGAAGGGAAACCCACCCCCTACGCCCTTCGGGCGCTCCCTCAAGGGGGCGATGCGGGTGGACCGGCTGAGCCGGATCCACCGCATCCTGGGTCTGGGCCGGGGCTGGGCTTTCGCAGGTGAATGTCTGAAGGGGCCTTGTGCCCCTTCTTTTTAGTCAAACTATATTTCCGCCCTTGTGGAGGGCGGAAGATGTCAGGAGTAATCATGGCCGAAATTACCGCAGCAATGGTCAAGGAACTGCGCGAGAAGACCGACGCGCCCATGATGGAGTGCAAGAAGGCGTTGACCGAGGCCGATGGCGATCTGGCCAAGGCCGAGGAAATCCTGCGCGTCAAGCTGGGCAGCAAGGCCAGCAAGGCCGCCGCCCGCGTCACCGCCGAAGGCCTGGTGGCCCTGTATGTCTCGGCCGACGCCAAGACCGGCGTTGCCGTCGAAGTCAACAGCGAAACCGATTTCGTGGCCAAGAACGATGATTTCGTCCAGTTCGCCAACGATATCGCCGAGTTGATCGCCAAGGCCAACCCGGCCGACGTCGCCGCCCTGTCCGAACTGGCGTTCCGTGACGGTACCGTGGAAAGCGTGCGTACCGCCCTGGTCGGCAAGATCGGCGAGAACATCTCCATCCGCCGCTTCACCCGCATCGCGACCGAGAACAAGCTGGCCCAATACGTCCACGGCGGCCGCATCGGCGTGCTGGTCGAGTACTCCGGCGACGAAGCGCTGGGCAAGGACCTCGCCATGCACGTCGCGGCCACCAAGCCGAAGGCGCTGGACGCCTCGGGCGTGCCGCAGGACGACATCCAGCGGGAGCGTTCGGTTGCCGAGCAGAAGGCCGCCGAGTCGGGCAAGCCCGCCGATATCGTGGCCAAGATGGTCGAAGGTTCGGTCCAGAAGTTCCTGAAAGAGGTTACGCTGTTGTCGCAACCGTTCGTCAAGGACGACAAGCAGACCGTCCAGCAGGTGCTGAAGGCCAAGAACTCCGCCGTCCAGCAGTTCGTGCTGTACGTCGTGGGCGAAGGCATCGAGAAGAAGGTCAACGACTTCGCCGCAGAAGTCGCTGCCCAGGCGGCTGCGGCAAAGGGCTGACCCCCTGTGGCTTTGCCCCCCGCGCGCTGATGCGCGTCCGGAATGGCGGGGCCCGGAGCCGCTGCGCGGCAGCCCCCGAGGGGGCTCGGGCCCGCCTTGGAGAGGCCTCGGGGGATCGGCGGAGCCGGATCCCCCGTGCCTCGTCTGGGGGGATGTTGTAAGGATGTAGCGTCGCGCGGTGGGGTGGGCCTCCTGCGGGCGTGGAGATGGGCCGGATGTCGGCGATTGCGCGGGAGCATGTATGACGGTGGAAATGAACGCATCTGGAACGAAAACGGGGGCGTACAAGCGCGTCCTGCTCAAGCTGTCGGGCGAAGCCCTGATGGGTGACGATGCGTTCGGTATCAACCGGGCGACCATCGGCCGCATGGTCGAGGAAATCGCCGAAGTGGCGGAGTCGGGCGTCGAGCTGGCGCTGGTGATCGGCGGCGGCAACATCTTCCGCGGCGTGGCGCCCGGTGCCCAGGGCATGGACCGCGCCACCGCCGACTACATGGGCATGATGGCCACCATCATGAACTCGCTGGCGCTGCAGGATGCGCTCAAGCGCCGCGGCATCGATGCCCGCGTGCAGTCCGCGCTGACCATCGAACAGGTGGTCGAGCCCTACATCCGTCCCAAGGCCCTGCGCTATCTGGAAGAAGGCAAGGTCGTGATCTTCGCGGCCGGCACGGGCAACCCGTTCTTCACCACCGATACGGCCGCCGCCTTGCGCGGCGCCGAGATCGGTGCCGAAATCGTATTGAAGGCAACCAAGGTCGACGGCATCTACTCGGCCGATCCCAAGAAGGATCCCACGGCCACGCGCTACAGCCGCATCAGCTTCGACGAGGCCATCGTGCGCCGCCTGGAAGTGATGGATGCGACGGCGTTCGCGCTGTGCCGCGACCAGAAGCTGCCTATCAAGGTTTTTTCGATCAACAAGCCTGGCGCCCTGAAGCGCGTCGTCTCGGGCGACGACGAAGGCACGCTGGTGCACGTTTGATCGATTGTTCTGTATTTAGGAGACCGCAATGAGCGCTTCCGACGTCAAGAAAAACGCCGAGACCAAAATGGGCAAGTCCATCGAGACGCTCAAGGGCAGTCTCGCGAAGATCCGTACGGGTCGTGCCCATGCCGGCATACTGGACCATGTCCAGATCGAGTACTACGGCTCCATGGTTCCGCTGAGCCAGGTGGCCAACGTGAGCGTGCTCGATGCGCGCACCCTGAGCGTCCAGGCGTGGGAAAAGAAGATGGCCCAGGTGGTCGAGAAAGCCATCCGCGAATCCGATCTGGGGCTCAACCCCCAATCCATGGGTGAATTGATCCGCGTGCCGATGCCCGCGCTGACCGAAGAGCGCCGCCGCGAGCTGACCAAGGTGGTCAAGGGCGAAGGCGAGGATGCCAAGGTCGCCGTGCGCAACCTGCGCCGCGATGCCAACGAGCAGCTCAAGCGCCTGGTCAAGGACAAGGAAATTTCCGAGGACGAAGAGCGCCGCGCGCAGGACGACGTCCAGAAGCTGACCGACCGTTTCGTCGCCGAAATCGACAAGGTCGTCACGCAGAAAGAAGCGGAGATCATGACGGTTTGAGTTCCGCCATGTACATTTGGTCCCAGCGGAGCTGACATGGTCTTGAGTTCAACCCTCGGTGTTCCCCGCACCGACGCCGTGCCCAGGCACGTGGCGATCATCATGGACGGTAACGGCCGTTGGGCCACGCAGCGCTTCCTGCCCCGCGTGGCGGGCCACAAGAAGGGCGTGGATGCCGTCCGGGCGGTGGTCGAGGCCTGCGCCGTCCGCGGCATCGAGTACCTGACCCTGTTCGCTTTTAGTTCCGAGAATTGGCGCCGGCCGGCGGACGAGGTGTCGCTGCTGATGCGGCTGTTCGTCCATGCGCTGGAGCGCGAGGTCGCCCGGTTGGCGCGCAACGGCATCAAGCTCAAGGTCGTGGGCGACATCGGCGCGTTCGAGCCCCGGCTGCGGGAGCTGATCGCCGACGTGGAAGCCCGCACCAGCGGCAACGACCGCCTGACGCTGACCATAGCGGCCAACTACGGCGGGCGCTGGGATATCCTGGAGGCGACCCGCCGCCTGCTGGTGGCGCGTCCGGACCTGGCCGCCCATCCCGAGCAACTGGACGAGGCCATGCTGTCGCCATATCTGTCGATGGCCTACGCGCCCGAGCCGGACCTGTTCATCCGCACGGGTGGCGAACAGCGCATCTCCAATTTCCTGGTCTGGCAACTGGCCTATACCGAGCTTTATTTCACCGACTGCTTCTGGCCCGATTTCGATGCCGGACAACTGGATCTGGCTTGCCAGTCCTATCGCAACCGCGAGCGGCGCTTCGGCCGCACCAGCGCCCAGCTGCGGGCGCCGGCGGCGGTTTCTTCCAACGGCGGCTAGATCCATGCTCGGGCAACGCATCGCCACCGCCATCGTCCTGCTGATCGTTCTGGCCGGTGTGCTGGCGGTTGCCGATCCTCGCCCCTTCGAGATACTGATGGCGGTGTTCGTGGGCTGCGCGCTATGGGAGTGGTGGCGACTGACGCTGTCGCCCCGTGGCGGCACCGGCCGTGCCCATCTGCCCGCCATCGCGGCGGGGGCGGCGCTGGGCCTGGTCCTGATCGCGTGGCGCTGGAACAGCGGTGGCGCCGACCTGTCGGCCGGGCCCGCCGGGGGGGTGTGGCGCGGCCTCTGGGTCGCCGTTTCCGCGGTCTGGCTGGGGCTGCTGGTGCCCATGCTGTTCCGCGCCAGCCCCGAGGCCGAGCCCCGTAATCCATGGTTGACCGCGCTGGCACCGTTTGCGCTGCTGGCCGCCTGGTCGGCCTTGACCGCGGCCTTCGGGCGCGGCGTGCTTTTCCTGCTTACCCTGATGGCGGTGGTCTGGATCGCCGACATCTCCGCCTATTTCGTCGGCCGTGCGCTGGGACGGAACAAGCTGGCGCCGCACATCAGCCCGGGCAAGACCCGGGAGGGCGCGCTGGGGGGCATCGCCTGCGTGGTGGTCTTCGTGCTGGCCTGCGGCGCCTTTCCGGGCACCTTCGGCGCCGCCCTGGTCGAGCGCTGGGGATGGGGCGGGGCGCTGGCCCTGGCGGTGGTGCTGGCGGCCCTGTCCATCGCGGGAGACCTGTTCGAGTCGCTGATCAAGCGGCGGGCCGGCATCAAGGACTCCAGCAGCCTGTTGCCGGGCCACGGCGGCGTGCTGGACCGCATCGATGCCCTGATCCCCGTGCTGCCGTTGGCCGTGTTGCTGTCATGACCTTTCGTACCGTCACCATACTGGGCGCCACTGGCTCCATCGGCGCCAGCACGCTGGATGTGATCGCGCGCCATCCACAGCGCTACCGCGTGCATGCCCTGAGCGCCCACAGTCGCATGGAGCAGCTTGCCGCCCAGGCGGAGGCCAGCCAGGCCGCCGTCGTGGTGGTACCCGACGAGGCGGCGCGCCAGCGGTTCGTCGACGCCTGGCGGGGCAGGGCGCGGCTGCCCGAGATCCGGGTTGGTGCCCAGGCGCTGGCCGACACGGCGGCCGACGAGGCCTGCGATACGGTCATGGCCGCCATCGTGGGCGCGGCGGGCCTGCCGTCGGCCCTGGCCGCGGCCAAGGCTGGCAAGCGTGTGCTGCTGGCCAACAAGGAAGCCCTGGTGGTGGCGGGACGCCTGTTCATGGATGCGGTGCGCGACAATGGCGCCGAACTCCTGCCTATCGACAGCGAACACAATGCCATCTTCCAGTGCCTGCCCCATGGCGCCCATGCCTCGGGGGTGCAGGCGCCGGCACCGGGCGTGCGCCGGCTGCTGCTGACCGCGTCGGGCGGGCCATTCCGTACCCGGCCGCTGGACAGCCTGGCGGACGTGACGCCGGATCAGGCCTGCGCCCATCCCAATTGGTCCATGGGGCGCAAGATCTCCGTCGATTCGGCCACCATGCTGAACAAGGGGCTGGAGGTCATCGAGGCGCACTGGCTGTTCGCGATGCCGCCGGAGCGCATCGACGTCGTGGTCCATCCGCAAAGCGTCATCCATTCCATGGTCGAGTACGACGACGGCTCGGTGCTGGCGCAACTGGGCCACCCCGACATGCGCACGCCCATCGCCTATGGCCTGGCGTTCCCCGAGCGGATCGCGACGGGCGTGGGGCCGCTGGACCTGGCCCGGTTGGGCCGCCTGGACTTCGAGGCCCCCGACCTGGCCCGTTTCCCGTGCCTGCGCCTGGCTTTCGAGGCGCTGCGCGGCGGGCAGGGCGCCTGCGTGGCCCTGAATGCGGCCAACGAAGTGGCGGTGGACGCTTTCCTGCAGGGCGCCGCCCCCTATCCGGCGATCGCGGCTATCATCGAGACCGTGCTGGATGGCGCGTGGACACGCGTGGCGGATCGGCTGGGCAGCCTGGACGGCCTGCTCGACCTGGACCGAGAGGCGCGCGCGCGGGCCCGCGAGGCCCTGGCCGCCCGAGGCGCCGGGGCCGTGCGCTAGGAGCCGCCCTTGCCGCGCCGCCAACCGCCCGGCCGCAGGCCTTTGGCCGATAATCCTGTCATGTTCGCTTACCGAGATTCCCCGTGTGTTTCCGGAGCCGGCGTGCATTTCCGTGTTAAATCGTCGGTTCGGCGGCCCGGGCCGGGCGCCGGAGCAAGGAGATTTCCATGTTGTTGACGTTGGCGGCTTTCGCCGTCGCGCTGGGCGTGCTGGTGGTGATCCATGAACTGGGCCACTACCTCGTGGCCCGCGCATGCGGGGTACGCATACTGAGGTTCTCGGTGGGCTTCGGCAAGGTGCTGTGCAAGCGGACCGACCGCCACGGCACGGAATGGGCCCTGTCGGCGATTCCGCTGGGCGGCTACGTGAAGATGCTGGACGAGCGCGAGGGCGAGGTGCCCGCCGCCGAGCGGGGGCGGGCGTTCAACGCCCAGCCGGTGGGCAAGCGCATCGCCATCGTCGCGGCCGGACCGGTATTCAACCTGGTGCTGGCGGCGCTGCTGTACGCGGTGCTGAACATGGCCGGCGTCAAGGAGCCGGCGGCCGTGCTGGGCGATCCGGCGGCCGGGACGCCGGCCTTCGCGGCGGGGGTCCAGGCCGGCGACCGCGTCCTGGCCATCGACGGCGCCCAGGTGGGCACCTGGGGCGACGCGCGGTGGATGTTGCTCAAGAGCCTGACCGACAAGGGGCGTCCCGCCATCGAGGTGCAGACCGCGGCGGGTGACCGCCGGGTGCGCACGGCCGATTTCTCCGGGGCGCAACTGGGCCAGATGGAAGGCGACGTGCTGGGCCGCGAGGGGTTCGGGCTCGCCAGCCCCCGCCCGGTGATCCGCGGCGTCGTGCCCGAGAGTGCCGCGGCCCAGGCGGGCCTCCTGGCCGGCGACCGGGTGGTGGCGGCGGGCGACAAGAAGGATCCTTCGGCCACCGAGCTGATCACGCTGATCCAGGGCCATGCCGGCCAGCCGCTGCGCCTGTCCGTGGTGCGCGACGGCGCGGCGCTGGCGATCGACGTCCTGCCGCGGGAGGAACGCCTGGCGGACGGCACGCTGGTGGGCCGCATCGGCGCCCAGATCGGCGGCGACATCCAGCTCATCACGGTCCGCCATGGCCCGCTCGAGAGCCTGGCGATGGGCGCCCAGCGCACCGCCGAGGTGTCCTGGTTCTCGCTGCGGATGCTGGGCAAGATGCTGGTGGGGGACGTGGCCCTGAGCAACCTGAGCGGGCCGGTCACCATCGCCGACTACGCCGGCCAGACCGCCAGGATGGGGCTGGAAGCCTATATCGCGTTCCTGGCGCTGGTCAGCGTCAGCCTGGGCGTGCTGAATCTCCTGCCCATCCCCATGCTCGACGGCGGGCACCTGCTGTATTATCTCGTCGAGATCATCCGGGGCAGTCCGCCGCCGGAACGCTGGATGGAAGTGGGGCAGCGCGCCGGGTTCGGCATCCTGATGGTGCTGATGGCCGTTGCCTTGTTCAACGACTTTACGCGACTGCTGACCTAGAATCCATGTGCGCCGCCTTGCCCGCCGCCGCCGCGGACCGTGCCTCGACCGCCCGGGCCGAGCCGGGCCTCACGCCGCGCTTTCGCATATCACTCAATTAAGAAAACTCCGGGATTACGCATGACCAATCGCACCCGGCGCATGCCGCGTCTGCTGTCCATTTTGCTGGCCATGGCGGTCACCCCCCTGGCCTACGCCTTCGATCCCTTCGTTGTCCGTGACATCCGGGTGGAAGGTATCCAGCGCACCGAAGCCGGCACGGTGTTCGGATACCTGCCTGTCAAGGTGGGCGAGCGCTTCACCGAAGAGCAGGCCACGCAGGCGGTCCGGGCGCTGTACGGCACGGGCTTCTTCCGCGACGTGCGCCTCGAGGTCGAGAACGACGTGGTGGTGGTCATCGTCGACGAGCGTCCCGCGATTGCGTCGATTTCCTTCAACGGCATGCGCGAATTCGAGTCCGCCAACGTACTCAAGTCGCTGGCCGAAGTGGGCTTCGCCGAGGCCCGCATCTTCGACCGCGCCTTGCTCGACCGCGCCGTGCAGGAACTCAAGCGCCAATACCTGGCGCGCGGCAAATACTCGGTCGAGATCGTGCCGACGATCACGCCGCTCGAACGCAACCGCGTCGGCATCACCTTCGACATCTTCGAAGGCGACGTGGCGCGTATCGCCGGCATCAAGATCATCGGCGCCAAGGCCATCCGCGAAAGCGAACTGCTGGACCTGCTGCAGCTCACCACCCCGGGCTGGCTGACCTGGTACACCAAGGCCGACCAGTATTCCCGCCAGAAGCTGCAAGGCGACATCGAGACCCTGCGTTCCTACTACATGAACCGCGGTTACCTCGAATTCAACGTCGATTCGCCGCAGGTCACGATCTCGCCCGACCGCAAGGACATCTTCATCACGCTGTCCATCACGGAAGGCGACAAGTACGCCGTCAGCGACGTCAGGCTGGCCGGCGACCTGCTGGGCCTGGACGAAGACCTCAACAAGCTGATCACGGTCAAGCCGGGCGAGACCTTCTCGGCCGAGAAGGTCAACGCCTCCAGCAAGGCCATCACCGACTACCTGGGCAAGCTGGGCTACGCCTTCAGCAACGTCAACGCCACGCCCCAGGTCGACCGCGAGAAGAAGACCGCGGCCATCACCTTCTTCGTCGATCCCAACCGCCGCGTGTACGTGCGCCGCGTGAACATCGGCGGCAACACCCGCACCCGCGACGTCGTGGTCCGCCGCGAGATGCGCCAGCTCGAGAGCGCCTGGTACGACGCCGGCAAGATCCAGCTGTCGCGCGACCGGATCGACCGCCTGGGCTATTTCCAGAACATCAACATCGAGACGCCGCCGGTGCCGGGCACGCCCGACCAGATCGACGTGAACGTGACCGTCCAGGAAAAGCCCACCGGCATGATCAACCTGGGCGCCGGTTTCAGCAGTACCGACAAGGTGGTGCTGTCGGCGGGCATCAGCCAGGACAACATCTTCGGCAGCGGCACGACCGCCGGCCTGGAGCTGAACACCGGCAAGACCTACCGCACGATCGCCATCAGCCAGACCAACCCGTACTTCACGCAGGACGGCATCAGCCGGTCGACCAGCCTCTACTACCGTACGCTGCGTCCGCTGTCGATCAACACCGGCGACTACCGTATCAAGACCATGGGGGCGAGCCTGACGTTCGGCGTGCCCTTCACGGAAACCCAGCGCGTGTTCTTCGGTACCGCGCTGGAAGCCAACGACATCGATATCTACGATAGCAGCCCCCAGCGCTTTATCGACTACGTCAACTCGTTCGGTGCGCGCAGCAACGCGGTCATTTTCTCGGTGGGCTGGAGCAACGACCGGCGCGACAGCGCGCTGGCGCCCACGCGAGGGACCTATCAGCGGGCGGCCGGCGAAAGCTCGCTGTTCGGCGACCTGCGCTACTACAAGGCCAGCTACCAGCACCAGTACTACTGGCCCATCACGCGCAGCATGACGCTGGCGCTGAACGGCCAGGTGGACTACGGCAAAGGCTTCGGCGGCCGGCCGTATCCGCTGCTCAAGAACGTGTACGCCGGCGGTATCGGGTCGGTGCGCGGCTACGACGGCGGTTCGCTGGGCCCGCGCGACAGCAAGAACGGCGACAGCCTGGGCGGCGCCAAGCGCGTCATCGCCAATGCCGAACTGCTGCTGCCGTTCCCCGGCACCCAGCAGGACCGGACGCTGCGCTGGTTCCTGTTCGCCGATGCGGGTAACGTCTACGCCGACGAGGAGAACATCAACCTGGGGCAACTGCGCTATTCGGCCGGTATCGGCCTGAGCTGGCAGTCGCCCATCGGTCCGCTGAAGATCTCTTTCGGCAAGGCGCTCAATGCCAAGCCGCAGGACCGGACCCAGAGCTTCCAGTTCCAGATCGGCACGGGGTTCTGATAACGCGATTTTCTGCTACAACCAATTACCAGGGTCCGGTCCGGGGCGCTTGCCCGGCCCGGCGCCATTAGTGGCAAAATATACGACTACCTTCCTAGCGAGAAATAAATGATCCGCATGTTTTCGACATCTGCTACCAGTCTGACCGCGTCCTCTGCAGTCAAGGGTGCCGGCCGGGTGCTGGCGGCTGTGGTGCTTTCAAGTGCCGCTGTCGGCGCGGCTCATGCCCAGGCATCCCAGGCCCCGGTCAAGATCGGTTTCGTCAATACCGAACGTATCTTCCGCGACGCCGCGCCGGCCAAGGCCGCCCAGGCCAAGATCGAAGCCGACTTCAAGAAACGCGATGCCGAGCTGCAAGACATGGCCAATCGCCTGCGCACCCAGTCCGAGCAGTTGGACAAGGACAGCGCCGTGCTGTCCGAGTCCGACCGCACCCGCCGCCAGCGCGACCTGAGCGACCTCGACAAGGACTTCCAGCGCAAGCGCCGCGAATTCCAGGAGGACCTGAACCAGCGCCGCAACGAGGAGCTCTCGCAGATCCTCGAGCGTGCCAATCGCGTGATCAAGCAGATCGCCGAGCAGGAAAACTACGACCTGATCTTCCAGGAAGCCGTCGTGGTCAGCCCGCGCGTCGATATCACCGAAAAGGTCCTGAAGGCCCTGAACAGCGGCGCCAAGTAATTGCCCTGTTCTCGCATGTCCCTGTCGTTCGCGCGAGTTTCGCATGCCTATCCTGCTTGACAAGACCAAGGCGCCGGCACTGCAAAGGCTGCTCGACGAAACCGATACCACCGGGTTGACGTGGGCGATCGAGCCGGGGGGCGCGCAAGCGATCCCCGGCGCCGGGATCGTGGTCGGGGGTATCTCGAATCTCGAGCACGCGGGGCCCGAGGAACTGAGCTTCGTCGCCAATCCCCGCTACCAATCCCAACTGGCCGACGCCCGCGCGGCGGTCGTTCTGGTCACGGCCGAGGTGGCGCAAGCCTACCGCGAGAGCCTGGCGCAGGCCGGCCGCGCCCACGAGGCCTTGCCGCTCGTGGTCTGCAATTCGCCCTATCTGCTGTTCGCGCGAATCGGGCAGTGGTTCGACCGGCAGTTGCATCCCCAGCCCGCCGGCGCGATCCATCCCTCGGCCGTGGTCGCGCCCTGCGCCACCGTCGATCCCAGCGCCCATGTCGGGCCGCTCGCGGTCATCGAGGCCGGCGTGCAGATCGGGCCGCGCGCCCGTATCGGCGCGGGCTGTGTCGTGGGCGAGAACTGCCGCATCGGCGCCGATACGGTGCTGCACCCGCGCGTCACGCTGTACCGGGGGGTCAGCATGGGGGCGCGTTGCGTCATCCTGTCCGGCGCCGTCATCGGCGACGACGGTTTCGGCTTCGCCCCCGATCCGTCCCGGGCCAAGGGGGCCTGGACCAAGATCCCGCAGTTCGGCGGTGTGCGCATCGGCGACGATGTCGAGGTCGGCGCCAATACCACCATCGATCGCGGCGCGCTGGATGACACGGTCATCGGCAACGGGGTCAAGATCGACAACCAGATCATGATCGGCCACAACTGCCGCATCGGCGACCATACCGCGATGGCTGCCTGCGTGGGTATCGCCGGATCGACCACCATCGGCCAGCGCTGCTCCATCGGCGGGGCCGCGATGATAGGGGGCCACCTGAAGATCGGCGACGACGTCTTCATTTCGGCGGCGACTCCGGTGCACAGCAATATCGACAAGCCCGGGCAGTACACGGGTTTTTTCCCGATGACCGAGCACGCCCAGTGGGAGCGCAATGCCGTCGCTGTCAGGCATCTCGCCACGATGGTCAAGCGGATCAAGGCGCTGGAAAAGAAGTAAAAGGCGGGCGGGCGCCGCAACGGCCCGCCACGCATCAAATACTGGAATCTGTATGGAAATGGACATCAAGGGGATACTCGACCATCTGCCGCATCGCTATCCGATGCTGCTCATCGATCGGGTCATCGACGTCAAGCCGGGAGAATCGATCCTCGCGATCAAGAACGTGTCGATCAACGAGCCGTTCTTCACCGGCCATTTCCCGCATCACCCCGTCATGCCGGGCGTGCTGATCCTGGAGGCCATGGCCCAGGCGGCCGCCATCACGTCGTTCACCGCGGCCGGCAAGAAGCCCGACGACAACACGGTGTACTACTTCGTCGGCATCGACGGCGCCCGCTTCAAGCGGCCCGTGGTTCCGGGCGACCAGCTGCGCCTGGAAGTCAACGTCGAACGTACGTCGCGCGGCATCTGGAAGTACAACGGCAAGGCGCTGGTGGACGGGCAGATCGCGGCCGAGGCCGACCTGATGTGCACCATGCGCATCCTTGAACCCTGACGGAAGGTTTTCGTGGCGAGGATACATCCCACCGCACTCGTCGATCCGGCCGCGCAGCTGGACGACAGCGTGACGATCGGCCCGTTCAGCATGGTCGGGCCGAACGTGCGCATAGGCGCCGATACCGAGGTCGGGCCGCATTGTGTCATCGACGGCCATACGACGATAGGGCGGGGCAACCGCTTTTTCCCGTCGTGCTCGGTCGGCGCCGAGCCGCAGGACAAGAAGTACGCCGGCGAGCCCACCCGCCTCGAGATCGGCGACGGCAACACGATACGCGAATGCTGCACCCTCAATACCGGCACCGCGCAGGATGCGGGCGTGACGCGCCTGGGCAATGACAACTGGATCATGGCTTACGTGCACGTGGCGCACGACTGCCAGCTGGGCAGCCACATCATCCTGGCCAACGGCACGCAACTGGCCGGCCACGTGCACATCGGCGACCACGTATTCCTGGGCGGCATGACCGGCGTGCACCAGTTCGTCAAGATCGGCGCGCATGCCATGACCAGTGTCCATTCGACGCTGCTGCAGGACCTGCCGCCTTTCGTCACGTCCTCGGGCAGCCCGGCCCGCGCCGTCGGCATCAACGTCGAGGGCCTGAAGCGGCGCGGGTTCACGCCCGCGCAGATCGCCGGCCTGCGGGCGGCCTACAAGACACTGTACCGCCAGAGCCTGACGCTGGACGAAGCCCGCGCGGCGCTCCAGGCGAAACGGGCCGAGGACTCCGAGCTCGACGCTCCGCTGTCCACGCTGCTGAATTTCCTCGATACCGCCACCCGCGGTATCGTGCGCTGACGGCGGCCGGCGTGCGGGGGGCGGGCGGAGCGTCCATCGGCATGGTGGCGGGAGAGCCCTCGGGCGACCTGCTGGCGGCCACCGTGGTCGAGGCCCTGCACGAACGGGCGCCGGAGGTGGCGCTGGCAGGCATAGGCGGCCCCAGGATGCAGGCCCAGGGCTTCGATGCCTGGTATCCCATGCAGAAACTGGCCGTGAATGGCTATGCCGACGTCCTGATGCATCTGCCTGAGTTGCTCAGCATCCGCCGCACCCTGCGGGAGCGATGGCTGGCCGAGCGGCCGGCGGCTTTCGTCGGCGTGGATGCGCCCGATTTCAATTTCGGCCTCGAACATGCCCTGCGCGAGGGGGGCATCCCCACCGTGCACTTCATCGGTCCCTCGCTATGGGCCTGGCGCGGTGAGCGCATCAACAAGATCCGCGAGGCCGTTTCCCACATGTTGGTCGTGTTCCCGTTCGAGGAGCAGATCTACCGCGACGCCGGCGTTCCCGTGACTTACGTGGGCCATCCGCTGGCGCGCCTGATCGACCGCGTGCCCGATCGCGCCGCCGCGCGGGCCCGGCACGGCATCGGCGCCGATGCGCGGGTGCTGGCGCTGATGCCCGGCAGCCGGGCCGGCGAGGTGCGGCACCTGGCGCCGCGCTTCCTGGCCGCCGCCAAGCTGTTGCAGGCGCGCGATCCGGGCCTGCAGCTCTGGGCGCCCATGGCCAATGCCGAGCGCGAGCGCGAGTTCCTGGCGCATGCCGCGGCCGTGGGGGGGCTGGCCAACCTGCACACGGCCATCGGCGGCACGCACGACATCCTGGCCGCCTGCAACGCGGTCCTGGTCGCCAGCGGCACGGCCACCCTGGAGGCGGCCCTGTTCAAGCGCCCGATGGTCATTTCCTACGTGCTGCCCAGGCTGTCCTGGTGGATCATGCGGCGCCAGGCCTACCTGCCCTGGGTGGGCCTGCCCAACGTGCTGTGCCGCGATACGGTCGTGCCCGAACTGCTGCAGGACGAGGCCACGCCGCGCGCGCTGGCCGACGCGGCCTGGACGGCGCTGACCGACGAGGCGGCTATCCGCCGGCTGGAAGAGCGCTTTACCGCCTTGCACGACGACCTGGTGCGCGACACGCCCGCCCTGGCCAGCCAGGCGATCCTGGAGGTGGCTGGCCATGGCTGAGAAAGGCTGGGTGCAGACCGAACTGGGCTGGGCCGCGGTGGAATCGCCGGGGGCGGACCTGCTGTCGGCCTTCGACGCCGAGACATTGCTCACCCTGCGCGTGGCGGGCGTGGACGAAGCCGGGCGGGGGCCGCTGGCCGGGCCGGTCTACGCGGCGGCGGTCATCCTCGATCCGGCCCGTCCGGTCGATGGCCTGAACGATTCCAAGATCCTGAGCGAGCGTGCGCGCGACGAGCTGGCACCTTTGATCCAGGAGCGCGCGCTGGCCTGGTGCGTGGCCAGCGTCAGCGTGACCGAGATCGATACGCTGAACATCCTGAATGCCACCATGCTGGCCATGCGGCGGGCCGTCGAGGGGCTGGGCTGCGTGCCCGACCTGGTGCAGGTGGACGGCAACCGCGCCCCGGCGTTGTCCTGCCGGGTGCAGACCGTGATCGGTGGCGATGCGCAGGTACAGGCGATCTCGGCGGCATCCATCCTGGCCAAGACCGCGCGCGATGCCGAACTGGTCCGGCTGCACGCCAGCTATCCCATGTACGGCTTCGACCGGCACAAGGGCTACGGGACGCCCGACCACCTGCGTTGCCTGCTCGAACACGGCCCGTGTCCCGAACACCGCCGCAGCTTCGAGCCCGTGCGAAGGGCCATGGGCATCCCCGAGCCGCAGGCGCCGGCTCCGCAGGTGATGGACAGCCTGCTGCCGTGGGACGACCTGCCTGAACCCGAGGCGCCGGCGCCGCGCCGCCGCCGTGCCAAACCGCGCGCCTAGCCGCGCGGACCGTTGCATGGAAAACCCATCATGAAACGCATCGCTTCGCGCGACAACCCGCTGTTCAAGTCGCTGCGCAAGCTGACGCAGGCTTCGCAGGCGCGGCGCGAGGCGGGCCTGTCCGTGCTGGAAGGCGTGCATCTGTGCCAGGCCTACCTGCAATGGCGGGGCCTGCCCCGGCATGCCGTCTTCGATGCCCGGCGGCTGGAGGGCGAGCGGGCCAGCGCCGAGCTCGCGGCCTTGCGCGACGAGATACCGGCCGACCGCCAGGTCTGGCTGGACGGCAACCTGATCGACGATCTGGAGCACGTCCAGGCGGGCCAGGGCGTGGTATTCGTGGTCGAGACGCCGGCGCCGCCGCTGCCCGCGCGCGTGGCGGAAAGCTGCGTGTTGCTCGACCGGGTCCAGGATCCCGGCAACGTCGGCTCCATCCTGCGCACTTGCGCGGCGGCCGGCGTGCGCCACGTATTCCTGTCGGACGAGACCGCCTTCGCCTGGTCGCCCAAGGTGCTGCGCTCGGGGCAGGGGGCGCATTTCTCGCTCACCATCCATGAACGGGTCGATTTGCAGGCCCTGCTGCCGCGCCTGGACCTGCCGCTGGTGGCGACCACGCTGGACGATGCCGTCGGCCTCTACAAGGCCGCGCTGCCACGGCACTGCGCCTGGGTCTTCGGCAACGAAGGGCAGGGCGTGCGCGCCGACCTGCAGGCCGCCGCGGCGCTGCGCGTACACATCCCGCAGGAGCCCGTGGCGGAGTCGCTGAACGTGGGCGCGGCGGTGGCGGTGTGCCTGTTCGAGCACCGGCGCCGTTTCGCGCCGGAGTAGGGGAACAGGCCCCGGAGCCTAGGCGGCGTACACCGATTCGAAGGACTTGAACCCCTTCACCTCGATGGGGTTGCCGAACGGGTCGGTGAAGAACATGGTCCATTGTTCGCCGGGCTGGCCCTCGAAGCGGACCTGCGGTTCCAGCACGAATTCCGTGCCGGCTTCCCGCAGGCGCCGCGCCAACGCCTGCCAGTCGTCCAGCAGCAGGATCACGCCCAGGTGCGGCATGGGCACGAGCTTGTCGCCCACGTGGCCCGTGCGTTCGGTCTTGAAGGGCGTGCCCAGGTGTAGCGAGATCTGGTGGCCGAAGAAGTCGAAGTCGACCCAGGTGTCGGTGCTGCGCCCCTCGGCGCAGCCCAGGACGTCGCCGTAGAAACGGCGTGCCTGATCGAGATCGGTGACGTTGTAGGCCAGGTGGAAAATCGATTGCATGATGGCGGTCGGTGGATGAAGGATGACGGGGTCAGGCCGGAACGGGCAGGCGCCGGGCTTCCCAGACCTGCGGGTTGACGAGATGGGCGGGCCGGCGTGCCGCCAGGACCTCGATGATCTGGTCGGCGCACTGCTCGGCGGCGGCGCGCAGGGCCTCGTCCGTGCTGCCGGCAGTGTGGGGCGTCAGCAGCGCGTTGTCCAGTCGGCATAGCGGATGCGCGGCGGGCAGGGGTTCCTGCTCGAAGACGTCCAGCGCGGCGCCGGCGATGCGCCGGTCGCGCAGCGCCACGGCCAGCGCGTCGGTGTCGATCAGGTCGGCGCGCGCGGTGTTGACCAGGATGGCCGTCGGCTTCATGCGTGCCAGCGCGGGCGCGTCGATCATGTGCCGGGTGTCGGCCCGGGAAGGCCGGTGCAGCGATATGACGTCGGCCTGCGTCAGCAAGTCGTCCAGGGCCAGGCAGGCCTGCGCTCCCTGGGCGGCGATCTCATTGGCGGGCACGGCCGGCGAGTACACGATGACGCGCATGCCCAAGCCATGCAAGGCGATCGCGGCGGTCAGCCGGCCGATGGTGCCGAAACCGACGATGCCCAGGGTCTTGCCATGCAATTCCTGCAACCCGGGCTGGTAGCGGTAGTCCCAGTCGCCGGCGCGCACCGCATGGTCGCAGGCGGCCAGCCGCTTGCCCACCGCCAGCATCTGCATGATGGCGTGCTCGGCCACCGAACGGGCATTCGCGGTGGGGGTGTAGACGATGGGGATGGACAGCGCGGTAGCGCGCGCCACGTCGATCTTGTTGGTGCCGATGCCGTGGTTGGCGATCACGGCCAGTTGCGTGCCGGCCTCCACGGCGGCGGTATCCAGCCCGGCGTTGCGCGTGATCACGGCCTGGCACGGGGCGATCTCGCGGGCCACGATGGCCATGTCGGCCGAACTGGCCATGCGGGCCTCGATACCGGCGGCCTGAAGGCGGGCGATGCCGGCGGGGTGGATGGGCTGGACGACCAGGCAGACGGGTGGGTTCATCGTGTTCCTAGGAAAGAAAGTCAGGGAGCGGCCAGGACGTCGGCCAGCAGGCGCGTGCCCAGCGCGAAGTCGTCCATGTCCATGTGTTCGTCGGGGTTGTGCGAGCCGTGGTCGTTGCGCACGAACACCATGCCCGTGGGCACGCCGCGCTGGGCGAACACCGCCGCGTCGTGTCCCGCGCCGCTGGCCATGCGGCGCGCGGCGATGCGGTGGCGGGCCGCGGCGGCATCCAGCGCCTGCTGGATGCCCGCGTCCATCAGCGCGGGCTCCGAGCCGGTCCGGGGGCCCAGCTCGATGCGCGTGCCGGTCGCTTGCGCCAGCCTGCGCGCATGAGCTTCCAGCAGGGCATCGACCTCGTCCAGCACGGCGTGGTCCTGGCTGCGCACGTCCACGCAAAGGTCCACTTCCCCGGCCACTTTGCTGAACGCGTGCCGGGCGGGGTTGGTGGAGAACTTGCCGAAGGTCACAACGAGGTCGCGGCCCTGCGCCTCCAGTTGTTCCCAGTCGTCGTCGATGGCCGCCACCAACAGGGCGGCGGCGCGCACGGCGTCGCGCCGGCCGGTACGCGGCACGGCGCCCGAATGGGCGTAGCTGCCCAGGATGCGGGCATCGCGATAGCGCAGGCTGCCGCGTATGCCGGTGACGATGCCCACCGGCAGCGCCTCGTCCACCAGCACGGGGCCTTGCTCGATGTGCAGTTCGACGAAGCGGGCGATGCGCGCGGGGTCCAGCCAGGCGCCGCCGAACGCGGCGGGGTCGCCGCCGCATTCGGCCAGGTGCTCGGCCAGCGTGCGGCCGGTGTCGGCGCGCCGCAGTTGCAGCGCGTCGCGGTCGACCAGCCCGAAGGCAGCCTTGCTGCCCAGGTAGGAGTAGGGAAACCAGGTGCTTTCCTCGGCGCGCACGGCCATCACCGTCACGTCCGCCGGCGGCACGAATCCGGCCGCCCGCCAGCCCGCCAGCACCGCCAGTCCGGCCACCACGCCGGCGGCGCCGTCGTAGTTGCCGCCGGCCGGCACCGAGTCCAGGTGCGAACCCGTCATGACGCGGGGTGCCCGCCGGTCCCGGCCGGGCAACGTCAGGTACAGGTTCAGCGCGGCGTCGCGCGCGATCTCCAGGTCCAGCGTGCGCGCGATGCGCACGGCCTCGTCATGCGCGCGCTGCTCGCCCGGGCCGTAGGCATCGCGGGTAATGCCGGCCCCGTCGTGGCTGTCGCGGCGCAATTGCGCGAACAGCGCCGTGGCCAGCGCGAGGTCGGGCGCCGGGATGCTCATCGGGCGGACGGCAGCGCGTAGCTGGATTCGTCGATCGGATCCAGCCGGGTTTCCAGCAGCGTGCCGTAGCCGCTGATGGCGGTGCGCAGGCCCAGGAGGCGCAGGCAGGCCCAGAAGCAGGCCTGGTTGCTGGTCACGACCGGCTTGCCCAGTTCGCGCTCGATCTCGGCGATGACGTCGAAAGTGGCGAGGTTGGTGCAGGAGATGAAGATGGCGTCGGCGTCGGGACGGTCGATCGCGCGGGCCAGCCGGAAGACCATCTCGGGCGGCACGCGGCCGATGCCGCGGCGCTCTTCCTGGGTCTCGCCCAGGCGCAGGCCTTGCAGCGTCAGCACGTCGAAGCCGTAGTCGCGCAGGAATTTGTCCTCGCTCTCGTTGACGAAATCGACGTAGGGCGTGCCCACCGCGATCTTGCGGGCGCCCAGCGCGCGCAGCGCCGCCACGACGGCGCCGGCGGTGGCGATGGCGGGCGTGCCGGTACGCTGGCTCATGTTGCGGATCAGTTCCGGCAGCGGGCAGATGATCGAGCCCGAGGTGCAGCCGTACGCCACCACGTCGACCTCGGCCGTGGCCAGTTCGTCGGCGGCGCCGTTCACCGCCTCGGCCATCTTGTAGTAGGACTCTTCGGTGGCGGGGCCCAGCAGCATGGCGCGGGCGGTGTGGATGGTCACGCCCTCGGGCGCGAGGCGCCAGAACTCGGGTTCGTTGACGGTGTTGGTGGACGGCACGATCAGGCCGATCTTGGCCTTCCAGCCGTAGGGGCTATACATGGCGACTGCTTTCATCGAAGACTCCTGGTGTATGAAGGGATGGGGGATCAGCGGCCCGCCGCGCGCTTGAGTTCCTGCGCGGCCGAGCTGAAGGTGTTGAACAGCGCCGCGGCGTCGTTGGCATAGGGCATCCACCGGATGCCGCGGCCTATCCATTCGGCGGCGCTGGCGGGGTCCTGGCAACTGAAGCCCCAGGGCACGTCGTGGCGCTGGCAGGTGGCGATGACGTGCTCGGTGGCCTCGACCATGCGCGCGTGCTTCATGTCGCCGGGCACGCCCAGCGCCTGCGACAGGTCGTCGGGGCCGATCATCACGGCGTCCAGCCCCGGCACGCGGCAGATGGCGTCCAGGTTGTCCAGGCCGCGCTGCGACTCCATCATGGCCACCGTCAGGGTGTGCTCGTTCATGGCCTGGATCTGCTCCAGCGGCCGGGTCAGCCGGACGTAGTCGGTGTGCGGGCCGCGCATGTTCAGGATGCGTTCGCCGCGCGGGTGGTACTTGGTGGCGCGCAGGATGGATTCGAGCTGTTCAGCCGTCTCCACGTTGGGCAGCAAGAGGCCCATGGCGCCGGCGTCCAGCGGCCGCGTGTAGTCGTGCGGCTGCATGCCGGCCGGCCGCACGATGGGCACGATGCCGGCTTCGCGAGCCACCAGGCACAGCGTGCCGACCTCGGCGATGGTGAAGTCGCTGTGCTCCATCTCGATCAGCACGAAGTCCAGGCCCGTCACGGCCAGCAGCTTCATGAAGCGCGGATGGTGGACCAGCGTGGCCCAGGTGCCGAAGGCCGGTTTGCCGGCCTGCCAGAGCGCTTTCAGCGGATTGGTGCGCATGGCCGCTCCTAGGCCTGGAACGACATCTGGCTGAACTTCCTGGCTGCCTCGGCCAGGTAGTCCACCGCGGCGTTCCAGACCTGGTGCCCCTGCTCGGCGGTGGCACCGGTCGGGTCGCCCTGGGTGCCGATGGGGGCGTAGTCGCTGATGTCGCTGAAGACCGAGAAACTGGACTTGCCCAGGCTGACCTTGCCGCTGGACACCGTCTTGACGCCGTCCACGAAGGGGCGCAGCGATTCGGTGGCCTGGGCGCGGTCCATGAAGACCAGCTCGGGGCACTTGGCCAGCGCCACGGAGGTCACCATTTCCGAGGCGTGGCCCGAGGGCGATTTCCTGGTCTTGAACTCCACGCCGCCCACGTCGCGCATCACCGAGAAGACGTCGATGGTGCCGCCCACCGCGCCATGGCGCCGGCGGAGGTTGCGGCACACGCTTTCGATGGGCCCGAGCGAGCCGGCGTGGATGTTGACGAACATGAAGTGGCGGAAACCCTGGCCGGCCAGCCCGTCGCACATCTCATCCAGGTAGCGCTCGAGAGTGGCCATCGATACCGACAGCGTGCCGGGATAGTCCAGGAACATGGCGGAGTAGTTGACCGGGATGATGGGGGTCACGGCAAAGCCCGTCAGCGCGCCGACCTCGGTGGCGATCATCTCGCACAGCCGCAGCTCCGCGCCCGTGGCCAGGTGCGAGCCGTACTGCTCGGTGGCGCCCACCGGGACCAGCAGGGTGTCGTGATTCTTCAGGTAGGCGCGGATGTCCGCGTAGGTGCTGTGGTCGGTTCTCATGAAGCGTTCGTCTCGTTCAGGATGGCGGAAGGTCCGCCGTTGGGATGGCTTGCCCGGGGCCGGATGGCAAGGCGGACGCGCGGCCGCGCCGGTCCCGGAAATCGCGGCCGGGGGAAATGTCGCCCGGCCATCGCGCGTGGTGGATGCATCATTGGTTCCAGGGCTTGGCCTTCCACAGCTCGCGCAGCGAGACGTCCAGCCGCCGCAGGCTGTCCAGGTACTCTTGCGGAGGCAGGTAGCGCACCGGCAGGAAGGATTTCTGCGCGCGATCCAGGAATACCGGGTCGGCGGCGCAGGTCCGGATGGCGTCGGACAGTGTCTTGACCACCTCGCGGGGCATGCCCTTGGGGCCGGCGAAGCCGCGCATGGAGCCCGCGACGATGTCGTAGCCGGCTTCCTTGAAGGTGGGCAGCTCGGCGGCCACGGACGAGCGGGTGTCGCTCATCACGCCCAGGATGCGCCAGGGCGAGCCGTTGCGGAAACTCACGGCTTCGTCCACGTTGGCCATGGTGGTGTCGATCACCTTGCCCAGCAGCGCGGTGCGGGCGGGCGCCGCGCCCTGGAAGGGTACCGGGGTCAGCTCGATGCCGGCCGACTGCTCCAGCAGCAGCAGCGCGATGTGGCCGGCCGAACCCACGCCCTGCGTGCCCACGGTGAGGCTGCCCGGCTTGGCCTTGGCCGCGCGCACCAGGTCCTGGATGGTGTGGATGCCGCTGTCGGCGTGCACGCTGATCGTGCCCGGGGCGTCGGCCACCGCGCCCAGGAAGTCGAAGCTCGCGACGGTGTAGCGGGTCTGGCGCTCGATGGGGATGCTGACCACGCCGGGCGTATTGACGATGCCCAGGGTGTAGCCGTCGGGGGCCGCCGTGGCCAGCGCGGCCAGGCCGATGTCGCCGCTCGCGCCGGGGCGGTTGGTGACGACGATGGTGGCGCCCTTGATCTGGCCTTCCATGCACTGGGCGACGGTGCGCGCGGTCAGGTCGGTGCCGGCGCCGGCGCTGAACGGCACGATCATGGTGATGGGGCGGTCGGGGTAGCCGGCGTGCGCGGCGCAGGCGCCGGCCAGCGCGAAGGCGGAGGCGAGGAAGCGGATGGCGGTTTTCATGGAGGCAGTCCGGTGCGGAGGGAGTGAAGGGGTCGGCATCATTGATTCCAGGGCGAGGCCGCCCACAGTTTCTCGAACCGGCCCTGCATGCCCGTCAGCAGGGACGAATAGTCGTCACGGGGCAGGTAGCGGACGTTCTGCTCGGCTCCCTTGGCCGCCTGGCGGAATTCAGGATCGTTGATGGCCTTGTCCACCAGATCGGACAGCGCCTTGAGCGTTTCGGGCGGCGTGCCGCGCGGCGCGCCCAGTCCGCGCAGCGAACCGCTTTCGATGGGATAGCCGGCTTCGGCGAAGGTGGGCAGGTCCGCCGCCATGGGGGAGCGGCTGGGGGCCATCTGGCCCAGGATGCGCCACTGCTTGCCCTTGGAGAAACCGAGGGCCTCGCCCAGGTTGGCGGTGGCGATGTCGATGTGGCCGCCCAGCAGCGCCGTGGCCACGTCCGCCGTGCCCTTGAAGGGGACGTGCCGCAGCTGTATGCCGGCGGCCTGTTCCAGCAGCAGCATGGAAATATGGCCGGCCGAGCCCACGCCGGCGGTGCCGTAGGTCAGTGTCCCCGGTGCCTTGCGGGCCGCTTCCACCAGGTCCTGGACGCCGCGCAGGGGGCTGTTTCCGCGCACGCTCAGGGTGCCGGGATCGTCGACGATGTTGGCGACCACGTCGAAGCTGGACAGGCTGAATTGCGCCCGGCGTTCGATGGGGATGGTCAATACATTGGGTGTATTCAGGATGGACAGCGTGTAGCCATCGGGCGCGGCATTGGCCACCGAGGCCATGCCGATCTCGCCACCGGCGCCGGCGCGGTTCACGACCACGACGCTGCGGCCCGCATGCTTCTCCATGGTGCGTGCCAGGAGGCGGGCGGTCAGATCGGTGCCGGCGCCGGCCGAAAACGGCACCACGATGGTGATAGGCCGGTCCGGATAGGCATGGGCCGGGAGCGCAACTGCCAGGGCCAGCGTGGCCAAGGCGCGGCCCATGCCGCGCCGGGCGGCCGCCGCTAGGAGGGAGGAGGGGGTCTTCATACCTGCTTTTCCATTCAAGAGAGAAGGGTGGCGAACGCGGGATTGCGTGCCGTCTCCTGTGATACCAAGCAAGTGCTGTGCCATGAAGTTGATTGAAATTAATGTGAGTTATTGATTTTTGATTTGTTTTATTTGTTTTTAGGTGAAGTTAATCCCACTGCAGGGCATCAGTGTCTGGCACATCGGTCGGTGGGCAAGAGATGCCCGGACAGGCATCCATGGCGTTCATGGTATAAACAAAAATCCTTAGAGGAAAACGCTTTATTTTTCTTCTGAGGTCAAATTTTTTCTATCAATGGGGCGTAAGAGTGCTGCGCGAACTGAAGACGTTTCTCGCGGTCGTGCGCTGGGGCACGTTCGCCGCCGCAGGGGCCCGCATCGGCCTGACGCAGTCCGCGGTCAGTGCCCAGATGCAGCGGCTGGAGGAGGCGCTGGGCGCGCCGCTGTTCACCCGGACCGGGCGTTCGGCAACCTTGAACGAGGCGGGCGAAGAGGCCGTGGAGATGGCCCGCCAGATCGTCGGCCTGTTCGATGAACTGGCGGTCAGGGTGACGAGCCGGGAGTTGCGTGGCACGGTCAGGATGGGGGCGATCCAGACCGCCCAGGTGGGTATGCTGCCGGCGGCGCTCGGCATCCTGCGGGACCGGCATCCCCTGGTGTCGGTGCGGCTGGTGCATGGTTCGTCGCTGTTCCTGATCGGCCAGGTCGACAGCGGGGAGCTGGACGCCGCGCTGATGATCGCGCCGCCCTTCATGCTGCCCCGGGAACTGCTATGGCAGCCCCTGGTGCGCGAGCCATTCGTGCTGGCGGTGCCGCAGCACATCCCGGGCGACGATTGGCGCCAGCTGCTGGCCACCCATCCCTTTATCCGCTACGACCGTGCCTCGTTCGGCGGCCGGGGGGTGGAGCACTTCCTGCGCCGGCACGAGCTGCATGCCGAGGCGATGCTGGATATCGAGGACGTGGATGCCATGGTGGCGATGGTGGCGGCCGGGCTGGGCGTCTCGCTGGTGCCGATCACGCGCAGGAACTGCCTGCCGCCCGGTGTGCGGGCGGTTTCGCTGGGCGAGGATATCTTCTACCGCGAACTGGGCATGGTCATGCCCCGGGAGCCCAGGCGGCGTGAATTGTTGAACGTGCTGCGGGAATGCCTGGAGGTCGCGGCCCAGCCCCATGCGGCCGAGAGCGAGGCGCTGGCGCGCCCGCCGTCCGGCCCCGCCGCGCGGTCCTCGTCTTAATAGAACCGGCCTTCCAGCCCGATTTTCTGCAGCACCGTGGTCGAGATCTCTTCTATCGATTTGGTCGTGGTCGACAGCCAGCGGATGCTTTCGCGGCGCATCAGCTTCTCGGCCTGGGCCACTTCGTAGCGGCACTGTTCCAGCGATGCGTAGCGGCTGTCGGGGCGGCGCTCGTGGCGCACCTCGGCCAGGCGGTCGGGCTGGATGGTCAGTCCGAACAGCTTGTTGCGGTGGGGCAGGATGGCCGAGGGCAGGGCGTCGCGCTCGAAGTCGTCCGGAATCAGCGGCACATTGGCGGCCTTGATCCCGTATTGCATCGCCAGATACAGGCTGGTGGGCGTCTTGCCGCAGCGCGACACCCCTACCAGGATCACGTCGGCCTGTTCCAGTCCCTTGATGAACTGCCCGTCGTCGTGCGCCAGGCTGAAGTTGATGGCCTCGATCCGGCTCTGGTATTGCTTGGTGTTGGCCATGTTGTGCGAGCGGCCGATCGAATGGCTGGACTTGATGTTCAGCTCCTGTTCGATGGGCTCCACGAACGTCGAGAACAGGTCCAGGAAGAGGCCGTTGGCCTGGCGGACCCGGGTGTTGATTTCGGAATTGACCAGGGTGCTGAAGACGATGGGGCGCTGTCCGTCCGTCGTGAAGGCGGTGTCGATCCGGGCCGCCACGTCGGCGGCCTTGTCCACCGAATCAATGAAAGGAAGCCTGATGTGGCGGAAGCGGGCGTTCTCGAACTGGGCCAGGACCGAGTGGGCGAAGGTCTCGGCGGTGATGCCGGTGCCGTCGGAGACCACGAATACGGTGCGCAGGTACGAATTCGCGGCGGGGGCGGGTTGGGGCATGGATATCTCGCAAAAACGGGGTTTCCGGGGGTGGGAAAGGCAAACGAACGGACGAGGTGCAGAAAGGCCGGCGGCCGGCGTACAATCGAGGGATTACCCCTCGATTACGCATGGCGCACGCCCAAGGCCTTGGAGCCCTGGGCCGCGGTGGAGGCGGGTTTGGCCAGCGCACCACGCATCACGGCGCGGAATCGCCCGGCGCGTGTGCTCGCCAAACAAGCTTTCTTGCCATTGTAATAGGGGACTTTCATGTCTTATGTTGTGCCGTTCGAGCAGCTCCGGATGACGGATGTTGACTCGGTAGGAGGAAAGAACGCCTCACTTGGAGAGATGATCAGCCAGCTCACCGGCGCAGGTGTCCGCGTGCCCGGGGGCTTTGCCACGACGGCAGAGGCTTTCCGCGATTTCCTGAAGGATTCGGGCCTGGATACCCGGATCAACGAGCGCCTGTCTTCCCTGAATCCGGAAGACGTGCGCGCGCTCGCCGAAACCGGCGCGGAAATCCGGCAATGGATCGTCGACGCTCCGTTCTCGGCCAAGTTCGAGAAGGACATCCATGACGCGTTCGCCAAGCTCGACGCCGACGGCAAGGGCTCGTTCGCCGTCCGTTCGTCCGCCACCGCCGAAGACCTGCCCGACGCCTCGTTCGCCGGCCAGCAGGAAACCTTCCTGAACGTGGTCGGCATCGACGACGTGCTGGACAAGATCCGCCATGTGTTCGCGTCGCTGTACAACGATCGCGCCATCTCGTATCGCGTGCACAAGGGCTTTGCCCATGCCGACGTGGCCCTGTCCGCCGGCATCCAGCGCATGGTCCGTTCCGACACCGGCGCGGCCGGCGTCATGTTCACCATCGATACCGAATCGGGCTTCCCCGACGTCGTATTCATCACCTCGTCCTATGGCCTGGGCGAAACGGTGGTGCAGGGCGCGGTCAACCCCGACGAGTTCTACGTCTTCAAGCCCACGCTGGAAGCCGGCCACTATCCCATCGTCAGCCGCCGCATCGGCTCCAAGCTGATCAAGATGGAATTCGATCCTGCCCGCACCGAAGGCCGCGCCGTGCGCACCGTCGATGTCGCGCCCGAGCTGCGCAACCGCTTCTCGCTGTCCGACGAGGACGTGATCGAGCTGGCGCGCTATGCCGTCATCATCGAGAAGCACTACG
>Ga0182736_1000156_pt1 | contig 134583 bp, 131 predicted proteins | sample eDN5th30CKraftBY_FD_128882 | JGI IMG/M metagenome (GOLD analysis project Ga0182736, IMG submission 128882) | Enriched backyard soil microbial communities from Emeryville, California, USA - eDNA 5th pass 30_C Kraft BY (version 2) (version 2) | ecosystem: Environmental > Terrestrial > Soil >... | reverse complement strand
GGCCCGATACGCTATGCCGCGGCGTCCGGGCTCAACCTTCGATTATCGGCGACCGGCCGACAGGGGGTAAAAGGCTCGCGCAAAAGCCCGCCTGCCACGCGGCTGACTGATGCCGCGCCATCATGGGGCTGCCGTGTTCCCGCCCCGGGGGTGCCGGGGGCCATTTCCTGCCTTTGGCGGAGGCGGGATACCGACAGCCATCTTCATCCGGTCTGCCGCGTCTGGCGCTTAGTGGCGTTGCCGAGGGGTTATCCGCCCCCATGAGCTACGCGTTGCGCCGGCCGCGATGTCCGCAAGGGACAGGAGGGAGCGCAGTCGACGGCGCTCTCTCTGGTGCGGGCGCACATAACCAATATGGTTCACAATGTCAAGAGCCATGTGCCGTCCACACTCGCCCCGCCCTTTGTCATTCCTGTGCAGGCGGGAATCCAGTTGACGCGGTGCGGCGCTTTCTCTCGCTGGATCCCCGCCTGCGCGGGGATGACGAAGAGGTGGGGGATTAACCTTGTCGGATCAGGTCGGCGGCCTTTTCTCCGATCATGATCGAGGGGGCGTTGGTGTTGCCGCCGATGATGCGGGGCATCACGGAGGCGTCGGCCACGCGCAACCCGCCGATTCCGCGCACGCGCAATCGGGCGTCGCACACAGCATCCGCGCCAATGCCCATCGCGCAGGTGCCGACCGGGTGCATCGCGGTGCCGATCATGCTGCGGACCCATGCGTCGATCTCGTCAGGCGATTTCACATGGGGGCCGGGCATGACCTCTCCATGAACCACATTGGATAATGGAGAAGTGGCGAAAATCTCGCGGATTTGCGGGATCAGGCGGCGGAAGAAGGCGCGATCGTTTTCCGTTTCCAGCACGTTGGACAGGATGCGCGGCTTTGCGGTGGGGTCGGCGCTGGCGAGTTTCACCCAGCCGCGCCCTTCCGGCCGCATCTGCACGCAGGCCATGGCGATGACATCTGCCGCCGCCTTCCTGATGCCGGGGAACCACGGCCGGGCGAAGATCGTGGTCGGTTGGAACAGGCATTGCGCATCGGGCCGTTCGAGGTCCGGCATAGTCTTGATCCAGCCATTGGCGGTGACGGGCATGTTGGCGATGCGGCCTTTGCCGGCGAAGAACCATTCCAGCATCGAAAGGCTCAGCCGGTCGAACCGCAGATCGTTGTTGAGCGTAACCTCTCTATCCGCGCCCGCCACGATGGCAATGGAGGGGTGATCCTGCATGTTGCGGCCCACGCCCGGCAGGTCATGAACCACGTCGATACCCAGATCGCGCAGTTCATCGGCCGGGCCGATGCCAGACAGCAGCAGCAGTTGCGGGGAATTGAACGTGCCGCCGGACACGATGATCTCCCGATCCGCTTCCAGCCGGTGATCCTGCCCGCCAGCGCGATAGTGCAAGGCCACGGCGCGGCCACCCTCAACCTCGATCCGGGTAGCCAGCGCGCCGGTGATGACTGTCAGGTTGGGCCGCCCAAGCGCCGGGATAAGGAACCGGGCCGCCGTGCTGCCACGCCGACCATTGTGGATGTTGATATCCGGCGAGCCCCAGCCTTCCTGATCGGGGCCGTGGTGATCGGCCTGCGTCTTGTAGCCGAGGGTGTTCACTGCTTCCATGAAGCGGGGGAACAGGCGCGTATCAGGCACGTGCTTGGTGACGGAAAGCGGGCCGTCCTTGCCGTGCCAGTGATCCGCCGCGCCCCAGTGGTTCTCTGACTTTTTGAAGTACGGCAGCACATCGTCATAAGCCCAGCCTTCGAGGCCGAGCTGGCGCCATTCGTCATAATCGCGGGGGTGGCCGCGGGCGTAGAGCATGCCGTTGATGAGGCTGGACCCGCCAAGCCCCTTGCCGCGCGGATGGCGCATACGGCGGCCATCGGCGTGCGGTTCCGGCTCCCCCTCGTAAGACCAGTTGAAGCGCTTGTCCGACATCACGATCGGGAATGCGATCGGCATGGTCAGCAGGGGATGCCGCTGGCGCGGGCCCGCCTCCACCAGTGTCACGTTGACGGCCGGGTCTTCCGAAAGCCGCGCGGCCACGACAGCGCCGGCCGAGCCGCCACCGACGACGATATAGTCCGTTCCCTTGCTCATTTGCTGGAATAGCGCCCGGATTTGATCTGCACGATCTTGCCGTTCTTCGTGCGATACATGTTGATGCTTTCTACCACGCGGACATCGCCCTTCATGGTTGGCCAGATTTCGAAATCGGGCCAGTCCTTCACGGTGGTGAATGTGGTGCGGCTGTGCAGGGCGGCGCCATCGGGAGCCACGATCAGGTCTACGACATCTAGCTCTTCTGCGATATGTTCAAACACGCCAGTGTAGAAATCGACGATGCCCTGCGCGCCGACGATCTGCTTGCGGTCGCCCAGATTGAATTCGACATCGTCGGCATAGAAACGGCTGAACCCTGCAAAATCTCGCGCGTTGAACGCGGCGATGTAAGTGCGGAAATCATCCTCTGTCATGCGGCGTCCTTCTCGATTGCAGGCAGGGATCGGCCCCGGATGAGATCGCTGGCTTTCTCTGCGATCATGATCGTCGGCCCATTGGTGTTGCCGCCGGGCACATCGGGCATCACGGAAGCGTCCACCACGCGCAGACCCGCCACGCCGTGTACGCGCAGTTCCGGATCGAGCACCGCATTGGGGCCGCTGCCCATCGTGCAAGTGCCGACCGGATGCTGGGTGGTGCCAGCCGTGGCGCGAACATGGGCATCGATTTCCGCATCGGTCTGCACATCGGCGCCGGGCAGGTTCTCGCCCGAGATCAGCCCGGCCATAGGTTCCGTGCCGTAAATCCGGCGCGCCAGACGCAGGCCAGCGCGGGCGGTGGCGAAATCCGCTTCGTTATCGAACAGGTTGAGCCGGATCGCGGGCAATTCATGCGGATCGGCGGACTTCAGCCGCACGGTGCCGCGCGCCTGCGGGTGGAGCAGGATCACATCGGCGGAGAATGAGTGCGGCGGGCTTTTGATGAAGCCGGGAAACCACAGGTGCGCGGAGAGCTTCACCGGGTTGGAGAACAACTGGATATCCGGCTGGGCCAGCCGGGGATCGGTACGCAGCATTGGGTTGGCGCTGTTGAGCTGGCGTGCGAACGGCCCGGTGCCAAACAGATACCACTGAGCGACCGCCCGCATCGCCCGGTCGAACCGGAGCTGGTTGACGAAAGTAACCGGGCCGCTGGCCGCGAATTCCAGCGGCACACGCGGATGTTCCGACAGGTTGCCGCCGACGCCGGGCAGATCGTGGACCACGGGCACGCCCATTTCGGCCAGATGCTGCGCCGGGCCGATGCCTGACAGCATCAGCAGTTGCGGCGAGTTGTAGCTGCCGCCCGAAAGGATGACTTCCCGACCGGCCTTCGCGGTGCGGACTTCGCCGCCGACCTCGTATTCCACGCCGGTGGCGCGGCCGTTTTCGACCACGACCCTGCGCGTCAGGGCGCCGGTCTGCACGGCCAGATTGGGGCGCTGCATCGCCGGTTTCAGATAGGCTTCGTAAGTGGAGGCGCGGCGGCCCTTTTCATCGATCGTCAGTTCGACCAGGCTGGCGCCTTCTTCCGCCCCCGCGTGGATGTCGCCCGTTACCGGGAAACCTGCGTTGGCGACGGCCTGCATCAGTTCGTCATGCAGCAGGAATTCGGTGTTGTTCTTCGTAACCGGCAGGGGGCCATTGTGCCCGTAATCCGGGTTGTCGGCACGCCAGCTGCGTTCCATCCGCCGGAAATAGGGCAGCACTTCGGCGTGGCTCCACCCCCGTGCGCCCTTTTGCGCCCAGCGATCGAAATCGGCGGAATGGCCGCGCATATAGACCATGCCGTTGATGGAGGAACTGCCGCCCAGCAGCCGCCCGCGTGGCAGGAACAGGCGCCGATCGTTCAGATGCGGTTCCGGCTCTGTCATCATGCGCCAGGTCAGTTCCGGCTTCAGCATGGCCTTCATCATGCCCAGCGGCATTTTGATGAGGAACTTGTCCGCCCCGCCGCCAGCCTCCAGCAACAGCACGCGCACGGTGGGGTCTTCCGTCAGCCGCGCGGCCAGCACGCAGCCGGCCGAACCCGCGCCGACGATCACATAATCGAATTCGCCCTGCAGCGTTTCTCTCCCACGCAACACTCAAACTGGTAAGTGCCACTTACAATCTTTATGCGACGGACAAGCGCGGCCGACAAGCCGCCCCAACCACAAACCGGAGAGCACGCCGTGAACGCCCAGACCCCGATCGAGAACCGCGTCGAAGAATTCCGCCAGCGCTGGCAGGGCAAGGTCGGCAAGATGCTGGTGGGCGGCGAATGGCGCGAGGCGGAAAGCGGCGAGACTTTCGAAACGCACGATCCCTCCACCGGCGAAAAGCTGGCCGATGTGGCCAGCGCGGGTGAGGCGGACGTCAACGCGGCGGTCGCGGCCGCGCGCGGCGCGTTCGAAGGCGCGTGGAGCAAGGTGAAGCCGGATGAGCGCGCGCGGCTGATCAACAAGCTGGCCGATCTGGTGGAGGCCGATGGCGATACGCTGGCCCTGACCGAGACGCTGGACGTGGGCCGCCCAATCCAGTTCAGCCGCTTCGCCGATGTCGGCGGGGCGATCGGGCAACTGCGCTATAACGCCGGGTGGGCGACCAAGCTGCAGGGCGACACCAACGAGCTTTCCGCACCGGGCGAATGGCTGAGCTATGTGCTGCGCGAGCCGGTGGGCGTTGCCGCACAGATCGTGCCGTGGAACTTCCCGCTGGCGATGGCCGCGGCCAAGATCGCGCCCGCGCTGGCGGCGGGATGCACGGTGGTGCTGAAGCCTGCCGAACAGACCCCGCTTTCCACCATCAGGCTGGTCGAACTGGCGCTGGAAGCGGGCTTCCCCGAAGGCGTGGTCAACCTGGTGACGGGGTATGGCCGCACGGCGGGTGCAGCGTTGGCATCGCATATGGACGTGGACAAGGTGGCCTTCACCGGATCGACCATGACGGGCCGGGCGATCATCGATGCGGCCAAGACGAACTTCAAGCGCGTCAGCCTGGAACTGGGCGGCAAGTCGCCGACCTTCATCTTCGCCGATGCGGACCTTTCGAAGGCGATTCCGGCGGCGGCGATGGGCATCTTCTTCAACGCCGGGCAGGTCTGCGCGGCGGGCAGCCGCCTGTTCGTCGCGGAAGAAGTGGCCGATCAGGTTCTGGAAGGCATTGCCGGAATGGCGCGGATGCTGCGCATGGGCCAGACGCTCGATCCCGAAACGGTGATCGGCCCGCTAGTGAGCGAACAGCAGCTGGATCGCGTAACCGGCTATATCGAAAGCGGCCGTCAGGAAGGGGCCAGCGTGCTGGTCGGCGGCGGGCGCAAGGATGGGCCGGGCTGGTTCGTGGAACCGACCGTGCTGGTCGATACCGAAGCGAGCATGAAAGTGCGCAAGGAAGAGATCTTCGGCCCGGTGCTGTGCGCCACGCGTTTTTCCAGCGCGGACGACGCCGACCGGCTGGCGCGGCTGGGCAACGAGACGGAATATGGCCTGGCCGCCAGCATCTGGACGCGCGACATCGGCATGGCGCACAAGCTGGCCCGCAGGCTGCGGGCGGGGACGATCCGCATCAACGGTTCGGGCGGGGTGGACCCGGCTCTGCCGCTGGGCGGCTTCAAGGCCAGCGGCTGGGGGCGTGAGAACGGCAAGACGGGCGTTGAAGCCTATACCGAGTTGAAGGCCGTTTCGGTATCGTTGGACTGATCATGGCCGATTCGCTTCGCATCCTCGGCATTGCCGGCAGCCTTCGCGCCGGATCGCTCAACCGCGCGCTGCTGCGCGCAGCCGCCGATCTAGCGCCCGCGGGGGTGACGATCGAACGGTTCGATCTGATGCAGGTGCCGCTGTACAATGGCGATGTCGAAGAAGCGGGCGATCCGCCGGGCGTGGCCGCTTTCAAGCAGGCGATCGCCGCGGCGGACGGCGTGCTGATCGCCACGCCGGAATATAACCACGGCGTTCCCGGCGTGATGAAGAACGCGATCGACTGGGCTTCCCGTCCGCCGCGTGGCGCGCCGCTGGGCGGCAAGCCGGTGGGTCTGATCGGCGCGTCGCCCGGTATGACCGGCACGGCGCGGGGGCAGAGCCAGCTGCGTCAGGCGTTCGAATTCACTAATTCATACTGCATGCCGCAGCCCGAACTGCTGGTCGCCCGCGCGCATGAGAAGTTCGACGCCGACGGACGGCTGACCGATGCGGAGACGGCGAAATACCTTGAAAGGTATCTCGCCGCCTTTGCCGAATGGGTGCGGCGCTTCGCCTGAAGCGCAGGGTTTGGCGATCCTAAGGGCGCGTGGACAAATTCGGCGATGTGTTCGCCGAACGACAGAGATTAGGTTGGAAAGCGAAATCTACTAAAGTCGCCCGCGACGATTGCGTGCTATCGTCTCGGGATCCCAAGCTCCTACCTTCCTTCGCCTATTCCGCAGTGCAACGGCACCGATGCCAACCCCCATGGGAAAGATGATGAGCTGCGGCTTTTGGAGTAGACCCGCGGAGGGTTCGTAAGCGCTCCACCAGACCAACGCGCCGATAAAGAAGCCGACAAAAGCGCCCTTACCCATACTCCACGGCTTGGGCTTGCTCATGCAATCAAGTCCGTCTTTTTCAGACTGTCATTTCCTACGGCGCGCGGCCCTGCGCGTCGAAAGCGAAGTTCAGCGTGACGGAGCTGCCGAGGTTCGACGCCGAATCGCCGGAGCCGACGCCGAAGGCACCGCGATCGATGCTGGCGCTGCCTTCCACACGGCGGCGCAGACCGTCACCTGACAGCGTGAAGTTCAGCGATTGCGGGCGGCTGACGCCCTTCAGCGACAGGGTGCCGCTGGCGCTGTAGCGATTCGTCCCCGTGCGGCGCACGGAGGTGGAGCGCCATGTCGCCGTGGGATTGGCCGCGCTGGCGAAGAAATCGCCGCCTTGCAGCATGTCGTCCTGCGTCGCATCGCCCAGCGAACCGCTGGCCAGAGCGACGTTGATGCGGATGTCGGCGGTTTCCGGATGCTCGGGATCGAAATGGATCGTGCCGTTCCAATCAGAGAACGTGCCGTTCAGCGCCGCCCCGCCATTGCTGACCGAGAAGCCCAGCCGCTTGCCGGGCTGAATGGTCCAGACAGGGGGCGGCCCGACTTCTTCCGTTGCCGCTTCGGTTTCGGTCGCCTCGGCTTCCGGGGTTTCCTCTACGGCAGGTTCGGTAGCTTCATCGGCCGGAGCGGCGGTTGCGACCACCTCTTCATGCCCGCCTTCGTGTTCTTGCGCGATGCGGTAGCCACCTGAAGCCTCCACATCACCGGCAATCTTCATGCCGGTGCCGAAATAGACGCCGAAAACCGCGAACATCAGCAAGGCCGCCGCTGCTGCCGATCCGCCCGGCCCGATGCGCCGCAGCAGCCCGTCCTTCAACAGCAACTGGTGCCGCAAGGCGCCGACGACGTGGAGCACAATAAGAGCGAGGCCCAGCCATGCCAGCAAGCCATGCGCGCCCTCTGCCGCGCCGTTGATGCCCGCAGGCAGAGGGAGATGCGGCCAGGGCACGGTACCGAACAGCAGGGTCGGGATGCCGAGCGGATCGGTGGAAACCAGCGCCCATCCGGTCAGCGGGGCACCCAGCATGAAAACATAGAGCAGGACGTGTACCGCCTTGGCCACAGTGCCCATCGCGCCGCTTTCCACCGCGGGAGGGGGGCGATGAGTCAGGCGCCAGCCGACCCGCAGCAGGGTGAGCAGCAGGATCGTGATGCCGACCGACTTGTGCAGCTGGAACATCGCGAAGCCGCGTTCGTCATGCGGCATCGAAAAGCCGAGCGCGAGCTGGAATGCCAGCGCCAGTGCGATCAGCCAGTGGAGGGCGATGGCGACGGCGCTATAACGCTGCGTCGCGGCGGGAGTGGTTGCATCCTCGTTCATGCGCGCAGCTTTGCCGCGCATTACGCGCGGATTCCAGCGTGTTATTTGTATCAGGGTGATGGTGCGGTCGAGAAGACTCGAACTTCCACGGGCTTTCGCCCACAACGACCTCAACGTTGCGCGTCTACCAGTTCCGCCACGACCGCACATCGACAAGAGCCGTTAGGGCGGCCCCCGGTTTGGTAGGAGCGGGCCCTTAGCAAAGCGTCCCTACCCCTGCAAGCGCGCCGGACGCATCTATTTCGTTCATTGCCCGGCAGGCGCGTGTCAGTCGTTCTTCCACGAAATGTCGGCGACCTTGGCCGAGCGGGGCACGCCGGTGATCGCCTGATTGACAGTCACACTTTCGCCGGGGGCCAGCGAGCTTTTGGGCGGCTGGACTTCCCAGCTGTAAACGATCTGTTCGTCCGCATCGCGCAGGACGATCAGGATCGGGGGAACGCTTTTCGTTTCGGCGCTGGTGTTGGTGATCGTGCCGCTGGCGCCGAAAAATTCCGTGCCGTTGGGCAGTTGCCGCCGTTCCAGCTTCTCCGGCGGGAAGACCAGTTCCAACCCTTCCGGTGCGCCGCCTGATGACAATCCGCCGAAAGGCACCCAGCCGGGCAGCCCCCACCACGACATCGCGATGATCAGCGCGGCGGCGACGGCAGCGAAGATGCCCGCTGCCCATGTCAGCAGGCGCAGAGGATTGCGCCGCCGGCGGAAAGGAGGGCCGTGGTCGAACTGCGATTCCGCCGGTCCTTCCATAGCAGGGCGGAGGGCGGCTGCTTCGAGCGTGGGCGTGGGCGAAGGCTCCGCATCTTCGATCGGGGCGGGGTCAGCCGCGACGGACGTTGCTTCGGCCGCGGGTTGCTGCGTCGGCGCTGGTGCCGCCTGGGCCGGTTGCTCCTGCGGCGCAGGTGCTTCGCCCGTCCGGGGTGTGGCGGGCACGAATTCGGCAGGTTCCTGGAACCAGCTGTGCCGGCACTTGGCGCAGCGCACTGTGCGCCCTTCCGGTCCGATTGCGCTATCGGGCACAACGTACCGCGTCGCGCAAGCGGGGCAGGCGATGATCATGGTGCCCGAATCCTAGGCCGCAGCCCCGGTTCCAACAAGCTGTGGACGCCGATTGTTGTGGCTGGCGGCGGCTTTTTTCCACATCGAACAGCGGCTATAGGCGCGGCAGATGCCCGTCACTCTCCACCTTATGCCGTCGCACCGACCATTGGGCCGACCGTGAGCGGCGCGGGGGGCAACGTCGTTCAGTTCGACAACGTCGGTCTGCGCTATGGCACGGAGCGTGAGGTGCTGAGCGATGTTTCGTTCACCCTGTTTCCGGGAAGCTTCTATTTCCTCACCGGCGCCAGCGGCGCGGGCAAGACATCGCTGCTGAAGCTGCTTTATCTGGCGCAGCGCCCGTCACGCGGGGCGATTCGGATGTTCGGCACGGACGTGATCACTGTGCCCCGATCAAGCCTGCCCGCGTTCCGCCGTCGAATCGGCGTGGTGTTCCAGGATTTCCGGCTGGTTCCGCACCTTTCGGCTTTCGACAACGTGGCCCTGCCGCTGCGTGTGGCCGGTGTGCCCGAATCCGAGATCGGGCAATCGGTGGCCGACATGCTGGAATGGGTCGGGCTGGACCAGCGGGCGGAAGCGCGCCCGGCGACACTTTCAGGCGGGGAACAGCAGCGCGTTGCCATCGCCCGCGCGGTGATCGCCCGGCCTGAAATGCTGGTGGCGGACGAGCCGACCGGCAACGTGGACCCTGAAATGGCGGTCAAACTGCTACGCTTGTTCGAGGCGCTCAATCGGCTGGGGACGACCGTGGTGGTGGCGACGCACGATGTGCACCTGCTGAAGAAAGTGCCGGATTCGTTGATCATGCGGCTGGATCGCGGGCGATTGAGCGACCCCACCGGCGCGCTGCGCTATCCACCCCGGCGAGAGGGCGCGCCGCTATGACCGATGCCCTCGCCATGAGCCCGGCGCCGATCCGCCGCAACATGCCGCGTTTCGGGGCGAGCGACCGGCTGCTGCCGCATTCGCGGCTGGCGGGGCCGATGCCGTGGGTGATCGCCATCATGATCGCGCTGACAGTGATCGCGGCGGGGGCGGGGCTGGCGCTGCGTAATCTGGGCGCGAACGCTCAGGCGGAAATCGCGGGCGGCCTTACCGTACAAATCCTGGAGGGAGCGCCGGCGGAACGGGCGCGGCAGGCGGAATGGGCTGTGGCGCAATTGCGCGGCCGGGATGACGTGGCCGAAGTGCGCCGGGTGCCGGAAAGTGAACTGAAGGCCCTATTGGAACCATGGCTGGGGCAGGAGGCGCTGGCTGGCGATGGGGCAATCCCGGTGCCCGAACTGATCGACGTGCGACTGCGCGGCGCGCTGACGGAAGCGCGGCTGGAGGAGCTTCGAGTGTCGCTCACCCGGCAGGCCCCGTCCGCGCGGATCGATGCCCAGTCCGGATGGTTGAAGCCGGTGTTCGATGCGCTGGCTTCTCTGCAATGGCTTATGCTCGGCCTCGTCATGCTGCTGGCGGCGACGAGCGCGGCGGCGGTGTGGCTGGCGGCGAGGAGCGCGCTGGGTTCCAATCGTGAGACGATCGAGGTGATTCATCTTCTGGGCGCGACCGACCGGCAGATCGCCCGGCTGTTCGAGCGTTCGATTGCGATCGATGCAGCGATCGGCGGCACGGCGGGCCTGCTGCTGGGGCTGGGTGCGATCTGGATGCTGGGAAGGCAGTTTGCACGGCTGGGGTCCGGCATGGTGGCGGGCGGCGGCCTGGGGCTGATGGACTGGGCGCTGATCGTCGCGATTCCGCTGGCGGGCGCGGTGTTGGCCATGTGGACCGCGCGGCTGACCGTGACCGGCGCGTTGAGGCGCATCCTGTGATCGGCCGCATCGCTTCCCTGCCGGTGATCGTCTGGGCGCTGGGCTTCCTGTGGTTCGCCACGGCGATGCCGCAACCGGCCGGAAAAGAGAAAACCGATGCCATCGTGGTGCCCACCGGCAGTGGCGGACGCATTCCGCGCGGGCTGGCCATGCTGAAGCAGGGGGCGGCCCCGCGCATGCTGGTGACTGGAGTGTTCAGTTCCGTCACCCCGCAGGAGTTCGCCGCCGAATATGGCGTCTCCTCCCGCACGATGGAATGTTGTGTCACGCTGGGTTTCGCGGCGCTCGACACGCGCGGCAATGCGCGGGAAACCGCCGAATGGGTGGAGAGTAACAAGGTGCGGTCCATCCGGCTGGTAACGTCTGACTGGCACATGCGCCGCGCCGCGAAGGAACTGGAAGGCAAGCTGCCGCCGGGAACGGTGGTGGTGCGCGATGCCGTGCGGTCCCAGCCGTCGCTGTGGACGCTGTTTCTTGAATATCACAAGCTGCTGGCCACGCAGGTGGGCCGGTTGTGGCCAGCTTGAGGGGCGGTATGTCAGTGATCCGCAGTCTGGCCTTCTACGCCGTGTTTTACGCGGGTAGCGTGTTTTTCGTTCTGGCCGCGGTGCTTGTGGCAATGGTCGCGCCCCGGTGGGGGCGGGTGGTGCCCGATGCATGGTCGCGCTTCCACCGCGACTGCGCGCGCCTGCTGCTGGGTATCCGGGTGGAAGTGCGCGGCACCCGCCCCGCTGGTCCGGTGCTCTATGCGATCAAGCACGAGAGTTTCTTCGAGGCGATCGACCTGCCCGCCATGCTGGATCACCCGGTGCCGTTCGCGAAGGAAGAACTGTTCGGCATACCCGGATGGGGCCGCGCGGCGAGTTCCTATGGCGCGGTGCCCGTCGCCCGGACGGAAGGGGCCAAGACGCTGCGGAAAATGGTGGCGGAGGCGCGCGCCTATGCCGCGATCGGGCGGCCGCTGGTCCTGTTTCCCGAGGGAACGCGCGTGCCGCACGGGCAGCGTCCGCCGCTACGGTCTGGCTTTGCGGGTCTGTACAAGATGATCGGCCTGCCGGTGGTGCCGGTGGCGGTGAACAGCGGGCCGCTATATCATCGCCGGTGGAAGCGGCCGGGAACGATCACGCTGCAATTCGGCGATCTGATTGAGGCCGGCCTGCCGCGTGAGGAAATCGAGGCGCGCGTTCACGCCGCGATCAACGCGCTCAACCTATAAGGCGGGCTTCAGCTGTCGCCGTTGTGCTTGCGGCCGAAATTGGGGCGCGCGTCATCCTGCCCGATGGCGACGATCGAGCGGCGAATTTCGCGCGTGCGGGTGAACAGATCGAACAGCGTTTCGCCGTCGCTGGCGCGGATCGCTTCACGCATCATCGCGAAATCGGTCAGGAAGCGGTCGAGCATTTCCAGCACCGCTTCGCGGTTATTCAGGAAAACGTCGCGCCACATGGTCGGGTCGCTGGCTGCGATCCGGGTGAAATCGCGGAAGCCGCCCGCGGAATACTTGATGACCTCGCCCCGCGTCACATCCTCCAGATCGGATGCGGTGCCCACGATGGTATAGGCGATGAGGTGGGGGATATGGCTGGTCACGGCCAGCACCATGTCATGATGCGCGGGCTCCATCGTATCGACCATTGCGCCCAGCGCCTGCCAGAAATGTACCAGTGCCGCGACCTTGGCCGGATCGTTGCACACGCGCGGGGTAATGATGCACCAGCGGCGGTGGAACAGCGTGGCAAAGCCTGCATCCGGCCCGCTGTCTTCCGTTCCGGCGACGGGGTGGGCCGGGATCACGCAATGATCGGGCAAAGCCTCGCTCAGTACCTGCCCGATGGTCTGCTTTGAGGAGCCGACATCGCTGACGACCACCTCTGGCGAAAGCGCCGCCGCCATGTCGCGCGCGGCCTGCGCCATTGCACCGACCGGCACGCAGAGGATGACGAGATCGGCACTCGTCACCGCTTCGGCGGCGGTTTCGCAGATCGTGTCGGCCAGCCCGCGTTCGCGCGCGCGTTCGCGGACCGAGGGGTCGTTGTCGTAGCCGGTGGTAGTGACGCCCGGCAGATGTTCACGCACCGCCAGCCCGATGGACCCGCCGATCAGGCCGAGGCCGATGATGGCGACATGCTGAAACTTCATCGCGCCGTCTCCGCCATCTGGCGCAGCGCGTCGGCCACGTCATCCATCTGCTGGCGCGTGCCGATGGTGATACGCAGAGCCTGCGGCAAGCCCTGACCGGGCAGATGACGGACGGCATAGCCGCGTTCCGCAATGGCGCGCAGCGCCGCGTCGGCGGTCAGCGCACCGTCGAACAGCACCAGCACGAAGTTCGCCTCGCTCGGCACGGCGCGCAGGCCGTGGTTGCCGAGCGATTCGATGGTTTCGACAAAGCGCGCCCGCTCCGCCAGATTGTGATCGCGTGAGGCGCGGACGAAGTCCTGATCGGCCACTGCCGCCACGGCGGCCCGTTGGCCGCTGAGCGTGACGTTGAACGGCCCGCGAATGCGGTTGAGCGCAGAGACGATTTCCGGCGCGCCGGTGCCCCAGCCGATCCGTTCCCCCGCAAGACCGTAGATCTTGGAGAAGGTGCGCGTGACCAGCACGTTATCGTGCGTGGCGGCCAGCGCCAGCCCGCCATCGTCGGTCCCTTCGCCAAGGTATTCGGCATAAGCCTGATCGATCACCAGCAGGACATTGCCCGGCAGGGCGGCATGCAGGCGCGCCAGTTCCGCGGCGGGCGTGAAAGTGCCGGTGGGATTATTGGGATTGGCCACGAAGACAACCCGCGTGCGATCGGTAACGCAGGCGAGCAGGGCATCGACATCGGTGCCGTAGTCACGGTCTGGCGCAACGACCACGCTGGCGCCGCAGCGCCGGGCGGCGATGTCATAAACCGCGAAGCCATATCGCACGTGGATGACCTCGTCCCCCGGCCCGGCGAAAGCCTGCGCGGCAAGGTTGAGAAGTTCGTCCGAACCCGTGCCGCAGACCACGCGTGCCGGGTCGATCCCGTGCAGCGAGCCGAGCGCGGTGCGCAGTTCCTTCGAATCGGGATCGGGGTAGATGCTGGGCGCGGCATCGTGCGCCAATGCCGCCAGCGCCGCCGGGCTGGTGCCCAAAGGGTTCTCGTTGGCAGAGAGTTTGATCAGCGGGCGGCCGTCGTCGCTGGCCGATTTGCCGGGCACATAGGCATGGATCGCGGCGATCCACGGTTTCATTTCAGGCTTCAAGCTGGCCGTCCCATCCGTCACCGCCGGGCGCATAGCGCTGACTGCCAGCAATTGACAGTGCGTGCAGGCTATCCCAAGCCCCGCGCGACTTCATGGCAACAGTCCTCGCCTCGACCAGCAGAACGCATTCGCTTTCCGATCCGCTCCCGCTCGACAGCGGGCAGGAACTGGCGGGGGTGACGCTCGCCTATGAAACTTACGGCGATCTGGCGGCGGACAAGGGCAATGCGATCCTTATCTTCCATGCGCTGACAGGGGATCAGCACGTGGCCAGCCCGCACCCCATCACAGGGAAGCCCGGTTGGTGGAACCGCATGATCGGGCCGGGCAAGGTGATCGACACCAGCCGTTTTTATGTCATCTGCGCGAATGTCATCGGTGGCTGCATGGGGTCGACCGGCCCAGCCAGTCTGACGGCGGACGGCAAGGCCCATGCAATGCGCTTTCCTGTCATCACGATTCGCGACATGGTTCGCGCGCAGGTGGCGCTGCTGGATGCGCTGGGCATCGAACGGCTGCACGCGATCGTGGGCGGATCGATGGGCGGGATGCAGGCGCTCAGCTTTGCCGCCAACTGGCCCGATCGCACGCAGCGCGTGCTGGCGATCGCCACGACGGCGCGCCATTCCGCGCAGAACATCGCCTTTCACGAGGTGGGGCGGCAGGCGATCATGGCCGATCCGAATTGGCAGAACGGCGATTACTACGAAACGGGCAAGGGGCCTGACGCGGGCCTGGCCGTGGCGCGTATGGCCGCGCACATCACCTACCTTTCCGAAGCGGGGCTGACCGGCAAGTTCGGCCGCCGGTTGCAGGACAGGGAGGCAAAAAGCTTCGGTTTCGATGCCGATTTCCAGATCGAAAGCTATCTGCGGCATCAGGGGCTGAGCTTCACCAACCGTTTCGACGCCAACAGCTACCTCTACATCACCCGCGCGATGGATTATTTCGATCTGGCGGAGGAACATGGTGGGCGGCTGGCGGATGCCTTTGCGCGCTGTACCGCGCGGTTCTGCGTGATCAGTTTCGATACCGACTGGCTCTATCCCACGGCGGAATCCCGCGTGATCGCCCATGCGCTGAACGCGGCGGGGGCGGCGGTGAGCTTCGTCGAGCTTTCGGCGCCTTTCGGGCATGACAGCTTCCTGCTGGACGTTCCGGCGCAGGACAGCGTGATCAAGGGCTTCCTTGAATGAGCGCCCTGCGCCCCGATCTGGCGGTGATTGCGCAACAGGTGCCTGCGGGTGCACGGGTGCTGGATGTCGGCTGCGGCGACGGTTCGCTGATGGCTGCCCTGCGGGACGAGCGCGGGGTGGATGCCCGCGGGCTGGAACTCGACCCGGAGAAGGTGGCGCTCTGCGTCAGCCGGGGCCTGTCGGTGATTCAGGGCGATGCGAACCGCGATCTGGTGGAATATCCGGACGATTCTTTCGATTTCGCGATCCTCAGCCAGACCTTGCAGACGGCGGAGCGGCCCGATCTGATGCTGGACCAGTTGCTGCGTGTGGGGCGGCGGGCCTTCGTCAGCTTTCCCAATTTCGCCTATTGGCGGATGCGTTTTTCGCTGTTGCTGGGCGGCCGCATGCCGGTGGCGCGGCACCTGCCCGGTTCATGGTATGCGACCGAGAATATCCACCACCTGACGGTGCGGGATTTCGAGGAATTGCTGGCTGTAAAGGGCGTGAAGACCGAACGGCGATGGTTCTTCGCGCATGAGGAGAAACTGGGCGCTGGCGGGGCCAACTGGCGCGCGGAACACGCGGTTTTCCAGATTTCACGCTGAACCGGGCGGGAGTTTGTAAGGGGGCGGGGGGATGCGCAGGATACTCGTCCAGCTTCACCGATGGATCGGCGTGGCCCTGTTCCTTTACGTGGCGATGATCTGCCTGACCGGGAGCGTGCTGGTCTATCGCCCTGAGCTATACCGTTATTTCGAGCCGCAGCCGGTGGAAGTGTCGGAAGGCACGCGATTGCTGTCTGACGAGGCGCTGCTGCGTGCCGCAGGGCGTGCATTTCCCGATGAGAAGCCGCTCAAGGTATGGCGCGGATCGGCAGCCAATCATGCGGTGGAAATCGACCTTGTTCAGGGGGAGGAGAGGCGCAACTACCTGTTCGATCCCTACACCGGGCGGCCAGTGGGGCCGACGTTGCCGCTGGGGTTCAGGGCAACGACCTTTCTCCTTCAGCTTCATACCGAGCTGATTGGCGGCGAATCGGGCCGCCTTGCCAATGCGGCGCTGGCGCTGGGCGTGGTGTTTCTGGCGCTTTCCGGCGTGTTGGTGTGGCGGCCGCGAAGGTCGTCGCAGCGTGGCGGGGGCCTGCGTCACTGGCACATGACCGCAGGTATCTGGGGGGCGGTGTTCCTGCTGATGTGGGGTGTGACCGGCTTCCACCTGGCCTATCCGGCGCTGACTGAAGAGGTGATCGAATATTTCGAGCCCTTTGACGAGGTGAACCCGGTGGAACGGGTGGGGGACCGCGTTTCCTATTGGCTGGCCTATCTTCATTTCGGCCGTTTCGGGGGCGTGCTGCCCCATTGCGATCGCGGCGAATCCTGCGCGGAGGCGTTGAAGGCGGTTTGGGCGTTGATCGCACTGATCCCGGCGTTTCTCGCGCTGTCGGGCTTCTTCCTGTGGCTTCGCGGGGGGCGGGCAAAGGCACGGGTCAGGCGCACGCGTTGACTGGTCCGGTCAGCGCGATCCGTCGTTTACCAGCAGGACGCTGTCATCACGTGCCAGTGACCACAGGCTGAGCCCGGCAGCCTGCGCGCGTGCCACGGCCATGCTGGTCGGCAGCGACACGGTGACGAGCCGGGTTGCGCCTGCACGCACGGCTTTCTCGACGATTTCGTAAGAGCAGCGGGCGGTGGACAGGATGAAGCCATCGGCGGCGTTCTGCCCGGCCCCGGCGAGTGCGCCGATCAGCTTGTCCAGCGCATTATGGCGGCCGACATCTTCCCGCACGTGGAGAATCTCGCCGGCAGGGGACGCGAACGCGGCGGCGTGGGCTGCACCAGTGGCGCGGCCGAGCGGCTGGTGATCGCGCAATTCAGCCAGCGCGGCGAAAATCGCGGTTTCAGGCAGCGCATCGTGTGCCGCCACGGGGGGCAGGGGCCGGGCGACGGCTTCGAGGTTGTCGATACCGCACAGGCCGCAACTGCTTTCCGCCACCCGCGCACGGACACGGTCGGTCAGTTGTTCGATGCCAAGGCCGGAAAGCTGCGCGCGGACGATCCAGCCGTTGTCCACTTCGGCCACGGCGATGTCGGTAAGATCGGCCGGGGTTTTGGCCAGTGTTTCCGTCAGTGCGAAGCCGAGTGCGAAGTCTTCCAGATCCGCGGGCGTGGCCATCATTACGGCATATGACAGGCCGTTGAATTCCAGCGCGACCGGCTGTTCCGGCACCCACTGGCGCGTAACCTCGCGTCGGGTGCCATCCGGACGGACTTCCTGCGGTTCGGTCACCCTGCGTCGCAGTGGCCGGTTTCGCCTACCGAATTGAACTCTTCCAGCGCCTGATCCTTGTCCTGCGCGTTGCGACGAATGCGTTCGATCGCTTCGCGCGCGATGGGGGTCAGCTGCGACAGGTCGTCGGCGAAGATCTTCGCCTTCATCCGCGGGTCCCAGAACTTCCAGATATGCTCTGCGGTTTCTTCAACCGCTTCCTCATGGCCACGAGCCCTGAGGTTGTTGGCAATCTGGTCAGCCATTCGGCGCAGGCGGGCGCCGGTATCGGCGTGATGTTCTTCGCTCATTCGGCTGGTTCCACTTCCGCGATGCGGCGTGAGCGTTCCGATAACTCGGTGTATTCACGCTGCCATTCGGTTGGGCCGTTGCTGGGCGTGATCTGAACCGCCGTCACCTTGTATTCCGGGCAGTTGGTGGCCCAGTCGGAATTGTCGGTGGTGACCACGTTGGCCTGCGTCGTCGGGTGGTGGAACGTGGTGTAGACCACGCCCGGCGCCACGCGATCCGTTACCAGCACGCGCAACGTGGTGTCGCCCGAACGGCTGGCCAGCTTCGCCCAGTCATCCGTCTTCAACCCGCGATTTTCGGCATCGGTCGGGTGCATTTCCAGCACGTCTTCCGCATGCCATGCGGTGTTGCCGGTGCGGCGGGTCTGGGCGCCGACGTTATACTGGCTGAGGATGCGGCCAGTGGTCAGTAGCAGCGGGAAGCGCGGGCCGGACCGTTCGTCGGTCGGGATATATTCCGTCACCACGAAACGTCCCTTGCCGCGCACGAAACCGTCCACGTGCATGATCGGCGCGCCATCGGGGAACTTCTCATTCACCGGCCATTGCAGCGACCCTTCGCGTTCCAGACGATCCCACGAAACGCCTGTGAAAGTCGGCGTCAGGCGGGCGATCTCGTCAAGAATCTGGCTGGGGTGGGTATAGTTCCAGTCCAGACCGATGGCGTTGGCGAGAAGCTGGGTCACTTCCCAGTCGCCATAGCCATTGGCCGGATCCATCACCTTGCGAACCGGCTGGATGCGGCGTTCCGCGTTGGTGAAGGTGCCGTCCTTTTCCAGGAACGTGCTGCCCGGCAGGAAGACGTGGGCGTAGTTGGCGGTTTCGTTCAGGAACAGGTCCTGCACGATTACCAGGTCCATTGCGCCCAGACCGGCCGAGACGTGCTTCGTATCCGGGTCCGATTGCAGGATGTCTTCGCCCTGCACGTAAAGGACGCGGAAGGTGCCATCGATCGCGGCGTCGAACATGTTGGGGATGCGCAGGCCCGGTTCCGGGTCCAGCGTGACGCCCCAGTCATCTTCGAACAGCTTGCGCACGGCCGGGTCGGACACGTGGCGATAACCGCTCAGCTCGTGCGGGAAGCTGCCCATGTCGCAGCTGCCCTGAACGTTGTTCTGTCCGCGCAGCGGGTTCACGCCCACACCGCGACGGCCGATATTGCCGGTCGCCATCGCGAGGTTGGCGATGCCCATCACCGTGGACGAACCCTGGCTGTGTTCGGTCACGCCAAGGCCGTAATAGATCGCGCCGTTGCCGCCGGTGGCGAACAGGCGCGCGGCGCCGCGCACGACCTCTGCCGGAACACCGGTTACGGCTTCCAGAAATTCGGGGCTGTTCTTCTCGTTGGAAACGAAAGCGGCCCAGTCCTGATATTCGTCCCAGTCGCAGCGTTCACGGATGAATGCCTCGTCCGCCAGACCTTCCGTCACGACCACGTGGGCGAGGCTGGTCATCACCGCAACATTCGTGCCGGGCTTCAGCGCCAGGTGATAATCGGCGGCGATATGCGGGCTGCGGACCAGATCGGTGCGACGCGGATCGATCACGATCAGCTTCGCACCCTGGCGCAGGCGGCGCTTCATACGGCTGCCAAACACCGGGTGGGCATCCGTGGGATTGGCGCCGATCACCATGATGACGTCCGAATCCATTACGGAATCGAAATCCTGCGTGCCGGCGCTGGTGCCGAAGGTCTGCGACAGGCCATAGCCGGTCGGGCTGTGGCACACGCGGGCGCAGGTATCGGTGTTGTTTGAGCCGAAGCCCGCGCGGATCAGCTTCTGGACGAGGAACGTTTCCTCGTTGGTGCAGCGGCTGGAGGTGATGCCGCCCAGCGCGCGCGCGCCGGATTCCGCCTTGATCTTCTTGATCTTGTCGGCGGTGTAGCTGATCGCTTCTTCCCAGCTGACTTCACGCCAGGGCTGGTCGATGGACTCGCGGATCATCGGGTTGAGAATGCGGTCCTTGTGGTTGGCATAGCCATAGGCGAAGCGGCCCTTCACGCAGGAATGGCCACGGTTCGCCTTGCCATCCTTCCACGGGATCATGCGGACGAGCTGTTCGCCGCGCATTTCGGCGCGGAAGGTGCAGCCGACGCCGCAATAGGCGCAGGTGGTGACGACGGCGCGTTCCGGCTTGCCGATCGCCTTGACGCTCTTTTCCTGAAGCGTGGCGGTGGGGCATGCCTGCACACAGGCGCCGCAGCTGACGCATTCGCTGGACAGGAAGTTGTCGCCGGTCTGCCCGGCGCTGACCTTGGAAGCGAAGCCGCGCCCGTCGATGGTCAGCGCGAAAGTGCCCTGCACTTCGTCGCACGCGCGCACACAGCGGCTGCAGGCGATGCACTTGCTGGGATCGAAATCGAAATAAGGGTTGGAGGTGTCGGTCGCCTCCCCCAGATGGTTCGCGCCTTCATAGCCATAACGCACGTCGCGCAGGCCAACCTGCGCCGCTGTATCCTGCAATTCGCAGTCGTTGTTGGCGCTGCAGGTCAGGCAGTCGAGCGGGTGATCGGAGATGTAGAGTTCCATCACGCCCTTGCGCAGCTTTTCCAGACGCGGGGTCTGGGTCTGCACCTTCATGCCGGGCATGACAGGGGTGGTGCAACTGGCCGGGGTGCCGCGCGCGCCCTCGATCTCTACCAGACAGAGGCGGCACGATCCGAACGCCTTCATGTTATCGGTAGCGCAGAGTTTGGGAATGGAACCGCCGATTTCCGCTGCCGCGCGCATGACGCTGGTTCCAGCGGGCACGGTCACGTCGCGTCCGTCGATGGTCAGAGAGACCATCTCGTCGGACTTTACCTCGGGCGTGCCGAAGTCCTGTTGCCGTTCATATCCCATGGTTCTTCTCCGCGGCGGTCAAATCCGCCGGTGTGTTGATATTAGCAGGTTCCCGCTCGAGTTTCACGGGGCGCGCGTTAATCATTTCCGCAAAGGCCTTTACCGAATGACTCCGCGAGCTGAAGAGGAGTTCCTCAATGGCTCCTGCCGCCTGCGCGGGCCAATGCCCGACGATGGGTTGCTGCGCGACAAAGGCGGGCGCGGGTGACAGCAATTCCAGCAGGTTTTCCGGCAAGCCGACTGAATCCACGCCGCAGGTCAGGACCGAATCGAACTGTTCGTCCAAAGCCACGTTGAGCCCTGCGGCGATTCCTCCCAATGGACCTGCGTCGGGGCCTGGCCAATCGGGTATGCAACGATGCCCCGGTCCCCGCTCGCGCCCGGCGATCACGACCATTTCGCAGAAGCCGGTCAGCGTATCGAACGCCCGCGCAAGCAGCGTATGACCTCCCAGTTCGGCCAGCGCCTTGTCGCTGCCGAAGCGGGAAGACTTTCCGCCTGCGAGAACCACGCCCAGGATCATTCGCGCCCTTTCACGCGCCGCTGCGGTCCAGCACCTTCTCGGCCTTCTCTCCTTCGCGGGAGAAGAAATCCTCGGGCCAGTGCTTCAGGGCGCTCATCACCGGATAAGGGGTGAAACCACCCAGTGCACAGAGCGATCCGAACTTCATCGTTTCACACAGGTCGGTCAGCAGGGCGACATCCTGTTCCGGCGCGCGGCCCGCCTTGGACGCATTGTGCATCACCGGCAGGACTTCCACCGCATCCGCCTTGCGTCCGCCAGCGCGGATGCGGTCGATCAGTTCGACTCCGCGCGTAGAGCCGATGCGGCACGGCGTGCACTTGCCGCAGCTTTCCGCCGCGCAGAATTCCATCGCGAAACGGGCCATGCCGCCCATGTCGGCTGTGTCGTCAAACACGGTGATACCCGCGTGGCCGATCAGCGCGTCGATCGCGGTGTATTCCTCGTAATCGAACTTCACGTCGAACTGGTCGGGGTGAATATAGGCGCCCAGCGGGCCGCCTACCTGCACCGCCTTGACCGGGCGGCCGCTTTCCGTGCCGCCGCCGATGTCATGGATCAATTCGCGCAGAGTGATGCCGAACGCGATTTCGAACAGTCCGCCATGCTTGATATTGCCGGCAAGCTGGATCGGCATCGTTCCCTTGGAACGGCCCATACCCAGATTGGCGTAAATGGCCGCGCCGCCTTCTTCCAGAATGTGCGGAATTGCGGTTAGCGTCAGCACGTTGTTGACCACCGTGGGGCGGCCAAACAAGCCTTGCAGCGCGGGCAGGGGCGGCTTGGCGCGCACTTCGCCGCGCTTGCCCTCAAGGCTGTTGAGCAGCGAGGTTTCCTCACCGCAGACATAGGCGCCCGCGCCTTCGCGCACTTCGCAGCGGAACGGGGCGATGATCCCGGCGCAGAGGCTCAGCGCCTCGCGCAGCTTGCGGATCGCGTCGGGGTATTCGCTGCGGCAATAGATATAGCCCTGCGTGGCGCCCACGGCCTCGCCCGCGATCGCCATGCCTTCGATCAACTGGTATGGATCACCTTCCATGACCATACGGTCGGCAAAGGTGCCGCTGTCGCCCTCGTCAGCGTTGCAGACGATGTATTTCTGATCCGCCTGCGCGCCTGCGACCGTCTTCCACTTGATGCCGGCGGGGAAGCCCGCGCCGCCACGTCCACGAAGGCCGGATTCCAGCACTTCGGCGATGATTTGTTCGGAGCCGATCTGGCGTGCACGGCGCAGGCCGGCCCAACCGCCGGTCTGCTCGTAATCCTCAAGGCTGGTCGGGCGGGTACGGCCTGCGCGGGCGAAAGTCAGGCGCTGCTGACGCGCGATGAACGGGTGTTCCACGATCTCGCCGATCGCCTTGGGCGACGTACCGTCAAGTATGGCGTCCACATCGCTCAGAGTGGCGGGGCCGAAGCCCATGCCGTCGATTTCCACCAGCGGTTCCAGCCAGTGCATGCCCCAGCTGGACGTGCGGTGGACTTCGTGTCCCTTGCGGGCGAAGGCATCGGTCAGCGCATCCGCGCCGAGGGCACGGGCCAGCGCGTCGTCGGATATGCGGACGATCATCGGGCGTTCTCGATCAATTCTGTAAGCGCTGCGGAATCGAGCCGGGCGTGAAGCCGGTCGCCCACGCGCGCGTTCGGCCCGGCGCTGCACAGGCCAAGGCAATAGACGGTGGTCAGCTTCACCCGTTCCCCCGCAGCGGCCTTCGCCGCCGACATCAGGTCTTCCACACCGCGCGACTTGCAGGATTCGGCGCGGCAGATCTGCACTTCGGGGCGCGGATCGGCCTTGGGTTTGAAATCGTGATAGAAGCTGACGACGCCATGCACATCGGCGCGGCTGATGTTCAGCGCATTGGCGATCACGGCCTCCGCTTCTGCATCGACGCAGCCCAGCGCATGCTGCACGTCGTGCAGGATCGGTATCAGCGGACCTTCCTGGCCTGCATGTTCAGCCACGATTTCCGCGACTCTGGCTTCAGTGGTACTCACGGGTTCAGCCTCTCAGCGTGCCAGGCAATGTGTTCCGCCATGAAGGTGGAGATGAAGAAGTAGGAGTGGTCATAACCCTCCTGCATCCTGATCCGGGCGGGCATATCGGCCTTGCGACATGCCTCGTCCAGCAAATGAGTCTTCAGCTGCCCGTCCAGGAAATTGTCGGCGGTGCCCTGATCCACCAGCAGGTCTGGCAGGCGGGCGCCCTGTTCAATCAGTGCGCAGGCATCGTATTCGCGCCATGCTTCGCGATCATCACCAAGATAGCCGCCCAGCGCCTTTTCACCCCACGGGCAGTTTAGCGGGCTGACGATCGGGGCGAAAGCGCTGGTTGAACGGAAACGGCCGGGATTGCGCAGCGCAATGGTCAGCGCGCCGTGGCCGCCCATCGAATGGCCGGTGATGCCCTGCCGCGCCATGTCAGCGGGGAAATTCTCCGCAATCAGATCGGGCAATTCCCGCTCTATATAGCTGCGCATGCGGAAGTTCCTGGCCCAGGGTTCCTGCGTCGCATCGACGTAGAAACCCGCGCCCTTGCCGAAATCGTATCCCTCGTCATCCGGCACATCTTCACCGCGAGGCGAGGTGTCCGGAGCGATGAAGATCACCCCGTGTTCGGCGCAAGCCTTCCGGTACTCACCCTTTTCCATCACGTTGGCGTGGGTGCAGGTGAGGCCGGAAAGATACCACAGCACCGGCAGCTTCGTCCCCGGCGCATGGCCGGGCACGAAGACGGCGAAAGTCATTTCGGTGGCAGTCTCACGGCTGACATGCCGATAAACGCCCTGCGTGCCGCCGAAGCTGAGATTGGTCGAAACGACTTCCATAACCGATGCCAGCGCGATCAATGCCGCATGTGGAAGGCGCAGACCTTGTTGCCGTCGGGATCGCGCAGGTAAGCGCCGACCGACTGATTGGGCGCGCGTTCACGCGGTCCGGGAGCGCCATCGCAGGTGCCGCCGGCAGCGAGACCAGCCGCGTGCCATGCGGCAACGGTTTCGTCGTCCTTGGCAGCGAAACCCAGCGTGCCGCCATTGGCGTGAGTCGCGGGCTCGCCGTTCAGCGGCTTGCCAACGATGAAAGTGCCGCCGGGTCCGGCATAGACGAGCTGGCCCGCTTCGGGCGGAACGACGTTGGTGTAGCCGAGCGCGCCCATCGTGGCGTCGTAGAACTTGCGGCTGCGTTCGACGTCGTTCGAACCGAGAAATGCGTGAGTAAACATGACTGCTCCTCTCCTCTGTGCCGGGCGGTCCGGTAACAGTGTGGTTTCATCATATAGCCGAAGTTTTCGGCCTTGTGAAATTAATCCAGAGGCAAAAGTGTGTTCGAGCCGTCTGGATGCGATGCTACCCCTGCAACGCTCAATCAGCCGCGTCAAACGCCGCGCAAAGCTTGTTTCCGGCAGGATAGCGCAGTAGCCCGACCATATCGCCCTGCCCGTGGCAGGGGATATGCGCCGATGGCGTAGCTCCCTTCAGGAGCGGGCGGCCCAAAGGCCGCCCCAATCGCGCAAAAAGGTCAGTAAACGACCACGCTGCGGATGCTTTCGCCCGCGTGCATCAGGTCGAAGCCCTTGTTGATCTCTTCCAGCGACAGGACATGGGTGATCATCGGGTCGATCTGGATCTTGCCGTCCATGTACCAGTCGACGATCTTCGGCACGTCGGTGCGGCCCTTGGCCCCGCCGAATGCGGTGCCGCGCCAGTTGCGACCGGTCACAAGCTGGAACGGGCGGGTGGAGATTTCCTTGCCCGCTTCCGCCACGCCGATGATGATGGAAGTGCCCCAGCCGCGATGGCAGGCTTCCAGCGCGGTGCGCATTACTTCGGTATTGCCGGTGCAATCGAAGGTGTAATCGGCGCCGCCATCGGTCAGTTCGGCGACTTTCGCCACGGTTTCCTCGCGGCTCAGGCCCTTGGTATTCAGGAAGTCGGTCATGCCGAACTTGCGGCCCCATTCCTCTCGGTCGGGGTTGATGTCGACGCCGACGATGCGGTTCGCACCGGCCAGCTTCGCACCCTGAATCACGTTCAGGCCAATGCCGCCGAGGCCGAACACGACGACATTGTCGCCCACCTGCACCTTGGCGGTGTTGACCACGGCACCAACGCCTGTGGTTACGCCACAGCCGACATAGCAGCTGGTCTTGAACGGCGCGTCTTCGCGGATTTTCGCCACGGCGATTTCGGGCAGCACGGTGAAGTTCGAGAACGTCGAACAGCCCATATAGTGAAAGATCGGCTGCCCCTTGTAGGAAAAGCGCGTGGTGCCATCGGGCATCAACCCCTTGCCCTGAGTGGCCCGGATCGCGGTGCACAGGTTGGTCTTGCCCGAAAGGCACGATTTACACTGGCGGCATTCCGGCGTGTAGAGCGGGATGACGTGATCACCCGGCTTAACCGAAGTGACGCCCGGCCCGACTTCGCGCACCACGCCCGCTCCTTCGTGACCCAGGACGGAAGGAAACAGCCCTTCCGAATCGAGTCCGTCCAAGGTGTAGGCATCCGTATGGCAGATGCCGGTGGCCATGATTTCCACCAGCACCTCGCCCGCCTTGGGGCCTTCGAGATCAAGTTCCACGATCTCCAGAGGTTTCTTGGCTTCGAAAGCGACGGCGGCGCGGGTCTTCATGTGGGGCCTCAGTTTGGTTTACGATAAGAATTATTAGCAGTCTAATGGCTGCTGATCCCGATCTGCGCCAGCCTTAAATCCCGCCCGCCCGTCAAAAGACCGGCAGGCGGGATGACCTCAGGCCGCGTCGCTCTTGGTGACGGCGTCGCCGTCACGTTCGGGCAGCATCAGGAACAGCACCAGCGAAACGACCGAGCCCAGAGCCATGATCGAAGACACCGTCAGCAACTGGTCGTTGCCCAGCCAGCTGAACAGCGCACCGGCAATGATCGGGCTGCCCGCCGCGCCGAGCCGGCCGATGCCCAGCACGAAGCCGGTTCCGGTCGCGCGGGCATAGGCGGGGAAGCCGCGTGCGAAGGCGGCATAGTATCCGCTGATCGCAGCATTGGTGAAGAATCCTGTCAGGATCGTCGCCCACTGCCAGCCCGACAGCGTTTCGCGGCCCAGCCCGAAGGCGCCCACCATCACCGCGCCGATCAGCAGCATCAAAGCCGTCGGCCACTTGATGCCCAGACGCGCCATTACGAAACCGAACAGCAGGCTTCCGGCGAAACCGCCGACGTTGGCCCAGGTCAGCACCGTTGCCGCATCGGAAGGCGCATAGCCCGGCGGGTAGTCGGCCACGATCTGCACCGCGAACTTGAGGATGTAGTAGAACGTGATCGTGTGGAACATGTAACCGAAAGCCAGCAGCAGGGTGACCGGCCGCAACTGCGGGTTGGACAGGATGTCCGTCACCTTCGGCTTGGCTGCGCCTTCCGCGGCAGGGGGCAGGCTGTCGATCGGCGGCTTGCCGAAGGCGCGCAGCGTCTTGTTGACGCCGGCCAGATTGTCCTTGGACGCGTGGTAGGCGGCCGTTTCCGGAATGATCAGCAGGACGATCGGGATGAGGGCAGCCGTCACGATAGCGCCGAAATCGAACACGCCTCGCCAGCCATAATCAGGCAGCAGCCATTCCGAAGCGGCGACACCGCCGATGATCGCACCCAGCGGATAACCGGCGACGTAGGCGGCGATGGCGGTACGGCGCCATGCGAGATTGCTGCTTTCCGCCGTTACGGCGTTGGTGGCGGCCAGCATGCCACCGATGCCAATGCCGGTGAGGAAGCGGAAAGCCACCATCGAGGGCACGCCATTGGCATGGCCCGCCATCCACATGCCCGCGGCCATCAGGACGAGGCAGGCGACCATCGTCGTCTTGCGGCCATACTTATCGGCCGCGCCGCCCAGCAGCACCGAACCGAAGCCCATGCCGACCAGTTCAGCCGAAAGCACGATGCCCAGCGCGGCACGTTCGATACCCCATTCGGCAGAAATGCCGGGGGCGGCGAACGCGCTCGACAATACGTCGAATCCGTCCAGCGCATTCAGCAGGACCATCATGATGACCACGGCCCATTGCCGCCAGTTCATCCCTGCGTCATTGATAACGGTGATGGGGTTTGAACCCCCGCCTGCTGCTGCCATGTTGACTGTGTCCTCTCCCTGAGCGCGCCCTCAATCGTGGATTCGCGCCAGCATTTCCACCAGTTTTTCGACTTCCTGATCTGTGAATCGCGCCTTGAGCCAGTCTTCGTGCTCGTTAATGGCGTCTTTCGCCCGCGCCAGCCCATCCGTCCCGGCCGTGGTGACAAACAGTTCTTGCTTGCGGCCGTCGATCTTCGAACGTTCGCGGCGCATGAACCCGCGATCCTGCAGCCGGTTGACGATCGTCATCGTCGTTGCGCGGTCCATTCTGAGCCGCCGGCCCAGCTCGATCTGCGAGATGCCGGGAAATTCATTCACCAGCCAAAGCGCGGAAACCTGCTTCTGCGTGAGATCGAGATCGGCGAAAGCTTCACCGAAATGCCGATAGACCGCACCATGCGCCAGGCGGATATGGAAACCCACGATGCCATCCAGACCGCCAAGATCGTCCGATCGGCGGGTTGCACCGTCGAGGGCCTTGCTATCCGTCAATGCCGGCGCGTTCACCAGACCCTATCCCTCACCCCATTGCTTGCCTAATCGTTAGTAGAGCATACAATCGTGTGCAAGGAGAGGACCAACATGGCGCATTTTCCGGAGAGCCCCAGCTTCACCGGCTTCAATACCCCGAGCCGGGTAGAGGCCGACATTGCGGATCTTCAGCACACGGGTGAGATTCCGGCGGAGTTGAACGGCGCGTTCTATCGCGTGCAGCCGGACCCGCAGTTTCCCCCACGTCTGGGGGATGACATTGCCTTCAACGGCGACGGGATGATCACGCGCTTTCACTTCCACGACGGCCAGTGCGATTTCCGCCAGCGCTGGGCGAAAACCGACAAGTGGAAGCTGGAGAACGAGGCGGGCAAGGCGCTGTTCGGCGCCTATCGCAATCCGCTGACCGATGATCCGGCCGTGAAAGGGCAGATTCGTTCCACCGCCAACACGAATGCCTTCCCGTTTGGCGGCAAGTTGTGGGCGATGAAGGAAGATTCGCCCGCGCTGCTGATGGACCCGGCGACGATGGAAACCATCGGGTTCGAGAAGTTCGGCGGCAAGATGACCGGGGAAACCTTCACCGCGCATCCCAAGATCGATCCGAAGACCGGCAACATGGTCGCCATAGGCTACGCCGCGTCCGGTCTGTGTACTGACGATGTGACCTATTACGAAGTCAGCCCCGATGGGGAACTGATCCGCGAGAAGTGGTTCAAGGTTCCCTATTACTGCATGATGCACGACTTCGGCATCACCGAGGATTACCTGGTGCTGCACATCGTGCCTTCGCTGGGGTCGTGGGAACGGCTGGAACAGGGCAAGCCGCATTTCGGCTTCGACACCACGCTGCCGGTCTATCTGGGGATCATTCCCCGCCGCGATGACCTGAAGCAGGAGGATATCCGCTGGTTCAAGCGTGAGAACTGCTTTGCCAGCCATGTGCTGAATACATGGCAGGAAGGGACGAAGATCCACTTCCTGACGTGTGAGGCGAAGAACAACATGTTCCCGTTCTTCCCCGATGTTCACGGTGCGCCGTTCAATCCGCGTGAAGCAGCCAGCCACCTGACCGACTGGACGGTGGATCTGGCCAGCAATGGCGAGGATTTCGACGCCGTGACCCGCCTGACCGATACGGTGTCGGAGTTTCCGCGCATCGACGATCGCTTTGCCGGGACGAAGAACCGTTACGGCTGGGGGCTGGAAATGGATCTGGCGCGGCCGAACGAGTTGAAGGGCGGCAGCGCGGGCGGAATGCTGATGAACTGCCTGTTCCTGAAAGACCTTGAGACCGGTGCGGAACAGCATTGGTGGGCCGGCCCGGTCAGCACCTTGCAGGAACCCTGCTTCATCCCGCGCAGCAAGGATGGGCCGGAAGGTGATGGCTGGATCGTGCAGGTGTGCAACCGGTTGGACGAGCACCGCAGCGACCTGCTGCTGTTCGATGCGCTGGATATCGAGAAAGGCCCCATCGCCACCATTCAGGTGCCGATCCGCCTGCGTTTCGGGCTGCATGGCAACTTTGCGCCCAGCAACGAACTGGGGCTGGCGGCCTGACGGATCGAGGGATCGGGGGGAGTGGTGGCATGGTGAAATGGTGCATGGCGGCGACCGCGATGGTTGCCGCCCTATCGCTGGCAGCGTGCAAGCAGGGCGATGCCTCATCAACGCCTCAGGCGGTGGAGCAGGCCACTTTCGAACTGACGCCTGCCGTCATCGCGATGCGCTGGCAATTGCTCAATCCCGAGATCAACAGCTTTACCTTCCGCGAGGCTAAGACGGTTTTCGAATACCGCGACGTGGCGCGGGGCGGGGATGTGTGGAGCCTGCCGGAAGCGGGCGGCTTCGCCGTGCCTTCCATCGAATTCGGTGGTGAAACGCGCGATTATCCGCGCTTTGCCGAAGATACATTCACCAACGCCATGCTGGTGATGAAGGATGGGCGGATCGTCTTTGAAGACTATCGCAACCGGATGACACCGCAGACGCGGCACATTGCGTTTTCGATGTCGAAGACGATCACGGCTATGTTGATCGGCATCGCGCTGGAACGGGGCGAAATCGCCTCTCTTGACGATCCGGCCGACAAGTATGTGCCGCGGCTGGCGCACAGCGGATATGCGGGAGTCACAATCCGCCAGATCCTGCAGATGCGGTCCGGGGTCGATTATCAGGAACGGTACGACTTCGGCGAGAACCCCAGCTTCGCTGGGCGCCTGCATGAACAGGCCATCGTCCTGAACAAGATGCGGTTTGCCGATGGCGCGCTGGAAACGAAGCGGGCCAATACACCGGGCAGCACGTTCAACTATTCCACGTTGGACACCATGGTGCTCGGTTGGGTGCTGGAAGAAGCCACGGGCAAGAAGCTGGAACGCCAGATGCAGGACCGTATCTGGCAGCCGCTTGGTGCGGAAGCGGATGGGTTCTGGCTGGCCGATGGCCCGCCGGGCACGGGCCGGGTACTCAACGGCATGGGCTTCAACGCCACGCTGCGGGATTTCGCGCGGCTTGGGCAACTGCTGCTGGATGATGGCAAACGCGGGGATATGCGTATCCTGCCGGAAGGCTGGGTAGGCCAGATGACGCAGATGCGGCCTACGGGTGGGCCGATGCCGGGCTATGGCTTCCAGACGTGGAAGATCGACGATGCGCCCGGTTCTTTCGCGGCGGTGGGGCTGGCGGGCCAGCTTATCTATGTCCACCCGCAAAGCCGCACGGTAATCGTCAAGCTGAGCCATTACCCGCCAGCGGAGCCGGACTATGTGATGCCGGAAACCGTGGCCATGTTTGCGAAGATCGTCGCAGCTCCGGCACCGGCTGACTGATGGGCCAACTGCCCGGCGCAATCCCCGCGCGGCTCGCCGGTTAGCGGTATTCTCCAGCGCGTTCCGGGCCTTAGGTGCTGCACAGGGGGCGACCGGAGTATACCAGAGTGGCCACACAATCCGCCGTTGCCGACGGCCATCCTTTCCAGCGCCTGCCCGGCCATGCCTCGCCACGGTTGGACCTGCATTATCTGCGCGCCAGCGGGCTGGCGCAGGCACGGCTGCAACTGGCGGTGCTTTCCGGCAATCGTCATCGCGCGCTGGAACAGATCGACCGGCTGGTTTCGATCGATAGACAGCTTGAACGGGTGGCCGATGGCTGTGTGCCTATTGCCCCGCCAGCTGAAGTGCTGGAGGCGGAACTGGCGGATGAACGGCTGGCTATCGCCAGCGAAAAACTGGCGCTGACCGCTGGTATCGAAATGCCGCGGGTGGAGCCTGCCTTTGGCGCGGGCCTTGCGGCTGCGCTGCCGATGGAACAGCCGGTGGAGATCGTGGAAGAACGGGCGTTGAAGCGCAGCCTGTTCAGGCTGGCGCTGGGGGCGTTCCTGCTACTTTTGATGTGCCTCGGCCTAGGGGCGGCGCTGACCCAACTATAAGTTGTGGCGGGAAGGCGCGCCTGACGCAGCCTTCCCGCGTATCTTGCCGTTTACGCCGCGACGGCCTGCTTCGCGTCTTGCAGGATGAATTCAGCCCCGCGTTCAGCCAGCATGATGGTCGGCGCATTGGTGTTGCCGGATGTGATCTTCGGGAAGGCCGAAGCATCGATCACTCGCAGATTTTCCACCCCGCGCACGCGCAGTTGCGGATCGAGCGGGAAGCGTTCGTCCGGCCCCATCGCGACAGTGCCCACCGGGTGATAGACGGTGGCTGCGGCGACTTTCGCGTATTCGAAAATCTGCTCGTCCGTTTCGCCGAAGGGATCGCCGCCAACCATGAACTGAGACAACGCGGGCTGCTGCCAGATCTTGCGAATGATCTTCAGCTGCCGGACGGCCATGTCCTGATCGATCGGGTCGGAGAAATAGTTCGGCACGATCTTCGGCGGATCCATCCCGTCAGGCGTGCGGGCATGGATGCTGCCACGCGATTCCGGCCGCAACTGGCAGGGGTTGGAGGCGAGGCCCGGTTCCTTTTCCAGCGCCAGCTGCTGCTTCGTGGCCAGCACGCCCAGATCCATACTGCCCGCCATGACGTGAATCTGCATGTCGGGCGTTTCCAGCTCTGGCCGGGTCTTCACGAAGGCGCAGCCATGCGCCACCGCCATCGATAGCAGGCCCTTGCGGGTCAGGCCGTATTTCACCACCTGCCCAGCCAGCTTCAGCCCGCGCGACAGATGGTTGATCGAATATTCGTCCTTCTTCAGCCGGGCCTGGCAGCCGATCATCACGTGATCCTGCAGGTTCTCACCCACCAGTTTCGATTCGTGGATCACCGGCACGCCCAGCTCCTGCAGCAGCGCGCCCTGACCGATGCCGGAGATTTCCAGCAGCTTGGGGCTTTCGACCGAACCCGCCGCCAGAATGACCTCTTTCTTGGCAAATACGCGGCGCGTCTCGCCGTTCTGGCGAAATTCGATCCCGATCGCCCGCTTGCCTTCGAACAGAATCTTCGTGGTCATCGCCCGCAGTTCCACCTGCAGGTTCGACCGGCCCATAGCGGGGTGGAGATACCCGACGGCGGTGCTGCAACGCAGGCCGTTCTTCGCCGTCATCTGGAAGAAGCACGCCCCTTCCTGATCGCCGTCGTTCAGGTCTGCCTTGGCGCGGATGCCTGCCTCATGACATGCCTCGACCAGCGCCTTCGACACCGGGTGTTCTTCGGGGAAATCGCATACCGACAGCGGGCCACCGACGCCGTGGAATTCGTTCTCGCCACGCTGCTGGTTTTCGCTCTTGCGGAAATAGGGCAGGCATTCGTCCCAGCTCCAGCCCCGCGCGCCCATCTGCGCCCAGTTGTCGTAATCCGCCGACTGGCCGCGCACATAGAGCAGGCCGTTGAGCGAGCTTGAGCCACCCAGAACCTTGCCCTTCGGCCACTTGTGCGGGCGGCCTCCGGTGCCTTCATCCACTTCGGTTTCGTAGAGCCAGTTCACCTTCGGGTCGTTCAGCGTCTTGCCGAAACCCAGAGGGATGTGGATCATCATGTTGGACATGAACTGGCTGGGTTCACGCAGCGGACGATCGTCCCCGCCAGCTTCCAGCAGAACCACCTTGTGCTCGCCGCTTTCGGTCAATCGTGCGGCCAGTACGCAGCCGGCGCTGCCCGCGCCGACGATTACATAATCCGCATGAATATCGGACGCCATTCAAATACTCCTCTCGATCCCGTGCGCGCCCTTCTCCGCGCGATTCGCTTGCGCAGCACGCTAGTGGCCCTATTCTGGCCCGGCAATGGCGGCCGAAGCCGCGATGGCTCCACTGGCTTCCTGGCACGTGGAATTGCGATTCACGGGAACGCTTCCCCGCTTCGGGGGCTTTCCCCACTTAACTACAAATATTGGGAGGCGCGCGTGCGCATAGCTCTAGTTAGTACCGCTGTTTTGACACTTGGCCTTGCTGCCTGCGGCTCGTCGGAACCGGCGAATGAGGCATCGGCCGACGCGACTGAAACCGCGGCCCCCGAAGTTACGCGTGCTGTCGCCACACTCCAGTCTGCGGATGGTCAGACCGTGGGCAATGTGATCGCAACGGCGGACGGAACGGGTATCCAGATCGAACTGAACGTCGACGGCGTTTCTGCCGGCGAGCATGGCGTTCACGTTCATACCACCGGTGCCTGCACCGCGCCCGATTTCGCCAGCGCGGGTGGGCACTGGAATCCGGGCAGCCGCCAGCACGGCCTCGAAAATCCGGAAGGCTCGCACGCCGGGGACATGCCGAACCTGACCGTCGCTGCGGACGGCACTGGCCGCCTGGAATATGTCCTTCAGAACGCCACGATCGATGGCCTGCTTGACGCTGATGGTTCCGCCTTCGTCGTCCATGCCAAGGCAGACGACCAGAAAACCGATCCTTCGGGCGACAGCGGCGACCGCATCGCCTGCGGCGTGTTCAGCGCAGGCTGATCACCGATCCCGCGCATGGACGCAGCGGCGCGTCCATGCGCGGTTCACGCGATCCTTAGGTCCAGCAGCGTGGGCCCTTCGCGTCCGAAGCTCCATTCGAGAGCTTCGTCCAGCGCCTCCACAGACTCCACGCGCCGGGCGGATACGCCTTGTGCCTCTGCGAGAGCGGCGAAATCGAGGCCGGTCAAATCACAGCCCGGCACACTGTTCATGCCGAACTCCGCCGAAAAGCCGGTCAGCGCGGCATAGGCTGCGTTGTTGAGGATGACGAAGCTGACATCCGCGGCTTCGTTGCGGGCGGCGTACAGGCCCTGCACGGTATACATCGCCGAACCATCGCCCAGTATCGCAATCACCTTGTCCGGCTGCCCCAGCGCAACGCCGATGGAGCCGGGCAGGGAATAGCCCAGCCCGCCGCTGGCGCAGGTGTAGAAACCATGCTCGCGCGTAATGGGCAGGGTATCGTGAACCGGGCCGCGCGCGGTGGGCGCTTCTTCAACGATCACTGCCTGTGCGGGGCGTAGCGCGGCCATGCGGCTGAGAACATAGGCGGCCGTCATCGCCGGTTCCGGCGTTTTCAGCGCGTGGCCTGTGCCGGAGAATGCGCGCGAACGAACTTTGCCCGCCAGTGCCTCCAGCCCCGCCTTCACGTCACCCAACACGCCGCCGCCGCCGGGCAGTGCGGCGATATGCTGCGGATCGTCCGACAGCGCCATCAGCTTCGCATGTTCAGGCCAGTGTGGGCCGACGCCCTCCACATGGTAGGTGAACACGGGGGCCCCGGCGACGAGGATCGCATCGTGCCCGGCCAGCAGGTCGCGTATCTGGTCGCGCCAGGCGGGCAGGAAACCGGCGAACTGCGGATGATCTTCGGGGAAGGTTTCCCGCGCGGCATAGGGCGCGGTCCAGACTGACAGGCCAGCCTTTTCCGCCAGCGCGATGGCTGCACTCCACCCCCCGGCGTTGGCGCAGCCGGTGCCCAGCACCAGCGCGGGCTTGCTGGCGCCGTCGATCAGTTCAACCAGCCTGTCGATCCCCACCGGATCGGGCAGGGTTCGCAGCGAGAAATCGGGCAGGCCCGGCCACTCACACTCCCGATCCCAGTCATCCACGGGGATGGATACGAAGACCGGCCCCATCGGCGGCGTCAGCGCGGTGACGAAAGCGCGCACCAGCGCCAGCGGAACATCCTCCGCCCGCGAAGGCTCGATCGCCCATTTGACGAACGGGCGGGGGAATTCTGTGGGCCGTTCCGCGAACAGGAACGGATCGTGCGGCAGGATGCTGCGTGCCTGCTGCCCGGCCGTAACCACCAACGGTGCGTTGTTCTTGTACGCCGTGAACAGGTTGCCGAGCGAATGCCCGGTCCCCGCCGAACTGTGGAGGTTGACCAGCGCCGGGCGGCCCGATGAACGGGCGTACCCATCGGCCATGCCCATGACCACTGCTTCGTTCAGCCCCTGAACGTATGGAAATGGCATGGCCTTGAGCATCGGCAGTTCTGTGCTGCCGGGATTACCGAACAGCCGGTCGACCCCGAAATGTTCGAATACGCGAAATGCGGCTTCCCTTACGGTAGGCATGTCAGACAGGCTCTCCGGCGGCGCGGGCGCGATCGATAACGCTGGCTTCATCGCGGTTCACCCGCAGCAGCACGAACAGCAGGATCAGCACGATAGCGGGGGCGACGATGTTGATGGACATGATCGCCTGCCCCAGATCGCCACCGTTACGATCACTGACGATGCCCACGAAATAGGGCCCCATGCCCAGGCCGAGCAGCGTCATCACGATGGTATAGGTCGAAAAGGTGATCCCGCGCATACGGGGCAGCACCAGTTCCAGCAGCTGCGCATAGAGCGGAGGCAGCCACAGCGTCAGGATCAGGCTGTAAACGCAGAACCGCAGGTAGAAGCTGCCCGCGGTTTCCGCGCTGAAAGTCCAGATGCCGAAGAACGGCGAAATGCCCAGTGCGAAGAGGATCAGCCATACCCGGCCCTTGGCGCCCAGTTTCCTGGTCAGCCAGTCAGTCAGCGGGCCGGCCGCGATCGGGCCCAGCATGCCCAGCGCGGCGGACAGCAGGCCGAACTGCACGCCGGTCTGCGCCATCGACAGGCCATATTCGCGAACGAGGAATGAAGGGGTGAAGCCCATCACGCCATAATTGATCGACGTTTGCAGGCCGCCCACGACCATCAGCAGGATCAGCGAAGGCGAAAGCACCACGTTGTAAGTCGGCTTGTCGGTAAGCTTGAAGGACTGGAACAGGTTCAGGATCACGAACAGCCCGAAACCGACCACGAACCATTGCAGCACGTGCGGATCGATTGACATGCCCAGCGCATTGAGCGGCGGGCGCGGCGAATAGATTTGCGCGACGTGGGTCATGACGATGCAGAACGACAGGATCAGGGCGAGGCCGATCAGATTGATCGTCCACTGCCGCGCCCCGGCGTTGCGGCCCCACAGATAAAACCAGTTGGCGCCGGGCGTGACGGCGCCCAGTACGCCAGCACTGGCTTTGAATGGATGCGGATCTTCCGGCGTTTCGATGCCGTCCATCCGCCCGCGTTGCGGTTCGCGCATGCGATAGATCAGCCATGCCAGCGGGAAACCGGGCAGGGCGGCGACGATGAAGGCGAACTGCCAGCCGGAAAAGCCTAGCGGCGCGCCACCGGCGGCGTAGCGGACATCCCACCACTGGGCGACCACGCCCCCGAGCGTCATCGACAGGCCGAGGCCCAGCGCCACGGCGATGCCCATCGCCGCCATCGCGGTGCCGCGCTTCTCACGCGGGAATTCGTCGAAGATGATGCTGTTGGCGGCAGGCTGCGTCGCCCCTTCGCCGATACCTACCCCCAGGCGGGAGATCGCCAGCAGAGTGAAGCTTTGCGCGAATGCCGCCAGCCCGGCGGCAAGTGACCATGCGGCTAGGCAGATACCCAGCAGCTTGGTCCGCACCCAGCCATCCACCAGACGGCCAAGGGGGAGGGAAAACAGGGCGTAGAACAGCGCGAATACCGTGCCGTAGAGCAGGCCCAGTTCAGCATCGCCGATGCCCAGATCCTCACGGATCGCGGGGGCGAGGATGGACAGGATCTGCCGGTCCAGCAGGCTCATCGCCTGTGCAGCGGAAACAAGGGTCAGCGCGTACCAGCCCGCGCGCGTTACCTTCTGCACGGGCTTGATCGTTTCATCCGCCGCTGTGGCCATTATCCGTCCTCTTCCCTCTCGATCCCTTCTCCGCTTCCGGAGAGGTCATGCCTTATTGTTTGAGCGCTGCCGCGATGGTTTCACTGATCGGCGTGGTGGGCCGACCCGACAGTGTGCTCAGGGTCTTGCTGCTATCGTAAAGCTCACCCTCACCCGAAAGCACGCTGGTGTTGGACAGCATGGCTGCAACCGGTGGCGGCAGGCCCGCCCCCTCCAGTGTCTTCGCATAGTCGGCTTCCGACTGGTTCACGTATTCGACCGGCTTACCGGCCTGCCGCGAAACTTCTGCTGCGAAGTCCTGCATGGTCCAGGCATCGTCACCGGCGAATTCGTACACGTCGCCGCCCTTGCCCTTTACCAGCGCGGCAGCCGCACCCGCGGCGAAATCCGCCCGGGTCGCGGTGGAAAGCTTGCCTTCACCGACCGCGGCGAAAATCTTGCCAGCGGCGACCGAATGGGCGAGGCCGCCGACGTAGTTTTCCGAATACCAGCCGTTACGCAGCACGTCGTAGTTCAGGCCGCTGCTGGCGAGCAGCTTTTCCGTTGCGACGTGTTCCGGCGCCAGTTGCAGGCGGGATTTGTCGCCCTTCAGGATCGAGGTGTAGGCGAGGTAGGACACGCCTGCATCCTTCGCCGCATCGATCACGTTGCCATGCTGGCGTTCCCGCTGGCCCACCGCATTGCCGGAAATCAGCAGCAGCCGGTCCACACCCGTCAGCGCAGCCTTCAGGCTGGCCGGATCGTCATAATCCGCCGCACGCACCTGCACGCCCTTCGCGGCGTAATCCGCCAGTTTGGCGGGATCGCGCGCCAGCGCAACGATGTCGCTGGCCGGGACTTGCCGCAGCAGGTCTTCAAGCACCAGCTTGCCCAGCTGGCCCGACGCACCGGTAACCGCATAAGTGGTCATGGAGTTTCTCCTAGAGCTTGAACCAGCGCTCTGCGTTGGTCTGGAAGAACTTCACTTTCTGTTCGGGGGTGATCTCGAGATCGTCCATCCAGCGTACCTCGTCAGGCACGTATTGGTAGGGGTAATCCATCGCGTACATCACGCGGTCTTCGCCCATGACATCGATCATCAGCTTGATCGCCGGGCCGAAGGGCATGCCGCTGTTCGTGGCCAGCACGTTGTTGCGCATGTAGTGGAACAGGTCGTTCTTCAGCGGCTTCAGCCGGTCATAGCGCTGGCTGCGAATGCCCGCCTGATGCATGTAGTTCAGGCGATAGAGCCAGTAGGGCAGCCCTTCGCACCCGTGGCCCAGCATCAGTTGCAGGCTGGGGTAGCGGTCGAACACTCCGCTCGTGAGCAGGCGCAGCGCGTGATAGCTGGTTTCCACGCCGAAGCCGTAGACCGCGCCGTCCAGCCCCGCGCCCACCATGTCGCCGATCATGCTGTCGGGCAGACCCTGCGGGTGGATGTAGAGCGGCAGTTCCAGATCGGCACAGGCGCGCAGGATGGGATCGAACTGTTCCTCGTCCAGATAGTGCCCATGGGTGTGGCTGTTGATCTGCACGCCGTGGAAGCCCAGTTCCTCCTTGCCGCGCCGCAGTTCTTCCGCCGACCATTCGGGGTCGAGCGGGGCCACGGCGGTCATGCCATAGAAGCGATCGGGATAGCGCTCGCAGGCGTCCTTCAACTGGTCGTTGGCGTTGCGTGCGATGCGCTTCGCCTCGTCCACATCGTGCAAGGATTGGGTGCCGGGGCTGGTCAGGGCCAGAACGGCCTTGTCGATGCCCGTTTCGTCCATCGCCTGAATCCGCAATGGCCCCAGATCGAGCAGCCGTTCGCGGATGAAGGTGGTCCGCTCGCTGGGGCTGGTGCCGTAGAACCCCCATAGGCTGACTGTGCCCTTGTCGGCGCGGCCTTCCTGCACCAGTCGAAGGATCGCATCCATCTGTTCCTGGGTTGCAAAGGCTTCCTCTGTGGCGATGCGCAGATAGCCGCGGTCGCCGCCGGTCTTCAGTTCGTGGGTCATTCGATTATCCTTCGTGCACCGCTTTCAGGACCATGCAGGCCAGCACGCCTTCCGGCCCGTCTTCGCTGCCGTGGCCGGACCACTTCACCCCGCCGAACGGAGCGTCCGCCCCGCCGATCATGTGCGTGTTGATGCCCACCATGCCCGTTTCCAGTTCTGCCGCGAGGCGGCGCTGACGGCGGAAATCGTTGGTCCATGAATAGGCGGCCAGGCCATAGGGCAGGCGGTTCGCCTCCGCGATCATCTCTTCTTCGCCCTTGAACGGGTTGATCAGGGCGACCGGGCCGAACGGTTCCTCGTTCATGATGTCGGCATCGAGCGGGATTTCGGACAGGACCGAGGGGGCGTAGAAATAGCCCCGGTTGCCGATCCGCTCACCCCCCGTGTGAAGTTTCGCGCCCTTGTCTTTCGCGTTGCCGATCAGGCGATCCATCGCCTCTGGCCGGCGCGGATTGGCCATTGGGCCCATCTGCGTGCCTTCGACCAGACCGTCACCCACCTTGATGGCCTTGGCCCGTTCCACGAAGCCATCGCGGAACTTCTCGAACACATTTTCTTCCACGATGAAGCGCGTGGGGGAAACGCAGACCTGCCCGGCATTGCGATACTTGCCGTGGACGGCCGTTTCGATCGCCTTGTCCAGATCGGCGTCGCCAAACACCAGCACCGGGCCGTGGCCGCCCAGTTCCATCGTGGTGCGCTGCATGTTTTCCGTCGCCAGCCGGGCCAGATGCTTGCCGACCACGGTGGAGCCGGTGAAGCTGAGCTTGCGGATGATGGGGGAGCCGAGCAGGTGGCGGCTCACCTCGTCCGGCACGCCGAACACGGCCTGCGCCACTTCCTTCGGCAGCCCGGCGTCGAGCAGGCACTGCAGGATGCCCAGCGCGCTGGCGGGCGCTTCTTCCGCCGCTTTCATGATGACGGAGCAGCCCGCCGCGACCGGCGCGCCCAGTTTGCGGCCGGGATTGCCGAGCGGGAAATTCCAAGGTGCGAAGGCAGCGACCGGGCCGACCGGCTCATGCCTTACGGTTGAGCGACCCTCTGGCCGAACCAGTTCGCGGCCGTAGAGGCGCTGCACTTCACCGGCGTAGAAATTGAACAGGCCGACGTTCATCATCACTTCGATGCGGCTTTCCGGCAGCGGCTTGCCCTGTTCCATCGTGGCGATGCGGGCGAGCTGTTCCTGCCGTTCGACCATCAGTCGGGCAGCGCCCTGCAACACGGCGGCGCGTTGCTGCGGCGTGGATTTGCGCCAGATGGCGAAGCCCTTCTTCGCCACTTCCAGCGCCCGGTCCAGATCGGCGGCTTCTGCCAGCGGCAATGCGCCGATCGCTTCTCCGGTTACCGGATTGACGACATCGAAGGTGCGCCGGCCGCCGCCGGATACCTTTTCACCATCGATGACCATGTGGAGAGCGGGATAGTCTGCCAAGGCGCGGCTCCTTCATTCAGGCGAATGGAGAGCCGATCCGGAAGGCCCGCGCAACGCGCCGGTCCCGGTTGAACATAACGACTCTCCCGGATCGTATGTGTAACTTACGATTGGGACGGCACCGGCCCCAAGTCAACGGGGCCAGTGCCGCTGCCGATCAGGTGACTACAGTCCCTGCGCCTCCAGCCGTTCGACTTCCTCGCGGTATGGCTTGATACCGCGCCACATGAAGAAGGTCGCCACCGGCAGGAACGCGCATGCGGTAATCAGGATCGCCTTCCAGATTTCCTGCTCGTTCCCCACGATGAAGGTGCTGGTGAACCCGATCACCGCCGGGCCCATCGCGCCGAAGAAGGTGAACATGAACAGGTAGAGCGCCGTGACCTGTCCCCGCATCTCGTTCGGCGCGATGCGCTGGATCGCGGCGTTCTGCGCCGGGGCCCCGGCAAGGCCGAAGAACACAGACAGCGCCATGCAGGCCAGCGCAAGTTCGCCCGTGGGCATCAGCGGCATCGCGATCGTGACGGTGGTGGTGCAGGTGAAGATGATCGCCGTCGCGCGGATGTTCGCATCCTTGTACCGCTTGGACAGCCAGGTGACGAAGAAGCCGCCTGCCATGATGCCCAGCAGCATCGATACCAGCAGCATGGTGCCCAGAAGGTCACCCATGCGGGCCTCGTCCCAGCCTTCGTATGTCCGCAGGATGAAAGGCGCACGGAACTGCGGCAGGCCCTGGCTCTCGATAGCGGACATCGCCAGCGCCACGAACAGCGGCAGGAAAACATACTTGCGCTTCCAGATCGCGACCGCGGCGTCGAAGCCCATGAAAGCCATCAGCTTGCGCCCGAACGGCGCGGACGGCGGAACCAGCTCACGCGTTTCGGGCGCGCTGCGGCGGGGCGGTTCTTTGACCATCAGCCAGATCAGGCCGGCGATAAGGCCGGGCGCACCCACGATCAGCAGAACGATCTGCCAGCTGAAAATCTCCAGGCCCAGGAAGCTGATCGTTTCACCCAGCGTGTCGGTCCAGCGGATCAGCCGCCCACCCACGATATTGCCGAAAGAACTGCCCAGGATGTAGCCAAGTTGCAGCAGCGCAAAAACCAGCGGAATGCGCAGCGGTTTGAAGTAGTCCACCAGGATCGAGTACGATCCGGGCCCGTTGGCGGAAGAACTTGCGCCGACGAACAGGCGCGTGGTGACGAGTTGCCACAGGTTCTGCGCCAGCCCGCCAAGCGCCATGATCGTGCCCAGCGCGGCGATGCCTGCCGACAGCACGTATTTGCGCGGGAAGATGTCCACCAGTCGCGCCAGCGGGATACCTACGATGACATAGGCGACCACGGTGACGGGGCCCAGCAACAGGCCCAGCGTGAAATCGGAAATCCCGAAGCTGATTTTCATCTTCTCTGCCAGGAGGCCGAACGCCGTTTGGTCGAGGAAGGTGACGAAAGTGGCGAAAACGACGGCGAACAGGGCGAAGAAACCGGCCTTTTCCGAAGGCCAAGGTTGCGTGGAGGGTATGGCCGCGTCTTGCGCCTGGGCGGCCTGATCTGCTCCGGTTGGCGCAATCGCCATAGCTGTATTTCTCCCGTTTTGCCTCGTTCCGAGGTTCTTTGGCTGGCAAATCCCTTGCGCGGGTTTCTACGGGGCGAATAGAGAAAGGCGAAAGAAATTTTGTCGCAGTGCGTCGCAGATTTGCGGTGCGGAATGGAGAGGTGTCAGCCAGTGCAGGATTATTCCGAAGCCTATGCGCGCGACCGCGCGGAGATCGAAGACCTCATGGCGCGATACCTGTTCGCGCTGGATTACAGCGACCTCGACAGCTTCATCGAAATGTTCACCGACGATGCGGAGTTCGAGTTCGCGCGCGGCCGGGTGAAGGGCAAGGACACCATCCTTGAGACGGTGAAAGGCTTCAAGAAGCGGATCGGCGAACACTACAAGGACGAGGACGGCAACCCCGCCGTGCTGCGCCACGTGCTCGCGCACACCGCAATCCGCATCGAAGGCGACCGGGCATGGACACGCGCGCAGTGGTTCGAAATGGCCAATGACGGGCCGGGCAAGAGCCTGAAGATGGGCACTTTCGGCATCTACGAGGACAAGCTGGTCAGGCACGATGGCCGCTGGCTGTTCAGCGAACGGCGGATCATGAACGAGTTCCTGCCGGGCCGTGAATCCGGCCCGGACAACCCGGTGCGCGGGCTGGATCAGGCGGCTCGCGCATGAGTTACGAGCGCGACCGGGCGGAGATCGCGGACCTGATGGCCCGCTATCTCTTCGCGATGGATTACATGGATGCCGATGCCTACGCGGAATGTTTCGTGGAAGATGGCGTGCTCGATTATGCGATGGGCACGACCACGGGGCGCGAGGCGATCCGGGCCGAAGCCCATGCCTTTCGAGAGAACATCGCCCGCATCTTCGTGGACTGGCAGGGCAATCCGGCCAAACTGCGCCATCTGGTGCAGCAGAAGGCAATCCGTATCGAGGGCGACAGGGCGTGGAACACCGGCTTCTGGTGGGAAATGACCAATGCAGGCCCCGAAGGGCGGCCCAAAGCCGAAAGCTTCGGCACTTATGAGGATGAACTGGTGCGCGTGGATGGTCGCTGGCTGTTCCAGCGGCGCAAGATCTACAACGAGTTCCTGCCGGGCCGGGAGAGTGGCGCGGTAAACCCCGTGCTGGCGATGGACACCGCCGCGGGCGCATAGCGAGATGACGAGAGGATAGCGAATGACCGATTTTGCCGGCCGCACGGCCTTCGTAACGGGCGGTGCCAATGGCGTCGGCCTGGGTATCGTGCGCAATCTGCTGAACGAAGGGGCCAAGGTCGCCATCGCCGACATTCGGCAGGACGCCATCGACGCCGCGCTGGCGACGCTCGACAATCGCGAGGTGATGGGCGTCCAGCTTAACGTGATGGACCGCGCCGGATATGCGGCGGCGGCGGACAAGGTGGAGGCGCAGTTCGGCCCGGTCAGCCTGCTGTTCAACAATGCTGGCATCAACCTTTTCCAGACGATCGAGGATTCTTCCTATGACGATTGGGACTGGGTGCTGGGCGTCAACCTGCATGGCGTGATCAACGGCGTGCAGACCTTCGCCCCGCGCATGAAGGCGCGGTCGCTCTCAGGTGAGGTGAAGGGCGGCCACATCACCAATACCGCCAGCATGGCCAGCTTCATCGCGGGCGGCGCGCCGGGCATCTACAACACCGCCAAGTTCGCGGTGCGCGGCCTGTCCTATTCGCTGCGCCATTCGATGTATCAGTACGGTGTCGGCGTTTCCGTGGTGCATCCTGGCCTTGTGAAGAGCGTGATCTACGCCAGCGACGACGTTCGCCCGGATACGCTGAAGGGCGAGATGAAGCCGGTCGACAGCGCAGCGGTGGAGCGGCTGGCCGGCATCCACGAATACGGCATGGAGCCCGATGTGATCGGCGCCCGCATCCTTGAAGGCGTGCGGGAAAACCGGGCCAACATTTTCACTCATCCCGATCACAAGGATGAAGTGCGCGAACTGGCCGAGGAGATTCTGGCCGACTATCGCGATTATCCGCAGGACACCGGATATGAACAGCGCGTCGCTTTCGAGAAAATCCGGCGGGACAATTTCGCGGAAACCCGTCGCAAGGCACGGCTGGCGGAGTAAGGCAGGCGTTCAGCTTGGCGGCGCTAGGGGACAGCCGATGAAGCAGATTGTCTTTTTCGCCGCCGCCATGGCTCTGGCCGCACCGGCTGCCGCACAGCAGGCCCAACCTGCGCCGATGAATCTGGAGCAGGCGATGCTGTTGCGGTGCTCAGCCGTATTCGCCGTGGTGGCGGGGGAGCAGGATCGCGGCGAGCCGGGCGCTCTTGCCTATCCGCCGCTGCGCGAACGCGGGCGGGAATTCTTCGTCCGCGCCTCTGCGCGCCTCATGGATGAAAGAGGCTGGTCGCGTGAAGAAATGGAGGCCGCGCTGCGGGCAGAGGCAACGCAGTTTCAGGCCGATCTGTCGCGCGCGCCTGATCGGGATCGGTTCATCGGCAATGTGATGCAGCCGTGCCTCTCCGCGCTGGAAGCTGCCGGACTTTAGCCTCCTTTATCTGCGCCCTATGGACGCCGCGTCGCCCTTGCGGCATGGCTGGGGCGAATGTGGCAACTCTACTATTTTCCGCTCTGTCCGTTCAGCCGCAAGGTGCGCCTGGCGCTGGGTGAGAAAGGCATCGGTTACGAACTGGTGCGCGAATATCCGTGGGATGCGAGCGAGGCTTTCTACACGCTCAACCACGCGGGCCGCACGCCCGTGCTGCGGATGCCGGAAAAGAAGCTGACGCTGGCCGACAGTCAGGCGATCTGCGAATATTTTGAAGAGACGGAGGACAAAAGCCCGCTGATCCTCGGTTCCGCCGCGGCGCGCGCGGAAATCCGCCGGCTGACCGCGCTGTTCGACGAAACGTTCTACGCCGATGTCACCTATCCGCTGATGCACGAGAAGATGAAGAAGCGGCTCGTGCTGCGTCAGGCGCCTGATTCCGGCGCCTTGCGGGCGGCGATGCGGCTGGCGCACGAACATCTCGATTATATCGACTGGCTGGTCGATACTCGCCGCTGGCTGGCGGGCGCGCAGATGAGCCTCGCCGATTTCGCCGCCGCCGCGCAGATTTCCGTCGCGGACTATCTGGGCGGGATCGACTGGAAGGGGCATGACGGGGCGCACGGCTGGTATCGCGTGATGAAAAGCCGCCCCAGCTTCCGTCCGCTGCTGATCGAGAAGATGGAAGGCATTCCACCGCCCCGCCACTACGCGGACGTGAACGCCTGAGGCATCAATCCACCGCCCTGAACATCGCGGCGGAGGATAAATGGGCAAATGTGGTTGCCCGTCATTAACGCTAGGTTCCGAATGCCCTATGCAACGCGGCAGAGGACCAGAGGGCGCTTCTCGCCCGGCTGTGGGATGACTTGGCCAGATGGCGCAGCAGAAGCGGGGTTCGCGCACCGCTAATCAATCGAAACGGGCTCAGCCATCGCAGCAACCGCGCTGGCGCGTCTGGCTGCGCCGGTTTTTTGTGTGGGGTGGAGCTGCGGCGGCGCTCCTGCTCCTTGCCCTTGGTACGGCGGTGTTCTTCGCGGCGCGTTCGATGCCGGGTTATTCCTCGCTGATGAGCAGTCAGGTCGGCCAGACGATCATCGTCCGCGCGCGTGACGGCAGCGAAGTGGTCGCCCTGGGGCCCAGCTATGGCGAATGGCTCTATGCCGACGAAATCCCGCAGGTGATGAAGGACGCGATGGTCGCGGTGGAAGACCGGCGCTTCTACTATCATCTTGGGATCGATCCGCTGGGCCTTGCGCGCGCGGTTTATGTGTCGTTGCGGGATGGCACGTCGCTGCGGGCCACATCCACGATCAGCCAGCAGCTGGCCCGCAACGTGTTCCTCAATTCCAGCCGCACTTATGACCGCAAGCTGCGCGAAGCGGTGCTGGCCATGGCGCTGGAGGCGAAGTTCTCCAAGGAACAGATCCTCGAACTCTATCTCAACAAGGTCTATTTCGGCGGCGGTGCCTATGGCATCGATTCCGCCAGCCGCCGCTTCTTCAGCCATTCCGCGCGGGAACTTTCCACGGCAGAGGCTGCGATTATCGCCGGGCTGGTCAAGGCACCCAGCCGCTATTCACCCACGGCCGATGTCGATGCGGCGGTCGGCCGGGCGAATGTCGTGCTCGATCTGATGCGCCGGTATGGCGCTCTCGGCGCTGACGAACTGGCGGAAGTCGATGTGTCCGCGGTGAAGCTGAAGGCGGAAGAGGGGCAGAACGCGTTCCGGTATTTCACCGATTACGTCTTGCCCCAGCTCGATCTGCTGCTGCCCGATAATTCCGACCTCGAACCGATAGAGGTCTGGACCACGATCGACCCCGCCTTGCAACGCGCGGCGACAGAGGCCCTGCGCGCCAATGTGCCGCGCGGTGCGCAGGGCGCGCTGGTCAGCCTTGATCGCGATGGCGCGATCCTGGCGCTGGTGGGCGGCACGGATTACGTCAAATCGAACTATAACCGCGCGACGGATGCGGTGCGTCAGCCTGGATCGGCGTGGAAGCTGTTCGTCTATCTGGCGGCGCTGGAGAGCGGCTATTCACCCGACGACGCGGTCAAGGACGTGCCGGTTACGATCAACGGGTGGAGCCCGCGCAATTCCAATGGCCGGTTCGTCGGCGACATTGATGTGCGCACGGCCTTCGCCTATTCGATCAACACCGTCGCGGCGCAACTGGGCAACGAAGTCGGCTTTTCGACAGTAGCGGGCATGGCGCGCCGGTTCGGCATCACGACGCCGATCTCTACCAATCCGTCGATGGTCCTCGGCACAAATGAAGTGCGGGTGATCGACCTGACGCGGGCCTTCGGATCGATTTCGGCAGGCGGGCAGTCGATCGAACCTTATGGCATCACCCGCGTCGAAACCGCGTCTGGCGAAGTGCTGTACAAGCATGAACAGCCGCGCACCTATCAACTCGTGCCCGATTATGTGGCTGCAGGGGTGACCGATCTGCTGCAGACCGCCGTCAATACCGGCACTGGTCGGGCGGCCCAGATCGGCCGTCCTGTGGCGGGCAAGACCGGCACGACCAGTTCCAACAAGGACGGGTGGTTCGTGGGCTTTTCCAGCGGTGTGACCACTGGCGTATGGATGGGCCGCGACGATGCGAAGGCAGTTTCCGGCCTGCAAGGCGGCACCGCGCCTGCGCGGGCGTTCTCGCAATATATGCGCACGGCGGTGCGAAATCGTCCGGTCGAGGAATTCGATACCGATCTCAGGCTGCCGGAATGGCAGGTCGAGCCGGACGAGGAATGGATGTACGGCGATTCGGCCGAGGAATATTACTACGTCGACGAACAGGGTAACCTGATCGAGCCGGGTGGGCCGGACCGGCGGCAGCCTGCGCCGCCAGCCGATGGGGATCGACCGGTGGACCCGGCCGCGCCGACGCGAGGCACAACGCCCCCGGCGGCGAACGACGATTTCCTCGAACGGGCGACCGGGCGAGAGGTGGGCGGGGATGCCCGCCGTCCACCGCCGGGTCCGCCCCCCACGCGCGTGGTTCCTCCAGCGGGATTGTAGCCTTTCAGGCGGCAGCCCGGATGGGTCTTTCGCCAGAGGGTCATCGACAGCATAAAGAAGGGGCCGGAAGCTCTCGCTCCGGCCCCTGCCTGTTTTCTCTGCGCCTCGCGTTTAGCGGAGCCGGATATCGATCGTTATTTGCGGTCCGCCCCGTGGAGCCCGCACTCGCAGCAGGATCGCGCTGGCCTTGGCTTCCTGAGCGGCTTTCACCACCGCTTCCAGATCGGCTGGGGTCGCTGTCGTCCTCTGTCCGCGATATTGCGCGCTGAAGATGATCGTGCCGCGCGAAAGACCCTTCGACCCCGCGTCGGAATTGGGATCGACGTCGGTCACCAGCAATGCCTGCGTATCGGCGGGCACGCCCAACTGCGAAGCGATCTGGGCGGTCAGCGGCGTCACCGCGAGCCCCAGTGCGCGTTCGATCACGCCTTCGCCGCTTTGCGCGTTGCCCTGGCTCTGGGACTGGTCTTCCGGATCGAAGCTCTGCGCGGCGATCTGATCTTCCGGCGGGCGGCGGCCAACGGTGAGGGGCACCGTGATCGTCTTGCCGTCCCGCAGGACTTCCAGATTGATCCGGCTGCCGGGCGCGATATTGGCGACGATGAACGACAGCGTCTGGCGCGGCGTAACTTCCTTGTCGCCGACCTTCAGCACCACGTCACCGGCTTTCAATCCGCCGCGATCGGCGGGCTCGCCCGGCACGACCTGCTGGATGAATTCACCCCGGTTCCGGTCGATGCCCAGTGCATCGGCGAACTCGTTGGACATCAGCTGCAGCCTGACGCCCAGATAACCGCGTTCGATTTCCTCGCCAGCGATCAGCTTGTCCACGATCGGGGCCGCAGTTTCCGCCGGGATGGCGAAACCGATGCCCACGCTGCCGCCGGAAGGCGAGAAGATGGCGTTGTTGATGCCGATGACGTTGCCCTGCATGTCGAACAGCGGGCCGCCGGAATTGCCCCGGTTGATGCTGGCGTCTGTCTGGATGTAGCGGTCATACGCACCACCGGTATTGGTGTTGCGATAGACGGCGGAGATGATGCCGGATGTCACCGTGCCGCCCAGGTTGAACGGGTTGCCGATGGCGACCACCCAGTCACCCACGCGCGCCAGACTGGAATCGCCGAAATGCACGAAGGGGAAGGGCTGGCTGCGCTTGATCTTCAGCACGGCAAGGTCCGACGCCTGATCGCGCCCGACCACTTCCGCCGGATATTCGGTGCCGTCGACCAGCGTCACCGTCACTTCTTCCAGCTCGGCCCGGCCGTCTGGCTGGATCACGTGGTTGTTGGTGACGACATAACCATCTGCCGAGATGATGAAGCCGGATCCCAGAGACTGCGCTTCGCGCGTCGTGGGCTGGCCTCCGCCGCCCCCGCCGCGCTGGCCGAACAGGTCTTCGAACGGGGTGCCGGCAAACGGGTTGGCGTTGACGGTAATCCGCTGGCGGGTGGAAATATTGACCACCGCCGGGGCAAGTTGCTCCGTCAGGTCGGCAAAACTCGCGGGTGCCCCCGCAAGCGGTACGATGCGGTTTATCTGGCGGTCGTCATTCTGGGCGACCTGCGCGCCGGCGGGAAAGCCGGTGATGAGAGAGACAGCCGCCCCGCCTGCCAGCAGGGCTGCGGTAATGCCGTAGGAGTAGCGCACTGGCTTCACGTCCTCTTGATTCCTTTTCCCATCAACGCCCCCTTCAACACGTCAGGGGCGCCATTTGTTTCCAGTCCCGGCGGCCGATTCACTCCTGCCGGGCTTAATAGGCATTGAACGCCTATCGGCGCGTACCGCGAAACTGCCGCAGATATTCATTGTCGTATGGCAGGACGATGGAGCTGTCGCCCGTCCCCTGCTCGAAGGTCCGGCGATAGCTCTCCATCGCGCGGTAGAAGTCGTAGAACTCCGGATCCTTGCCATAGGCGTCGGCATAGATGCGTGCGGCATCGGCCTCTGCCTCGGCGCGCACGATCTGCGCGTCGCGGGCGCCACCGGCACGAATCGTTTCCGCCTCTTGCTTGCGGTCGGTTTCCATGCGGCGGAAAGCGGCGTCCAGCGGCGTGCCTTCGGGCAGGTCGGCCCGCTTGATTCGCACGTCGATCACCTGCGCGCCATATTGCCGCGCCTGCCGGTCCAGCGTGTTGCGGATGTTGGTCATCGCCGCGCCGCGTTCAGCCGTCAGCATGGAGGCGAAGGTGCGCCGCCCCAGTTCCTGCCGCAGCACAGAGGCCAGAATGGGTTTCAACTGGTTGACGACGTTTTCTTCCGTCCCGGCATTTTCGACCATGGTCACGGGGTCGATGATGCGGAACCGGGCATAGGCATCGACCTGAAGACGCTGCTGATCGCTGGACAGCACTTCCTGCCGTTCCATGTCGGCGTCCAGGATGCGCTTGTCGATCAGTTGCACCCGTTCGATGAACGGGACCCGCAGCTTGATGCCGGCGCCGGTCTGGCCGAACGGCACGTTCGGCTGGAACCGGTTGATCGTCCGCACCGGCTCACCGGTGCGGATGACGACGCCCTGCTGTGTTTCGGGGACGACGACGACGCTGGAAAGCAGCGCGGCGATCGCCACTGCCACCGCGATGATCGTGAGCTTGTGGTTCTGCCAGATGCTATCCATCGCCTATTGCCCTTCCGCCGGTGCCTGCTGCGCGCGTCGGCGCAGTTCGGGCAGCGGCAGGTAAGGCGTCACTCCACCGCTTTCGACGATGGTCTTGTCGGTCTTGCCCAGCACGCTTTCCATGGTTTCGTAATAGAGCCGTCGCCGGGTTACTTCCGGGGCCAGCCGATACTGCTCATAAATCTGGTCGAACGCCGCCGCGTCGCCCTGCGCCTTGGCCAGCAGTTGCTGTTCATAAGTGCGGGCAACGTTCATCGCAGCGTTCGCGTCCTGCTGCGCGGCGGAAACGTCCTTGAACGCTTCCACGACCCTTTCGGGCGGATCGGTCTTTTGAACTTCGATGCCCTGCACCTGAATGCCCGAACGATATGCGTCGAGGATCGACTGCATCCGCGTCAGCACGCGTTGTTCGATATCCGCCCGTCCGGCACCGGACAGAACGCGATCGAGATCATGTTCCGCCACAGAGGCGCGCATGGCGGCTTCACCCACCTCGCGCAGGGTTTCCACCGGCTCCGCCAGTTCGAACTTGTACTGCTTCAGATCCTTGATGCTCCAGCGAATCAGATAGCTGAGGTCGACCAGATTCTGATCGCCGGTCAGGATCAGCTTTTCCTCCGCGCCGTCGGGTATCCGTTCAGACCGGATCTGGCTGACGTTTTCCACGTCCAGCTGTTCGAGCGGCCAGGGCAGGGTGAAGCGAAGCCCCGGGTCCAGCGTGCGGCTGTATTTACCCAGCATGGTGACGACACCCTGCTCGCGCGCGCCGATCTGGTGGATCATGCTGAAACCCAGCCACGCCACCGCAATCGCGCCAATCGCCAGCGGGAACCAGCTGCCCCCGCCGGGCCGCTCCGGTATGCGGAAGTTGGGGCCGCGCGGGCCGCCACCACGGCGCGGGCCTTCCGGGCCGCGATTCTTGAACAGATCTTCTATATTGGCCGAACGGCGCGGGCGTTCCTGCGATCCGCCACCCGGCAGCCAGGGATTGCGCGGCCCTTTGGCCCCGCCTTCACCCGAAGGCGCGCCATCATCGGCCCCGCCGTCATCGCCAGAGCCATCGCCGCCGCCATTGCCCGAGGGTTTACCCCAGGGGCTGCGCTTGCCGGCCATCGCCAATCCGATCCTATCGATCCACCCGCCCAGTCGTTCCATGCCACCCTGTATAGGGCGGGTCTTCGCAAAAAACAGGGGAATGCGGACATTTTTGCCACACCGCCCCCGTTGAGCCATTGGAAGGCCGTTCGGCGGGCCGTTGCCCGGCGCGCGTTCTGACCCTAACAGGCGCGCATGACGTCACCCGAAGAAATCCAGAGCAACCTTCCCCCCGGGCTGGCGCAGCGCGTTCGTTCGATCAGGCTGAACGATGGTGTTGCCACCGTTGTGGCCGATGCGACCGGCCTCAATCGCGCGGCATCGGCGGATTTGCAGAAAGATCTGGAACAGGCTGTCGGTGCCGTGCCCGACGTATCCGAAGTGCGCGTGGCGCTGATGGCCGACAAGGTGCAGCGCCGGATTATCGCGGTCGGATCGGGCAAGGGCGGGGTGGGCAAGTCTACCCTCACGGCCAATCTTGCGGTCGCGCTGGCACGCATGGGGCACAAGATCGGCGTGGTCGATGCCGACATCTACGGCCCGTCGCAGCCGATGCTGCTGGATGCGGCGAACAGCAAGCCCACGGCGGAAGGGCAGCAGCTCATCCCGGTTGAGAGCGAGTTCGGCGTGAAGCTGCTGTCGATGGGGCAGCTTGTCGCGCCGGGCAAAGCGATCGCATGGCGCGGGCCGATGACGGGCAGCGCGCTGGGGCAGCTTATGGATGCCGCGTGGGACGATGCGGAACTGCTGCTGGTGGACCTGCCGCCCGGCACCGGGGACGTGCAGTTGACCATGCTGCAAAAGTTCAAGCCCGCGGGCGCTGTGGTCGTTTCCACACCGCAGGACCTGGCCCTGATCGACGCGACACGCGCGATCGATCTGTTCCGTCAGGCGGATGTGCCGATCGTCGGGATCGTGGAGAACATGGCCGGTTATCTCTGCCCGCATTGCGGCCAGCCGAGTGATCCGTTCGGCGCGGGCGGGGCGGAAGCGGCGGCGCGGGCTCTGGGCGAAACGTTCCTGGGCCGAATCCCGCTGGCGATGGAAATCCGCGTGGCCAGTGACGCCGGACAGCCTCCTGCGGCGAACGATGGCGTTCACGGACAGGCGTTTTCCGGCATCGCCGCCGCGCTTGGCGAATGGCTGGACCGGCAGTGAGATCGCGCGTCTGAGCATGCCGCACATCACACGGCGCGGCCTGCTGGCTGGCGCGGCGGCCGGGGGTGGCCTGCTGGTGGCGTGGTCGCTGTTGCCGCGCACTTATGAATCGCCCCTCAGCGCCGGGCAGGGCGAAAGTGCTTTCAATGCCTGGATCAGGATCGGGCGCGACGGTGTGGTCACTGTCGCGGTGCCTCAGCTTGAGATGGGGCAGGGTATCACAACCCTGCTACCGCAGATCGTGGCGATGGAACTGGGGGCGGACTGGCGGCGCATGGCCGTGGAACCGGCACCTGTCAGCGGGGCGTATGTCAATCTGCCGCTGGCGGCGCGTTGGGCACCTTTGTGGCGGCCGATGATCTCCTCGCTGGCCGACCAGCCGGACGATTACCTGCTGCGCCGCTGGGCGGAAGGGGAACGGTTCGGCGCCACGGCGGACGGCACCTCGCTCGCCGCGTTCGAACTGCCGTGCCGGGAAGCGGCGGCTTCGGCGCGGGCTATGCTGGCGATGGCCGCTGCCGATCGCTGGAACGTGAACTGGGAAGAATGCTCTGCCTCTCAGGGCTTCATCGTTCATGAGGGCAAGCAACTGGCGTTCGCCGACCTGGTGGATGACGCCGTCGGATACGATCCGCCCGACCCACCGCCCATTGATCCCGCTGCCCCGGCGGAACGGGGCGGCCCGGCAGATGACGATGCGCGTGAAATCCCGTTCCCGCGCCTTGACCTGCCGTCGAAGGTCGATGGCAGCTATCTGTTCGCCGGTGACGTGCGCCTGCCGGACATGGTCTATGCGGCCATTCGCCACGGCCCCACCGGCAAAGCCGAACTGTCGGGTTACGAGAAAGAGGCAGTCGCCGGGCGGCGCGGGCTGGTCGGCGTGGTGGAGGGCAAGCGCTGGCTCGCGGCTGTCGCTACGGATTGGTGGACGGCCGAACGCGCCGCTGATGCTCTGGCGCCTCGTTTCCGCGTGTCCGGCCTCGCCCGCTCCGACCGGATGGAGGAATCGCTCGATGCAGGCGTGCGGCGGGGTAAGCCGCAGCGAGTAGCCGAGCGGGGCGAAGGCGATGGCCTGATGGACAAGCCGTCGTTGGCGCTGCGGTATGACGTGATGCCTGCCGCGCACGGCACGATAGAGACTGCCAGTTGCACCGCGCGCCTCGCTGACGGGCGGCTGGAATTGTGGCTGGCTTCGCAGGCGCCGGAACGGGCGCGCGTCGCTGCGGCAAAGGCCATCGGCCTGCCGCTGGCTGATGTGGTGCTCTATCCCCTGCCTGCGGGCGGCAGTTTTGACCGGCGGCTGGAACATGACCACGCGATAGAGGCGGCGCTGATCGCGCGGGAAATCGGCCGCCCGGTGCAACTGATCTGGTCGCGCTGGCAGGAACAACTCATGCTCCGCCCACGTCCGCCGGTTTCCGCTGTGCTCAGCGCGCGGCTGGGCGAACAGGGGCATATCGACACGTTCCGCGCCCGGTTGGCCATGCCGCCTTCGGCGCTGGAATTCGGCCGCCGCCTGTTCGACAACCGCACATCGTGGTCGGCGATAGAAGAGGTGGAGGGAGAGGCTGACGCGCTGGCGCTGGAAGGGCTGATGCCGCCTTATGGCATTGCCAACGTCGCGATCGACCATGTGCCGGTGTCCATCGCGCTTCCCACCGGCCGCCTGCGCGGAAACGCCCACGGCTACACCTGCTTTTTCGTAGAGAGCTTCATTGACGAGGTTGCCCAGCGCAATGGGCAGGAACCGCTGGGTTTCCGCATCGCCATGCTCGGCGATGACGTTCGGCTCGCCGCCTGCCTTCAGGCTGCCGCGCGGCTGGGGGAATGGGATGGCGGCGCTGCCGGAACGGGGCAGGGCCTTGCCTGCCATCGCATGGACCTCGGCTCGGCGAGCGGGCGCATCGCCCTCGTCGCCACGGCCGTCGCGGGTGAGGGCGGCGTGCGGGTGGAAAAGCTGGCGGCGGCGGTCGATATCGGCCGCGTCATCAACCGCGACATCGCCCTGCAACAGATAGAGGGCGGCTTGCTCTACGGCGTCGGGCTGGCGCTGGGATCGGGCGTCTGGTACGAGCGCGGCCTTCCGCAGCAGGGCCGCCTTTCCACGCTGGACCTGCCCACGCTGGCTGATAGCCCGGAAGTGACCATCCAGTTGATCGACAGCGATATGGAGCCTTTCGACCCCGGCGAACTGGCAGTTGCGCCCGTTGCGCCCGCCATCGCCAACGCGCTGTTTTCCGCCACAGGTCTGCGCCTGCGCCGCCTGCCGCTGCTTTCGGGCGGGTTATGAGCGGCGGACCTCCATTGGCGGACAAGGTCGGCGTACTGCTGGTCAACCTCGGCACGCCCGACGCGCCGACGCCGGGTGCTGTGCGGCGTTACCTGGCGGAATTCCTGTCCGATCGGCGCGTGGTGGAAATTCCGCCGATCGTCTGGCAGCCGATCCTGCGCGGCATCGTGCTGAATACCCGGCCCCGCAAATCGGCACGCAACTACGCGGCAGTCTGGACCGACAAGGGCTCTCCCCTGGCGGTGATCACCGCGCATCAGGCGGAGGCATTGCAGGCCCTGCTCGGCGACGCCGTGCCGGTCCGCTGGGCGATGCGCTATGGCAATCCGGCCATTGCGGGCGAACTGGCGGCTCTGATGGATTCCGGGTGCGATCGTGTGCTGATCGCGCCGCTTTATCCGCAGTATTCGGCGGCCACCAACGCCACTGTGGCGGACAAGGTGGGCGAAGCGTTGCAGGCAATGCGCCGCCAGCCCGCCCTCCGCACCCTGCCGCCCTATTACTCCGATCCGGCCTATATTGGCGCGCTGGCCAAAGACCTCGGCGGGCAGATCGATGCGCTGCCTTTCACGCCGGAAGCGCTGCTGCTCAGCTTTCACGGCTTGCCCGAACGGGCGGTGCGGCTGGGCGATCCTTATCACGCGCACTGTCTTGAAACGGCGCGCCTGCTGGAAAGCGAACTGGCGCGCCCCTCTTTGCGTGTCGTCACCACGTTCCAGTCCCGCTTCGGGCGGGCCAAATGGCTGGAACCGGCGACTGACGCCGTGCTGGAGAAAGAGGCGGCGGCGGGCACCCGGCGACTGGCGGTGGCCGCGCCGGGCTTTTCCGCCGATTGCCTCGAAACGCTGGAAGAACTCGCGATCCGCGGGCGTGAGACTTTCGAGGGGGCAGGGGGGCAGGACTTCGCTGTGCTGTCCTGCCTCAATGCCAGCCGGGCGGGCATGGAAATGCTGGAAACGCTCGTCCGCCGGGAACTTGCCGGCTGGATCTGACCCTGCCTCCGGGGCCGATTGGCCCTAGCGGCGGGAACCTACGATATATCCCGCCAGCATGCCGATCTCCTCATCGGTCATCTGTCCTGCGAACGAAGGCATGGCCCCGCGTCCATTGTTCAGGATGTTGATTACGAACGATTCGGTCAGCGTGGGGTTGTCCAGCGAGGGTCCGATGCCCCCTGCTGAGCCAGAGTCTGCCAGCGCATGGCAGGCGCCGCAGGAATAACTGGCGAACAGGGCGCGGCCTCCCTGGCGTGTCGCCTCGCTCAATGTCGCAGCGGGCGCATCGGCAGGTGCGGCTTCAGGGCGCACGATCTGCGAAGCGTCCACCTGCGACCGCGCAGACGATGACGTGGGCTGGCGATTCGCCACGGCCGCCAGCGGCGGTGCGGGCGGATCGGCGGGCGGCAGGGATGCGACGGTGAAAGCGGGCGGCGGCGATGGCTTCACCCACGCACTGGCGCCGGCCGCAGCTACCGCGCCCTGGCGCGGGTGATCATATTGAAAAGCCATGTCGTTGGCCTGCGCGCCGGTATGAACCACACCACCGGGAGGTGCAGCGGCGGTCGAAACACCCGTTGTCTTCGCGGTTTCGGCGGAGCAACCCGCCAGCGTCACGCTCATACCCACTGCGGCCAACAGCAATTTTCCTGCCCGCAGCTTTGCACCTTCACGCATTCGTCTCTCCGTCAGATTTTTTTCAGCCACGTTCCGGCCGCCCGTTCCCAGCCGGTGGCAATCCTTGCGCGCTATCGCGGCGTTTCCGCCGGATGCAACCGTCAAAAATCGATCGCGATGCCATTCTTCACCCAATCGCCATAGCGGGTAGGGCTCAGTTCCTCATCCTCTCCCTTGGCCTTGCCGGGCGCTGGCGGTGGTTCTGTGGTCCAATGCGCGGGGCGGGTGAAAGCGCCGGGGCGCTCGGTTGCGGGCTTTGTCATGGCCTGAACATGGGGCGGCTGGCGGCCCGGCGCAATCGCTTCTAGGGCCATCATCATGAATCATGCGCCGAAGGAAATTCAGGGCCTCGCTGCCCGCCGCGCGGCTTTGCGGCTGCTCGACGCCGTGTTGCGTCGGGGGGAAACGCTGGATCAGGCCGCAGGCGCGGCGACCGGCGGCCTTACCACCACGTCAGATCAGGCGCTTGCCCGCGCCATTGCTGGTGAAGTCTTGCGCTGGCTGACCGATTTCGACGCGCTGATAGATTCCGCCATGCGGCTGCGGCTGGCTGATGATGCAAAGGCGCGCACGGTGCTGCGGATCATGCTGGCGCAATGGCTGCGGCTGGAAACGCCCCCGCATGCCGTGGTGGCTACAGCCTTGCCCCTGCTGTCCGGCGGCCCGCGCAAGCTGGCGCATGGCGTGTTCGGCGCGCTGGCCCGCAGGCCTGCGGAACTGCCCGCCGTGCCCACGCTCCCTGCTGAGGTGGCGGAACGCTGGGGTGCGCATGCACAGGCCATCGCCACCGGCCTCGGCGATCCGCCGCCGCTGGACCTTGCGCTGCGCGATCCCACCACGACGGCCGCATGGGCGGAACGGCTGGGCGGCGTCAGCCTCGCCAGCGGGCATGTCCGCCTGCCGCGCGGCACAGCCGTGGGCGATCTGGCGGGTTATGCTGAGGGCGCGTGGTGGGTGCAGGATCTCGCCGCTTCGCTGCCCGCGCGCCTGCTCGGCCCCGGTGAAGGCCGCCGCGTGCTGGACTTGTGCGCCGCGCCGGGCGGCAAGACGCTGCAACTCGCGGCCGCGGGATGGCAGGTCACCGCTCTGGATGTGAGTAAGCGCCGCCTCGTCCGCCTGCGCGAAAACCTCACCCGCACTGGCCTTTCCGCGCAAGTCGTCGTGGCCGATGCACTTAAGTGGCAGCCTGAGGCTCCGTTCGACGCTGTGCTGCTTGATGCACCCTGCACCGCTACCGGCACCGCCCGAAGGCACCCCGATGTTCTGCACCGTATCGGGCCACGGCAGATCGCCGAGATGGCTGAGCTACAGGCCCAACTGGCCGAACGGGCCGCAGGCTGGCTCTCGCCGGGCGGGCACCTCGTCTATTCTGTTTGCTCGCTGGAGCGGGAGGAGGGGGAGGCTCAGGCCGCGGCGATTACGCTGTCCCCCGCTCCCATCCTTTCGGAAGAACTACCCGCTGGCCTTGCGGTTTCTCCAGAGGGCTGGCTCCGCACCGACCCCGGCATGCTGGGGGAGCATGGCGGGATGGACGGGTTCTTCATCGCCCGTTTCAGAAAGGGCGATTGACGGCGAGCAGGGCGATCAGGCGGGCTTCGCTTTCGCCTGAAAGCTCTTGCGCAGTTTTGCCAGCTTGGGCGGGATCACTGCCAGACAGTACGGGTTACGCTGGCCTTCACCTTCCCAGTATTCCTGATGATAGTCCTCCGCCGGATACCATTCGGCGGGGTCTTCGATCGTGGTCACAGCCGTATCGCCATGCTCCGCATCCCAGCGCGCGATGGCTTGCCGCGCCTCGTCCCGCTGCGTGTCGTCGAGCGGGAAGATGGCGCTGCGATACTGGGTGCCGATGTCGTTGCCCTGCCGGTTCAGCTGCGTCGGATCGTGCGTGCCCAGAAACACGTCCAGCACCTCGGGATAAGTGATGACAGCCGGATCATAGGTGACTCTGATCGCCTCCGCATGCCCGGTGTCGCCGCCGCACACCTTCTTGTAGGTCGGGTTCGCCACCGTGCCGCCGATATAGCCGCTTTCCACCTCGCTCACGCCGATCACGTCGCGGAACACCGCCTCCGTGCACCAGAAGCATCCGCCCGCGATGATGGCTGTTTCCTGCGTCATTCCGCGCTCTCCTTCATGGCGGAAGATGGGGGTTCGCAATGCGCTTGTCATCCACCCCCGTCAGGCTACGCTGACCGAACAATACTCGGGAGAGCTACCATGCGTTTGATGCTCGCCGCCGCACTGGCCGGCGCCGTTCCTTTTTTGGCGGCGCTGCCCGTCGCCGCCACGGCCCAACAGGTGAATACGGCAATGGCCGATGTGCTGGCCCATCCCCGCCGGGAGGCTGACCGCGCCCGCGACCAGTATCGCCATCCGGCGGAAACGCTCGCGTTCTTTCGCGTCGAACCGGGCATGACTGTGGTGGACTATATGCCCGCGGGCGGATGGTATACGCGCGTGCTGGTCCCCTATCTGGGTGCGGGCGGCACTTACATCGCGCTCAATCCCGAACTTCACCCGAAACTCACCGGATACTGGGACATGTATCGCGGCACGGCGGAAAAGTTTCCTGCCGAAGCGCGCGAATGGGTGGGCGGTGAAGGCGCGCGGGTCGTCGGCGCCAATACCGACGATGTGCCCGATAATCTTTCCGGCACGGCCGACCGGTTCCTCATCTTCCGGGAAGTCCACAATATGCGCCGGGCCGGATGGCTGCACGATTCCCTGCTCACCGCGCGCAAGCTGTTGAAGGACGATGGCCTGCTGGGCGTGGTGCAGCACCGCGCGAAGCCCGATGCCCCCGCCGCCTACACGCTGGGGGAGAACGGGTATCAGCGGGAAAAGGACGTGATTGCCTTGTTCGATGCCTATGGCTTCGATCTTGTCGAAAAGAGTGAGATCAACGCCAATCCGAAGGACCCTGCAAACTGGGAGCGCGGCGTGTGGACCTTGCCGCCCGGTTACAGCGGTGTGCCTGAAGATTCACCGCGCCGGGCCGAACTGGGCGCGATCGGCGAAAGCGACCGCATGACACTGCTGTTTCGCAAGCGGGCCTGACCGGGCTTGTGTGGTGCGACCGCCAGACTAGATAGCGCCGCATGACCAAACTCACCGTCGCCGCCCTGCAACTTCCCCTCGGCTCACAGGACGAGGCTGAAAATATCGCCGCCGTTTCCGCTCTGGTGGAACAGGCGGCGGGTCAGGGCGCGCAGGTGATCCTGCCGCCGGAGCTCTTTTCCGGCCCCTATTTCTGCAAGGTGGAAGACGACGCGCTGTTCGCGCTCGCCCGCCCGGTGGCGCAGCACCCTTCGGTCGTGGCGATGCGCAAGCTGGCGAAATCGCTGGGCGTGGCGATTCCCACCAGTTTTTTTGAGAAGGACGGCCACCACTATTACAACACATTGGCCATGATCGACCCCGATGGCGAAATCATGGGCACTTACCGCAAGAGCCACATTCCGGATGGGCCGGGGTATGAGGAAAAGTTCTATTTCCGCCCCGGCAACGACGGGTTCAAGGTGTGGGACCTGTTCGGCGCGCGCATCGGCATCGGCGTGTGCTGGGACCAGTGGTATCCGGAAACGGCGCGCGTCCTCGCGCTGATGGGGGCTGAAGTGCTGTTCTACCCCACCGCCATCGGCAGCGAGCCCAAGGATGCGGAAATGGACACCAGCCGCATGTGGCGCCGTGCGATGATCGGCCATGCGGTCAGCAACTGCATGCCGGTCGTCGCCGCCAACCGCATCGGGCACGAGGCGGAACATGGCGGCGATGGACAGGCCTTCTATGGCCACAGCTTCATCTGTGACGAATGGGGCGACATGATCACCGAATATGGTCGCGAGGAAACCGGCGCGCTGGTCGCGACCCTGGACCTTGAGTCAGCGGCCCGGCACCGGGCAAGCTGGGGCTTCTTCCGCGACCGTCGCCCGCAGCTCTACGGCCGTATCAGCGAGGATATCTGACCTACATCTACCTGATCGCGCTCGGCTCCAACCGGCGGCATCATCGCTACGGCTCCCCGCGGGATGTGCTGGCCGCGGCGCTGGACCGGCTTCGGGCGGAAGGCGTGGAGGTGATCGCGACCGCGCCGGTGCTCCAGACGGACCCTGTCGGCCCATCCCATCGCCGCTACGCCAATTCGGCCGCGCTGATTCGCACGAAACTCGATCCACTCGCCCTGCTGGCGCTGGCGAAACGGATCGAACGCAGCTTCGGCCGTCGCCCCGGCGGGCAGCGCTGGACCTCGCGCGTGATCGATCTCGACCTGATTCTGTGGAGCGGTGGCCCGTTCGCCGCGCCGGGCCTAACGATCCCCCATCCGCTGTTCCGAGTGCGCGATTTCGTGCTCACTCCAGCCCTGTCCATCGCCCCCCGCTGGCGCGATCCCATTACAGGTCTTTCACTACGACAGTTACACGCGCGGTTGACCCGCTCGAAACGCCTCCCTAGGTGAGCGCCGCCGCACAATCCTGCGCGGGCCCTTAGCTCAGTCGGTAGAGCAACTGACTTTTAATCAGTAGGTCGCTGGTTCGAACCCAGCAGGGCTCACCATGGAATCACGGGATTGGCCCCGGACTATATTCCTTGGCTCGCAGGCGATCTCGCAAGGGTTTCAGATAGGTTCGGCCTACACGCACTTCTGTCCCGGACTGCAGCAGCACATGCACGTTGCCGTAACCGCGATCACGTATCGATTCTATGCGATCTAGGCGCACCAGCGCGGATCGGCGTACCCGGATGAACTGTTCATTGCCCAGCCGGTCGCTCAGTGCTGCCATCGTGGTGCGGAGCAGGAAGGCGCGCTCCTGGTTGTGGATGTGGACATAGTCGCGTTCGGATTCCGCCCATTCTATCTCTCGCGCCAGCAATCTCACATAGTTGCCGCCACGCTGCGCCCAGATTTCCTGATCGTTGCTGTCCGCCGCAACCGCTGGGGCTTGCCGCCGCAACTCCTCCACAATCTGCTGCAGATGCGCAGCATGCTGGGACGCGCGCTCCCTGTCGATCTGATTACGGGCGTTATCCAGCGCAACTGATAGCCGGTCGACCCGTACAGGCTTCAATATGTAATCCACCGCCCGCGCTTCGAACGCGCGAACGGCATGCTGGTTGAAAGCAGTCACGAAAACGATCTGGGGAAGGTGGCCACCGATCTGCATCAATTGTTCGGCCAATTCCATTCCGCCCATCCCCGCCATCTGGATGTCCAGCAGCAGCACATCCGGCCGCAGGCGATCGATCTGCCCAAGTGCATCCAGCGGATCCTGATTGGTGGCCACCAGTTCCGCACCTTCGATCTGGTCCATCATCAGCGCGATGCGGCGCAGGGCGAGTTCCTCGTCATCGACCGCCATTACCCTCAGAGGTGCCATCGTATCCCCGCCCCGTCGCTTCGATCCTGCCCTGTTCGACGGAATGACCGCCGGTCAGGATTGGCCGTTCGTCGGCTTACTCGACCATTCGTCGTATGGCACGGCCTTCACGCGATAAAATTGCCGCGTGTCGTCGCGGCGCTGGACCATTCGTCGCGCTGACTATCCAATTTGGCAACCGCGGCGTCCATCGCGCGCTCCGCCATCGGTCCGCCCTTCATGTGGCACCAGATGGCTTGTGCGAAATTACCCGTGAGAGGTCCCACCAATGAACAAGATCCAGATCAACGCCGCGACACAGCGTTCGCGAGGCCGGACGCGCCGCCACGCGCTGCTCGCCAGCGCGGCGGGCCTGTCGCTGGCAGTCGCAAGCGGGGCCAGCGCGCAGTCCAGAGCGCCGATTTATCTCCCGGAAGGGCAGACGGTACAGGGCGATGTCTCCACCGGCGATCCGGGGAGCAGAGTCGTGCTCGATCTTTCAGGCGACCGGCTGGATCAAGTTACCGGCGATCTCAATACCGGCGCTACGCCGAACAGCCCGGCGCTGTTGACCGGCGACCTCATCATCAATGACGGTGCGGACGAACTATGGCTCCGCTCGCAGGGGACGGCGTCGGCCAGCGTGTTCGAAGGAACCGCGCGAATCCCCGGGGCCGGAGCTTTCGATCGCGTAGTTTATGAAGCGTCGGGCAACGATTCCGTACTGACGCTGACCGCGCCTACCGCTGGCGGCAATGGCGAAATGAACCAGACGCTGCATCTGGGCGGCGATGGAACCGTCGTTGTGGAGGCGGTGGTGAATACCACCGGCACGCCCGATCTTGCGGCTATCCGTGTTGAGCGCGGCTCCACATCGTCGGCCCTTGGGCAGGGCGGGGATGGAAAAATCGATCTGGTTATAGCGGCCAACGTCGCGGGCAGCGGCACGGGCTTCACATCGCTGGTCGATGCGCGAGAGGCCGACAGCGTGCTGGTGCGCACCAATTCGACCGTCAGCACTACGTCAGGCACCGCGCTCGATGCGGGCGATGCGGAAACCGTGATTGAGGCATCGGCTTTCGTGCAGATTCGCGAGACGTCGCTGGCGACCGCCGCAGGATCGGAGGCGCTGCGGACAAGTAGCTCGGTCGACAACCTTGGCACGATCTCGGGGATCAACCAGCGCGCCAATGTCGGCAACAATGCCAACGGCGTGGACGCTACGGATGCGCGGATCGTCAATCGCCGCAATGGCGGGCAGGTGGGCAAGATTCAGGCTTCTGGCGATGCGATCCTGGCCAGGGGGCAGACCTACGTTGAAAACCACGGCGAACTGTCCAGCCTGTTCGGCGCTGCCGTCACCACGCAGGGGATCGATTCTTCCACTGTGCTGCGCAATGGCCAGCAGGGGCTGATCCGGGTCGGCAACGCTTTCGAGAGCACTGGCACCAGCACCACGGCCTATCAGGGCGCGGGCGGCACGGACGTCGTCGTCAATGCCGGCGTGATCGAAGGCGATGTCCTGCTCGGCGGCGGTGACGATATCTATCTCGTGCAGGGAGAGGGCACGGTTGATGGCGTGATAGATGGCGGCGCGGGCAATCATGACGCCTATGGCCGATCCTATACCACCAGCGCCACTGCGCAGCTTGCCAACGGGACGCTCAACGTCGATGGCCGCACTGGGTTTGAGATGCACGGCGTGGAAGCGTTCGGGGCCGATACGGTGGTAACCGTCACTGCTGCGGAAGTGCTGACCAACGGCATTCAGGCGATCGGTGCGGGCACTGTCATCAACACTGCAGATATCGCCTCGGGCGCGGGTTACGGTATCTACCTGCGGGGGATTCCCAATGTCCCGGCCGGCACGACCTTCATCAATCGCGGTGTCGTAACCGGCGATAACTTTGCGCTGCGGGGGCACAACGCGGGTGGTTCCATCAGCAACGAAGGCACGCTGGGCGGGCGCATGGGCGTGGCCTTGGAAGTCGATGAAGATGCGTCGAGTGATGCGTTCGAGTTCGACAACAGCGGGGAAATCAGTGCCAGCGGAACCAGCGGATCGGCCTTTTCCGCTTTCATCAGCCGGCAAGATCACACCGCACGCATCACTAACAGCGGCAATATCCGCCAACAGGCCGAAGGATCGAGCAACGATGCGGCCTATGGCCTGAACGTCCGGTCTCGAGGTCGGGTCGAACTGGACAACAGTGGTCTGATCGCCGCGCAGAGCCGCACCGATGGTGGCGCGCGGGTAGAGGCGGCCAGTATCGACATCGACAACAGCGGCACGATCGTGGGAAGTGGCGCTGGGGGCAGCGGCCTTACCGTGGTCGCGACCGGGTCGTCGGAAAGCGGCGAAGCCGAAACTGTCGCGTCGGTTACGAACGATGGAACGATCCGTGCCAATGGCGGTCGCAGCACCATCGATGGCGGCGCTGCGCTTGCCTATGGCCTCGGTGTCGAGGTGGTCGGCAACAATGCGCGGGTGGAAGTCGTCAACAACAACACCATCGAGGCGATCGGCGCGGGTTCCGCCGCGGTTTATGCTGTGGGCAACAATCCCGATGGGCCGGGCCTGTCGCATTTCCGCATGAGGAACATTGGCACGGTGCGCGGCAGCGGTACGGATACCGTTCTGCCAGTGGGAGAAATCGTCCGCCGGACGGGGATGACCATTCCGGCCGCGCTTAACGATTCCGATATCGAACGCACCGTTGCCAGCGCCATCCAGACCTTTGGCACCACCGACCATATCGAGAATGACGGGACGATCGTTGGTAATGTCGATCTTGCCGATGGTGACGACCGCTTCGAAAATCGCGGTGTCGTGGCAGGCGACGTGCGAATGGGCGACGGCGACGATACCTATGTATTCGGGCTGGGCAGTGCGATCAGTGGCGTCGCTTATGGTGGTGATGGGCAGGATACCCTGCTGATCGACGGTAGCGGCAGCCATAACGGCAGGCTGGATGCCGCGCAATATCGCGGCTTCGAGACTATTCGCGGGCTGGAAGGCGTTCCAGTCGGCACTGGCGTGCTTTCGGTGGCGGGCGCGTTCGATGTCAACACGGTGGGCCTTGCCAACATCTCCATTCAGATCGACCAGGGCGATACCGTCAGCAGTACCGGGCAATACACCTTCACCGGCAGCGCGGGATCGGAACGGATCACCAATCAGGGTACTATCGAAGGCAGTGTCGACCTAGGCGCCGGGGATGACACTGTCATCAACTCGGGAACCATTCAGGGCGACGTGCTGCTCGGTGATGGGAACGACCGCTACGTTGCGCGCGCAGGCAGCGTGATCGAGGGTGTTCTCGATGGAGGGGCGGGGATCGATACATTCGAATTCCTGCTCAGCGGTGACACCGGTGAGTTGCCGGCCGGGCTGCTCAATTTTGAATCCTACGCCGCGCGGGGCGAAGGGACGCTCAACGTAACGCTGGATCAGGATATCGAAACGCTTGAACTGCTGGATGGCGCCGGGCTGGTGCTGAACCAGGGCAACGGAACGATCCGCAACATCTTGGGCGACGACAGCGACAACCACGTCACCATCAATGGCACTCTAGTGGGCGGCGTCAGCCTTGGCGGCGGCGATGACGTGCTGAACCTGACACTGGAAGGTGTGTTGTCCGGCGCATTGGACGGCGGCGCAGGAAGCGATACGCTCAATCTGACGCTTACCGGCGCTTCCACCATCAATGGGATGAATGGTTTCGAGACTGCGAACGTCTTCGGATCATCTCCGCTGACGCTGGCGGGTTCGCTGGGCGCCGGGCAGACGCTGAACTTCGATGGATCGGATAACGAATTGATCATCGGTGCGGGCGCGGACTTTGCCGGAACTATCGATGGTGGCGCGGGCCGTGACAGGCTCCGCATCCAGTCGGGGGCGGAAGACAGTCGGACCGTCGTTGCATCCCAGATAATCGGGTTCGAGGATTTGGCCGCCGAAGGGCCGGGCACGCTGGCGCTCACCGGCGGCAGCTACGGCTTCCAGACTGTGGCCATCGACGGTGCGCTGGAACTGGGCGAGAACACAAGCCTGTCCTCTGCGCAGGGAGTGGTTTTCGGTGCGGCGGACAATCGTTTCCGCCTCGGCAGCGGTGCGACCGTTACCGGCGGTGTCGATGGTGGTGCGGGTGATGACCTGCTGGAACTCGTGCAAGGAGCAGGGACCACCCGTTCGCTCGCATCGGTTGGCGCCACCGGCTTCGAACGGCTCCATGCATCGGGAGCGGGTGAGCTCATCATCGATCTCGACAGCATTTTCGACTCGGTTTCGCTGGATGGCGGGACAATCACCATCACCGCCGGTAACACGCTTACCGCGCCGGTGTTTGGCGGCGCGGGCGCGGATACTCTGGCAATCCTCGGCACTCTGGTGGGTGATGTAGATCTGGGCGCGGGCGATGATCGCCTTATCCTCGCCGATCTTGACCGGAGCAACAGCTACAACGGCGGCGCCGGCACGGACACGATCGAATTCCGCACCGGCGCGACTTATGATGCGCCACTGGAATTCGATGGTACCGGTACTAACAGCTTCGAACGGCTGGCGATCGGTGCGGGCGTTGTATCGCTCACCGCGGATACCAGCTGGGAAGGGGTCACGATCACCGGCGGGCGTCTTATTGGGCAGGCTGGCACGACGCTGTCCTCCAGCTCGGCGATACTGGTCAGCAGTGGGGCGACTTTCGGTTCGGCCGGCACGGTCAACGCTGATATCGATGTGCGCGGTACGCTCTCGCCCGGTGCTTCGCCAGGAACCATGACGGTGAATGGCAATGTCACCTTCCGGACGGGATCAAACCTCCTGCTGGAAGTGTCCCCCACTGTCAGTGACCTGCTTAACATCTCTGGTCGGATGGTGATCGAAACCGGTGCCACGATGGACATCACCGGCGTTCTGCAGGGCACGCCTGGCGAGCTGCTCGATCTGGTGGTTGCCGATGGCGGAATTGAAGGGCGCTTCACCACAATCAATAAGTCCGACACCGTGTTCGGCTTCATCGTTCAGAACGGCAACCGTCTGCAGATCCGCAGTGAGTTCGAGAACGATGCAAGCTACCCTACGAACGTTCGCACCAGTGTCGATTATTCCAATCAGGTACTGCGCGGGGGCTACGGCGTGCAGGCTTACACCGCGGCGCTGAATGGGCTGACTGATGCACAGGGCCGGGTCAACCGCACGGCTTTCACGCAGCTTACGCCAGAAGCCTACGCCTCTGCCATGCAGGCAGGCACGGATGCCGGCCTTACGCTCAGCGACAGCACCCGCCATGTGGTGCCCGGCAGGAAGGGCATATTCCTTTTTACCCAGGGCGCTTTTGCTGATGGGGACCTGAAAGGCAGCACCCGGACTGGCGCTTCCGTTGCGGATACTGGCAGCGACATCATCTACGGCGGTGTCGGATATGCGGTGGATGATGGAACGAAGTTCGGCGCGTTCCTGGGTTGGATCGATGGGCGGCAGGAACTGGTTCCTCTTGCGGCCAGGACGGACAGCGACGGTATGGTTGCGGGTGTCTTCGCCGATACCAAGGTCAGCGGTTTCGGCCTGCACGCGATGCTGGCTCATATCGCCACTGAAGCCACCACCATTCGCCACATAGCTGCGGCGAATGCCACTGCGACCGGGCGCTACGACCTCAAGAGTTGGGTGGCGGACGTCGCTGTCGACTATGCCTTCGACCTGGGCGGCTTCAATGTCGCGCCGAAGCTGGGGCTGACCTACATCGATACGACCCGCGATGGCGCTGCCGAAAGTGGAGCCGGGGATTTCAGCCTCACCGTTGGTAAAAACAGCAGGTCGGCGCTCTATGGCGACGCAGCGATCCGGGCGTTTGCCCATGTGCCGATGGGTGACATGGCGATGCAACCTTATGTGGAGGCCGGTATGCGTGAGTTGCTGGATGGCAGTGCCACGGTGGCATCCGGCGGCTTCACCGGTGCTGCAGGTGATGGGATGGTGGTGCATGGCGTGGAAGGCAATCGCACCACGGCTCGGATCGCCACTGGTCTCGCTCTCGACCTGTCGCCGGCAGTGCGGATTAACGCCGGTTATTCCGGCGAGTTTGGCAAGACTGACCGAACCACCTTCACCGGGGGCATCTCGCTCCGATTCTGATCCGCGCGTCGGCGCCCGGTTCCCTCCCGTGTCTCCACTAACCGGGTATCCCCGCTGACGTGTCGGTTCGGCCCGGCCTGCTTTGTCAGGCCGGGCCGTTTCTTTTCTGTCCCATCAGGTCCGCCACCATGCGTCGCGCCTTTCGACCGTTTGTCGCAACGCGGATGTTCCCTCGATCTACGGGGTGTCAGGCGAATTCCACGGCGGCTGAAGAGAGGGCGCGCAACACGCCCACGGCCGTGAGGAGGATATGATGAAAACGAAATGTGGATGGGCGCTTTGCGCCGTGGCTGCTTTGGTCATCACCACCCCAAGTCTGGCGCAGGACGCCGAACGCGGGGACCGGCAGGACCAACGGACCGAAACCGCTCGGGCTGCCTCAGCTGCGGATCAGGCCTGCGAAAAGCCGAAGAAAAAGAAGAAGGGCCTTGGGCTTGGCGGGGCGCTACGCACCGTCCGGTCTTCGGGTTTGCTGGGTGCGGTCGCGGGGCGCGCTGGCGCTGATGGCTATCTCGTCAACTCCGCCGCCAATGCCGCGATCGATATCAGCGCTGCCGAGGCGGATCAGCGCCGGGCGGATTCCGCGCGGGAGGTGCAGTCATGCTGAGGCACAGAACTTTCGCTTCGCTTGCAGTCGTCGGTCTGCTTGCGGCCTGTGGGGATGGCGGCGCGGCAACCGCGACCGCGGCCACGCCAACCACCGTGGCCAGTTTCGATCTGCCCGTGCCCGGCCTCTACAGCGTCGTGCAAACTGGCGACGCTGCGGGTGAGGATGAACGCTGCCTCAATGCAGAGGATATCCAGGCCGGTCGTTTTGCTCCGTCCGATTCCGTGCCCGATGAATGGACGGTCGAAACTAACCGCATGTCCGGCGGTACAATCGAAGTCGTTGCCCGGCATCCCAGCGGCGGCCGCCTGTCCATGATCGGCGGTTACGGGAGGGAATCCTTCGTGGTCGATGCCTCGATCGATCTCACTGTGAATGGCGAGAAGATCAGCCATCGCTCCGGTTTGAAGGGCACGTTCATCTCCCCCGATTGTGCCGAAGAGGACTGAGGGGGCGCTGCGATGGCGAAAGCACCCATTCTCGCTTGCTGTGCAATGCTGCCGCTTGCCGCCGTTCCCGCGACGGCGCTTGGGCAGCATTGCGCCCAGCCATTACAGGAAGCGGGCGAAAAGGTTTCCCACTTGCCGGGTGAGACGCCTTATCAGGTGTCGGATCAGCTCCAGCTATACTACGATCAGGCCAGCGATCTTTTGGATGCCGATCCGGAACAATGTCTGGCCATAGTGGCGCGGATGAACGCGCTGATCGCCCGTTATATGCCTGGCGGAGCTGGCAGCGGCGGAGTTGCTACCGATCCTACACCCGTCTCTCCGCACGGGCAGCCTGTTCTCTCTGTGGATGATGTTCTGGCGGAAACGCGGCAGAGCGAAAGCGAACGAATGGAACGGCGCATGGCGCATGCCGCGCATGATGCGGGTGACGATTTGCGCAAGGTGGGCGATTATCGCGATGCTGCGCGGGGCTATGCTGCGGCAATGCAGGCTTTCGGGGCGTCGGGGAATGGCGGGCTAACCGAACTGGCAGAAATCGGGGCGGCGGTCGAAGCGATTGAAACGGCCACGCGCGAGATGGAAGATATCGTCGTCATCAATGCGCCAGATGACGTGATGCATGCACGACTTGAAGACGCGGTGCGACGCGTTGAAGCGGCTCGCCGCGCGCTGGAACGTGCATGGCAGCGATATCATGCACGTCAGGCTGCCGATGACGGCTTCCTTGCCCCTCTCGTTCCCCAGGATGATTTCATTGCCCCGCTGGGGGATGCCGATACACGCGCCGCGCAGGCCCGGCTTCGCTCTGCGGAGCGGGCGCTGAAACAGGTGCGTAACGCCTGGGATCCCTACATCCATCGCACGGATCGGCCGTTCCTCGATATGCGGGATGGGTACAAGCAGGCTTTCCGCGGCGAATACGACGGCTTTGCAGAGGAACTTGGCGCCTTTGACGCGACCGCTGATTCCTACATGCCTGACCGGATCGGTGAGTTCACGCGACGACGCGCGCAACTGTGGGACCGGCACGAGCAGCGCCTTGAAGCGATCTTCGATAGATATGCCATACCCTGACCCTCAGCTGATGAAGGCCTTCATCGGCTACTCATCGAAGCAATCTTTGCATGAACCGCAGACCTGTGGTTGACCCTCCATCCGGGCGGCGGGTTTCGACGGACGCGCTGCCATTGCGCGGCGCGGAAAGGGGCATCCTGCGCAGAGTGGGGGAATGGGGCATGGTCTTCGGCGGCCGGGAAAAATCACCGGAACTAAGGCTGGCGTTCCAGCTTTCGATGGTCCTGTGGCTGGCATCCAGCACGGTGGTAACAGTGGGCGCAATTCTGGTCGGCCAGATGCACACGCTCAGCGCCTATCTTACGGTGCCGATTACCGTCTTCACCGCCGCTGGCATCACGGTATTGCTTTATGGCCCGGTGCGCCTCCTGCAAAGCAAGCCGCTGTTCCTGGCTTTGCCCGCGATCCTTGCCGCTATCGGCCTTGCGGCGGCTCTCCAGACGATTGCTGACTACGGCACTCAGGCCTTGTTTCTTCCGATTTTTCCCGATCACGTGATGCCGGAAACAGATCCGAAATCACTCATGGTGACCTGGACGATCTATTTCGCGCTCTACACTTGTAATGCCGCACTGCTCTGGCTTTCCTTCGTGGCGCAACTATCCAAAATGCGCGAGATCGCGCTGACGCAGGCAAAGCTCGATCTTGCCATTTCCGAGGCGCGTAGCGCTCAGGCCGAACTCAGGATGTTGCGCCTGCAACTGGATCCGCATTTTATGGTCAATTCGCTCAGCGCGATTTCGACGCTGGCGATCACGAGCGATGGCCAAACCGCCGCAAGAATGGCCGACAGCCTTGCCGATTTTCTGCGCTTTTCGCTTGAACGTTCCGATAGCGCGGAAAAGCCGCTGGCCGACGAGATTGCGCTGGTGCGGGCCTATCTTGACGTGGAACAGATACGCTTCGGTGACAGGCTCCGGCTGGAGGTCGATTGTGAAAGGGCGCTGGGCGCGGCCCTGATCCCCAACTTCATCCTCCAGCCGCTTGTCGAGAACGCGATGAAGCACGGTTTCAGCAGTGCGATAGGCGGGATGACACTTGGGATTTCCGCTCGCGAAGTGGACGGGGAACTGATCCTCGCTGTGGAGGATCACGCGCAGGAAAAACGCCCCGTGTCGGTTCCGCAAGGCCTCGGAATCGGCCTCGCTAACACGCGGGAACGGCTGGAAACTATGTATGGCCCCGGTGCTACTTTGACGACCACCGCTTTGAAGGACGGCTTCAGGTCCGAAATGCGCCTTCCGGCGAGGTTCGCCTCTTCAAAAGACTTGCCGGAATGAATCCGCCACGGTGCCTGTCCGGGAGGCTTAAGCCACGGAGAGGCAAGCAGATATAGCCCAGCCCGGGAACCGCGGCGGGCTTTAACTATTTCTTCAGCATGGGGACCGCCGAGGCTGCTTCTTATCCGCTGACCGGGCGTTTTCTGCAGGGCAGGCTGCGCGATTCGATGACGCGCGAGGAAAAGGCGCTGGTTGAATCTCTGGTCGAAACGACCGAGCGATATACCGAGCCGACGCGCCTCATTTCATGCGGCGAAGCTGCCGAACGCTCGACCATCGTCGTCGAAGGCTATCTGATGCGGGTAATCGCCGATGGCGATCAGCGTTTCATCGTCGGCTTGCAGGTGCCGGGCGATTTTGCCGATCTGCACGGTTTTGCGCTTCCCCGCCTCGATCATGACATCGTCACGCTGGGCGATACGCTGGTCGGCTTCGTCCCTCATTCGCGTTTGCGGGAAGTGCTCGAAGACCACCCCCGGTTGGCACGTCTGCTGTGGTTCGCTTCGCTGATTGACGCGGCCATTCATCGGCAATGGATCCTCAAGATGGAACAGCTCACCGCCCCCCGGCGGGTCGCACATATATTCGCGGAGCTTTGGTATCGTCTCGATCTGGTTGGTCTGGGGCGGCGCGACGGACTGCGCACGCCGCTGACGCAGAGCGATCTGGCCGATATGTGCGGCACCACCGCAATTCACATGAACCGCGCGCTGGGTGTGCTGAAACGGGAAGGCGTTGCGGAATTCCGGCGTGGAACCGTCTATGTCCCCGATCGCGGGCGGCTGGAAAGCTTTGCGCGGTTCGATCCCGATTATCTCTACGGGAAGGAAAGCATTCGTAACGGTGCTCCGTCTACCAGACGCTGACCTCTGCGCCGAACGTGGTATCATGCCGTGCCGATGATACCCGATACCGATCTAGTACCGTCGCCACCGCCAGCGACCGGTTATGCGCCGCGCCGCCGCCCGCGCTGGGGGGCGCTTGCCCTGATCGTGCTGCTGCATCTGGCGGCTATCGCGGCGCTTACGCGGGTGTTCGCGCCTGATTTCGCCCGCGCCGCACTGGAAAGCGCGACGGCGCTGGTCACGGTGACGATCAGTGAGCCGCCCCCGCCTCAGCCAGAGCCCTCCGCCACGCCGCCTGACGCCGGGGCAGCGGCGCCGGAAGGAGCTAAGGCCACTCCGCGTGAAGTCATGGCGCCCCGTGCCCCGCTGCCCCGGCCTGATCCTGCGCCGCCCGCCGCTTCGACCGGGCTCGCCCAGAATTCGGGCGCGGCTGTTGCAGGGTCGGGAACCGGCGGTGGTGGGGAGGGTACCGGCACGGGAAGTGGCGGCACAGGCACGGGTTCCGGCGGCGGGGCGCAGCCTCTTACGAAGATCGCCGGCGACATCAACAATGCCCGCGACTACCCCCGCGCGGGGCGGGAGGCGCGCAGGGGCCACGACGTCGTGATAGAACTCATGGTTGGCGCCGATGGGCGGGTCAGCCAGTGCCGCGTCACCGATCCCAGCCCTGATGCAGAGGCGGACGCCATTACTTGCCAGCTTGCCACGCAACGCTTTGTCTTTCGGCCACGCCTCAACGCTGCGGGCGAAGCGGTGCCGGGTATCTATCGCTGGCGGCAGCGCTGGTTCTGATGACAACTTGCTGCGCCCGTCCTACATTCGGCGCAAATCCCGGATTTCCCGGGGGGTTTGAGGTGATATGACGGTAATTCATCCGGTCGTTCTCTGTGGCGGCAGCGGTACGCGACTTTGGCCGCGCAGCCGCAAGCAAGCCCCCAAGCCGTTCCTCCCTCTGGTAGAGGATCAGACCCTGTTCGAAGCGACGCTGGGCCGCTGCGCCCGCGATGCGCGTTTCGCGGCGCCCATGGTTGTCACCGGCAAGGCGCATCTTGCCCACGTGGAAACGCAGACGGCCGCGTTCCCCGGCGCGCAGGTGATCGTGGAACCGGAAGCGAAGAATACCGCCGCTGCCATCGCGCTGGCTGCCGAACGGCTGCCGCCGGATGCAATCATGCTGGTGTGTCCCAGCGACCATCATATCGCCAATGCCGCCGCTTTCCGCGATGCGGCCTCCACTGCGGCTGCGCTGGCGGGGCAGGACTGGCTGGTCACGTTCGGCATCGCGCCCACTGCGCCGGAAACGGGCTATGGCTATATTCGCCGTGGTGATGCGCTCGAAGGCGGTTTTCAGGTGGATCGCTTTGTCGAAAAGCCGGATCACGCCACCGCCGAACAGTTTCTGGCAGAGGGAAGCTATAGCTGGAACGGGGGCATCTTCGTCTATCGCGCGGGCGCCTTTCTGGAAGAATTGCGCCGCCATCGCCCCGATCTGGCAGAGGCGGCGCATCGCGCGGTCGCCGGTGGCCGGGAGCAGGGCGTGGAATTTCATCCTGACGCAGCCGCATTCTCGGAAATCGCGCCGGAATCCGTGGACTATGCGGTGATGGAAAACACCTCGCGCGCGGCAGTGGTGCCGGTCAGCATGGGCTGGTCCGACATCGGCAGCTGGCACGCCCTGCGCGACGCCCGTCCGGGGGACGAGGCGGGAAACCGTACACGCGGCCGGGTGGAACTGGTCGATTGCCGCAATGTTCTGGCTGAAACGGATGGTCCGCGCATTTCGGTGATCGGGCTGGAGGATATCGCCGTGGTGGTCGATGGTGATGAAGTGCTCGTCACCACGATGGCCGGGGCGCAGAAGGTCGGCAAGCTCGGCGGCGCGGCGAACCAGTAGGTCGATCGGCAAGGGATGGTCTGCAATGGGTGAGATACTGAGTTCCGAAGGCGTCGTCGCCCAGACCATTCAGCTCGCGCTGGCCCCGGTGTTCGTGCTGGTGGCGATCGGCAACATCATGAACATCCTGTCGCAGCGGCTGGGCCGCGTGGTCGATCGGTCGCGTGTGCTGCAACAGATGCACGGCGCCACCAGCGGCGATGCCCATGATGCCGTGGTGCGGGAAATTCGCACGGTTGACCGGCGGATAGAGATGATCAGCCGGGCGATCCTGCTTCTGGTGCTCAGCGGCTTGTCCATCGGCCTCTGCGTGGCCCTGCTGTTTATCGAGGAAATACTGCAGGCCAATCTGCAGCAGTTCGCCGCCGGGGCCTTCATCCTCGCCATTACGCTGCTGATGTTCGCTCTGATGCTGTTCATGCGCGAAACGCGGCATGCCACGGCGGTCCTGCGTATCCCGGAAACCTATCTTGAGCGTGAGCGCAGGCTTTAGGGCCAAGGCCCTTAGTCGGATGAAGGCGGGGCCAGCATCTTCTGCCCCTGTTCGCGCACTGCGCCTTCTATCAGCGGTTGGATGAAGCTCAGCGCCGCGGGCAGTTCGATGGATAGCACTACCTGCGAATCGGCCACATCGATATGTCCGTTGAGCGATTGGCCCATTGCCGCGATGGCCATTTCCATTCGGTCGTCGCTGGTCCAGTTGGTCGTCACTTGCACCATACCGCTGGGCAGGCTGTCGCCCATCTTGTGGCTGTTTTCGCGCAGGCGGCGGCGGGCTTCTTCCCGGCCCAGCGCGTGGGGAATGGCTACTTCCATGGGCGGCCTAGCTTTTCTGTTCAGGGGGTGATGGCAGCGCCTCGGGCTCTCCCGCCGCGCCGTATCGGTAATCGAGATAGCGGGTGCGAACGGCCAGATCGTCGATCGCCCCATCGGCCAGCTGGCGCGTAACGCGGTCGATCTCGCCGCTGATCTTGCCCAGGCTTTCGGTCAGTTGATCGTCCGGCGTTGCGCCCGCGCGCTGTTCCTTCCGAAGCTGCGCGGGAATTTTGCGATAGGCGTCGATCATGCCGGGCAGCGTTTCGCCCACCAGCTTGCGCGTTTCCACGGCGGCGGGGTGGACGGGATCGACATGTTCCAACTGCACGCCCAGCGCATCCAGTTGCACGCCGATCTGGTCCACCAGCGTGATCGCGGGCGGGGGCAGGGCGGGGCGCTGGTGTTCCAGCCACAGTTCCGTCCGCGCGACCATCTGCCGCGCGTCGCCGGTGTTGAGATCGCGCCGCTTTGGCACTTTCACCTTGGGGAAGTTGGAAAACAGGAAGGTGGACGCCACGATGCCCAGAAACGCGATCATGATGCCGGTAAAGCCGATCCCGTCGATCGCGATGCCCGCCACCATGGCGGCCAGCACGATGGCGATCAGCGATCCGCCGATCAGCTTGATGCGCGTCATCAGGTTGCGTTGCCGCAGCTCCGCCGATCCGCGCCCGATCGGCCCGCCCGCACCTTCACGCCGGTGAAAGCCGCCGTCGCGCTGGGTCATCAGCGATTGCCTCGCTTCACGCATGATCGCATCGGACTGGCGCGTGCTGTCGTTCATCATTCAGCCGTCAGCAGCGATGGTTCCGCTGCCGATGTGGAAATGCTTGCCTGCGCCTGACCTTCGGCTCGCGCGATATAGCCCTTCGACTTCTCGACTTCCTTCGACAGGGTATCGACCGTCTGTTTCATCGAATCGAGCGCGCGCAGCTTGAAGGTGTCGATGGAATCCATCGTGTCATAGATGTTCTGGAATGCGCGTTGCAGCGTTTCCAGCGGGATGGTGGAACTGGCCGCTTGCTCGTGAATCTTGCCGGTCTGGTCGCGCAGCATGGTGCTGGTCGAATCGATGATCCCGGCGGTGGTTTCGTTCAGCGCGGTGATCTGGCCCAGCACCAGCCGCTGATTGGTCATCGCTTCCGCCACGGTAACGGCGGTGCGCAGCGCGCCCACGGTGGTGGTGCTGGCGCGGTCCACGCCTTTCACCAGTTCGACGTTGTTCTTTTTCACCAGATCCAGCGCCAGGTATCCCTGCGCCGAAACCGCCATCTGCGTCAGCAGGTCCTGCGTGCGCTGGCGGACATAGAACAGCGCGCTTTCGCGGATCGCCTTGGCCTTCGCGGGATCGACGGAATCCAGCTCGATCGCCTTCTCTTCCAGCCGCTCGTCCAGCCGGCGGGAAATGTGGATCATCTGCTCCAGATTACCCATCGCCTCCCACAGCTTCGCGCGCTCCACGTCGATGGCCGCATTGTCCATCAACAGCTCGTCCTTGCCGCTGGCGAGGTTGCCCAGAATGCCCTGAATGTGGGTCTGCGCGCTCTGATAGCTGCGGAAGTAATTGGTCAGCTTGTTGCCAAAGGGGATAACGCCCAGAAACTTGCGCGTGCCGGACAGCTTGCCGCGCTTGCCGGGGTCCAGATCTTCCACCACCCGGCGCAGTTCGGCCAGATTGGCGCCCACGCCTTCGTCCTTGTCCATCGCCCGCACGGGGCGATCCAGGAAACGGTTGGATTGGCCCGACGCGGCCATGATTTCCTTGCGGCCCATGTTGGTCAGCTGGTCCACCTTCTTGCCGAATTCCGGCGAATTGGCGTCCTGCGCGACAAGGTCGGTGACGAAGGCGTCCACCTTTTCGTCCAGCTTGCTCTTCTTTTCCTCGCTCACCGGAACCAGCCCGGCGGCACGCTCCGGCCCGACCACGGGCACCGGGTCGGGCGGCGTCAGCTCAAAATCGGCCGCCGCCTTGGTGGCTGTCGTGGTCTGGTTACTCGTCGCCATTCGCTGTCCCCTTCCGGCAAGCTTTCACTGTATTAGGTGGGCAAGACACGGTGTTCAAGGGAAAGGGTGCCGCAAGCCGCGATACAGCGGAAGGGGAAATCGATCAGGTGCACGTGCCACATGGCCGCTCTGTCGTGCTATGGTGGATGGGCGCCGCGACGGCGCGTTTCATGAAAGGATCACCGCCATGCCTGCCGAACTGCTGGTGCTGGGCCTCGGGGCCGTTCTGCTGCTCGTCCACATCATGATCGCGGGCAACCTCCGCACGCGACAATATGGCACCGCGTGGAACATGGGTGCGCGGGACGGGGATAGGCCGCCGCTCGATCCCGTTCCGGCCCGCCTGCTGCGGGCGCAGGCCAATTATCAGGAAACGTTCCCCATCGCGGTGGTCGCCCTGATCGGCGCGGTGCTGGCTGGCAAGACCAGCGATCTTACCGCCATAGCCGCCTGGGTCTGGCTGATCGCGCGGGTGATCTACCTGCCGCTATACTGGACAGGCGTGCCCAAGGTGCGGACGCTGGTATGGGCCGTGGCCACGCTGGCGATCGTGCTGGTGTTGGGGGTGCTGCTGTTCGGGTGACCGGTTCGGGGTGGCTTTCGACCCATTGCGGATAGACGCCGCCGACTTATAGTCAAACGATGCTTTGGTGGGATTGGACCGCGCGGCAACGACTGGCGCTGTTGGCTGCGGTACTGGTTGTTGCGCTTACGCCGTGGCTTCTTCTCGGCCTCTTGCCTAACGGTTCATACAATGCGGGGGTGGTCGCGGGCGGCACGGCGCTGTTGGCCATTCCGCAAATGGTCGCATGGTCTCTGTTCGTTGGCCTGAAGACAGGCCGGATGCCCGTTCGCTTTGACGGCGAGGATCGGTTCAAGTCGCCAACATGGTTCTGGATTTTCGCCGTAATTCACGTGGCGCTACTAATCCTCTTTGTGTGGTTCTTTCTTGCGGTTGTTTTCGATCTGCCCAAGCTTCTGCCCTAGCATCCGCTTTCCACCTCAAAGCCGACGCCTAAGACCTTCCGTTCAGCACCATCCGGACCTCCAGCTCAAGCCGCCAGGTGCAGCGGCTCGATCTCGCCCGAAAGGTACAGCCGCTTGGCTTTGGCGCGGCTCAGCTTTCCGCTGCTGGTGCGCGGCAGGGTGCGCGGGGGCACCAGTTCCACCACGCAGTTCATGCCGGTGATGGAGCGTACCTTGTCGCGGATCGTGTCGCGCAGCTTGATCCGTTCCTCGGGGTCGGAAACGCGGCAATGGACCAGCACGGCGGGCGCTTCCTCGCCGTTTTCCATCTCGATGGAAAACGCCGCGATGTCGCCGTGGTTGAAGCCGGGGAGCTGTTCCACCGCCCACTCGATATCCTGCGGCCAGTGGTTCTTGCCGTTGATGATGATCATGTCCTTCGCCCGGCCGACGATGAACAGGTATCCCTTGGCCATGTATCCCATGTCGCCGGTGTCCAGCCAGCCATCGACCAGACATTCCGCCGTCGCTTCCGGATTGCGGAAATAGGAATGCATCACGCTGGGGCCGCGGCACCAGACTTTGCCGATCTGGTGGTCCTTCTTCGGCTTGCCGTTTTCGCCCCGGATTTCGACATCCATGTCGGGCAGCGGCTTGCCGCAGTTCACGATCGCGCGATAGCGGGCCGGGCGCGACAGGTCGCGGCGCGTGCCGGAAAGGCGTTCTTCCTCAACCAGTTCCACATGGATGCCTTCCCCCGGCGGCATCACGGTCACGGCCAGCGTCGCTTCGGCCAGGCCATAGCTGGGGGTGAAGGCAGTGGCCTTGAACCCGGCTTCGGCAAAGGCGTTGACGAAGTTCTGCATCACGTCGGGCCGGATCATGTCCGCCCCGTTGCCCGCCAGCCGCCAGCGCGACAGGTCGAAGCGTTCGGAAACGTTCGACTGGCTGGAAATGCGGCGGGCGCAGATGTCATACCCGAACGTGGGCGAATAGCTCAGCGTCGTGCCCTGGTTGCGGCTGATCAGGTCCAGCCAAGCCAGCGGGCGGCGCGCGAAATGTTCTGTCTTCAGGTAATCGATCGAAACCTGATTGGCGATCAGCGACAGGAAACAGCCGACCAGCCCCATGTCGTGATACCACGGCAGCCAGCTTACCACGCGGTCATTTTCGCCGATGTTCATCGCCGTGGCGTGGCCATACAGGTTGTGCAGCAGAGCCCGGTGGGTCACCGCCACGCCGGTGGGGAAGCGCGTCGATCCGCTGGAATACTGCAAGTAGCAGATGTCATCCGGGCTGGCGGTCGGCAGTTCCACCTCGGGCGCTGGGCGCAGGGCAAAGCTTTCCCAGTCGGCGCTTTCGCAATTCTGCCGCGCGGCGGCGGCCCCGGCCATTTCGGCGATTTCCGCCGGATAGAGCAACAGCTTGGGATCCGCGCTTTCCAGCTGGACCACCAGTTGCTCGATATAATTTTCCTTGCCGCCGAATGTGGTCGGCAGCGGCAGCGGCACCGGCCATGCACCGGCATAGACCGCGCCGCAGAACAGCGCGGCGAATTCCGGCCCGGTTTCGGCGATCAGCGCCACCCGGTCGTCCTTGCCCACGCCGCTGGCGATCAGCCGCCGGGCCATCTCCAGCGCATCGTCGCGCATCTCGCTATAGGGATAGGCGCGTTCCAGCACGCCGCGCGCGTCGTGGAAATTGAGCCCCTTTGCGCTGCGGGCCGCATAGTCCACCGCTTCGGTGAACGTCGCGAATTCCGCGCGAATCCGCGGCAGCGGGCAATCATTGGGAGTGGGTACGAATTCCGTCATGTCGTGTTGGCAATCCCCGCCATTCGTGCGCTCTTCACGCCCCTGACCGTCGCCAGCAGGCCACCGCGAAGTCCGCGGCCCCCTCATCAAACTTTCCCATTTGTCAACGACTGTGGCACGAATATGGCCATGACAGGCGATACACAAGCGGCGAAACGAACGCGGCGCGCGCCAAAGCCGATTGACGCTGCGCGTTTGGAGGAACTGGCGCTGGCCTATGTCGCGCGTTTTGCCACCAGCGCGGCAAAGCTCGAAGGCTATCTGGCGCGCAAACTGCGCGAACGGGGCTGGGCGGGGGAAGGCGATCCGCCTGTCGCCCGGCTGGTCGCTCGTTATGTGGAACTTGGCTATGTCGATGATGCGGCCTTCGCCCGCGCCCGCGCCGGCAGCCTGCTGCGCCGTGGCTATGGCCCGCGCCGCATCGGGCAGGCGCTGGGTCAGGCGGGCATCGATGAAGATACCCGCGCGGATGTTCGCCCGGATGAGGGGGAAAAGCGCCTCGCCGCTCTCACTCTGGCAAGAAAGCGCGGATTCGGGCCGTTCGGACGAAAAGAAGATGCGGAACGCCCGATCGACCGCGATCGGCGTGAACGTCAATTGGCGGCCATGCTGCGCGCGGGGCATACTCTCGACACCGCGCGCGAAATCGTGGATGCCCTCAGCCAGGACGCAGCCGAACAGTGGGTTGCAGAGGCCCAGGAAGAACATTGATCCCATGCGCGCGCTGATGCTCTCGTTACTGCTGTTCCTCCCCGCCTGTTCGCAGGCCGCCGAACCCGCGCCAGCGCCTGTCGCGCAGGCATCGGTCCATCCGGAATCGGGGCTGGAGGTGATTCCGCTCACCGTCACCACGGCGGATGGGAAAAGCCACGCCTTGCGGGTGGAGGTCGCGCGTTCGGGGCAGGAACAGGCGCGCGGGCTGATGTTCCGCACTCAGATGGGCGCGGACGAAGGGATGCTGTTTCCCTACGATCAGCCGCGTGTCCTCAGTTTCTGGATGAAGAACACGGTGCTTTCGCTCGATCTCGTGTTCATCGGGCCGGATCGCAGGGTGATAAACGTGGCCGATCACGCCGTGCCCTATTCGGAAGCCGCCATCACTTCGGATGCGCCCGGCATCGCCGTGCTTGAACTGAATGCGGGGCGCGCGGCGCAGCTGGGCATCACCAGCGGCGCGAAGGTCGATTGGTAAGCTTGCGCGGGCATACCGCTTGGCGCTAGTGCGCGGCCCATGGGAATCCTCATGAAGATCTTCACCTGGTGGGATGGCGCCACGATCGGCACCTCGCTGTTCAGTGCCCGCAACGGGGAACGCGTCGGCACCGATGCGCAGGGCAACCGCTATTACCGCTCGAAGAAAAAGAGTGGCAACGGGCGCGAACGGCGCTGGGTGATCTACGCAGGGGCTAACGATTCCAGCCGCGTCCCGGCTGAATGGCACGGGTGGCTGCATCATTCGTACGACGATCTGCCGGAAAGCCACCTTGCTCCGCCGAAGATATGGGAGGCGGATTATTCGCCCAATCCCACCGGCACCGCCGCCGCCTATCGCCCGCAGGGCGCGTTGGAGCGGGGTGGGAAGCGCGCCCGTTCCGCCGCAGATTACGAAGCGTGGACGCCCGACGCGTGAGGGTGGCCGCGGTCATCGCGGCCACGGCTTTGCTGGCTGCCTGCAGCGGCGCCGCGCCAGAGCCGCAGCCGGAAGAAACCGACGTTCCTGAAGAACTGGCAGGCGCGGTTCCGCCCCCTGCGGCCACGGGCGCGGGCACACCGATGGAACAGCGCGTGGCCACGCTTGGCCTGCTTAACAAGCGCAATAACATCACCCGCGACATAGAGATGAAACCGGGCGAGGCGCGCCGCGTGGGCGATGTCGTCATCCGCCTTTCGGCTTGCGAGCGCACTCCGCCGTGGGAAGATCCGCCGGAAACCGGGGCATTCGTGCAGGTCGTGGTGAACGAGCGCAAGGATGCCGATTCGCCGCTTGAATGGCGACGCATCTTCTCCGGCTGGCTGTTCCGTAATTCGCCCAGCCTCAACGTGGTCGAACACCCGATCTATGATGTCTGGGTCAAGGACTGCAAAATGACTTTCCCGGGTGAAGGGCCTGCGGTCCCGTCGGATAATGGTGCTGCGCCTTCCGCCCCCGCCGCCACGCCGTCTCCCACGCCCACAGCTTCGGCCACGCCGGAACAGCCGGCCGAATCGCAGACCGAGGCATAGATTTCCGGCAGCGCAGGCGCGGGTCCCTCACGGGCAGCGTCGGCCAGCCGTTCCAGATAGGCTTCCCGGCTCAGCGGTATCGCCCCCAGCGTGGCCAGATGTTCGGTCATGAACTGGCAGTCGAGCACGCGATACCCGCCGGTCTTCAGCAGGGCCACCAGCCACGCCAGCGCCACTTTCGATGCGTCCGTCGCCCGGCTGAACATGCTTTCGCCGCAGAAAACGCGGTCGAATCCCACGCCGTAAAGCCCGCCCACCATCTCGTCCCCGGCCCAGCATTCGATGGAATGGGCGTGGCCCGCCGCATGCAGTTTGCGATAACTCGCGGCGATGCGGGTATTGATCCAGGTCTCGGGATGCCCCGGCCGGGGCGCGGCACAAGCCTCGATCACTCCGGCGAAGTCGGCATCGCAGGTGACGCGGAACCGGTCCTGCCGGATCGCCTTGGCCAGCGATCGGCTGGGGCGAAACGATTCGATGGGAATCACCGCCCGTTCGCGCGGCTCCACCCAATAAACTTCCTCGTCATCCCGCCCATCGGCCATCGGAAAGATGCCGCTGCGATAGGCGCTCAGCAGCAGGTCCGGCGGGATGATGGAGGAAACAGGGGCGTGCATCGCTCACAGCTAGGAATTTTCGCCCGCCATTGCGAGCATGACGGTTAGCGTAAGCAGGTCGCTTGCCAACCCCGCCGCCCGGCTATAGAGGCCACCCCGCCCGCAGGAGTGTAGCTCAGTTGGTAGAGCATCGGTCTCCAAAACCGAGGGCCGTGGGTTCGAGTCCCTCCACTCCTGCCAATACTTCGGCGCAGATTCGTCTTTTTCGCGGATCGTGCCGTGCCAAGGGCTGGCACGCTTTCCTCCGTTGGCGCGAAGAATCCGAATGGCGGAAGATCAGTCAATCGGAACTTTCGACCGGCAAGTTTCTTAAGATCGAGGTGGTTCTAGCGACCGCTCCGACCATAGTGGACACTCGACGTCCTAGCGATCAGGAACCGTTGGCAATGGGACGGCGCGTTCGCCCCTTTGATCGCGCAGTCGATACTTGCTCGCGTATTCACGCCGCTGTTTCGTCACTTCGTACAATACGATGCCCGAGCTGGTCGCGAGATTAAGGCTCTCGATCATTCCGAACATTGGTACGCTGATGCACATCTCGCTTCGCTCAACGGCCAGATCGCTTAACCCTCTCGCCTCGTTACCGAACCAGACGGCGAGTTTGGCGTGTTCTGCAAAATCCACTTCATGTAGGTAATTGTTGGTCTTGCCCTTCACGTGCGGGGACGTTGCGACGGACACAAACCGATTTTTCTCAAGGTGGGCGAGGCACTCCTCGGTGCTGTCAAATCGCTTCACAAAGGTCCACTTCACAGCGGACACCGAAAGTTTGGACAGCTTTGGCTCGCCGCGCAAATCTTGCCAATCGTCGGACAGAACATGGCGAGGGTCCACGACGTAAACCTTCTCTGCACCTAGAGCGTTCACGTTGCGAATGACTGTGCCGATGTTGCGCGGATTCTCCGGCTCTTCGATTACGACGATCAGGTTCTTGCAGCGGAACGCCTTGATCTCGTCGGCCCGCGCACGGGCGGGCCTTTTGACCTCTACCTTTTCGTCTTCTGTCACTTAGCTTCTCCGTTGAGCTGGCCGAGATAACCTAAGATCGGAAGAGGAGCCAAGCAGGGGCATCGAGTGTCCGCTATCCATCTGTGTCAGACATTCAAAATCTGAAGCCTTGGCGCATTGCTGACGCGACATCTGGCACGATCCAGCACGGCCCAAGAACCATCGTGCCAGCTTGGCGCGATGCGGAAATTGCTCAAAAATGGCTGGGTCCTACCGTTTCCAGCTCACCACTCCTGCCAGCTTTACGGCGTAGATTTGGCGAACTTTCCCGGATTGTTCCGCCATGGTTAGCCAAATCGGGGTGTGCATCAGCTTTTTGTCGAAGGCGAGCGGGGCCTGCAGCTAACGCATATTCGAACATCGGTTTCAAATTTGCCTTACTGGTCACGGCGGGGTCAGCGTACTGTCTTGGGAATGCCATCAGCAAAGTAAGGATGGGACAGCCTTTCCGCCCAATGTGAAATAGCCGGGTCATGGGTGGTTGCTGCAAAGTTCATTGCGGCCTTGGGGCCTTCAGGAATGTGTGCTGGTCCTATCGTCCATCATGAAGACCCCTCTATGGAGCCTTCCAAAACGGCTGTGTCGCCGGTTACCCCACTGCTTTTCACGCGATACTGCCAGTATTGACCAGATCCGGCAGCCCTCGCGTTAAAGGTGTCGCCGGCTCGAACATTGATGCCTGAAGATGGCGTGCCCCCAGCGTAGCCAAACACGTCTACGCTGCCGACCCGTTGGCGAATGTATCCCCCTGAAATCGGCGTCAGCTCGCTCGGACAAACTACATCACCGATTGTTACATAGTTGTTCCCGGTATTGCTGTTGGAAACGCAGGCGGTCTGCCCGGTCAGCCTAACATTCTGGATTACCTTGCCGATATTTACGTCGCGCGCGTCCGCGCGCACCTGCAACGAAGCAGCGCCGAAAGCGATATCCTTCTTCAGCTGGTCAATGATAATCGTACCGATGTGGAGATTGACAATTTTGTTGATGTTGGAAACGGTAGATGCGCCTGCTGTTGCCTCGCCTGCCCCCGTGCCATTTACGCGTAGAGAGCCAATTCTGATATTGGTCGGCCATTCTGCCGCATTGTTACCGCTACCGACCAACTGGATGCCCTGATTGCGGTTGTCGCGGCTATCGATTGAATCAACCAGCACGTCACGGTTGAAGTTCGAGAAGACAGCGGCGGAGCGGAAACGGCGGGAGCGGATCGAGCCGATTCGGGTGGCGCCATAGCCGTTAAACCCATCGACCGCGCAGTATAAGTTTGTCGTGGTTGATTGTTCGATATCGACCTCTCGCACCATATCCTGGATCTTCGCGAAGTATTTTGCTGTTTCCTGTGGTGTGCTGTCTGCGTCGTAATACAGCGCACGGCCGATTCGATAGTAACCCTGATGGCTTGAGCGACCGGTGACTGTGCCCCCGGCCAGTCCGCTCATCCCGTGCGAAAGAATAGTAGGGTCGGCATAAGCCAATCCGAGATCGCCTGCTGTGTATAAAACGAGATTGCCGGTGCCAGCGCCGGTGTTCTCGACGCTGCCGGAGATGCGGCCGAAATGGATATTATATCCTGCCGACACGCACCACAGTGCGCAGTATTCTTCGGTCGAAACTGACAGTTCGCCCACAACCTCATCGATTACTATGTCGTGCGGATGCGTGGTGTAGCCCGCACCTGTCGCGTGCTGGTAAATGCCGCCTGAATTATAGTGGTCGTTGAAGTTGGCCCAGTGGGCCAAGAACGCGCGGCCGATATTAGTGGATGTACCAGCGTCGATTTTGCGGCCACGGATGTTGTGGCTGTCACCGGCTATGGAGAAGCCATTGCAGTTGGTGTGTCCGCCTTCCAGCACGAACTCACCGAAGTGGAAATTTTCGATTCCTGCGCCCGTATCCCACCGCCCACACAGCACATGCGCTCGGTTTGCTGTGCCGCTGGCGGCAGCGGCAAGCCTCAGGTATGTGCGCCCTATGTGCTTCAGGTTATTGCCGGGGCGAAGTACACTAATCCCTGCTGTCGATGGCTGGATAATGCGTGTGTTGTCGGATACCCATGTAATGTCATGTGGGGTAAACGATGCGCCAATCGTGTAATCGTTTGGACCGGTCAGTAACGCGCGGTTGTTCGCCGCAGCGTAATCGGCTGCTGCCTGAATATCCCCGCCAAACATTTCAGGTGTGATGTAGCGGACGGCCGTTTCCACGCTTCCTCCGATCTCGCTCAAATGATCGCTCCGTTCTTGACGTCTTCACCCGATGCCAGATCACCCTTGGTGATTTGCTTGCAAGTTAGGCCGTAGCTTTCGATTGTATTAAGCCGAATTTCCGTCTCTCCAACGACGATGAGGCGGTTTCCTTTGTTAGTGGCGCTCATCGTGGCGTCACGGCCGAGCCGACAATAATATCTGGCGCCGCGTGCAGTCTCGCTGTCATTGGGCGCCGCGACAAGTGAGGTGGTATATTTAGGAAATTTTGAGCAAGGACGGCGGCAGTTTTCCTTTAGAAAATTCTGAAGAGTGCGATCTTTCAAGTTAACATTTCTGAACCCGTAAGAGTAGACGGTAAAGTTGCGTGCGACAGGGGGCCGCGATGGCGGGTGATGCGCTTGATTTCCTGTGGTGGATGCGCTGGCTCGATGCACGGCGCGTGCGCGGTTATGCGGTCATCATGGGCATGGCCAGCGCGGCGCTGCTGGTGGTCTCGTGGTTTGATGCGCAGGGTCCGCGCGGCAGCGATTTTCTGGCGTTCTGGGGCGCGGCGCGGGCGGTTCTGGAAGGGGTTCCGCAAGCCGCTTACGATCTTGCGTGGCAGGAACGGGTGCAGACCGGCGCTGGGTTCGATGAATGGTACGCCTTCGTCAATCCGCCGCCCTTTCTCTTCGCCGCCGCGCCGTTCGGCGCGCTGCCGTTTCCGCTGGCATGGATCGCATGGAATGCAGTGACTTATGCCGCGTGGTGCTGGGCGGGAGTGCGAGCGTTTCCCCGGTTGTGGCCGCTGGTGCTGGTATTCCCCGGCGCGCTGATTGCCGCCGGGCACGCCCAGAACGGATTTCTCACCGGGGCGCTGCTGGTTGGCGGGGTGGCGCTGCTGGACCGGCGGCCGATCGTGGCCGGGGCCTTGCTAGGCGCGCTGGTCATAAAGCCGCACCTCGCTCTGCTGATCCCGTTCTGGCTGGCTGCGGGGGGACGCTGGCGCGCGTTCATCGCCGCCGGAGTGAGTGCCGTGGGTCTGCTGGCGCTGTCGTGGCTGGCCTTTGGCGGCGAGACTCTCATCGCCTACACCACCAGCTGGGATGCCAGCGCGGCTCTGATGCGGTCCGCCGATACCGATTTCCTCCTCAGGATCGCCACCCCCTACGCACAGCTGCGAATCTTCGGCGGGGAATCGTTCGCCACCGTGGCTGCGGCGCTGCTGGTGCTCTTGGCGATCGGCTTGGCCATGCTGTCATGGCGCCGCTTCGGGCAGGATGGCATGGCGACCGGCGCGGCTATGCTGGCGGCTACCTCGCTCGCATCACCCTACTTGTTCAATTACGATCTGCCGTTCCTGATCCTGCCGATTCTGTGGCTGGTCGATCGCGGGCTGCGCGACGGGTTCCGCCCGTGGGAGAAGGCGCTGCTCGTCGCGCTGTGGCTGGCACCCTATGCCACGCGCGCCGTGGCGCTTCCTCTTGGCCTCAACCTGATGCCGCTGGCCTGCGCGCTGTTGCTGTGGCTGGTGTGGACGCGCGGGGCCTCGCGGGCCGCTGCCGGGCAGGCGGCCGCCGCCTGATCGCGTGGCGTGCCCTTGCCATCGCTCTGCGGCCTCGCTACATCCCCCGCCGACTTCCGACATCGGAGCCTCTCAGCCCCTCCCGGTTCCGCCGGGGCGGCGGTAAAGTGTATCCTGGGGCTTCGTGGCGGAAGAAAGTGTTTTCAAACTGCGAGGCTTGAACATGGCCAAGACCAGCCCTGTCGAATTCCTCCGCCAGGTTCGCGCAGAAGCGAGCAAGGTGGTGTGGCCGACCCGTGAAGAGACGGTGAAGACGGCGATCTTCGTTGGCGTGCTGATGGTGATCCTGTCCGCGTTCTTCCTGGGCGTCGATTCGCTGTTCGGCGTCGGTGTGCGCTGGCTGCTCTCGCTGGTGTGATGCTTCGGCGCGTCGCCCACCAGGTTGGCGACGCGCGATTTTAACAGACAGACTTCGGGAAAGAGATAATGGCAGCCCGCTGGTATATCATTCACGCCTATTCCGGCTTCGAGAACAAGGTTCGCGATTCGATCATCTCGGAAGCTGAACGGCTCGGCCTTTCCGATGGCGTGGAATCGGTCGAAGTGCCGACCGAAACCGTGACAGAGGTGAAGCGCGGCAAGAAGGTGCAGGTCGAACGCAAGTTCATGCCCGGCTACGTTCTGGCCAAGCTGAACCTGACTGACGATGTCTATCACCTCGTCAAGAACACGCCCAAGGTCACGGGTTTCCTCGGTTCCGGCAGCAAGCCCCAGCCGATCAGCGAGCGGGAAGCAGCGCGCTATTTCGGCGGTGTGGAAGAAGCCAAGGCCGCGCCGAAGCGCGAAGTCCACGTCGATTACGAGATCGGCGATCAGGTCAAAGTGCTCGACGGTCCGTTCGCCAGCTTCAACGGCGTGGTGGAAGAACTCGATTTCGACAAGAACAAGGTCAAGGTCAGCGTTTCCATCTTCGGCCGTGCAACGCCGGTGGAACTGGATTTCGAACAGGTCGAACTGGTCAAGTAAGGCCGCTTCGCCCCTGCTCCGGCAGGATCAGGTTGAAGTTGCTTTTTCGGGCGCGCTCCCCTAACGGCGCGCCTTCCCGTATTCGTGCGGGATTCCATGCGGGAGGGCTCCGGCCCGTTTGTACCGCTTACCATGAGCGGGCGTTGCAAAGGCGCCTGCGACAGTGAGAAAGGAGGCCAGCAATGGCCAAGAAGATCGAAGGCTATATCAAGTTGCAGGTGCCCGCGGGCGCTGCCACGCCTTCTCCGCCGATCGGCCCTGCGCTCGGTCAGCGTGGCGTGAACATCATGGAGTTCTGCAAGGCGTTCAACGCCGCCACGCAGGAACTCGAAAAGAGCATGCCGATCCCGACGATCATCACCGTCTATGCGGATCGCAGCTTCACGTTCGAAACCAAGACTCCCCCGGCCACCTTCCTCATCAAGAAGGCCGCCAACCTGAAGTCGGGTTCGAAGGAACCGGGCAAGGTATCGGCCGGCAAGATCGCGCGCAGCAAGCTGACCGAAATTGCCGAAATGAAGATGAAGGACCTCAACGCGAACGACCTCGAAGCGGCTACCCGCATCATCGAAGGTTCGGCCCGCGCGATGGGCCTCGAAGTGGGGGAGGGCTGATTCGATGGCCAAGCTGAACAAGAAGCGCAAGCTGATCGCTGAAAAGCTCGATTCCGAAAAGCTCTATGGCTTTGAAGAAGCGCTCGCCGTGCTGCGCGAATTCGCCAGCAAGAAGTTCGACGAAACCGTCGAAGTGGCGATGAACCTGGGCGTCGATCCCCGCCATGCGGACCAGATGGTTCGCGGCATGGTTTCGCTGCCGTCGGGCACGGGCAAGGACATGAAGGTCGCTGTGTTCGCCAAGGGTGACAAGGCTGACGAAGCGCTTGCCGCCGGGGCTGACAAGGTCGGCGCCGAAGACCTGATGGAAGACATGCAGGCCGGCAACCTCAACTACGACCGCGTGATCGCCACGCCCGACATGATGGGCGTCGTCGGCCGTCTGGGTAAGGTGCTGGGTCCGAAGGGCCTGATGCCGAACCCGAAGCTCGGCACCGTGACCCCCAACGTCGCGCAGGCGGTCAAGGACGCCAAGGGCGGCCAGGTGGAATTCCGTGTTGAAAAGCAGGGCATCATCCACTCCGGCATCGGCAAGCTGTCCTTCACCGAAGACCAGCTCAAGACGAACTTCGATGCGTTCGTCGATGCCATCGTCAAGGCGAAGCCGGCTGGCGCCAAGGGCAAGTATGTCCAGAAGGTCTCGCTGACCTCCTCGATGGGCCCGGGCCTGAAGATCGATACGACGACCGTCGAAGGCGCCTGAGCCTTCCGATCGAAGATCAGCAAAGGGGCCGGCGGAGCGATCCGCCGGCCCCTTTTTCATGACATGGAGGTTGTGCCGCCCAGCCAGGGGAACAACCGTGATCGCAGGGCTTCCCGATCATCGGCAACGAAGTGCGGCGCCAGTTGGAGCGCGAGCCGGCGTGCGCGCTGGCTCATCACCTGATCCTGCCAAGCCGCGTGAAACAGATCGAGCAGCATGTCGCGCGGTGAGCTTCGCGGCCAGATAACGCGTGCAACGCCGGCGGTTTCCGCGCGGCGTGCGTGATAGAGTTGTTCGAGGTGCTGGGGGATACAGACTTGCGGGATACCCGCCGCAAGGCCGAGGCACAGGATGCCATGCTGGCCACTGTTGAGCACGAGCCGGCTGTTCCGCACTATCTCTTCCACCGGTACCGACGCGTCTTCAACGCGGACCCCTGAACCGGTCAGGCGTGCGCGAATATCGGGGGCCACGCCGGGAAGGAACGCTCGCAGCGGGAAACGGGCGGAGCATAGGGCTTCGACGAGACCCTCGTTCGCCAGTTCGGTGGTCGAGAAATAACAGAATGCCTCTTCCCCCGTGCCGTCTGAGCGGCCGCCAAAATCGGTGACTGGCGGCATATAGGCGTCGGGATCGCGCCATTCGGCATAGGCGTCCAGCAGGGGTAGGGTGCGGAGGAGATCGTCCGACCGGGCGTAGATATCCGGCAAGGCTCGCAGGCGGGGCAGCCCCAGCGGACCGAGAGCGTCATTGGCGACCGCAACCAGTTCTGCTTCGACCGCCTCCCGTTCAGCATACTCGGGCAGGAATACGGGAAATTCGGGCAGCGTCTGAGGCGGAATGCCGTAACCGGTGCCAACTGCGAGGGCGGGTATCCCGGCGATGCGCGCGGCCAGCAGAGCGCAAGGGGCATAGTCGCCGATCAGCAGGCTGATCCGCCGTCTTGCCAGCATCTGGAGCCACCAGACCACATTGGCGCGCAGCCGTTGCCCATCGGCGAAACCACAATCGTTGAGATAATCGGCCCAAGTGGCGTTGGGCGGCGCCCGGCGCTTCGTGCGGGCAGCCCGCTGGTAGGGCAGCGCGACCCCTGGAAAGACGGCGGTGCACCACGGCTCAAGCTCTGCGGCATGTGTCATCCAGCCGAGAGCGGCATCACATTCGGCCATGCCGTGAAGAGCCCGGCCGACCCGGGCCAGCGTGACGACGTGGCCACGGCCGGCCCCGGCCTCCCATGCGAGCATGACGCGTGTCATGAACCAGCTTTGTGCACCGCCAGCCTTTGGATCAAGCCGAGCAGTATCCGCCGCAGGATCCGCAACCCTCGCCGTCATCGTCTTCCGGCGGCGGGGGTGGGGGCAGCGGATCGAGCAGTTCGCGCCGGCCGTTGGAGGCCGTGAATAGATCTTCGATCAGGCGATTTTCGAGCATTCTGCTGGCCGTATCGTCGGTGCGGCCGCCGAAGCGCAGGCGCAGGCCAGCGAATATGCCCCGGTAGTCGTGGGAACCGGCCCGGCCCTGAAACAGCAGCGACAGGCCCGAGGTCAGCCTGAGCGAGGCTGATGCGGCCGCTGCGTTACGCCCGCCGGTGCGGCGGAAGCCGACAGAGAGCGAGGAACCGGGGGTGGGGCTCCAGCCCAGGTCGGCGAAGGCGAACAGTGATTTGCCCTGGCCGTAGACGTCGTAGACATCGTCGGTTGCCGTGGTGCGAACGTAGACGGTCTGCACTTCGGCATCTTCGTGGCCGGCGACGCCGGACAACCAGAACGGGCCGGACGCGAGCTTGACCTCGCCGCCGATGCGCTTGGTGGTCAGCCCGCCCGCGCGATCGAGTTCCGAGACGGAGCCATAGACCCCGATAAAGCCTTGCTCGCCCAAGGCGATACCAGCGTGAATAGCGCCGCCGACAGCGTCTTCGCTGGCGTGATCGAACAGCATGCCATCCGCCTGCCCGACCAGCCCGCCACCGCGCAACTGGAAGCTGGGGAGAGCGCCGCCAGAAAATTCACCGTCGCCAGTGCGCTCATCGTCGACAATGCCGGCGAGGCCGTCAGTGCCGAATTCAATTTCCTGCGCCAGCGCGGATGACCATGGCAGCGCCGCACTCACCAAGGCGAGCGCGGAGCATCCCTGTATTAATCTACGTGTAATCATGGTGATAATTTCCCCCAGAACCGTGGAACTTGCGGCACGGCTCTAGGGGAAATGCGGATAGAGGCGGGTGTTGCAACTTGTTGCAAATTGCAGAATGTGATGGCCCATCAGTGGCTTGACTCTAGGTCTGGCCTGCCGCGGCGCCCGGCAAAGACAGGAATTCATTGGGTTTGCGTTCGCGTAGCAGCGCTGCGATCTCGGCGTCATCGCTCCAGCGGGCGCGCATGTGCTGGAGTAATCCTGCGGAGCCCCACACCTCGTTGCGCGCCTCAGCCTTCCGCAACACGTTGAGCAGGATGGCCCTGTCACCGGCGCTGGAGGCAACGAAGGCCGGCCATGCCAGCGTGCGCCGGTCCCCACGGTCCGCTTCGGTAACGGCGGCGGACACGACCTTGGCGACCACTGCGGATGGGCTTTCGGCAAGCAAAGCGCGTAGCTCCGTCGCATAGGCGCTCAGTCCTTCCTCCTTGCGCAAACCCGCCATTGTTTCGATTTCAGCGACGAAGGTGGGAATGTCGCCCTCTGCCAATGCGATGACCGACAGGTAATCGGGAATGGTGGCCAGCGAAGGGTTGTCGCGCCGCAGGGCGATCAGTGCCGCCTTTGCCTCTTGCGTTTCGCCCACAGACCACCTCGCCCAAGCGAGATCGGCGGCTATGGCGGGCGAGGCCGGTTCCAGCAACTGGGCACCGACGAAACGCTGCAAACCTTCCCTGAATTCCCCGTTGTCGATCAGGGTATTGGCAAACCAGAACTGGGTTTGGGCGGACTTGTCATCGATAGCGAGCGCACGGCGAAAGCTCCGCCCGGCTTCGATCCGGTCACCACGCCACCAGTATTCGATAAAGCCCTTGGCGCGAAGGGCGCTGGCTTGCGCGGGGTCGATCTTGAGTGCTGCATCCACTGCCAACTGCGCACGGGAGAACGCTTCGAGATCGGTAAGCGAGCCGAATTCGCGTGCCAGCAGGAACGAGTCGGCAAGTGCGGAATAAGCCGGGGCGAAGCCGGGCTCGATCGCAACCACATGCTGCAACTTTTCGATGGCGGAAAGAATGGAAACCGGGGTGCGGCGTGCCCAGTCGGATCGTGCCTCGACATAGAATGCCGCCGCTTCCTCGCTTTGCGGCACCTGAAGCCTGGGTTCGGCTTTCGGGCCCGGCCAGGCATACGCGGCCACGCCAAATGCCGCTGCCATCGCCAGGGCCCCGCTGCCGATACGCCACCATTTGCGGCCCGATGCAGCAAGGGGGACGTCAGTGGGAACTGGCGGCCGGGTGGTATCGCTGTCCTCGTCGCGCAGGCCCTGTTCGCGCGAGGTTTCCAGCCATGCATCCAGTTCTTCGGTCAGGGCATAGACGCTGCCGCGCCGCGAACCTGGAATGCGGTGGACAGGCATGCCGCGTTCCGTCGACCACCGGATGACGGTGGTTCGCTCACGGTTGAAATAGGCAGCAATGGATTTCCAGCCGTCCAGACGCACTATTCGTTCTCGCAAGTGACGCAGTGAGTAACAAAGCCTTCGTCGCCAGCTTCGCGCTTATCAAGATCGAACAGCAGCGGCCACGGCTTACTGCGCGGGCCGATGCCTCAGATGCCGCCGGGCGTGAAGTCGTGGCCTGCTTCGGCCAGCGCCTCGCTCAACGTGTCGGCACAGCTCTTGAGCGCACCCGAATCGGTGGACCGAATCACGAAGTTTGCGCCGACCCGCCCTTCACGGAAGAAGGGGTAGCTGCCGATCTGGCATTCGGGATGCGCTTTCTCCACTTCGCGAAGCAGGTCGGCCACCTCGCTTTCGGGCACCCAGCAGCCGATCGTCTCGCTCAGCAACGGCGCGCCGCCCTGAAGCTCGCCGGTCAGGGCGTCCAGCATTTGCGCGGCGATGTGCGGCACCCCGGCCATCAGGATCACGTTGCCGATGCGGATGCCCGGTGCGCCGGACATGCGGTTGGGGATCAGGCCGGCCCCTTCCGGCACGCGGGCCATCCTCAGGCGCGCCTCGTTGATCCCGCCGCGCGTGGCGTAATAGTCTTCGAGGATACGGCGCGCTTCGGGATGGACGACGACCGGCAGGCCCAGCGCGCTGGCCACGGCATCCACGGTAATATCGTCGTGCGTGGGGCCGATGCCGCCGGTGGTGAACAGATAGTCGTGGGTGGTGCGCAGGGCGTTGACCGCTTCGGCGATCCGATCTTCCTTGTCGGGCACCACGCGCACTTCCATCAGGCGGATGCCCTGAACGGTCAACCAGCCTGCAACCTGCGCGATGTTCCGGTCATGGGTGCGGCCCGAAAGGATTTCGTCCCCGATAATGACGAGGGCCGCGGTCCAGATGCGATCGGGCGAGGGCATGGAACGGCGATTAGGGTAAACCGGGCCTTCCGGTAAAGCCTTCCCGCGTGCGGGTTTGCCTGCGCCCTACTTTTTCGCCTTCTGGCCGGGGATCTTGGCCAGCTTGTGCTTCTTCCCGCCCTTCTTGCCCCCTCCGGCCTTCTTGCGGGCGCGCTTTTCTTCTGTCGCCAGCACCGCGTCGGCAAGCCTGCGAATTTCTCGCACGCGGGGGCGAAACTCGCGGGCAAGGATCGCCTGCGCCAGCCCGGCGAGCGAAAGGCTGTCCCGGTCAGGAGCCGGGGCAGGCGGCGGGCTGTCGGCGGCAGGTGTGGCTTCGGTCGGCTGGTCTTGGGTCATGATCGTTCACGCACTCCCTTGGCTTGCAACCTTGCCGTGAGACGCTGGAAAGCAAGCGCCCGCAGTGCATGTCACATTGCGGTCAGAAATGCGGGTTCGATATCAGCTGGCCTTCTCGCCGATGCGCACCTCAGGCCGCAGGTTAAGCCACTGCGCCAGCGCTTTCAGATCGCCGGTCACCTGATCGGACAGCAATTGCGCCCGGTCGGGATCGAGCCTCAGCGTCAGCGTACCCTCTTCACGGCGCAGATCGCTGGTCAGCAGCGATACACGCGAACCAGCGCCCAGCCGGCGACAGAGGCGGAAGGCAAGGCCCCAGCCTGTCGCTTCGCGCAGATTGTCGCGGCTCGTCAGCCGTTCCAGTTCCGGCGGAAGCGCGGTCTTGCCGCTGGCGGCCAGCAGCATGGCGGTGATGCGCGCGCGGCCATCAGGTTCCAGCCCCGCCCAGCGTTTGTCCATCGCCCAGGCTTGCGCCTGCCGGGCGCGCATGTTCGGTTCCACCCTTGCGGCCGCCAGCGCCAGCATCGTGGCGGCGAGGCGCAGCCGCTCTCCGCCCGAACCATCGCCGTTTGCGGCATCGGCGGTCCACGCCGCGATCGCCGCTGCCTGCGTGGCAGATCCGCCGCGCGGTTCGGTGAAGCGGGTCATACCGGCGATCAGCGGGTCCTGCTGGCGGACTTCCCCAGGCAGGCGCTGGAACAGCAGCCCTTCACGCAGGCCCCACGACGAAAAGACCAGTCCATCGGGCCGCAGTTCAGCCAGCATGGTTCGCAGCATCGTCGCCGCATCGGGCAGCACCCCGGCGCGGTTGGCCGCGAGGCCCGGAATGGCTGCCAGCTTGTCCACGCTCATGCGCGCCACTTGCTTGGCGACAAGCTCCGCATCGTCGCTGCTGAGCTTGAAGCCATGGGGGTCGGTCAACGGATAATCGGCATCCTGCATCGCGAACACAGCCAGAGCCCGCCATGTGCCGCCGACCATATAGAGCGGGCCGGGATGCGCGGCGGCCCATCCGGCGCGGGCCATTTCCTTCTTCACCGCCTTGCGAAATGCGGTACTGCCTTTTTCCCGCAGCGCGGGCAGCCGCAGCGTGCCGAGCGGCAGGCTGACCCCGTCGTGGCATTCGCCCCGCTCGATCATCACCAGTTCAAGGCTGCCGCCCCCAAGGTCGGCCACGGTTCCGCGCGCGCCGGGGAAAGCCCCGATCACTCCGAAAGCGGAACCGCGCGCTTCTTCCTCGCCCGTCAGCAATCGGGGCTTCAGGCCCAGTTGCTCGACACGGTCGAGAAACTCCGGTCCGTTGCTGGCGTCGCGCACGGCGGCGGTTGCCACCGTCTGCACATCGTCAACACCCACATCCGCGACGATCGCCGCGTATCGGGCCAGCGCGGAGAGTGAGCATTCCATGGCCTTGTCTGGCATGGCGCCGGTTGCTGCCAGATCGCGGCCCAGGCGTGCTGTCACCCGCTCGTTCAGCCACACGTCGGGCACACGGGCGGACCCGGAATAAATTACCAGTCGCACCGTGTTCGAACCGATATCGATCACCGCGCGATCAGGGCGGTCTTCCAGACTGGACGCGCGGCGGCTGTTCCCGAACCCGGTCACGCGGCGCCCTTGCGCAGGGTCAGCTTGGGCACGCGGCTTTCCTTCAGCGCATCGCCCCGGCCGGAAAGCGAGGGGTTGGTCATGAAATAGGCATGGCAGTTGAAACCGGTGCCATCCGTATCGTCCGCTTCCACCCGTTCGTAGGACCCATCTTCGCCATCCAGCAACCAACTCTGCTCGGTATCCAGCAGGTTGGCCAGCAGGACTTGTTCCAGCACCTGATCGTGTACCGTGGGATTGAGGATCGGTACCAGCACTTCAACACGCCGGTCGAGATTGCGGCTCATCGCATCGGCGCTGGTGATGAACAGGCGCGCTTCGCCGCTGGGCAGCGGATGGCCATTGCCGAATGCCCAGATGCGGCTGTGTTCCAGGAAACGGCCGATGATGGATTTGACCGTGATGTTGTCCGAAAGGCCCGGCACGCCCGGCCGCAGACAGCAGATGCCGCGCAGGACCAGCACGATCTCCACCCCCGCCGCGCTGGCGGCGTAGAGCCGATCGATCACGCCCTTCTCGGTCAGGGAGTTGAGCTTGGCCCAGATCGCCGCAGGTCGCCCGGCATTGGCATGTTCGATCTCGCGGTCGATATGATCGTAAAGCGTTTCGCGCATGGTCAGGGGGGAAATGGCCAGTCGTTCCATCGATGCCGGTTCGACATAGCCGGTCACGAAATTGAACAGCCGCCCTGCATCCCTGCCCAACGCCGGATCGGCGGTGAAGAAGCTGAGGTCGGTGTAAATCTTGGCCGTGACCGGGTGATAATTGCCGGTGCCGAAATGGCAGTAGGTGCGATAGCCCTCGTCCTCGCGCCGCACGACCATGGCCACCTTGGCGTGGGTCTTCCAGTCCACGAAGCCATAGATCACCTGCACGCCCGCGTTTTCGAGCTGGCTTGCCCAGAGCAGGTTCTGCTCCTCGTCAAAGCGAGCCTTCAGTTCGACGACAGCGGTAACGGATTTGCCCGCCTCGGCCGCGGCGATCAGGGCTGCGACGACGGGCGACTGATGCCCGGCGCGATAAAGCGTCTGCTTGATCGAAACGACCGCCGGATCGGCAGCCGCCTGCCGGATGAAATCGACCACCACCTCGAAACTCTCGTAAGGGTGGTGGATCACGATGTCCTTCGATCGGATCGCGGCGAAGCAATCGCCGTCATGTTCCATGATCCGTTCGGGATAGCGCGGCGTATAGGGCGCGAACTTCAGGTCGGGCCGATCCTCGCCAACGACTTCGGACAGGCCGGCGATACCCAGCATGCCCAGCGTTTTGGTCACTAGCGCCCGTTCCAGCCCCAGTTGTTCACGCAGCAGTTGTTCCGCATCAGGCTCAAACGTTTCGTCCAGTTCCAGCATGATGACCTTGCCGCGGCGACGGCGCTGAATAGCGGTGCGGAAGTAGCGGACCAGATCTTCCGCCTCTTCCTCCACCTCGATGTCGCTGTCGCGCAGCACGCGGAACACGCCGTGTCCTTCGACGGAGAAACCGGGGAACAGCAGCGCGGCAAAGCGGGTGACGACACGTTCGACCGCGATCCAGATCGGCTCTTCCGCCGGAACACGTACAAATCGCGGGATAGCGCTGGGGATCAGCACCATTTCAACGAGCTGGCTGCCATCAGCGATCCGGGTCAGGTTGAACAGTGCGCCGATGCCCTGGTTGGACACGAAGGGGAACGGATGCGCGGGATCGATCGCCTGCGGTGTGATCACCGGCATGATGTGGTCGAGGAAGTATTGCCTCAGCCACGCGTCCGCCTCGGCATCGATGCGGGAATACTCGCCGACGTGCAGCCCTTGCAGCGCCAGCAGGGGGCGCAGTTCCGACAGGGCGGCCTGCTGTGCGCTTTCCAGCTCGCGCACTTTCACGTTGATTTCGGCAAGCTGTTGCGACGCGGTCTTGCCGTCGATAGAAACCTTCCCGACGCCACTGCGCACCTGCCCTGCCAGCCCGGACACGCGAATCATCGTGAATTCGTCGAGATTGCTGCCGGATATGGACAGGAACCGCAGCCGTTCCAGTAACGGATAGGCCGTGTTGCGCGCTTCGGCCAGCACGCGCTCGTTGAACGAAAGCCAGCTCAGTTCCCGATTGAAATAGCGTTCTGCCGGAGAGAGCTGATCGGCGTCGTAAATCCGTGAAGCGGCGCTGCTCATCGCATCCTTCGCGAGTGTTTGGCCGCCCGCTTGAGCGAGCCATGTTACGGTTTTCTTACAGCAGTGCTGCGTTTTCTCACAGAAGATCGGCGCTTTGCGCGATAGCCCCGATACCGCGCCTGCCTTCGCTGCGTTCAAGCTGGACAACCACGTCGATCACCGATGCGGCATAGGCGATGGTATCGGATCGGGTCAGCCCGATGCCCGTTTGCATGACCATCAGCGCCAGCTGTTCCAGCGCGCCGCGCAGGCTGTTGGCATGAATGGTGGAGAAGCTGCCCGGATGGCCCGTGTTGATCGCGCGCAGGAAGCTGACGCTCTCCGCCCCCCGCAACTCGCCCAGTACAATGCGATCGGGGCGCAGGCGCAGTGCGGATTGCAGCAGTTCGTTGGGAGTGACCTTGGCCTCTCCCAATTCGCCCTTAACCGCCACCAGCCCGACGCCGTTGGCACCCGGCAGCCGCAGTTCCGGCGTATCTTCCACCAGCACCACGCGTTCTTCGGCCGGGATTTCGCCCAGCATTGCGTTGAGGAAGGTGGTCTTGCCGGTGGAGGTACCGCCGGAAATCAGGATGGTCTTGCGCGCGGCGATGGCGGCACGAAGAAAGGCGACAGGTTGTTCCGCCGGGTCCGGCATTTCGGCTTCGGCGCGTACGCGTAGAGGGCCGGCGTCGTAGGCGTCCAGTGGCAGGTCCAGCCTGCGGTGGCGCCGGATGGCCATGGCCCAGTGTTTGCGCGTCGCCGGTGGGCCGCAGAACTGCACGCGGCCGCCATCGGGCAGCGTCGCGCCAAGTAGCGGATGTTCGCGATTGATGCCTTGATGGCTGACACGGGCGACCTGTTCGGCCAGCCGCTGGATCAGCTTGTCATCGATATGCGGAGTTTCGAGCCGCTGCATCCCGGGACGCTCGGCATCTTCCACCCACAGTTCGCCCGGCCGGTTGACGATGATTTCCGTCACCGTATCCCGGTCCAGCCACTCCCGAAAAGGCGCGAGGTAAGCGTCGAGATAGACGCTGCCGCTGGGTGCCAGCGGCAGGTCTTCCGCGTCCCCTTCGTTCGGGGGCAAGAGATGAAGCTCCGCGCTCATCTCCGCCTCAGAGCTGCGGGGCCTGGCTGAAATCGAGGTCGCGCGCGGTGAATACGCGGATCGGTTCGCCCATCCGCACACGGACGGTGGGGCTGATCTGCCCGTTCTGCTGCAAGGCAGTCGACGCCGCGTTCTGCCCGCCGCCAAGGATCACCGAAGTGCCGCCTGACGCGATCGTCGTCAGTCCGCCGATAACCGAGAGCAGCATGGCCGAACCGAAGCGCTGGAAGAAATGGCTGTCCACCTGCCCCGGCAACCCGCCGCTGCCGTCAAACGCCGTAGCGGGGGAGGCGAGCGACACGGATACGCCATCGGGCCGGATCAGCCGGGTCCATATAACATATGCCCGCTTCTGGCCTTGTTGCAGGCCGCTCTGATACTGGCCGATCAGGCGGCTGCTGCGCGGGACCAGAATACGTGTGCCGTCATAGCTGCGCACATCCTGGCTCACCACCGCGCGGACGAAACCCGGCACGTCTGTGTTGATCGCCGTTTCCAGCACTGCCGGGATCATCGTGCCTTGGGTGATCGTCGTCTTGGGGTCGAAGTTGTTCGCCGCCGTGGCAGGGCCGCCACCAACGCCGCCGATACGGCTGGCGAAATCGCCGGCCGAGCTTCCGCCGGGGCCGACGGCCTGCGCAGCCGCCGCGTCAACAGCGGGGGCGCCCGCAGGCGCGGCTGCTGGCGTGGCATAGGCGTCATGGATGAGAGTGGGTGAGGCGTAGGGATTCGCCTGCGCCGCGAAGACCGGCTGAATGCCGGGAGCCGGGGCTGGCGCGGGCATCGCTGCCGCGGGGATGGGGGTTATTCCCTGATCCGGGGCGGGCGCGGTCGCTTCCACCAAAGCTGGAGCCGTGGCAGCCGGGACAGGCGCTGGAACCGGCGCGGTCTGCTGCGGCTGGCCAGTGCGTGAGGCATTGAGACCCCAAAGCGTGGCCGCACCGAGCAGGGCGACAAACCCGACACCTGCTGCCAGAGCCAGCCCGTCAGACTTGCCCTTGCGCTGCGCCACGACCGGATAAGCGGTGCGGCTGGCAAGATCGATCACCTCTGCGGTGGCTTCATCCCGGGGGTCGGTGTCGTCGATTTCTTCCCGAGGCTTCTCGGGCAAACGCATGGCGAGCTTCATCACTTCACCTCCGTAGGAGCAGCAGGCGCCGGGAGTGCTGGGCCCTGTGCCAGCGAGCGCGGAACACGGATTGGCCCCTGATTGGTCAATAGGGCGACAGCTTCGCCGGAACGCAGGGTAATCTCACGCGGAACACCGTCGACCACGATCACATCGCCGCGCACGGCATAGTTGACCGGCCCTTCGTTGCCCTTCTGATCCTTGACCAGAATAGCCGGCATGGGCGTGTCGGGGTTCCATGTCAGGAACGTGGCGTTGCCATCGTCATAGATGGAAACAGGCAGCAGCTTCGCATCGCCGCGTGTGGCCCATGCGAAGTTGAGTTCGGCCGGGTCGACTACCGCATAAGGATCGGTGGAGGCGGCGAGTTCAATCGCGTTGGGCGCTTCTGTTGCAGGCTGCCCACCTTCGGCCAGTTGCTCATCATCCCGCTCGTCCGGATAGGCGAAGGATAGAACGTAGAGCGGGTTACGGGTCGCCGGGCTGGCGACAAGGTCAAACAGGTAAGTCCGCTTGTCGGTGACGACCGTCATGTTGGTCGCGGCGCGTTCACTCAACGGCTTGATGAACAGCAGGTTGGCGCGGCGGTTGGGTGTCACCTGCCATTTCTGCGAATCGCCGATGGCGACGTTCTCGATACGCTCGTCCTCAGCGAAACGGATCGTCGCCTGAACGTTGGCGTGGCCGTGGATCGTGACGACTTCGTTGGCATTATAGAGCCGCTCCACCAGACGCGGATCGTCCGCGAGGACGGGCGCGGGCAGGGCCAGCGGCATCGCGAGCAGCGCTGCGGCAAGCAGGGCGCGGTTCATTTGAACTTCTCCGTTGAACGGGACTGGCCCGTCTTTTGAGGGGCGGCGCGGAAGCGGCTGCCGATGCCGCGCGCGCGTGAAATCGAATGGTGCCCCCCGTCGCCAGCCGCCGAAGCGACCGCACCCGGCACGATGCGCGTTTCCCGCCGCGTCGCGCCGCCGGTTCCTGAAATGTCATTAGCCGCGGCTGGCAATGCGCCGCGTCCCATGCGGATATCGCGTGAGGGGGCGGGTGAAGCGGTCGCTGGTGCTCCCACGACGCGTGGCGCCGCCATTACCGACGATCCCGCAGCCGCCGCACCGCCGGTGAAGCGATCCGCATCTTTCGCGGGCCGGTGCGCCAGCCCGAAAACATCCCAACCGGAAACCATCGTGCCGGCCACTTTCAGCACCATGAACATCAGCGCGACGTGTACGGCGCCGATCATGAAGAAGGCCATCGCTGCCGTGTCGTCAATCTGACCCGGCGTCGCGCTCAGCGTCCGCAGGACAGGCACTGAAAGATCGAGCATCAACGAGCCGCCCAGCACGGCAAACAGAGGGGCCAGCGCCAGCAGCACCACGCCCTTCAACCAGCCGACGAACAGCCCGCGTGTCGCCCGGAACAGCGCCAGCACTACGAAGACAGGGCCAAGGCCGAGCAGAATAGCCAGCGCGATCTTGCTGGTGGCAAGCACGCCCACCGTGCCTAGCAACAGCAGAGTGGCGCCCAGCCACAGTAGGCCGGGGGGCGAAAAGGCAGTGGCATTGTCCGCTGCCGATCCCGTCGCGCTCATCAGCGCGTTGAAGACGATGTCGATCTTGTCCGCGAAGACCTGCGTGGCAGAACCGCGTGCGCCGGTGAGAATTCCGGCCAACTGGTCCGGCCCGCCGACAGCCAGATTCCACACCACATTCTGATAGGCGGCCCAGCTTGTGGCGAAAGTCAGCACCACACCCAGCGTGATCATGCGCGGCGTCAGCGTTGAAACGCCAAGCCGGCTGCGGCCGGTGATGAGGGAGAAGGCGAAGAACGCGACGTAGAGAGTCAGCAGGATGGTCAGTGCCTGCAGCAGCGCACCGTTCGCGCCGAAAAGCCGGCCGAAAGCAGCCTCCGCGCTCATCCCTGCGGCGCAGTCGACTGCGCGCAGCGATGCGGCGACGCTGGTGCCAACGCCGTCCATGATCTGTTGGCAGGTCGCGGAATTCATTCCGCTGCTTCCCATGCGCCGAATTCGGGACCGGCCCGATCTTCAGGATGTTTGGTGCCCGGCCAGGCGTGCCCGGTCAGCACCGGATACCAGGCGGAAGGTTCGTTGCCGACGGCTTCGCGCAGCAGATCAAGCCGCCGCACCGCGCTTTCGCGGCCAGACAGCACTGTCAGTACTTCGGGCGCGTTCGAAAGGTCGAGGCGCACGACAACGCTGGCGTCAGGCTGACGCACCAGGAAGCATCGGCTGTGCGCGGGCAGGCTGCGGATCAGCGAAAGTTCGTGTTCCGTAAGGCCGAAACCCTGGCAGTAATCTTCTGCTCGGGCGCGGGCGTTCGGCATGAACACCATGGTGGCCGTCTGTTCGACCAGCGCGGTCGAAATCTTGCTGTCCAGCGCGTCGCGAGCGGACTGGGTGGCGAAGCCGACCAGCGCATTGCGTTTCCGCAGGGTCTTCAGCCAGTCGCGAATGCGCGCAGCGAAAATCTCGTCGTCCAGCGCCTTCCAGCCCTCGTCGATCAGGATCATCGTGGGGTGGCCGTCCAGCCGCTCGTCAATGCGGTGGAACAGGTACATCATCACCGGCGTGCGCAGGCGCGGGTTTTCCAACAGCGCCGTCATGTCGAAGCCCATAACGCGGGTGGAAAGATCCAGCCGGTCATTGGCGTTGTCGAACAACCAGCCATGTTCGCCGAATTCGATCCACGAGTTCAAGCGATCGGCCAGATCACCCGGTTGCGGACGACGGGATCCTGACAGCAGCTCGCGGAAGAAACGCAGGCGGCGCAGGCTGGGATCGTTGGCGTAGGCCGCATCCACAGCTCCGGCGATGGTGGCCAGTTCCTCCGGCCCTTCGGCCTTTAGCAATACACCCAGCCAATCGCGCAGGAATGCACGGTTAGCGGCAGTATCGGGCAGGGCCAGCGGGTTAAACCCGGTCATCTCCCCGGCGACGATCCGATCGTACCGGCCGCCGATGCCGCGAATGAACAGTTCCGCCCCGCGATCCTTGTCGAACAGGATCGTGCGCGGGTTGAACTTCTGGGCCTGCGCCGCGAGGAAGTTCATCACCACGGTCTTGCCGGAACCTGATGGCCCGATGACCGAGAAGTTGCCCAGATCGCCGTGATGGAAGTTGAAGAAGAACGGCGTGGCGCTGGTCGTTTCCAGCAGCGTCACCGCGTCGCCCCAGTGGTTGCCCGTCGCCTGCCCCAGGGCAAAGCCGTGGAGAGAGCCGAAGCTGGCCATGTTGGCGGTGGAGATCATGGCCCGGCGCACCAGATATTGCTCGTTGCCGGGGAACTGGCCCCAGAACGCCGGTTCAAGGTTGGTGTCCTCACGCACCACGATCGCGCCGGTATCGGCCAGCGCGGCGCCCACGGCAGCGCTGGCATCGTCCAGCCGCGCCAGATCGCGTTCGCGCACCAGCACAGTCAGGTGATGGTCGCCGAACGATACGGAACCGCCGCCCAGGTCGTCCCGTGCGGCCAGCATGTCCGACCTTTCAGCCATCGCGTCCTCGTCCGCGGAACGCAGGCGGCGCAGGGCCAGATCGATCCGTTCGCGCGCGGTCTGCCTTTCCTGCGGGGCGAAGCTTTCGGTGACAATCAGTTCCACCGGCAGGCGCAGCATGGCGTCCAGCAAGCCGGGGGAAGTCGCGTCCGGGTAATCCTTGAGGCTGAGGATGGAGGAGAAATCGCTGCCATCCGTGCCGCGCAATTCCATCGCGTCGAGGCCGAAGCTGGCGCGGCGATACGGCAGCATGCGGCCGATATCGACCTCGTCATCCGGGCGGCGCACCGGCCGCATTTCGCCGTTGTAGAGGGCGGAGAGCAGTTCCAGCAGCTCGTTGTTGGCGCGGCCGCTGGTGCCGATGTAATCGCCCAGAGGTTGCGCACCATAATCGCCGAGCGAGGCAGCGAGCGCCTGAATGGCCGCACGCAGGGAACGCAACTCGCGCGGGTCGGCCTCCAACTCATCAGTACCGCGCCGACGGAAGAACTTCGCCGTCTTCTCTGCCAGACCGGCCTTGCCGCGCGCCGGGCGGCGAACCAGCGTGATGAACTGGTCGTTCACGAACAGCGGATCCCTGGCCAGCTTTTCGCTCCAGCGCCGGTCGATATGGGCGGCCAGCGGATCGTCGAAGCTCGCTTCCAGTTCCACTGAAACGCGGCGCCGGATCACGTGATGATAGAGCACGAAGCGCGCGTCGAGATTGGACCGCAGCATTACCTCACGCGTGGCGGCGTGGGCGTTCAGCGCCTCGGTATCCTCGGTCTCGAACAGCAGGCCGGGCACTTGCAGCGCGCTCATCAGCGAACCGTCGCGCAGCAGCAGCGTGTTCTCGTCAACCAGGCGGGCGTAGGGCAGGCGATCGCCGGCATGCGCTTCCTTCGCGCTCCAGGCGGCAGCACCCAGCCACTTGCTCGTCATCTACTTGCTCCTCCCGCCCCCACCGGGGCGGCATCAATCACGCGGTGTAGCTGTTGCAGCCCCAGCGCTTGAAGTTCTTCACCCGCGGGCACTTGCTGACCTTGGTGATCCACAAGTCGAATATACGCGGTTCGCGCAGACAGGCGAAATAGCCGATGCCATGCATCACCAGTGCCGCCGGAAGCGCCAGGAAGCTGCCCGTTATCAGGAACAGCTCCGTCGTCACGGCCGCGTTGATGATGAAATAGTTATAGGTCACGCCCGCGAACATCTGCGGCCGGGTCAGCGCGCGATGAACGGGGTGGCGGACGAGTTGCATCGCGCCGTCAGCCTATCGCCGCGGCGGACTGGATGCCCGCGACGATCGACGCTGCACCGAACAGGATGAAGCAGCCGATGATCACAGTGGCGCCGAAGCGCCAGTTCAGCCGCCCGGTCAGCATCATGAAACCGACCGCTGCCACTGCCATGACAGCGACCGCCGTGGCGACGTTGCCCAGCAAGGTGCCCTGAAGCCAGCCCAACGCGGCGACGATCGGGCCTGAACCGGCGGGATCCTGCGCGTGGGCGGCTGCGGGAAGGGTCAGGGCGGCGAGGGCCGCTGCGCGCGAAAGGAAACGCATGTTACTCTGAACTCCGGGAATGGTTGGACAGCCGCCCCATGACGGATGTCACATAAGTCTGTGTTTCGCGAATGCGGGGGATGCCCCCTGCCGCGATCACACGGCCGGGGCCGGCGTTGTAAGCGGCCAGCGCCTTCTCGATATCGCCGTCGAACCGGTCGAGCTGTTCGCGCAGATAACGCGCCCCGCCTTCCAGATTGGCGATCGGATCGTCCGGGTTTACACCCAGATCGCGTGCGGTGCCGGGCATCAGCTGGGCAAGGCCACGCGCTCCTGCCGGAGACACGGCGTTGGCGCGCCAGCGGCTTTCCTGCCAGACCAGCGCCTCTATCAGTGCGGGACTGAGATCGTATCGCGCAGCCAGTTCCGCGACTTTGGCGGCATAAGTGGCGGGCACGATCGCGGCGTAGTTGGTGGGTTGCCCGACCGCATGATCGGGCACGGCGATATTGGCGGGAACTTCCGCCAGCGGTGTGATTTCACCGGCTGCAGGCGCGGCTTGCAGGGCGCGCGGATTGGTGACCCACTGGGAATCGCCATTGGCGCCGATTTCGAGCACGTCGGCATGGGCCGGGCTGAACGCAAGCCCAGCCAGACAAGTTGCAAACGCGGCGAACGGCAATCGCACTGTCACCCTATCCTCCGGCCGCTGAGGTAGGCGGCCAAGTTACCCTCATTTTCGGCTAAACAAGATTGGTTAACAAGGCATGGATGGGCGCCGTAAACCACCTGTCCGCCGAATAATGCATTCCGGGCCTTGGCCGACATGACGGCAGCTTCCAAATCAGGCTGAATCACTAGGCCCTCCGAAGGTCCCAATGCTTACCGTAAATGACAGCGGCGTGACAGCGGTGCGATAACCTTTCCCGCCATACAAAAGGCCCGGGAGGCAACGCCACCCGGGCCTCGACCCGAAAACGGTGAAACGCGGTTTTGCCGCGATCAGTTGCCTAGCGCGGCCAGCGTATGCCCCTGTTCGAGACTTGCGAGGCCGCGACGCGCTACGGTGCGGGAATCTTGCCAGGTCCCGTCGGCCATCTCTACCTGATAACGGGTAGGGCTTGCCGCGGCAGTGCGGAACACTTCCCCTGCGCGCTCGACATCGCCGAGCCGGGCATATGCGGTGCCCAGATTGATCAGGGTGGCCGGATCGCGCGCATCCCGCTGCAGGCTGCTTTCCAGCGAGGCGACCGCCTCGTCTGTGCGCCCGGCGCTCAGTGCTTCGAAAGCGACATCGCGCTGTTCGTAAATCACGGGTTCCGGGCCGGGAGTCGACGTGATGGGCTGTGTCACGACGAGGAGCGTCGAAAGGATGGCTGTGACTGACATGGCATTCTCCCCATTTGGAACGGCTGAATTGCATGAAGAATGATGTTGTTGGTCGGCGACTGCAATGAAAATGCAATAATGTCATAAAAATGAAACAAGAGTTTCAAATGCAATGTCATGATTGTCATATTTCGAACATAAAATGATACATGTCTTAAAAGGATAGTCTTGCAAAGAAACTGTCACCTCACGGTCCTAGCTGCCGATTCGCGATCAATGATCTCGCATGTCGATTCTCGATTCCGGCTTCTTGAGGGGACCGTACGCCGTGACCAAACTTTCTCGTTCGCTCGTTCTTGGCTGCAGTGTGCTGGCGCTATCCGCCTGCGGTCCCGACGACATTTCTTCGCCGGGCACTGGCGGCAACGTCATCATCAACCCGCCCGCTCCTGCCCCGACGCCCGCGCCAACGCCTGCTCCGACCGGGCCTGCGCTGGTCACGCCGGCGGCCGGCTGCCCGACGATTGCTGATCCGCAGGGTCTGACCGATGGCGGTACGATCAGTGGCCCGACCGGGGAATGGCGCGTCTGCACGCTGCCTTCCACGTTCAAGACTTCCAGCACTCTGCCGCAGGTCGCGGGCGTGCTTTATCACATGAATGGCCGCGTGAACGTCGGTTGTGACGGCGGTTTCGCCGCGCCGACGGCCGGCACGCCGCACACCAGCAACACACCAGGGTGCACAACGGCGCTAACCGCCGACACCAACGTCACACTGACCATCGAGCCGGGTGCGATCATCTATGCCGGCACCGGCCAGTCGTGGCTGGCCGTCAATCGCGGCAACAAGATCAACGCCGCGGGTACCGCAGAGCGTCCGATCGTGTTCACCAGCCGCGACAACGTGCTGGGCCTCAATGATGACAGCGATCACGGCCAGTGGGGCGGTGTGGTGCTGATGGGCCGTGCCAAGATCACCGACTGCTCTAGCGGTTCGATCGCTTCCAACACTTGCGAACGCAAGACAGAAGGCGATGCCGATGAATCGCGATACGGTGGTCTGGACGACACCTATAATGCGGGGCGCATGAGCTTCGTCCAGATTCGTTATTCCGGCTTCGTCCTCGGCGCCAACAGTGAGTTGCAGGCGCTGACCACGGAAGGTGTGGGTAGCGGCACGACGATCGATCATATCCAGAGCCACAACAGCTCTGACGACGGTGCCGAGTTCTTCGGTGGCCAGTTCAACATGAAGTACTACATCGCAACCGGCGCCGATGACGATAGCCTCGACGTGGACACCGGCGCGCGCGTGAACGTGCAGTATGCCTTGTTGCTGCAACGCCCGGGCATGGGCGATGCTCTGTTCGAAATCGACAGCAACGGCAACGAAGCCGACGCTCCGCGCACCAAGCTGACGGTGGCGAACTTCACCGCTGTGCAGAACCAGGTCAGCTCCAACAACGAAGGCAATGACCAGGCCAGCACGCTGTTCCGTGGCAATGCGGACGTTACGCTGGTCAACGGCCTGATCGTCAGCCCGAACAACGAATGCGTCCGCCTGCATGGCACCAGCTCCCTCGCCAATCGCGTTACGCTGACGGTCCGTTCGGTGGGTCTGACCTGCAACGCCACGAAGTACATCGCTTCGGGCACTGCCGGTATCGCCTACTCCACATCGGATATCGCGGGGCTGTTCAGCGCGAACAACAACAACGATGCTCTTGCATCCACGCTGACGGGCCTGTTCATCAACGGTGCGGGTGAGACCGGCATGGTCGCCACCGACCCCAAGACGATCGATGCCTTCTTCGACACGACCGACTTCGTTGGCGCGGCGCGGAGCACCGATACCTGGTGGCAGCAGTGGACCTGCAACAGCTCGTACGCGAACTTCGGCGCGGGCAATACCGGCGACTGCACGTCGCTGCCGATCTTCTCTTGATGTAACCAGTGGCCGCGCACCGGCGTCATCGCTGGTGCGCGGCCTCCTTTGCTTTTTGAATTCGACCATGAGGGGGTCTTCGTCATGACCACTGGCAAGCAGCTTGCAGGGCTGCTTCTGCTCACCACCGCGCTCACTTGGCCGGGCACGATTCTGGCACAGGAAACAGTGGAAGAAGCGGGCGCAGGCGTCGAAGGCGCCGACCAATCCGGGGCGGAACTGCCGCCTGAGGATCCGGAGATCTCCATTCCCGGTGGCGCGATCATCGTCACCGGTCGCATCAACCGGGACCCGACGCGCAATTCCACGCAGGTCCTTTCGGTTCTTTCTTCCGAGCAGATCGCACGGACGGGCGAAGGCAATATCGCCGGTGCGCTGGGCCGCGTTACCGGCCTCAGCGTGGTCGGTTCGGGCTTCGTCTATGTGCGCGGCCTGGGCGATCGCTATTCGCTGGCACTGCTGAACGGTTCCCCGCTGCCCAGCCCGGAGCCGCTGAAGCGCGTCGTCCCGCTCGATATCTTCCCGACCGGCGTGATCGCATCATCGCTGGTGCAGAAAACCTATTCGGCCAACTATCCCGGCGAGTTTGGCGGCGGCGTGATCAACCTGACCACCAAAGCCACTCCGCGTGAGCCGTTCCTGACCGTCAGCGTTGGCGGATCGTGGGACAGCGAGACCACCAACCAGCAGGGCTATACCTATTATGGCAGCAGCATGGACTGGACGGGGTTCACCAACGCGAACCGCGATATCCCGCCCGCGCTGCAAGCCTTCTACGACAGCGGCGAACGGATCAGTTCCGGCCTTGTAGATACGACGGCCATCGCGGCGGAACTGGTAACCGGGCGTAACGCCGTGGTGCAGGGCTGGAAGCATCTTCCCCCTAACACTTCCGTCTCGTTTTCCGCCGGCAAGACCTTTGCGATGGGCGATTACGATTTCGGCGTGATCGTGGGTGGCGGTTACAACAACCGCTGGACCAGCCGGGACGCGGTCCAGCAAACTTCGCTTTCAGCCGATCTTTCGGCGGTCGATTCGGACTTCCGCCGTGTGACGACGGATCAGCGGATCGTGGTCAACGGACTGCTGGGTCTGGGTCTGGAGTTCGGCGACAACACTGTGCGCTGGACCAACCTCTATGTCCGCGACACGGTGAAGCACACCCGGTTGGGTCTGGGCACCAAGGACCAGCTCGCCCCCGAATTTTTGCAGCAGCGCACGGCATGGTACGAACGGCAGCTGATCGACACCCAGATCGTGGCGGAATTCCAGCCGGTCGAGGGCCTCGGCGTTGATGTTCGCGGGGGCTATGCGAATTCGCAGCGCGAGGCGCCTTTCGAACTGGCTTTCGAATATGTGCGAACCAATGCGGAAGCGGATCCGTATGGCCAGTACTTCGTCAATCGCCTGAACCGTAACGCAGGCAGCGCCGACATCACGTTTTCGGATTTGAACGAAGATCTGTGGTCTGCCGGTGTGGACGTGAGTTACGAGCTGGCGCCAGGCATTGTCACCACGATCGGCGGTGCGTGGTCCGATACCAGCCGCACGAGTTCGCGCCGCCAGTTCCTGTTCGATGCCCCTTCGACGATGCCGCAAGGCGTGGGCATGTTCCGGCCCGATCTGCTGTTGCAGCCGTCGGTGATCGATTATTACGGCATCGGCCTGATCGAATCTGACGAAAGCGCGCCGGCATTCCAGGCGGGTCTGGAAACCTGGGCCGGATACGCCAAGGGCAATATCGAAATCGTGCCCGGCCTGATGCTCGACGCCGGTGTGCGCTTCGAAAAAGCAAAGCAGGAAGTCAGCGCGGTGCAGGTGTTCACCGTTCCCACCGCATCGGGGGCGAGCACATCGCTGAACAACGAATACTGGCTGCCGGGTGCGACGCTGACCTGGGAAGCCGCGCCTGATCTGCAATTGCGGATCAGCGGGTCCAAGACCATCGCCCGGCCCCAGTTCCGTGAACTGATCTATCAACCGTACTTCGATCCGGAAAGCAGCCGGATGTACAGCGGCAACCCGCTGCTGACCGACAGCGAGCTGTGGAACGCGGAAGTGCGGGCGGAATGGTATTTCGGCGGAGATGAGCGGGTATCACTGGCGGGGTTCTACAAGAACATCGACCGGCCGATCGAAGCCTTCGTGGGCCAGTTCAGCGGCAACTTCACCACCAGCTACGCCAACGCGCCATCGGCCAAGCTCTATGGCGCAGAGCTGGAAGTGCAGAAATACTTCGACCTGAACGGCTTCGCCGGCCTGCCGGAATCGCGCCGGCTGGTGGTGAACGGTAACTACACCTACACCCAGTCGGAGCTGCAGGTTGGCGCCGATGACACGGTGGAGGTCTATGGCGCGTTCTCCACCATCGCGACCGACTATTTCCGCGACGGTGCGCCGCTGACCGGCCAGTCGGACCACCTGGTCAACCTTCAGATCGGGCTTGAGGATCAGGATCGCCTGTCACAGCAGACCATTCTGCTGACTTACGCCAGCGACCGGGTTGTGAGCCGTGGCCTGAACGGCACGCCGCCGCAGCCCGACCAGATCGAACGGCCCGGCCTGCGCGTGGACTTCGTTGCTCGCGAGGGTTTCTCCCTGCTCGGCAAGGAAGTGGAAGCCAAAGTGGAAGTGCGGAATATCTTCGGCCGCAAGCACGAAGAGTTCCAGCAGTTCGAGGACAACCGGATCGAGATCAACACCTACGACGTGGGCACCACATTCTCGGCAGGTCTCTCGGTCACGTTCTGATCGCTTCCCGCACGACGGACAAATGAGGCCGCCTCGTTCCTGAACGGGGCGGCCTTTGTCGTTCCGGAAATCAGGGTGGAGTGGTTGGCGTTATGCCGACCCGCCGGTTACGGCATGTCGAGCACGTAACCCTTGCCATGAACGGTGCGGAGCAGGTGCTGCGCGCCCGCGTTACGCAGGCCGAAGCGCAGCCGTTTTATCCAAACGTCCACGGTGCGGAGGTATTCGGGGTCGCCCGCCTTGCCCAGCGCATCGACCAGTTCCTGCCGGGTAAGAACCCGGTTGGGGTTTTCGGCCATGAAGCGCAGGACGCGGAATTCGTTTGGCCGCAGGGGGATGAGCTTGCCCTGCCAGCGCGCCTGTTCGCCCGCGACGTTGATCTGCAATTCGCCCAGTTCCACGGTCTGCGAAGGGCCGCGTCGACGGTCAACCGAATGCAGCGCCAGCACGCGGTCGAGCATTGCCTGCCGGTCCAGGGGGCCGACGGCGTAGTCATCCGCCCCCGCCTGAAGCGCGCGGCGGCGGTCGTCGCTGTCGTCGCGTTCCAGCACGATCGTGACATGCGCGTCGCGCAGCCGGTTGTCCGCGCGCAGACGGCGGCACATCTCCAGCCCGGACAGATCGTCCATCACCCAGTCGACGAAGGCCCACGTCTGGCCTTCCACCAGACGCCGGGGGCCGGATGCCATCAGCAGGTCAAAGGCGAACACCGTATCGCCGTGGGCGAACGGTTCGAACCGCGCCGCCGCGTTGTTGGTCGCCAATATGCTCACACGGTTCATAAAGCCGCAGTTTCCCTGCCATGTTCAGGGTAATTCCTGCCGCCCGGATGTGACTGTCATATGACGGAAACGGCGCGCAAGTGGCAAAAGCCGCCTCGCGCGCCGCCGTGAGGGCAAAGCTGAAGGTGGAACCCGTCGGCCGCAGGGGGGTGGCAGCCGGCGGGTTCGGGTGCCGGGGAACGCTCAGGCGGCGTCCACCAGCACGACTTCACTGTCCTCGATCGCGGTGACGGCGATCTCAGCCTCGTCACGGATCGCCACGCCGTCGCGGGCATTGGCGGCCACGCCGTTCACCTCGATCCTGCCTGTGGCCGACACCAGATAGGCGCTGCGGCCTTCGCCCAGGGCATATCGCACTGTCTCGCCCGCCTTGATCGTTGCACCTGCCACCCGCGCATTGGTACGGATGGGCAGGGCATCGTTGTCATTGACGATGCCAGAGGCCAGCGTGACGAACTGCCCCGCACGCTCACCCTTGGGGAAGGGGCGAGCGCCCCAGCTTGGCTCACCCCCGCGTTCATCGGGGAGGATCCAGATCTGGAACAGCGTCGTTTCCACATCTTCCATGTTGTATTCGGCGTGGGCGATGCCGGTGCCTGCGCTCATCACCTGAACGTCGCCTGCTTCCGTGCGGCCCTGATTCCCAAGGTTGTCCTGATGGGTGATCGCGCCTTTGCGGACGTAAGTGATGATTTCCATGTCCCGGTGCGGGTGCGGCGGAAAGCCGGACTTCGGCTGGATCGTGTCGTCATTCCAGACCCGCAGCGAGCCCCAGTGCATCCGTTCGGCATCATGATAGTTGGCGAAGGAGAAGTGATGCCTGGCGTTCAGCCAGCCGTGGTTTTCTCCACCCAGCCTTTCAAAGGGACGAACCTCGATCATCTGACAATTCCTTTCCAAACCCGTGGCGGGAAGCGGGGCTTCCCTGCTGTTGGGGCGGATATAGAACTTGCCGCCTTTCCTGATCAGTGGGATAAAATCGACAGGATCATTCGAGAAACTGGAAATGTCTGAACCCGGCACGCCGACTTTCGATCAGCTCCGCCTGTTCCTGGCCGTCATAGAAACAGGCAGCTTCGCCGCCGCCGGGCGCAAGCTGAACCGCGCGGTTTCGGTGGTCAGCTATGGCATTGCCAATCTGGAGGCGCAGCTCGGCGTCACGCTGTTCGAGCGTGAAGGAACGCGCAGGCCCCGGCTGACCAGCGCGGGGGAGGCAGTGCTGGCGGAAGCGCGCGCAGTTGCCTCGGGGATGGATGCCCTGCGCGCCAGAGTGAAGGGTTTGCTCGACGGCTGGGAAGCGGAAGTAAGCCTGGCGGTGGACGTGATGTTTCCGGCGCAGCGGCTGGCGAAGCTGTTGCGTGCCTTCAGCGCCTATTGCCCGACAGTGAAGCTGAGGCTGCATGTTGAGGCGTTGGGCGCAGTGATTGCGCTGGTGAAGCAGGGGCAGGCAGGGCTGGGTGTGGCGGGGCCGATGGCACGCGATACCGGGGGGATAGAGCGAATCTCCGCCGGGTCGGTTCCGCTGGTGCCGGTGGCCGCGCCGGACCATCCATTGGCCCGGCTCCATCCCATGCCTGTGGGGGCAGGGCGCGAGCATATCCAGCTGGTGCTAAGCGACAGGTCCGACGTGAGCGAGGGACAGGATTTCGGCGTGCTCAGCGCGCGGACGTGGCGGCTGGCCGATCTGGGTGCGAAGCATGCCTTGCTGCGCGAAGGGATCGGCTGGGGCAATATGCCGCTGCCCCTGATCGAGCCGGATCTTGTCGCGGGAACGCTGGTGAGGCTGGACATGCAGGACGACATCAGCGCGATATACCGCTTCCACGCGATCTATCGCCCCGACACCCCGCCCGGCCCGGCGGCAAGCTGGCTGCTGGAACAATTCGTCACCGACGCGGCACTGCACCGGCCGTTCCCGGGCCTGCCGGACGCCTGACGGCGTCGTTGTCAGAATATCTGGAAATGGCGGAGACGGAGGGATTCGAACCCTCGGTACCAGTAATCCCGGTACGGCGGTTTAGCAAACCGCTGGTTTCAGCCACTCACCCACGTCTCCGGGCCTGGCGGGGCGCGCTATAACCGGGGGTCCGGGCGGCGGCAAGGGGCCTGCTGCATCGTTTGTTTGACTCGGCTCGCCGTAAATCGGACTCGCCTTGCCGCGCGTTCATTGCCGCTTCAGCCGCGGGGGATTCTTCTTGGGGTTTGAACGGGTCCGTCTGATTTGGGCCCCGGGGGTTCGAGAATGTTGATTCGACTCGCTGCACGATGCCGTGTCCGCGCTTTTGCGGTGACCTTGCCGCTCGTTCTTGTCGCTGGCGCAGCGCCACTGGCGGCACAGGGCATCCAGACGATCGATCCCGATGCGGGTATCGATGCCGATCTCAATTCGCCCGGCACGCAGGCGGCGCCGACCGTTTATGACGGGGTGCCGACCTATCCTGCGCCTACGCCTGCTTATACAGAGCCGGCCTATCCCGCCCAGAATACGCCTACGCCCGCCGCCACTCCGGCAGCGCAGGCCGCGACGGCTTCGACCGGCGAAACCTATCACGAGGACGACCTTATCGGCGCGGCGGAAGGCGTGTTCGGCAAGGGCGCGCAGGGGCTTGCGGGACTGATCGAGGATATCCTCGCGAAACAGGGTGAGCCCAATGCCTACATTGTTGGGCGCGAGGCGGGCGGGGCTTTCGTGCTGGGCGCGCGCTACGGTTCAGGCACCTTGTTCCACAAGGTGGAAGGCCAGCGGCCGGTTTACTGGACCGGCCCGTCGATCGGGTTCGATGCCGGTGCCAATGCCGGCAGCACGTTTGTGCTGGTCTATAACCTCTATGACACCGACGAGCTGTTCGAACGCTATCCTGCGGGTGAGGGCGCGGCCTATCTGGTGGGTGGATTCAACGCCAGCTACCTGCGCAAGGGCGATGTGGTGCTGATCCCGATCCGCGTGGGTGCCGGGCTGAGGCTGGGCGTCAACGCCGGCTATATGAGGTTTTCCGAGAAGCAGCGCTGGCTGCCTTTCTAGGTAGCGGATAAAAGCGGCGAATTGGCTCTTGCGGGCGGGCGTGGCGATGGGCATGGAGCCGCCGCTATGCTCGACAGACTGGACCAACAGCCGCCCGACGCGCTTCTCGCGCTGATCAAGCTTCACGATGCGGACCCGCGCGCAGACAAGATTGATCTGGGCGTAGGCGTCTATCGCACCGGACAGGGCGAAACCCCCGTATTCGGCGCGATCAAAGCGGCCGAGGCGAAGCTGGTCGCAGAGCAGGATTCCAAGGCTTACCTGGGGCCGGAAGGCGATATGGGCTTCGTCCACGCGCTGATGCCCTATGTTTTTGGCGGCGAAGATCCTTCGCGCGGTGGCCGTATCGAAGGCATGCAGACCCCCGGTGGCACTGGCGCAGTGCGTCTGGCCGCTGCGCTGGCGCGCCGCGCCGGTATCAGCCGGGTGTTGATGGGCACGCCCAGTTGGCCGAATCACGCGCAGATCCTGGCCGACCTTGGTCTGGAACTGGTCCCGTTCGCCCATGCAACGGCGGATGGTGAGGCTAACCTCGACGCGCTCAAGGCAGCGCTGGCCGACGCGGGTGAGGGCGATGCCGTCCTGCTCCACGGTTGCTGCCACAATCCCACCGGTATCGATTATACGCCCGCACAGTGGGACGAGATCGCCGCCCTTCTGGGCAAGAGCGCCGTGCTGCCGATCATCGATCTGGCCTATCAGGGCCTTGGTGCGGGCATGGAAGAAGATGCGGCTGGCGCGCGCAAGGTGCTGGCGGCCGTGCCGGAAGCGCTGGTCGCCTATAGCTGCGACAAGAACTTCGGGCTTTATCGCGACCGCGTGGGCGCGCTCTATATCCAGACGGCGGACGGTGATGCGCTGGCGCGCGCGCTTTCCAACGGCCATGCACTGGCCCGTGCCGCCTGGTCCATGCCGCCCGATCACGGCGCCGCTGCGGTTCGACTGATCCTTGAAGATGAGAAGCTGAGCGCAGACTGGCTCGACGAATTGGAGCAGATGCGTAACCGCATCGCGCAGGTTCGTGCAGCACTGGGCGAAGCGGGCTCCGCAGGTTCGCTGGATCTGATGCCGGTTGCGCGCGGTCATGGCATGTTCGCCACGCTGCCGCTGACGAAGGAACAGATTCAGGCGATTCGCGACGATCACGGCGTCTACATGGCGGGATCGGGCCGTATCAACATCGCCGGGCTGACCATGGGCAACCTGCCCAAGTTCATCGAGGCATTGCGGGCCGTAACCACCAGCGCGACTTCCTGACATGGACCGGCAGCCGGTCCTTGAAGGGGAACGGCTGCTGCTCAGGCCCCTCCGGCAAAGCGATTGGGACGCGCTCTACGCGGTCGCCGCCGACCGGGAGCTGTGGGCCATGCACCCGTCTCACGACCGCTGGCAGGAGCCGGTGTTCCGCGAGTTCTTTGCCGATGCGCTGGCACAGGGCGGCGCCCTGGCGGTGATCGACAAGAGCACGGGGGAGATCATCGGATCGTCCCGTTTTCAGGAATATGATCCGGCTCAGGGCGGATCGGTCGAGATCGGTTGGACGTTTCTTGCGCGCAGCCACTGGGGCACCGGGCTGAACGCCGAGATGAAGCGGCTGATGCTCGAACATGCGTTTCGATTCGTGCAGAGGGCCAGATTTCTCGTCGGTGAGGACAACATGATCTCGCGCAAGGCGATGGTGCGGATCGGTGGCGTGTTGACCGGAGAGAGGACGACAGAAACCCGCGTGGGGCGGGCGGTCGAACATCTGGTGTTCGAGATCGACCGGGAAGCCTTTGCCTCCGGGCCGCTTCAGCGCTGAAAAATCAGCGTTTCAGACGGCGCCACGTCGCCAGCAAAACCAGAGCCACTGCTATCCCGCCAATATCCGCGATCCAGTCCAGCAATTCGGTATTGCGGTGAAGGGCGGGAATGGCCTGCACGAATTCGATCAGCGCGCCGAACGCGGCAAGCGCCAGAGCCAGCCTGAACAGAGGCAGTCGCGGATAGGCCAATCCGCCGAGCAGACCCAGCCCAAGAAAAGCGAGCGCGTGTTGAATCTTGTCCGTGTTTGGCGGCATGTTGGGCGGATTGGGCATGCTGGACAGCACGAGCACTGTCGCAAGCGCGATCCAGAACACGGCGCGCATAACGATGTTCAGCCGGTCCCGCTCAGCGCCGCTGCTGCTCATCGTGCGCGCAGGCTTTCCAGCCGGTGGAGATAACGGGCGACCGTATCGATCTCCAGATTCAGTGCCGCGCCCTGCGCCATTTCGCCCAGTGTCGTCGCTTCGGCGGTGTGGGGAATCAGGTTGATGCCGAAATCGACCGTGCCATCGGCGTGATCCGCCACTTCGTTCACGGTCAGCGAGACGCCATCGATGGCGATGGAGCCCTTGGGCGCAATGAAAGCCGCGAGGCTGGCAGGAGCGTGAATGGTGAGGCGCGTCGAATCGCCCTCTGGCCGCCAGTCGGCAATGGTGCCGACGCCGTCCACATGGCCCGAAACGATATGGCCACCCAGTTCATCCCCCAGCCGCAGCGACTGTTCGAGATTGAGGCGGCGGCCTTCACGCCATCGGCCGCCTGCGGTGCGGGCGATGGTTTCGGCCGATACGTCCACCGCGAACCACGCATCGCCAGCCTTGCCGCCGCGATCCACCACCGTCAGGCAGACGCCCGAACAGGCGATCGACGCCCCGATCGCGATGTGGGTGGGGTCATAGGGGCAGGCGATCGTGACACGCATATCGCCGCGTTGTTCGACGCTGGTTACGGTGCCTATGGCGGAGACAATGCCGGTAAACATGGACCGTCCCTAGCGCGCCTTGTGCCAGATTTCGAGCGTGTCGGGCGCGAATGTCCGCCGGTCCACCAGATGCCAACCGGGCGGCACACCCTCCGGCCCGGCATCGCGCAAGGCGGGGATGCCTTGTTCGAACGTGACAGGAGCGCGGTAGAGCAGCAGGCGGTCAACCAGCCCGGCGGCCAGAAAAGCCTCGGCTGCTTCGGCCCCACCTTCCACCATCAGGTATTGCAAGCCCCGGCCCGCGATATCCGTGGGATCGGCGATTGCCGTCCACCCATCAGGCGCGACACCGCGCGTCAGCAGCAGGCGCTGCGGGCTCCTTTCCTCCAGGCCCGGCAGGCGGACATCGAGCGAGGGGGCATCGGCGCGTAGTGTGCCGCCGCCGACCAGTATCGCATCGGCACGGGCGCGCTCGCGATGAGCGTGGGCGCGTGCGGCTTCCCCGGTGATCCATTTGCTGGTGCCATCAGGGCGGGCGATGAAGCCATCCGCCGTCACGGCGAGCTTCAACGTGACGTGAGGAAAACCGCTAGCCTTCGCACGGAGATAGCCCACCAGACTCTCGCGAGCATTCGCGTCATCCGCGCATGTGGCCTCTATCCCCGCCGCGCGAAGGCGGCCCAGACCCTTTCCCTCAGTGCGGGGGTCCGGGTCCATCACACCCACGACCACACGGGCGGGCCGGGCCTGAACGATCAGATCGGCGCAGGCCGGGCCTCTCTCGCTGAGATGGGCGCAAGGTTCGAGCGTGACATAGAGCGTGGCCCCTTCGGCCGCCGCGCCTGCTTGTTCCAATGCAACCGCTTCGGCGTGAGGCCGCCCGCCGCGCATCGTCCATCCCCGGCCCACAACCATACCGTCCCTGACGACGATCGCCCCGACAGCCGGGTTAGGACTGCTTAGTGGACGCGCGCGTTCGGCCAGACTGGCGGCAGCCGCCAGCCAGCGCGAATCGGTGGGGTCATTCACCCGCAGGGCCGGTGGATGGGGATGTGGTAGCGGTAGGGGTAGCGTCAGCGGCAGGCGGATCGTCGCTGTATTGCCTTTCCAGCTCGTCCGGATCGAAGCCGGATGCGCGGGCGAGGGCGCGATAGTTTTCCCGCCTGCGTTCAGCCCTAGCTTCCCGTTCTGCGCGAAGCTCGTCCTGGAACTGCTGGTTTTCGAGGTTGGATTCGACGATTTCCGCGTCTGTGCGGCCGTCCTCGAAAGTGCTGATCCATTCGATCTTGGGTTTTTCAGGCGGCGCGCGTTCGCTCTCTGGCAGGAACACCATCATGATGGCGAACGTCGCCGTGACCGAAAGCGCCAGAATAGGCCAGCGATAGGGGGTTGGCTGGCGCCAGTAGCCGAACAGGTCCGACACCGCGCCGCGCGGCGAGATATCGCGGAAGTAACCTTTACGCCCAAAGAACATGGGTGTTGAGATAGGCGCTCTGCGCGCCCTGCGCCAGTGCCCGCTCAGCCGAATGCGGCGTAAAGCGAGCGGCCTTCGCGGCGCAGCCAGTCGTCCGCTTCGGCGATCGGCCCTTCGAACAAGTCCGCAAGCAGGGCGCGAAAGGCGGGTGAGTGGTCAAAGTGGACGAGATGGGCCACTTCGTGCGCGACAACCGATCTTCGCACGGCGTCTGGCGCCTGTATCAGCCGCCAGTTGATGCGGATGCAATACGCGCCGTCTCTACCCCCCGCGCAGCTTCCCCACCGGCGGCCTGCGCGTGATAGTTTCAGTGGGGGAACGGGGCGTTCCGCACGCTGGCAGTATTCTGCCAGATCGGCGGACATGAGCTGCATCGCTTCGCCTTCCAGCCAGCGCCGGGTGCGGGCGGCCACCGTTTCGGCAGGACCGCCGATCCGCAAATTACCCTCGGAAAGAGCTGGCTTGCGGGGAAAGCCGCTGTCCCAATCGATCTTCAGCCGTTCACCGCGATAGGCCACCATGCCGCCGGGCCCGGGGGGATCGGCGCGGGGGACACGGACCAGTTGCTGTTCCAGCCATTCGGCCCGCGTGTTGGCAAAAGCGACTGCTTCTGCTGTCCGTCCCCAGCGGGGCAGGGTGATTCGCACTTCGCTGCCATCGGGGGCAAGCCGCATGGTAAGGCGCGTGGCGCGGGCATGGCGGCGAATGGCCAGGGGCAGATCGGTATCGCCGATGCGGACGGTGGGCGGTGCCTTGTCGCGCCGCAGCCAGTCGATCATCCGGCATCCCATTCGACGATGTGGTGTTCCAGCGGCCCGGCGTCGTCTTCCCCCACCACACGGCCGGCCACGCAGGCGCCCGCGTTGATCATCGCGTCCCTGCTGCCGGTCAGCAGATAATGCCATTCGGGCAGGGGCCGATTTTCGGAACGGCGGCGATAAGCGCAGCTTTCCGGCAGCCAGTTGATCTGTGCCACCAGCCGCGGCGTCAGGCGCAGGCAATCGGGGACGAAAGCCTTGCGGTGGCGGTAATCGCTGCACTGAGCGGTATTCCGGTCGAGCAGGCGGCAGGCGACGTTGGTCTGGATCACCTCACCCGTATCGGCATCTTCCAGCTTGTGCAGGCAGCAGCGGCCGCAGCCGTCGCAAAGCGCTTCCCATTCGTCACGGTCGAGCGCCTCTATCGGCAGCTCCCAGAAGCGGTCCCTCAGCTGACCCATCTTTCAAGTTCCGCTGCGACCTTGTCCGCCCCTTCGTCAACCGGAAGCAGGGCGATCGGTTCTCCGTCACGGCCCATCAGATAGGTCGAACGGCTGTGATCCATCAGGTAGCGGTCGCCACCAGCATCCTGCCCCTTGGCGTAATAGACGCCGAACGCCTTTGCGGCGGCGTCGATCTGTTCGGCGGTGCCGGTGAGGCCGATCAGCTTGTCGGAGAAGGCAGCGGAGAATTCACCCACCTTTGCCGGCGTATCGCGCGCAGGATCGATGGTTATGAAAATCGGCTGGACCTGCGCGGCGAGCTTCGGTTCAGCCTCCGCGAACTTCGCAAAGCCCTGCATCATGTGCTGGACATCCAGCGGGCAGACGTCGGGGCAATAGGCGTAGCCGAAATAGACGATGCGATACTTGCCGTCGAAGTCGTCCCACCGCACCGTCTGGCCATCCTTGCCCACCAGCTCGAACGGCCCGCCGATCGCCGCCCCGGCGAGGGGCGGTTCCGCCGCCGGGCTGCTGTCGCCGCAGGACGAAAGGAGCAGAGCGAGTGGAATGGCGGCTGCAAGGATGTGCTTGTGTATGGTGGACATGGCACGGCGGTTCATGCTCTGCTAACGCTCAGGCAGCAAGGGCGGAGTCCCCGTCCGGCGGGCTGTTCGCATGTTTTTTCGAGGAGGATTGGCGTGATCCCGGGTGCATTGCGCAAGCTGGCGGCCATTGCAGGGGCAGCCATCGCGCTGTCGTTCGCGGTTCCGGCCACGGCGCAGAACTATTCTGACGGCTACAAGCTGTTGCAGGCAGTCGAAAAGAAGGACCGCAGCGATTTCGATCAGCTGGTGGCGAAGAATCACACCGTCATCAACTCGCGGGATCTTACCAGCGGACGCACCGGGCTGCATATCGCGGTGGCTCGCCGTGACGCGACCTGGGTCAACTACCTCGCCCAGGCCGGGGCAAACACCAACATTGCCGACAATCGCGGCGTGACGCCGATCATGCTGGCCAGCCAGCTTGGCTGGATGGAAGGCGTGCAGGCTTTGATCGGCCATGGCGCGCAGGTCGATGTGCCGAATTCCGCGGGGGAAACGCCGTTGATCTCCGCCGTGCATCGCCGGGATACGCAGATGATGCGGGTGATGCTGCGGGCAGGCGCCGACCCCGACCGGACGGACAATTCAGGGCGTTCGGCGCGGGATTATGCCCGGCTGGATGGCCGCGACAGCCTTACTCTCGCCGAGATCGAGAAGAATGCCGGCGAATCCGGCGGCCGCAGCACGGCGGGTGACATTTACGGGCCGAGTTTCTGATGCAGGCTGACGACCGCACGCTCGACGAATTGCGGCTGGCGCTTGCGCCGGCAATTGCCCGCGCGGCGGCGTTTGATGGCTGGGGCGCGGAAGCGTTGACGCAGGCGGCCATGGCGGAACACGTTGATCCGGCTGTCGCCCGGCTGGCTTTCCCCGGCGGGGCGATGGACATGATTTCCGCCTGGGCCGAAGCGAATAACGAGGCGATGCGGCTGGCGTTTGCCGATGGCCGGCTGCGCGCGATGAAGGTGCGCGAACGCATCCGCGCATTGCTGTTGTTCAGCCTGGATCGCTTTGCCGGGCAGGAAGAGGCATTGCGGCGTGCGCTGGCCATACAGGCCATGCCGCAGAACATCGCCCGCTCGCTGAAGATCGGATGGCGCAGTGCCGACACGATGTGGCGCCTGGCGGGCGATACGGCGACCGATTACAACCACTATACCAAACGCACGCTGCTGGCTGGCATCCACACGGCCTCGCTCACGGTGTTTCTTGATGACGGGAGCGAGGGCAAGGCGGCGACGCAGGCTTTCGTCGATCGCCGCATCGAAGGCGTGATGAAGTTCGAGAAAGCGAAAGCGCGGCTACTGGACCGTAACATGGGATTCGATGTCGCGCGGTTCCTGGGCCGATTGCGTTATCCCGCCCGGTAATCGGGCCGGATTCGGCGCCGAAGCCTCATTTGATGCGGGTTTAATGCGAGCTGGTTGCAAATAGACCCCGCTTGCAGCACACCGCGCGCGTGACCACCATGACACTCGATGCGCTGCCGCTTCGTAGCCCCGCGGAAATCATCGCCGTTGACTGGGCCGCGCTCGAGCCGGACGAGGCCAAGCGTCTTCAGGCGCTGGGGATCGATTGCGGTGCGCAGGTTTCGGTTTCTCATCGCGGCGTATTTGCGGGGCATGATCCACTGGCGATCACGGTCGGACGCATGACTGTGGCGATGCGGCGGGCACACGCGCAGGCCATGACGGTGCGCGAACTATGAGCGGGCTGCGCAGTGCCGCGCTGGTCGGCAATCCCAATGCGGGCAAGAGCGCGCTGTTCAACGCATTGACCGGTGCACGGCAGAAAATCGCTAACTATCCCGGCGTCACAGTGGAGCGGAAAGCGGGGCGCATGGTGCTCCCTTCCGGCGAACCGGTTGAGCTGTTCGACCTGCCGGGCAGCTACGCGCTGGATGCCGCCAGCCCGGACGAGGAGGTGACCCGCCGGGTGGTGCTGGGCGAGTTCCCCGGCGAACCGAGGCCCGATGTTCTGGTCATCGTGCTCGATGCCGCGAATCTGGAACAGCATCTCGTTTTCGCGCAGGAGATCATCGAGTTGGGCCGCCCCGTGGTGGTGGCGCTCAACATGGTCGATCTGGCGGAGCGGGACGGACTGATCATCGACGCCGTGGCTCTGGAACAGGCGCTGGGTGTGCCGGTCGTTAGCACCGTGGCCGTGCGCCGACGCGGCATCGATGAACTGGCGAAAGCGATCGGCGCGGCTGAATGGGGCGCGGAATGGGACCCGAAGGATCATCCGCACCAGCACATCACGCTGCCCGAACGACGCCTGGCCGCGCGGCACATCGCCAAAGCGGCTGTGCTGAGCGAATCGGGCGTGCATCGCCTGCACGCGGGGCTGGACAAAGTGCTGCTGCACCCGTGGTTGGGGCCGATAATCCTGTTCGCCCTGCTGTTCGTGATCTTTCAGGCCGTGTTCGCCTGGGCCGATCCGTTCGTGGGCATGATAGAAGATGGCATCAGCACGCTGATCACGCTGGTGACGACGCATCTGCCCGAAAGCTTCCTGCGTGACCTGCTGACCGAAGGGGTACTGAACGGCGTCGGTTCGGTAATAGTGTTCCTGCCCCAGATAGTGACGCTGTTCGCGTTCATCCTGGTCATGGAACAGTCCGGTTACATGGCCCGCGCGGCCTTCATCATGGATCGGCTGATGGCCCATGTGGGCCTTTCCGGGCGCAGCTTCATCCCGCTGCTCTCCAGCTTCGCCTGCGCCATTCCGGGCATCATGGCGACGCGCGCAATCGCCGATCCCAAGGACAGGCTGACCACGATCCTGATCGCCCCGTTGATGACGTGTTCGGCCCGCCTGCCGGTCTATGCCGTGATCATCGGCGCCTTCATCCCGGCGCGCACGGTCGGCCCGGGCATCGGTTTGCAGGGGCTGGTGCTGTTCCTGCTCTATGTGGCGGGCATTCTTGGCGCGCTGTGCGCCGCGCTGATCCTGCGCCGCACCGCGACGCGGGGCGCGGCGTCAGGCTTCATCATGGAACTGCCGAAATACCAGTGGCCGACGCTGCGCGATCTGCTGCTGGGCCTGTGGCAGCGCGCGTGGGTGTTTCTGCGCCGCGCGGGCACGATCATCTTCACTGTTACCGTGGTGCTGTGGCTGCTGCTGAGCTTCCCCAAGGCCGGGCCGGGGGAAAGCCAGCTGGATGTCAGCGTGGCCGGGCGGATCGCCAGCGGGCTGGAAGTGGTGGTGCGGCCGATCGGCTTCAATCACGAAATGGCCCTGTCGCTGATCCCGGCCATGGCCGCGCGTGAAGTGGCCGTGTCTGCGCTCGCCACCACTTACGCGGTCGATGCGGAGGATGACGATGCCGCTGCCGAAGGGCTGATTCCCAAGTTGCAAAACGCCTGGTCGCTGCCCACCGCGCTCGCCTTCCTCGCATGGTTTGTGTTCGCGCCGCAGTGCCTTTCGACCATCGCGGTGGCGCGGCGCGAAACGAACGGGTGGAAATGGCCCGTGTTCATGTTGGTTTACCTGTTTGGGTTGGCTTACATCTTTGCGGGCCTGACGTACTGGATAGCCGTGGCTGCCGGGCTGTAACTTCGCTTCGGGCAAAAGTGCCCTTCGCCAGTTGCAGGGTATGCCAGCAGGGGCCTACATCTTCGCCGGACTCACTTACTGGCTCGCCATTGCCGCGGGCCTCTGACCCCGCGAGAGGAAATTCATGGCAGGCAGCGTCAACAAGGTAATCCTGATCGGTAATCTGGGTCAGGACCCTGAGGTGAAGAGCTTCCAGAACGGCGGCCGTATCGCCAACCTGCGAATCGCCACGTCGGAAAGCTGGAAGGATCGCCAGACCGGGGAGCGCAAGGAGCGCACCGAATGGCATAGTGTCGTGCTCCAGTCCGATGGGCTGGTCGGCGTGGCCGAACGCTTTCTGCGCAAGGGCAGCAAGGTTTACATCGAAGGCCAGCTCCGCACCCGCAAGTGGCAGGATCAGAACGGCAATGACCGTTACACCACCGAAGTTTCGGTGGGCGGCATTGGCGGCGTGCTGACCATGCTGGATGGCGCCCCCGGCGGCGGTGGCGGTGGCCAGCGCGGCGGTGGAGGCAACGACTGGGGCGGCGGCCAGAGCGGTGGCGGTTCTTCCGGCGGTGGCGGGTCTAGCTGGAATCAGGGGGGCGGATCGTCAGGCGGTGGTTCCTCCAGCGGCGGCGGCTTCTCCGACGATCTGGACGACGACATCCCGTTCTGAGCGGGCCGACCCGTTGGATGCAGGGTGACAGGGCGTCACCCTGCCGATTCGGGATTCAATTTTATATTTCAGCGGGATGTGCTGAAAGCGCCGGAACGGCTGTCGCACCCAAACGCTATTTTTTCTTCAGCGCCGCCAGTGCTGCAAACGGCCCGCTGGCGGATGGTTCGTTGAGTCCAGCGTCCTTGCGTGCCTGCTCCGCATCCGGGCCGACCGCGTAGGGATCTATCGCCAGCGACAGGCTTTGCGCCACGGCTTCTCCCAGATCGAACACGGTGCCGGTATAGGGAATCTCGTCGAGCTGGCTTTCTTCCAGCTCGATCTCTTCTTCCTCGACCGTCTGTGCGGGCACGAAGCGTAGCGTCAGCGACTCTGCGATCGTGGCGGGCAGGTCATCGCCCGATATGGCGCAGCTTTGCACGATGTCAGCGTTCAGGCGACCGCTCGCATTCACCGTTTCACCGTCGGCAATGAGTTCCACCTCAGCCTCCAGCCGGTTGACGGCGACGAGGCCGAAGCGTCTTGCCAGTGCCACCCGTTCTTCCGCCGTCGCTTCCAGCCTGACCGGACGCGCGGTCAGGTGCCGGCGGTCGATCGGACGGGAGAATTCGGGCTGGCTCACAGCGGGAGTTCTCCGGCAAGCAGGGCCTTGCTGTCCAGTGCGGCGATCTTGTCTGCCATCTGGCGCACGCTGCTGGCAAGGGACGCGGTGTCGCGCCCTTCGGCCATGGTCATGTTGCGAGCCAGCGCTTCCTGCAACGCGGCCTGATCGCCTGCCGGCAATACCCCGCGCAGCGCGCCCAGCCGCCCGCCCAGCACCGACATCAGGCGGCCGACGTGCTTGCCGACTACCATGTCGCCAATGCCGCTTTCGCGAAGCTGGCCGTCCATATCTTCTACGAACAGTTCGGTGAGCAGGGCGCTTTCCTGCGCCAGAACCCTGTCCCGCTCCATCCGCAGGAGGACCACGGAAAGGACCATGGTGATCATGTCAAACCGGCCGGCGACCGTATCGGCTACGCCATCATCACGATAGAAGGCGGGATTACGCGCAACTTCGACAACCTTGTGCCACAGAGGGCGCATGGCATCACGAGGATCGACTGCGCTCGACCTCCCCGTGAAAAAACGCTGTATCAAGTTCATTGGTGACCCGTGCTGTTATTCAGCGGCCATTCAAAGCGGGAACCCCACCGCCATTGCGCGGCACAGCGCCAGCCCCTAAGGCTCGCGCCGCGAGTTATAGGCGCGAAGGCGGAGAAGTCGAGCGATGGCGGGTAAGAAGACGATCGCGGCGGTGCTGGTTACGGCCACGCTGGCGGCGGGCTGCACGCCCATCGTGGGCCATCGCGGATACCTGAACGATGAATTCCTGGTGCAGTCGGTGCAGCCGGGCGTGGATAACCGCCAGTCGGTGGAACGCGCGCTGGGCCAGCCCACGGTGAAAAGCCAGTTTGGCGAGCCGGTGTGGTATTACATCGGCAGCACCACCGGGCAGAAGCCTTTCACGACCCCGCGCATCACCGATCATTCGGTTCTGGCCATTCGTTTCGACGCGGCTGGCAATGTCAGCAGCGCCGAACGGACGGGTATGCAGAACGTGGTGCAGATAAGCCCGGAAAGCGCCAAGACGCCGACTCTGGGACGCGAACGCACGTTCCTGGAAGACCTGTTCGGCAATATCGGCCAGGTCGGCGCGGCTGGCATGGGTGGGCAGGGCCAGTAAGGCCGCCAACCCTCGCTTGAAGCCGGGACCACGCTGTCCCATATCCAGCCCATGGACGAGAGAGAGGCCCGCCCCGGCCATTCCTGGGGCTTGCCGTGGCACGGCACCACCATCATCGGCGTCAGCAAGAACGGAAAGACCGTGATTGCTGGCGATGGGCAGGTTTCCATGGGTAATACCGTGATGAAGCCCAATGCCCGCAAGGTCCGCCGCATCGGTGAAGGCGGCAAGGTGATCGCCGGGTTCGCCGGTGCGACCGCTGATGCATTCACCCTGTTCGAACGGCTGGAAAAGAAGCTGGAACAGTATTCCGGCCAGTTGCTGCGCGCGGCGGTGGAACTGGCCAAGGATTGGCGCACGGACAAGTACCTGCGCAATCTGGAAGCGCTGATGATCGTGGCCGACAAGGACACGCTGCTGGTGCTGACCGGCAATGGCGACGTGCTGGAGCCTGAGGGCGGCATTACCGCAATCGGTTCGGGCGGGAACTACGCCCTTGCCGCCGCCCGCGCCATCGACGGCTATGAGGCGGACGCCGAAGCCATTGCGCGCAAGGCCATGGCCGTGGCGGCGGAGATCTGTGTCTTCACCAATGACCGCGTGACGGTCGAAACCATCTGATCCGTCGCGACCGCGATTGGAAACCGAGGATTTGCATGAACGATAACCTGACCCCCAAAGCCATTGTCAGGGCGCTGGATGAACACATCATCGGGCAGGCCGAGGCCAAGCGCGCGGTGGCGGTGGCTCTGCGTAACCGCTGGCGCCGCCAGCGGCTGGGGCCGGAACTTCGCGACGAAGTAACCCCGAAGAATATCCTGATGATCGGCCCGACCGGCTGCGGCAAGACCGAGATCAGCCGGCGGCTGGCGAAGCTGGCCGATGCGCCGTTCGTGAAGGTGGAAGCGACCAAGTTCACCGAAGTCGGCTATGTCGGCCGCGATGTGGAACAGATCGCCCGCGATCTGGCCGAAGAGGCCATCCGGCTGGAGAAGGACCGCCGGCGCGAGGCCGTTCGCGAAGCGGCGAGCAAGGCGGCGATGGACCGCCTGCTGAAGGCGCTGGTCGGCGAGCATGCGAGCGAGGCCACGCGCGAGAGTTTCCGCCAGCGCATCGTTGAAAATACGATGAACGATGTCGAGGTGGAGATCGAAGTCGAGGACAGTCCGCAGATGCCGTTCGACATTCCCGGCGGCAACATGGGGATGATCAACCTGTCGGACATGATGAGCAAGGCGATGGGGCGTAACACCCTGAAGCGCCGCAAATTCAAGGTGCCCGATGCGTGGGACAAGCTGGTCGACGAGGAAGCCGAACGGCGCATGGACCAGGAAGATGTGGCCCGTGTTGCGTTGACCAATGCGGAAACCAACGGGATCGTGTTCCTGGACGAGATCGACAAGATCGCCGTGAGTGATGTACGCGGTGGTTCCGTCAGCCGCGAGGGCGTGCAGCGCGATCTGCTGCCGCTGATCGAAGGCACGACGGTGGCGACCAAATATGGGCCGATGAAGACGGATCACATCCTCTTCATCGCGTCTGGCGCGTTCCATCTGGCCAAGCCCAGCGACATGCTGCCGGAACTGCAGGGTCGCCTGCCGATTCGCGTTGAACTGAAGGCGCTGACGGAGGAAGATTTCGTCGCGATCCTGTCAGACACACGGGCCAATCTGGTCGAGCAGTACAAGGCGCTGATCGCGACAGAGAAGGTGACGCTGGACGTGACGCCAGATGCCGTTCGCGAAGTGGCCCGCATCGCGGCGCAGGTGAACGAGAGCGTCGAGAATATCGGCGCCCGGCGGCTGCAGACCGTGATGGAAAAGCTGCTCGACGAAGTGAGCTTCGAGGCAGAGGATCGTGCGGGTGAGACGGTGACGGTGGATGCCGCTTATGTCCGCGAACGCCTTTCGGACCTCGCGCAGGATGCCGATCTCAGCAAGTATGTGCTCTGAGGCGATAATCGGGCGGGGCGCTTCCGCTCTGCTCACCAGCATCTGTTCGGAAAAGCAAAACGCCGCCGGTCTTGCGACCGGCGGCGTTCATGCGTTGAAACGCTGTCAGCGTGTCAGGCGAAGTTGAAACGGATACGTTCGGTCTGCTTGCGCTGACGCATGCCGTAACCGATCGCACCGAAGCCGAGGATCATCAGCAGCCAGGTCGACGGTTCCGGAACGGCCGGAAGCAGGGTCACCTTGACGAGGAAGTCGTCATGGTTGTCGTCGCCGGTGATGTAATCGTCATAGCCGATGTAGAACGAATCGCCGTTCTGCAGGCTGGTGCCGCTTTCGAAAAGGCTCGGCAGGAAGATCGCGAAGCCCTGCTCACCAACGGTAGCAGCGCTGCCGAGGGGATCCGAGGTCGAGAAGTTCAGCAGACCGGCAAGGTCACCCGCCGCGAAGTAGGCCGACCACAGCGGAGTGCCGCCGGGGAAATGGTTTTCACCCGGATCGTGCGCCGTTCCTTCGGTGTACGACATGCCGGCTGCGGAGAAGGTATCGGCATAGCCGCTTTCCGAACCCATGAAGTCGAACTGCAGGATGTGCGCTTCCGTCAGACTGATTGCCGCACCCACGCTGGCATAAACCGGATTGGCGCCGAGGATGGTGCTGAGTTCCGGATAGAACATGTTATCCGGGCCAGGAGCCCCGCCGGGACCAGGTACCGGAGTGGTGCTCGGAAAGGTAATGGTTGCCGCGGCGTTCGCGCCGGCCGGAAGGGCCAGGGCAGACAGTGCCGCTACGGCAGCAAGATGCTTCCTCATGTTACTTCCCCCAATCGACCGCGCGGAATTGCGCGAAATGATGTGCATGGAAAATTGAACACGAACGTCCAGGGCGACATTCGAATCTTCCCTGCTCCAAGCTGATAATGAAAGGTTAACGCGCGTTTGGGGAGTCCCTTTTAAGGGGAATCCCCAGCATGTTCCGATCTGGGACGCATCAACAGGAGCCTTGATGGTCAGTCGCTTAGGCTGCGCGACGGGCCCTGGTGCATGCGGGAACGGCGGAAATCCGTGGGTTGGGAATGGACCTGAATACCGCAATGCAACATTTGTTATTCGCGTTTGCGAGAAATTTCCGAGATCAATCGCGGGCCAATATTTCTGCTGAAGCGAATTGCGTGGTGTCAGCGCTCGTCCCACTGAGTCGGGATCTGCCCTATTCTGGATACCAGTAGCGCGAGTGGCAGGATTCACAGACTCCATCCATCTCGGTGATCAGTTCGCCCGCGGAGACCGCATCCTTCGCCCGCGCCGCAGCCGACAGCTGCCGGGCATGTTCCGTGAAGGCGGCTGCCATCTGTTTCAGCCCGGCGGGATCGGCATCAATGTGTTGCTGGACGGCGGCCATCGAGATTTCGCCGTCGCCCACCTCGGTATTCCCCGGTGCGGCGGCGATGAAGCTTTCTGCCGCTGCCATGCTCTCGCCAGCCGCTGCCATCTGATCGGCCGCATCCGCGATGCTGGCCCACTGCGCATCGTCGACCAGAGCGGGATTTATCCCGCCTTCGTCATTGAGGGCGCTGTTGCTGACATCCCAGATCGCCAGCATCGCTGGGTTCACCCCGTCCTGCATGGCGGCGCGAACATCTACTAATCCGGATTGCGCTGTGGCGCTGACGGCGAAAAAGGCGAGAGCGGCAGCGCCGATGAAAAGCGAGGGTCTGGTCATTTCAGCATCCTGAGCGCGGCCTGCACAGGCCGCATTGATTGAGCGCAAAGCTCCCCCGTGCGTTGAGGTAGCTTTTATTCCGCTGCCTCGTCCAGCGCCTCGTCCCGGTCGGCCAACTGGCGGTTCCACATCTCGGCATAGAGGCCGTCGCGCCGCAACAGGTCTCCATGAGTACCGCTTTCGGCGAGGCGCCCATGATCCAGCACGAAGATGGTGTCTGCATCGGCCACGGTGGAAAGGCGGTGGGCAATGGCGATGCTGGTGCGATGTTCCGAAACCCGATGCAGCGTTTGCAGGATGTCCTGTTCGGTACGCGTATCCAGAGCGCTGGTCGCTTCGTCCAGCAGCAGGATCGGCGGGTTCTTCAGCAAGGTGCGGGCAATGGCTACGCGCTGCTTCTCGCCACCCGACAGCTTGAGCCCGCGTTCCCCGACTTCTGTGGCGAAGCCTTGCGGCAATTGATCGATGAAAGGCAGAATCGCCGCGTCGCGCGCAGCGGCAGCGATGTCTTCATCGCTCGCACCATCACGGCCATAGCCGATATTATAGCCAACGGTATCGTTGAACAGCACGCTGTCTTGCGGGACGATGCCGATCTGCGCGCGCAGGCTTTCCTGCGTCACGCACCTTATATCCTGCCCGTCGATCAGGATGCGGCCCTGCCACGGATCGTAAAAGCGGAACAGCAGCCGGCCGATGGTCGATTTCCCTGCGCCGGACGGGCCGACGATGGCGACGTGTGCTCCTGCCGGAACCTCAAGGCTCAACCCATGAAGGATCTCGCGATCCTTGTCGTATCCGAACACGACATTGTCGAACACCACCGTGGGTCGCCGGATGATCAGTGCAGGTGCACCGGGGGCGTCCTGCACTTCCACTTCCGTATCGATCAGGCGAAACATCTGCGCCATGTCGATCAATCCCTGCCGGATCGTGCGATAGACCCAGCCCAGCATGTCGAGCGGGCGGAAGAGCTGCATCAGATAGGTGTTGATCAGCACCAGATCGCCCACGCTCAGCTTGCCGCGGCTCCACCCCCAGACGGTGAAGGCCATCGCTCCGCCCATCATCAGGTTCATGATCACGGCTTGCGCGATATTGAGCAGGCCGAGCGAGTTCTCGCTCTTGATGGCGGCTTCGGCGTAAGCACTGGCCGCCGATCCATAGCGTTCCTGCTCGCGCTTCTCCGCGCCGAAGTATTTCACCGTCTCGTAATTCAGCAGTGAATCGACCGCGCGGGCTAGCGCCAGCCCGTCCAGATCGTTCATCTGCGCGCGCAATTTGGTGCGCCATTCCGTGATCGCGCGCGTGATCCATATATAAGAGACAACGGTGAGCGCGGTGGCGGCCACCATCTCCCACCCGAACTTGACGTAGAAAATGGCCGCGACCACGACCATCTCCACCGCCGTCGGGGCAATGTTGAACAACAGGAAGTAGATCATCGAATTGATCGACTTCGACCCGCGTTCGACGATCTTGGTCACTTCCCCGGTACGGCGGGACAGATGGAAGCGCAGGCTCAGGCGGTGGAGCCTTGCAAACACGTCTTCCGTCAAATGCCGAACGGCATCCTGTCCCACGCGTTCGAACACGATGTTGCGCACATTGTCGAACAGCACGGTGGCGAAACGGCCGGCTGCATAAGCTGTTACCAAAGCCAGTGCGACCCAAACGGCCGGATCGCCATCTTTGGACATGGCGTCCACAGCGCCGGCATAGGCGAAGGGCAGGGCCAGCACGACGATCTTGGCAATCAGCACGAAGAACCCGGCAATCGCGATCCGGCGACGCAGATCCGGTCTGCCCGTGGGCCATAGATAAGGGAGGAACCGGCGGATGGCCGGCCAGCCGGCGTCTTCGATCAGGGGGCGGGTGCGTTCATCTGTCATTCGCCCGCCCATGTGGGGCGCGTACCGGGCAACGGCAATGACACCTTAATAGAGCACAGAGCGTGCTTCAGCTTCCTATGATTCCACCATGCATGGAATCGAAGCCCCGCACATCGCGAGGTAGATCGAAGAGAATCAGCCCACTGCTGAAATCGATGGCGACCCGGCGGAACAGCCTGAGTTCCGACATGCCGAGGATTATCGCCGGTTTCTCGTTCAAACCCAAAGCGTGGAATGGCGGCGAATCCGCGAACAACACGGGAAAGTTCTTTAGGCTGAGGCGACCGACCGAAAGATCGCGCACGATCTTGGATGGCCCAGCCAGTTGTTGCCCGTTGATGTCCGTCAACGTGCTTTGGCCCAGGGTACGGCGGTTCCGCAGCTTTTCGAGCAGCGCCAGATTGCCGATGCTACTCTGGGCGCCGGTATCGACGATTACCGAAACGGCCAGCCCTTCAAATCGGGCCTGCGTTATGATGAGCTGGCCGAGCCGTCGCCGGGCTTTGACGATGATCTCATAACCACGGTTGCCGCCCAGTTCTTCGGCGTCGGCGATCAGGATCTGGTGTTTGATGAAATCCAGTAACACGCGTTGGGATTGAAGGCTGTCGGTCCCGAGGACACCGTCCGCATCTCCTATATAGGACGCATCGATGAGCGGGGCGGCCTGGATATGAAAGCGCCTGCTGCCAAACCCCAGGTTTACCACAGAGGTCGTTTCCACCGTGGTGCGCCCGGCCATACCCACCAGAATTGCGGTATCGCGTTCGAACAGGTTCAGCCGATCGGCCAGCTGGCGCGATAGAACAGTGGCCTGCGCACCGGTGTCGATCATGAAACGAAAGGGGCCTTCGCCTCCTATTGTCACGGGCACTGTCATCCGTTGATATCTGTCTGCCTCCAGCGGAAGGCTGTCGGACGCGGCAGGTTCCGGCAGGGAGGGTGCAGTTTGCGGTGCCGGCTCGGTCGCCGAGGGCGCGGGCGCGTGAAGCACCGCCGCGATCGCGGCGATCATTGCGGCACCACTCATGTGCAGTTGCCATGTCATGATCGCTCTCCGCGCCAAAGGCGGGCCTGCGGCGCACCGCCATCTTACCACGCGTATGGCCGGTAACAAAACAAGAGGGAGCGGAACCGATGGGCCAGATAGGGGCCGGAGGAACAGGAATGCGGCTCCCTAGTGGGCTGCGAATCCGGTTCCGGGGTGGATTCGGCCCTGATTCGTGCCCCGTCTCGGCCGCGAGAGGCCTCGCCACCCTTTTATGTAACTGTTTTTATGTGATTTTCTTGAAATCGCAACAAAAGTGCAAAAAGCCTGTTGACCGAATCCAACCCCCCCCATATATGCCCTCTCACCGCAGCGGCGCTGCCGGATTTTCCGGCTCCAACGCAGCGGTCGCCAACATAGATTGGACAACCGGTCCCCCGGTGAAAATCGGGGAGCCATTGTTGTCCGCCTCTTGCGTTTGGTGGCTCTTTGACATTGTCGGTTTTTGATGAAGGGACATGTGGGCGACGGCGCCCGGTCCGGGGAGCTCAAGGCTCCGGTAACCGGTCTACTTATGCCGACGCCACATCTGCACGGGTTCACGTCCGTGTATGATGATGCATGTTCATTCGTATCCATTACGTTTGACAGTGCAGGTATCGGCTCCTTGAAGCTCATGCTTGTTTGGTCTGCGATCTTCGGATCGTGCTAAACAGGTGTGTGACACAAACTTGAGAGTTTGATCCTGGCTCAGAACGAACGCTGGCGGCATGCCTAACACATGCAAGTCGAACGAGACCTTCGGGTCTAGTGGCGCACGGGTGCGTAACGCGTGGGAACCTGCCCTTAGGTTCGGAATAACTCCCCGAAAGGGGTGCTAATACCGAATAATGTCTTCGGACCAAAGATTTATCGCCTTTGGATGGGCCCGCGTTGGATTAGCTAGTTGGTGGGGTAAAGGCCTACCAAGGCGACGATCCATAGCTGGTCTTAGAGGATGATCAGCCACACTGGGACTGAGACACGGCCCAGACTCCTACGGGAGGCAGCAGTGGGGAATATTGGACAATGGGCGAAAGCCTGATCC
>Ga0182736_1000155_pt1 | contig 136001 bp, 106 predicted proteins | sample eDN5th30CKraftBY_FD_128882 | JGI IMG/M metagenome (GOLD analysis project Ga0182736, IMG submission 128882) | Enriched backyard soil microbial communities from Emeryville, California, USA - eDNA 5th pass 30_C Kraft BY (version 2) (version 2) | ecosystem: Environmental > Terrestrial > Soil >... | reverse complement strand
CGCTCCCCGCTGCCTTCAGACCCCGCCTCGCGACGACGCCCTTGCGGTTCACTTTCCTTCACCTCCATCAGGCTGGAACGGGGACTTCCACCCCGCAAACTGTCAAACATGCTCGGCACACATTGAAAAAGCCGGCCCGAACATCGGGCCGGCTTTTTGACATCGTCAGGTTCAAATGGCTGCCATTGAGGCAAGCCAGCGAACTCAAGCAGTTTGCCCGACCGTGTGCCTACGCAGCGCGCGTTTCGATAAAGGAAACACGCTCCGCGTGGCGGGGAGGCCGGTTGCTCTATTTGATTGCGGCGGTCGGAACAACCCAGACCTTGATCTCGGTCGTAATTCCTTCTTCGAGTTCCACGCTGATCGTGTACATCCCCAGACTCTTGATGGCTCCCTCGGTTTTGACCTGAGCCGCTTCGACCGGGTAGTTGGCCTTCTTGAGGGCCTTGCTGATGTCCGCAGGACCGACCGAACCGTACAGGTGGCCATCGTCGGTCGCGTTGGCTTCCAGAGTCACGCTGTAGGAACGCAGTTTCTCACCAAGCTGCTGCAGTTCTTTCCGGCGGGCAATGGCCATTTCGTCCTGGCGTTTGCGATGCCGTTCCACCATCTGTTTGTTCGCTTCGGTGGCCACAGTCGCCAGTCCCATCGGGACCAGATAATTCCGGGCGTAACCCGGCTTCACGCGAACGATTTCTCCCTGGTTCCCCAGATTGGAGACGTTCTCGGCGAGCAGCAGTTCCACTCCCCCTTTACGATCCTTCGAGCGAATCCGCTGTCCGTGCTTGCGTTTGACGACCATCTCAATCTCAACTTGTTCTTATGAGGACTCTGATATTCTTCGTGATCACAAGATGCTGCGAAACCCGTTTGAATCAACTCGCCTGGAATTTCGCAACTCGATGACCCGCTGTGATGAGGATTCGCCAAACACCACGGCTGGCTGGTTCCCACGGCTGGCTCGTTCTCTGTTCCGGGTGGTTCTCGATGCGACGAACGACGCAGACAGAACCCGGCTTCACGTTCCGTTTAAAACGGAACGTCTTCGTCACTGAATCCCCCCCCACCGCTTCGTGGAGGAGAATCATAAAAGGAATCGGCCGGCTCCTGCGACCCGGAATTTCCTCCCCGATTTGTGGATCGGGCAGGACCGCCTCCCGCTGAACCGCCGCCTTCTCCGCGACCACCCAGCATCTGCATCGTTTCTCCAACGACGCGTAACTTCGAACGCTTCTTCCCGGTTTCCCGGTCATCCCAGGAATCGAGCTGCAACCGGCCTTCAATCAGGACAGACCGGCCTTTGGCCAGATATTCGCCGGCCACTTCCGCCTGTCGCCCCCACAGGGTCACGTCGACAAACGTCGTTTCTTCTTTTCGTTCATTCGCCTTCTGGTCGAACCAGGTGCGATTGACCGCCAGCCCGATCTCGGCCACGGCGGTTCCCCCTGTGGTATACTTCACTTCCGGATCACGAGTCAGATTTCCGACAAGAATCACTTTATTGTAACTCGCCATCGTCTCCCTCCTGATCCGTAATTCCCTTCGCGCTGAAATTCAGCGGAAGACTGCTCCTGCACCGCTCATCCAGCACTGTTCATCCAGACTGCTCACGCGTCTGCCGTGGCAGGTTCTTCTTCCCGGTGCGATGCACCGCCATCAGCGAGCTGGCTGACCATCAGTTCGAACAACTTGGCTTCATGCTCGATGATCAGGTGGCGGATCACGAGATCACTCAGCTTGCAGGTCCGGTTCAGGACTTCGACCTGAGATCCGTCCATTTTGAAATAGGTCAGGAGATGGAGGCCTTTGCGGTGACCGTCGATGTCGTAGGCCAGCTTCCCTTCCTGCCAGGGAGCGATCGCAACGAGAGTTGCTTCGCAACGTGTCAGGTATTCCTTGATGGTTTCTTCAGTTCCCTGTGGGTCCTGGGCATAGCGACCGCTATCCAGCAGAAACATGCATTCGTACAACCGCTCAGCCAAGTTCATCCCCTTAAAAATCTGTGATCGGCAACACTGTTCGTCGTGCCGATGATTAACTGTCGGCCCGATTGTAACGATTCATTGTGGAATCCAGCCCCTCTTGAGCCCAGGATTCCGTGGCGGAGCAGGCCTTCCAGACTGCATCCAGTATGTCGGGACGTTCCGTTTTGGAAAACGTCTGGAGGACATAATTGACGACATCAAATCCTGCAGGCGGACGACCGATTCCAATTCTCAGCCGGGGAAACTCGGTGGTCCCCAGCTGATCAATGATGTTCTGCAGCCCTTTCTGGCCTCCTGCGGTTCCAGAACCTTTTAACCGCAAACGGCCAGCCTCCAGATTCAGATCATCGCAGATGACGAGCAGGTCTGAAAGCGGCACCTTGTAAAAATCGACCGCTGCCCGAACCGCCCGCCCGCTCAGATTCATATAGGTCTGCGGAGCGAGCAACAAAACCCGTTCTCCACCCACCAGAATCTCAGTGGTTTCTGCCTCGAATCTCGTCTTGGAACCGGAAGCGGAAAACCGCTTCGCGAGCTCCTCAACCACTTCAAACCCCACATTGTGACGAGTGCCGAGATACTTCCGGCCCGGGTTTCCCAATCCGGCAACAATCTTCACACTCGCCCCTCAACTCAAACTGTCTGCATTATTTCTTCGCTGCCGGGGCTGCTGCTTTGGCAGCCGGTGCCGCAGCGGCGGCTTCGGCAGGTTCCGGTTCCGCTTCCGCTTTTGGTGCGATCACGTGTACCAGCACGGTTTCCGGGGCCGTCAAAACCGTCACACCCGCCGGCACGTCCTGAAGATCCGACACATGGATCGACTCTCCGATATTCAAGGCGGCGATCCGCACCTGAATGAAGTCGGGAACTTCCACCGCCAGACATTCCACGGAAACGGTATGATGTGGAACTTCGAGAACTCCCCCGGCAACAACACCCGGAGCAGTCCCTTTCAGTTGAACCGGAACGTCAAGCCGGACCCGCTCGTTGATATCCACCCGGAGGAAATCAACATGCAGCACGTGAGTCGAAAACGTATCCCACTGCACGTTTTTCACCAGCGCCTTTTCGGAAGTCCCCTCAACGTCGAGATCCACGACGCGGGCACCACTTTTCACCAGGCTGCTGACCGCTTCCCCATCAACGACAATGTTGGCGGAATCCTGCTTGTGCCCGTAAATGTTACACGGCACCAGGCCCTGAAGCCGAATTTTGCGAGCAGCCGCTGTACCGACGCTGGCTCGTGATTTGCCGGAAACCTTGACGATGTGCGACATGAATCCCGTACTTCTTCTGTGCGACAAACAAAACTTCAGGAAACGAAGCAATCTTCGTTGACGGCCGCCACGGCCGGTCGTCACCACCGAAGACGAATGACTTCGTTGGCGAATTGACTTTCACCCGACGTCCGGCACACTTCTCAGTGGTCAGATGACTTTCAAGACGGATCCGCAGACATTGCTGTCACAGAAAAAACCGAGAATTCCTCAAGCGTTTTCTGGATCGGCAGGTCGCCAGACCGGTCAAACGGCAGGTTCAGGGAACACCCTGTCCCCCCGCCGGAACGCGGAAAGTCCCGAACGATAGCTCTTCCTTAAAGCGATTTCAAGACTTCCGGCAAATTGTTTTCAAGAAGGAAATTTCCTCATGGATGTCATCACAATCTACCTGACCACACCCAATCGGGAACTCGCACTTCGCATCGCCCATGAACTCATTGAACAGCAGCTGATTGCCTGCGCCAACATCCTGGGAGAGATCACGTCGGTCTACCACTGGGACGGGGCAATTCACAACGACCCGGAAATCGGAATGTTCCTGAAAACCCGCTCGCACCTGCTGGACGCGGTCACCCGCCAGATCCAGCGACGGCATCCCTACAAGTGCCCCTGTATTGTGGCCTGGAACACCATCGGCGGAAACGAGGCGTATTCCGACTGGGTGCGACAGGAAACCCTGCCCGAAACGCCTCCCAACGCTGCCTGATTTTTCAGAAATTTCTTGCCTGGCATCCCGGAAGCGGTTAAACTTGCGTTTTAAACAAACGTTTAACTGAATCACCTGTTGGGCCGCTCAATGGACGAAACACGCCAGCGACTGATCAGCGCCGCCGGGCAGATTTTCTCGGAAAAAGGGTTTGATGCCACGACCGTCCGGGAAATCTGCGCGGCCGCAGAAGCGAACATCGCGGCCGTCAATTACCACTTCGGAGACAAGCAGCGGCTCTACGCGGAAGTGGTCCGCATTGCGAGTTGCCAGCAGTCCGAGTTTCCAGATTTTGGCTGGACGGAGCAGACTCCCCCCGAAACCCGACTGCGGGATTTTATCCGCCATTTGATGGCCCAGATGATCGACTCCGAACGTCCGGACTGGCAGATTTCCCTGATGATGCGGGAAATGGCCCATCCGACAGAGGCCACGACCGAAGCGGTCAACGGGTACATCCGCCCGATGTTCGAAGGGCTTCTCCAGATCCTGACGCCGTTTCTCCCGGCAGCAGCTCCCCGGCAGCAACGCCATCTGCTGGCCTTCAGTATTGTCGCCCAATGTCTTCTCTACCGTTACCACCGCCCGGTGGGGCGGGTCTTGATCGGAGAGGATGAGTACCAGAAGTTTTTTGATCTCGACCTGCTGTCAGAACATGTCACCCGATTCAGCCTGCTGGGGCTGTCAGCCTTTCGCGACCAGGTCACGGAGCCCAGGCCATGAACTGGCTCGCCTGGAAAATGCTGACCGGCGATCGGGCGAAATACCTGGGGATCGTCTTCGGGGTCGCCTTCGGCACCCTGTTGATTGCACAGCAGTCCTCCATCTTCGTCGGACTGATGCGGCGAACGTCGAGCCAGATCATTGACGTCACCGAAGCCGACCTGTGGATCATGGACAAGGCACAGCAGAACATTGACGAAATTCGCCCGATGCCGGAAACCCGACTCCATCAGGTACGTGGTGTCGACGGTGTGGAATGGGCGGTGCGTCTGTTCAAAGGGCTGGTCCGCTGCAGAACATCCGAAGGAAACTTCCGTCAGGCGATTCTGGTGGGAGTGGATGACACCTCACTCGTCGGAGCACCGCGGCGCATGCTCCAGGGATCCGTGTTCGATCTCCGTCGTCCTGACGGAATCATTGTCGATCAGGCCGGCTTCCGGCTGTTGTTCCCCGGTCAACCGGTCACGACCGGCGTGACGGTGGACATGAATGATCGTCGGGCCGTCGTGGTGGGAATCTGCGATGTCACTCCACCGTTCCAGACCTTTCCAGTGATCTACACACGATACAGTCAGGCCACGCTGTTCATTCCCGCAGAAAGAAATTCCCTTTCCTTTGTGCTGGCGAAAGCGAAGCCGGGTGTCGACCAGAACCAGCTTTGCCAGCGCATCTCCAGTGCAACCCACCTGAAAGCCATGACCTGGGATCAGTTCTTCTGGTTCAACATTCATTACTACCTGACCAACACCGGGATTCCGATCAATTTCGGCATCACCGTCACACTGGGCTTCATTGTGGGAGCCGCCATTGCCGGTCAGACGTTTTATCTGTTCACACTCGAAAACCTGAAACAGTTCGGCAGCCTGAAAGCCATGGGTGTTGAGAATCTGCGGCTGGTGGGAATGATCCTCTTTCAGGCAGCAGCGGTCGGCGTCATGGGATTCGGGATCGGCGTCGGACTGGCGGCAGGATTCTTCGAGTTCATGGAAATGAGCGGCCAGGCCGACCTGCGTGGAATGTATGTCCCCTGGCAGATCGTGGCCATCACCGGAACCGCCGTCTCACTGATCGTCACCGCGGCCAGCCTGCTCAGTTTGAGAAAGGTCTTAATCCTCGAACCGGCCATGGTGTTCAAGTAAGACCCAAGCAGATTTCCAACACAATCCTGACATCGAATCTCGAACAGACTTCATCTCCCCGGCACTGCCATGTCTGATCTGGACAGTACAACACGAACCCCGCAAACCATCGCAGATTCCGCCGTGGTCTGTCGGGGTGTGACAAAAGAGTTCGGAACCGGAGAAACGCGCGTCCGTGCTCTGCAGGATGTCGATCTGAACATCTCTTATGGCTGCATGACATTGCTCGTCGGCCCGAGCGGATGCGGGAAGACGACCCTGATTTCCATCATGGCCGGACTGCTCGATCCGACCGCCGGAGAGGTCATTCTGCTGGGACAGTCCCGCCAGCAGTTGACCGGGCGACGTCTTGTCCGGTTTCGCGCCGAAAACATTGGCTTCGTCTTTCAACAATACAACCTGCTGCCGACCCTGACAGCCGCCGAAAATGTCGCGGTTCCACTCATCATCCGCAGACACGCCCGGAAGGAGGCCATTGAACAGGCCGCCGACATGCTGGCCGCCGTCGGCCTGGGAGACAAATGCCACAGCCGTCCGGCACAGTTATCTGGCGGGCAGCAGCAGCGGGTCGCTATCGCCCGGGCATTGGTGAACCGGCCTCGCCTGCTGGTCTGTGACGAACCGACCGCCGCGCTGGATGCCCGTTCTGGACGCAATGTGATGGACCTGCTTCGCAAGACCACCGTCCAGCCGGATCGGGCGGTGATTGTGGTCACGCACGACAATCGGGTTTACGACTTTGGAGATCAAATTGTTTCCATGAGTGACGGCCGTGTCGACAGCATTGAAGATCGCCGGACAGGCGAACGACCAGTGACGATGAACTCCGCATCCACACCGTCCACGTTACATCACTGACCATTTAGCGCACTACGGAAAATTCAACTGTTTTCGGGAATTCGTTCTATGTCGCGTTCCTTTATCTTGCCGCTTGTTGCGTTGGGAATGCTGGCGTTTGCCACCAATCACGTACTGTCGCGTCAACGTCCGACCGAGCAGACCGCGCCGCCCGTCACGCCGCCCGTTCCAATGAGCAGTCAGACGGTGGCCGGCGCGGGCATCGTCGAACCACGATCCGAAAACCTGTCGATCGGCTCTCAGTTATCCGGCATCGTCGACAAAGTCTTCGTTCACGTCGGCCAGACGGTCGCTCCGGGTGATCCGCTGTTCGAACTTGATTCCCGGCAGATTCGGGCCGATCTCGAAGTGAAGCGGGCAGAACTGACCGCGGCGAACGCGGAACTCGCACGGCTCGAGCAGATGCCCCGGCCGGAAGATGTGCCGCCGGTCACGGCTCAGAAGGACGAAGCCGCTGCACTCGTTGCCGAAATGAAAGATGCATATGACCGCACGATCCGACTCGGCACCAGCGGCGCCGCCACCGAAGAAAAGATCGTCAGCAGCAAAGCCCGGCTCGAGGGCGCACAGGCGCAATACGAGCGGATGAAAGCGGAAGAAGCCCGACTGCTGGCCGGTGCCTGGGAAGCCGACAAAGCTCTCACCAATGCACAGGTCCAGCGGGCACAGCGAGCAGTCGAACAGCTGGAAACAGAACTCTCCCGCTATCGAGTCACCGCCCCGCACGTCAATCTCGGCGGAGAACCCAGTCGTCAGCTGACAGTGCTGCAGGTGAACATCCGCCCGGGGGAACCGGTGGCGTCCGCTCCCGGTTCCGCTCTGATGATTCTGGGGGACACGAGCGTGAAGCATGTCCGTGTCGATATCGACGAACATGACATTCCCCGCTTCCGGACCCATGCTCCGGCCGAAGGACTGGTCCGGGGAGAAGTCACTCACCGGTATCGTCTGAAGTTCATCCGTCTGGAACCGTACGTCATTCCCAAGCGGTCACTGACCGGAGACAACCGGGAACGGGTCGACACCCGGGTGCTGCAGGCGATTTATGCCGTCGTCGACGAACCGGCCGACCACCCGGTCTATGTCGGCCAGCAGGTGGATGTCTTCATTGACGTCGGTGAAAGACCAGACGCAACACCCACACCACACACTGCTGACCAGCATGACTCCTGAAGCAATCGCGGTCAGAACTCCCCGATCACTTCGTCACCACGGTAAGACAATAGGGCGGCGTAGAGCTTTGCATCAATGGTTTGAGAAACAAACCGGGCACTGCCATCAAGAAAAGCGAAGAAGACGCCACCGGTGTGATGCGAGTGAAATTCCTGCTCTCCAGAATCGCACGCTGCGATCCCAGCACGATTTGGATAATTCGGTGCAAGGACACAGAACACATTTCTCTTCCCTGTTCTTGAGTCGAAATCTCCGGCGCGAGAATTCAGAAGTGCGTTCTGCTCATGGAAATTTTTACTTCCAGCCCAGATGCCAAACCAAGCTTGCGGAGCCTCACCAATCCAAATGGTATTTGACAGCCCGTCGGTAATGTCGCGGAACCGGATGTCTCGATTCGCTGCATGCATTGGCCCGCGAGAACGGGCTGGAGTTTCACCGGGGTAGGTATTGTTGCAGACAAATGTTCCGCCAGCGTTGGCATCGCATCGCAATCCGCTGTCTCCATAATTCCCACCGTAATCGTTTCTCCCATACAGCACCGTCGTGGATGTGACCGATGTGGGATGCATGTTTTCCGGTTTCAATTTCGAGGCATCCGGATTCGACTGACAGGTAAACGCCGGGACCCGAGACTGAACAAGTTCGAGATTGCCCCCGACGGAATACCACTGATTCAAATCCAGTTTGTTGTAGAGATTCTGCTGGTCCAGATACGGAAGCAGAGCGGTTCCCCAACTCACCCGCTTGTAAAGGTTCGTTGTCGTTGCAGTTGGAGTCGCTGCAAGCCCACACCCTCCATTGACGATGATCTGATAGGCATCGTGATAATTGTGTGTCGCGATGCCAATTTGTCTGAGATTATTCCGGCACTGTGTTCGTCTCGCGGCTTCTCGTGCCTGTTGCACGGCGGGAAGGAGCAGGGCGATCAGGATCGCGATGATGGCGATCACGACCAGCAGTTCGATGAGAGTGAATCCGCGTTGGATTCGTTTAAGGGACGTAAGGCGCAGCGGGGGCATGAGGTGGGGTCTTTCCGGCCCATGCGCTTCGGCAGCGGAAAGACGCGCGCGCAGCACCGTGCGCAGAAGCACATCTTCCAGGGACGCTTGAAGCCGAAGCATCACATGGCTTCTCTGCCAGGCCGTATTCTGACTTGCGAGTCATCCCGGTCCCTGAGCGCCTTCCCACAGTGATGACCGGCCAGTGGTGACCAGCATCTCCGCAGTGGCATGTTGCTCAGGTCCCTGCTCGCATACAGCGGCGGTCCCGTGCCGGATTCACACCGGCTTCCTGTTCGAAACACGTTCGAACGCCTGACAAAGAAGGAGCGAAAAGTGTGACGGGTCCGTCTGATGAATGCAACAGCCCCCGAAACGAGCGTGAATTCTCCACATCAGGAAACGGTTGAAACGCTCAGAGTTTCCGTCTGTGACTTACATTGACGCGCACTGATTTGTTGATATAATCCCCAAATACACGTCGACTGTCGACAGTCGACCTAATCAGACGCGACTCGTTCTGAATGTTGGTCCGGCGGTATCACAATGCCACACAAGATGTGACTTGTGAGGAGTTTCCAGACAGGAGAGATCTTCGTGAGTTTTCTGGAAAAGCCTGTCGAGCGGCAAAGCTTGTCTGCAGTCATCGAGGAACGGCTGTGTCGAGCCATTGTTTCCGGTGAGTTCCCTCCCGGCGGGAAACTGGCAGAGCCGGAACTTGCCGCTCGACTCGGAGTGAGTCGAGCGCCCATTCGAGAAGCGTTGATCGGGCTGGAGTTCGCCGGACTGGTCCAGTCGGATGAACGGGGCCGTTCCATCGTCCCGGAACTGACAGCCGACGACATCCGGGAGATCTATCTGCTTCGTCTGGCTCTGGAACCGCTGGCTGCACGATTCGCGACAGAACGGATGACTCCACAGATCCTCGAGCAGTTGAGCCAGAATGCGGAGAAAACGGGGACGGTCCGAAATCACACAGAACTCGCGGCGCTGGACACCGAGTTTCACGACCTGATTTTTCACGCCAGTGGCATGTCCCGGCTCAAACAGGTCTGGCAGTGTATTCGCTATCAGATTGAACTCTGGTTGAACCAGATGCAGCCCCGATTTTCTGAGGGATTCGAAACGACTCGCCAGCAGACCATGACGTCACATCAGGCACTCACGCAGGCGATCGGTTCGGGAAACGGACAGTATGCAGAAGAAATGAGTTGCGCACACATCCAGGGTTGGGGGAAGGTTCTCCCATTCGGACCTGCGGGTCTGTCCACGACAAGAGCAGATGCGATCTGACGGCAGGAAACGGACAATGAAACAGTTCTGTTCCAGACGGGAAATGCTGCAGCGCTGCGGAACGGGAATTCCACTTCTCGGTCTGGCACATCTCGCCGCTCAAGAGGCCCTGGCCGGCGCGTCGACACCGCTGACGGTACGACCGACACATCATACTCCACGTGCCAGACGGGTGATCTTCCTGTTTCTGTCAGGGGGACCGTCGCACGTCGATCTCTTTGATTACAAACCGGCGCTGGAGAAATACAACGGGCAGCCGCTCCCGTTTGAGAAGCCGAAACTCGAGCGGACGAAAACCGGAAACCTGCTGGCCTCTCCCTGGAAGTTCGCCCGGCATGGGAACAGCGGCGTCGAGATGAGTGAGCTGCTGCCGCACCTGTCCCGCCATGCGGATGACTTATGCGTCATTCGATCGATGCTGGCCGACAACATCAATCACAACGGAGCCTGCCTGCAGATGAACACGGGCGAGCAGGCGTTCTCCCGCCCCAGCATGGGGTCCTGGCTGCAATATGGACTCGGTTCCGAGAACCAGAATCTGCCAGGGTTCGTCGTCATCAGTCCGGCCCAACCGGCCCAGGGAGCTCCTCTCTGGGGCAGTTCGTTTCTTCCGGCGGCCTATCAGGGAACGCTGGTTCAGGATCTCAAGCGACCGATTTCCAATCTGGGAAACGAACAGCAGTCTCTGTCGGAACAGCGCGCGGCACTCGATCTGTTGCAGGCTGTGAATCAGGGGCATGCCGCTCACCGAACCGGAGATTCCCGGCTGGAATCCCGAATCGAGTCCTTCGAACTGGCGTTCCGGATGCAGACCGAAGCTCCGGACGCATTCGGACTCGAACAGGAATCGGCCGCGACACAACAGCAATACGGACTCGACAATCCCGTCACGGAAATGTTCGGGCGTCAGTGCCTGATGGCACGACGTCTCATCGAGCGAGGAGTCCGCATGGTTCAGGTGTACCATACGGTCACCAGTAAACGTTCCAGCTGCCAGCTCTGGGATCAGCACGGCAGTCTGCGGGAAGAGTTACCCAATAATTGTCTCGCGACGGATCAACCTGTCGCGGCGCTGCTGGCCGATCTGAAGCAGCGTGGCCTGCTGGAAGACACGCTTGTCATCTGGGGCGGGGAATTTGGAAGAACTCCCACCGCCGAAGGAACCAACGGGCGCGAACACCATCCCTTCGGGTTCACGATGTGGCTGGCCGGGGGAGGAGTGAAGGGGGGCCTCACTCATGGTCAGACCGACGAGTTCGGATGGCACGCCCAGGACAACATTGTGCATGTCCATGATCTTCACGCCACCATCCTGCATCTGATGGGGCTGGATCATGAACGCCTGACGTATCGATACGCCGGGCGGGATTACCGCCTGACTGATGTTCATGGGCACATCGTTCAGGAGATCCTGGCATGAATCGTTTGTCAGCACTCTTCATGGTTGCCGTCCTCTGCGGTGCGCAGCAGGGGAATGCCGATGATGCGACAGATCTGGAGTTCTTCGAAAAGAAGATCCGGCCCGTCCTGATCGAAAAATGCTATTCATGTCATTCCGGAAAAGCAGACGAAGTCGAAGCGAAGCTCTGGCTCGACACGAAAGAGGGCTGGGCACGCGGCGGACAGTCCGGCCCCGCCATCGTTCCGGGGAAGCCGGAAGCCAGCCTGTTTCTGCATGCCATTCGCGGAACGGAAAAAGATCTGGCGATGCCGCCGGATGAAAAACTTCCGGACGCCGTCATCACCGATTTTGAAACCTGGATCCGACAAGGGGCGTTCGATCCACGAACATCCGGCACCGGAAGACCGACCCCCGCACAACAGCTGACAGAACGCGAGCAATGGGCCTATTCCGTTCCGACGCTGCCGGAACTTCCGGCTGTCAGAAATGAATCCTGGCTCCGTCAACCCGTCGACCGATTTATCCTGTCACAACTGGAAGAAAAATCCCTGACGCCGGCTCCGATCGCCGCGCCGGAGCAGCTGGTCCGCCGGCTCCACTTTGATCTGACAGGTCTCCCCCCCACACCGGACGAAGTCGACCGCTTCGTTCTGGCGGCCGAAACCGACCGTCAGCAGGCGGTCATCGCGAAAGTGGATGAACTCCTGTCTCGCCCCTCATATGGAGAGAAATGGGGACGGTACTGGCTGGATTGTGTGCGCTATGCCGACTCGCTGGATGCGCGGGCGTCGGGGGGCGGAGATATCACTGATGCCTGGCGCTATCGGGACTGGGTGGTCGACGCATTGAACTCCGACCTTCCCTATCGTGACTTCATCCGCCATCAAATCGCCGGAGACCTGCTCGCCCGGCAGAACTGGGATTCCAGGTTGCTCATCGCCACCGGCATGTACGCCATCGGCAACTGGGGGAATGGAGACAGTGACAAGCTGAAGGTGCATACCGACATCGTGGATGACCAGATCGACGTCACCAGCCGGGCGTTTCTGGGGCTGACATTGTCCTGTGCCCGTTGCCACGATCATAAGTTCGATCCCCTGACGACGGCCGACTATTACGCGATGGCCGGCTTCTTCTTCAGCAGCCGCATCCTCGACCGGTTCGCGCATCCGACGGCCGGCGAATCACTGATGCGGATCGATCTCCTGTCTCCTGAAGACCAGGCGCGTCGCAACGCCCTGCAGATGCAGATCGCCGAGCTGGACACCCGGTTGCAACAGAAACTGATGCCATTGACCAGACGGCGGAACAATGTCGCCGGTCGCCCCGAACTGGTCTCCTGGGCGCCGGACAAGGACGATCATCCATCCCTGACGGTCAATCTGTCAGAGCAACCGCAGAACTATTCCACCATCTCCCATCCCGCACTGGCCGTCAGTGTGCATCCCAGTCCGAAAGACGCGATCACCATTGCCTGGAGATCTCCCGTCACGGCGGATGTCACCGTTTCGGTTCTTGTTGAAGATATCGACAAGAACTGCGGGGACGGAGTGAGCTGGTCGATCGAACGGGGTGACCGCACACTCTCCCGGGGGGACGTGGCCAATGGCGGAACACCTGCTCAGGAAATCGTCACAACCTCGGTTCAGGCCGGACAGTTGATCCGGCTGGTCATCGCGCCGCGACAGACCTATTTCTGCGACAGCACCCGGGTCGATCTGACAGTCCGGCTCACGGAAGATGGTCAGACCTGGAATCTGACGCAACAACTCCTCGGCGATGCAGCGGATCTCCATCCGGAGCATTCCCCCTTCCTGATCTGTGCGGGAGCCGGTGCAGACCTGACGGCGGATTCGGCGGAACAGGAAGCCCTCAAACAACGCCGTCAGGAACTGGCGTCGCAGCTGCCAAACGTGACCACCTGCCAGGGACTGCTGGATGGCGGAATTCCCGGAACCGCATACGAAGGAATTCACGATGCGGCAATTCACGTTCGCGGAAGTTACAGCCGTCTGGCGTCAGTCCAGCCACGAGGATTTCCGGCCCTCTTTCGAACAGAAGTCCCCGAATTCCAGGGGAGCGGGCGACTGGAACTGGCCGATTGGATTGCATCCCGGCAGAACCCGCTGACCGCCCGAGTTCTCGTGAATCGACTCTGGCAACATCATCTCGGACGGGGAATCGTCGCAACGGCCAACAACTTTGGAAAACTGGGAACACCCCCGACACATCCTGAACTTCTCGACTGGCTGGCCGTCACGCTGATGGATCGCAACTGGAGTCTGAAAGAGATACACCGGATCATCTGCACTTCGGCGACCTACCAGCAGGCGTCCAGCATCAGCGAGGAGACCTTTCAGCACGATCCGGACAATCTGCTGTTCAGCCGGCAAAGCCGCCGAAAACTCACCGCTGAAGAACTGCGGGATGCTCTGCTGGCTGTGACCGGAGCGCTGGACGACACCCGGGGAGGACCCGCAGTCACTGAACTCCAATCCCCCCGAAGAACCCTCTATCTGAAAACCGTCCGCTCCGACCGGACCACTTTCCAGTTGCTGTTCGATGGAGCAGATCCGACCAGTATCGTGGAACAACGAAACGATTCGCTGGTTGCCCCGCAAGCCTTGTGGCTTCTCAATCAACCGTTTGTTCTCACACAGTCAAAACAGCTGGCGAGCGATCTTCTTGGGGAATCCTGTGAATCACCGGAAGAGCGTCTCGCTCTGCTCATCAAACGTCTCTTCAGCCGAGTTTCTGATTCAGAGGAAATTCGAACGCTGATGGAATTTCTGAAAACACACGGAGAGACAGAAGGGACCTGGCAAGTCGTCTGCCATGTCCTGATCTGTTCCAACGAATTCCTGTTTGTCGATTAACACAGTTGGTCGATCCTCTTTCCGCCCATTCTGTTCTGGACAGACGGCGGTATTCGAACGGGTCGAACGGAATCCACGATCTGCCGTGGACCGTTCACCCAATGACGCGGGGTGTTCTCGCCAGTTCTCTTCTCATTTCCGAAATCCGTCCTTTCTGGAGTTCCGCTCATGAACCGTGAATGTGTTCGAAGCTCATTGCGTCGACAAGGTTTTACACTGATCGAACTGCTGGTCGTGATTGCGATCATTGCCATTCTGATTGCCCTGCTGTTGCCCGCCGTGCAGCAGGCCCGGGAAGCGGCTCGCCGCGCCCAGTGCAAGAGTCATCTGAAACAAGTGGGGCTGGCACTGCATAACTACCATGATCTTCACGGCCGATTCCCGCCAGGCAGCATCAATCGCGTGATGAACGACCGCTTTTCCGATCCTCAGTGGCCCTACTTTCTGCACTTCCTGTTGCCGCAGATCGATCAGGGGGCAATCTACAACGCCTACGCGAAAGACTGGGGACGACTTGCCCCCTGGCTGGCGGGATCGGAACCGCAATGGCCTGTCGAAACCCGGATCGGGATTCCGACGTTCCGCTGCCCTTCCGACCCGAACATTCCCACTGGCATCAAACAGCCAAGCGGTCACACCGTTCCACAGTTCGTTTCGAACTATCTGGGATTCTTCAGTGGAATCAGCGATCAGGAGACCATCAACGACGCGATCACCAGCCGGGCGATCTTCGGAATCAATCGCGGAGCCTCATTGCGGGATGTGGTAGACGGTTCCAGCAACACGATTATCGTGACGGAATACATCACCGGAACTCCCGTCGATTGGCGCGGGTGGGTCGGAACAACACGAGCTGGCTCCAAGTTCCTGCACGCGAAGACCACTCCGAACAGCACGGCACCTGACAACATCTACGAGCACGCCAGTGGCTGCAGCGCGACGAACGGGGCAAACATTCCGGAGTTGAATCTCCCCTGCACCTGGAGTACCAACGCGAACGCCAACTTTGCGACATCCCGGAGCCATCATACTGGTGGCGTGCATTCCCTTCTGGCAGATGGATCATGCCGATTCATCAGTAACAGCATCAATCTGACGACCTGGCAGAATCTCGCCTGGATGTCTGACGGCAAAGTCGTCGGGGAATTTTAGCAGGTTGCTGAAAAAGTCTGTTTGCTCCTCGTTCCCAAGCTTCTGCTTGGGAACACACTCACCCAGAAGCTCCGCTTCGTGATTCCCATCGAAGATGGCCGAAGATGGCCTCAGTGTGGCGAGCCACCTGGAAGAGGACATGCGGGGAGAAATCAGGGGAAGAGATCGTCCATTGTTTTGTCCCAGACAATTCGCTTCGGGAGTTCGGAGAATGACGGAGTCAGCGTGTGGCAGAATCGGGAGACGGACTCTCCACGAATCGACTCGTTTCTGCTGGAGCCTGTTGTTTCTGCTCTGCATGATCGATTCTGGATGTGGACAACGTGAACGCTGGGCAACCCTGTCCGGTTCCGTCTCGTTCAACGGAGAACCGGTCCAGCAGGGAACGATTCTGTTTTATCCGGAAAAAGGGCAGGTCGCGGGAGCAGCGATCGAGAATGGAAAATACGCCATCTCCTCCGCCCCCGGTGCGGCCCTGGGAACGAATCGTGTGGAGATCACCTGGATGAAGAAGACGGGAAAACAGATTCCCGCGGAATCCCCCGCTCCTCCCGGTTCACTCATTGATGAAACGGTGCAGGCGATCCCCCCAAAATTCAATTCCCGCAGCGAACTGACCGTGACACTGACTCCCGGGCACAATCAATGTGACTTCACCCTTCGGGAATAGTTGCCGATCATGCGTGGGGAAAGTCATCTCGCAAGTGACTCGCGCCAGTCGTCGCTGCACTCCTGAATCGATTTCCCTGTCCAGTCTTTCCAGAGGGAATCGCTGTAACGCCCTTCCCGGGCGGCAGCGTTCAGTTTCTGCAGCAGCGCGTCCCCATGAGTTGCGATCGCCCAGTTCAGAAAATTGGCAGTGACCCGATAACTGGCATCATGTTTGTACTCGGCAGCACGTTTCTGGTTCAGCACTGCTCCTCCCGACTTCGGCTCATACACGAACCAGCGCAGGTAATCCGCGATTCCCTCGGAGACCCAGGACGGTGTCGGTTTCGCGTCGGGTGAACGGCGCAATGCTCGGCCATATTGCTGCACGACATGCACGAGTTCATGAACCACGCACCCTTTCGCTTCGCGATCGAGTTGATCCCGAAACCAGCGTGTGTTCAGAGAGATGGTCGTGTTTTGAGCATAAGCCGGAGTCCCTCCCAGCGAATCCTTGAACTGGAACGAGACAGCGGCCGGTGCGGTGAACTCGTCACTTGCAAGCAGTTCGACAATTTTTGGATACCACTCGAGAATGACCGGCGCCAACTCCTTCTCCGACCACTGCTGCAGATCCTTCGCGTCGGTCAGATCGATGACAAACTGATACCGCCCGTCGTCACTGGCAAAACGGGCGAGAACCCGTTCCCGCAGGGCGCTGGCATCAGACATCGGAGCCGGATCGTCCAGGGCAACAATGTCGATTTCACTGAAGAACGTCTGCGCGAATCGCTCTCGCGGTCGAGGGGATTCGATGTCAAACAGCACATAGCGAACGGGGCCGAGCGATCCGGAGTCATCCCGGACGGAAACCGCATGCTGTCCCCCATCCGGGATCCCTTCCGCACGGGTGTCAATGGTTGCCAGCTTCCTCCATCCACAGGTCTGGGGATCCAGATCCCCGGACGGTTCTGCCGCAAACCCGGTTTCCGTTCCGGCCGCGACGAAGATCGTCAGACATTGGGGCGCCCGACTTCCGGAGTGCCAGGAATAGCTGTTGATCTGCTCGAGTGGCGTCACTTTTCCCAGATCCGCCAGAAGCCGTCCGCCGGCAGGCCCCGGCTTCAGAAACAGACTGGCAGCGGGATGATCTTCATTCTCCGAGACCGCGCCATCATGCACAGCTGTGATCGGAGCCGAGTTCCGATCCAGTTCCCCCGAAACCAGCTTCCACCGGGCACGCGTTCCCAGATCGTTGTTGACGGGACGACGCATCCCATCAAACTGAAATCCCTGATCGAAACTGCTGCGTCCGATGAGAACCTGAGTCTCTGCAAACACCTCGCTCGACAGATTCGACACCAATCCCATCAACGACAGAAGGAAAGAGAACGGGGAAACGCTTCGCATGATTTTCTCCGGTGCAGGTCAGAGCAGTTTACGAAACTCAGTCCCCGCGTGGCAGGACGTCTGACATGTTTTTGCTCCTCGTTCCCAAGCTCCGGGGCTTGGGGACGAGGGGAAAAAGAACATGCAAAAAGCAACGACACTGTTTGAGCAATGGGCTCTGGTCGAAATCGATGGCCATCAGAAGTACGCCGTCCGGTGAACGTCTACGAACTGCCCGCTGAATTCCGTCCGTCAGCCAAAGGGCTCGGTCAACTTCGAGGCGTTGAAGAAGAGGACGGCGCGTGCTTCTGATCGCTATTCCGGTCGGGGACGTCCTCGACCGGGCATGGTGCCGATCAGATCCTTTCGGCCGATCTTCTGCAGTGCGGAATCTCGCAGGACCGTTGAGAGATCCGTTCCGGCAGACTCACAGTACGCCTGCAATGCCTGGTGCATTTCGTCTGTCACCCGCAGACGGACGACCTTACTGGCCTCGGCAGCATCGACTGCGGCAATGATCTGATCACGTTCCTGAGCGATCTCCTTTGCAGCACGCTGCATTTCCGCACGTTCGTCAGGCGTCATGCGTCGAGTGACACGTTCGAATTTGCGAGCCATCTCACACCTCTCTATTTGTCATTGTCGGCGTCGAACGCCGTGATGGGCATCACAGAGATTTCATCGATCCTTCGATACACAACACCACGAAAATGTGGCCGCATTTCAAGAAATCGCGGGAATTTCCGCACCATTGCCTTGTGTGAGATCGGATCGGCGGTCGACCGGACGGGCGGCGGATCGGATCGCACGCGAGTCATTCCCCTCGTTCCCAAGCTCCAGCTTGGGAACGCACTCGTCCAGAAGCTCTGCTTCGTGATTCCCAGCGAAGACGGCGTTGTTGTGACGGGCTGTCTGGAAATGAAAAGCAAAGAGAAAACAGGAACAGGCCGTGAGTGGCCAGGCAAAGCTTGGCGTCGAGTCTGTTCCCAAGCTCACGGATGGGAAGGCATCGGAACTCCGTTCAGCAGCCGTTCTCCGCCATGCAAGGTCGAAGAACGGCTGCCGAAAACGGTGCTGTCTGAACCGACGGAATCAGCTGAGTGACCAGCCCGATCGGGGTTCCCGCTTCAGGAAGCGATCCGCCTCTGGGCATCCGACCGCAGCCATCTTTTCAGAATCCCATTCAATCTTCTTGCCGACACGGAACGCAACATTCCCCAGGTGGTTCGCTTCCGTCAGCGGTCCGGCATACGAGAACGGGCTGCCGGTCGGTGTCCCATGAACGCAGGCCTGAACCCATTCCTGATGATGTCCCGGGGAATCGGGAATGAAGGGGTTCGGACGCTGAAAATCCGCGAACTTCGCTTCCGGCAGCAAGACGTGCCGTCCGTAGTCTGACAGCAGCATGCCGTCATCGCCGATGAAGAGGACGCCGCTGCCCCATTGCGGAATTCCGCCGTTCTGCCAGATCTCCGGTTTGTGGGTTCCCTGATGCCAGGTCAGCGTACAGGCCGGCATGTCTCCCCGCGCACCATATGTATACTTTGCCGACATGGACGCGGGAGCCAGTTCCGGGTGAGCGGGAGGACCACTGGCTTCGATCGTTTTCGGAGCATCAAGTTTCAGCGCCCAGAACGGCAGATCGTTCCAGTGACTCCCCAGATCGGACATGGTGCCGTTCCCAAAGTCCCACCAGCGATACCAGCGTGGTCCGGGGAAGTAGACATTGTGATACGGACGTTCTGGCGCAGGCCCCAGCCAGAGATCCCATTCCAGATCCGGAGGCGGGGTCATCGACTCGGTCGGACGGTCCGTGACGAACACGTCCCCGTGGGCTTTGGCCTCTTCTTCCGACTGCAATCCCCAGGCGCGGTCCACCCAGACATGTGCTTCCCGAACCGGTCCGATCGCTCCGGACTGAATCAGTTCCACCACCCGCCGGTAGTTCGGCATGCCGTGAATCTGCGTCCCCATCTGTGTCGCGACCTTCGCCTCGGCGGCCGCCTGCATAATGGCGCGGGACTCATAGACGTTATAAGTCAGCGGCTTCTCACAATAGACATGCTTACGGGCTTTGAGCGCCGGCATCGTTGCGTAAGCGTGAGTGTGTTCCGTAGTGCTGACAACGACTGCGTCAATTTTCTCCAGCTGAGAATTCAGTTCACGAAAATCGACATACGTTTTTGCATCCGGAAACTGGGTAGCGACCGCCTGCAGAGAGGTCCGATTCACATCACACAATGCCGCCACCTGAACTTCCGGACAACCGGCGATGACGGCCAGATTCCCGCCGCCACGACCTCCGACACCGATGAAGGCGACATTCAGTTTTCCGTTTGGTGAGTTCCCGCGCGAGAGTGTCGGGGCGACAAAGAGTGCGGATCCGGCCACCAGGCTCTGCTGTAGAAATTGACGACGCGATGAACGTGATCTGGTCATAGATTCCTCTTTCAGAGTTGAGCGTCAAAGTGAAGCGGGAGGAAGTCATGCGCTTCCAACGGCGAACGGATTCTACCAGAAGACCTGCGCGGAATCCTGAAACGCGTCAGACAAGTTTGCATTTCACGCCGCACGAATTCCGGCCATTGTCATCTTTCACACAGAGATGTGCTCGACCGGGAATACGAGACCGCGCACAGAGGAATCAGCGTCCTGCCCACAGACGGATTCAGGTGACCGGAACCACCGTGGCGGTGCGGTAATCGCTGGGAGAAAGACCGGTGGCCTTACGGAATTGGCGCGTGAAGGCCGACTTGTCGAGATACCCCACCTGCAGCGCAATCGACGAGATCGAATCCGCTCTGGACCGGAGCAGCTCCCGGGCCTGATCGATTCGTTGCTTGAGAAGCCATTGTCCCGTTGTCAGCCCGAAGACCAGTCGCATCCGGCGATCCAGCTGATACGTCGACATTTCCGCAATGTCCGCCAGGTCTTTCACCGACGGCGGGGAATCCAGATGCGCCCTGGCGTAATTCACGGCAGCGGACAGATGCTGATACTCATCCGATCCCGCATCGGGAATCCGCAGATCCTGTGAGACTCCGATTAACCCGATGACGGTGCCATGGCTGTCCAGCAACGGCAGTTTGTGTGTCAGACACCATCCCACGTCTCGGGACGGATAGATCTGCAGTTCCAGCTTCCCGATGAGCGGATGGCCTGAACGGAGGACCTGTTGATCCTGCTGTTCGTAACTTTGCCCATACGGAGCACGGAGAACCTGCGACGGGGCTTTGCCAATCAGCTGCTGTTTGCTGCGCAGGCCACATCGTTCAACCAGCGTGTTGTTCACCACAAGGTAAGCCCCTTGCTGATTCTTGATGAAATAGACGATGTCGGGAAACTGGTCGAAGATCATTTCTCCGGTGAACAGTGGAGAGACCTGACTCAACAATGCCGCGACAGACAGATTGGAGTTCATACCTGACACTATGCGCAATTTTGATGAAGAGTTCGCCGGATCACACAGACCATTTTCACCGAACCGGGATATACTGTCACTCGAAACTCCCTTTTCCGCAATCGTGCGACAGCGGCCTGATCCACACTGAATCGTGTCGACCGAGAGTCTCTCGCTGAAGTCAAATTGCAGGACGGATTGATGCAAGAACATTCTTCGATTTTCCGTGGTTGTCTGCCGGCGTTGATGACTCCCTGCAGTCCGAAAGGGGAGCCGGACGTTTCGGCCCTGGTTCGGCAAGGGCAGAAACTGATGTCTGCCGGAATGCGCGGAGTGGTGTACTGCGGTTCCATGGGAGACTGGCCGCTTCTCACGGATCAGCAACGTCAAGAGGGGGTCACACAACTGGTTCAAGCGGGAATCCCGGTGGTGGTCGGAACCGGAGCTCAGAATCCCCGACTGGCTGCCGAACACGCGGCCCACGCCCGGGCCGTCGGTGCCGCCGGACTCATGCTCATCCCGCGAGTGCTTTCGCGCGGGGCGTCACCCGCGGCCCAGCGCGCCCATTTCTCTGAAATCCTGACAGCCGGCGACGGGCTCCCGGCCGTGATTTACAACAGTCCGTATTATGGATTCGAAACGCAGGCCGACCTCTTCTTCGAACTGCGGCGGAACTTCCCCAATCTGATCGGCTTTAAAGAATTCGGGGGAGCGCAATCGCTCACTTATGCAGCAGAGCACATCACCAGCGGTCACCCGGAACTGTCCCTGATGGTCGGTGTCGATACGCAGGTCGTCCATGGCTATCTCCGCTGCGGAGCGGTCGGCGCGATTACCGGAGTCGGCAATGCCCTTCCTCGAGAAGTCCTGCGGCTGATTGAACTCTGCGAACGGGCTGCCCTGGGAGACTCAACCGCTCGTCGACTGGCCCTGGAACTGGAAGACGCCCTGCGCGTGCTGTCCACATTCGACGAAGGGCCTGATCTGGTGTTGTACTACAAACACCTGATGGTCCTCGAAGGGAACCCGGAGTATGAGCACCATTTCAATTCCAGCGATTCTCTCAGTCCGAGCCAGCGAGCGTTCCTGACGAATCAGTGGACGCTCTTTAAAAACTGGTGGAGCAACTGGCCGGGAGCCATGTCATGACCAGTCCCGGCTTTCCAGTCACGGAACGGGTTCAGGTGATTGATTCGCACACTGCAGGAGAACCGACGCGAGTCGTCATCTCCGGGGGGCCGAATCTGGGAACGGGGTCTCTGAAGGAGAAGCTGGAACGCTTCCGGTCGACGGCGGATGATTTCCGGCGGCAGGTCATTCTCGAGCCACGCGGCTCCGATGCACACGTCGGCGCCCTGCTTTGTGAACCGACGGACCCCACCTGCGCGAGCGGAGTCATCTTCTTCAACAATACCGGATACCTGGGAATGTGCGGGCACGGAGCGATGGGAGTCGCTGTCACGCTGGCCCATCTGGGGAGGATCGGGCTGGGACTGCATCGCCTGGACACTCCGGTCGGTGCCGTGGAAGTGAATCTGATCGAATCCAACCGGGTCGCCATCCAGAATGTCGACAGTGAATGCACCCACCGGGATGTGACTCTCGAGGTCGAAGGGCTGGGCCTGGTGACGGGAGACATCGCCTGGGGCGGAAACTGGTTCTTTCTCGTGCAACAAACGCCGGTTCCGTTGACGAGGACGAATCTCCCGCAGCTGACCGATGCCGCACAGAAAGTTCGGGATGCGCTGATTCGGAACCAGATCACCGGAACGAACGGCGAAGAGATCGATCACATTGAATTCTTCGGGCCTGCCCATTCCCCCAAAGCCGACAGTCGGAACTTCGTCTATTGTCCCGGGGGAGCGTATGACCGGTCTCCGTGTGGAACCGGAACCAGTGCCAAACTGGCCTGTCTGGCGGCACGTGGAAAACTTCAACCGGGGAAGAACTGGATTCAGGAAAGCATCATCGGCAGCCAGTTCGTGGCGAGCTACCAGCCGAATGCCGACGGCACGATTACGCCGACGATCATGGGCTCCGCGTATGTCTGTGCCGAATCCGTTCTGATTCATCATCCACAAGACCCGTTCCGACACGGGATTGATTCGGCACTTGATGCGGTGACGGTCTGATCGCGATCCGGTTTTCAGCGAAGGGCTCTGCGTCTGGATCGCTTTGTCCGCAGTCTTCCGGTGCGTGATTCCAGGGAATCACCGTTCCAAAACTGGTCTTGGAGCATTCTTTCCTCCCCTGATACACTCCCGCCCCAAACGAACAGCTGGTTGGATGGCCCGTGCGCGGTCACACCAATCCGACATCTGTTTGAATCCCCCTGTTGTCTTCCCTTCTGTTTTTCATGGAACGGTTTCCACGATCTCTGAAGATTGTTCTCTGCGCGACGTTGCTGGTCAGTGTGACCGGATGCGTCAGCCGCCGGATGACGATTCGTTCCAATCCCCCCGGAGCATTGGTGGAAGTGGAAGGGAAACGGATCGGACTGACTCCCGTCTCGATGGATTTCACCTACTACGGCACCCGGGAGTTCACAATTTCCCACCCGGGCTTTGAAACGCTGACCGTGCAGCAGCCGGTCAAACGTCCGTTCTACCAGCTGGTTCCGCTCGACTTCATCACGAACCATTTCCTGCCGTTCCGCGTCACAGACCGTCACGACTTTTCGTACGTTCTGCAGCCTCGGGTCGTTCCGATCGACGAAGAACAGACCCTGATCGAACGGGGCCGAAACTTCCGCTCACAGTCACAGATCGGTGGAGTCACGCCGTAGTGGTGTGACCACTCTGTCCAGCTCCAGTAGAGTCTGCTGAGCGTCGCTCAATTCAGACGATCTGCCCACCGGGGGAAGACCGCCGTTCTGCCAGAAGGGATTCTGCTGCGGCGAAAATCTCTGCAGGCTCTGCCATTCGCCCGGGACCGACCATTCCACAACTCAGCCAGCCAGAGCCGGGCCCGACCAGATGAAGACCATCGGCCTGAACCTGCTGAATGTTCCGCTGAACACTCGGCTTGACCCACATCTCATTGTTCATGGCCGGTGCCAGCAGGACAGGGCAGGTCGCCACGAGTGACAGAGTCGTCAGCAGATCATCCGCCAGACCGTGAGCGAGGCGTCCAATCAGATGAGCCGTGGCCGGCGCAATGATGAAAAGTTCGGCGCGACGAGCCAGCCCGATATGTTCCCCCTGAAAGTGCTCCTGCGCGGTGAACAGGTCCAGATGCACCGGCCGGTTCGTCAGGGCTTCGAAGGTCGTTTTCCCAATGAACTTCTGAGCCGATTCGGTCATCACGACGGAGACAGCCGCTCCCTGCTGGACCAGCTTGCTGACCAGATCGGCAGTCTTGTAGGCCGCAACCCCGCCACAGACGCCGACCAGAATTTCAGTCTTTCGAGGAATCGACATCAATTTGTCCAGAGAGGAAATGCTGAGGTCATGTGCCGCAGCAAATCAGCGGGACGGAACGATTTCCCCCAGCCTCGAACGGTGCCACGGCGATTTCAGCGTAGCTTTCCGGTCAACGGGTTCCAAGAGTGTTCACGAGACGAACTGCCTGTCACTGAACTTCGAAGAGAAATTCCACTTCGACGGCCGCGTTCAACGGCAGGGCATTCACTCCGACCGCGGCGCGGGCATGGCGTCCCTGTTCCCCGAACAGCGTCACCATCAGCTCACTGGCTCCATTGGCAACCTGGGGCTGCTGTCCGAACCCGGCATCCGACTGCACAAAGACTCCCAGTCGGACAACGCGCTGGATGCGGCCGAGATCTCCATCCAGTGCGGATCTGGCGATTGCCAGACCGTTCAAGACACACTGCTGAGCAGCGGCCTGTGCCTGATCGATGGGAACACGAGAAGGAACGGGGCCTTCCGCAAGTAACTGTCCCGCCGTGAATGGCAACTGCCCGCTGATGAAGAGCAATGCCCCGGACCGAACGAAGGGAACGTATGCGGCCACCGGCCTGGGGGGATCCGGCAGGCTCAGCCCGAGTTCAGCCAGTTTTGCTTCAACAGACATGAGAATTCCCCAACGTCGTGAACAGACTGCGGTCGGTGCCGCCCCGGCAGGCGCACTCAACGACGAATGCGCGGTCGTTGGACCGCGCATTGAACGACAGCGTTTCGAACGGCTGTCAACTTGAGACGCACACTCCGTCAAGGAGGCGACTTACTTCTTCAGATCCTGAGCCAGCTGAGCAGCCTGTCGGCGATACTTCAGTGCCTGAGTTGCGAGAGCTTTCTGCTTGGGGCGGCTGTTCGAGAGCTTCGACCGGTGCTCGTACTTTGCAGCGAGAGCCAGTTTCACGTCGACGATGTTTTTCGAGCTGTCCATGTTTCACCTGCTGTTCACGATTGGGCGTCCCGGTCTCGCTACGGAGTCCGCACGCCGCTCCACCTGAAGGAGCGAAGAGTTTAGGGGAAGTTGTGGCACAATGCCATCCACCCTCCCCGTTTACGGGGGGAAATCCGACGCCCCGGGAAATTCCTCCGGACACCCCCGCTGACGTCATGGAGAACACAGTTCTCGTGTTCTCATAACATCTGACGAAATCTGATGTTGCAACTCTTCAACAGACCCGAACGTCCGTAACCCTCGCAAACGGTCGATCAGCTCGAGTTCCAGCACACTGCCGTAAAGATCGCCGGAATACCCCAGGAGATGGGCTTCCACTTTGACGGAATTCTCACCAAACGTCGGGTTCGGGCCAATGTTGACCGCCGCCGGAAACTCCCCGCTGTTCGTTTTTCCCCAGGCGGCATACACCCCCGGCTGCGGGAGAAGGTTCCGAATCCCCCCCAGATTCGCCGTCGGGAATCCCAGCGTTCTCCCCCGTTCCGCCCCCCGTTCAACGGTCCCCTGAAGAGTGTACCGCCTCCCCAGAAGTTCCTCGGCGAGTGACAGATCACCACTTTCCAATGCACGTCGAATCCGGCTGGAGGAAACCAGTTCGCCTGAGAGAATCAGCGGTTCGACAATGATCAGGGAATGCCCGGCCTGTCTGCACAGGTTTTCTAATGTCTCGACACTTCCAGACCGCCCTTTTCCGAAGAAGAAATTCGGCCCTTCCACCAATCCTCGGGCCTGACAGCGCCGCTCGACAATCTGGTGATAGAATTCCTCTGGAGTCAGTTGCAGCAGAGCCCAGTCGGTCGGATACTCGACCAGAAAATCGATCCCCAGTCCGCGTAACAGTTCGGCCTTCTGATCAGCAGAGGTCAGGCGCGGCGGCACTCGATCAGGGTGCAGCAACGCTGCGGGATGCGGTTCAAACGTCAACACGGCTGTGGGAAGAGATCTGGCTCGCGCGCTCTTCTGCATCGTCTCCAGAATCGCCTGATGGCCGCGATGCACGCCGTCAAAATTCCCAATCGACAGCAGGCAAGGGGACGGGAGATTCTGGCCTGCAAAGCCTCGCAATCGTTCCATGGAAAACGTTCTTCATCCATTCAGACAAGAGCCAAGAGGGAGTTCAGGCCGCGAAAACGTCCTGTCCCAGTGTCGATCGAACCTCCCGGAATTTCAATCCTGAGCGGAACGGAAGCGGCGGCAGACGCGCACTCCTGAATCCCACGACCAACAGCTGCTCATGACCTGTCACGGGAGCAGGGTGATCAATCTTCTCCGCGCGCCTGCTGCCGGCGAAGTTTCTTCAACTTCTTCCTCTCGCGACTGCTCATCCCTGAAAAGTCGTCATCCTCTTCGTCGTACGATTCTTCTTCATCGTAGCTCGACGGGCTGGAAGGCTTCTGCTGTTCCCGCCTGGGTGGCTTGGAGGAAACCGGTGGTGGAGCCGATGGCGGAGTCGACACACTTCCCCGGGGGGCCATCACAGGAGCTTCCGGTTTCTTTTCAGGCGGAGGACTTGCCGGCGTTTTCACTTTCTGAACCGGGACGGAATCGGTCTTGGCGGGGGCGAGATCCACCGTCGACTCTCCGTTCTTGCGTCCCCAGCCAAACAGGCCACCCGACTTGGTGGCAGGTTCGGAGTCCGCTTTGGCAGCGGGTGCCGCTTCTTTCACCGGTTTGGAAACAGCGGGAACCGGTTTCTCGACCTTCTTTGATTCCACGACCGGCCTGGCGGGAGCAGACTCTCCCTCGGCAGACTTCTTCCGTCCCCAGCCGAACAGCCCCCCCGACTTGGCGGCAGGTTCGGAGTCTGTCTTGGCGGCAGGTGCCGCTTCTTTCACCGGCTTGGAAACAGCGGGAACCGGCTTCTCGACCTTCTTTGATTCCACGACCGGCTGGGCAGGAGCAGACTCTCCCTCGGCAGGCTTCTTCCGTCCCCAGCCGAATAAGCCCCCCGACTTGGCGGACGGTTCGGAGTCTGCTTTGGCGGCAGGTGCCGCTTCTTTCACTGGTTTGGAAACAGCGGGAACCGGTTTCTCGACCTTCTTTGATTCCACGACCGGCTGGGCAGGAGCAGACTCTCCCTCGGCAGGCTTCTTCCGTCCCCAGCCGAACAGGCCACCGAATTTCTTTTTCTCGGTTAATTTCAATTCATCCGGGGGAGAAGATTCTTGAGCCCGTTTCGACGTCATCGGGGGGCGGCGTTGCTCAACGGCAGTCGATTCTCCACTCGACCTGTTTCCCGCTTCCGTCGCTGCCGAATCGCTTCCTGCAGCGGTGAGTGCCGCGGCGGTACGGTCACCACGCCGCATCCAGCCCAGTGGAGACCATTTTCCTTTCACTGGCGGAACGACGACATCCACGCCTGCCGCTTCGCTGGAACGGGGACTTCGGGTTTCGGCCACCGTCTCTGTCGAGCGGGGTTTCTTCGTGATCGATTTCGGAGCCGTCCCCTCTTCCTGATCACCTCGCAGGGGGCGACGTGACAAATGCATCTTCGGACGATGTGTTTCCGGGCCGTCAATCCGACGACGAGGCAGACGTGCCGTCAAGACCCGTTCCCCCACCGAAGTCAGTCGACGATGACTCCAGCGCAGCAATCGGGTGCCGCGCGACGACTGTCGGGGAGCCGCTTCTCTGGAGATATGAATCACATAGCGGGCATGAATCAGAAAACAGATCGTGATACCGGTCTGCCAGGCCGACCAGAGAGCGACCTGTGCCGGAAACCGGGCCGGTTGTGGAAGCAGAGTTTCGAGCCCGAGTTGAAACATGACCGCGAGAACGCCGATGACGAATATCAATTCCCAGGCCACGATACTGGGGCGTGACGGGCGCATATCCCGGCGCAGCACCCGGTACATCGCCACGACCCCCACAGAAAAGGGAAGCAGCCAGGCCACGACGGCCGGGCGCCAGGCATTCAGGTGCAGACGTTCCAGAAACGCCTGCATGAAATCAAAATTCACTCCTGTGGCCAGACACAGGCAACTCAGCCCCCAGAACAGTCCGGCCCAACTCCAGATCCGGTAGCGTCCCATGAAATCCTTGCGGCTCCGGGATCGATACCAGTAAATGAGAAAGCAGAGCTGAGACGCCGCGAGCAGTTGCAGCAGTGAGAAGTAATGCAGAACGACTCCCTCTTTGAGCGAGGTGAGTTCCTGCAGGCCGCGCTGTTCCGCCCAGCCTGATTGAGTCAGCCAGAGGGCCGCTCCCCAGAAACAGACATCCAGCAGACAGATCAGGGCCAGCAGCCGCCAGTCGCGGGGAATGACACTCCAGCGGCGTGCCGTCACGTTCGACGAACCAGACTCGTCATCAGACGGTTCTGACGGCGCGGACCGGGATGAGCGCAAGGGTTTTGTGCCCCCGGCAGCCAGCGCGGCCGACGGAGATTCTTGAGCCAGGCGACGACGACGTCGATCATAAACGCTGGTGGAACCAGCAAAATGGGCGGACATGATCGAGCGAGCACGTTGAAGGAGATGGGCATCCAAGCCAGTACCGCTACTATCGGCACATGTCTCAACTTCCCTCGTGATCCCGTTTCCGCTCCGCAGCAGGATTCGATAAAACCTGTTCTGGTGGTCACACTGACAACCACAGATTCGTCAGTCTGCTGAAACGACAAAATCCGGATTGTCGGATCCAATGACTGCGGTTTGCACCCAGACCGGGGAATCCACCAGATTCTCCTCATGAAACCATATTCTTTCTCCTCCACGGCACACATTTTCGAACCGAAATCCTTGAGTCGTCCACTGGAGCCCCTGTTCTCATGCGAAATCTGCTGGTCACGATTCAGACCGGAGCCCGCCTGCATTTCGGCCCCCTGTCCTATCAACCGCAATCGGGGCGCCACTTCGGCGGCATCGGGTTGATGATCGACAGACCAGGTGTGAAGATCACCCTGAGTCCCTGTCGAAATGCCACCCCGGCCCGCTGTTCGTCAGACCGCGCGACCCGACTCGACGCTGCCATCCAGAGTCGACTTCCCTGGAAACCCGAACCAGTTCAACTGACGGTTCACCACGAAATCCCGAGTCACTGCGGACTCGGCTCCGGAACCCAGCTGGCCCTGGCGCTGGCCGATGCCCGGGCGACATTACAGGGGGATGATTTCTCCGTCGAACAGCTGGCCTCCTTCACCGGCCGTGGAGAACGCTCGGCAATCGGATTGCGAGGCTATGAGCTGGGGGGATTCCTCGTTGACGCCGGACGGCGTTCCGAATCCGATGTCGGGGCACTCGCCGTTCAGGTGCCGTTTCCGTCTGCCTGGAGAATCCTGCTGGTCCGTGAACGGGAAGGGCAGGGGCTGCACGGAGAGTTTGAAGTCAACGCATTCCAGGATCTCGCCCCCATGACTCCAGAAGTCAGCGGGCAGCTGTGTCGACTGGCTCTGACAGAAATTCTCCCGGCACTGCAGACCGGAGATCTGACCGCGTTCAACGCCGCACTGTACTCCTACGGAGAACTGGTCGGCTCATTTTTCGCCGGCCCCCAAAAGGGAATTTTCTCCAGCTCGGTGATTCGGGAACTGGCCCGCCAACTCCCGGTTCGGGAACTCGGCATGGCTCAATCCTCATGGGGCCCGACGGTGGCTCTGTTTGTCCCGCATGATCAGGCGGCACACGCGCTGGCTCACGACATCGAGACCGGACCGCTGGGGAAGAAACTGCGGATCGATGTCGTTCGTGCCCGAAATGAAGGTCGGACAGTCACTCAGACTGAGTTCTCACCAGAGACGATTCCAGAAGAGTCGACCGACCGGTGACAGGACAGTCGGTGCGCAGATTCCTCGGTATCGGCAACCAAACCAAGGGATTTCCGGCGTGAATCCCTGACAGCCTCCATCCGCCTGAGACGAGCCGCATGGGACGAATTCGGGGAGCCGTTTCCAGAGAAATTCGACATTCCGTCCCCGGGCTCTATGATGGATTCCGTCACACCCTCAGGAGAGACGGACATGAGCAACGGCCTTCCCAATCGGGAACTTCTTGAAACCACCCATACATTTCCGTGCCAGTACACCTTCAAGGTCATCGGAGCGGCCGAGGAGCAGTTTATCGGTCGCGTCCTGGCCGCCGTGAAGGCTCAACTGGATGAATCGAATGAACCAGAATTTTCCACCCGGAAAACGACATCCGGTCGGCACCTGAGCGTCACGATTTCCCCGGATGTCCAGAGCGCCGATCACGTGCTGGAGATCTACCGGGAACTGCAGCAACTGGAAGGGCTGGTCATGCTGATGTAACCGGCCGGAACGGGCGGATTGGAGACCTGATCGACAGCAATGTCAGCATCATGACAAAGTAGATCCCCAGCGATCCGATCACCAGTGGCGACGCTGGAACAGTTGACTGCAGCTGAAAATGGACCAGCGTGATCGCCAGCATGTTGTTTGCAAAGTGGACCAGGACGGGAACCCAGATGGTTCCCGTCTGCAGATAGAGCAGATGCAGCAGAATTCCGACCGGTAACGTCGCAATGGCATGCGGAACCGAACCGTGAATCACGGCAAACGCCGCGGAAGAAAGCAGGATCCCGGCCGGAATTCCAAACTGGCGAACCAGGCGTCGGCCCAGGACTCCACGAAAGATCAGTTCTTCTGCAAATGCCGGAGCCAGCGCCATGGCCACAATCAGAATGGGATACGGAACCCCTTGAAATGTGGAGTACAAGTGGTCGAGCGACGTCTGATGCAGGGCCGTCGCGGATAGCCACGGCACATCACCGGACGCCTGCCACCAGACGTTTGCCTGATCGTAGACCCAGTTTCCGAAGAGGGCGATCGGGCAGACCGTCGCCAGTGAAATGACCACTTCATCCGCGGTCGGTGTGCGCCACCCGATGCGTTCTCGAAACTGCTTGCCTTCGACGAACCGGATCATCGGCAGCAGGAGGAAAATCGCTCCGAGGACCGGCGTACCGACCAGCAGAAACGAGCGATCGAGATCCGCTTCAAGAATCCAGGCGGTGACGTCCGGCTCCTGTGGCCAGGACCAGCCGAAGCTGGCGAGATACAACACCGAGACCAGAGCGATCAGAACGAGGCCCTGCGCCAGAAGAAATCCGCACATCCACAGCATGGTCACGAAGAGCGTCCGCCCCCAACCGGATCGACCGGATGGGGGAGTCGAGACACAACACGGATTCCGTTGTTCCGATCCCCCCTGCATGTGTCCTCCTCCGCGTCAGCGCGGTCGACAGCGTCCTGGAGAATTCAACATCCCCTGAAACCATAACGGGATCAGACCAGGAATTTCTACGGGAAAATCCCTCAACCTCCACGGCGCCGCCCCTCCTTGGTCGCCGCCAGACGAATCGCTGCCAGACGAAGAGATGATTCGGCGATAGGTTCCCGTGAACTCCCGGGGTCCTGGAAGATCCGAGAAGATCCAAGGGGGGGGAATTCCGTACAGGACACTCAGTGCCGAACAGAAGTGGCCACGCTCCCTGGGAACGGTGCCCTGTCACCGCACGGCAGAATTGAAATGTCACGAACTGGTGATCTCCCAGGCTGTCCAGCGGCAATTCGAACCCGTAAAGAATCGTAAAAAATTGCTGAAAACCTGATGAATCCGCACCCATTGACCTTCTGCAAAGACTGGTTTGCAGGAAACTTGCGTGAAAACTCCGCCACGGTTCTGAATTGTGGGGAATCTCCTTTTCTCGTGTAAGAAGTGATTGACGTGTCCCGATATGCTGTACATAATCTCGTGAAGTACGCGAAAAACGACCCATCCAGTCGATTTTAGTTTTTGACCGTTATCAGGGACGTCACTGTCCTGATGTGGTCAAAATGAACAAGTGCTCATTGCGGAAACTCAACGGTTTGCACGAGCATTCAGATTTTCCGTTGTCACAGTCCGCTGTGGCGGATGTTCCCGGAAACGGGTTCGGCAAGCGGCAGACTGGACGGAAGTGGGTTTGTATCACGTTTGACCGGAGTGTCGCTTGACCACCTGTTTCAGGAAAGTTCCTTGAGACAGCAGATACGACAGCCATTTCGGTCATGAAGGTTTCACCACTGTCTCCCCGATTTCGTTGAATTCACGTTGATCGGTGGAGTCACGATACGTTTCGTGTGTTTGAGGGACGACATTGGCCAGTCCTTCCTCACTTGAAGACTGTGCGATCACTGAGATTGTGCAGAGAGAGTCCATTACCGTTCCCTGAGAAGTCATAAAGGGACCCCCTTGAACGAGGATCATGCTCCCCGGCCGCCGCGCTCGAATGCCGGAACTGAACGAGTGCCATCCACACCGCCGGATCATGAACGACAGGATGAAGAAATGATTACCCAATTTGCAGAACCCCCCGTCACTCGCGAAGCCGAGATTCCCAATCGGTCTTCTGCCGAATCACGGGTTCCAGAATTGTCGCAGAAGCTTGAGAAAGACCTGGTGCAGGTCTTCAAGCTGCTTGCCGACGAAACCCGTTTGAAGATTTTGTTCTTCCTGGGACGGGAAAGAGAACTTCACGTCTCAGCACTCTGTGAGCGTCTCGGACAGAGCCAGCCTGCAGTCAGCCATCATCTGGCGTTGCTGCGGGTCGCTGGTCTGATCGAACCACGCCGGGACGGAAAGCACAACTTCTATTCCATCCAGCAGAGCCGTTTCCACGAACTGATGGGAGAACTCTTCCGCAGCTTCGCCGAAGAAAACAACTCGTCAGAGTGGCGGTTCGAAGATTTCGTCTTCCGGCAGAATCGGAAGATTGACTAACCGACGTTCCAACGCTCCTGACCTGAAACGGGATGATCCTCGCTCAGGTCTCAGAGGTGTTGAGATTTCGACTTCTGAAGACCGGTCTGTCGCAAGAGAGACTGGTCTTTTTCATTTGAAATCGGACAGACAGGGACTCGATTGGTCCGGTCGAACGCCCCCCTCTTTCCGGATCTGAGCCCCCCATTCCGAGACAGAACGTCAGAGAGAAGACGCGCCTGCTGCAAAACTGACGATGACATCCAGAATCCTTACCGGCTACGATAAGGTGCCTTTCGAAAACGGAGCTTCGAGCCGATCTGGACGGATGTCATGAACCAAAGTCGGATTTATATCACCCTGAGTGTTCTGGGAATTTTCCTGGCGATCGGAATCGTCCTGCAGAAGAAAGTTCCCAGAGAGGAATGGAATCAGTTCTTCACTGAGGGGACGTTCCCGAAATCGCTGACCCCGGCCCCCTCTGAACGACGGGTGTCGCCGTCTCACGCAGGCGAAGACGGGGAAGAAACGAGCGAAGTCTATGCGATCCCTGAAGTCTCAGAGGATGTCAAAGACTGGAACGAACTGCTGACTCACCTGGACGGAATTCCCCGATTGAAATCCGTCCCCTGGGAAACCACAGAAATTGAAGAGATCCTGAAAAGCTTTCGGGCAGGAAGTTGCCAGTTACTTCCACCGAACACGGATGTCTTCCCGCTTCCCGTGGAAATCGGCGAGATTACGAATCCGATCATGAACTTCCGCAAGGGGTCAATCATCGTTGGCCTCGCCATGGACCCCGCGGCCCAGAGACAACTTCCCAAACTTTCAAAAGGGGAGATCGAAGGCTACCTGGCTCGCCACATGTTGACATTGCAGGCGACGATCTTCCGAAACCGTGAAGGTCAGGTGTCGTTTGCCGGCCCGGTGAATGCGGCGTTCGTTGCCAAATCGGCTCCCCGGACGACCATTGCCCCGGAGAAGATGATTCAGGATGCGATCGGCCGAATCAAACTGCTTGGAATTCTCAGTGAAAATGAATCACTGGAGGACAAGTCGGCGAGAACACTGGTGTTTTCTTTTGCGTACGAACGGGACATGCAGGGAACCGGAATCGTCCCATTGACGACCACGGATTACGAACTGTTCTTTCTGCACCTGATCAAAGACGAAGCCGCGATCTTCACAGAGCCGTCCATTATCACGTTTGCCACCACCGAGGGACGGAAAAACTTCGTCGAAATCAAACCTTCGGAAACCGCTCCGAACATCACGGCCTCAATCCGCTTTAACGACTTTAAGCTGATGGGCCTGTATCCCGCCAATCCCGTCGTGACGGCCGTGAAGAGTCAGTCGGTGTTCAGCGCACTCGTCGATGACATCCGAAATCGCCTGAGAGGGGACATTGGACTTCCGCCAATCACTCTGAGCCAGCTTCTCGACGAGATCCATCAATCAGCAGGAACTGCTGGACGGACACGTCGATGACACGTGAATTCCTCCTGTGATTTTTTCTGAGTCATCTGAAGCCTCCGGGCTGTTCGAGGAACGAATCCGTGTGCTGCTCAAGGTTCGATGATTGAACGGGACTTCGGTCTGGCACAGGACTTGTATCAAAATCGGGCCGGCACCAGAGCGATTCGAAACAGTTCGTCCGAGACCGTGTTTTGGATCAAAACTGGCCAGCCCCCCTCGCAGGAGGAAATGGAACTCGAAGCAGAGATGGATCTTGCGGAACAAACTGGTGAGTCGTATTCTGAAAGTCTGATTTTTGTGCAGTCATCGTGTGAGATTGCCTGCAGTCCCTGGCATTCTGACGCAGTGAATCGCACTGACCTGAACTTCAAGTCCTTGAAGTCGACAACTCCCATTTCCCGTGAGTTGTGAATTGAGACGAGGCCGTGAAAATTTATGTCTGACACCTCCGCTTCAACTCCCCCGACAGCATCGGCAGCCTCAGCGGTCAAACACGCACTGCAGGCGGCCCCCGGTGCTCACGTCGATATCGTCGCCATCTTGCGGCGGAACACTCCACTGATCTGTTTTTGTGGTGTGGTGGGAATGGTTCTGGGAGTGACTTACTGGGCGAATGCCAAGATCTGGTACGAGTCGAACGCCAAAATGCTCGTCTCGCTGAAGGACGTGCGGAACAACGACAAAAATGAATCCGGGTGGGGCAGCGATCGAATTGAAGATGCCATTCTCGCCAACCACATGGAAATCGTGTCGAGCCGCCGCATCGTCGGAAACGCGCTCGAACGCGTGAACTGGGAATCGCTTCCGGGAATCGCCGAGCAAGTGAAACCAGACGAAGATGCGATCGATTACGTAATCAAGGCGTTGACATTGACCAAAGGGGGCAAAGGCACAGCGCGAACCGCCCGAAGTTTGAATCTCGCACTCCGCCATACCGAACCGGAGGAAACCCGGTTACTGCTGGATTCTCTCGTTGCCGAATATGAATCCTTCCTGAATGATCAGGTGACACAGGTCATGTCGGAAGCAAACCGCATGATTCAACAGGTGCAGTCCACTGTCGAGACAGACCTGAAGCGGCTGGAAGAAAGCTATGTCCAGCTCCGGCAGAACGCACCGATCCTGTATTCGGGAGAGGGGAGCAGCAACGTCTACCTCGACAAGTATCGTCGGATCAACGAAGAGCTCGTCACGGTCGATATCGAGTACACGACCGTCGGAACCCGTCTCCAGAACGTCATCACCAGTATTGGTGAGATTCGCTCAAAGGGGGGTGATCCGATTGAGCTGATCGCTCTGATCGACACAGACAGCCTGACACGGCTGGGAACATTTGCGGGATTCTCCAGTGCCGGAACAACCGAGTTCCAGCAAGCTCAGGCCGCCCGACTCCAGGAAGCCGCGACCCGGTACGGAAAACTCACCAACCTGCAGGCGGATCTGGCCAAGAAAGAAGCGGTGCTGGGACCATTGCATCCGGAGATCGAGAACCTGCGCAAGGAGATTCGACTCGTCGAAGGGGTGCTGCAGGACAGTGAGCGCCGGACCCAGTATTCCGCCATCTTCGACAAGATCACGCCGGAACTGCTCATGAATGCCTATGTCGGCTTCCTGCGTTCGGATCTTGCGGCTCTGGAAGAACGGAAGCAGCGGCTCGACGCCATGGCAGCCGAACAGGAAAAGCTCTCCAAATCCGTGATTGAAATTGAACTGCGCGATCGAATGATTCAGGGAGAAATCAACCGCAAACAGGCCCTGTTCGAAAGCGTCGTCAAGCAGCTGCAGGACCTTGACACCGCAGCAGGGCTGAGCGGCTACGTTCACCAGGTTTTGGAAAAGCCCCAAATCGGCAAGCAGGTCTGGCCGAGCTTGCCGATTTGCCTCGCAGGCGGACTGTTTCTGGGAGCGATCCTGGGAGTTTCAATTGCCCTGCTGAATGATCAGCTTGACAACCGTTTCCGCTCCGCGACAGAAATCGACTCCGCACTGGGAGTGCCGGTGATCGCTCAGGTGGGGAAGATCACCCGGTCACGCGACAAACGGAAATCCGGTCGGGCTCTGGTCGATGCACAGGCTCCCGAGGCCGAAGCATTCCGCCTGATGCGGACGTACCTTCTCAAGGAAGTCAAAACCGGAAACGTCCGGACCGTCATGGTCACCAGCAGTCAGGCCAAGGATGGGAAATCCACCATTCTCGCCAACCTGGGTGCCTCCTTCTCCGAACTCGGACTGAGAGTCCTGATCATCGACGGAGACATGCGGGCTCCCACGGTGCATCGCTTCATGAACATTGCGATTGACCGTGGACTCTCCGAAGTCCTTCAGGGAAAAGCCAAGCCGGACGAGGTCATTCGTGACACCGGAGTCGAAGGGTTCTTTGTGATGACCGCCGGGAGCGCCGTCCGGAACCCGGCCGAGCTCCTGCAGTCGGAAGTCTTCGATCAGCTGCTCGATCATTGCAAGCAGAACTTCGACATGGTGCTCGTCGACAGTGGTCCAGTGCTGATGGTTTCTGACCCGGCGATCGTCTCACAGAAGTGCGATATCTCGATGCTCGTCATTCGGCCGTCGGTGGACCCCAAGCAGAAAGTTTTCGAAGCGGTCAGACGCCTGCGGTCTTCGAAGTCGAACCTGCGTGGCTGTATCCTGAACACCTACGGATCGAGCGCGGACTTCGCCCGTGATGCAGGCTACAACAATTCTTCTTATTACGGTTATGGGTACGGATACGGAAATCGCGGATACGGCCGGCGGGCAGACGAAGACGAGAAACCCAATCGTTCCAAACCGTCACGCGAGCTGCACGGAAACGGCCGCGCTTCGAAAAACGGAACGTCCAAGCACGACGCCTGAAACGAACCGCCAGTTCCATTGAAATGCGGCCGGCATTCCAGGTGAATGCCGGCTGTATTTCTTTGATGATTCTCTTGAGGAACCCTTCCACACAACTGGACCAGATCTGTTCACCATGAAGCCGGATGATCTCCTCTGCTTCTGTTTTCACGTGACGAAACGCAAGATTCTCAACCACTTGCGACTCAACAAACCGCGCCGCGTCAGTCAGCTGAGTGAATGCGGCGGCGCCGGGACCGGCTGCGGCTGGTGTGTCCCCTACCTGAAGAAGTGCTTCCAGCAACATCAGGACGCCACGGGCAATACAACAGAGGAACCCACAGCGGAAGAATACGCCGCTGGAAGAACGGCCTACATCCAGGCCGGACATGGGACACCCCCTCCGGATACGAATCACCGTTCGACCTGAAGCAGATCGCTCGACGTCTGTGACGGGGCCGTGAAATTTGTCAGCGACAATGTCGACGTCACGTCGATGCGGGCATTCAGTTCCCGCGCGGGAGCGGAAAACTTCAGCCCCTTGTTCGATTGAGGTCTTCGAACGCTCCAGCAGAAGCGCGGCTGTCCACCAACGGACAGCCTCGTTTTTTGTGCCCTGTCCCATTCACAGGAGAGGGCATTCAAGACGACACGGCCGTTCAATTCAGTCGTTGCGTCCCTGCATTTCGCCGATGAAACGGGACTCGGCTGTCTGCCGGGGTTTCCCCCATTTGCGGCGGCTGAGTGCCCGGGTGAGCGTCAGAGATTCCTGAGCCCGCGTCACTCCCACATAGGCCAGACGGCGTTCTTCGGCGATCTCGCCGTCGGTGCCGTCAATCGTCCGCTTGTGAGGCAGCAGTCCTTCTTCCATGCCGACCATGTAGACGCGCGGAAACTCGAGTCCTTTCGCGCTGTGCAAGGTCATGAGCTTGACCGCGTCGGAATTCGCCATCGCTTCTTTATCCGGCTCTTCATCCCGGCGCTCGAGAGCGATCGATGTCAGATAGTCGAGGAGAGTCGGGCCGTCGGTTTTCTCCACATACTCCGCAATAGAGTTCACATAATCCTGCAGAACCGCTTTGCGTTGCGACTGCTGCAGTTCATCCTTGTATTGACGTTCGATCTCTTTGTCGTAGTCGATCTCAGTCATCAGTGAACGGACATGGTCCGCCATCAGTTCCGGTTGCTGTTCGAACTTTTCCCGCCAGCGCTGAAACTGCCCGTACAGCTTGCGGAGAGCATCGGCCGCTTTCTGGGTGATTTCTTTTTCCTGCAGTGCCGGTTCCACCATATGCCAGATCGGAGCCCCGATCTTCACCGCCCGGGCCAGCAGTTTTTCACACGAGGCGTCACTGATCCCCCGCGCCGGGGTATTGATGATCCGGAGCAGGGACTGCTCATCATCTGACCGTCCGATGACCTTCAGATAGGACAGCAGATCCTTGATCTCTTTCCGGTCATAGAACGACTGGCTGCCCATCAGCACATACGGCAGATTCTGACGGCGCAGCTCTGATTCGAAGAGTCGGGGCTGTTCGTTGGTGCGGAACAGGATTGCAAACTGGACGAGGGGAATCCCTTTCTTTTCGTGCAGAAAGCGAATTTCTCCCACCACCTTTTCCGCTTCCAGTTCCTCATCCGGGAAATCAATGAAGCGGACATCCTCCCGGGCCGGCTTGTTGGCTCTCAGCACTTTTTTGTGCCGGTCACGATTATTGCTGACCAGCCGGTTCGCATGCTCGATGATCTTGTCCGTACAGCGGTAATTCTCTTCGAGACGAATGACTTTCGCGCCGGGAAACGTATTCGAGAACCCGAGAATGTGGCGCACTTCCGCCCCGCGCCAGCCGTAGATGGACTGATCATCGTCCCCCACGACACAGAGATTGCGGTGATTCCGGACCAATGCTTCGATGATCCGAAATTGCAGGCCGTTCGTATCCTGATACTCATCGATCTGGACGTGCGTGAAACGCCGCTGATTCTTCTGCAGCACTTCCGGATGTGAATCAAAAAGCTGTTCTGTGAGCAGCAACAGGTCATCAAAGTCGACCGCACCGGAGGCTTTGAGTCCCTGCTGATACCGTCGATATCCCATCGCGCCGAGAGATTCTTTGTCATCTTCGATGACCCGCATCGCCCGTTCAGGCGAGAGTCCGGCCGACTTCCATTTGCTGATCAGACTCAGCAGATCGGCCGGCTTCAAAGACTTCTCGGTGACACGAATGTCCCGGAGAACTTTTCGGGCCATCGCTTCCTGATCGCCGCGATCCAGGATGGTGAACAGGGGAGGATATCCCAGATGTGAAATGTCTTCACGCAGGATTTTGACGCACAATGAATGGAACGTGGAAATCCAGGGGCGTTTGATCTTCTTCCCGCCCCCCAGGAGGGACACGGTTCGCTCGAGCATTTCTTTCGCGGCCTTGTTCGTGAAGGTCACAGAAAGAATCTGTTCCGGGGAGACGCCGGCCTGCAGCAGTCGCACCATGCGATAGGTGATGACACGGGTTTTCCCGGTCCCCGCTCCTGCCAGAACGAGCACCGGCCCCATCAGAGTTTCCACCGCCTCCCGTTGCGATGTATTGAGTTTGGAGAGATCCATCCGGTGGAAATGCAGGGTCCAGAGAGAAAAGATGCCGCTGACGGAATCGCCCGTCAGCGGCATGCGAATTGGAGAAAAACGTCAAATGCTCGGGACAGGACTCGAACCTGCAAGCCCAGTTACGGGCACCAGCACCTCAAGCTGGCGCGTCTGCCAGTTTCGCCACCCGAGCGGAAACTATTATTAGACAATCAGTTAAAGCAAATCAAAACGATGGATCGCCCGACTGGCCTGACCCAATTGTCCAACGGCAAGGTCACGTAATCTACTCCCGTGAACGATCTTCATCAACCGTAGGGGAACAGGGAAGGGGAGCAATGTTTCCAAAAAGGAAACCGGAGGCCGAAACCTCCGGTTTTTCAGGCAAGCGATCCAGGGGACTCATGCGGGCTGCATTTCTCCCAGCGCCTCTTTCAGGCGATGCCGGGCGGTGTGCAGTCGTCGCTTGATGGTTCCGACCGGGCTGCTGAACCGATCGCTCATCTCTTTCAGGGATTGCCCTTCAAAGTAGAACGCCGTCAGTGTATCCCGATCCAGTGCCCGTAACCGGGTGAGTCCCACTCGAACCTGCTGAGCCTGTTCGATCCGGACCACGCCGTCATACGGACTGGAACGCTGAGCCACGTCGGAAAAGGATTCCGGCGGCAGAGAGGCCTCACGCGGGCGGCGAACCGCCCGGTTGATCGACATCCGCACCGCAATCCGCTTCAACCAGCCTGCGAACCGTTCCGGTTCCCGCAGTTGCGGGAGTTTCCGCATGGCACGCAGGAAAATATCCTGAGTCACTTCGAGTGCTTCGGACCGGTTCCGCAATCGTCGCAAAACGATCGCAAAGACAGCCGACTCATATTCCGTGACCAGTTTTCCAAAGGCATCCCGGTTTCCGGCTTGAGCCTGAGCAACCAGGGTCAGTAATTCTGCTTCATCGATCATGACCATCTCCCCCGTCCTGGGGTTTGAATGAACTCGGGACGGTGTATCACGCCTCGTGAACCACTCTGGGACGGCCGGTGTCCTGTTCTATTAGGAATCAGACAGGAAAGGGACACCAGCTGTCGCGAGGAGACACACCACAACGCCACTGCAAGGACTCCGGGGAATTCGCACGGAATTCCACCAACGGTCTTACGCCGCACAGGGAAGAACCACACATCGGAAGCACGGAACGGGCCGGGCAACGAACCACGGATTCCGGGGGCCAGGGGAACAGTGCAAAACGGGAACACATCCACGAAATGTCAGCTGTAACACCAGGCACCGAATCGGCGGGCGTGTGGAACTCTCTCCAAATTTCGGGCTCAACGGTTCAACTCGATCTGGAAGCTGAATTCGATTGCCCGGAATCGACCATCAAGGTCAAAGGGAGATCGCCTGACTGATAATCAGGCTGGCCCACGCTGCCGCCGGTGGTTCAATCGCCGCCGCCGGCCAAGCCGTGCAACGGGTCGACGAACAACGTGTCATCGTGCGGGTGGCGACGGGATCCGATTCTGAGACGACTGACGAGACCGGTGGTGAGACCGATACCGAGCGTTTTGAATACGGTCCCATACACTTCCATAGCGGTTTCCGGGTACGCAGCTCCTGCGCGGCAACATCATGAGCAGCGACGATGGCGACGGCCGAGACGTTGCTCGCCTGGATGCCATGAACATTGCTGCTGTTGATGATGTGCTGTCGCATCGGTGCACCTGCTGCGATCTCTCGCAGTCCCTTGGAAACTCCACGGTCAAGAATCGAGTGGCTCCGGACGTTCGGAACCAGGTCATGAAAATCTGAGCTGTCCGCTCATTCCCCGTCGAGTCTGAAACGATCAGGCGGGGACAAATCCATTCTGCAGACAACTCTAGTCATCGACCACAGCGAAATCCAGATCCAATTTCCGGGACACCCCCGGAAAACGATCCGGACCTTGCGCGGGTCCGACAACTTCTTCTACCCGTCGAGACGTTTTTCCGGTGGAACAGGTTCGCGCGGAATCGGAATTTTCTGGAAGAAATCGAACATTCCCTCCCCACTTTCTGAACACAACCGGAAAAATCGGATCTAAATACGCTGCATCCATCGAATATCACAGGGGATGCCACATTTTCCACTGGAAAACGGTCCCTCCCGATAGAATTCGCTTCAGAGTCTGGGGCCGAAATCAAATGACGCCGGTCGTCACAATGCGATTCAAAACAAAACAGATTCACTCCCCACAGAAAGGTTCACCCCGGACCCTCAGACCTCCCATTCGGCAAAATCCCACCAGGCGGACAAGTTCGCCCCAACCGAGAGATTTACCAGCGAAGAGTCTTCAGCGGCAGAGATTGCCGGTCCGATAAACCAGTCAGGTTCACAAGGACGCGACGGACCCAACAACAGTGCCGGGTTGTTCGAGAAAGTTGATGGCGGGCAAATCACATCAACTCTTCTCACACCAGAGCGCACGCCACGATCGCCGGAACGACTCCGGAGGTCGTGAGTCACGAGAACCCTGCTGATAATGATTCGAAGAATCCATGCATAAAACCATCCGCCGCCGAGTGTCGAATGTCCAAAATCCCCTGGAAACGTATCTGAGAGAGATCAATGAAACAGCCTTATTGAGTGCGGACGACGAACGGGAACTCTCCAACCGGATTTCCAATGGAGATCTCGCCGCACGGGATCGCATGGTTCGGGCCAACCTGCGACTGGTCGTCAACATCGCACGGGGGTATTCCGGAAAAGGGCTCCCGCTGCAGGATCTGATCGAAGAAGGAAACCTGGGACTGCTGCGGGCCGTCGAAGGCTTCGATCCGGACATGAACACCCGGTTCAGCACGTATGCCAGTTACTGGATCAAGCAGTCGATCAAACGGGCGCTGATCAACTCGGCAAAGACGATCCGCGTTCCGGCGTACATGGTCGAACTGTTGTCCAAGTGGCGCCGAGCGAATGCCAAACTCTCGGACGAACTGGGCCGCACTCCCACCGCCGATGAAATCGCCCGGGAACTGGAACTCCCTTCCAAAAAGTTGAAGATCGTCAAGAAGGCGATTCAGCTGTACAACACCACGCCACAGGTGGATGACAGTGCCAACAGTGTCTCTCTGGGAGATCTCATTCCGGATGAACGGATTCTCGGCCCGGAAGATGACCTGATCAATATGGACAACCTGGTCCATGTCGAGCGGATGCTCAAGGACATGGATGAACGGGAAGCCACGATCCTCAAGATGCGGTTCGGCCTCGATGACGGACAGCCCCAGACTCTGAAGGAAATCGGGGAAGCTCTGGGACTGACTCGGGAACGGGTCCGGCAGATCGAATCCGAAGCCCTGAAGAAGCTGAACAGGGGGTTGCTCGGAGAGACGTAATCCGTCTTATCTTTCCGTCTTATTTTGCTGTCGGGGGAGTCGGAGGTGGAAGCCAGTCCGGTTCAAGAAATTCCGTGCGGATGCGATGTTCATCCGCGGTGAGAAACGAACCGTGAGACTGGGTTGTCCAATACTGGTAAAAAGCCGTTCGTAACGCCGGGTCATCAATCACGAACTGCTTCTTCGATTCCAGAGACTGAAGCCACTGGTGCATGGCATCAAAGGCCTCCACTCCCCCCTGCTGCCAGAGAATCCGGCCGCCACCATAATTCCGGTAAAGATGCTGCTGAAATTTTCGGTGCGACACCATGAAGCTGGCGAAGAACCGACCCGGCGGGGTCAGTTTCGCCTCGAGAAACAGTTTGCGTCGCTCCGTCTTCTGCTTCTCTTCCGCAGAAAAGTCCGGTTCGTTGAGCCGCTTCGTCAGTTCATCGAGTTCGGCCCGCAGTTCCTCTTCGTTTCCCTGTTTCTTCAACGATTCGCGGTGCTGACGATCAAACACAGCTTCCGCAAAGCGGAGTTCGTCTTCTGTCGGGGTGATCTCTGCTAGGTGGTCCAGACGGTACACTGCGATCACCGGTTGAGCAAAGAGCCGATGCAGTTCGTCTTCAATCCGGATGCCGTTTCCGGTGCGGATCTCGTCCCGGTACACCCCCTTGCCGAGCACTTCCCCAATCCGTTCTCGCGGCGGTTTGGATTCCGTCTGAGCGAATGCGGGAATCGTCAGCAGCAGGCAGCAGGTGAACAGCGTGGCGGGAAATGAACGTCGCATCGAACTCACTCTCACTGAAGGAAAGATCATGTCTTCTTTGCGACGGGCGGATTTTGTTCCGGAATATAATCCGGAGCGTGCCGGCGAATGCTGTAATTCTGAAAAATCGCCACGACCAGCGGGGCTCCCCATTGCGAAATGGCGAACAGGCTCTGATCGTATCCCTTCTGCCCTTCCGAAAAGAGTGGGAGCATTGTCCAGAGCACTCCCCATAGTGCCGCCAGAACAGGAACCGCACCGGCGCGGCTGGTCAGCATTGCCGCCGCGACAGCGAAGTGAATTCCGCTGCAGTACCCGAGAAGTTTCCGGGACTCCTCGTCGGAGAGACGCTCATGAAAGCCGTTCTGAGCCGCCGACTGCAGCAGATTGACCCAACTCCCTCCCTGCTGACACTGTTCCAGGCAGAACAACCCCAGTGACAAGAACGTGGCCACCGACGCCAGTCGCAGCAATCCCACCGACGAGAGACAGATCACGAGAGAGGATTTCATGCGCGGGGGCCAGAAATCCATCAACAGCAGCGCAATCGGAGCGATCCAGGTGGTGGCCAGATAAACCGGTGTCCAGGCAGACCAGGGAACATCCTCCGGAAACATTCCGGCCACGGCCGTTCCAGCAGCATGAACCACCACTCCCAGTAACAGAAGATGGACCGGCCGCAAGAGAGTCAGAGCGCCGATGACCAGAAGTCCGTACGCGACCATGTCGGACATGGTCCCCAGTTGGGAGCCTGCCCCCTCTTCCATTGGAAACAGAAAACTCACCAGTGGATCGAGTCGTCCCTGATGCAGTCTCGATGCCGCCGCGCCAAAGCAGTATCCCGCCACAATCACCCGCAGGGCTCCCTGCATGAGCGGCACCCCGCGCGGTCGAGGCGTTTCAAACGGATTCACTCCAGTGGCCACAGCACGATTCCCTTCTTCTGCTCCCGGTCCGAGAGAAGATCAGCCCAATGTTTCAGACAAAATTCCAACAGGATTCTCACGGCGGCGAAAAATCCTGTCCAGATAAATCCACGTGAATGCTTGCAGATCCGCCCCGAAAACTGCAGGATGCGGACGGCGCCCCCTGTGGCAAATCCCGGGTGTGCGCCAAACCGTCTCGAATCCTCCCGCTGTGTCTGAGGGAAAATTAGGAATGTTGAAATCACTGCCTGTTGTGAAACCTCTGCTGGTCTGCCTGAGTGTGGCTCTCTGCGGCACATTCACCCCCCACACGACCAGCGGTGCGGACCCCGTCAAACCGCTGAAGGTCCTGCTCGTTCTGGGAGGCTGCTGCCATGATTACGCCGCTCAGCAGGAAATTCTCTCGAAAGGCCTGACCGAACGGGCGCATGTCGAAGTGACCGTCGCCTACGATCCGGACAAGACCACAAAGCACCTGAATCCCATCTATGAGAACGCCGACTGGTCCAAAGGGTACGACGTCATCATTCATGATGAATGTACCGCCGACGTGAAAGATCTGGCCGTCATTGAGCGGATTCTGGACCCCCACCGCAATGGTCTTCCCGCTGTCGTGCTGCATTGCGGCATGCACAGCTTCCGCAGCGAAGGCTTCCCGAATGTCACCCCCTGGTTTGAATTCACCGGACTGCAGACCACCGGGCACGGCCCGCAGGTTCCCATCGACCTGAAGTTCCTGAATCCGGATCACGCCATCAACGCCGGCCTGGAGAACTGGAAGACCAGCAAAGAAGAACTGTACAACAACAGCGCCGGCAAGCTGCTGGACACCGCCACAGCGCTCGCGAACGGTGTGCAGATGGTCAAGAACAAAGAAGGAGAAGAGGTCGCCGTCGAAAGCGTCGTCATCTGGACCAACCAGTACAACGAGAAATGCAAAGTGTTCGCGACGACTCTGGGGCACAATAACGAAACCGTGTCCGATCCCCGTTACCTGGATCTGGTGACCCGTGGACTGCTCTGGTCCTGTGGAAAGCTGCAGGATGATTACCTGAAGAATCCGCCGGATGCCAAATAACGACGATCGTCAGTTCCCGCTTTGATCGTTTCGAACACACCCCCGGTTTTGATCCTGCATCGAAACCGGGGGTGTTCGTTTGTGGCGAAGCGCTCCCGGGGAACGGCCGTGTAATTCTTTCAAAGCGCCGTTTCTGCCGGTCCGTTTCGACAAGAATCGGCTGTTTCTGCCGATGCGGATGCGATACATCTCCCGCTCATGCGATCAGCATGTGCGGAAAAGGACTCGCAACGAGACTGTGGTGACGGAGTACGGAGCATGTCAAACGGGAACATCTCCCCGAAAATCTCGAACTGGATGCTGCTGGCCTGCTGCCTGTCCGGCTGCACCCAAGGAGGCTATCGCCATGCCGCTTATCCGTCCGGTGCCCAGGCACTGACCGTTCCGACTTATACACTTGCCCAATCTCCCGGCTGGACTCAAACCACCGGGATTGAATGGGGAACCACTGCGGCACTTCCATCTGCCCCGGTGACGAGTTCCGTTCCAACAACCAGTTATTCTCCTCTCGCCTCTCTCTCACCATCACCATCCGGCATTGCAGGCACCCCCGGGTCGACCGGACTTCCGCCAGTCGCGCAGTTCGGAACCACTCCGCCTGCCCGTCATTCCCATCAGGCTCAACCTGCCGCGCCATTGCCGAATCCCATCCCGCGCACTCGCTCGAGTGAAATCGCAGGGACTCGTCCTCTCGACAATCCCATCCCGAGTGGCCTCTCTCCTCTCGACAATGATCTGAACCATCCCGCTCCGATCGCGCGATCCTCTGGAGTGGACATCCGGTCTCCGTTGCCGCCGATCAATCAGCCGGTTCCTTCTCCGATGCCGATCGCTCCGTCCAATGCTCAGCCGATGATGAAAGAAACATCACTCGCCTGGGCACCCTGGCCGTTCACCATTCGAGCCGGCTCCGAACTGGCTCCGGCGATTCAGCCCTTGCAGGGAGCACGGACCTTGCTGCCGTATCGTGCTGCCACCCGCCCCGGTTCTCAGGCCGAACGTCTCTATCGCAGCCGGATCGCCAGCAATCAGGCGGTCGCCAGCGCAAGTTCCAATGATCCGTTTACCAACCCGCACGCCGCGCCGATCCGTCGTCGGGGACTGCAGTATCGGGGAGGAAAAACCCTGCCGGAACTGGCCTACGTCAATCTCTATCTCGGCGGAGAAGATCGCTGGAAACAGAGCGACGTGCTGAAGATCGATGACCACATCAAACTGGCCATGACGGACGAGCGGCTGAATACCTCCCTGAAACCGTACTTCCCCAACCAGACGATTCGCACCGTTCCGTTATCCTCTCATCCGCTGATGGGAAAACATGAGAACAAGGTGAATCGCGCGGACCTGCACCAGACACTCAAAACACTCCATGCCCAGGGATATCTGGATGACTATGACCTCGAAGTGACTGTCTTCAACATTCTCTGCCCGGCCGGGATTCTGCTCAGTGATGATGATCCGAGTATCGATTCCGCCAGCGGACTCGCGGGATACCACGGGTCGATCAAAACCGAAACCGACACCGTCTACTACACCGTTGTTGTGACATCGGAGAAGAAAGCGGACGGAACGGAAAACGGAATCCCGGTCTTCGCTGAGGGATGGAAGAACGTCGTCGCCATGCTGTATCACCAGATGCAGGAAGTCCGGACGAACCCGGACAGTGAAGAAGCATTGCGAAACCCGGACGATCCGGACAGCGAGAAGAAACTCGGCTGGACAACCGATGCCGGCGAGGAAATCGGTGACCTGGCCCTGAAGAATCAGGACGAACTGGGTGAAGTGATCCAGGAAGTTCCCCGTGCGGACGGAACCGGAACGATTCCTGTTCAGATTCTCGACGTCGAGCCGTCTGAAGAGATCCCCGCCGCCAGCGCGGAACCGGAGACCTTCCCTGATCGCGACGAGAGCGGCATCCCGTCGATTCCAGCCGCGGAAGAGACCTTCATTCCGCCAGCGACATCCACACCGGCAACCGCTCCCGGGGACTCACTGATTCCCGCCGAACTGCCGGCCGTCGACGCCCCCCTGGTTCCGGAAACTCTCCCGGCGTCCACTCCCGCTGCCAGTCCCCCGCCGGCCGACTTTGCCAATCCCTTCGACGACGGACCGGGAAAATAACGGCTGAAACAGTTGCTGTTACTCGGCAGTGACGGCAACCGGATGCACCCCCTCTTCTTCCGGATCCCGGATCGTGTTCTTCAACGGGATCTCCGGAAGGAACCAGGTCAGGCAAAATCCAATGCCGGCCACGATGGCCGCGACAACAAAGATCACGCGAAAGGCATCGGTAAACGCCTCCTGATAAAACTGCCGTAATTCCAGCGGCATCTCCAGAATCGATTGAGGAGACAGGGACGACATCGCAACCTGCCCGACAGACTCCGGCGGGAGACGACGCTGCAGGGAAGACGCCAGATTCTGCGAGAACACGGTTCCCAGAATGGCCGTTCCGATCGATCCCCCCATCAGGCGAAACAGCAGCACCCCCGACGTCGCGATTCCCATCATCCGATATTCCACCGCATTCTGAATCGCCACGACCAGCACCTGCATCACCATGCCGAGTCCCATTCCCATCAGCAGGTAATACGAGGACATCAGCATCAGCGGGATTTCGGAATCCATCCCGCACAGCAGAACGAGCCCGGCCGTCATCAGCCCCATGCCGAGAATCGGGAACGATCGATAATGCCCGGTCCGGCTGATCGTCTGCCCGGAGATGATCGACATCGTGATCACTCCCCCCATCAGCGGAAGCAGCTGCAAACCGGACTGCGTGGGAGACAAGCCTTTGACGACCTGCAGAAACAGCGGCAGGTAAGTCACCGCACCCCACAGCGAAACACCGACGATCAGACTCAGCGTGACCGAAACGGCGTAAGACCGGATCAGGAACAGCCGCAGCGGAAGAATCGGTTCCGCCGCCGATCGCTCGACGAGCAGAAACAGCACGACCGAGACCAGTGTCATTCCCAGCAGCCCGAGAATCACCGGAGAGTTCCACGGGTAATGCACTCCTCCCAGATCTGTCAGCAGGATCAATCCGGTGAGGATCACTGCAATCAGCAGGGCACCGGGATAATCGATGGAGCGACGAATGGACGGCGACCGGGCCGGCAGCGTTCGTGCAAGCACGAACAGTGCCAGAATTCCCACCGGCAGATTGATGTAGAAGATCCAGCGCCACGACCAGGCCGAAGTCAGGAATCCCCCGATCAGCGGACCGGCGACACTCGCCAGACCAAACACCGCGCCGAAGATCCCCTGATATCGCCCCCGATCGCGCGGAGACACGATGTCGCCGACAATCGCCTGAGCGGTCACCATCAGTCCCCCGCCACCGAGTCCCTGGACCCAGCGAAAGAAGATCAGCTGGGGCATCGTACGGCTCATTCCGCACAGCATCGATCCGAACAGAAAGAGCAGAATCGCTCCCTGCAGCACTCCCTTGCGCCCGTACAGGTCACCCAGTTTTCCATAGAGGGGAATGACAATCGTCTGCCCGACGAGATAGGCCGTGACCACCCACGAGAGTTGTGTCAGTCCGCCGAGTTCCCCCACGACGGTCGGCAGGGCCGTCGTGACAATGGTCGAATCCATGGCCGCGAGCATGACCGCCAGCATCAGGCCACTGTAGATGACAAGAATCTGTCGATGGGTGAGGGAAGCAGTCGCCGCGGTGGGGGCTGAAGGACCGACAGTCATCAATCACAACATTTCTGCAGAAGCAACAACAATCGAACTCCAGATGCAGAGTTCCCCCTGAACTCTATGCGGGTCTCAACGGCCTGAAAACCCCTCAAGGAGCTGTTTCAGAAATTTGAAATGTCGGTCCGCCTGGGGAATGATCCACTTCGGTCTCCATGCCGCATCATTGTGCGACAGATTTGGAACCCTGCGGTGATCCGGCAATGGGAACTCCGGTCGGCAACGGACGGGACGCCACCCAGTATCCGGCGTCATGCGTCATCGCTTTCAGTTTCTGATGCGCATCAAAACTGTCCGGATACACCCAGAAGGTCACCGTCGTCGTCGGTCCGTGGCGACCGAGGACTTCCAGAAAATGGGAACCGGAGCGGGACGCTTCGTCCGCCGTTTCCTGCTTGAACGGTCCGGTCGGTTTGATCAGCCAGTTACTGACACCGATGCGCATCAGCCCCCGACTGTAATCACTGGCACTCGCCGTTTCCCGCTGCAGGACGTATTCCATGATGTAGCCATTGATCGGGCGGGTCGCTCCCTGAAAGAAGGACCGGTTCAACAGAATCTCTTTACGCCGTTCCATGTCCATCTTCACTTCCCGGACCAGTTCATCCAACGGAACGTAAGAGACCCGGTTGCCATGCAGGCGGAAGTGAACTTCGTCGCCGGAGACGACCCGTCCGATGGGAGGCAGGAAGTGCTTCAGCTTTTCCACCGGTGCCTGATCGTTGTCGATGGCGTCCGCCTGCTCCTGAAGAGAAACGATCTGGCGTCTCAGCAGCGTGACGTCCTGCTCGAGAGTTTCCAGCCGTAATCGATCGACATCAATCTGTGACGCAGACTGAGAAAGAGTCTTCTGCATCGCCTCGATTCGGTTTTTCCCATCGGCCAGTTCGCGAGACAGCCCTGATTCTTTTTCGTCGAGGGCCGTCTTCTCTGACTGCAGAGCATCGTAGTGCGACTTCAATTCCGCGGCGGTTCTCAGCATCTCTTCCGTCGGGCGAATTTCCGGAAGCGGCGCGAACTCCGGCAGCGACGGCAGTTCGATGATGGGGCGGACCAGATCGGCTTTCGCTTCAATCGGCGTCGGTTCCGGAGCGGGAACCGGTTCGCTGATCGCGGGCTCCGACTGCGTCATCAGTTGTTCCGGCGGCATTTTCGCAACACGAATTCCCACGACCACGATCAGGATAATCAAGATCCCGACGAGGTTGGCGAGGACATCCAGGAAGGAGTCCGAACCGAATTCCTGTTCTTCGCGATGCGGTTTACGAAACATCTGTTCTGTTCCGGCTCGTTGTCTGCCGGGCTTTCAAATTCAGTTTGTCAGACCGTTGCCACGACTCGCTGGCCGTTTCCGTTGTGATCTGTTCACCTGGAAAGTCAGCGTGGAACCGGCTCTTCCGGGGGTGGAGGAGGAGCGGTTTGAGGAATGTATTGCACCTTGTATCCCAGTCCCCAGTATTCCATCAGTTCTTTCAGGACCGGATAATGGACCTGTCCACCGGGATGAACTTTGATCTCAAAGGAGGGACGCCAGAAGTACCCCTGTGGCGGTTCTCCCCAGGACCGGGCGTGATAATCGATCAACCCTGACACCAGTTCCTGATATTCCATCCGTGTCATCGACACCGGGATTCCCACCTGCGGTCCGTCGATGATCTCGAATCGATCCGACTTCAAATGCAGAACCGAAGTCCGCTCGATCCCGATGGCACCATTGGTTTGTCCTCGTCCCCACTTCCGTTGTGGACCACCATCATTGATCCACTTGCGTCCCGACTCCGGGATCGCCGTCAACGGAGGAGGGGGAAGTGATTTGTCGCGCGTCGATGACGATGGGTTCATCAGCGGGTTGGACTGAGGAAGCCCCTGGCTTCCGGATCCCGTTCCGTCCGCAGAGAACGGATTGCCCGGCGAACCGGGTTCCTGCGCAGCGTTCTCATCCCCTGGAGAACTGCTGGACGGCATCCCCCCATTGGAACCGGGGGGACTGCCACGCCCCTTCCAGTTCGGATCCTGTTCCATCCCGGCAGCGTTCCCATTCCGGCCAGCGGCATCCGTCGACCGCATCTCGGATTCGATGTCGGAGAGAGAAGAGGAACTGCCACTTTCCGTTCCGCCGTTCATCGTGCCGAGCCGTCGACTGCGGGGAGGAGTCCACTCCGGTCCCAGCATGTTGATGGCATCACCCGGACGGGAGTTTCGAAGCTGATCCACTTCACTCAGGCTGAATTCCCCGTTCTCACCGACAATCCGTTCCCCTTTGGCGTCATTGGGGTAACGATCAGCCGCTCCGGTGCCACGACGCGGCGCACTGCCGCCGGCGCCCCGTCCCAGCAGTCCATTTCCCCCCAGCGCTCGGGGGGGAGCTTTTCCAGACAGGACATCATCAATCGCCTGCTGGCAGCGCTCGGCCGCCTGAGGGTCTTTCTCCGGCCATTGAAACTCGGACGTCGCGCTGACCAGTTCATATCCGAAATCGGATCCCAGTTTCTCGAGGAAACTGCGAACCACGTAAAAGCCGACCGTTCCGCCGGGGCGGACGACCATGAGCACATAGGGTCCCGGCTTTCCGGGGGCCGGCGTGCCGTCCACCTGCTGCCAGTGCGACATCAGGGCCATCGTTCCGGCCAGCAGGGGATTGTATTCCGGGGTGTAATCATTCAAGGTCGATGCCGACAGCGTGATCCCTTCTGAACAGAAGGTGATTTTGTCGGCGGTGCATTCGATCAGAATCGGACGTCGGGTCGTGCCGGATGTACTGTCACGGGTCTCGATTTCGAACACCGGATTCCGCAGCACTTTTGAAACCTGGGCCGCTTCCAGTTTCTTCAGGTTCTCTTCGCGCAGACGCAGCAGTTCTTCCGCCTGCTGCTTGAAAGCTTCTTCCGCCTGCTGGATCTCACGGGTCTGGTCCTGAACAGACTGGGCCGCACCGAACATGGAGCCGGCCTGTTCCTGCGCCGATCGGGACTCCGCATTCAGGCTGGCGACCCGTTGCCGTTTCCCGTCGACATTCGCAGCCAGTTCCTCGTTCATCACGGTCAGGGAGCGAAGCTTCTTATCCCACTCCTCGAGTCGCGCGACCTTCTGTTTTTCGTACAGTTCCAGCTCCCGTTGTCGGGCGGAATGGCGCTCAGCGATCTCCTGCTTCCGGGCTGCGAGATCCTCTTCCGTCGGTCCGGCCACCACTGGCGGAAGCGGCGGGGCTTCGATGACCGGAGGAACCGGGACCAGAGGAGCGGCCGCCGGACTCGTACGATGCTCGGCGAGAACCTGTTCACGAATGCGATGCGTGGTCAGCAGCAGCAAGAGAATGAGCGCCCCCATCGTACAGACGAGACCGTCCAGATAGGAAAACAAAGACATTGCCGTCGAGGGATGACGCCGTTTCATCGCGCTCTCCGACTCTCCATCATACCGCGAACATTCATCATCTCATCAGTTCTGCTTTTCCAATCGTGAAGACCATCGGGTCTGCCGGTGGGATTTCATTCTCTTTCCTGCCGAATCACGGGTTGACTTTGCCGGTCGAGCACCGTTTGATTCATCAGAGACAGGAGTCCACCAACGGAATCCGCCACAATCGTGATAATCGACAGAAACGGAACAGGATGTTGACAGGAAAGTGAGATACACTTTTCCGGAGAAACAAGAAACGGCGATTTTGCAGAGCAGGGGGGAATCATGGCGATCCGATTTCGCTGTCCGAACTGCGAACAACTCTTGGGAATTTCCAACGCCGAGGCCGGTCTCAAGACCGATTGTCCGACCTGCGGGGCTCCCATTCTGGTTCCGACTGACGAACGACCGACCGGCAGAATTGACCGGTCTCAACTGGCTTCAGAGGCCGTTCCCGCCCGTTCTCCGACGGCCAGCCGCACAGCTGTCGTCGAACGCCCGGTTTCCGGAGCCGTCCAACTCGTCGACTCCGACCCCGATCTGCCGGTACTGGAGCTGGACACCGAACCGGCTCCACTCCCCCGGGGACGTTCACCGAGCTTTGAAGAGCTTCTTTCTGCTCCTCCCGCGACAACCGAGCCGATCCGTCCGACTTCAGCGCAATCTCCCTGGACATTGACGCCGGTCGTCTTGATCCCCGTCGTACTGATCTCGGCCGTCGCGGGGGGATTGATTGGACGCGCGCTCGTCAGGTCCGCGCCGGGAACGACGAAACCTATCGCAGCGCCTCCTGTCGTCAACCACCCTGCCCCAGCGCAGAAAGTGGCTCAGGGAAACATGGTTCCTGGAACGGTCACCTTCACGGACACTAAAGGGGCGGCACTTCCGGATCGGGGAGCACGTGTTTTGATCCTTCCCATCGTCCGGCGCGGCTCCGCCAGGATCCCGGGACATGGCTTCCGTGTCGGGGCCGATGAAACCGACTGGAACATTCTTGTCAGCAGCGTCCGGGCTCTGGGGGGAGACTGTGTCATCACCGACGGTCAGGGACGCTACTCCCTGTCGGTTCCGACCCCCGGCCAGTATGGAATTCTGATCGTGTCGCGCGCTCAACAGCGACGACCGGGAGACCATCCGGGAGCAGGACCAAGAAAGTTCCTCGAAACCTACTTTGAACGCTCGGACCAGATGATGGGGACTTCGCAGGTGGAGTTTCGGGAAATCCGCCTGGACGGGACGACGCAGTCCTCCCGTTCGACTCATTTTCTGCGACCGTAAGACCGGCTGTTCTCAACGCAGCCAGGCCGGGACCGTTCTTTCAAACGGTCCCGGCCTGGCAAGAGTCAACGGGTGATGTTCAACGCTTCTGAAATGCTCCACCGAGATACAGGGCCGCACCGGCGATCGCCAGCGGTAACGGCAGACGTGGTTCGAGGAGCAGCGGTGTGCTCAACAACACGGCCACGATCAGACAGATGAGACCGATGTGCATGGAGAGAGCAGGGGGAAGCGTCAGCATTTGTTCAGATCTTTCTGTCGAACACTGCCAGGGTTTTCCCTATTCGATCAGAGATTGAGCACAGGACAAGTGGGGCTCTTCCATTTTCGTCGTCCATCGCGGTTCAGAAGTCCTGCGATTCTGAACTCCGTTCTTCAACCGGCCGATCGAAGTACGACTCCACTTCTGAAGTGAGATCCCGTGCGTCGACCGCTTCGTCCTTCTGATCGACGGGAATGAGACCGTTCAGATCTCCCTCGGCGGCGAGGACGGCATCTTCCACATCCAGTCGCTTCTCAATCTGCGAAATCAGTGTCTGGACCCGGGCCAGATGGGAGTTGTCGACATGCAATCCATGAATCTCCTTCCGGGCCTGCACGGTCCGTAATCGCGCTTCGAGCCGTTCGAGCTGAGCTTCCAGAGTCTTGCGCTGCGACAGCATCCCTTCCAGCGTTTCCCGACTCACCGTGAGTGCCGATTCTTTGGCTCCCAGAACCTGCCGTTCCTGACGGACGGTTTCTTCAGCGATTTTGAAGCGTTTGAATCGTTCGGCGAGATCCTTCTCGACTTCATCCCGACGGTACTGATGGCCGGCATACTGGAACTTGCCTTCTTTGCTTTTCAGGTCGGCGGTCAAAGACAGAATCGCCTGTTCCTGATTCGCCAGGTGTTTCTCCCGACGAGCAATCGACTGCCGCAACTGGGCGACTTCCACCTGTTCTTCCGCCATCAGGTGCATCGATTTCCGGACTTGTGGAAGCAGGCGTTCAACCTCCTGGCGCGCCCGTTCGATTTCAAATTCCACCGGAACTTCCGCCCGAATCCGATGCCGGGCCGCTGACATTCCGGTCCGGGCGTAGCTGAAGAGTTCTCCCCCGAGAAACAAACCCCCCACCGCGGTGAGCGCCAGCATTCCAAAAATCGATTTCCGCAACATGACCTTCTCCTGGTAACAGTGTCCCCGTCCCAGAGAGTCATTCGCAGAAATTTCGGATTTCTTAGATCCAATTCAACGATTTTTGAAAATCCGGTGCATCAGTTGGCCGCTGCCGAACTGATCAGATTTTCCGACGCCCGCTTCGTAAAGACGTCGAACTCGGAATTGTCACCATACAGCCGGACAATCGCCTGCCACTTTTCCCGGGCCTGCAATTTCTTGCCGTCGACGAACAGTTGATCGGCGTCAGCCAGTTGCCCCTGAATAAACGCGGTCCGATCGGTCTCCCCGGACACCCCGGCGGAGATTTTCTCGGCCTGACGCCGGGCCAGATTCAGATACGGTCGGGTGTCGTCACTCAGGGCGATCACCTTGGGAATCGCCTGATACTTTTCGAGTGCCGTGATCCGGTCTCCGAAGCGTTCATACTGCCCGGCTGCCAGATACAGGCGTTCCGCTTCGTTCGACGGTTCCTTCCCGATTTTCAGGTTGGTTTCGATCCGGCGTTCCGTCCGATACATCTCGATCTGATCGAGCCACTGTCGTCCCTGTTCCGCATGTTTTCCCTGAGGATAGCGGGCAAGCATCGTCTTCAGATCCTGCTCTGCGTTGATCCAGTCTCCGGCCTCTTTGAGCATGTACCGTTCGGCCCGGGAATACAGATTCCCTTCGCTGCGGGTTTTCATGACGTACGCACTGATTCCGATCAGCAGCACGACGAGAATCGATGCCAGAAACCAGGAGCGCTCGTAAAACGGAGCGGCCACCTGTTCATCCGGCTTTTTCTTCTTCTTTTTCTTCTTTTGAATGAGCGTCTTTTCGTTTCCCGCTTCGGTGATTCCTCCCAGCGTGGCGGCGGCTTTCCGTTTTTCGATCTGCTGCAGGACCTTCTCCCGAATTTCTTCAAGACGCACCTGCACCGCCAGCGCGTCAAACGGACGATCCTTCGGCTCCTTCGCCAGCAGTTCTTCGATCAGTTTCCCCAGAAGAACCGGGGCCTCCTGATTGAATTCCCGGACCGACGGCGGGACTTCATCCAGATGTTTGAACAACAGTTCGGCCTGTGTTTCCGACTGGAAGGGAACCCGCCCGGTCAGCATCTCGAACATCACGCATCCCAAAGCATAGAGATCGGTATGCTTGGTGATCGGAGACTTTCCGCTGATCTGCTCCGGCGACATGTAATTCATGGTGCCGACGGTTTTGCCTGCCTGAGTGAGTGCCGTCGCCTGAGTATCCCGGGCAATTCCGAAGTCACTGAGTTTCAGTGTTCCGTTTCTGGCGATCAGGAGATTCCCCGGCTTCAGATCCCGGTGGACGATTCCGGCGTTATGGGCATACTCGAGCGCCTTGGTGATCTGCAGGCTGTATTCAATCGTCCGTTCCCAGGTCAGCTTCCCCTCGGACTTGATGACCTGATCCAGGGTTCCCCCTTCGAGAAGTTCCATCGCATAGAACTTCTGAGTCCGGTTCGATCCGGCGCCGTAGTATTTGATGATATTCGGATGCTGCAGTTTCTTCAGGATCTCGGTCTCACGCACAAACCGCTGATTGACGGCCGTGTTCTCACTGAGATCCGGTGCCAGTACTTTCACCGCGCATTTCAACCCGTTCTTCTCATAAATCGCGGCGTAGACAATCCCCATTCCACCGACGCCGAGTTGCCGTTCCAGCTGGAACGGGCCAATTTTCCGCGTATTGTCGGGAGATCCGGTGCTCATGGAGAAAGGCTGTCTCAGAATGGGGTCGCGAATGCAACGATCGGGAAATCGCCCGTCAGAAGGAATTCCTTCCTGCTGACAGGCGCTCCAGTTTGGCCAAAGTCTTCACGGCCCGCAATCCGACAAATGCAGAAGGCCCGTTTCTCAAACAGAAGATCAAGACACTTTCCAGTCACCGGCCCTCATTTGTCACGCTCGCCCCGTCAGCGCTCCGGATTCCGTGCCGGTTCACTGGTCTGATTGACGGACTCCGGGGCTCTCTCCTCAGTGGTGTCGTTCTCACTCAGCAGCAGTCGGGCCATTTCCAGCAGGAGCCGTTCCAGCGCCTCGTAGTAACGGTCCGTTTCCATCTCCCCTTTTCTCTGCCGCAGCATCTCAATCTGCAACTCGAGTTCATTCCGACGGGCGATCACCTCGGCCGGCAGCGCCGCTTCCCGGGGATTGGGACACAGGTGCCATTGGTGAGCGCGGAATCCATCCGGGAGCAACTTTCCGGTCTCACCGCGACGAACCGGCCGGATTCCGTCAAATCCTGACATGGGAACAGGCCGACCGTCTCCGTTGTCGTCCAGCAGAGCATGTTCCGTCGCGAGACGCCCCTCTTCCGCATAGAACGCCTCTGTCCGGGAACTGGCTCGGAGAAAGGCTTCCAGCAGCGACACCTGTTCATCTTTATCCAGGTCCGCTTCCAGGTTGTTGATCGACTCTGCCAGAAAGCGACCGAAGCGGGAGAAATTCACTTCGCTCCCCCGTTCTGTCGCGGAAATAACGATGCGGCCCGGTTGAGAAAGTTCCGGAAGAAACGGAGCACTCGCGGAAAAACAGAGCATCACCGCAGTGGGCCGGGTGACCGGTACGAGCCAGTCTTTCAACGACTGCGGTTCCAGATCCGGACCGGGAAGATTGAAACGGGCTGTCTTGCCGTCGAATGTTCCGTGACCGAGAAACAGAATCCAGAGGGGACGTTCTTTCTCTTCCGAAAACTGCTGCAGCGCAGCCTGAATTCGCGGCAGCATCTGTTGCGAGTTCTCCCCCTCGATCAGATGCACCTGATTGGAACCGGATTCCGCAGCCGCCTTCCAGCGGGCAGCCCACTCTTTGAACATCACCCCGTATTCCGGTTCTCCTGCGGATCCGACCACGATCAGCAGATCCCCGCGCGCGGAGACGGGAGTCGCTGCTCTGTCCTCTGCCTGTGAGTGCGCGACACACAGGCATCGGGAAATCAGCAGACAACAGAATGCAGCCCACCGGCGCATCATCCGCTCTCCGGAAAAGACGGAATGGCTCTGTCCCCCGAAAATCGTCCAGGCCGTGTGTCGCCGGATCATGCCAGACCTTTCCAGCGACGAAGTCCCCATTCCAGACACAACAGCACCAGCGCCGCGAGCAGAATCCAGGGTTGATGCCATAAGGGAATCGACGCCGTTTCCATGACCGGGAGATCCCGATTCTGCAGTTGCGTGACGAATTTCGGCAGGTCCGATTGTGACACAACTTCTCCACCGGTCTCGCTGGCCAGTCGATCGAGAGCGGCACGGTCGAAAGCGGTTTTCTGGAATTCCTGCGCCGCCGGATCACTCGCCCAGCCGACCTGAGTCGAAAACGATTCCCCTTCGACTCCCGATGTCACGATCTCTGCGAGATACGGTCCGGCCTGCCGACAGACATGCACCGCCTCATACGTCCCCGCCGCCGTCAGACTCGCCTGAGCGTCCAGTTTGATTTCCACGCCGTCCGGTTGCCTGATCGTGATGAGGACACGATCTCCGTCGAGTGGCTGATATTCTTTGTCACGCAATTTCACACGGACCCGCATCGCCGGCAGACCGCCGACATCGGTCGACTCCACCAGGGCCGAAATGCGCCGGGGAACATCGCCGACCATCCATCGCGTCAGCTGCCGCCAGAACTTTCCGGCATCATCAGGATCCGTTTCCGCCTGCCGGATTCCCCATTTCCAGAGATCTCCCACCAGTAATGCCGCACTGCGTCCTTCTCCATAAGTCTGCACCACCAGAGACGGCACCGACTGTCCCTGATCATTCTGGACAGTCGCCAAAGTCCTGGCTCCCGGCTTGATCTCCGACGTCGCCGACAAAATCGTCAGGGGCGGGGCATTGCCGAGCCGGGCTTTCTCGGCCTGTTCCGTCTCCCGGCTGCGAGTCCAGGGTTCCAGCCAGCCGTCCCGGGTGAGTGACCATTTCAAGGGTCCCGTCAGTGGCGCCGCGACACGATTCAAATAGACCGGCAACAGGTCGGCCACAGGCGTCTGGCTCCATTTCCCCTGGCGAAAAGTGTCCCGTCCTCCCAGCATCAGGAGACCTCCCCCGCGTTCCGAAACAAACCGTTCGATCAGCGCCAACTGGTCACGGGTGAAGAACGCGGCCTCGGTGTCATCAATGATCAGCGCATCGTACTGATACAGATCACTCTTGGTCTTCGGGAAACCGTCACTCAGTTCCGCGGCGTCCCGGGTATTCAAACGCACCAGAACCGGCTGACTGAAGTCTTCCGTGTCATCATCCGGATTGTCGTTGAAACCGCGAAACAGCGAGTTGTTCCGTTCTCCCATGCGTCCCCGAAAATCGAATCGGGCTTCCTTCCGGGCGATGCGAACCAGACTCACCAGCTGCAGCTGATCATCGACCTGAAGAGCCCGGCCCAGAAACTTGTGCTCCCAGTTCGGACGCCCCCCGACATAGAGAATGCGACTGACATGCGGATCCCGGTGAACGGCGATCCACTGCCGATTGTTTCGATCGGTGACTTCCTGAGAATTCTTCTCCTTCGATTCCACCGACAGTTCATAGAACAGGACACCCCGACGTTCCGGTCGAACTTGAAACCGGGCTGTGAAATCCCCCGCCGGTCCAGCGGTGATCGTCTGTGTCTGTTCTGATGATGCCGGTGCTGGAGACGCCGATTCCCCCGTGAACTCCTTCCCGGTCTCTTTTCCCATTTCCTTCAGAGTCACCTGAATCGCTTCGGGACTTCCGCCGGTTGCGGTGAATCTCCCCTGCACGGTGACCGGCGCATCCTCAAAGTTGGTTTGGGTGACAGACACCGATTCGATCGACAGATCGTTCAGTTCTCCCAACCCGTCCGGCACGATGGGAAACACCGGCACTCCCAGTGTTGTCAGGTCCGGAAGGCTGTCAGTCCAGTTCCCGTCAGAACATAAAAAAATCCCGGCCAGCGGTTGCCCGCGAAACCGGGATTGCAAGGTCTTCAGTGCAGTGCCCAACTGACTGGCCGGTTCCTCGAATGCCATCTCCTGAAAGCTTTCGACGGTCCCGACCGTTTCACCGAAGCGATACCGCCGGACTTCAAAATCCTGCCCAAGCCGAATCAGCCAGGGAGACTCAGGATCGGTCAACAGGGATCGAAACCGTTCACCACGCGACGTCTGGGAATCGCGCGCGGAGTTGAGATTCAGACTGGCACTCTGATCGGCCAGCAGAAGAAACAGGTTCTCTCCCGGTTTGAGATGCCGGGATGTCCATTGGGGATCCAGCAGGCAAACGGCCAATAAGAGGACAGCCAGGACCTTCAGCGAGAACAGGCCCCACTTCCAGCGAAACGGAATCGGGGCCTGAAGAGTGGAGACCAGAAATGAGACGAAGAACAGAGAAACTCCGGCAAGAACCCAGACTCCCCAGTCTGGATTTCCCAGTGTGATGGAACCGATTGTCTCACATCGTCCCAACGCAGCCCCCCAACATCCGTAGCGTGTTTTCCGACGGTCTGGAGATCCCTGTGTGCAGGAGTGAATTCCATTTTGAATTCGTTCCCGCATCGCCTTCGCAGTTTACCGCACCGTCGCGCACTCGCCAATTCGGGGAACCGGGATTTCCGGGGAAGGGGAGGGGGGACAATCAGAAAACGGGCACCCGCTGCACGCGAGCACCCGTTGGAATCGCTTCCGGAAATCACCGGATCACGGCAGGTCGATCACCTTCAGATCGAGAGACCCGTTGTCCCGCTTCAGGAGAATGACCGCCTGAGAGTCGTTGATCTTGTCGAGTTGAACGGCCCCTTCCAGTTCAGAAATCTGCTGAAATGACTGACCGGCAACACCCCCATCAGGCACATGGGCCACCAGTCCGGGATTGTCCGACAGACCTTCCGTACTGATTTTCATCACCCCGCGGGCGCTGTTGATCAACAGCAGGAAGTCCGCCCCCCCCTTCTTGTAAGAAATGAGATCGAGCGGCTGATTCCGATTCCCCAATTCGGCGACGGTGGTTCCAACAACCTTGCCCCGATTCTCTTGGCCGGCATTCAACTGCTCAATGGGAATCCGTACGAGTGGAGTACAGACAAACCCGGCCAGCAGATTCGGCTTCCCGTCGATGATGAACGGGATGAAGGTGCGGATCGGAGCATAGTCTTCCGTCCGACCATGCGCGGCATGGAAGAACTCGACCGTTGTTCCCTGATCCACATTGTCGAACGGAAAATAAACCGACCAGACATTTGACGCGGCCTGATCAGCGGTCAGTCCCGAAACCAGCAGACGCCCTTCGTAGAAGGCGAGATCGGTGATCGCACTCGACCGGTTGTTTCGGCGACGGCGTCCTTCACCGACTTCTTTGTCTTCGGCGGGATTCGGCAGGTTGACTTCCGAAGTCTGCAGAGAATCCGCAGGGAGCGCACGGACCTGTCCGCCGACCACTTCCAGAATCTGAGGAGCCTGATCCGCTCCACCGGCCGCCAGAAACACATGACCGGTCTGTGGATTCACGGCCACGTCATACACCTGAACCGCTTCCGGCTTCACATTCAGAAGCGCGGCGATCTGTTGATCGATCCCTTTGATTTCCGGGGCCGTGACGGGTCCCCGCCGGACGTCCTTGACATCGACGGCAATCACCTTCGCTGCGCGGGCATCACCAATAAACAAAATGTTGTCCGGGCCGAATGTCAGCGCACTGACAGACTGCAGCTTCAGCGGACCGGGCTTCAGCCCGTACATGTGTTCGGCCTGGGCCGTGGTCAGCCAGCCGAGTCCCAATGCGAGAGACACAGCAACGATTGAACGTTTCATTCGATTTCCCCTGCGACGAGTTGAATTTCACTCTCAGTGGTTCATTCTGTGGTTCATGTTGCGATATCGTTGCCGGGAAAACAAGCAGGGGATTTCCGATCTGCGTGCCGGTCGTCTTTCCCGAGACCACCAACGCCAACGCCACGGCCAACGCCACAGCCACAGGTCATGACAATCCGACCGATCTCCTGGTATCATGCCGTGAATGTTCTCGCACCAGGCAAACGCTGACGCCGCATGAATCCATCACGACGAAAAACCCTGTTACGGCTCCTGGCGGGTGGATCGGCCGTGGGTTTGACGGGATCCACTCCGTCGGCCCTGGACAAGAGGGCCATGGCCCAGTCTGCCGCCGCACGCGATGCTGTTCAGAAACAGGTCGAACAGTCCATCAGTCGCGCCCTGCAGTACATCGCCGGACAACAGACAGCGAACGGAGCCTGGCAGACGGACGCCTGGGGTGAATCGACGGCGATCACGGCCCTCGGCATTCTCGCTTTTCTCTCCGCCGGACACATCCCCGGTGAAGGGGACTACGGAACGCAGCTTCAGCAGGGAATCCGCTGGGTCCTCTCCCAGCAGCAGGCCAATGGAATGCTGATTCGCAAGACACAAAGCCACGGGCCAATGTTCGATCACGGCATCTGCACTCTGATGCTGGCTCAGGTCTGTGGAATGTTGCCGGGCGCGGATGCAGTCCCCGTCCGGCACGGACTCGAACAGGCCATTCGACTGATTCTGAATTCCCAGTCCGTGGAAAAGTATGACCGGCATCAGGGGGGCTGGCGTTATCAGATCGACAGCAAAGACAGTGATCTCAGCGTCACCGCCTGGCAGATTCTGGCGTTGCGAGCCGCCAAAGACATCGGCTGTGACATCCCGACGGAAGCCATCGAGCGCGCCGCGGATTATGTCAAAATGTGCTCTGACCGGATTCAGAAAGGGTTTGCCTATCAGCCGGGAAACGGTCCGACTCCGACCCTCACCGGATGTGGAATCACCAGCCTCGAACTGTGTGGCGACCACCATTCCGACGAGGCGCTGGCCGGAGTGGACTGGCTGCAGGCTCATCCGCTGATGGAAAGTTCCGCCTACTTCTACTTCGGTTCGTATTACACGAGTCTGGGGCTCTTCAAGATGGGGGGAGAAGCGGCAACCAGGAACTACGAACATCTGACCAGCATCCTGCTGCCGATTCAACAGTCGGACGGCAGCTGGACTCCGCAGCATGGAAGCGAGAAGCAGGCCGGACGGATCTACAGCACCAGCTTTGCCATCCTCGCGCTGGCGGTGGAATTCTGTTATCTGCCCATCTTCCAGCGATAAGTGGGCATTTCGCTCAGAGACGCCGCGTCAGGAAATGGGGAGAAATTCGAAGCACGAAATTCGAAACCCTCGGACGGCCTGTCTGATGTGCTCATCGAGATTTCGGATTCGTTTCGAATTTCATGCTTCGAATTTCCGATTTCATGACAAACAAACCGCTTTAGCTTCCCACACTGCCTAACTGTCTTTCAGCAGAAAGACCTTCAGCGTGCGGGCTCCGTGAGCCCCTTTCACCAGAGACTGTTCAATGTCTGCCGTCTTGGACGGACCGGAGATAAAACAGCCGAACGAACTCTGCGCCGGATCAATCCGTTCGTACGCCTGATGCAGATTGGAAATCAGATCGCGCTGCCGGACGACCAGCGCCAGATCCTGGGTGATAAAGTAGATCACGCGGTGTTTGACCTGGGCGTCGTTCACCCAGATCCCGGCGTTTTCAGCGACGGCCAGATCGCCAGGAAAGATGGCCAGATCGACGCCGGCCAGTTGATGGGGATCTGACACGGAATGGAGATCGAGCGTTCCGGGAATCCCGTCCACTCCGCTGACGATCACTTTCCCCGGAGCGGCGGCGTCACCGAGCAGCGGGAGGATTTCTGCCACGGAGTCGATCAGATGGCATTCGCCCCCCACAAATTCCAGTGTCGTGCGGAACTGTTCGTAAAGGTCCGGGTATTCAATCCAGTTCCCGGAATGGTCCGGAAGGTCCGTGGCCTGTGGCAGGAACCGGCGGATGGACTGGAGAATCTGTTGACGGGAACTCATACCGAATCTCTGAAGCCGGAGGAGAAAACAGGCTGGATGCCGACTGAAATCAGGACATCACACAACACGACGAGTCGACAACACAGTCAGAACCCGGAAGACGGTCGCCGCTCCAGAATGACGATCAGGAACGTGGCGATCGGCCCCAGCAGTAACGAGAACAGCCACCACACGAGACCGGAACGCCCTTTCGCCTGCGCGAGCCCGGCATTGATCAGAGACAGTGTGCCCCAACCGACAAAAAACTGGGAAGCGTCCACGATTCCTCTTTTCCTGATTCCACCGGGGAATCTGTTCCCGCCGGCGACGGTCATTCCCAAAACATCCACACAGGTCCATTACGGAGCCAGTGCCGGTTCCTGAACCGACCATTCCGCCCCGTTTCGAATCACACGGCGATACAGGGTATCCCGTTCGACCGGTTCGCAGCCGGCTTCCCGAATCAGCTGATGCAGCTGATTGACCGCCAGCCCCTCCGGAGTTTTGGCTCCGGCTTCATGATAAATCGTCTCATGCACCACGGTGCCGTCGATATCATCCGCACCGAAGTTCAGCGCGACTTGAGCGGTCTGCTCCCCGAGCATGATCCAGTAGGCTTTGATGTGATCGAAGTTGTCGAGCATCAGCCGGGCGACCGCCATCGTCCGCAGGTCCTGATGGGCCGTCGGTTTTTTCAGGTCGCTCATCCCGGTGTTCTCCGGATGAAACGCCAGCGGAATGAAGGTTTGAAATCCGCCGGTTTCATCCTGCAGGGAGCGTAACTGCAACAGATGATCGATCCGGTGCCGGGCGCTTTCCAGATGGCCGTACAGCATCGTCGCGTTCGAACGCAGGCCAAGCTGATGAGCCGTGCGGTGAATTTCCAGCCAGCTCTGGGGGTCCGCTTTATGTTCGCAGATCTTTGCCCGGATTTCCGTGTCGAAAATCTCTGCTCCCCCCCCGGGCAGGCTGCCCAGTCCGGCGTCAATCAGCTGCTGCAGAATCCAGTCGTACGGCTTCTTGGTCAGATGGGCAAACCAGTTGATCTCGACGCCGGTCCAGCCTTTGACGTGAATTTCCGGGCAGGTCTCGTGAATGATCCGCACCACGTCGACATACCAGTCGAACTTCTTTTTATGATGCAGACCCCCGACAACATGAATCTCGGTGGCTCCACGCGAACGGGCTTCCAGAGCACGCTCCCGAATCCGGTCGTCCGAGAAGACGTATCCCTTTTCGTCTTTCAGATCCGAGCGAAACGCGCAGAACGTACACCGGTAAACACAGACATTTGTCGGATTCAGGTGGACATTGGTGTTGTAGTAGGCCACCTGCCCGTGGCGTTGGGTCCGCACCTGATGAGCGAGCGCTCCCAGCGACATCAGATCCGCGTGTTCATCGAGCCAGAGACCATCATCGAAAGACAGCCGTTCTCCCGCTCGAACCCGTTCCTCGATCTCTTCGAATCGACGGCGACCTGTGCTTTCGGTCTTCATAGCGGAACTGATCTCATTCACGTGACGTCACCATCCCGGCACAACATCCAGCTGCACGGCATTCACTCGAACACCGCAGACAGCAATCCATTTATGAATTGAGCGACTCCCTTGCGGAAATCGCTCTCTTCGTTTCGCACGCTGATCATCAAATCAGTCGTTTCTCAGTTTGATTCCCAGTTCCTGCAGCTTGTCGCGAATTTCGTTCAGGGAGGTCACCCCGAAGTTCTTCGCGGCGAGCAGTTCGTCCGGAGTTCTGGCCACCAGTTCCCCGATCGTGGAAATTCCCAGACGGGTCATGCACTTCCGGCTGCGCACCGACAGGTTCAGGTCGGCCACGGTCATCGTCAGCTTGGCCTGTTCTTCCGGAGAGAGATCCCGGGTATCGAAGGCCGGTTCGCGCTGTTTCTCGTGCTGGAACTGTCCCAGCTGCAATCCATGCTGCCGCATCAGTTCCCGAACTTCGGTCAGCGATGTTTCGCCGAAGTTCTTCCCGGCCAGCAGTTCCTGCTCGCTGACACGGCTCAAATCGCCAAGCGAGTTGATTCCCATCGTCGACAGACAGTTCCGGCTGCGGACGGAGAGTTCAAAATCGGTAACCGGACGACTGAGCAGCTGCTCCAGGCGCTGAGCCTGCTTCAGCGAGTCTTCGTCGTAGTACATGCCGCTCGTGGCTTCGATATCCTTCAGGTACAGAAGCGCCCGCTCGTTGTTCGGGTCAAACTTCAGCACCCGCTCGAAGCAGTACTGAGCCGCGGCGTAGTTTTCTTTGTCTTCATACAGCAGCCCCAGATTCAACAGGGCTCCCAGATAGAACGGTGGGCGCGACAGGCATCGCTCATAGAGCTGGATCGCTTCTTCATCGTCACCGTGCCGGCTGCTTTGCACCGCGAGTGCAAAGAGGGCACGCTGGTGATGCGGATCCATGTCGACGGCCCGCTCGAAGTACTCGATCGCTCCGAACGTATCTCCCCGGTCGGCGAGAATGCAGCCCATCTGATACGAGTATTCCGCCAGTCGGGCGCCTTCACCTCCCGTGCTGCGGATCACTTTTTCCGCTTCTTCGAGCTGACCGGCCTTCCGCAGGCTCCCGGCGCGACGCAGTGTGGAATCCACCGTCTGGTATCCCAACCTGGCCGCCGCTTCAAACTCGACGGCAGCCTGAGCGTACTTCCCCAGAGTGTCCAGAGCCTGGGCCAGATAAAACCGGCCGATGCCTTCTTTGCACCCCTGCAGAGTTTTCTCGGCTTTTTCTGTCTGCCCCAGGAGGAACAAACCGATTCCGGCACGAACGGCCAGCGACGGGTTCGTTTCAGATTCCTGCGTCACCTGTTCAACAGCACGACGGAATTCCGAAGCCCCGGCGCCCAGTGAAGCCGACATCATGCCTCGAACATCTTCGTTGTTCAGTTGAGGAGCATCTCGAAGTGTCGACAGGAACGGATAAGTCTGCATGGGTCTTGTAACGCTTCCGACAGAGATCGCTGGAAATGGAATGTCGACCGCCAACCGTGGCGGCCGTTTCTCGATCGAGATCAAACTCGCCAGCCTGAACAGTTCAGGCCGAAGTGTCGAGCAGGGGCGGTCCCCGACGAACGGCAACTGGAAACATCCAGAGCGTCCACAATGGATCAGCGAACGTCCGCTGAACGCCGACCAACCCAGGTTATCATTACCAACCGCAACAACCAAACCCTGAACCACCAGAGCCCGGTGTCAGGTTGAGACTGACAACTGTTTTATTTTGATCACGCTCAGAGTTTAACAGGAGTTTGGCTCAGTTCAAACGTCAGACGCGGGTTCTGATCGCGCCCCTCTCCGGCAGCGACCATCGCATCAATCAGAACTGATTCCAAAAATGATACTTCCCTTAACGAATCTGGACGAAATTCTGACGGAAAGATAAAACCGAACTTGACAATTATTCCGCCCAGGGGTGTCTCCTGCCGATACTGTATGGAAGACCGATCCTGCATGGAAGAGGATTTCCAGCCGACGCAGAACAGGCGACTTGGTGATTCTGATTAAACGTCGATTCCACATCAAGTTTTGTTGATTCACACAAGACCGGTGGAATCGCAAGTCAGGTTTCCGACTCCGTTCCATGCTGACAGCCGGATGGTGCTGGCGTCCCCGAACTGGCACGCCAGCGAGAAAATGTCCAGGATCGACATCTGGTTTTCAGAATGGGGTTTTCAGCGAATTCCGAGAACAAAAGATCGCAGTTGCCAGCGGTCCCCAGTCGGCATAGGATTTGAAGTTCGACTGATCATTCGTGCACTCAGGAAATCCTGGCACCAGCGATCGGTCACGAAGTCAACGAATCATCCGACAGATTGCGAACATCACCGTCTGAATGCCGTCCCCTGACCGCCAGCGACGGCTCAGGCCACTGAGTTCAGGAAAATCAATACGAGACGTCTCACGGATCACGCACAAAAATTCGACCTCCGAATTTTCGCAGGATCCTGAAAATCACCGATATCCCGAGGCGTGGAAGGGGTTGTGAGCAAACGTGCCCGACCAAGTCGAAGTTCTGGTCTTTGGAGTTGAAGAGTCGACCTTGTCCCCGGTCATCGACGGTCTCAAGGACCGGTGCAGACTGACCGCGGCAGAATCGCTGGGGGAAGCACTCGAGCGTTTAAAAGGAGACTCCCCTCCGGGGTTCTGCCTCGTCGGGAACCATGCCGGAGGAACCGGACTGATCCTGGAAGCCACGGGCCTGCTGGACCGGTTTCCGGAAGCGGTTGTTCTCCTGAATGACCGGGAAGAAATCCTCTGGGCCAACGTCATGGCCACCAGAGTTCTGACCTTGTCAGAGGTCAACGGAAAACTCCCCCGACTGTTCGACGCCTGGCCGGGAGCGGAAATTATCGGGCAGTGCTTCTGTCCGGTCAATACGGTCCTGGTCACTGGAAACCAGGCGAAAACCCGTGTTCGGGTCAATGACAAATCCTTCTACGACGTCACGGTCAGCCCCGTCACCAGCCGGACGAATCCCAGCCAGCAACTGCTGCTCGCGACCCTGCGGGACAACTCCGAAGAGATCCTCCAGCAACAGAAGCTGAACGCCATCTACAAGGCCGGCCTGGATCTCGGTGATCTGCAACCTGAAGAAGTTCTTGAGCTGTCGACTCACGACAGGATCGAACTTCTGAAATCCAAGCTCCGCTATTACACACAGGAGTTACTTGAATTTGAAACGGTGGAAGTCCGGATCATCGATCAGGCCACCAACACCCTGAGCCCACTGCTGGCTCTGGGGATGGACTCCACGGCCGAACACCGCGAACTGAAAGTCAGTGCGGAAGGAAACGGCGTCACCGGTTTCGTTGCCGCGACCGGGCGGAGTTATCTCTGCGAAAACACGATCGACGACCCGCTGTATCTTGTCGGCGCCACAGGCGCACGCAGCTCACTGACGGTCCCCCTGATCCGGCATGACCAGGTGCTGGGAACTTTCAATGTCGAGAGTTTCCGCCCGGGTGCATTTTCTCAGACCGACCTGCAGTTCCTCGAACTCTTCTGCCGGGAAGTCGCCGTGGCCCTGAACACGCTCGATCTGCTGATGGCCGAAAAAGCCACGACCGTCGAAGCGAGCACCAAGCGCGTGCTCTGCGAAGTGGCCGACCCCGTCGACGAAATTCTCAATGACACCACCTGGATCGTCGAAAAAATTGGGGACCAGGATGCCCAGGTCAACGAACGCCTGCGACGAGTCCTCCAGTATACGCAGGACATCCGTGAACTGATCCGCCAGGCGGGAAGTTCCATTTACTCTGAGTCGGGTGGCCCGGTTCTGCGGAAATCGACACATCCCAACCTCGTCGGAAAACGCCTGCTGGTGGTCGACAAAGACCGTGATATCCGCCATAGCGCCCATGAGATTCTCGAACGGTTCGACGTGATTGTGGAAACCGCCCGGGACGGTGAACAAGCCCTGAGAATGGCCCGGACGTTCCACTACGATGTCGTCATCAGCGACATCAAGCCACCCGACATGACCGGATCCGAACTGTATCGGAAACTGCGGGAAACCCACCAGAACACCCCGATCATCCTGATGACCGGATTTGGCTACGACGGGGAACACACACTTGTCCGGGCCCGCCAGCTGGGACTGAGGCACGTCCTCTACAAGCCGTTCATTATGAATCAGCTGCTGAAGGCCCTTGAAGAGTCCGTCACCACTCCGACGAAGTAAAGCCCCCTCCATCTCACCAGTCTGCCCCCATTACATCGGCCCCGGCAGACCTGCAACCGCCGGCCATCCGGCGACCGTCGTCTGGCGGTTTTTCTGCGTCCGCTTCTCTTCCCCGATGAATCCGTTACCCTGATCCTGCGACAGATTTCTTGGCAGCACTCGATTGCGCAGACGGGATATTGACGGACACATGAACCCTCTCCAGGTCACCCTGAACCGACTGACACTCCGCAACCCCATTCTGGTGGCCTCCGGAACATTCGGGTACGCCAGGGAGATGTCCCCGTTCGTCGACTTCTCGAAACTCGGCGGCATCATCCCGAAGACGATCACGCCGACTCCCCGCACCGGAAATCCCCCTCCGCGAACAGTCGAAACCTCGTCAGGAATGCTGAATTCCATCGGGCTCGACAATGACGGCATCGACTACTTTCTGGCAAAACACCTGCCGTATCTGTTGAGCCTGAATGCGCCGATCTTCGTCAATATCGCCGGCCGCTCCGTCGACGATTTCGCCACGATGGCGGCCCGACTGAATTCCCTCCCGAATCTTGCCGGACTGGAACTGAACATTTCCTGCCCCAACGTCAGCGGCGGTGTCGATTTCGGCACGAATCCGGAATCCGCTCGCAAGCTGGTGGCCGCCGTCCGCGGAGCGTGCGATCTGCCGATTGTCACCAAGCTGACTCCCAACGTCACTGACATCACCGCCGTGGCCCAGGCGGCGGCCGAAGGAGGAACCGACGCGGTCTCTCTGGTGAATACCTACCAGGGAATGGCCGTCAACTGGCGCCGCAGAAAGCCTGTTCTCGGGAACATCCTCGGCGGTCTGAGCGGCCCGGCGATCAAGCCGCTGGCGCTGCGATGTGTCTATCTCGTCGCCCGATCGGTGCAGATTCCGATCATCGGGGTTGGCGGCATCACCACCATCGATGATGTCATGGAGTTTCTGGTGACCGGGGCCAGCGCGGTTCAGATCGGGACCGCCAATTTCTTCAACCCCGGACTCTCCGCCAGACTCGTATCAGAACTGGAAGCCGTGCTGGCGTCGGAGAAGGTCAACTCCGTGAACGATCTCATCGGAACATTGCAGAGCCTGCCCCCGCGAACCTGCTGACCGCGAACCTGCGGAGAGTGCCCCCCTCCAGCGCAGTCTTCACGCAGGTCGAGGGCAATCCGTCCATTGCACGGTTTGAAACCAGAGCTCCTGGATGGGCCAACGGCTCAGAAAATCCAGAGTCGCACGTACCAGTTGAGCCACTCACCGAACAATGGCACCGTGGTTCCAAGCCAGCGCAACGGTTCATAAAACGCAGCGACGACCAGCGAGCCTTTGGCTTCCCGTCCGGAAACCCATTCCCAGTACATCGGCCCGATCGACAGGGTGTAGAAACAGAACAGCAGCCACATTCGTTCAAGATACGGAAGCACTTCGGCCAGAAAATGCCTGGAATCCGCCTGAGTCCCAGTGCGACCGGCGGAGTCGGAAGTGTCGTTCGAAGTCGCCATCTGCAGACTGTCTTGAAGAGCCTCATCCACGACGTGCAGAACGCTGTCGCTCTGACGAGTGTATTCGCCAGGCAGTCCCTTGAGAACCAAGAACCACACGAACTGAGCGGGAATGACCGTGTTCAAGACTTCAGGAAGACTGCGGAAGAACAGAACCCGCCGACCCGCCAGTCCGTCACAGGAATGACGAAACCGCTCTAACAATTGCGGTCAATGGCCAGCTCTGACATCTGCAGCAGCAGATCTCTGGCAGGAGAGGAGGGGAGGCAATCCAGTTCTGCCCGGGCCCCTGCCGCATATCGCCGAGCAGTCTCTTGAGCCTCTTCCAAAGCCCCCGACTCCCGCAACTGCAGAATCAGCCATGCGGCCGACTCCTGACTCGGCGTTTCCAACTGCATCAGCAACTGGTCCCGTTGCGGCCCTGACGAGTTCTGCAGCAGCCGAATCAACGGCAGCGTCAGTTTCTGCTGGGCAATGTCCGTTCCAAGCGTTTTGCCGACAGAGGCTTCCATCCCGGTCAGATCCAGCACATCGTCGGCAATCTGAAAGGCAACTCCCAGCTGGCGCCCGTAACGCTCCATGGCCGTCACAATATCCGGCGCTGCTCCGGAATACACCGCACCGATTTCGCAGGAGACCGCACAGAGTTCGGCGGTTTTCCCGTCAATAATCGCGAAATACTCCTCTTCCGTCAGGGACAGGTTTCCCCGATTTCGCGTCTGCAGCAGTTCCCCTTCGCAGACCCGATTCGTCGCCCGACCGATCATCCGGCAGGCCTGAGCACTGTTCGTGCTGGCGGCCAGGTGGAACGCATGGGTAAAGAGGAAATCCCCGTACAGGATACTGGTCTGATTGTTCCAGCGGACATTGACCGTGGCGACATGCCGGCGGACGTCCGCCTCGTCCAGAACATCATCATGAACCAGCGTGGCCGTGTGAATCATTTCAATCACGGCAGCCAGAATTCGGTGCTCTTCCCGAATCTCTCCAGTCGCCTGGGCTGACAGCAGGCACAACATCGGACGAAGACGCTTCCCGCGAAAACGTCGGGTATGCTCGAGAATGTCACAAATAAACGGATTGCTCGACGCCAGCTCGGCATCGAAACGCCGTTCCACGTCCTGCAACGCCTCCCCGAGGACGGCTTGAGTCCGCTCGATCAGTTCGGTGACATGCCTCAAAGACCCCATCGACATTCCAGGCCAGAGATAATCTTCGGTAAACATTCTGCGAAACAGAGAGTCTGACAGGAGGACATTGCGGTTTCACTCCTGATGTCGGGCATAATCCTGTTTTCCGCCACTTTTTTCCAGCAGCTGAATGTCGCTGATTCTGATCTCCCGATCAACCGACTTGCACATATCATAAATCGTCAACGCCGCAACCGATACTGATGTCAGCGCTTCCATCTCGACTCCGGTCCGTGCCTGAACCTGAACGACGGATTCAATCCGCACCTGATCCGGCTCCAGCACTTCAAACTGCAGTTCAACGGAATCGATCCCCAGGCTGTGGCACAGGGGAATCAATTCGGAAGTCCGTTTTGCTCCCATGATTCCGGCCAGTCGGGCCACCGCCAGGACGTCCCCCTTGGAAATGCTCTGATTGCGGATCAGCTCCAGAGTTTCCGGTCGCATGATCACCCGCCCCTCGGCACGCGCCGTCCGGAGTGTGATCGGCTTCTGACTCACATTGACCATGCGAGCAGAACCATCCTGATGAAAATGTGTCAGCGGAGAATCCGCCATTCCGGCCTCCAGACCAGTTGACCTCACAGAGCTGTTCACAGTCTGTTAACGCTGGGAAGACAGATTTCTTGCCCCCAGCGGCTGCTGTTGCGTCACGCAGTGAATCGCCCCCAGCCCCCAGACCAGTTCCGTACAATCAATCCCCACCACGCGCCGATCGGGAAAAAGCGCCTGCAATGTTTCCAACGCCACCTGATCGTTCGGGCAGCGGTACGTGGGGAGCAGCACCTTTTCGTTGATCACCAGAAAATTCGCATAACTGGCCGGCAGACGAGTCTCTTCGTAAACGACCGGAGCCGGCATCGGCAGCGTGACGATCTCAAACGGACGCCCCTCCAGATCGGTCATCGCCCGAAGTCGATCCAGATTCTCCTGAAGAAGATGGTAGTTCTCATCCTGTGAATCCTCCTCAACGACGGTCACGATCGTCCGTGTTCCCACGAATCGGGTCAGGTCGTCGATATGGCCATCCGTATCATCCCCGACAATGCCGTCTCCGAGCCACAGAATCTTGTGAACCCCCAGAAAATCCTTGAGACGCTGTTCAATCTCTTCCTTCGACAGATCCGGATTGCGATTGGGGTTGAGCAGACAGGCCTCGGTCGTGAGGAGCAGACCGGCCCCATTCACATCAATCGAGCCCCCTTCCAGAATCATTCCCCCGTCGAACAGCGTCTCATTGAATTCCTCCGCAATCCGGCCGGGAATTTCATTGTCGAGATCATACGGAGGGTATTTGTCTCCCCAGGCATTATAGCCCCATTTCGTCAAGGCCCGTTCTCGTTGAACACCGGAATCCCGCACAACATAGATGGGTCCATGATCACGAACCCAGGCGTCATTCGTCGGATTGTGGTGAAAGAACACATGGTCAAGATTCGCCCCGGCTGTGGTCAGAACCCGCCGGACCGCCTCTTCCATTCTCCGGTCCGCAACATTGATCCGTACCAATTGAGATTCCGCGATCTCACGGGCGATCTCACCGAAGATCGCCGGAACCGGTTCAAAATTCCCCGGCCAGGATTCCTCCTTGTGCGGCCAGGACAACCACACCGACTCCTGCGGACCCCATTCGGCAGGCATCCGGAATCCCAACTCGGCAGGAGACAACTTACGAGGCATCACGGATCCTGTTCGTAGACTGACGACAACCTCATCACGACCTCTGACGGGCCGGCAACATGGACATTCCGCGCCTCTCCGACACGAGGGGGAACCCAGTTCAACTCTCCACTTTTTACACGAGAACGGAATGTTGAGACAATGCCGCACCACGAAAACAGCAGGTCTAACGCATTGGCAGAGAGTGATTTAGAAGAAATTCACTGAAAATTCCCGCAAAGTCGATTCGGCCGGAAATTTTCGTTTTCCGTAACTTGTTTCCCGACTACCAACTTGCTTATACTCTCCCGCTTCCAAAAACATCACTGGCCCGGATTCTGTCAGAGCGACAACCTGACAGGAATTCGAGTTCAGGGGAATTTCCGCAATTAAACGCGGGGATGCCGTGACGGAACGTACCGTTTCAGTCTGTTGGTCAGTATTTGCGTCGTTGTATGTCATCGCCGTGAGGCGTGGAGTGTCAGGGACATGAAGGTTCGTTCAAGCGTCAAACGCATCTGTGAACACTGCAAAACTGTTCGCCGCAAAGGCCGGAACTATGTGATTTGTTCCGCAAACCCCCGGCACAAACAGCGCCAGGGCTAATTGGCTCCCCAGACGTGCGTTCAGCAGGCCGGAGAAATCCAACAGCCCTTATTGAACGCAGTCTTCGGGTCTCGAACAGATTTTGATTTTCTAACGTGGTGAGGAAGCAGGAAATATGCCTCGTGTACTCGGGGTTGATATCCCCAACGATAAGCCGACACGAATCTCTCTGACCTACCTGCTGGGGGTTGGAGATGTGCGTTCTCTGGAGATCTGCCGGACACTCGGCCTGGATCCACAGCGTCGCGCTCGCGATCTCAGCGACGACGACATTCAGCGCATCAACGCGCTGCTGGACGGCAAATACGTCGTTGAAGGACAACTGCGTCGCCAGACCGCTGAAAACATTGCCCGACTGAAGTCGATCCAGTGCTATCGCGGAATTCGACATCGCCGCGGACTTCCAGTCCGTGGACAGAACACTCAGTCAAACGCCCGAACCCGCAAAGGGGTCAAGAAGACCGTTGCCGGGAAGAAGGGTGTGAAGGACATGCGTCACTGATCTGACTCAGTCCGGCAATCCCGCCGGACCATTCGATCCGTACAGGCATTGCCGCTTCGGAGTAACGCGATTCCTGCTCAGCCAGGTTTCGCAGGCGTGACATTTCTCTCAGGTCTTATCAGGCGGCACGCAATTGGCGTGCGCAGGATTCAAGGGGTTCTTTTGTGGCGAAAGTGAAGCAGAAAAAGCGGGTTCGACGCAACGTGACGCGCGGGATCGCTCATGTCAAAGCGACCTTCAACAATACCACCGTCTCCATTGCCGACACGAACGGTGAAGTTCTGTGCTGGGCATCTGCCGGAACCGTGGGATTCAAAGGGTCACGTAAAAGCACCCCGTTTGCCGCACAACGCGCTGCGGAAACCTGTGCTGACCGTGCCCGTAAGTTCGGAATCCGCGAACTGGAAATCCGAGTCAAGGGCCCCGGTTCAGGACGGGAAAGTGCCATTACCGGCCTGCAGGTGGGCGGGATTTCCGTGAAATCCATCGAAGACGTCACCCCGTTGCCGCACAACGGCTGCCGTCCCCGCAAACGCCGTCGCGTCTGATTGCGGTGTTCCACACGGGAACATGCAGCTGGAATCGGCTCACGTCTCGGAATTCATCGTAGTGGTTTGATTCATTGGTCCACGGACAGGGGCTGGCAGTCTCGCCCGAAACCGCTTGGACGTCATCAAGCAGACTGCCAGACAGGAAAGTTGTAGAACAATGAGAATTCGCTGGCGAAACCTGGAACTGCCGAGTCGTGTTGCTCCAAACCTGGAGACAATGACGTCGACTTATGGTGTCTTCATTGCTGAACCGTTCGAACGCGGTTTCGGCCACACCATCGCAAACAGCCTGCGTCGCATCCTGTTGTCCAGCCTCGAAGGCAGTGCAGTCACCCGGGTCAAGATTTCCGGCATTCAGCATGAGTTCACCACGATTCCAGGTGTCGTCGAAGATATCACGGATATCTGCCTGAACCTGAAATCACTGGTGGTGAAGAATCACAGCAGCACCGCCAAGACGCTGCGAATCGAGCGTCATGAACGGGGAGTGGTCACGGGAGCCGACGTCATCACCGACGATCAGGTGGAAGTGATCAACAAAGATCTGATCATCGCCACGATGACAGACGACGTTCCACTCAGCATGGAACTGACCGTCGAGAACGGTCGGGGGTACATCCCCGCGACGGAAGCCTACGAGAAGAGCCCGGAACTGGGAATCATTCCACTCGACGCGGCGTTCTCCCCGGTCACTCGTGTTCGCTACAAAGTGGAAGACACCCGTGTCGGCCAGCGGACGAACTACGACAAACTGACCCTGGAAATCTGGACTGACGGAACCGTCAAACCGGATATGGCCCTGGTCGAAGCCTCCAAAATTCTGCGGAAGCACCTGAATCCGTTCATCAACTACCAGGAACCTGGCCCGGAATTGCCACCGGAAGCCGGCCTGAAGGGAATGCTCGAATCGACCGGTTACTCACCGATCGACCTGGAGCTGGAAGACAAACTCAACCAGAGCCTGGCAGAATTGAATCTGTCCGTCCGAGCCACGAACTGCCTGGAATCCGAAGGGATCACCAGCGTCCGTGACCTGGTGGGTCGCACAGAAGACCAGTTGTTGACCGTGCGAAATTTCGGAGAGACCACTCTGTACGAAGTGCGTGAACGACTGGGCGAAATCGGACTGCGACTCGGAATGCGAGTCCCCGACCGCGTCAAGAAAGCGTCACGGTAAAGGGAGAGTCGCTTTGAAGTCAGTTCTCTGGTGGAGTTTCATCTCTTCCGGAAGCCGATGATGAAGCCGCACGAGAGCGAAGAGGGGGGACGTAACAACCCCCTCTGATTTGTGACCAAAGAGACGTTTTAATCAACACACTGGAATTTCTTCGCCGAGTGCGTCGAATTCATGTTGAACTGGAAGATGAGTCATGCGACATCGCGTTAAAGGCCGGACACTCGGTCGCAATGCCAGTCACCGTAAAGCCATGTTTCGAAACATGGCTGCCAGCCTGATCAAGACTGTACGAATTGACGATCCTGATGCCGAGGGTGCCCCCAAGGTGGCTGGTCGTATTATCACGACGGTTCCCAAGGCCAAGGAACTGCGCCCATTCGTGGAAAAGCTGATCACGCTTGCCAAAAAGGCGCTGCCACACGAAGAAGCCGCACTGCAGTTCGGAACCAATGCCGAGAAGGGGTCCGACGAGTACAAGAAATGGCGTGAATCGGAACAGTGGCCAAAGTGGGTGCACGCGAAAGCTCCCGCAGTGGAAGCGCGTCGTCGTGCCTTTGCGGCACTTCGCGATAAAGATGCCGTGAAGATCCTTTTCGGCGATCTGGCTCCTCGTTTCGCCAAACGAGATGGTGGATACACCCGGATTGTCCGGCTGGCAAAGCCGCGATTGGGTGACTCCGGGGAGCGGGCACTGGTGGAATTCGTCGGCGAACGTGACCGCGTGAAAGGACGCCGCCAGGCTCCAGTCGTTGTCGACCAGGATTCTCCAGCGAACAGCTGATTTGCAGAACAACCATCAGGGACATCTCTGACGGGTCATTAAACAATTGACGAAGCCGCTTTCCAAATGGGAAAGCGGCTTTTTTTACAGCGTTTTCGTCATTCCTGTGACGGACTGGCTCGTGGAAACCCCCTGTTTCATTGAGGGGAAGACGTGCTTCCATGTCCTTGCTGAGGAATCTGCGTTTCTGCCTGACATCAACGACTCAGGACGCCTGTCACAGAGAGTCCGCGTCGAAGTTTTGGACTTTGCGGAAATTTTTTTGAAAAAATTGAGTTCAATTCTGATGTGCGCTGATTTTTAACCCATCAGCGCAAAGACTGCTGTTGCCGCCGTTTTTTCAGGAATGAGAGGTCTTTCCAGTTTTGAGAAGTCCGTTCTTTCGTGTGGAATGTCAAGTTTACAATTGACGAACCTCTTTGCGGAATTTACGCTCATCTATGGATTCACGGTGATTGATACGGAGATCATGGGTCGAAGTATCATTTATCGACATTGCCAGTCATGAGAAGTCTGGTGGTGTTTCCCGCCTGTAAGACACACTTGCCCACTTGCCGGAACGACTCCGGCCTCCTGCCTTGTTCCTCCATCGGTCGCATTTTTGTCCGGCAAAGGAGCCGTTCGAAAGAGACCGCCTGCATCATCCTGCCTTACTGGAGATCAGACGATGGCCTTCCCCGCTTCATGTGCACCCCGGCACTTCGAAAATCTTTCTCGCCGCGGATTTCTTCAGGTCGGTATGCTCGCAGGGACGAGCCTGACTCTTCCGGGCCTGCTTGCTCGAGAAGCCCGGGCAGATCTCAAGGATTACCAGAACTTCGACGGCACCGCGAAGTCCATCATTCATATCTTCCTGCCTGGCGGTCTGGCACAACAGGAATCGTTTGACCCGAAACCGCTCGCACCGATCGAGTATCGTGGGGAAATGAAGACGATCGAAACGAAACTCGACGGAGTCCGTTTCGGTGAAACCATGAAGCAGACCGCACAGATCGCTGACAAACTGTGCGTGATTCGATCGATGACCCATGGTGAAGCGGCCCACGAACGTGGAACGCACAACATGTTCACCGGATATCGTCCCAGTCCGGCCTTGCAGTATCCATCCATCGGGGCCGTCATCAGCCAGCAGATGGGAAGCCGGAACAACCTCCCTCCGTACGTCTGCGTTCCGAATGTTCCCAACGAGTTTGCAGGCAGCGGCTACCTGAGTTCGGCATTTGCTCCGTTTGCACTGGGAAGTGACCCGGCGAACAACGGCTTCAAAGTCCGTGATCTCGAACTGCCAGGGGGTGTCGACGAAAATCGCTTTACCAGCCGCCGGTCGGCACTGGAAGCGGTGAACCATTACTTCCGCCAGCGGGAATCCTCAGACCAGATCAAGGCGATGGATTCCTTCTACGAATCCGCCTACAGCCTGATTTCCTCCCCGCAGGCACGCGATGCGTTTGATCTCGAAAAAGAATCCGCCGAACTGCGTGACCGTTACGGGCGGAACACCGCCGGAGCGCGCATGCTGCTGGCTCGCCGCCTGATTGAAGCAGGTGTCCGCCTGGTCAACCTGACCTACGGGGGATGGGACATGCACGACAACATCGTACGGGGATTCAACAACACCGCACCCGCTTTCGATCAGGCATTCGCGACACTGATCAATGACCTGGATGAGCGCGGCCGATTGAACGACACGCTGGTCATGGTCTCTTCGGAATTCGGACGAACTCCCAAGATGAACAACACCGCCGGTCGCGACCACTGGCCAAAGGTCTTCAGCGTGGTGCTGGCAGGGGGGGGAGTGAAGCGTGGATATGTTCACGGTTCCTCAAACGCCACCGCGAGCGAACCGGAAGAGAACCCGATTACAGTCGAACAGCTGTTCACCACGGTTTACCACACGATTGGAATCGTGGCCGACAAAGAACTCATGGCACCAGGCAACCGCCCCATCGAAATCGTCGACGGCGGGGAAGTGGTCAAAGACCTGCTGGCCTGATCGAGATCAGACATCCAGTTCCGCGCGATTGCTGTGCGCCGAACTGGATGTTTGCGTTCCCGGCAGAGTGATTGAATCCCCGTGATTGAATCCCCGATCAGGACAACGGAACAGTCGTTTGCCGGGCAGAGTGGTCAGCGCAGAGTGATCAGTATTGCTGCGTGACGGGATTCATCCCCCCCATTGGAAACGATTCCAACTGACGATCAGCGGGCATCAATGCGTGTCGCCTCGAACGTCAACATCCCGGTGAACAGTCGACTCTTGTTGATCACGATTGACGAGACACCCTGAAGGTCCCTGGAAGAACGGAATTGGCGACTCACTCTGTCCCCGAACGCAACGTCTGCAGGGCCGATTGTTTCAACATGTGAAGATTCTGAACAGGAATCAAAACAGAGGTTCCAGAATGCGTGCTTTATCGACACTGTGGGGAGTTGTTTCCCTGTTGCTTGTCTGCCAGGTGAGCCAGGCGACTCAGCCCAGGTTCCGTGCCATTTCCCCGATTGGCGGGCAACGCGGCACGGAAATTCAGGTCGACCTGATCGGTGACAACCTCGAAGACGCCGAGGAACTGCTTCTGTACGACTCCGGAATGGAAGTCACCACGTTTGAACAGGTGACCTCCGAAGATGAGAAGAAGCAGGGGAAGCGACTGAAGTTGACCCTGAAGATCGCAGACAATTGCCCCCTCGGTGCCCAGCGGATGCGGATCCGCACGAGAACCGGCCTGTCGGAACTGCTGAATTTCCACGTCGGGACGCTGCCGATTGTCAAAGAAGTGGAGCCGAACACCGAGTTCGACACCCCCCAGGTCATCCAGTTAAATCACGCCATTGAAGGGAAAATCGACCGGGAAGATGTCGACTATTATGTCGTGGAGGCCAAGCAGGGGGACCGCCTGACCGCACAGATTTTCGGTCAGCGATTCGGGAACAGTTCCGGAAATCAGTTCTTCGATCCGTACCTGGCCATCCTGAATAAGGATCGATTCGAACTGGCCGTCAACGACGACACCACGCTCCTCTCCAACGATTCCCTGGTGTCGGTCATCGTTCCGGAAGATGGAAAGTATTACGTTCAGGTCCGTGACGCTTCGTACAACGGCGACGGTCGCGCACTCTACCTGCTGCAGGTGGGAACCTTTTCTCAACCGACCGCCGTCGTCCCGGCAGGCGGCCGGCCCGGCGAGACGTTGACGGTGACATTTCTGGGAGACGTCGCAGGCCCTGCCGAGCGCACCGTCACGCTTCCTGAAACGATTTCACCAGATGGATACTCGCTCGAGTTCTCGGATGAACACGGAACCGCACCGACTCCGTTACCGATCCGGATTTCAGCCCTCGAGAATATCGTTGAGCAGGAACCCAACAATGATCTGAATACCGCAACCGCTGGTCCTGTCCATGCGGCCTTTAACGGGGTCATCTCCGAAGCCGGCGACCGTGACTTCTTCAAGTTCTCCGGATCGAAAGGTCAGTTCATTCAGGTCGAGGCCTTCGCTCGTCGCATCCGATCCGGTCTCGACCCGGTGATCACGCTGTACAACGCCAAGTCGGGAAAGGCGATCAAAAGCGATGATGATTCCCGACGTCCGGATGCTGCGTTCGGAATGGATCTGCCGGAAGACGGAGAGTATGTCCTGGAGATCCGGGACCACCTGGGCCGTGGAAATCCAACATTCTCGTATCGAGTGGAAATCACTGGCCGCCAGCAGGAATTGAACGCCGAGCCAATCGAGTTCGCCCGTTATGTCCAGCACCAGATCATCATTCCTCAAGGGGGGGGGGCCGGGATCGTCGCGAACATCCAGCGCAACGGCTTCGGCGGTGCAGTGAACTTCCGCAGTGACGATCTGCCACCGGGAGTTCGGGTGGAATGTCCGACCTCATGGCGCGAAGATGGAACGGCATCCGTCGTGTTTTACGCGGATGAGGATGCTCCCTTGAGCGGTAAGTTTTCCCGAGTCGAAGCCTTCCTGGACGATCCGAAACAGCCAGACACCAAGATCATCGGAAAGCTGCGTCAGAACGTGCTGATGATCCGGTACAACAACGACGATCGTGTGCTGCAGGAACAGATGAACCGGATGCCGATCATTGTGGTGGAAAAGCCGAAATTCCGCTGCTGGGTGGAAGCGCCCAAAGTTCCCCTGGTTCGTGGAGGAGCACTGAATCTCGTCGTGAAATGCGAACGGGAAGAAGGTTTCAACGAAGAAATCTCCCTGCAGTTCCTGCAGAATCCTCCCGGCATCAACTCGAACGGATCAGCAAAAATTCCGGGAGACGCCACTGAAGCGGTGATCGCGGTGAATGCCGCCGGGAACGCTGCGATCCGGGAAAGCATGATCGCCGTCCGCTGCACGTCCAAGCACGGGAACGGTCAGTACGAAGTGGTGACCCCGTTTGTTCCGCTGCGAGTCGAAGAACAGTACGTCACGTTTGAATTCACGCAGGGAGCGATTGAGCAGGGGAAAGAAATTCCCTATCTGGTGAATGTGACCAAGCGGAAAGACTTCGAAGGAGAAGCCACCGTCGAATTGCTGGGGCTGCCGGCCAACACGACGGCCGAACCCGTCAAGCTCACCAAAGACACCACCGAACTGCAGTTCACCATCAAGGCTGCGGAGAATGCCGCGGTCGGGATGAATCAAAACCTGATCTGCCGTGTGGAAGTTCCGGAAAATGGAACCACAATCAATCATTCGCTTGGAAACGGAAAGTTGCGGGTCGATAAACCTGCACCTCCTCCAAAAGACATGCCCAATCCACCAGCGGCTCCTCCCGAGCAGGTCGCCGCCACACCCGCTGCTCCTCCAAAACCTCTTTCCCGACTGGAGCAATTGCGGCTCCAGCAGAAAGAAAAAGCGGCCGGAGCAGCTCAGTAGTTCGGTCGCCTCAACAGTTCCCGCCCGGCATTTCAAAGCGTCTGGCGGGAACGTCCGAGAAGAACAACGAGAAGAATTCCCAGACCACGCGCCGACGAGACCGGGTATCGCCGGTCTTCCTTCCTGATGATCCTTCCTGAATTTTCGGTGACAGAGATGACACACCGCTTTGCCTGGACTCTGATGATTGGTTTCTTCGCGCAGTCAGCTGTCGCGGCGGAACTGGTTGAATTGCGAGTCTTCCCCAAAGAAGTCCAGCTGACAACACGTCGGGCGTTTCAGTCCGTGGTGGTTCAGGGAGTTTACGACGACGGCTTGACCCGTGATCTGACCTCGCAAGTCGAGTGGAAAATTGGGGATGAAAAACTGATCCGCCGGGATGGAAATCGATTTTATCCCCAGGCGGACGGTGCCACCCCGGTGACACTGTCTGTCGGCGGCAAGACCGAACAGATTTCCGTGAACGTCGCCAAAGCGGCCGATGATCGCCCGGTCAGCTTTAACCTGGATGTGATGCCGATCTTCATGAAATCCGGCTGTAACACCGGCAGCTGTCATGGAGCAGCACGCGGAAAAGATGGTTTCATGCTGTCTCTGTTTGGCTATGACCCCAAAGGGGATCACTTCCGAATCACACGTGAACAGCTTGGGCGGCGGATCAATCTGGCCGTTCCTGAAGCCAGCATGATGGTCGAGAAGTCTGTCGGATCCGTGCCCCATACCGGAGGCAAACGGTTCGAAATGGACTCTCCGATGAACAAAACCCTGATCGAATGGATTCAGAACGGAGTTCCCGCTGATCCCGACAATCAGGCGGTCTGCGTTGATCTGGCATTATACCCTCGCCAGGCAGTGCTCGACGGAACCGGAGAGCAGCAACAGCTGGTCGTGATTGCGAGCTACTCCGACGGGACCGTCCGGGATGTCACCTCCCTCGCGGCGTTCTTCTCCAGTAACGATTCTTCTGCTGCGATTGATGAAGCGGGCCTGGTCACCGCCGGTGCGCGGGGTGAGGCCTTTGTGATGGCCCGCTTCGACGTCTTCACCGTCGGATCGCAGTTCCTGACACTTCCCAAAGGACTGCAGTACGAACCGGCTCAGGAACAGCCGGTCAACTACATCGATGAACTGGTTCAGTCCAAGCTGAAGAAAATTCGCTTGAACCCCTCCCCCCTCTGCAGTGACGAAGAGTTTCTGCGCCGGGTTTCGATCGACCTGGTGGGACTGCTCCCGTCGCTGGAAGAATTCAATGCGTTCACCGCAGACACCTCTCCGGATAAACGGGCGAAAAAAATTGACGAGCTGCTGAACCGCAAAGAGTTCACCGAAATGTGGGTGTCAAAGTGGTCCGAATGGCTGATGATGCGATCCGGTGGTCAGAATCAGATCGCTGACAAATCGATCGTGCAATACTATCAGTGGCTGGTGACTCAGGTTGCGAACAATGTTCCGACGGATCAGATGGTCCGGCAGATTCTGGGATCCAGTGGCGGAACATTCGCCAGCCCGGCCACGAACTTCTATGAACTCGAACGGGATCAGTTGAAAGTCGCTGAGAACGTCGCCCAGATCTTCATGGGAATGCGGATCCAGTGTGCTCAGTGCCATAACCATCCGTTCGATCGCTGGACCCAGAACGACTACTACGAGTTCGCGGCCTTCTTCTCTCAGATCGGTCGGAAGCAGGGAGAAGATCCGCGCGAGAAGATCATCTTCAATCGCTACGAAGGGGAAGTGAAACATCCCGTCACCGGACAGAATTCTGTCCCGAAGTTTCTGGGGGGTGATCGTCCGGACGTGAAGGGGAAAGACCGGCGTGAAGTCCTGGCAGACTGGCTGGCCTCACCAGAAAATCCGTTCTTCGCGTCGAATCTGGCAAACCGGGTCTGGCAGCACTTCTTCGGAATCGGAATCGTTGAACCGGTTGATGACGTGCGAATTTCCAATCCGCCATCAAACCCTGAACTGCTGCAGGCTCTCGCCCAGAAGTTCACCGAGTACAACTACGACTTCAAAAAGCTGGTTCGTGACATCTGCATCTCGAACACCTATCAACGGGCGACTCAGCGGAATGAAACGAACATGACCGATGAGCTGAACTTCGCGCATCAGAACGTTCGCCGGATCAAGGCCGAATCGATGCTCGACATTATCAGCCAGGTCACCAGTACGAAAGACGATTTCGCGAAACTCCCAGTGGGAGCGCGAGCCGTTCAGATCGCCGACGGAAACATTTCGACGTACTTCCTCGAAACCTTCGGTCGTGCGAAACGGGAAACAGCCTGTTCCTGTGAAGTCCGAATGGAACCGACCCTGTCTCAGGCGCTGCACCTGATGAACGGCGACACGGTCAACAACAAGATGAAACAGGGCAAGGTCCTCGAGACGATGATCAATGACAAGATCGAACCAATGGAGATCGTCGACCGGCTGTATGTGATGTGTCTGACCCGGCACGCCACGGAAGAAGAAAAAGGACGACTCGCTCCACTCTTTGCCGAGGGGGCCAACGTCAATCAGTCACTTGAGGACGTGTACTGGGCCCTGTTGAACTCCCGTGAGTTCCTGTTCAACCACTAAACCTCAACCGTCTAAACCCCAACCGTCACGGGCAGCAGATTGGCTGTCCGTGACCGTGATTCCGGTCAGCATTTCCTCCGGAGATGACATGATCATTCCCACCCGTTTACTCCCCTGCATCAGTTCACGTTGAACGGATTCGACTGGAAGCCGTTTGCTCGTCCAGTCTGTGCGCGGCACGAAAACGACCAGGGATCTCCTGTTCTTCACGTCGCGCATCACGTTCTTCAATTTGCACATGGATTTAGGTGACGGTCCCCGCCCATGATGAACCGCATTCTGGCTCTCCCTGCCACTCTTCTCTCCCAGCGCCGTTCGCTCTCTCTTCCAGCCTGGATCAATCTCGCTGTCGCCGGAGTCGTTCCGGTGCTGTCGGCTCCGCAGCGGGTGTCTGCCGAAGAGAAGAAGCCCGCCGAGGAGAAAGTGACCTTTGCTGATCACGTGCTCCCGATTTTCCGGCAGCGCTGCGGATCGTGTCATAACGCCAACGACAAACGGGGCGGTCTGGCCGTCGACAACTACACGGCACTGATGTCCGGCGGTTCCTCCGGGGACGTCATTGAGTCTGGAGACTCCGGCAACAGTTACCTGTTCAGCCTGATTACACACGCCAGCGAACCGAAGATGCCTCCCAACGCGGACAAGCTCCCCGCGAACGAGTTGGCGATCATTGAGAAGTGGATCAACCAGGGAGCTCCGGAGAACTCCGGCAGCACCGTCATGGTCAAGAAGAAAGCCAGCCTGGCCAAAGTTGAAGTGTCAAACGAACGGCCACAGGACGTGGCGATGCCGGCTCGCTATTACGGTGATCCGTCGATTGTCCCGGAACGGGCCAACGCCGTCACCGCACTCGCAAACAGCCCGTGGACCTCGCTCGCAGCCTTGTCCGGCCATCGTCAGGTGACACTGTTCAATCCGGTGACGCTGGAATGGTTTGGCGTTCTTCCCTATCCGGAAGGCCAGCCGCAGGTCGTCAAATTCAGCCGCGACGGCTCACTGCTGATGGTGGGTGGCGGACGCGGAGGCCAAAGCGGCCGGGTGGTCGTCTACGATGTCCGCACAGGGGAGCGGAAAATCGAAGTGGGGGATGAATATGATGAGATTCTCGCCGCAGACATCAGCCCGGACCTGTCACTGATTGCGCTCGGCGGTCCCAAGAAAATGCTGCGGGTCTATTCCACCGAATCCGGGGAGCTGATCTCCGAAAACAAGAAACATACCGACTGGATCACGGCCATCGAGTTCAGCCCGGACGGCGTGCTGTTTGCCTCGGGAGACCGCAGTAACGGACTGTTCGTCTGGGAATCCAACACCGGCGCCCAGTTCTATGACCTGCAGGGACACAAAGGGGCCGTCACCGATATCAGCTGGCGTCTCGACAGCAATCTCATGGCCTCCTCCAGTGAAGACAAGACGATCAAACTCTGGGAAATGCAGAACGGAACGCAGGCCAAATCCTGGGATGCTCACAACGGCGGAACCACCGCACTGGAATACACCCGGGACGGGAATATCGTCTCGGTCGGACGCGATCAGGCAGGCCGGATCTGGAACGGAGATGGTGGAAAGATCCGCGACCTGAACGGGCTGTCCGATCTGGGAATGGAGATTGCCTACGATGCGGAATCCAAACGGGTCCTGGTCGGTGACTGGACCGGAAAGGTCACAATCTTCAACGCGGAAGACGGGCAGATTGTCGGAGTCGTGAACACGAATCCTCCGACAGTCCCAATGCAGGTGACGACCACCCGGCAACAGATCGATTCCCTCAAAGGAACACTCGCGGTCCATCAGAAGACGGCGGGCGATCTGCGTGCAAAGCTGACTGCCCGTCAGCAGGCCGCCACTCAGGCCGCCGCTGTCGTCGTTCAGGCAACGGAAGGAAGCACGAAAGCCGTTGCGAAGAAACAGGAAGTCGAGAAGGCCATTCAGGGGCAACAAGGTGTCGTCGCCGCAGCAGACGCCAAATTGAAAACCGCCCAGGCAACTCTGGCAACGGCCATGGGGCAATTCAAGGACCTGCAGGCCGCACTCGTCAAAGGACAAGCGGACCTGAAAGGGGCGACAGATCGTCAGACTCAAGCCGCCGCTGTTGTGGCCACCGCAACGCAGGCACTGACCGATGCGCGTGCCAAGAGCGAGGAACTCGCCAAGGCCGCTGAACCGACTCCGGAAGAAGCGGAGAAACTGGAAGCCGACCCGCAAGTCAAACAGGCCGTTGCCGATCGCAAAGCCGCTGCGGAAGCCGCGGTGCAAGTGGTCACTCAGGCAGAAACGGCCCTCGCAGCAGCAAATGCAGGACTGCAGAAAGCTCAGGGAGAACTCGCCGCAGCCAATGACGTCGCCAACAAAGCCGCCGAGGGAGCGAAGGCCGGCGAAGCCGCTCAGGCAACCGCCAACGCTGGTGTTCAGCAATCCCAGCAGGAACTGGCCGCCGCGCAGAAGACGCTCGCCGATCTGCAGCCCCAGCTGACCGCCGCGCAACAGGCGGAGCAGGTTGCCGCAAAAGCAGTCGCCGATGCTCAGGCGGCCGCGAAAGCCGCAGCAGACGCCGCTCCGGCCACACCTGAGGAACAGAAAGTCCTGGGGGACAACGATGCCGCCGCCAAGGCCGCTCAAGACCAGATCGCCGGTCTCGAAGGGCGACTCAAGCAGTTGCAGGATATTCAGAGTGCTCAGACGACTTCGTTGTGAGGGAGAAGGACCAAATGAGAAGGACCAAGAACCAAACAGGGGGAAGTGCCGCCGGGCATTAATGCTACACCGGATTCCCTTTGGTTCTTGGTCCTTTGGTCCTTGGTCCTTTGGTCCTTGGTCCTTTGGTCCTTGGTCCTTTGGTCCTTGGTCCTTTGGTCCTTTGGTCCTTTGGTCCTTTGGTCCTTTGGTTCTTTGGTTCTTTGGTTCTTTGGTTCTTTGGTTCTTGGTTCTTGGTCCTTTGGTTCTTGGTCCTTTGGTTCTTGGTCCTTTGGTTCTTGGTCCTTTGGTTCTTGGTCCTTTGGTTCTTGGTCCTTTTCACACGAAGAGACCTCGGTGATGTCAGACATCACCGAGGTCTCTTCGTGTTGACGGCATGAACCGGGGAAGTCGTTGCGAACCGACTACTCGATGATCAGGTTCACCTTGATATCCAGCGTCTGCACGATGGGATGATTGGTTTTCAGCATCAGCACTCCTGGTGCCCCTTCCGGCCAGACTCCCTTGGGACTGTTCGCCGGAACATTCACCAGCAGTGTGTAACGTTCACGCGGAAGATCCTTACCGACCTGTTCCGGCTTCAACTGGGCTGTCAGGAAACCGGGATTCGCGGTCACTTCCAGCAGTTTGAGCTCTTCCTCCTGCGGGGGAAGAATGACCGTCAGCTTCACTTCTTTCCCTTTCTCGGCGGACACCTGCCCGATGTTGAGCAGACGATTTCCCGAGAACCAGTTCGGCCCGATAATCGTGATCGACCCGGTACGAGATCCCGTCACGGGGAACTCGACCTTGGGAAGATTTTTGAGATCCGTGTGAACGGTGATCATCTCCTTGATCGGTTGCGGGGTCTCCAGACCTTTCAGGCGTCCTCGCAAGTGGTATCCGGAACTCAACTGCTTGGCTTCCAGTTCCTCTTTGGGATAGGGAACCGCTTCAAGTTCCACCCGATCACTTGAGACGTCGATCTTCGTGAGTTCGAATTTCTCGAAGACGGCCGATTCGATGTACCCTTCCAATGGAACGTCATTGGAATTCGAAATCGGTCCAAGAGTCCATCCGTTTGTCGGGGCGATACTGACCTCTGGAAACATTTCGCCGGAGACAATCAGCTTGATCTCCTGATTCTCCGGATCATCCGTCCAGATCGTGGCGGACTGGGAGAACGGTCCCCCATCACGGGGAGTCCAGGAGAGGTGAATGACGGTTTCTTCACCCGGTTGCAGTTCCCCGTTCGCCAGTTTGGCCAGAGTACACTTACACTGGACCGGTCCGCGTGCAATCTTCGCAGGCGCCGTTCCAACATTCTTGATCACAAAGTCATGTTCACCAGTGGCTCCGAGGGCCATGCGTCCAAACTGGAATTCTTTCTCTGCGATTTCGAGCTTGGGAAGCTGGGCTCCTGACGCCGGGTTGAACGGGTTGGTTTTGTGAATGTCTTTGTCTTCTGGTTCGCCGTCCGGGTGTTCCCCGTCCGCAGGAGTCTGTTGATGGGGCCTGCCGGGGGCATTCGCCTGAGATCGGGCAGTCGCCTTGGTCATGATCCAGGAAAGCAATGCCAGACTGGCAATGAGAGACACCAGAAGTGCGAATAACTGAAGGGGCTTCACGGAACCTGTTCCCTGTTCAGATCAGATGGAGGATGAGACCGGATGAGAGCAGTCTGCTCTGGCGACCGCCGGTCATCAGCATCGTTCAGACAGGAGATGCTCACCAACCCACTTCAGGTGGACAACGTCATCCCGTCATCAGATGGCAGAGAACCGGGCACGAACGGAATCGTGAGCCTGTTCCCATTCCCGGCAGTCGATGTGATTGATTTTACGGCCCGACGTAACGAGGGAAAAGCGATGCCGGGGGAATTCACCGGCATTTCATGGCACACACAGTTCGGGCACACTGGCCGTCACGCCCTCATCGGTGAGCAAAACGGGGCTGATCATCCACGTCGCTTCCTCGCGGACTTTTTCTTTTTTGCGGGGCGGCCGGTTGCCCTCTTCGATGCAGCCCGTTTCTTCGGGACAACACGAGGAGGCCCGGATGATTCCTCTTCTTCGGTGCCCTTGCCGCGGAAGTAGACCTTGATCGGGACTTCCTTGTAGGGGAGTTCTTCCCGCATTCTTCCAATCAGGTAGCGCTTCCAGACTTTGTCGAAGAGAGTGGGATCATTGCACTTCAAGATGATCGTCGGCGGTTCCGTGGCCACCTGAGTGGCATAAAAAATCTTCCCGCGCCGATTGCTTTTGAATCGTGGAGCGTTCTGGGCAATCGCCGCTTCGATAATCCGGTTGAGCTGCCCGGTCGTGACCCGTTCCCGAGACTGTTTATAGACGGACTGCGTCAGGTTGATCAGCTGCTTGATATTCTTGCTGTCCCGGGCCGTGATGAAGGCCACCGGCACGTGCCGCAGACTGCCGAAGGTCTTCAGCAGGTATTCGGACCATTTCTCGGAGGTCATTTCCTTTTCGAGCCCGAGATCCCATTTGTTCACAACGAAAATACAGGCTTTGTTCCGCTCGAGAATTTCGTCGACCAGCTTTTTGTCGACCCGGGAGATGCGTTCGGTCGAATCGAAAAACATGAGGACGACATCGGCCCGGCGAATGCTCTTCTGCGCCCGGACGAGTCCATAATACTCGATGTTGTTCGCCAGACTCTTTCGTTTCCGGACCCCCGGTGTATCAATCGCGACGAATGACTTTCCGTCGAGAGTAAACCGGATGTCGACACTGTCCCGCGTCGTTCCGGCCACTTCACTGACGATCATCCGCTCGGTCTCAGCGAGCGCGTTGATGAACGTGCTCTTGCCGACATTCCGACGACCGACCACGGCCAGTTTGAGTTCCGGTTCGTGCTGGCGATTCATTCCCAGCGGTTCTTCATCCTCATCCGCTGGAGGCAGCAGTTCGACGATGGTGTCAATCAGTTCTTTCCGATGCCGGTTCCCTTTGACGCTGGTCTGCAGCATCGGCGCATCGGCCAGGCCGACAAACTCGTGCATTTCCATGTCGGTCTTAATGGAATCGCACTTGTTGACGACGATCAGCTTCGGAACGTCGATTTTGCGCAGCCGTTCGGCCACCTGCCGGTCGAGCGGGGTCAATCCCGCATTGCCGTCGACGACAAACAGGATCATGTCCGCGAGGTCGAGGGCATATTGAATCTGGGCTTCGATGTCGTCCGAGAGATCGTCGGAGTCGACAACACCGATCCCACCGGTATCAACGAGATCGAAAAACCGGCCCTGATGGTGCATCAGGTATTCCACCCGGTCACGGGTGACACCGGCCGTCGGATCGACCACCGAGACCAGTTTCCCGGCCTGCCAATTCATAATGGAACTCTTGCCGACATTGGGACGACCGACGATGGCAACTTGAGGAATCGGCATGAGAGACAGGTCAGCAGAAAAGTGATGAGGAGTGAGCCCCCGTCGGACCGGTGTCCAACGAAAACCACCGGGCAGCAGCGCCGGAATCGAACGGAAAACCGCCTGATTTTATCGAATCCTCATGGAACTGCGTAGTCGCGGAAGCCTCATGGAGACCTGCTTTCCGAAGACGGTGTCACAAACCGCCCCTCAGCGAGCCGCAAGGAGACCGCCCGTTCCCCTCATTGCGGCGACGTGAGCAGGGATCGCGGGAGGGCTTCTGGCGCCGAGAATCCATCGAGACTCCGTCTCAATATCCAGGAACATTCAGAAATACACTGCAATCCATTCAAAACAAACCACTTACACCATTTTTCATTTTTGACACGACTTATTGTCAAAAGTCACCTCACCGCTATACTGGATCCTTGACGATCTACTTTGAGAGTGACATGTTACGTGACGAATCCGACCAGTCGTTCCTCGCGACGGTACACAGGCTGCAACCTGTGACCGTACAAGAGCTTTGCGCGGCGACAGGAGTCACAGCCACCGCCATCCGCCAAAGACTGCTGCGACTGCAGGGGACCGGGTTACTGACCCGGGGAATCACACGTGGAAACCGGGGACGCCCGTTCCACACGTATTCCATCACCGACACCGGGTTGAAGTCCCTCGGGGATGATCACGCCGAACTCGCGGCAATCCTCTGGCGTCAGATCATGAAGATCGAAGCCGGGGACGTTCGCAATCAGGTGCTGGACGGAGTGAAGCAGGCACTGGTGGAACGGTTTCGTGGCGGGGTGCGGATCGAACACTCCTCATTGACGGAGCGAGTCAGTCAGGCGTGTTCGCAGCTGGCGGAGTACGGGTTCGACGTCGAAGTCGACCAGTCCTCGACAGAGTCGGATCTCCCGATTCTCAAAGAACATAACTGTCCTTATTACGAAGTGGCGGAAGAAGACCCCGGGTTCTGTGAATTCGAACAGTCTGTCTTCTCGGAACTGATCGGCGCGCGGGTGTCATTGTCTGTCTGCCGGCAAAACGGGGCAGGGCATTGCGAATTTCACATTGGAGAAATTCCCCAGGAACACGTGGGAACCTGAACTGAAATCAACTCCTCAACCGGAGGGGAGCGGTTCAGATGGTAATGAACAGCAAGCGTTGAACGGAAAGTGTTGAACAGCGGTGGCGTCATGACATGGATTGAAGGCCGGTTCGAAGAGAACGTGATCACCACAACTCTCGAACAGGCCCTGAACTGGGGACAGCAAGCGAGTGTCTGGCCGATGACATTCGGTCTGGCCTGCTGCGCCATGGAGATGATGGCGACCGCCGCCAGCCGGTACGACATTGACCGGTTTGGAGCCGGGGCGTTCCGCGCCAGTCCCCGTCAGGCCGATCTCATGATCGTGGCCGGAACGGTGACTTACAAAATGGCGAGCCGGATTCGTCGGCTGTGGGAACAGATGCCGGACCCGAAGTATGTCATCGCGATGGGAGCCTGCACGATTGGTGGCGGTCCCTATTTCAAACATGGATATCATGTTGTCAAAGGTGTCGACCTGGTCGTCCCGGTCGACGTGTACATTCCGGGATGCCCGCCACGGCCGGAAGCACTGCTGGAAGGGTTGATGCGAATTCAGGAAAAAATCCGAGCAAGAAAGCTCACCAAAGGGACAGAACAGGTCCTGCCGGTCCCGCACCATTCCGGCTACGTGAAATTGCCGGAAGTGATTCTGGCGTAACGCGGAAGATGTGACCGGAAGACATCAAGTTGGTTTTGCTGATGCTCCGTCGACAGAACGAGTATCCAGTTCAAAGTGGAAACGAAACGGGAAAATGAACAGCCTGCTGAAGATTGAGAATCTGCACGTCAATGTTGGTGAGACGGAAATTCTGAAAGGGGTGAACCTGGAAATCCGCCAGGGAGAAATCCATGCCCTGATGGGCCCGAACGGGTCCGGAAAAAGCACGCTGGCTTATACGCTGGTTGGTCACCCGAAATACGAAATCACCGCAGGATCCATCACCATCGACGGCACAGATGTCGTGGAACTCGACCCGAGCGAACGGGCGCGCCTGGGGATGTTCCTGGCGTTCCAGTACCCGGTCACGATTCCCGGCGTCAAGGTCGCCGACTTCCTGCGTCACGCGATCACGAACGTCCGGAATCCGGACCGCAAGGAAGGGGAAGAACTGATCTCGATGCGGGAGTTCAGGACCGAACTCCGCAAGACGATGCAGGAACTGAATATCGACGCCGATTTCGCCCGCCGGTACCTGAATGAAGGGTTCTCCGGAGGGGAAAAGAAGCGAATGGAAATCCTGCAGCTGGCCATGCTGAAACCCCGTTTCGCCTTCCTCGACGAAACCGATTCCGGACTCGACAGCGATGCCGTGCGGGTCGTCAGTGAGAGCCTGCAGAAACTGTCTGGTCCGCACATGGGCGTGCTGATCATCACTCACCACGAACGTCTGCTGGAATTCAATGTTCCGCAGTTCACGCACGTCATGCTGGCTGGCCGGATTGTGGAATCCGGGGACGCCAGGCTCGCGCACGAACTGCATGAACATGGTTACGCCGGAGTCCGGGAACGCCATCCCGTGGCCGCGGCAGAAGAACAGGCCAGTTCCCAGAAGGAAACAACGTCTGTCTGACCTGCAGTGCATCCTGACGATCCGACTCACAGGCATCCTGATCAGCCGGTCAACGCTGTCGTCACGGTTTGAGAGAGCTGACTGATCAGCCCCCTGTTTCGCGACTTTTCACACGTTTCAGAAAGAACGCTATCCCGACTTTCCATCGGAGAAGGCATTAAGCATATGGCTCCCTCAGACACCATCACCGAAAAAGCACACGTTCCGATCGGGGATTACCAGTACGGCTTCCATGATCCGGTCGACAAGTATGCGTTCATGTCCCGGAAAGGATTGGACGCCGAGATCGTCGCACAGATCTCCGAGATGAAGGGTGAACCCGCCTGGATGCGGGACTTCCGCCTGAAGTCGTTCGAAATTTTTGAATCGCGCCCCATGCCGAACTGGGGTGGTGATATGTCCGGAATTGATTTCCAGAATATCTACTACTACGTCAAAGCGAGCGAAAAGCAGGAGAAATCCTGGGAAGACGTTCCGGAAGACATCCGGTCGACCTACGAGAAACTGGGAATCCCGGAAGCCGAACGGAAGTATCTTGCCGGCGTGAAGGCCCAGTACGAATCCGAAGTCGTCTACGGTTCGCTGCAGGAAGATCTGGAAAAGCAGGGAGTGCTGTTCACCGATACCGATTCCGCACTGAAGCTCTACCCGGAACTGTTCCGGGAGCACTTCGCCACCGTCATTCCGCCGGAAGACAATAAGTTCGCCGCGCTGAATTCGGCCGTCTGGTCGGGCGGATCATTCATCTACGTCCCTCCCGGCGTGAAGATCGACTTCCCGCTGCAGGCCTACTTCCGCATCAACACCCAGAACATGGGTCAGTTTGAACGGACGCTGATCATTGTGGACGAGGGAGCCAGTGTGCATTACGTCGAAGGCTGTACCGCCCCGACGTACAGCAGCGATTCACTCCACTCTGCCGTGGTGGAAATTCTGGTCAAACGAAAAGGGCGCTGCCGCTACACGACCATTCAGAACTGGTCCAACAACGTCTACAACCTGGTGACCAAACGGGCCATGGCCTACGGCGATGCCCTGATGGAATGGATCGACGGCAACCTCGGTTCCAAGCTGACGATGAAGTATCCCGCCGTCTGGCTGATGGAACCGGGAGCCCGGGGAGAAACCCTGTCGATCGCTTTCGCAGGGACCCACCAGCATCAGGACGCCGGTGCCAAGATGGTTCACTGCGCCCCGGACACCTCCAGCCGGATCGTCTCCAAGTCGATCAGCAAGAACGGCGGTCGGGCCAGTTACCGTGGACTGGTCAAAGTCGAAAAAGGAGCATTCAACAGCAAGAGCAACGTCGTCTGCGACGCCCTGATTCTCGACCCGGAAAGCCGGAGCGATACCTATCCGTATATCGAAGTCGAGGAAGACAATGTCGCCATGGAGCATGAAGCCTCCGTGTCGAAGATCGCGGAAGAACAGCTCCTCTATCTCATGAGTCGGGGACTGACGGAAGCCGAAGCGAGCGCCATGATCGTGACGGGGTTCATCGAACCGCTCGTCAAAGAACTCCCGATGGAGTACGCCGTCGAACTGAACCGCCTCATCGAACTGCAGATGGAAGGCAGCGTCGGCTAGAGCAGTTTGCTCGACCAGGTGCCCGCCCGTGTTGTTCTGGACTGGGGCGCGTTTCGATTGATGAAACGCTCTCCTCCGCGTGGCGGGGACGGGGAGATCATTTCGCAAGTTGCTCTAAGTTCTCCAATAACACGTGTGACCGGCAACCACTTTCAGGGCGGTTCCCGTTGCACATGACCGATTGAGACCATCAGGGAATCCGGGTGACCAGCAGGACACCCGGATTCCTTATTGTTTTCAGGCCGAAAAACCGCAGGAAAACAGGCTGCGGAACGCCGACTTTCCGCTGGACCTGGGACGGATCGGGAAGAAAACCGACTGCACCGCTCCCATACGATCCGCAAAGATTCCGTTTCTCTTTCTGAAACCGGGAATTTGCCGGAGAACTCGACGGTTTCCTCCCGGAATTGGATGCCGTTCGGGCACGGGACGCTATGATTCTGGGGAACTGGAATTTGCCAGACGGGAGATCGTCCGTTAGCGTTCTCCTGTCAGGGTTGTTCAGTTTGGGGCCCCTGTCCGTCGAGGATGGCTGTTGACGACGTGATTCGTTGACGCTGATCCCCGGCCTGGAATTCACATCAGTCCAGATCGAGCGAGTGCATGTCGGAACCTCAAAAAACCACCAATCCGGAATCGGGTGAAGAGGGAAGCGAAAAAAGTGGCCCCAAAGGCGGGATTCCGTTTTTCTTTCTGATGGCCGTGCTGATCGTGCTCGCCATCGGTGCCTGGCAGTTGATGACGAGTGCCAATCGCTCTCGGGTGGATTACGCCTTCTTCCTGGAACAGGTTCAGGCCGACAACGTCAAATCGGCATCAATCAATGCTTTGTCCGTTGAAGGGGAATGGAAAAATCCCAAGGCGGCCCAGGCGGCCTGGGAAAAGTATCTCGAGTTGAAAAAGCCGGAGAAGAAGGCCGAAGCCACCGCGCAGCCCGAAACCGCTGCCAAACCGGAGACGAAACCGGATCCACTCGTCAAGCCACTGGAAACTCCCCCCCCTCCCAAGCTGGCGGATCTGTTCAGCACGCAGGTTCCGGCCCTCGAAGGGGATTATCCGCTGCGATTGCTGGAAAAACATAAAGTCCCCTATCCGGCGATCAACGACGGCTTCAGCGTCATGCTGCTGCAGTCGCTGCTGTACCTGCTGCCGCTGATCCTGCTGACGGTCTTCATCCTGTTCGCGATGCGGCGTTCCAGTGACCCGATGAATTCCGGGATGTTCGGGAACTTCGTCCGGAGTCAGGCGAAACGATTCCGCCCCAGCGAACTGCAGACCACATTCAAAGATGTGGCCGGAATGGAACACGCGAAACAGGAACTGGAAGAAGTGGTCGAGTTCCTCAAGGAACCCGGCAAGTTCCAGAAACTGGGGGCTCAGATTCCCAAGGGAGTGCTGCTCGCCGGACCACCAGGAACCGGAAAAACCCTGCTCGCCCGGGCCGTCGCCGGTGAAGCCGGAGTCCCGTTCTTTTCGATCAACGGGTCCGAGTTCATTCAGATGTTTGTCGGGGTGGGAGCCAGCCGGGTCCGGGATATGTTCCGCACGGCGAAAGAAAATTCCCCCTGTATTCTGTTCATCGACGAAATCGACGCCGTCGGCCGTGTGCGCGGGGCCGGTGTCGGCGGCGGTCACGACGAACGGGAACAGACCCTGAACCAGATTCTCAGCGAGATGGACGGCTTCCAGGCCACGGAAGCGGTCATTGTCGTTGCCGCGACGAACCGTCCGGATGTGCTCGATCCCGCATTGCTTCGCCCGGGTCGTTTTGACCGGCATGTCTCCGTTGACCGCCCGAGCCGGCAAGGACGCGTTGGCATCCTGAAAGTCCACGTCCGCAAAGTCCCTCTCGGTGACGACGTCAATCTCGAAGATATCGCGAACAGCACCATCGGCTTCTCCGGAGCCGACCTGAAGAATCTTGTGAACGAAGCCGCACTCACCGCTGCCCGTGAAGGGAAAAGCGAAGTCCAGCGGATCGACTTCGAGAACGCCCGCGACAAGATCATGATGGGAGTCGCCCGGGAAGAAGTCCTGAACGCCAAAGAGCGGAAGATGACCGCCTATCACGAAGCGGGACACGCTCTGATCGCCTGGATGCTGCCGGAGAACGATCCGGTTCACAAAGTGACAATCGTTCCCCGCGGCCGGGCCCTGGGAGTGACCCAGCTGCTGCCGGAAGAAGAACGTTTCCACATGGGAGAACGCCGGCTCCGTTCACAACTGGCCATGATGCTGGGAGGACGTGTCGCCGAGAAACTGGTCTTCGACGAATTCTCGGCGGGTGCCGAAGACGACCTGAAACGGGCATCACAGATCGCCCGACGCATGGTCGCCGCCTGGGGGATGAGCGAACAGATCGGGCCCGTCGCGTACCGTGACGGGGAAGAACACCCGTTCCTCGGGAAAGAGATCCAGGAGCCACGCAGGTACAGTGAACAGACGGCATTTCTGATCGACCAGGAGATGCAGAAAATTCTGCTCGAAGCCGAACGGCAGGCCAAAGAAGTGCTGCTGGAATACCGGAAGGAACTCGACCAGATTTCCGACGCCCTGCTGGAACGGGAAATCGTCTCGAAAGAGGAACTCATCGAACTGATCGGGCCAAAACGGGTGGAGGCCGACGACGCTCCCATTTCTGCTCCGACCGAATCCTGATTTTCCCCATCATCAGAAAATGCCGTACCGGGTGGTGCGGCATTTTCGCTTGACGGGTCGGTGATTCCGGCCCCAAACGGGGAAATCGCCCCGCGTGCAGCCACCGCTTGATGCGAGAAATCAACAGGGATACACTGACCGAATGGACAAATTCCCTGCCCGTGAGCAGAGTGTGATCATTTTCTGAGAAGCCGCTGACAGACGTGATGTCGCTGGAGAAAAGTTCCCATGGGTGTGATGCGGTTTCTCCTCCACCCGCCCAGCTTTTCACAGCGGCTGATCCACCCCGAACAGGCTTACCTGGGGGGAATGGATGGCCGGATTTTTCCGACGAAAGTCGAAGTCCATGACGGGGAACTTCTGGTTCGCCGGCCGACCTCGGAAAGTGGAAAACTGAGCATCGCCTGGCCTGTCGCCAACTTTGGACATCCGGTCCTGACGACGGCCTCTCTGCGAGAACGGGACCAGCCGTATGATCTGGCCCTGGAACTCGCCCGGGGACGCCTGTCCGAAATCCGCGAAAGCATGGCCATCTGGGAACAGGCCGGCATGGTCATTCCCGATGCCTTCCGGCAGGCACAGCGCGAAGCGTTTTCGTTATTTGCTCAAGCGAGCACCAGCCACGGCACGAAGGAAGAGATCGCCGAACTCGCCACACGTTCCATCGAGAAATCACTGGTCGCCTCCAATCTGCTGATGGATTCCTACGCCGTTCAGCGACTGGCCAACATCCGCAGAACCCATCACCAGACGCCGGGATTGCTTGGCTGCCGGATGGATGATCATCTGCTGTCTGAAGCGGATTTCCCACACTTTCAGCAGGCCTTCAATTCCGTCTCGATCCCGGTGAACTGGATGGATGTCGAAGCGGAAGAAGGAAATTACCACTGGGACCAGATTGACCGGCAGGTCAACTTCGCACTGGATCGCCGCATCATCGTTCGTGGCGGGCCGCTGATTGACCTGAGCCCCAACGGACTCCCCGTCTGGCTCGCTCCCTGGGCGAAAGACTTTCAGAACCTTCCCAGTTTCGTCTGCGACTACATCGAAACCGTCATCGCCCGGTACCAGGGACGGATCCGGATCTGGGAAATCTCCGCATACGGGAATACCGGCGGGGCCCTGGGCCTCGGGGAAGACTTCTGTCTCGCACTGGTCGCCAGGACACTGGAAGCGGCGCATCGGACCGACAGTGATTCCCAGTTGTTTGTCCGGCTGGATTGCCCCTGGGGGGAATACCAGCGGCGCGGCGAACACCGGCTCTCCCCCTTTCAGTTCGTCGACGCGCTGGTTCGATCGAATCTGGGTTTGTCCGGCGTCACACTGGACCTGAATATCGGATACGGGGCAGAAGCCTGCTCAGCGCGTGACCTGCTGTCGATCTCGAAGCTGCTGGACTTCTGGAGTCTGCTGCAGGTGCAGATTCATGTGAACGTCGCCTGCCCCTCCAGCGCCGGACCGGATCCCCGTTCCAACCCGCGTTACGGGGTTGTCGATCGGGTCTGGAATGCTCCCTGGAGCGAAGAGACGCAGGCGGAATGGATGGAGCAGGTCATCCCCATTCTGCTGGCGAAACCGTGCGTCACCGGCGTCTTTCTGAACAATTTTCACGATGCGGCCGCCCACCGGTATCCCCACGCCGGGCTGATTTCTTCCGCCGGACGCCCGAAACAGATGCTGACTTCCTGGCGTCGCCTGCTGCAGTACTGACACTCCGGTCAGGCCAGATCTTCGGACCAGACCCCGGAAAATCCCCGAATCTCACCTCCGGCGTCGGTCCATTCTGTTCGGCAGGAAATTTGACTCTCCCTCTCCCCCGAAGACGCTGGGTGGGATGTGTTTCGAATTTCGTGTTTCGAATTTCGGCTTTTCATGGAAAATGGCCACTTTGATTGTCCACACGTCCCCGTCACTCCGGCTTCCGTCGATCTGAGCCCGCCGCAATGAGCGTGTGGCAGCCCTCTCTGTTTTTCAAAAATTCCGGACCGAACCGGCGTTTTTCCTGTCCCCTTGGAAAAAATCCCTGACTCCAGGGTTGCGTTGCAAAATTGTCACAGTAGAATTAGGTGAAATGAGATTGAGTCTCAATTTCGTGTCGCCGCCAGCCACCATCAGATGGAAGCCAGCCGAGACGGTGCGAACTGCCGGGCCGGAGTGTTAACCGGTCGGCTTTCATTCCGAATTGGTTTCCCAAGGGTGACTGTTTCTCTCAGAACGGCGAGAACGAGAAGCAACCTCTCGCGAAGAAATCGACCACGCCAGCATCCCTGAAACGCCTTCCGCGAAGGGTCAACCTGCTGGGCCGTGTGCCACCGAAGGCCGGGTGATGCCGTCTCACAACGAACGCCCAAACTCGGAACAGCTGATTTCTTCCCGCTCGATGTCCAGAGTCCTGCAGGTCTCTCGGACAATCAGAACTTCTGACCGAAGCAGTTCCTGAACTGAACACGCCAGGTATCCTCCATGTCAGAAACACAGCCAAGTCCTCAACATTACACCCCCCGACGCCATCTCGGTTTCACGCTGATCGAGTTGCTGGTGGTGATTGCCATCATCGCCATTCTGGTCGCCCTGCTGCTTCCCGCCGTCCAGCAGGCCCGCGAAGCCGCCCGACGGTCACAATGCAAAAACAACCTGAAGCAGATCGGACTGGCGCTGCATAACTACCATGATATTTACAGCCTGTTCCCCAATGTCGATTCCGGTATTGGAGGAGCGTCGGGGACATCCTTCTTTGTGAGTATCCTTCCGCTGATCGACCAGGCAAACACTTACACAAAAATGGACCTGAATGTCGGCAACACAAACGCCGCGAACGCGGACTTTGTCAAGCAGAACATTCCGACGTACCTGTGTCCAACAGCAACCTTCCGTCGAGAAGTTGGAGGAGCCTGCGACGGAAATCGTGCTCCGGGAACCTATGCCGCGAATGTCGGATCGCTCGAGTATTCGCACTATGGAGCATCCGAGCAGAACGGAGCTTTGGTTTTTCGAAATGGACTTCCGGGAGGAAAAACGTCGTTTCGAGATATCACCGACGGCACATCAAACACCCTGCTTGTTGGGGAGTCTGCTTACAATTTACCAAGCTACCTGTTCTCAAGCGGTGCGTGCAACGGACAATCCCGATACTCGTTTACAATGTGGGCGAATGGTTATCCAACCTCGGTCGGTTTCATCACGACAAACGCGTTCAATCCTCGTGACACAGGACCGGGGACAGGCTCGGCCTACAATTCCACCTGGGTTTATGCCTTTCGAAGCGAACACGTCGGAATGGTGAATTTTGTAATGGCAGATGGTTCGGTTCGGACGATTTCAGACACCATCAACTCTGACCTCCTTGATGCACTGGCATCACGAGATGGCGGAGAAATTGTCGGTGAGTTTTAACCTCGTCGGATTCACGTTGCCTGCATGACAGTCGTCGTGCGGGCAATGTTCCAATCAAGACGAAAATCATTGCATTCTGCATCTTGACATTCTCTCAACGGGCGACAGTTCCAGCTTCAATTCCGGGAACTGTCATAGTGAGTCGCCAGAACGAGACAACTGGGAATCCCGTTCGGAAGACGAAACGCCCAAATTACTCCCTCTGACCGCACGCCACCCGTGAGGTGAACCGATGAACAAATCACTCCCCCTGAATTTCAGCCTTTTGCTCTCACTGACGATCCTCCTGATGTCGGGATGCGGGCAAGCAAAAGGTCCAGTGCGGGCTGCCGCCAAAGGGACAGTGACACTCAAAGGGGAGCCACTCTCAAACGCAGTGATTCGGTTCATCCCGATCGGAGAAACACACGGCCCCAAGGTGTCTGCCTCAGTGGAATCCGGCAGTTTTCAGTTTCCCAAGCACGCCGGCCCCGTTCTCGGAACACATCGAGTGGAAATCGAATCCATTGAAGCCAATCTCCCGGATCCCGACGACGCCGATGCTGTCAGGGAATATCAGAAGACCTTGAAAAAGCGGCGACCGAATTCGGTGAAAATTCCAGCGAAGTACAACCGTGATAGCCAACTTCAGGAGCAAGTCACCGAAACCGGGACGAATGAATTCCGTTTTGAATTGGGTTCGTGACTCCAGATGAGGCGTGAACATTTTTTGAACGGTCCCATGCTTGCTTCAATCAATCCTCAAGTGAATCGTTTCTCCGGAATCGGATCTGTTTCCATGAACACCATCCTCCGCCGTTCTCTATTTTGCGCCAGTCTGGCCGGGTCTCTCTTCGGGCTGTCGACTGCCGCATCAGCCGAAGAGAAGTCGGTTGCCAGCGTTGCCACGGCAGCGACGGCGGAGGAGTTGATGGCGGTCGCTCATCACGGGCGTGGTGAATGGACACAGTTTCCGGGATTCGAGGCGAACATTGTTGCCACGTCGGACGGAAGTCAGGTGGCAGGCAAGCTCATTGTCACCCGGGACGGGAAAATCTCGGTTGAGACGACCGACGGCAACACCCCCGACTGGCTGCAGCGAACTTTGAATTCCGTCATCGGACATCGTCTGACGTCTCATGATGCGATCACCGGTGTCGCATTTGCCGATGATCAGATTCATCATCCCCACGGACGTCTCTTGAAATCCACCACCGAAGGAGATCCGACTCTCTGGCGCGTGCAGGGGGATGTGCTGACGGAAGTGCAACGGTTCTCCGAGAACTCCCGCTTCACGATCAGTGTCGGCGATGTCTGGAGAAATGCGGAAGGGAAGCATCTTCCTCAGAACTATCAGGTGACGACCTGGGAACTGCCATCGAACCAGATCAAATCGGTCCGGCAGATCCATAACGAATGGACCCGTGTCGAAGGCATCGATCTGCCGACGTTACACCTCGCCGTGACCAGTCATTCCGGCAAACCGACCACGAGCCAGCAGATCCGGTTGACCGGGCACAAACTGTTAAGGACCAACTAAGGACCAAATCATAAGAACCAAGAACCAAATGGTCCTGATAGAAAACGACTCAACAACGAATTTTGAATTTGGTTCTTGGTCCTTTGAATTTGGTCCTTTCACCTTGCCGCAACGCTTAAAGAACACCGGTTTCCTTGTTCCCAAGCTCCGGCTTGGGAACACACTCGACGCCAAGCTCTGCTTGGCCACTTAACGGCCTGTCCCTGCTTTTCTCTTTCAGGCGACGGGGTGGTCTTGTGAATGAATTGCCTTCATGTGAATGACGAAGCAGAGCTTCTGGGTCAGTGCGTTCCCAAGCTGGAGCTTGGGAACGAGGATCAAAAACGACTCAACAACGAATTTGGTTCTTGGTCCTTATGTTTTGGTCCTTGGTCCTTTGAATTTGGTCCTTTCACTTTGCAATCCCGCTTAAGAACATCGGTTCGAAACTCCTGTACAATCTGCGATTACCAAGAAAGCCTTTTATGAAATGCCTGAAGTTCGCCTTCGGTGGCCTGCTGTCGGCGGCGCTCCTCGCGTCTGCCGCGCAGGCCCATTTTATCTTCGCTGTGGCGGAGCCTTCCGATCAGCCCAAGGTTGTCAAGATCTACATGAGTGATCTCGCCGAACCTGATAATCCCCGGATGCTCACCGGGATCCAAAAGGCGGAAGCCTGGGTGACCCGGGGTGGATCCGGCATGGGTGGCATGGGCGGAATGGGAATGCGAGGCGGCTCCGGCGGTGGGGAAGGACGTCCTCGTCGCGAAGGGGAAGCACGACCACGCGCCGAAGGCGAAACACGCCCGGCCGGTGAAGGAGACGCTCGTCCGCGCGGTGAGGGAGAAGGCCGGGGACGCGGTCGCGGTGAAGGAGGAGCACGCGGTGAAGGGGGCTTCCGTGGTCGGGCTCCGCTGGAGCCTGTCGAACTGAAACTCGAAGGAGATGAACTCGTCGGGCATCTTCCAGAAAACGCCGCGAACGGCACGTTTCTGCTTCGCCATACCTACGGCGTCATGGGCCGGGGAGAAGAACCGTCCCTGCTGGTGTACTATGCGAAGGCCTACTCCAGCTCGTTTCCAGGCAACTGGACCGAAGTGAAACGGATCGAAGAGCATCCGCTGGAAATCGTGCCTGAAGTCAAGGGGAACGAAGTCGCCTTCAAAGTGTTGTGGAAAGGAACTCCTGCTGTCGGCAGTCAGGTCACAGTTGAATGCCCGCAGCAGATTGAAAAACAGCAGGGAGAGACCAACGAGAAAGGGATCTTCCGTGCCACTCTGGGGGGCGCAGGCCGGTACTCCGTGCGAGCCCGATACATTGAACAGGCCGAGGGGGAACTCAACGGCAAGGCTTACAAATCGGTCAAATATTACTCCACACTGGCACTGCCATACGCTCCACCGAAAGTCGTTTCCGCTGAACACCAGTGGCCGGACCTGAAGCAGGGAACAACCAGCTTCGGAGCCGCTGTCGTTGGTGACGATCTGTATGTCTATGGCGGAAACTATGGAGGAGGCCACCAGTATTCCGAAGAAGAGCAGTCTGGTGATTTCATCAAACTGAATCTGAAAGACGGAAAAGACTGGGAAGCACTGCCCGGCGGTCCCAAGCTGACCGGCCTGGCCATGGCCGCTCATGGTGGAAAGCTGTATCGCGTTGGTGGATTCACCGTGAAAGACCTCGAAGAAGGACGGTCTCAGCTGAACTCCCAGAACAGCTTTGCCCGGTTCGATCCGGCCAAGGGGACCTGGGAAGACCTGGCTCCATTGCCGGAAGCTCGTTCGTCTCACAATGTCGCCGTCCTTGGTGATCACCTGTACGTCATCGGCGGTTGGACACTGGGCGGAAGTGAACGAAACGGCAACTGGCTGAAGACCGCTTACTCCATCGATCTGTCGGCCGAAAAACCGGAATGGAAAGCCCTGCCGGAAGCTCCGTTTGAGCGTCGTGCTCTGGCCGTGGCCGCTCACCAGGGAAAGATCTATGTCATCGGTGGAATGCAGAACCGGGGGGGGACCACTCCACGGGTCGACATCTATGATCCGGAAACCAAAACCTGGAGCGAAGGACCGGCGGTGCAGGGAAGCGGGATGGACGGGTTCGGAACCGCGGCCTTCTCCGTGGACGGCAAACTGATCGCCACCACGATGTCCGGGTCGATTCAGGCCCTGTCCGCAGATGGTTCTCAGTGGGAATACCAGGGACGACTGAAATCTCCCCGATTCTTCCATGAAGCCCCCGCCTGGAACCACGGGCTGGTGATTGTCGGCGGCACAAGCATGACCGACGGCAAGGCCGAATCTCTCGAGTTTCTGCCGATTGAAACAGTCGACGCTTCAAGGAAGGCGGCTCTCGCTGAATAGTTTCACGAGAGACACCCCGTGCGTCTCCTGAAATGACGCGCTCGATGCCTGAGATTGACTGACGTGTGCCGCTGGTGGATTGTCCATCAGCGGCACACATCGTTTTGTCCTCACGGTTTTGTACTCACGGATCACCTATTCGAACCGCACCAGTCCGAATCGTGCCGGTTGCGGGATCGTTCCACCACTCGGAGTCCAGCTCTGGGTTCCGATGCCTGGCATCAGTCGGGTCAGTCCCACACCCCAGGTCGTGCCGGTGATTCGCTCAGGCGGCAGAAGTTCATTCAACGGGACGGCACATTCCACCCGCCAGGCATCAGCGCTGCGGGTCGCGGCCACAAACCATTGCGGGTTGTAGTCGAGTCGTTCACAGCAGGAGTCACGCGTCTGCCCGCGCTGATCGATTTCAAACTGATAATACGTGGCATAATCCCGGTCGACATCGAGCAGAATTCGTAACCGGTCGAACTGTGCGAGATCGGCGTCATGTGAACGCCCCGGCAGATCCGGTGCGTCACTCGGAAGATCCCGATGAAGCGGAACCGTCGCGGCGATGTAGAGAAACCGTTCGTCGCGAGCGAGCAGGACGACGGCACGGTCTTCGTTGGAACTCCCCGGCTGCCGGGTTGCCGAACCGGCTCCAATAAACGTGTCATCCTGCTGATCCCCCAGACGAATCTCCGTGGCATTGAGCCAGCAGGGATCGGAGAGCAGCCCATCGAGTTGCGGTGGAGTCGCCGTTCGTTTGCAGATGACGACCGGCTTGGGAGACTGGGCTCCCGGCCGAAGCAGAAATGTTTCTCCCCGTGCGGCGACACTCCAGGGATCATTGTTCATGGTGCGCTGGAACTGCCCGTAGATCTCGTCGGCCTGACGATGCAATCCCCGGCGCCGAAGCAGGGCCGCCGTGACGAACTGAATCTCCGGCTGCTGAGACAGTTCCGGATACCCTTGTTGAAGTGACTGGACGATCGCCATGGCGGCGGTCTGCCAGCGGGTCAGCAGCATCTGCTGGGGATTTCCGGCCTGACCGTCGGCCGAGGTCACCGACTGCACGTCTCCGATGGTCGGCTGCAGATTCCGGGTTTCCGACTCGAACGTCGCGGCGAGTTGAGACACCAGCGGCGACACGGCTCCTGATTCCCGCTTCGACTGCGCGGCCTTCATGGCATTGTCGAGTGCCGTCTGCACGACACCGGCTCCCGGAGGAGTGGAACGGACAATCGAACGAGTTGCCTGAACCTCACGCAATCGCTGCCAGTTGAGTTCCGCACTGGACCAGTATTTCAGCAGCCAGACCATCGCCTCGACGGCCGGGGGTTGATCGGGATACCGGGTGATGAGTTCTCCATAGACCGACTCCACGAGATCCCACTCGCCTTGCCGTTGATACTGCTTTCCGAGTTCCGCGAGTTGCAATGCGGCCTGTTCCGGAGAAAGGGGGCCGATGATCTCGGGCAATTGAGCAAGCAACTGGCCGGCCCGTTGCGGATCGGCAATGATTCGCTCACTCGCCGCCGTGACGTTGCGCCGGTGCTGCACCTGTTTCGTCAACTGTTCCAGATCGATGGATCTCAACGCCGGCAGTGCCCGACGGGCCTCTCCTCCGGGAGACAGTCCCAGATCAACGAAGAGGGTTCGGTCAGACAGCGCAGCCTGATTGACACACTGCACCAGAAACTCGTTTCCGGCAGAAGAAGCACTGGAGATCGTCAACTGCCCCCTGGCGGGAGCGACGGCATGGTCGAGCGAAGTCTGTGTGTACGGCAGCATTTCCAATGGATGCAGCCGGACCGTTCCAGTCTGTCCCGGCTCCCGTTGCATCACCAGTTTCTGAACCTGCCAGGGAGCCAGTCCTGCAATTTCCGTCTGATTCAAAGCGAATGTCGGATCCGCGGCCAGTTCGATCCCCCGACGAATGGCGCGCTCCAGCAGCTCCGTCGTGGCATCCCCTGAGGTCGGTTCATCAATCAGCAGAACCGACGGTCGCCAGGTTCGAATCTGCCCGACCAGACTGGTCAGCAGGACATCTCCCAGACGGCGATCCGTCAGTTGATTCCACTGTTCCAGGAGTCGGTTCCGATCTCCTTCCAGAAAGGGAAGTGAGACAGGCAGCCGCCAGTCCGACCAGCCACTCGCTCCTCCGGCCGTCTGGACAGAGTGATCCAGCCGCACAGGCAGTTGCTCTGAAGCATGTGCATCCTCCCCCAGATCACGGCGCGTCGCGATCATGACGGCAGAGCGATATCCCTCTTCTTTTGACCATCGTGTCAGCAGCGGAAGCGGTGTTCGCTGCGGTCGTGACGGAATGGCGAGACAGGCGAGCCGGCGTTCTCCACCACGAACATTCTGCCAGTGCTGACCACCATCCTGCGTGACGCAGATCCGGCCGAGATGCCCGATCACGACTCCGAGTCGTTCATTCTGAAATCGCATCGCCGTCAACGGGGCCCCATTGCCGATTCGCTGCGGAACCCAGTGCATTCCGGAATCCGGGGAATGCCAGATGACGGTTCCCGGCGTTCCGGCCACCCAGACGGACGATCCGTGATGAGTCACACAGGAGAAGTTGCAAAAGTCTTCCAGCTGAGAGGGAAGCTGTTCCCGCAGCGATTCCCAGGAGACCCCGGAATTCCGGCTGCGGACCAGTGTGGCACCGTCTCCGGCCATCCAGGCGATTCCCTGTGCATCCAGTGACGCTCCGCGCCAGCTTTGCAGTCCCGGCGCCCCCGACCCGCCGGTCCGGATGGAACCTTGATCGAAGACTCCCTGACGATTCTGATCACCCGCCAGCACTCCCCGTCCTGACGACGTCAGCGCGGCGGCGTTCCAGCTTCCACCGTGAGAGGCTCCACTGTCCGCAAAAGAAACAGGCTGCCAGGTCAATCCCCCATCATCCGTCCGGAGCACTCCCTCAGGACAGCTGTTCGACTTCTCCCCGACAGCGACGCCGGCAGTCAGATCGAAAAACTGGACATGCCGGAGATAGGGCAACCCCTGTCCCGGAATCACCGTCCAGGTGGACCCGCCATCCTTGGTGGAGAGGACAATTCCCTGCAGAACGCCCCCCACCGGCTGCACGGTTCCCCCGGCAATCCAGCCGACTCGGTCTGTCAGAAAGCAGACACTGTGAAAAGAAAACGAACGGGTCTCTTCCGGCAGTGCGACAAACTGCCAGGTCTGTCCCGCGTCCGCAGAGCGCCAGACGACTCCCCGATCACCAACCACCCAGCAGGTCTGACCAACGAACGTCATTCCCCGTAAGGTGGAATCATCCAGATCCGGAGTCGGCGTTCCGACCTGAGCAGACAGCACAAGCGGAGTGACAGGCGCGGCCAGTGCCGGACGCACCGACAGAGCGATCAACACCAGTAACAGCCAACTCAACCCCCGCATGTCCGGAACTCCTTTTCTCGGAGCCCGGATGATATGACGGAACAATTTTGAGGGACACCCCAATCTGCGGACGGGCCCCCGTCGGGCTTTCCCCAATCAGGACTGGTCCGACCGGGCAGAATGGGCAGAGACGACGCTCCATCAGGATTCGGTCGACTCCTCCTGCTGACACGACAGGAGCAGGGGCCCCATGTTCTTCCCCCGACAAAGCCAGCGCGCCACGACACACCGTCATGAACATCGATGATCCGGCGACGGAACCGAAAGGGTCATTTTGATGTCAACGTAAAATTGCACTCGTTCCTTCCAGGCTTCACGTCCATTTGGAGTGTCGATTCCGAATGGTATTTCGCCGGGAGCTTTTCCTTCTCAGGCTCATCTGCAGGAGCAGTGGTAATCTGAACCTGATGCGTGCCGATCTTTGCTCCGAAAACCGAGTCTGTGTATTTCAGAGAATAGTTCCCTTGCGTATCCGTGGTTCCAAAGGATGCCCGTCCCTTCTCGGGGAGAAACATCACGCTTGCTTCACTGAGCGGTTGTCCGTCGAGCAGCACTTTCCCGGAGACGGTTCCCAGCTCCGGACGGTCAGACTTTTCTCCTCCACATCCGCTGAAGAGGAGTCCAATGCAGGCGGTCATGCACAACAAGCGTGAATACAACGTGATATCAACAAAGCGGCTTCGCAACTCCATAGAACAGGACTTTCATCAAGCTGAGAGAAATGTGATGGTCGTAAGCAGATTGCCTGACCAGATGTGCCAGGATGGACACAGAATTCACGGAAATGCTCTGGACCAGTGGCCGATCATGTCGCCGAGAAGAACGCCTTTCCCTCAGTGAAACATCGGATCTCCACGAGCCAGTACGTCACATCGTCGACCAAACCGGTCTAAAATTCTCCGATCGTCTCCCGATCCGCATAGGCTCCGAGTTTCTGATAGGTCGCGGAGTCCACATTCTCGCTGATAAACCGGATACTGCCATCTGCGAAGGCGAACTGAGCCCCTCCGCTATGCAGGCTCGAGGCAGACTGGCCATCGACACTGTTGATCAGGTACTTGGGCGACATCGGAAAAATGACGAGGCCGACTTTGCGTCCGGAGCTGGCATTCGTGTCCCAGATATTTACCCCCGTCGGGAAGTATCGGTCGTTGGCGGGTGATCCAATCCAAATGGATGCGAAGTATTGAGGCTGACTGGAGTCTCCCCCTCCTCCGAGGGTCCCTCGCTCGCCGAAGAGTACCGTGTTACTCGTCCCATCAATGAATTTGGACAGACTGACACAACGATCCATCAGCATTGGCCCGCGATACTTCTGATTGTACTCATACGTTGGGGTGGCCACTCCAGCTGTCGCGTACGGCAGATAGTTATACCCGCCGTTCGCCACATAGTTCGAGGTTCCATACCCGTACATATCTGCGTTCCTGGGCCCCGTTGTTTCAGAGGGACAGCGAAAAGCCGCGAGTGGAGTTCTGGAAATCTCCTCGTCAATTTCTTTGACTCCCCCGGCGTTGACAGCATCCTGCCAGCGGACATTCATCCCGTTCGCGCCGACGATGCGCTGATACAAGGGAGCCTGTTCCAGGTAAGGCAGCAGACAGGTCCCCCACCCGATCCAGCTGTGTGTAAACGCTCCCGGCGGCAGTGTCTTGTAGGTGTCATGATAGTTCTGCGCCGCCAGAGCAATCTGTTTAAGCTGATTCTTGCACTGTGAACGTCGTGCCGCTTCGCGTGCCTGCTGGACCGCCGGCAACAGCAGTGCGATCAGGATGGCAATAATCGCGATAACGACAAGCAGTTCAATCAAGGTGAAAGCGGTTCTGCGGAAGGGCATCGTTTAATGCTTTCATTCGACAAGTAGGCATGAATTGATAGCGATGACGGAGCAGAGCAGGCTCGGCACATGACGACGATCCAGTTTCTCCTGATCAGTAGGGACCAATCACAGTCCCGTCCGAACAGAGAACGAGCGCACGCAATGTTTCCCAGTTCATGTTTTCATTGATAAACCGCACACTTCCGTCAGCAATCAGGAACTGGGCGCCCCCGTCGTGCAGACTTGAGAAGGAATGCCCGTTCGTTCCATTGATCATGTATGCCGACGTCGCAGTGTTCGGGGCAGGGGACGAAACCAGTGAAAATCTTCGTCCATCAGATGTCGTATACCATGCACCCAGCGGAGAAGGAAAGCGATCTCCGGTTGTGTTGAAGGTGGCTGTGTACGCGCCAATCCAGATCGACGCGAAGTATGCGGGCACACCGGTCGTGTTCGCTCCTCCGATCGATTTCCGTTCCCCCAGCAGGATGCTGTTACTCGTCCCATCAGTGATTCGTGAGAATGACAGCCCACTGTTCTGGATCATCGGTCCGCGAGTGGACGCAGTTGGTGTCGCAGCGAATTCGGTTCCGGCGCTCGCTACATAGTTCGACGTCCCGTATCCGTACATCTTCTCATTCAGTAACTCTGCCTGATCACTGGGGCAGACGAAGCCGGACAACGGAGTTTTGGCCAGCGTGTTCACAACGGTTTCGCCTGCAGTGTTGGTGGCAAGATGCCAGCGTGTCTTGAAGCCGTTGCCTGCGTCAATCTGTTGAAAAAGATTCGCCTGATCAACAAAGGGAAGCAGCATGGTGCCCCATCCAATCCAGTTACTGGTGACGGCACCGGGAGGAAGAACCTTGTAAGTGTCATGGTAGGTGTGAAGCGCCAGCCCGCATTGTTTCAGATTGTTTTTGCACTGCGACCGACGGGCCGCTTCACGTGCCTGCTGCACCGCCGGAAGCAGCAACGCAATCAGAATCGCAATAATGGCAATGACAACCAGCAGTTCAATCAGCGTGAAGCCGCGATGAGAACGTGACATGGACCGGAATCCTTTAACTAAGGAACACAAAGGCCATTTCAGAGAAAGACGAAGCGCGTCGAAACAATCTGCACGAATGGAAAACCGCTCCTGCCGCTGAGGAGCGACCGGCAGGAAACGGAAGCAGTGATGGGAAAAGGAATTCGACTCGCGAAAAGGAGGAACGCATCCTTGATTTCACGTGATAGTCAGCCTACAGACGTTTCCCTTTGCCGTCTTGAACATTCTCCGCATATTGTGGAATAAATTGCGCATGACGTCTTGAACGGCAGAAGGCCTGCTAAAGAGAAGAGACACGGCGCGGTGGACTTGCCTGATGGACCGTCGTCCCGGTCGCGCTGGCCCGATGAAAGGGCCACGGGATCCGTCTCGCACCGTGCCCTCTCGCCCGGTTCAACCGAGTGGGGTTGCCTCGGGTGCGGAGAGTCCCAGAGCCTGTTGTGTGATTGCCGCAAACTGCGAAAGAGGAACGGGATGGTTCAGGATCTCTTCCCCATGCTCGTCCGTCTCACCGATCACCTGTCCTCCTTCAAAGACTCCCCCGGCAAGAAGCCCGGACCAGGCCTGTGTCCAGTGATCACGACCGGTCCGTTCGTTCATGCGCGGAGTCCTGCCCATTTCCCCGGTGCAGAGAACGAGCGTCTGCTTCCAGAGCCCCGTCGCCTGCAAGTCATCGATCAGAGCGGCAAATGCCTGATCAAACTGAGGCCCCAGCGTATCGCGATAGTCGAACAGATTCGCCGGTCCGGTCACCTCGTCCCCATGGGCATCCCAGGTCCGCTCTCCTTCCAGTTTGTCGAACGTGTTCAGAAGGATGTACCGGCTCCCCCCTTCAACCAGTCGGGCGGCTGTCCAGAACCGTTCTCCCATCTCACTGCTGCCATAACTCTCTCGCGTCCGGACAGGCGCCTGATGGAATTCCGGCAGAGTCTGTCCCAATGTCCGCACCTCCGCAGGGGAGGGTAATGAGGCTCCGGGAAATGACACCAACGGTGAGCAGGGTGTTTTCCGGATTTCCACGGCGACGGGAACCCGTCGATTCCCCTGCAGCTGCTGCTGCACGCGCTGGCCGATCGGAATCGGAACAACTGTCCGATTGATGAGACTGCCGGACGCGAGGAACTGGCTTCCGGTTTCATGAATCGGAGCGGCCGCATGGCAAAGCGATCGGACGACGACAAGTTTGTCGGCCCGATCCGCCAGACGAGGCAGGCATTCTGCGAATCGAACCGATGGAATTCGGGTGGCGATCGAATGCAACGGTCCACGAATTTCCCGGGAAGCGTGCGGCTTCGGGTCGAAGGTCTCAAGATGGCTGGCTCCGCCATTCAGGACGACCTGAATCACGGCCATGTTCTTCCCGGCGAGTGCGGCGAGTGACGGAGTCAATGACAATCCAACGATTCCGGCCCCCCCCACGGCCAGAAAATCCCGCCGGGAAACCTGTGTGAATGTTGCGGCTCTGCCCTGTTGATTCATGAGCCCTCCTGTCTGCCTGAAATTCTCCTCGCTCTCATCCTAACACGTCACGAACGTGTGCCAAAGAGCAGTGAAGGATTCACTCACGCCACCACACGCCGGGCCGGAACAGACTCCTCCTTCCGAGTCTCCCCGACTCGAGGGTCACCGGACCGGAATGGATGGTCTCTCTCGACTTCAGTTCTGATAGACGGCGGGATCGGTTCCTTCCCGGATCTCACCAATGAGATGAGACACGAAGCCGGCCTGCTGAATCAGGCGTTGTGCCGCAGCGACGGCCCCGGGACGCAGGACGACGACCAGCCCGATGCCCATGTTGAAGACCTGGAACATTTCTTCCCGGTCCACTTCTCCGAGTCGCTGCAACCACTGGAACGTCGCGGGAATCTCCCAGCGTGATCGATCGACCACGGCCTGCAACCCCGACGGCACAATCCGCCCGGTGTTGTCGACCAGACCGCCGCCGGTGATGTGAGCCAACCCGCTCACCTGACCGACGGTGGCCGCGTCATTCAGAAGTTGCCGAACCATCCCGGCGTAAATTCGAGTGGGAGTCAGCAGGACCTCTCCGACCGTGGCAGAGAGTTCCGGGACGTGGGTCGAGACGTCGAGTTTCGCCGCATCGAAGACAATTTTCCGGACCAGGCTGTAGCCGTTGGAATGCAGTCCTGACGATTCGATTCCCAACAACAGGTCGCCGTTGCGAATCGCCGAACCGTCCAGAATCTTGTCCCGTTCAACGACACCGACGCAGAATCCGGCGAGGTCGAAGTCCCCCGCGTCGTACAGATCCGGCATGATCGCCGTTTCGCCGCCGATGAGCGCGGCCCCGGCCTGCACGCATCCGTCGGAGATCCCTTTCACCAGCGACACCGTCAAGTCCGGGTTGTCTTTCCCCAGCGCGACATAATCCAGAAAGAACAGCGGCTCTGCCCCCAGACACAGGCAGTCATTGACGCACATTCCCACCAGGTCGATGCCGATGGTGTCAAACCGGCCGGCCAGTTGGGCGACCTTGATCTTGGTCCCGACCCCATCGGTTCCGGAGACAAGCACCGGGTCGGTGTATTTCTGACCGGCACCGTTCAATTGAAACAGTCCGGCAAACCCACCGGTCAAGGGGAGCACCCGGGGAGTCTGTGTCCGCTGCATGAGTGCAGGAAGCCGGGACATGGCCTGTTCGTATGATTCCAGGTCGACACCAGCGTCTTTGTAAGTGAGAGCCATATTCGATCAACAAGGAGAGACAGTGAGATAAAACAACCCCAAAACCGTGCCTGCTGGTGAACAGGCGAAACCCGATCCCGGTTTTTCCACGATGGAGTGTATCGAAACGGCCTGTACCGGTCGACAAGGTCCACATCGCAGACAGGAATTCCCTCTCCCCAGATGCTGGCGATGGAGTTCTCCCGTTCACGGTGTCGCTCCGGATCAGGTCCAAAGCGGGAACCGCTGCATTCTGGATGGGGTTGTCAGCGGCCAGATTCTGGATATTCTCGTGGGTGACCGCCGACGAGTCCTGTCGCGAAAACAGGCCTCGCATGATTCCAGAGCAGCAGGCAGGTCAGGACTTCTCACGGAAGGCCGGGGCGAACCGGGCCAGGACACGTCGAGAATCCGCCGTTCAGCAGATCATCCACTTCCACGACACATGCCTGGATGGTCCTGAATTGTCCAGTCGACTCCTCTGGAATTGCTCGCAGTAAAAGGTGTCGCAGTGAAAGGTGTTTGTGCAGTACGCCGCTGACATCAAATCCTCCCTGGAAGCCGTCCTGAATGCCGCGATCGAGATGCTCGGCGCGGACATGGGCCATATTCAAGTGGCTGACCCCGCCACAAAGGCGCTGCGGATTGCCGTCTGGCAGGGGATGGACGAACAGCATCTGCCGCACTTCCAGGAAATCAGCGATGCCTGCAATTCCGCCGGCGAGCAATCGCAGAGGACGCGGGAAATGATCCGGAAAACGATCATTGTCCCGGACGTCATGCTCGATGAAAACGTCGCCGCCTGGCGCGAGGAATCGCAGAAAGTCGGTTACCGGGGTGGAGTGTGCACTCCGCTCTTCAATCGCCATGGAGAACTGATGGGAGTACTCTCCGCTCAGTTTAAAACGCCATGCAACCCCTCCCCCAACCAGCTTCAAATGCTGGAACTGTACGCACGTCAGGCCGTGGATGCCTTGAATTCCGGCCGCATGGCCCTGGCCGCATTGCGGAGCATGGCGTTTCTCCGGTTTCTGGACGCATGGAATGAATCCACCCGGGATCTGGAAATTCCGGAAGAGATCATCGAATTGACCGTCCAGCAACTGTCGGCGGCGTTGAATTGCGACAGTTGCCGCTTTGAAGAGTACCAGCCCGCCCGGGAAAACATCGTCGTCAGAAGGACCAAATCCAGCGGACATCTCCTCCCGGCCAGTGAGTACGCGATCAAAACACTCGGACACCAGGCCGTTGAAAAACTCTTCTTAGGCCGGGCGGTGACGATCAATGAATGCGCTTCGGAAAAACTGAAGCTTGCACCGCGACGGGCGGGAGAGAAAACGAAAAACGCCTCGTCGCTGCTTTGTCCCGTCCTGCGGGGTCGCCAGCTGGTCTGCCTGTTGACGGTCCATCAGTATTCTCAACGGGAATGGCTGCCGGATGAAATTTCTCTCGTTCAGCAGGTCGCTGACCGTTGCTGGTCCCAGATTGAACGGGGACGGGCCGTCCGGGAGTTACGCGCCAGCGAATTCAGAAACCGGACCTTTCTGACAACCGTTCCGACGGCTGTCTGGTTCACCGACGGACGGGGGAGGATGGTCCGCCAGAATGACTCCTGGGCACGCTACACCGGTCAGACCTGGGATGACTATCAAGGCTCCGGCTGGCTCGACGCCATTCATCCGTCTGACCGGGAGTCCGTCGAATGCCTTTGGGCGGAAAGCCTGAAAACGGGAACTCATTTCGAAGCCGGATTTCAACTGCGACGGCATGACGGAACCTACCGTCATATTTCTGCCCGGGGAGCACCGGTTCCAGGCGAGTCCGGAATCGTTCAGGAATGGATCGGGATCTGCGACGATATTCACCAGCATGTCCTGTCCTCGACCCGAAATCACTTCCTGCTGGATCTGGACAAAGCCCTGCGCACAGAAGTGGATCCGCAGGCAATGACGCAGATTGCTGTCCGGATGCTGGGAGAATTCCTGAACGTCGACCGCTGTGGCTGGGCGGAAATCGACGAAGATCAGGAATCCTTTAACGTGATCGGAGACTACAACATCGGTGTCCACAGCACTGTTGGTCGATACAAACTCTTCAGCTATGGCGATCAGTTCAAATCGACGCTGTTGTCGGGACATCCCTTTGTCACGAACGACAGTCACAAGGATCCCATCGCTGAGGGGGTGCGTGCGGAGTTCGACCACATGGAAGTCCGGGCGGCCATCTATGTGCCGCTCATGAAAGGAGGACGGCTCACTGCCGTGTTTGATGTCCAGCAACGGGTTCCCCGTGAATGGAGCCCGGACGAAGTCCGCCTGCTGCAGGACGTCTCTTCACGCTGCTGGGAATCGATTCAACGGGCGCACGTCAGTCAGGAACTGCGTCAGAACGAATACCGGCTCCGACTGGCTCAGCGCGCCGGGCGGATCGGAAGTTTCGAATGGCTGATTCAGGAAGATCGCTTCTTCTGGTCCGCTGAATTGCAGGCCTTGTATGGACTGCCGCTGGGAACACAGGAAACGACATTTGGAGACTGGGCCGCCATGTGCCTGCCCGAAGATGCGGAGCGAATCCGGTTATTGATCGATTCGACTCTGAAGTCGGGTGGAACAGACATCGCATATGAGTTCCGCACCAACCTTCAAAGTCCTCCCCAGCGCTGGCTGCGGGGACAGGCCATTTTTCTGTACGATGCCGCCGGAAATCCCCGGGAAATGATCGGCGTCAACATCGATATTGATGGGCAGAAACGGGCGACAGACGAACTCCGGGATGCGGACCGCCGGAAAGATGAGTTCCTGGCAACGCTCGCCCATGAGCTGCGGAATCCACTGGCCCCCATTCAAAATGCCATTGAGATCCTGCAATTAGGAGAGAATGACGACCGTTCCATCGATGCGATGCATCACGCCATTGAGCGACAGGTCCAGCAATTGGTTCGTCTCGTGGACGATCTTCTGGACGTGTCGCGAATCACGCGAGGGAAAATCGACCTGCAGCGATCAAAGATTACATTGCAGCAGGTTCTGGCAAATGCAGTGGAAACCAGCCGGCCGGTCATCGACTCCGCAGGCCAGTCACTTGTCTGTGAGATCCCGGACACCCCGCTCTGGCTCGAAGCAGATCAAACCCGTCTCGCCCAGGTCTTTGCAAACCTGCTGAACAACGCCGCCAAGTACAGTGATCCCGGGGGACGCATCTCGATTCAGGTGGAACAGCGGCAGAAGGAAGTGGACGTCCACATTTCTGATACGGGAATCGGAATCCCTGTCGAAATGCACGATCGGATTTTCGAACCGTTCACTCAGGTGGAAGGCTCGGTTCAGCGATCACGCGGGGGACTGGGAATCGGCCTGACGCTGGTCAAACGTCTCGTCGAACTGCACGGTGGACGAGTGGCAGTCAGCAGCGGAAGCGGCACGACTCTGACGGTCACCCTGCCGGTATCCCGGGAAGAGGCTCCGCTCTCTGCCTGGCCCCCGGAGACGAAACAGCCGCCACTGGAACGCAAGCGGATTCTGGTTGTCGACGATACGCCGGCCGTTCTCTATATGATGGGACGCTTACTCGAAAAGATCGGGCAGACCGTCTTCACCGCGGAAAACGCGATTGACGGACTGGAAACCGCATTTCGCCTGCAGCCGGATATCGTGATTTCCGACATCGGGATGCCGTCGATTGACGGCTACCAGCTGGCGGCAATGATGCGTGCTCAACCGTTGCTGCGACGGGTTCGCCTGGTGGCACTGACCGGTTACGGTCAGGAAGCAGACCGAAATCACGCTCTGTCCGCAGGGTTCGATCAACATCTGGTGAAGCCCGTCAGTCTGGATACGCTGCGAAGACTGCTGATCGATCTGGAGCAGCAGAACTGAGTGTCAGTCCCACTGAGTGACAGTCCAGAGGGTGCCGGTCCAGAAGATGACAGCGCACGATGAGGCAGCATTCATTCGGCCGGGACGTCAACGGCTCGTTTCCGTCCGCCGGTGAGTGTTTGTCATTCTTCTGACGCACTCTTTATACTGATGATCACATGAAGCCCGGCTCACTGGTCATTTCTGGTGAACCCACCTCGACAGCCGCTTTCAATCCGCCGGGAGAACCACTTTTCCCCGGTTCCGATCGGTTGAACGGCCTGGAATTCTGCTCCCCGAACCACAGCCTGAATCTGTTCAGCATATGCCCTTCGACGATTTGACACAGTTCTTGCAGTCCGCCAGCGATGCCGGGGAGCTGGAGCGTGTCGAAGTGGAATTGAATCCCGTCGAAGAAATCGCGGCCGTCACTCAGGAAATCGGCCGGGAATTTTTGCAGCAGAGCCCGGTCATCTATTGTGAGAGACCGTTCCGTTCCCGGATCCCGGTCGTCACAAATCTTCTGGGAAACCGCAACCGGTTTCTCCGTTCGCTGGGGTGCAGCCAACTCGACGAAGCGGTCCAGCGCGTGATCTCGGCCTTCAACCCGTTCGCGAATCTGGGGAATGACTGGAAACGCCCGCTGGGCACTCCGACAGTTGCCGACCGGAGTCGGATCGTCCCGCGCGTCATCAGGCGCGCCGCCTGCCAGCAGGTGGTGAAACTGGGGCAGGAGATCAATCTGCTCGACCTGCCGGTACCAACCTGCTGGCCGGGAGAAACACATCCGGCGATCACCGCCGGGCTCATCCTGACAGAAACCGCCGAGGGCAAGCCCCTCGTCGAACAGGTTCCCGCCGCGGTGCTCGACCGGGAAACTCTCCTGATTCACTGGCAGCCGTCTCACAGCGGAGAATCACAATGGAGACAGGCGGTCGCGGCTCAGCGTCCATTCCCCGTCGCCATTGCCCTGGGGGGAGACCCGCTGCTGGGATATGTCGCCTCGTTGCCGTTGCCGCCACAGCTGAATCCCTGGCATCTGGCCGGAGCACTCCGGCAGGAAAGCGTCAACCTGATTCGGGCACGGTCTGTCGAACTGAATGTTCCTGCTGATGCGGAGATCATTCTGGAAGGGTATCTGGATCCCGCTGCTCCGTTGCAATCCGGCACGATTGCGGGAGAGCAGGGGGTTCTGGAGAACCATTCCAACCTGCCGGTCTTGAGACTCACCGCGATCACCCATCGAGCGAATCCCATCTTCCCTGTGAAGATTCATGGCTTTCAGTTTCAGGAAGCCGTCGTCACCAGTCAGCTGACAGAACGCCTGCTGCTGCAACTGCTTCAACTTCTGAATCCGGACGTGAGCGATCTGCATCTCCCCCCCTGCGGCGGATGTCGGCAGACCGTCTTCGTCAGTACAAACGCCGCATCTCCGGACCAGATCCAGCAGTTGTTTCAAGCGATTGGCAGTCTGCCTGGCACGGCTCAGGCCGGACTGGTCGTCGTCGTGCCGTCGACGGTTCCGCTGCGGAACACGGACGCCGTCTGGCGGGAAGTGTCGTTGCAGTTCCCCAACACATCTCCGGAAGAGGTTCTCCCGCTGGCGGCCCGCGGAGAACGATTATGGATCGACGCCGCCTCACGGAAATCCGGCGGATGGACCGGTTCGGGACGTTGCCTGTCCAGTGAACAGGTCCTGTCCCGGATCGCGGCCCGGCTGGGTGGAGACGCCAGCATTCCACAGACCGAACAGTCGACTCCCCTCTGATTTCTCTCCCCAGGCTCATTTCGACATCGACTATGACTGCACCGACAATGACCGTTGACAAGCGCGGCGAACGGGTCAAAAAAATGTTCGGAGAAATCTCCGCACGTTATGATCTGATGAATCATCTTCTCTCGGGAGGGGTCGACATCTACTGGCGCTCCTACACCGTACGGCATGTTCCGGCCAGTGGATCAGGTCCGATTCTCGACGTCTGTACCGGAACCGGTGATCTGGCGCTGGCCTACTGGGAATCGACCGGTCGACAGACGAAGGTTGTGGGAACGGATTTCACTCCGGAGATGCTCGAACTGGCGCGGAAGAAAGCTCAACGGATCGATCCTTCGGCGGACACGACACTGGAATTTCTCGAGGCCGACACCCAGTCGCTGCCGTTTCCTGACGACCAGTTCCAACTGGTCTCCGTCGCGTTCGGACTCCGAAACGTCAGTGACACCGAACAGGGACTGCAGGAGATGCGGCGGGTCTGTCAGCCCGGCGGCAAGATCGCCATTCTGGAGTTTTCTCAGCCGACCGTTCCCGGACTGGCCGGATTGTATCGCTGGTATTTCCGCAATGTCCTCCCACGACTCGGGCAACTGTTCGCCCGGAATGGGGAGGAAGCCTATCACTATCTTCCCCAATCGGTGAGCGAGTTCCCGTGTGGCGCAGCGCTGGCCGAGGTGATGAGACGTTGCGGACTCAAGAACGTCACGTTGACTCCGTTGACCTTCGGAATCGCGACGTTGTACGTCGGTGAGAAATGACCTGAAGGCTGGACGCTCTGCCCGGTTCGTGACAGAATCTGTGCAGACCGTTGCAATCTCGCAATCACATTGTATTCCGTTTGAGGACAAGGCCAGTCAACGAGATGTCGGACCAACACTCCCCGATCACTGATCAGCCATTCAACTCGAACGAACTTCAACAGTTCGATGCGGACGACGCCCATGCCGGTTCCGCCATCGGAAAGATGCTGGCCCTGTTCTTCCTGTACACAGTCATTGCCATGGCCGGATCCTGTCTGGCCACCTGGTACTGGATTTCGAAGTCCACCGGGTGAATCAGCAGGATTCACTCAACTTCAAAGTGACGTCGTCAACCGGACCGGTCTGAGACCGGTCTCTACTCTGATTCGCATCGCCAGGAGAACAACGTGAGGAAGTTCCACTTTTACCTGCTGTTCGCAGTGGTCCTGTTGACGCAAACACTGTTCAACGGTTGCGACCAGAAATCCAAGACCCCCGTTGAACCGGACCGACCGGATCCGACAGAGAAAGCCCGGGAGACGCCGGAACCGAAACAAGAACCGAGTTCCGCCCCGACTTCGGATCCCAAACCGGCCATGACCCCGCCGGCCACTCCCGCTCCCCCTGCGGCCGCTCCAGAAGTAAATGCACCGGAAGCGAAGGGGGTCGAAGAAGCCGCCAATCCGATCATCGAGCGCAAGCTGCTGACCGCGGACGAAGCCGCGGATGGCTGGATCAGCCTGTTTGACGGCACCACGCTGTTCGGGTGGAAGAGCACTCACGAGGACATCAACTGGACGGTCACCGACGGAGTGATCACGGCCGACTCTGGGGCGAACGGGGCGTTGATGACGACGGTTCCTTTTGCCGATTACGAACTCGTCTGCGAGTACCGGATGGCGGCGGGGGGCAACAGCGGAGTCTTTCTCCGTTCGGCGTCTCCGCCAACGAATCCCTCCGCCGACTTCTACGAAGTCAACATCGTCGACACCCATCCACAGGGATACCTGACGGGCAGTCTCGCCATGCGTCAAAAAGCCACCGTCGATCTGCCGGGGAGTGGAGACTGGCAGACGCTGAGAATGATTGCGGAAGGACGCAAGATCACGGTTCAGCACAATGACCAGACCGTGCTCGAGTTCACCGACGAGTCGGAGCAGCCGCTGCTGAATGGTCTGATCGGCTTGCAGAAGAACTCCGGCAAGATCGAGTTCCGGAAAGTGAATCTCAAGCCCCGCGCCCTGACATCTCTGTTCAACAACAGTGACCTGACCGGATGGACTGTCGTCCCGGGAGCCAAAGGGGAATTCCTGGTCGCTGACGGTGCGATTCATGTCAAAAGCGGACTGGGATTTCTGGAAACAGAAGGCACCTGGAAAGACTTCCTCTTCCAGACTCAGGTCAAAACCGGAGCAAAAGACGTGAACAGCGGATTCTTCTTCCGGACCCTGAAGGGAACAGAAGCAGCCCCGTCAAACGGTTACGAAGCGCAGGTTCACCATGGTTTCAAAGCCGGAGACCGAAACCAGCCGGAGAATGCCGGGACCGGAGCGATTTTCCGTCGGGTTGATGCCCGTCGGGTCGTCGGGAACGATCTGCAATGGAGCACCGTGACGCTCGTGGCCAGTGGTCCTCAGATTGCGGCCTGGGTGGACGGCTATCAGGTCGTCAACTGGGAAGACACCCGTGCGACCGATGAGAATCCCCGCAAAGGAAAACGGGTCGAAGGAGGCCATTTCAGTCTGCAGGGACACGATCCGACAACGGATGCCTTCTTCCGCGAGATCCGTGTCGTCGAACTCCCTGAGTGGGGAGCCGCAACACCTGAGACGAAACCGGAAAACTGAGCCAGACCGGTTCGGCATTCTCAGAACGTCAATCCTCCCCGGACGAGACCGGTCGAGGAGGGTTTGAACTTGCCGATTCCGGATTCGTATTCGATTTCCCGGTTGAACACAAAGCCGGCTTCCATGAGCCAGCGGAGACTGCCGGGATTTTTCTGCTCGATCCCGCCGATCAGACGCAGATCCCGGTACGTCAGCACGTCATCGGTTCCGTTGCTGCGTTCGACCGCCCAGGAATTTCCGCCAAACTCTCCTGCAAGATAGCACCAGTGCTCCCGGTTCTCACGGGCCGTCAGCCGGTAAGCCAGCTTGGGACGGGGGAACACCAGTTCCAGCTTGACCCGTTCCGATGGTTCGTAAATCACTCCAGCGACGGGCAGCGCAGAAATGTCTTCGCGGTCGAGATAGACAAATCCGAAGGCCAGCCGGAGTGTGTCAGACCATTTGTAGAACCCGATCGCCATGGCGTTCATACGGAACGCGGATGAAGACAGGTTCTCTCCATCGGTAAACAGGCTCGGGCCAACCGACGTCAACACAGTCAGATTCTGGGACAGCGGAATTCCGAGCGAGACATCGATTCCGGTGTCGAACAGGAATGAGGGAACATCGATTCCCGCAGGGCTGTCGGTCAAATGCAGCCCGACGCGCGGAGACACTTTGAACACCGGCAACCGGGCCGGCCAGATCGACGTCCTCAGATCCAATGTACTGAAGAAGAATCCGTCATCGCCGGTGGACGGAAGCACCGTTGTCGTCGCAGACGTTTCTCCCATCCGCAGACCGCGCTGGTCTTTGGGAAGACAGTCGAGCTGCCGCCTGAGATACCCCAGTGGTCCAGCGTATTCAGCCGCTTCGGCCTGTTCGGTCAAGACATCATCCGCAGCGGCTGATTCCAGTGGATACTGAACCAGTTGCAGCGGCGCGGTCTCCTCTTCGACGGTACTCTCGAGAAACACTCTGGCCGGGGCCGGGAGCTCAACCGGTTCCAGCTCGCTGAAGACCACCTCGGGAGCCACGACAGGAAACGGGCGAGGATCGTCTCCACGAGACAAACCGCTTTCCCAGAGTGCCAGGCACCCGATCAATACTATCTTCCTGAATCGTCGCGACATACCGTAAGGATTCCGTGAACCGCCCCAGCGAAACCTGGGAACCAGACAGGGTCGCATCTCTCCGGAAACAGGTCCAGAGGAAAGGTCCCCCCTCCCGACACCTGCCGATCCGTCAACTGTTCACACGAGAATCGGTTCTCTCATCCGGGAACCTGAAAATTCATTGCCCGGATTTCTGCAGAGAAAACCGGCAGCGATGCGACTCTCCTCATCATGCTCCCAAACGGACCGGCAGCATCTGCCGGGTCACGGGAGAATTCCCGCTCCCAGTGACGACGCACTGGGATGACGCGCCGGGATGACTCACTGGCGCCATGACGTTTCCCATCCTGGTTGATTACACTGCAAAAGATGGCATCCGAGAAAACGGGTGCCCCGACGGTCTGCGAACTTCCTGCCCGATGACGTCCCCACCCGATGCCTGATCTCCCCCCAAAACTCGATCCCCGGGACCACTCCCCGATTCGGTGCGCCGTCATCGGCGGTGGAATCTCGGGACTGGCAGCGGCATTTCGATTGATTGAACTGGCCACCGCCGAGAATCAGCCGATCCATGTCACCGTGTTCGAAGCGGCAGATCGCTCCGGCGGCGTGTTTGGAACAGAGCGCATCGGTGAATATCTCGTCGAGCGTGGAGCCGATTCTTTCATCACCAGCAAACCGGCCGGTCTCAAGCTGTGCCGGCGGCTGGGTCTCGAAGACCGTCTGATTCCGACGGATTCCCGCTTTCGCAGTTCGCTGATTCTGTCACACGGCAAACCGGTTCCCACTCCGGAAGGCTTTCAGCTCGTCGCGGCGGGAAACCTCAAAGCCCTGCTGAAATCCCCGTTGATCTCCTGGTCCGGAAAACTTCGAGTGCTGGCAGAGTCGCTGATCCCGGCCAGGCGGGACCGGCAGGATGAAAGCGTCGCCAGCTTTGTTCGTCGTCGCATGGGGCAGGAAGCACTCGACGCCATCATTCAGCCCCTCGTCGGAGGGATCTACACGTCCGATCCGGAAAAGCTCAGCGCGCAGGCCACACTGCAGCGGTTTCTCAAGATGGAACAGGATTGCGGCAGCCTGTATCGCGGGATGCGTCCCAGGTCGACTCCCCGCTCCGATTCAGACTCCGCGAGCGGTGCCCGTTATGGATTGTTTGTTTCCTTTGTCGACGGCATGCAGGAACTGCTGTCGGCGCTGCAACGTCAGATTCAGACGTCTGGCGAAATCCGATTCTCCACCCGCGTCGACTCGCTCCAGCAGACCGACAGCGGCTGGGAGCTGAAGACCGGCACCAAACGGGAACAGTTTGATGGCGTTGTCCTGGCCTTGCCCCCCCGTTCCACCTCGTTCCTGCTGAGCCCGCTGCATCGGGAATGTGCTGAACGGATCGGACAGATCGAATCCGCATCCAGCGCCATCGTGCTCACCGGTCATCCCCTCTCACAGATTGAACACCCGATGGATTCCTTCGGGCTCGTCATCCCGCACCGGGAAAAGCGGCAGATTCTCGCCACGTCGTTTCTCAGTCGCAAATTTCCGGGAAGAGCCCCTGATGGAAAAATCTGCCTGAGAACATTTGTCGGTGGAGCGATGCAGCCGGAAGCACTGGATCGGACGGATGGGGAAATGATCGAGACCGTCCTGAAGGAACTTCGCTCAATCTTCGGAGTGACCGGGGCGCCGGACTTTGCCGTCGTCGCCCGCTATCCGCAGGCGATGCCGCAGTTTACCGTCGGCCATCTGGAGCGTGTACAGGAGATCCGGCGACTGGCCGGTTCGTTGAACCGGCTCACTCTGGCCGGAAATTTCTTCGACGGTGTCGGTGTGCCTGACTGTATTCAGAGTGGCGAAACCGCCGCAGAACAGGTCTGGCAGCAACTCAATTCCCCGGCAGCGGATTTTCCCTCGTCAGGCTCCTCTTTCGAGGAAAGTCCCCGAACAAGCCGGGGGGCTTGAATGTCTTTCCGGCATGTGTCATAAACTGAGCCGTGTCCCATTGTTCCCAACCGGCAGACAAACGGAACCCTCGACCAGTCTGGTCGATCATGTGGCCGCGAAGAACGTCTTTCCCTCGATGAAACATGGGGTTTCCACGAGCGAGTCCGTCACCGGAATGGCGAATCCGCCGTAACACGTAATATCTGTTGTTGCAGCAGGTTACTGCGAATTGCCACCTGCAGTGACAGCACTCTCCTTCTTTCCAGAGAACAGGCAAACCCGGCATGGCAATCCTGTTGATCGCCACGACATTGTCGGGATGGTTTTCTGAAGTTCTGCCGTTCCTTCCGGCCTGGGTTCCGATCCTGCTCGCCGCGGGTGTTCACGCCACACTGGTCGCCCTGTTTTTCGGACTTCCGGCGTTTGTCTTTATCTGGGCGGAACGCAAGGTCTCCGGCCGGATTCAGGATCGCCTGGGACCGACTCGAACCGGGGGACGCTTCGGCTGGCTGCAGTCACTCGCGGATGGCATCAAGCTGATGCAGAAGGAAGATCTGGCTCCCAGGGCGGCCGATCAGTTTCTATTCAACCTGTCTCCGTTCATCGTCTGTGTCTCCGTGATGACGGCGTTTATCGTGATCCCGTTCAGCGACGGCTGGGCCGGTGTCCTGGCCGATTCCGGTCTCTTCATCGCACTGGCCCTTCTGTCACTCGAAGTTCTGGGAATTGTTCTGGCCGGATACTCCAGTGGCTCGAAATGGTCACTGTTCGGCGGGATCCGGGAAGCGGCCCAGATGGTGAGTTACGAAGTCCCGCTCGGGATGGTGGCCGTCATCCCGGTGATGATCGCCGGATCCATGAACCTCAATGAGATCGTGGCCATTCAGTCCGGCGGATTCTGGAACTGGATTCTCTTTTACCACCCGTTCGCGTTCATCGCCTTTTTCGTCTTCTTCACGGTGACGCTGGCCAGCAACAAACGGGCCCCGTTCGACCTGGCCGAGGCAGAGAGTGAACTGGTGGGAGGATTTCATACCGAGTATTCCGGCATGCGCTGGTCGTACTTCTTCCTTGGGGAATATGCCGGGATGTTTCTCGTCAGTATGCTGGCGGCGATTCTGTTTCTCGGAGGCTGGTGGACCGGAATTCCCTTCATCGATCAGGCACTCGTCGCCGTCCCGACGGAATCTTTCGCTTACGGTTACCTCACCCGGGTTCTGGGTCTGCTGATTCTCATGACGAAATCCAGCCTGCTCGTCGTGGTTCAGATCTGGATTCGCTGGACACTTCCACGTCTGCGCATCGATCAGGTGATGACCACCTGCCTGAAGTACCTGATTCCGATCAGTTGTGTTCTGTTGCTGGGAACAGCGGTCTGGCCGTTGCTTCTTGCCGGCACATTGCAGCGCACGACTCTGCTGTCTCCTGTCGGCGAACGGATGCCTCCGCCGATCGTGGACCGGTCAACCGCCGAACTTCTCAAAAGAGAGGTTCACTGATGGAAACCGTTCTTTTCGCATTGTATGCACTGACCGCGTGTGGCGGAGCACTCGGAGTCGTCCTGAGTCAGAACGTCGTCCGGATGGCGTTCTGGCTGGTCGTCTCCCTGGGAGCAACTGCCGGGCTGTTCTTCCTGCTGCATGCCGACTTCGTCGCCGCGACACAACTGCTGATTTATGTCGGAGGAACCGTTGTTCTGCTGATCTTCGGGGTGATGCTGACCTCCAGTTCCCCTTTTGCCGCGATGAAAACCACTCCTGCGGAGTTACTGCAGGGGGGATTCCTCGGGCTGGCATTGCTCGGTGTCATGCTGACCACCGTACTGGCAGTTCACTGGAACGAAAACAACGAGATGTTACGGCAAGTGGATTCCCAGGTGAATGACCTGACCTACAATCCGCCGGAGACCGGCAATACGTCACGACCGATCGGGACAGCACTGCTGGGGGCACGCTTTGACCGGGACCTGCGTCCTGAATCAGAAGGATTGTCCCCGTCGCTCAGCCCGGGATATTTGCTGGTGTTTGAAATCATTTCAGTCCATCTGCTGGTTGTGCTCGTGGGAGCAGCCTACCTGGCCCGGGCCAAACAGGTGGTCCGAAACAGGACAGACAGTCGTTCACCGGAACAGACGGCTGCCTGAGCGAAGGGAATTCTGGTGGGATGAATTCAACACCTCAACAGGAAAGAGAACAGTGAGTTTGACGGCCTATCTGACAGTGGCAGCGGTGCTGTTCGTCTGCGGAGTGATCTGCATGATGACGAAGCGGAACGCCATTGCCGTGCTGATGGGGGTGGAGCTTATTCTCAATGCCGCGAACATCAACTTCGTCGCCTTTGCCGCGTACGGACCGATTGGTCTCGACGGTCAGGTGATCTCACTGTTCGTGATTGTTCTCGCGGCGGCCGAAGCGGCGGTGGCCCTGGCCATCGCCCTGAATTTTTACAACAACCATCTCTCGATCGACGTCGACCGCGCCGACGAACTGAAAAACTGACTGAACCGGATCGATGCCAGCTGACTCGTCACAACCAGGGACACTCCTCGCGGTGCTGCTTACGATTTCGTGGCTGCTTCCGCTGGCGGGCTTTGTTGTGGAATTAGCGGCCTCCCGCTGGATGCCCCGCACCAGCCGGCTGCCTGCCTGGTTCGCGGTCGGCTGTATTTCCACTGGATTTCTACTGAGTCTGACGGCACTGGGAATCTGGTCGTTCACGACAGCCCCCGCTGTTGTCAGTGCCCCGACCGCCATCGCAGCAGAGCCGGTGGAGCATCCGACAGCAAAACAGCCGACAGCAAAACAGCCGACAGCGGAACAGCCCGAGTCGGAAGACACGGAGTCAGAACGGACGGCGACAACACATGCCGATCCACTGGCGCGTGCCTGGTCCGGGACTTTCTATCGGATCGCGCAGTTCGGCCATCTGGATCTGTCACTCGACTACTACATCGACGGATTGACACTGGTGATGTTTGCGATGGTGACCTTGATCGCCACCTGCATCCACCTGTTCGCCATCGGATATCTGGGGGGAGAACTGAATGAGGAACTCGTCGATCACGCGGTGACACTGCCGGACGGATCGCACTTTCATCGTCCTGGCCGATTCTCCCTGTTCTTCGCGTACTTGTCCCTGTTCTGCTTTGCGATGCTGGGACTGGTTCTGGCCGGGAATCTGTTCCAGATCTTCGTCTTCTGGGAACTGGTGGGAGTGTGCAGTTACCTGTTGATCGGTTTCTATGTCGAACGCCCGGCCGCGAACCATGCCGCCAATAAAGCCTTCATCGTCAATCGAGTCGGCGACTTCGGTTTCCTGATCGGCCTGATGATTCTCTGCACCGGTCTGGGAACTCTGCATTTCGCCTCGCCCCGGGGATCCGATCGCGCGCCGGGACTCTACCAGCTAGTCAGAACCCCGCAGGGGGAACTGACAGTGACCGGTGCCGGACGGGAGAAAACCGTCTCTCTGAACGTGCCGGACGGAGCCCCTGCAAAGTCGCTTCCGTACTGGTTACTGACGGCCGCGGGTCTGGGTCTGGTCGCAGGGTGTCTCGGAAAGAGTGCTCAGTTTCCACTGCAGACCTGGCTGCCGGACGCGATGGAAGGCCCGACTCCGGTTTCCGCACTGGTCCACTCGGCCACCATGGTGGCTGCAGGGGTTTACCTGATCGGACGGATTTATCCGTTCCTGACTCCGGAAGTGCTGCTGACGATTGCCTACGGGGGCTGTCTCACACTCTTCATCGGAGCGACGATCGCTCTCGTGATGACGGACATCAAACAGGTCCTGGCGTTCTCGACGATCAGCCAGCTGGGCTACATGATGCTGGCCATGGGAGTCGGCGGCTGGATGGCCGGACTCTTCCACCTCATCACGCATGCCTTCTTCAAGTCGCTGCTCTTCCTCACGGTCGGCAGTGTGATTCACGGCTGCGGACATGAACAGAACATGGAACGCATGGGGGGACTGCGAACAAAGATGCCGTTCACCTGCTGGACGATGTTCCTCGGGGTGATCGCCATCTGTGGACTGGCGGTGCCGATGCTGCCTCCGCTTCCGTGGATCGGAACTCTCGCGTTTTCGGGATATCACTCCAAAGATTCCATTCTGGCCACCGCGCTGGCGTTCGCGTCGTCGAATCCGGTCCATTCGCTGCTGTTTCTGGTTCCGCTGCTGACGGCCGGATTGACGGCATTTTACATGTTCCGCATGTGGTTTCTGATCTTCTTCGGCGCTCCCCGGGACGTGGAATTGCGCGATCTTTCCCATGACGCCCCCCGCGTCATGCAGGTGCCGATGTTCATTCTCGCGATCTTTGCCGTGACGATTGGAGTGGCCGGAGAGCAGGGGCCGCTTGTCGCTCTGCTGCGGACCGCGGAACCGGTCGCCGTCACGGCGGGAATGCTGGGGGCCGGATCAAACTGGACATTCCCCGGTGAACAGGAAATTCATCAGCAGCACCTGATGGCCGGTGGTGCGGCGCTCCTGACTGCGTTTCTGGGAACCGGTCTGGCGATCCTGTTTTATGCCGTCGGGGCGGTCGATCCACGCAGCATTGCAAGCCAGTTTCCAAGAACCACCCGTTTCCTGCAGAATCGATGGGAATTCGACCCGCTTTACGAACAGCTGTTTGCACGTCCTGTCCGAATCGTGGCCAACTGGTGTGTCCTGCTGGACCGTCACGTTCTCGACTCTCTGCTGGATCGACTGGCTCAGGGGATGGTTCGACTGTCCGGCTGGGATCGGCGTTTCGACGAAGCGGTTGTCGACCGCGTTGTGACAACGGTCGGAACGTCGACCTGGAACGCCGGAGAACTCCTTCGAAAATGGCAGACGGGTCGCTTGCGGCACTATGTCACGTCCATCACCTTCAGTGTTGTCCTGCTGTTTATTCTGCTGTTTTTATGTCTTCCAGGGCGATGAGTTTCTGGTTGTGAGAGAATGAATCCTGATCCGTTGTACTTTCTGCTGATCTTCCTGCCGGCGCTCGGAGCGCTCGGACTGCTCGTCTTCAATCGTCGGGCGGAAGAGACGATGCGCCGCTGGACGCTGGCGATCACGGTCGCTGTCTTCGGCTTTTCGCTGGCGATCGCGTCGCAGTTCGACCGGACCGTCGGCGAGATGCAGATGGTCGTCAAGCATGCCTGGATTCCGACCTGGAACATCAACTATCAGCTGGGAGTCGATGGCATCAGCCTGCCGCTGATCCTGCTGACGACCTTTATCTTCGTTCTGGCGGCGCTGGCTTCATGGAACATCCGTGAGAAGCTCCGCGGATATCTGATGCTGTTCCTGATCCTGGAAACCGGCGTGCTCGGGGTCTTTCTCGCCCTCGATTTCTTCCTGTTCTACGTCTTCTGGGAACTGATGCTGCTGCCGATGTACTTCCTCATCGGCATCTGGGGGGGGCCACGGAAGGAATACGCCGCCATCAAGTTCTTCCTGTATACGCTGTTCGGCGGGGCGTTGATGCTGATCGCCATGCTGATCATCTACTTTAACAGCGCCCAGTCGGCGATCTCCGGGCATCAGCACATTTTTGACCTGCTGCTGCTCTCGAAAATCGGCGAAGCCGGACACTTCACTCCCAGCATTCAAGTCGTGGCCTTCTGGCTGCTGGCGATCGGGTTTGCGATCAAACTTCCTTCTTTCCCGTTTCATACCTGGCTGCCGGATGCACACGTCGAAGCTCCGACTCCGATCTCCATGATCCTGGCGGGTGTGCTGCTGAAGATGGGAGGCTACGGTCTCCTGCGGATCGCACTGCCGCTCTGTCCCTACGGCACCCAGACCGCAGCGTACATTCTGGTCGCGGTGGGAGTCTTCAGCATTGTCTACGGGGCCTTTGCCGCGATGGCACAGACCGACTTCAAACGGCTCGTCGCCTACAGTTCCGTCAGTCACATGGGTTATGTTCTGGTCGGAATCGCCGTGTGGAAAATCAACGAATCCACCGGCGCAACATTGCATCCGGAACTCTGGCAGATGGGACTGACGGGAGCGATGTTCCAGATGCTGGCTCACGGAGTGACGTCGGCCGGGATGTTCTTTCTGGTCGGCGTCCTGTACGACCGGGTTCATCATCGCTCCCTGAACCAGTTCGGCGGGTTGGTTCATCCCATGCCAATTTTCAGTGCGATTTCATTCGTCATCTTCTTCGCCGCGCTGGGACTCCCCGGGCTCTGCGGGTTCATCGGGGAAGTGTTTGTCGTTCTGAGTGCCTGGAATTTCAGCCCGTTCCTGGCAGTGATCGCGGCCTTCGGGGTTGTTCTCACCGCCTGTTACATCCTGTGGACGATTCAACGGGTCTACCTGGGACCGAAATATCTGGGACCACATCCCGAAGCCCTGACCGAGATGAACGGACGGGAGAAATTCGTCGGGATCACCGTCGCGGTCGTTGCTGTCGTGCTGGGAGTGATGCCGTATTACACGATGATCGACAAAATGACTCCGTCAGTCGAACGGCTGACCCGGGAAATGGCGAATGGATATGTCGCAGCACATCAGGAACTGGAACAAAACAGACTGGGAGCCGGAGATGGGACTGACGTTCCGGTCACAGCGCCAGTTCCCTGACAGGTGAGACACGCCCGACAATTAACAGATCACCGCCAACAGATCACCGTGACCACTGACCGTTTTCGAACGAACCCTGAATTGCCCGCATGTCTGCCCACGAGATCCTGAATCAGCTGCTTCGGTACGATCTTCCACGATCGCTGGAGATCTTTGCGCCGGAACTGGTTCTCTGCGGCACCATCATTTTCCTCCTGCTCGCCAGAATGCTGCGCTGGGATCGCGTGGTGCCGGTGCATGTGCTCGCCCTGCTGGGAGCGATGCTGGTGTTCTTCGGCGTCTTCGCGCAGTTCATGTTCCTGCGGAACGCGTCCGACTCCAGCCTGATGACACTGTTTTACCGGCTCTGGCAGATCAGTGCGGACGGAACCGGACTTCCGGGTCCGTTCTTTACCGGACTCATGGTTCATGACCCGTTCGGGTTATTCCTGCGTCTGTCACTGGCGCTGTTTCTCGTTCTGATCGTCTCGCTCACCATGCTGACCGGCATTCCGGATCAAGAGGATGCCCAGGATTTCTACACACTGATCTTCGGGGCCACCCTCGGCATGATGCTGGCAGTCAGTGCGAATCACCTGCTGATGCTGTTCCTGTCCATCGAGATGATGAGTCTGCCGAGTTACATGATGATCGCCTTCCAGAAAGGGAAGCGGCAGGCCAGTGAAGGGGCTTTGAAATATGTCGTCTACGGAGCCGGTGCCGCGGGGGTGATGCTCTACGGAATCAGCCTGCTCGTGGGGTTGCTGGGAACCGCCGAGTTGCCGCTGATGGCCTCCCGGGCACTGCTCGTTCTCGAAGGGGGACTCAGCCAGAACAGTGCATTGTCGCTGACACTGCTGCTCGGCATCCTGATGGTGCTCGCCGGACTGGCCTTTAAACTGGCGCTGTTCCCATTTCATTTCTGGTGCCCGGACGCCTTTGAAGGAGCCCTGGCCGAAGTCGGGGCATTCCTTTCCGTCGCGTCGAAGATTGCTTCGTTTGGATTGCTGGTCCGTTTCGTTCTTGCGTTTCAGGGAAATGCCCCCGTCCTGCAGGAACTGAGTCTGTTTCTGGGGGTCGCTCTCGGAATCATTGCCATCGTGTCGACAACATACGGCAATCTCGCAGCCTACCAGCAGACGAATCTGAAACGACTCCTCGCGTACTCCACCATTGCCCAGTCCGGCTACACCATCATGGCCGTCGCGGCGATGCTGGTGCTGCTGAGTGCTCCGCGCGGAGCGATCCTGACACTCTCCGCGCAGACGACGCAGGCAATGGAAGCCTTGTTGTATTATCTGATCGTGTATCTGTTCATGAACCTGTCGGCGTTTGCCTGCGTGGCCCTGCTGAGAAACGTGCTGTACAGCGAAGAGATCGACGCCTATCAGGGACTGTTCAACGGGGAACCGTGGATCAAAATGATCTGCATCTGTTTCGGTCTCAGTCTCATCAGCCTGATCGGGATTCCCCCGCTCGCAGGCTTTTTTGGAAAGTTCATGGTCTTCCATTCTGTCCTGGCGGCAGGGGAACTGCACTGGTCGATGTGGGTGGTCCTGGCATTCGGAGCCATCAACACCGTCTTCAGCGTGTTCTATTACTTCCGGATTTTCAGGGCGATCTTCCTCTCCTCTCAGCACGCAGAGTTCTGTCGGGCAGAACCGCAGACATTACCCGGCATTTATGTCATGATCGTGACCGTTCCGGTTCTGGCACTGGGAGCCAGTCCACTGATGGCCGACCTGAGTGAAACGGCCCGCTGGGTCGCGATGTCCCTGCTTCCCTGAACCACTCCACCTTCGCAGCCGGAGACGATCTCCCGATGAGTGTTGAGTCGAATGGACAGTTGAATGACTTGCTGGTGCTGCTGCACCGGAGTCTCGTGCAATATCTCGCCACAGCCTGGCCCTGGTCCGCGCCGGGGTCCGGTGCGTTGGAAGGATCCGTTCTGTCACTGATGGAACGCCAGCAGGCCGATGCAGGAAAGCTGGCCGCGTTGCTCACGCAGCGGCGACATCTCGTCGACTTTGGACTCTTTCCCGCCGACTTCACCCGCTGGAACTTTATCTCGCTGGAGTATCTCTACACGTTCCTGTGTGAACAGCAGCATATCCTGGTGCAACGCCTGGAACAGTCCGTTGAACTTTTCAAAGAGGACCCGTCAGGCCAGCAGCTGATTCGGGAGATCGCCCAGTCTCAACGAAAAGGACTGGATCAGCTCTGGAACATTGAGCCGCCCGGTGAGAGTTCTCATTCCACCAGGGGAAAACCGTAACATCTCGATCCCGTCCTGCGGGTCGCCTCCCCCAGGCAGGAGAGCCCCCCCGGGAAATCCTGTCACACACACTGCAGAAATTGAATTCATGCTGATTGATACGCACGCCCACCTGGATGAGCAGTCATTCGAAACCGATCTGGCAGAAGTCCTTGACCGCGCCCGCGCGCAACGGATCGAGATGATGTTCACCATCGGAGTCACTGCCGCCACAAGCGAAGCCGCGCTGCGTCTGGCCCGACAGCATTCCCAGATCCGGGCAGTCGTCGGGATTCAACCGAACTATGTCTCCGAGGCCGGCAGTGAGGATTTCGATCGCATTGTCGCGATGTCCGCGGATCCCCTCGTCGTCGCCATTGGAGAAACCGGACTGGACCGTTATTGGGACGCCGCCCCCATCGAGCTGCAGCGGGAATTCTTTTTGAAGCACATCGAACTTGCACGGCAGGTGAACAAGCCGTTCATTGTCCATTGCCGGGAAGCAGAAGCGGATGTCGTGGACGTTCTCCATGAAGCCGCCGCCGGTGGACCACTCGTCGGAGTGATGCACTCCTTCTGCGGAGACCAGCAGACGGCCGACGCCTGTCTGGAACTCGGAATGCATCTCTCTTTCGCCGGAATGCTGACGTTCAAAAGCAATCAGGCACTGCGGGATCTCGCGAAGAATGTCCCGCTGGATCGCCTGCTGGTGGAAACCGATTCCCCGTACCTCGCTCCGGTCCCGGTTCGCGGAAAACGGAATGAACCGGCAAACGTCGTCCATACCGCCCGCTGTCTGGCGGATCTGCACGGGCTCACCCTCGACGACATGGCCGGACATCTGACCGGGAACACGCGGCGACTGTTCGCACTCCCGGAGTGACGAATCCCGACCCCCTGAAACGCCAGAGAGGAGACTCATTCCGAAGAATGGTCTCCTCTCTGACTGAAATCGATCGCAATTCTTCAGCAGGAACGACGACTTGACCTCGACTCAAATTGTGGGTTGCGACATGACCGATTGCACGTCATCTGCTCCCTTTTTTGAAACACAGAGATCACAGAGGAACACAGAGAAGACGCGATTGAGAAGATCAGAATTCTTCCTCTGTGAAACTCTGTGTTCTCCGTGGTTCAAACTCTTCTTCCT